>Ga0155762_110_pt2 | contig 48645 bp, 39 predicted proteins | sample RifCSPlowO2_01_FD_107416 | JGI IMG/M metagenome (GOLD analysis project Ga0155762, IMG submission 107416) | Candidatus Nomurabacteria bacterium RIFCSPLOWO2_01_FULL_39_17
TATACATATACCCTAATTTGCAGCAATGCCAATGGTACCGGTTCTCCATCGAGCGCCATGGTAAATGTAACGGCTCAAGCTACCACTGGTCCAAACTTAATTGTTTCAGTGGCGCCCTCTCCAGCCTCGGCTACGGCTGGCGTCGCCCAAACATACAACGCAACTATTTTAAACAACGGCGATACTTCAACGGTAACTTCCTTTAGCAACTTCTTCCAGACGGCTACCGCAAGTAATGGTGGGGGAACAATCACCGATCAAACTTCTGCTTCCACTACCGCTCTGGGTATTGGAGCCAGTCGAGTGATTACTTCTTCCGCTATTAATTTCCCTTCAGCCGGCACTTACTCCATCAGACTTTGCGCTGACAAAACCAGTTCGGCTGATGTGACTGGAGTAATTGCCGAATCAAATGAAAATGATAACTGTAGCTCCCCTTGGCAATCGGTGACGGTAAATGCAGCTACTACTCCACTTACTTCTATTGGAGCTATTACTGGCACAACTCAAGTGGGTCAGACATTAACAGCTGGCGCTCTGTCTCCAGCTGGGGCAACTGCCACCTATCAATGGCAAAATGCGACTACTTCCGGGGGCACATATTCTAATATTTCTGGAGCGACATCTAGTACTTACGTATTAACTAGTACTGAATTAAATAAATATATAAGGGTTGTAGCTACTGGTAATGGTAGTTATTCTGGAACAGTTACAAGTGCCGTAAGGGGACCAGTGATTGGATTAATGTCCGGAACCCTTACCCCGGGCCCATCCACTTTTTGTACGATTGCCTCAGGTAGTAGTAGTTGTACGATTGCTCTAACTTGGACCACGACTAATCCAATAGGTACTTCCGCTGTCACCAGTCCGACCGGCACACCAAGTCCTGGAAATTCTCTCAACAATGGTACACAAACATTTACTGCTCCCTACAATTCTTCTGGTGTTAATTTCTTCCTCTACAATACTGGAATACAACTAGCACAAACTAATGTGGCTACTATCTGTACCTCCGGCACCACCTGGAATGGGGTTCAATGTATAGATGCCGATGCTCCTGTAAATGGCGGATGGAGTAATAATTGGAGCGCTTGCAGTTTGTCATGCGGCGGCGGAACCCAGACCCGCACTTGCACCAATCCGGAGCCGGCCAATGGCGGAGCCGAATGTGTTGGTTCTTCCACTCAATCTTGCAATACCCAAGCTTGTATTACTAATCTTCCTGATTTGACGGCTGATAATCCCACACCGAACATAGCTACAGCCGGCACAGCTGTAACATTTTCCACAATTATTAGAAATGTGGGGAATGTGGCTACCGGCCCTTCCGGTTCTAATTTTAGAAATTTCTTTCAGATATCAGCTACAGCGGGTGGAGGTGGTGAATATACTGATTTGTCTTCCAATTCTATGCCTAGGATAGTTGCTGGAGGACAGCGAACATATAATAAATCTTACACCTTTGTCTCTAATGGCACATACTCGGTGAGAGTGTGTGCGGATAAATCTGATTCTTCAGATACAGGGACTGTTACTGAATCGGATGCATTAAATAATTATGAGAACAACAACTGTAGTGGCTGGACGGATGTGGTTGTTGGTGGAGAAGCTGGTGTTCCTATTGACGGCGGATGGAGTAATAATTGGAGCGCTTGCAGTTTGTCATGCGGCGGCGGAACCCAGACCCGCACTTGCACTAATCCAGAGCCGGCCAATGGCGGAGCCGAATGTGTTGGTTCAGGAATCCAGTCTTGCAACACACAATCCTGCCTTGCAGATCTGATAGCTGATAATCCAACCTTTGATTCACCTACAGGAAGTGTAGTTTTTGTCAATGTACCTATTACTCTTTCTTCCATGATTTACAATTGGGGATATTCTTCTACCAATATATCTTTTCCGAATTTCTTTCAAATATCAGTTACCCCAGACGGCGGTGGCGGATTTACCGATATTCCTTATACCGACACTTATCCCAACCCTATGCCGGCGCTTGCTTTTGGTTCTGGCGATGTGGTTACTACGTCTTATGCTTTTCCATCAGCTACCACGTATTCGGTTAGAGCTTGCGCAGACATGACTTTATATGCCAGTGGAGGCGTAATAACTGAATCTGATTCTAATAATAATTGTAGTGGCTGGGTAAACATAACAACCAATGCAATACCACCCTATGATCCCAATAATCCTAATCTCGGCACCGTTCTTACTGCCGAACCGGCAAGTGTTCCCGAGGGACAAACTACCACTCTTACAATAACGACCTTAAATCTTACTGAGACTGTTGCGTGCTCTATTGATGGAATTGGTCCGCTGACTATGACCCAGGTTGGCGGACAATACTGGACCGGCTCAACAGATAATTCAATAGGTACGGGTACTTATACGGCAACATGCGTTGGCGGTAGTGGTGGCTCCCAAACTTCCACAGCTCAAATTACAGTCTCAAATGTAAAAAAACCAATCTTTATAGAGCGCTAAAATTTATATTTGTTTCTGCTCCTCGTTTGTTGCTATAATAGTTAGACATGCAAATCAATGAAGAACAATTGAAGAAATTTATTTTGGATTCCAAACTGGTTTCCAAAACAGATCTGGATAAAGCGAGCGCTGAAGCGATAGAAAAAAAACAAAAACTTGGAAACATTTTGCTCTCAAGTGGCAAGATATCAGAATCAGATTTAAGAAAAACAGAAGCCTTCGTTCTGGGCATTCCTTTTATTAACCTGGTTAATGAAAAGATTGGTTTTTCTGTCCTTTCTTTGATTCCCGAGCCGATTGCGCGCAATTCCAATATAATTGCCTACAAAAAAAACGCCGATAATCTGGAAGTGGCAATGCTTGACGTAGAAGACATGCCGGTTATTGATTTTATAAAGAAACGTTCCGGGTTAAAAATTTTGCCTCGTCTCACCGATGTTAATTCTATAAAATCCGCGCTTATTCAATACAGGGAAAGTTTGCAGATTGAGTTTGGCAATATTATTCAAAAAGAATCGGCATCTCTAAAAGCTATTTCTAAAGATGAAGGTGAAAAATCAGAAGCCGAATTGAAAGAAATGGCCGAAGATTTGCCGGTGGTCAAAATTGTTGACTCGCTTATTTTTCACGCTATCCTGCAGAATGCATCGGACATTCATATTGAGCCGGGAGAAAAGGATCTAACCGTGCGATACAGAATAGACGGCATTCTTCATGACGCAATGGTTCTGGAAAAAAAAGCTGCTGCCGGAATAACCGCCCGCATAAAAGTGCTGTCAAATTTAAAACTTGATGAAAAAAGATTGCCCCAAGACGGTAGATTCAAGATAGACCAGAACGGAGAAAAGGTTTCCTTCCGTGTTTCCACTCTGCCAACTTTCTATGGCGAGAAAACTGTTATAAGAATTTTAAAAGAAAATGCCCACGGATTTTCGTTGGAGTCGCTCGGTTTCCACGGTGAGGGACTTGAGAGAATACATGATTCTTTGAAACAGAAGACAGGGATGGTGTTAGCGACTGGACCGACCGGTAGCGGAAAAACTACGACTCTCTATACCATGCTTGATATTTTAAATAAACCTGAGGTAAATATATCTACAGTTGAAGATCCGATTGAGTACCAAATGCCCAGAGTTAATCAAACGCAAGTAAAACCCGAGATAGGGCTTACTTTTGCTAACGGTCTTCGCTCGCTTCTTCGCCAAGACCCGGACGTAGTGATGGTCGGAGAGATTCGCGATAAAGAAACAGCGGGACTTGCCATCAACGCTTCTCTTACCGGACATTTGGTGCTTTCTACAATTCATACCAATTCCGCTTCAGGAGCGATTCCGAGGTTGATAGATATGGGCGTGGAACCATTTTTAATAGTTTCAACTGTCAAGACAATAATTGCGCAAAGATTGGTGCGTAAATTGATGGCCAGTAAAAAAAAGCACTTTCTATCGCCTGTGGAAATAAAAAATTTAGGCAAACTTGTGGATTTAGACAGAATGCTTGTCATGCTAAGGGAAGAAAAAATTGTAGGAGCCAAAGACACTTGGGACAAAATTTCTTTTTATAAGGCAGTAAAAAATGCCGAATCAGAAGACGGATACGCAAGCCGTGTCGGTATTCATGAAGTTCTAAAAGTTACTCCCACTATAAGGGAATTAATCTTAAAAGGCAGTTCTCAGGATGATATTGAAGTGCAGGCAAAAAAAGAAGGGATGATGACCATGCTTGAGGATGGAGTTTTTCAAGCGGTGTTGGGGCAAACAACCCTGGAAGAAATATTCCGTGTTGTTTCCGAGTAAATCCGCCAAAATTTTTTACAGCACTAAGATAAAATTATAAGTATACAATATAGAAAAATTTAGGAGAATAAATAAGATGCTTTTTTCTTATAAAGCAAAATCAAAAAATGGCGAATTAGTGGACGGTATTTTAGAGTCTGCGGATCGTTTTGCTCTTTCTCGTGAACTGAGATCTCGCGAACTCACCCCCGTTTCTATTGCAGAGAAAAATAGCAGTTATTCCTTTAATCTAATGGCTTTCCTGAATAATTTTTTCAGCAGAGTCAGTATTGTCGAATTGATTCTTTTCACCAAGAATTTAAGCGGAATGCTTCGAGCCGGGCTTTCACTTTCGCGGGCGTTATCGGTTCTGGAGAAACAAACGAAAAAACAAAACTTCAATAAAATTTTAGTCGCCCTTTCCCAGGAAGTTAATGCTGGAGGAACATTATCCTCGGGTTTTGCGAAATTTCCAAATGTTTTTTCCAAACTTTTCGTATCCATGACCAAAGCCGGAGAAGAATCTGGCAATCTCACCGGCGCTATTTCTGAAGTCGGGGCAAATTTAGAAAAAGCGCATTCTTTGACCAAAAAAGTGCGTGGTGCGCTCATCTACCCCGGAGTTATTCTATCGGCTATGATTGTCATAGGCATACTGATGTTTGCTTTCGTTGTGCCGACTCTAGCCAAAACCTTTAAAGAACTTGATGTTGCATTGCCATTTTCTACCAGAATTATTGTTTGGTTAGGTAATTTTTTCTCCAATAATTTAATTTTGACTTTTATAATTTTGATCTTATTGGTAATTACTATAATCAAACTTTCCCACTCTAAATTTATGGCAAAATATATTGATTTTTTAACTATCAGACTGCCGATAATTGGCGGCTTAACGAAAGAATTAAATACTGCCCGCACTGCCCGCACCATGTCCTCACTCTTATTGTCTGGGGTTTCCATAACCCGGGCGGTTGAAATAACAGAAGATGTTGTGCAGAATATTTATTTTAAAGAAGTTTTAAATAAAGTAAAAATCGCAATAGAAAAAGGTTCCCCTTTTTCTGCCGTATTTGAAGAAAATTCTAATCTTTATCCCATAATGATGTCTGAGATGACAGAAGTTGGAGAAGAAACGGGGAAGCTCTCTGATATGTTGCTTCAAATTGCATTATTTTATGAGGAAGAGATAGAAAACAAAACCAAGAACCTTTCTACTGTTATTGAACCCATATTAATGATAATTATCGGCGCCGGGGTAGGGTTTTTTGCTATTTCTATGATTTCACCGCTTTATTCAGTTTTAGACAACATAAAATGATGCTTAATTTTAAAAAAGGATTTACCATCCTCGAAACATTTATTGTTTTATCCATAACGACACTTCTGATTGTAATTGTTTTACCTTCTTTCCAGGCGATGAGAAATAATCAAGTTTTAAAAGCGACGGCATCCGAAGTTGTTTCGGCGCTTGATGAAGCCAGATCGCAATCTCTTTCTTCAGTAGATTCTTCAGAATACGGGATACATTTTGAATCAGATGAAATAATTATATTTAAGGGTACAACTTTCTCATCTCTCGACCCCGATAATGAGAATATTTCTATTACTTCTCCGGCATCCATTTCCAGTATAAATTTGACAGGCGGGGCAGTGGATGTTTATTTTGACAGACTGTCCGGCGCGCCGAATAAAACAGGAACAATTACTATATCTATTTCTCATTTTTCAAAAATTATTACCATATCTGCTACTGGGGCAGTTAGCATGAATTAGTTTTTTATATTAAACTTTAAGAGTGTATCTAATGGAATTATTATATGAAGATTAATCGCGATTTAAAAAGTTTTTTTCAGCAAGGCTCTCTAATGGTTGAAGTAATTGTTGTTGTTTCTATTGTTACTGTTTCAATTCTAGTGGCTTTAACTGTTGCTCAAAAATCTATTTATCTAGCCAGACAATCTCTGCACCATTCTCAATCCGCTTTTCTCTTAGAGGAAGGAGCGGAAGCTGTTAAAGTTATACGCGACAATGCTTGGTCTGGGATATCTAGTTTGACTCTCTCCACTGATTATTATTTGTCTTTTTCTGGTGACACTTGGACTCTTTCTACTACCCCCTCGCAGGTTGGCGCTTTTACCAGAAGAATAGTTTTTTCTTCCGCTTATAGAGATGCAAATCAAGACCTTGCTCCTTCCGGCACGCTAGATGATCAGACCAGACTTGTAACGGTAACTGTATCTTGGACTGAAGGGGCACAAACTCTCTCTAAAACTTTGCAATTTTATTTAACTGACCTTTTTTCATAATTCATGAAAAATCAAATACAAAAAGTAAAAGGAGGATATACACTAGTTGAGATACTTTTTTACATCGCTCTTTTCTCGGTTCTTACTTTGGCGATAATTAATTCTTTTGTTACCATGACCAAAGCTTTCAAAGAAATATCCATACAATCGGATCTAGTTCAAAGTTCTTTGGCTATTGAAAGAATGTCACGAGAAATTCGGCAAGCATATGGGATAAATTCCATTACTACAAGCGACCTTAAACTTAACACCAAAGACGAACTGGATAATAATGAAACGGTAAGATTTTTACTGTCGGGTTCCGATATACAACTTTTTGAAAATGATGTTCTTACAGGCAACTTAAACACCCCCAATATTCAAGTGGTTAATTTGTCTTTTACTCAAATTACAACCGTGAATGGAAATGCCATAAAAATAAGTCTATCAGTAAAAAGTGGCAGAGATATGACAAATCGAGTTGAAAACTTTTACAATACAGTTTTGTTGCGGGGAGATTATGGTAGTTAATTTATTTACCAATGAATAAATTTAAAAAAATTAAAAAGAACAGGGGGCAAGCGATGATTATATCGGTAGTATTTTTCCTTTTTATTTCACTGGCGATAATCTCGGGGCTGGTTTCGCCTTCAGTGCGTGAATTTAAAATAGCCAACGATTTACTAAAATCCAGCCAGAGTTTTTTCCTCTCCGAATCGGCCATTGAAGATTCATATTTTCGCTTGAAAAACGCTAAAACCATAGGATCCACAAATACTGTTACACTGGGAGGATACTCGGCCACAGCTACAATAACGGATTCCGGCTATAACGAGAAAACTGTTTCTTCATTGGGTGATGTTTCATCGAGGCAGAGAAAAAATCAACTTGTATTAAGCACTGACACTAGAGTTTCGTTTAATTACGGCATCCAATCTGGCGTGGGGGGATTTGTTATTGGCAACGCAACAGTTCACGGTAATGTATATTCTAATGGAACCATTCTTGGATCCAATGGGGCTTCTATTACCGGATCCGCTTTTTCCGCCGGAGCTTCTGGCCTTATCGATAATATAGATGTGGGAGAAGATGGCGTAGGCGATGCCAAAGCTCACACAGTGCAAAATTCTACCATAGAAGGCAGCCTTTATTGTCAAATTGGAGCAAGTAATAACAAGTCTTGCGATACATCACAGGTCGATCCGGATATGGTTGGTATGCCTCTTACCCAAGCAATGACAGATCAATGGAAAGCTGATGCAGAATTAGGAGGAATCCATATTGGCAATTTAACTATTTCTTCACCGACTTCATTGGGTCCAAGAAAAATTACCGGTAATTTGGCCATAAATGATGATGTCACTATAACCGGAACTATTTATGTGGTGGGTAATATCACCACAGATAATGGAGCCGAAATTTCTTTGCATGGTTCTTATGGCGCTACAGGCGGCATTATTATTGCCGATGGGCGGGTAAGGCTGAATAACCTTGTTAAATTTTACGGTTCTGGAAGCGAAGGATCTTACATATTACTCACAACAACCAGCTTTTGCCCTACTGACTGTTCTGGAATAAATGCTCTTGAGATTTTAAATAATGTTGGTGCCATACTTGTAAGCGCCCAGAACGGCACAGTTCATCTAAATAATAATGTTGAATTAAATGAAGTAGTGGGGAATAAAATTATTATAGACAACGGCGCAAAAGTGACCTATATTTCCGGATTGGCAAATGCAGCTTTTACTTCTGGTCCTGCCGGGGGCTGGAATATTAAAAGTTGGAAAGAAATTAAATAAATATATGAAGAAAATTATTATAGCTAATTGGAAAATGAATCCGTCTTCTCCAAAAGAAGCGGGACAATTATTCTCAAACACTGTTAAATTAATTTCCGGTGTTAAAAAAACTGAAGTTGTAATTTGTGCGCCCTATGTTTATTTAAGCGGGTTGAAAAAGCTATCTTCCAAGATTTCTTTAGGCGGACAAAATATTTTTAAAGTGGAAGAGGGCGCTTATACGGGAGAAATATCGGCTGATATGCTCTATAATATAGGAGTCCAGTATGTCATTTTAGGTCATTCTGAGCGACGTGCCTTGGGTGAGAATAATCTGAATGTAAATAAAAAGATAAAAATAGCACTCAGAGCTGGACTTACGCCCATACTTTGCGTAGGAGAGGACAAAAGAGATGAAAATCACGGATATTTTAATTTCGTTAAGAACCAACTGGAAGAATGTCTGAATGGAGTTCAAAAAGATTCTTTGTCTAAGATAATTATTGCTTATGAACCAGTCTGGGCTATTTCCAGCACTCTCAATCGTCGGGATGCCAATGCGAATGATTCTCGAGAAATGGCTATCTTTATTCGTAAAACTATTTCTGACAAATTAAATAATCAAAATAAAATGCCGAGAATAATTTATGGCGGTTCAGTTAATGAACGAGACGCCGAAGATTTCATAAAAAATGGAGGCGTAGATGGATTATTGGTCGGCCGAGCGAGCTTAAACGCCAAGAAGTTCTCCTCGATTGTAAAAATATGCGAAGCATCAGAGAGATAAAAAATTTAAATGGAAAAACGGTGCTCCTCCGAGTAGACTGGAATGTTCCAATTGAAAACGGTCGGGTGCTAGATGATTTTCGCATCAAGCGTTCTATGCCGACCATAGAATATCTCCAAAATGCTGGCGCTAAAGTTATCATTGCGACGCATCTTGAGCCGGAAGAAATATCTACCGAAATTTTACATGACTTCATACCAAAAGGCTCTGAAATACTTGAGAATCTAAGAAAAGATCCGGGAGAAAAAAATAATTCTCCCGAATTTGCTAAAAGTTTGGCTAGTCGGGCGGATATGTATGTCAACGAAGCATTTTCCGCTTCTCATCGTTCACATGCTTCAATAATCGGTGTGCCCAAGCTCCTGCCGAGTTTTGCCGGACTTGAGTTTTTAAGTGAAGTTGAAAATCTATCCAAAGCTTTCAATCCGCCACACCCATTTTTACTCATCTTGGGCGGAGCAAAGTTTGAAACCAAACTGCCGCTGGTGGAAAAGTTTCTTCAAATTGCCGACAGTATTCATATTGCCGGACTCAATGCCGCAGCCGCTTTGAAGATGAAAATTTCAGAGAATAGTAAAGTTTCTTTACCGCTTGGGGATATTACCGCGCTCGATATTGACGAGGCAAATCTCAATTTACTGCGGACCAAGATAAATGATGCCAAGTTCATAATCTGGAACGGTCCGCTTGGAAAATATGAGGATGGTTACAAGGAGGGTACGAATAAACTCGCTCAAATCCTCGCGGAAAGTGGCAAGGAAGTAATAGTGGGCGGCGCCGATACGCTAGCGGTGATCAAAGAACTTAATCTTTACGATAAATTCAATTTTGTTTCAACCGGCGGGGGAGCGATGCTTGAGTTTCTAGCCAAGGGGACTCTACCCGGCATTAAAGCGCTGAACTAATTTTCTCCGCAATTTTATTTGCTTCTTCGCCTTGGTATTTTTTAGTTGGCCAATTGGAAAATTTATCATTTAAAAGTCGTGGTATTAGGTGTACATGAAAATGAGGGACATCTTTTCCTACAACAGATATGACTACATAATCACAGCCAAGACTAATTTTCTGTGCATGCATTAATTTTTTTGATAATTTAAAAATTTCCGAGATTGTTTCATCCTCAGCATCTTGCATCCAGACCACATGTTCTTTGGGTATTATCAAAAGATGCCCATCCATAACAGGCTCTATGTCTAAAAAAGCCAAGAAATTTTCATCCTCATAAACTTTTACGCAAGGTATTTCCTTTTTTACAATTTTGCAAAAAATACAGTTTTCCATATAAAGTTTCGCAAAATCAAAGTTTTTTGTGTCCTCGGTTCCCCGGGTCCCTATCCCGGCCAAACCATTCAAAAACTTTATTTTGCTTCACTTTATATATTATATACTATTTGTGCTAAAATTTGCTCTATGCAGAAGTATGGCGAATTATTACAGTTATTGCTAGGAAAAAGGGGAATTACCGACGAAAATCAAGCTCAAGTTTTTCTCAACCCAGATTATGCAAGAGATTTTCACGACCCATTTCTGATGCGCGATATGGAGAAAGCTTGTGTAAGACTATATGAGGCAATCGATGCTGGTGAAAAAATAGTAATTTATGCCGATTATGATTGCGATGGCATACCCGGAGCGCTAATTTTGCGGGATTTATTTAAAAAGGTAGACTATAAAAATTTTGAAGTCTATATTCCAAAAAGAAATTCTGAAGGCTACGGCCTTAACCTTTCGGCTATGAAACAATTTGCAGAAAATGGGGTGAAACTTATCATAACGGTAGACCTGGGCATTACGGCAGTGGCCGAAGTGACGCAAGCGGAAGTAAATGGTATTGATGTTATTATAATGGACCATCATTTATCAAGCGCTGTTTTACCCCGCGCTTATGCGATTTTAAATCCTAAAATAGATGATTATCCCGAGAAAATGTTATGCGGAGCCGGAGTTGTTTTTAAATTTATACAGGGTTTTATAAAAAAATATGGCGAATATTTTAAAATAAAAAATGGTGCTGAAAAATGGATGCTCGATATGGCAGGCCTTGCCACGCTCTCTGATATGGTTCCCCTCTTGGGAGAGAATAGAGCCATTGCCTATTTTGGTTTGAAAGTTTTGCGCAAATCTCCTCGCCCGGGTTTACAGAAACTTTTAGCCAAAATGAATATTGACCAGAAACATCTCACCGAAGACGATATAGGCTTTATGGTGACCCCGAGATTAAACGCCGCTTCGCGCATGGACGACCCCATGCGCGCCTTTGAACTTCTTTCTACAGAAAACGAAAAAGAGGCAGATTTGCTGGCTGACCATCTATCGAAGATAAATGATGAAAGAAAATTAATTGTTGCTTCTATTATGCGAGAAGTGGGAAGAAAATTTGAGACGCGAGAAGTAAAAGATGTGATAGTAATAGGCAATCCGTCATGGAAGGTGGGAGTTTTAGGGCTAGTGGCGGGTAAAATGTCGGATGAATACAAAAGACCAGTTTTTGTCTGGGGTAAAGACGAGAACGATTTATTGAAGGGTTCTTGTCGGAGCGACGGTTCGGTGTCCGTGGTTGAACTTATGCATGAAACAAAAGAATCCTTTTTAGAATTTGGCGGTCACGAACTTGCGGGCGGATTTACAGTGCATAACGATAAAATTCATTTTCTAGAAGACGCTCTATCTCTATCTTATACAAAAATAAAACGCCCCTTGTCAAAAGAATTGAATGAACAAGCCGACATTGTTGATGATTTCAGCTTGATAAATATGAAGAATTGGCGCGAAATAGAAAAACTTGCCCCATTCGGACTTGGCAACCCAAAACCCATATTTCTTTTCTCGGGAGCAAAAGTAGAGAAGATCAAGAAATTCGGGAAAAATGGCTCAGGAGAGCACCTGGAAGTTACCTTTTCTGATTCGAATAATAATAAAGCTAAAGCGATTTCTTTTTTTTCTAACCATGAATCTTTTGAAGTTCCTTTGTCAGAAGGTTTGAGGGTAAATCTTCTTGCTACTTTTGATTTGTCTCGTTTTCGCGGACGGGAAGAATTAAGACTGAGAATTGTTGACATATGTTAATATAATATAATTATGAAAAGTAAAATTATAATTTATACAGACGGTTCGGCAAGAGGTAATCCTGGAAAAGCTGGCTGGGCTGCGATTTTAGTTAATGGAAAGAAAATTTTAGAAATTGGAGGCAGAAGCGACCATGCGACCAACAACCAGATGGAACTTACTGCGCCAATAGAAGCGTTGAAGTATTTAAAGAAACACCTATCTCGCCGAGCCAAGGCGGATAAAAAAACTTCACCCATGGAAATATTTTCTGATTCAAAATATGTGATTTTAGGAATTACCGAGTGGATTTTTAATTGGCAGAAAAATAATTGGCGTAATGCCAATAAAAAGTTGGTATTAAACCGCGAACTCTGGGAGAGACTTTATAAACTTGCGGAAGAATTAAAGCCCAAATGGGTTTATATTGAAGGCCACAATGGCGACAAGTGGAATGAACGGGCCGACGTCATTGCCACCAGTTTCGCTGACAATATACCTATAAAACTTAGAAAATAAAAAATTTTAAATGCAGGATAAGGTTTTTTATGCAATATGTCTAGGGTTTATATGCGGAGTGCTCTTGCGCTCTTTTGTTTTTATAAATATTTTCACAATAATATTTGTGAGTATTATTGGATTAGCGCTTATTTTATTTTTCACCTTAATTTCTAAAAATAGGTGGGGGATTATCTTTTCCATTTTTGTGCTGATGTTTGCTTTCGGAATTTTGAGATTTCATCTCGCCGACAAGCCCGCGCCTTACGTCCTTAAATCACAAACAGATCAAAAGATATCTTTGATTGGAAATATTGTAGATGAACCAAATATTGGCGAGAATAGCCAGAGATTGACCGTAGAAATAGAAGTGGAGAAAAGTAAAGTAAAAATTTTACTGACTGTAAAAAATCAAGGTGAAGATTTTAAATATGGCGATAGGGTAGATTTTTCCGGGAAACTGGATAAAATAGAAAATTTTATCACCGACCAAGGTAAAGAATTCAATTATGTAAATTATTTGCGCAAAGACGGAATATTATATTCGATGTATTATCCAAAAATTGAAATTATTTCTCGCGATGGTGGTAATTTTATAAAACGCGGACTTTTCTCTATTAAAGAAAAATTTCTAGAAAAAATAAATTTAGTAATCCCAAATCCCGAAAGTCTGCTTATGGGCGGGCTGATATTAGGCGAAAGGTCTTCTTTTACCAGAGACCTAAGACAGAGTTTTGTAGATACAGGCACTATACATATTGTAGCCCTATCTGGTTATAATGTTACAATTGTCGCCGAGTGGATTATGAAAGTTTTTTCATTCTTACCGTATAGTTGGGGTTTTGGGATTGGAATATTTGGGATTTTTCTTTTTATAATTATGTCAGGCGGGTCCTCTACAGCTATTCGCGCGGGAGTGATGGCTTCTTTAGCGCTTATCGCCCGCGCGACTGGAAGAAACTATGATGTTGCGCGAGCGCTTATTTTGGCCGGTGTTGCGATGATACTCTTGAACCCGCTTATTTTGGTTTATGACGTATCTTTTCAGCTTTCTTTTATTGCGACTGTGGCAGTGATATTTATTGCTCCGAGGATTGAAAGACATTTCTCATGGGTTACCGAGCGCTTCCAGTTGCGAGATATTATCACAGTTACTTGCGCGGTCTATGTCTTTGTCTTGCCCTTTATCCTGTATAAGATGGGAAACTTGTCGTTGGTTGCTTTGCCGGCGAATATTTTAATTTTACCGTTTATTCCATTTACCATGTTCCTTGGTTTTATGACTGGATTTTTGGGATCGGTTTTTTACATTTTAGCTATCCCTTTCGGCTATCTGTCATATTTTATTCTTCACTACGAATTGGGGGTAGTTAATTTTTTCGCCCATGTACCCTTTGCTTCGTTTACTATTCCCAACTTTCCGTTTCTCATCACACTTCTGATTTACGCCTATTTCATTTATAGACTTTTTGGGAGAAATATAAAAAGTTTTTTTAGTACCAACAAAATATAGAATTTTGAGGCACGGATATTTTTCTGCTAAAAAATTCCTCGTGTTCGCTCCGTCGAGCTCGCAAGCCCCCAAAATCCTATATTTTATTTTCCCTCAGCTTTGATAAAGTTTTCTTCTATTACTTTCCAATTTAGATTTTCAAAAAATGCTTCTACATATTTCTTCTTTTCCGATGTCGGGTAGTCGTATACAAAAGCATGCTCCCACATATCAAGAGCCAAAACTAAAGTACAGTCTTGCAGCTGTCCCAAATGCTGTTCATCCACCCAAGTAGACAATAGCCTTTTTTCTTTTCTGTCGTAATAAAGCATAGCCCAGCCAATACCGCGAGTGAGGGCAATAGCCTTAAAACGGCTCATCCATAAGTCAAAAGACCCCCATTCTTCTATAACCATTTCTCTTAATTTACTATCATCTGCAAGCGTTTTTGCTCCTCCAGATAAAGATTGGAAGTATACCTCATGGTTTCGCATGCCGTTATATTCAAAACTAAATCGACGATGAAGCTCACCCACAACATAAGGGGCAAAAGCGTCTTCTTTTGTATACCCTTCATACTCAAGTATTTTTTCCAAAATAGAATTGGCGTTTTTTACATATCCAGCATAGAGCTTCAAGTGCTCTTCAATGTTTTTCTTTGATATGCCCTTTAATTCTCCCATATTAAACTTTATTTCTTCAAATTTTTTCATCCCAGTACTAAAATTTTAACTAATAATGTTTATCTTTATACCCCGTAATCAAAAATTTAGTACGGGATATGTGTTAATATTATAACATGTTTGTGACCTGTAAAAAGTACTTTTTACTCATTCTGGTTTTGTGTCTTCTACTTGCCACTATTTTTATCTTTTACCTTGATTGGCAAAGTTCAAAAAAAGAATTAACTTTTGCCATGCTTGATATCGGCCAGGGAGATGCGCTTTTTATAGAATCCCCGACCGGAACTCAAATATTAATAGACGGAGGGCCAACAGGTAAGATTCTAGGCCGGCTTTCTCGCGTGATGCCACCCTTTGATAGGCACATAGATGGGATTATTATTACTAATCCCGACCAAGACCATATTGGCGGATTTCTGGATGTTTTAAAAGTTTATAAAGTTGGTAAAGTTTTTGAACCTGGTACTTTCACTGATTCTAAAACTTATCAGAACTTAAGGACCGAAATAGAAAATAAGAATATTCCTGATTTTCTGGCGAGAGGAGGGATGAGACTAAATATCGGCGGTGAAGCATTTATTGATATTTTATTTCCCGACCGCGATGTATTGTCTTGGCCAACGAATGACGGGTCAATTGTTGCAAAACTTGTTTATGGCGGTGTTTCTATAATGTTGACCGGAGATGCTACGACAAAAACCGAAAAATTAATTATGGAAAAAACCAAAGCTACAGAATTAAGAAGCACCTTACTTAAAATCGGACACCATGGCTCGCGCACTTCCACCTCTCCAGAATTTGTAAAAACTGTTGCGCCAACTTACGCCCTCATTTCAGACGGCAAAGATAATAAATACGGACATCCGCATCAGGAAACGCTAAATGCCCTGTCTTCTTTGGGTGCAGAAATCTTCAGAACCGACCTTTTAGGCAATATCATTATGAAATCTAACGGTCAAAATACCACCTTTTCTTTTCGTAAATAGTTATGATAGAGTTAAGACAGAATTTACTTTTTCGAACGGTCTGGGGATTTTTTCCGAGGACCTGAGAAAAAGAAAATTCTGAATTAACTTTTATGAAAGATAAAAAAGTAAAAAAGCTAATAAAGGGAGAAGAAAAAAGGCAAAGAGATGGATTGGAGCTTATTCCGTCAGAAAATTATGTTTCCAGGGATGTTCTTGAGGCCAACGGTTCTATTTTTACCAATAAATATTCTGAAGGATATCCGGGAAAACGTTATTATGGGGGACAAGATTATACCGATAAAGTGGAACGTTTGGCCATTGAACGCGCCTGCAAGCTCTTTAATTGCAAATTTGCCAATGTCCAACCGCTCTCCGGCGCTCCAGCTAATGTTGCGACTTATTTTGCTCTGCTTGAGCCGGGTGACACGGTGCTCGGGATGGATCTCTCTCACGGCGGACATCTTACTCATGGTCACCCCGTTACCTATATAGCCAAGCTTTTCAACTTTGTTCGTTACAAAATGAAAGATACCAGAACAGGCGAAATCGATTACAAAGGTCTTCGTGAAATTGCTTTAAAAACCAAGCCGAAGATAATTTTGGCTGGTTTTTCGGCGTATTCCCGAGAGCTTAATTATAAAAAGTTTGTAGATATCGCGCATGAAGTTGGCGCTATCACTATGGCGGATATGGCGCACATTGCCGGATTGATTGCAGGGAAAGCTGTGCGAAATCCATTTGACGATGGTTTTGATATTATTACAACCACCACTCATAAAACTCTGCGCGGACCGCGCGGGGGAATGATTTTAGTTCGAAATAATGAAGAAATCGCGAAAAAGATAGATAAATCTGTTTTCCCCGGATTTCAAGGAGGTCCGCATATGAACAACATTGCTGCTAAGGCTGTAGCCTTCGGAGAAGCTTTAACCCCGGCATTCAAGAAATATGCAAGACAGATTTTAAAAAATGCGAAAGCGATGGAGAAAGTTTTTCATAAGCACAAAATTCGCATGATTGGCGGGGGTACCGATAACCACTTGATTCTCGCCGATGTATATGGTTCTCTGGGCGTCTCTGGCAAAGAAGCCCAAACAGTTCTAGATGAAGTTGGCATAACGCTTAACATGAATATGATTGCCGACGACACCAGAAAGCCGATGGATCCCTCAGGTATCCGCTTCGGCACGCCGGCTATTACCACCCGCGGGTTTAAAGAAAAAGAATGCGCACTTGTTGCTGAATTGATGATAGAAACGCTTCGTAATAAAGATAATAAAAAGAAAAAGGAAGAAATAAGAAAGAAAATAAAAACTCTCGCTAAAAAATTCCCGATACCGAATTATTTTTAATAGAAACTATGTTAAAAAGTAAAAATATTTTAATAACTGGTTCATCGTCTGGTATCGGGGCGGCAACTGCACGGTTGGCGAAAAAATACGGGGCAAATCCAATTTTACACGGCAAAACCGAAAGCGACGAGTTAAAAGCATTAGCTAAAGAATTGAACTGTGAATATATTTTCTGCGATGTTGCTGATAAGGTAGCTGTTGAGTCTGAAGTTAATAAGATTTTAATAAAGTTCAAAAGAATTGATATATTGGTAAATTCTGCAGGAATTTCTAAAGGACAAAACTTTTTAGAAGGAACTGATGATCTCTGGCTAGAAATATTTAAAGTAAATGTTTTAGGGACGAAACATTTTTGCCAGGAAATTATTCCCCACATGCAAAAGAATAAATACGGAAGAGTAGTAAATGTAGCTTCAATTAGAGGTTATGCGAACACTACTGGTAATTCTGCTTACGGAGCTTCTAAAGCTGCAATATTGACGATGACTGCTTCTTTAGCTAAAGAATTTGCACCAAAAATTGCAGTAAATGCTGTTGCTCCTGGTTTTACAGATACAAGGATGGCTCTTGATCGTACGGAAAAGACTAAACAACAAGTAAAAGAAGCTTTACTGGGCAGAGCGGCATTGCCAGAAGAAATTGCCGAGGTGATTTTATTTTTAGCTAGTGACAAAGCTAGTTTTATCACAGGTCAAACGATTATAGTGGATGGAGGTTATTCAATTTCAGGGAAATAATATGCCTCATATTCATGAAAAAATTGATTTTACAGTAGAGGTTTTTATTGTTCATAAAAATAAAGTTTTACTGCGTATACATGATAAATATGGTATTTGGCTTTCTATCGGTGGACATATTGAACTTCACGAGAACCCAGTGGAAGCAGCTATCCGTGAAGTGAAAGAAGAAGTTGGACTGGATATAAAAATAATCGGTGATGCACATGGTCCATTGAGTGGTAAAAAAGAGAACAGGAATTACACTTACCTTATTCCACCGCGGTATCTGGGGAGACATCCCGTCTCCAATAACCACGAACACATAGCCTTTGTTTATTTTGCCACAGCTGATACTTATGTTATTGCAGAATCTATAAGTGCACACGAAAGATCAAATGCACGCTGGGTGAGCATGGAAGAACTTGAGAAAATGGATCTTGTTCCGAATATATATTTCTACGCCACCGAAGCGCTAAAAGAGCTCGGTAAATAGTTTTGTTTTAAAGCTTTTTCTGCTATATTTTATCAATGACTAAAAGGGGTAAATTGATAGTAATAGATGGCACGGATGGGAGCGGGAAGGCTACGCAGACAGATTTCTTGATTAAACATTTAAAGAAAGATGGTTTTAAGGTCAAGGTAGTTGATTTCCCTGAATATTATTCAAACTTTTTCGGTGCCTTTATTGGGCACTGTCTTTCAGAGCAATACTATAATTTCGTGAAGATACACCCGAAGATTGCTTCGGTGCTTTATGCGGTGGATCGTTTTGAATCGAAAGACAGGATAGAAAAATGGTTAAAAGATGGATATGTGGTGATAGCGAACAGATATGCCAGCGCGAATCAGATACACCAGGGTGGTAAAATCGCTAATACTAAGAAGCGCAAAGCCTTTATCAAATGGCTGGCGAAGATGGAATATAAGATTTTTAAAATTCCCAGACCTGACGTTATATTTTATTTAAGTGTTCCAATACCGATAGTTCTGAAATTAATCCACGAGAGGAATAAAAATAATCATCGTGGATATTTGGGCAAGAAAAAGGCAAAAAAGACTGATGTCCACGAGAAAGATGTTCAATTTTTAGAAAATTCCCGTAAGAGTGCGCTCTGGCTGACGAAAACGCAAAAAGGATGGATTAAAGTTGAATGTGTGAGAGATGGAAAATTAGATACGCGCGCGAATATTCATAATAAAATTTATGAAAAAGTTAAAAAAATTTTTAAATAAATGAAAATCAAAGTTAAAAAATTAAGGGAAGATGCGAAGTTGCCGACGCACGGGCATCCGGGGGATGCGGGGGTAGATTTTTATGCGATAGAGAAAGTCGTCTTTGCCCCAGGGAAACAAGCGCGGGTGCATACAGGGATAGCGATAGAAATACCCGAAGAACATGTGGGCCTTATTTGGGACAAATCAAGCATCTCTTTTAATCTGGGGCTTAAGGTCTTTGGCGGGGTGATTGATTCGGGGTACAGGGGAGAAATCATAATGTGCCTTTTAAATACTTCCGACAAAGAAGTTATAATAGAGAAAGGCCACAAAGTAGCCCAAATGATTATTCAGAAGTTTGAGCATTGCGAGATCGTTGAGGTAAATGAAATAACAGAAACCGTACGTGGCGCCGGGCGCGAAGGAAGCACAGGGCATAAATAGTTGAAAGTTGTAAAGTTCATAAAGTAAAAAGTATGGAGGAAGAAATAAAAAAATTAATTAAAGACGCCCTGGGGAACCTCGCGATAGAGGTTGGTAATTTCACTATTGAGCATCCAGAAGATTTAAAGAATGGGGATTATTCCACGAATGTCGCCCTGGTCATAGCTAAAAGTGTTGAGAGAAATCCGCAAGAACTGGCCGAAAAAATAGTTGCCGAAATAATTAGACTAAACATAGATAAAAATATTGAAAAAGTAGAAGTTGCCGGCGCGGGATTTATTAATTTTTATTTGTCCCGAAAGTTTTTCAGTGGTAGTGTTGAGGAAATCCTGAATATTAAAGATTTCGGTACAAATAAAATCTTTGCTAGCAAGAAAATAATGGTTGAATACACTGACCCCAATCCTTTCAAGCCCTTTCATATCGGCCACCTGATGACGAATGCGATTGGGGAATCAATCGCGAGGATTTTGGAATATTCTGACGCCGATGTTTCTCGGGCGAATTATCAAGGCGATGTGGGGCTACATGTGGCGAAAGCTTTTTATAGTATGCGAAAGAGAGGAATGCCGAAAGATATGGATGCTCCGGTATCGGTTTTAGCCCAATATATAGGCGAATCTTATGCCAAGGGCAATGAGGCTTATGAAAATGATATAAAAGCCAAAAAAGAAATTGAAGTTTTGAATAAAAAGATTTACGACAAAAATGATGAAGAAATAAATAAAGTTTACAACTGGGGTTTTAAAGTTACGATGGAAGCTTTTGAAGATTTGTACAGAATACTCGGGACAAAATTTGATTTTTATTTTTTGGAGAGCGAAGTCTCTTTGTTCGGAGAACAAATAGTAAAAGATAATATCGGTCGGGTTTTTGAAAAATCTGACGGGGCAGTTGTTTTCAAAGCAGAGAAACACAACCCTAAACTTCACACCAGAGTTTTCATAACCTCTGAAGGTCTTCCTACTTATGAGGCCAAAGAGCTTGGGCTTACTGAAGAAAAATTTAAAGTTAAACCCGATATGGATCTTTCACTCGTTGTTACCGCCAACGAACAGGCAGACTATATGAAAGTGGTTGATAAAGCTCTTTCCTTGATTCATCCCGAATATGAAAACAAAATGCTCCATATCACGCACGGGATGATGCGCCTCCTCGCCCGTAGCCGGGCTACGGCCGAGGAGCTTACTTCTATAAAAATGAGCTCGCGGAAGGGTAATGTGATTACTGGCGAAAAGCTTATCCGCGACACGATTGCCTTGATAGTCGAGAAAATGAAAGATAGGAGTTGGAACCAGGAGGAGAAAAATAAGGTTGCCGAAAATGTGGGCGTAGCGGCGATAAAATATTCTATTCTTCGCTCCAAGGCGGGGAACGATATTGTCTATAATGTTGAAGAGTCAATTTCGGTGGAGGGGGACTCGGGTCCATACTTGCAATATTCTTTCGCCCGAGCAAATTCAGTCATAGAAAAAGCGCAGAAGGAAAATATTTTGCCGGACTTTGAAAAAGTTCCCGATGAAGTGTCGGAAGTGGAAAAATTATTATATAGATTTCCGGAAGTTGTATCTCGTTCCGCATCTTTATACGAACCGCACCATATTGCGACTTACCTCATAGAACTAGCTCGTGCTTTTAATAACTTTTATGGGCATACTTTGATTGTAGATAAAAAGGACATTACTTCTTCTTATAAAATAGCTTTAACTTATGCATTTTCTTTTGTAATGAAAACAGGCCTGCATCTCCTGGGCATCGAAGCCCCAAAGCGGATGTAAAAATAAAGATTTTATGTTAAAATCAGTCATAATGACTGAAAAAGAAGAAAATACTAAATCCGATATGGTGCTTCGGGAGGAGCGAGTTTTGGAATTCTGGCAAAAAAATAAAATTTTTGATAAATCTTTAAAACAAACTGAGGGAGGTAAAGAATTTATTTTTTACGAAGGTCCGCCAACTGCCAACGGTAAACCGGGCATTCACCACTTGGAAGCGCGGGCTTTTAAGGATGCAATTCCGAGGTATAAGACAATGCAGGGTTATCATGTCCGCCGAAAGGGCGGATGGGACACGCATGGACTCCCCGTTGAACTGCAAGTAGAGAAAAAGTTGGGGTTAAATTCAAAAAAAGCGATTGAGGAATATGGTATTGCCAGGTTTAACCAAAAATGCCAAGAAAGCGTCTGGGAATATTTGAATATGTGGGAAAAATTTACCGAGCGCATCGGTTTCTGGCTTGATCAGGAGAATCCATATGTGACTTATCATAACAATTTTATTGAATCTGTCTGGAATGTAGTAAAAAAAGTTGATAAGCAGGGGCTTCTCTATAAAGATTATAAAGTTGTGCCATGGTGCCCGAGGTGCGGAACAGTGCTTTCTTCGCATGAACTTGCACTAGGATATGAGGATGTAAAAGATTTGTCGATATATGCGAAATTCAAAATTCGCTCCGTCGGTGAAAAATTTTCTCAGGTCCTCGGAAAAAATCCCCAGACCGTTCGAAAATCTTCCCCCGACTCCGCTTTACCATTGTACTTTCTTGCATGGACCACTACACCGTGGACTCTGCCTGGCAATGTCGCTCTGGCAGTGGGAGAGAAAATTATTTATGTAAAAGTGAAATTGAATAATGAAATATTTATTCTGGCGAAAGAACGAATTTCTATATTGCCAGAACCTTATGAAATTCTGGAAGAAATACATGGACAGGATTTGATTGGTTTGGAATACGAACCGCTTTTCCCATATCTTGCCGAGATTATTCCCGAGAACGAAAAATCAAAGTTAGAAAAAGCATACAAGGTTTACGGGGCAGACTTCGTGACTACTATTGATGGTACAGGCATAGTGCACACGGCTGTGATGTATGGGCAGGATGACTTTGAACTTGGCACCAAAGTTGGCTTGCCGAAGCATCACCTCGTTAATTCCGAAGGTAAATTTATCAAAGGGACGGGACTCCTGGAAGGTCGGTTTGTAAAAGAAAAAGATAACAACAATAAACCGACACTTGATGTAGACATCATTAAATATCTGACCGATAAAAATTTATTCTTCAAAAAAGAAAATTATGAGCACTCATATCCGCACTGCTGGCGCTGTAAAACAGCGCTTATCTACTATGCGCGAGATTCTTGGTATTTTAAAATGTCCGACCAAAAGATAAAAGAAAAATTAATTGCCGAGAATAAAAAAATAAACTGGGAGCCTTCGCACATCGGGGAAGGGCGTTTCGGCGAATGGCTGAGGGAAGTAAAAGATTGGGCAATCTCCCGCGAGCGGTACTGGGGCACGCCATTGCCGGTCTGGGAGTGCAGTAAGTGTAACAAGAAACATGTAATTGGAAGCTTGGAAGAATTAAAAAAGAAAACAAAAAAGTCCGGCAACAAGTATTTCGTAATGCGCCACGGCGAAGCGGGTAATAATATTAAAAATGGCATTCATCATAGAGATTTGGAATATAGCGCCAAATTAACAGAAAAAGGGAAAAAACAAGTATTAGAGAGTTTAAGGAATTTTAAAGAGAGAGTAGATATCATTATTTCTTCTACATTTGAAAGAGCAAAGGAAACCACTGAAATAGTTTGTGGACAAATTAATTTTCCGTTAGGAAAAGTTATTTATAACCAACAAATTAAAGAACAAGAAACTAGTTCGTTTTTTGACGGCAAGGATAAAGCAGTTTTTGATGAATATTATGATGGAGGTTATTTACTGGATAATCCAAATGAAATTTTACCAGATAGTGAAAGTTTTGCTCAGGTAATTAAAAGAATTGGGCAATTTATTTATGATTTAGAAACGAACTATTCTAATAAAAATATTTTAATTATTGGTCATGGGAATGCGACTAATGCTTTGAGTTTTATAGTAAAAGGATTATCATTAAATAATTTATCAAGTAAAAATAATCCATTTATTTCTCTTAAAAATGCCGAAATCAGGGGATTTGATTTTATCCCACTTCCGCATAATGAAAACTTTGAACTTGATTTACACCGGCCCTATATTGATGAAATTAATCTTGTCTGCGAATGCGGAAGCAAGCTGACGCGCACGAAAGAAGTAATGGATGTTTGGCTTGATTCTGGCACGATGCCGTTCGCGCAGGACCATTATCCATTTGAGAATAAAGATTGGGTAGAAGGAAAAGGTTATCCGGCAGATTATATTTCCGAAGCGATTGATCAGACTCGCGGGTGGTTTTATACGTTACACGCCGTTGGCGTCCTGATGGGTCGCGGGAGAGCATTTAAGAATGTTATTTGTCTCGGACATTTACTTGATGCCACTGGCAAGAAAATGTCGAAATCTCTGGGAAATATAGTTAATCCGTGGGTGATGATAGAAAAATACGGAGCAGATACACTTCGTTTATGGATGTATTCTGTCAATCAGCCCGGAGAGTCTAAGAACTTCGACGAAAAGACAGTTGCTCTGCTTTCCCAGCAAGTTTTTGGACTGCTTTATAACGTGCTCGCATTTTATGAACTTTACCGCGATAGGGTGCTGGAAAAGAACAACCGACCCAAAATATCTAAAAATGTTTTAGATATTTGGATTCTTGCCAAACTTGATGAGTTGATAGGACTTTCAACTAAAAATTTAGACAATTATAAATTGCTTGAACCAGTAAGAGGCATGAAAGACTTTATCGGCGACCTTTCAACTTGGTACTTGCGCCGTTCGCGAGAGAGAATAAAAGAAGGGGACGTGGAAGCAAAACAAACTTTATACTTTGTATTAAAAACTCTTACGAAATTATTAGCCCCATTTGCTCCACTTTCTGCGGAAGATATTTGGCTACGATTGAAAAACGACAAAGATACCGAAAGTGTGCATCTAGTAGAGTGGCCAAAAATGTCAAAGAGACTCTTTGACATTTTTGGCAGTGGAGAAGATGAAATTTTAAAGAATATGCAAACGGTGCGTGACATTTGTACTGCGGGTAAAGCAGAAAGACAGAGGTTAAATATTCCTATTCGCCAGCCCCTAAATAGATTAGATATGCCACAAGGGTTACCCATTGAATATGTTGAGATTATAAAAAGTGAGTTAAATGTAAAAAGTCTAAATTATACACTAAAAGCGGAGACAGGTATTTATAAAATAGGGTTTGATTCAGAAATTACCCCGGGATTAAAACAAGAAGGGAATTATCGCGAACTTGTTCGCGCCCTGCAAGATATGAGGAAGAAAATGGAGCTTACACCGAGCGATGTCATAGCCATAGCTTTCGAAACGAACGATATGGGTAAAGCTCTAATTGGAAAATTTGAAGCTGATATAAAGAAAACCGTACTTGTGTCCAAAATAGAGTTTAAAGCAAATGACGGTCAAGAAATCAAAATAGACGAATTGGTATTTAAGGTAAAAATTGATAAATAAAATAATGCATCACATTTATCACACCGAAGGAATAATACTAGGGAGTAAGAATTACGGAGAGGCGGGGAAATATTATTCTATTTTCACCCGCGATTTAGGGATGGTATACGCCTCCGCGCAGGGTGTGCGTAAAATGTCTTCCAAGCTCCGTTTTATCCTGCAAGACTTTGCTTATTTGAAAATTGACCTTGTTCAGGGCAAGGACTTCTGGCGAGTGACCAGCGCATCAAAGACAAATAAACTAGAACAGCTTACGAAAAATCCGCGAACTTTAAAAGTTTTCAGCAATATTGCGAAATTATTGAAGAGGTTGCTGGCTGGTGTGGAGCGCAATGATGTCTTATTTACGGATTTAGTAAATGGCTTATCTATTCTAGAAAAAACGAAAACGAACGAAGAATTACGGAATATTGAAGCCATTATTGTTCTGCGCATACTTAGTAATTTGGGATATATAGGCAGAGATGAAAAATTACAGAGTCTCGTCAAATCTCCGTTTGAAGAGAATTTAATATTTGAAGCAATGAAATCTAGGCGACAAATCCTATCTCAGATTAACAAAGCGCTTAAAGAAACTCATTTATAAAAGTCTGTCCCGTAAGAGGTTTTTTAATCTCGTTCGGGGTGGTATAATGGTGTAATATGCTCGAAGACAGAGAGAAATTAAATAGGATAGAAGACATGAAAAGCCGACTCTTCGGTAGAAGCTATAAGACAGAAATAGAACATCGTAATATCATTCGGCATACGGAGCCGAAAAGTGTTCCGGATTCTTGGCGGAAAGACGAAGAACAGAGTTTCATAAAAGAATTTTCCACTAGAACTTCGCTTTTTAAAAAGTTTTTTATTTTTTCTGTGGTTTTTTTTATTTTAGCTCTGGCTTACGCCTCTTATAACTTCTTCGCCGGTGGCAATACTGTATCTACTGACAATATAGAAATATCTGTGCTCGGGAATACTTTTACCGCAGGCGGAGAGGAATTACCTCTTCAGATTGATATAGCGAACAAGAACAATACTCCCCTAGATCTGGTTGATTTAGTGGTGGAATATCCGAAAAGTTCCGCCACCGGCCTTTCGGAGAATACTGAACGCCTTCGCCAATCTCTGGGCACAATACCGGCTGGCGCGGTTCGCAGTGAAAACGTTAAAGTAACGCTTTTCGGTAAACAAGGAAGTATGCGCCCCATAAAAATTTCTTTAGAGTATAGGGTAGAAGGTTCGAATGCCATCTTCGTAAAAGACAAACTTTTTAATATTAATATTAATTCAACTCCCGTAAACCTTTCTATTGATGCTCCCGCCGAGATAAGCCCCAACCAAGACGTAGTTCTCGAAGTAAAGGCCACACTCAATGCAAATAAAGTGCTACCTTCAATGCTACTACGGCTTGACTATCCGGCAGGCTTTCAATTTGCACTAGCCAAGCCGGCACCCTCGTTCGGCAACAATGTCTGGAACCTAGGCGATCTCGCCCCCAGCGTGGAACACAGTATTTCAATAACTGGGAAGATGATCGATGTTTTCGACGGAGAAGAGAAGACATTTCGCGCTTGGACCGGCACGCAATCTCCGTCGGATAAATCTGCGATTGAGGTTATTTTCAATTCCATAGACCATACTCTGGCCATCAAAAAAGCATTTATCGAAGCCAAACTTTTTATCAACGGAGTTTACCAGAGGGAATACGCCACTAATACGATTACCCCTATTCAAGGAGAAATCAGATGGACTAATAATTTAGATACAAAGATCAATGATCTGGAAATTAAAGCGAAAATTTCTGGCAATGCCGTAGATCGAAGAACGATCAATTCACGAGAGGGTTTTTATGATTCGTTGGCTGATTCTGTTATTTGGGACAAAAATTATATAAATGATTTTGCTTCGGTAAATCCGGGGGACTCGGGTTCAGTTCGGTTTTCCATTTCTTCGCTTTCGTTATTCTCTGCCATCGGCGGGATGCTTTCTGAACCAACCATGAACATAGAAATTTCTATTGCCGGCAAGCAAGCGATCGAAGGCAATATACTTAAAACGCTCTCCAATGGAGAAACAAAAATTGTACGTATTATTTCTGATGTTGGATTTGCCAATAAGATTCTTTACTATTCTGGAGCGTTTCAAAACACCGGAACTATTCCTCCGAAAGCAGAAAAAGAAACCACCTACACGGTAGTCTGGACTCTCTCCAACACCGCGAACAGTATTTCAAACACAAAAATAAAATCTACTCTTCCGCCCTGGGTGCGTTTTGTGGGTGTAATTTCTCCAGCCAGTGAAAATCTGGACTATAATGCGTCTACCAAGGAAATAGTCTGGAACGTGGGTGCAATACCGAGAGGAGCCGGCATCACCACCAAAGAAAAAGAAGTTGCTTTCCAAGTGGCATTTATTCCTTCGCTCTCCCAAATCGGTAATGCGCCAACTCTCATCAATGACGCTATTTTGACTGGGCATGATGATTTTGCCAATGTGAATGTTAGAATAAACAAATCATCGCTTAATACTAATCTTACCAACGACCCACTTTTCCCTTCCGGGGGTGATAGAGTGACAGAATAAGTCATAAAGTAAAATGATAAATTCAAAAGATACAAACGAGAATGATTTGATGGACAAGATAGTTTCCCTGTGTAAAAGGCGAGGTTTTGTTTTTCAAGGTTCGGAAATTTATGGCGGACTGGCTGGCACTTATGACTGGGGGCACTATGGTGTAGCTTTAAAAAATAATATTAAGCAGAATTGGTGGAAAAAATTTGTAGATGGCAGACGCGACATATATGGAATTGATGCGGCAATACTGATGAATCGCAAGGTTTGGGAGACCTCGGGGCATGTGGCCGGGTTTGTAGACCCGATGGAAGATGGTAAGCAATTCAATGTGATGTTTAAAACGCAAATTGGTGCCGGCGATGAAGCAGTTGTTTCATATTTACGCCCCGAGACGGCGCAAGGAATGTTCGTCAACTTTAAAAATATAGTGGACGCTTTTCATCCGAAACTTCCTTTTGGCACGGCACAAATCGGCAAGGCATTTCGCAATGAAATTGCCCCGCGGGATTTTATTTTCCGCCAGAGAGAGTTTGAGCAAATGGAGATAGAATATTTTATTCGTGCGAACGATTGGGAAAAATATTTTGAATATTGGAAAAGTGAAATGCTGGAATGGATGGAAGAAGTGGGACTTGATATGGCAAAGGTGCGCGAGCTTGAGATCCCTAAAGAAAACCGGGCGCATTATTCCAGCCGAACGATTGATTTCGAATTTGATTATCCGTTTGGCCGGAAAGAACTTTTCGGCTTGGCGTATCGTACTGACTTTGATTTGAAGAATCACAAGCTTGAATATGTGGACGAAGTCCCGACATCCGAGGGAACCGGGATCCCGATCGAAAGTAAAGTAATAATTCCACATGTTATTGAACCGACTTTCGGCGTTGACCGAGCCATACTCGCGCTTCTTTTGTCCGCTTACACTGAAGATAAGCAGGGCGGGGAAATTCGATCATATTTGAAATTCAAGCCCAACATCGCACCGGTAATTTGTGCCGTTTCACCGCTTCTTAAAAACAAAAAAGAATTAGTGGAATATGCTAACATAAAAGTCTATGCTCCGCTCAAAGAAGAGTTTGGCCGTGTGGCTTGGGACGACAATGGCAATATTGGCAAACGCTATCGCCGACAAGACGAAATCGGCACGCCTTTTTGTATCGTAATTGATTTTGATACCCTTACTGATAATACTGTAACTGTCCGCGACCGAGATACAGGAGAACAAGAGAGAGTGAAAGTTTCTGATCTGCAGAATTACATAAAAGAGAAAATTTAAATGAAATTCTCCAAGAAAGTTTTAAAGAATGGCTTACGGGTGATTACAGTGCCGATGAAAGATAATCCGACGGCGACAGTGCTGATACTCGTTGAAGCTGGTTCTAAATACGAGTCGAAAAAGGTGAATGGAATTTCACACTTTTTAGAGCATATGTGCTTCAAGGGCACGGCTAAAAGGCCCAAAGCCATTGATATTTCAAAAGAATTGGACGCACTTGGTAGTCAATATAACGCTTTTACCGCGCAGGAATATACGGGCTACTATGCGAAATCCGATGCGAAACATTTTAAGCAGATTTTCAATATTGTTTCTGATATCTATCTTAATTCCACTTTTCCGGATATGGAAATGCAAAAAGAAAAAGGAGTGATTATTGAAGAAATAAACATGTATGAAGATATGCCTCAACGACATGTGCAAGATTTGATGATGAAATTGCTTTATGGTAATCAGCCGGCAGGCTGGAGTATAGCCGGCGAAAAGAAAAATATTCTCAATATGAAACGCAACGAGCTTGTTAAATACAAAAATCAGCACTATCTGCCGGAAGCCACAGTACTTGTAATTTCAGGGCAAGTGGCGGAAAAGGAAGTAATAAAAGAAGTGAATAAAATTTTTGATAAAATTCCAAGGGGCGAAAAGGTGCAGAAGATTACGACGAAAGACATGCAAACGAGACCCAAAATTCTGGTTAAGTTTAAAAAGACAGACCAGACGCATTTTGTTCTCGGTGTTCGCACGTATGATTTATTCAGTAAAAAGAACCCCGTACTGTCAGTCCTGGCTGGCGTGCTCGGCGGCGGAATGAGTTCCAGACTTTTTCAAAAGTTTCGCGAAGAAATGGGGGTGGGATACTATGTTCGTGCTTATAATGACGCTTATACCGACCACGGATTTTTCCAGATTTCTGCCGGTGTGGACAATAAAAGAATTGATGAAGTGATACAAGCCGTCTTAGAAGAATGTAGAAAATTAAAAGTTGTAAAAGTGAGTGAAGAAGAATTAAATAAAGCAAAAGAGTGTTTAATAGGCAATATGAAACTTTCTCTAGAGTCTACTGACGACATTGCGAATTTTTTCGGCGGGCAGGAACTCTTAAAACGCGAACTCTATAATGTAGAATATAAGGCACAGGAAATACGCAGAGTTACCGCAAGTCAAGTTCAAGATCTGGCGAATAATATTTTTAAGAATGAAGGGCTTAATTTAGCCCTGATAGGTCCTTTTAAAGAAAACTCAAAATTTCTGCAAATACTAAAATTCTAAGTTTTTTTACCGTAAGTATTTTAAGTATTTTTGTGGTATTATACTTTTATGTTTGAAAGGATTAACACCAGTCATATTTCAATATCTACCGGCACAATAATACGGGCTGTTTTAGTCCTTCTTGGGATTTTATTGATTTGGATTTTAAGGAATTTAGTCCTTGTGCTTCTCACCGCTATTGTGATAGCTTCTTTTGTTGAGTCGGCGGTCCCATTTTTAAAAAAGATAAAGATCAACCGAATTGTCGGGATAGTCATTTTATATATTATTTGCCTTGTTGTTTTTGCCGGATTGTTTTATCTTTTTGCTCCGCTTCTTATAACTGAAATTTTTAATTTTTCTTCTTTTCTTTCTTCTTATATACCCGGTATTAGCTTCCTTGATTATTTCCAGAGTGATGAATTCTCGGGCGCAAAGGAGATTGTTGCCAATCTGCCCCAGAATGTATCGCTCTCTACGCTTCTTTCTGTGTCAAAAGCTTTCGTAGTCAACCTCTCCGGCGGATTTTTCCAGACACTCTCGGTGGCCTTCGGGGGCATCTTTAATGTAATATTAATCGTTCTTATTTCTTTCTATCTTTCGATTCAAGAAAGGGGTATAGAAAATTTTCTACGAATAATTTTACCTATTCAATATGAAGAATATGCGATAGATTTATGGCAGCGCTCCAGTCGTAAAATTGCTCTTTGGGTGAAGGGGCAAATGCTTCTTGGACTTATCGTTACTGTTTTAATTTATCTTGTACTTTCTTTATTGGGGATGAAATATGCGCTTCTCTTAGCAATTATCGCAGGTGTAATGGAACTTGTGCCCTACGGTATTTTAGTTGCTCTCATTCCGGCAGTTTCTTTTTCTTATATTTCCGGGGGGATTTCAAGCGCATTTATGGTGGCTGGCGCTTACATCATTATTCATCAATTCGAAGTTTTCTTATTTGCTCCGTTAGTTATAAAAAGCGTGGTTGGTTTATCGCCGATTGTCATTATACTTTCCGCCTTGATAGGTTTTGAGCTGGCTGGTTTCTGGGGGGTGTTGCTGGCTATTCCCTTTGCCGTTCTATTTGTAGAATTAATGAACGATATTGAAAAGCACAAGAATTTTACCAGAACCAGCAATGAAAAATAGTTTCTTTATTACGACAACAATTCCTTATGTGAATGCCAATCCTCACATTGGTTTTGCTCTTGAACTTGTGCAATCGGATGCCATTGCTCGATATAAACGTCTTCTTGGACAGGATGTCTTTTTTAGCACGGGGACGGATGAATATGGCCAGAAAATTTTTGCAGCAAGTGTTAAAGAAGGCAAGAATATTCAAGATTATGTAGACCACTATGCGCAAAAATTTCTAGATTTAAAAAATACGCTTAATCTTTCATGTGATAATTTTATCAGAACCACTAGTCCCGAGCATGTGCTTGCGGCGCAAGAATTCTGGCGCCTGTGTGATAAAAAAGGAGATATTTATAAAAAAATATACACAGGACTTTACTGCATTGGCTGCGAAAAATTTATTACCGGGAAAGATATTGCAGATGATAAATGTATGCTGCACCCCAATCAAAAACTTGAAACTGTTGAAGAAGAGAATTATTTTTTCCGACTAGAAAATTACAAAAAACAACTTCTAGAATATTTAAATGGCGAGAAAGTTATTTTCCCGGAGTGGCGCCGGAAGGAAGCGATTGATTTTGTAGAGAATGCAATGGAAGACTTTTCAATTTCCCGCAAGAAAGAACGTTTGTCCTGGGGAATACCGATCCCGGGGGACGATACACAAGTTATGTATGTTTGGTTTGGCGCTTTTGTGAATTATATTTCAACATTGGGCTGGCCGGGGAAAAAAGATAATTTTGATAAATTTTGGTTAAGTGGAGAGAAAGTTCAAACTGCCGGTAAAGATATGGTTAAATTCCAGTCGGTAATGTGGCAGGGGATGCTAATGTCTGCCGGGATGCCCACGACCGATACCATTGTCTACCATGGCTTTATTACAGGAGAGGGTGGCATAAAGATGTCTAAATCTCTGGGCAATGTGATAAATCCGAATGAAATTGTGAAAGAATACGGCACCGACGCGCTTCGATATTTTCTTCTTCGCGAGATTTCTACCTTTGAAGATAGTCCTTTTACTATGGAGCGCTTCAAAGATGCTTACAATGCAGGACTTGCGAATGGTTTAGGGAATTTAACTTCTAGAATTATAAAAATGGCTGAAGATAATCTATCTCAACCCGTGGATATATTTTCACTTCGCCCCGATGCAAAATTTATAAAGCATATGGAAAATTTCGACACTCAAAAATCTATTGAGCTCGTCTGGCTATGGATTGGCGAACTTGATTCAATTATTCAATCAGAAGAACCTTTCAAATTAGTAAAAACCAATCCCAAAAAAGCTAAAGAAATTATAACAAAACTAGTTCTTGGATTAGATAACATAGCTGAACATTTAAAATATTTTCTTCCAGAGACATCAGAAAAAATACAAGAATCAATTACAGAAAACAAGAAACCCGAGAAGCCATTATTTTTACGTAAAGATTAATATGCCCAAGTATATAGACATACACTCCCACGTTAATTTTAAGGCCTTTGATGCAGATAGAGATGAAGTAATAAAACGGGCGCTTGCAGAAGATACTTGGGTAATAAATGTCGGCACACAAGTAGATACTTCAAGGAAAGCTGTTGAGATGGCGCATCAATACGAGAAGGGTGTGTACGCAATCATTGGACTTCACCCTATACATACTGGTGCATCTTTTCACGATGAGAAAGAATTGGGCGAGAGTGGCAAGGAGTTTACTTCTCGCGGAGAAGTTTTTGACGAAGAAGTTTATAGGAAACTTTTAGCAGACCCGAAGACGGTAGCGATAGGAGAATGCGGGCTAGACTATTATCATCTTGATAAAGAATCTATCGTGAAGCAGAAAGAAGCTTTTTTCGCGCAGATAGAATTGGCGAATGAATTGGGTAAGCCGCTGATGCTACATATTCGCAATAATCCGAAAGAAAAGAAAAACAATGCGTATCTTGATTCATTAAAACTCTTAAAAAAACATTCTAAGGTTAAGGGAGATGTTCATTTTTTTGCCGGAACTTTGGAAGAAGCTAGAATGTTCGTAGACTTTGGTTTTACCCTTTCTTTTACAGGAGTTATAACTTTTACGAATGATTATGATGAAATTATAAGGAATACACCGCTTAATATGATTATGTCCGAAACGGACGCCCCATATGTCTCTCCGGCGCCGTATCGGGGCAAGCGCAATGAGCCCTCGTATGTAAGGGAAGTGGTTAAAAAAATAGCCCAAGTGAAGGATTTGTCGGAGAACGAAGTCGCAGAAACAATAATTGCAAATGCCAAACGAGTGTTCGGGATTTAGGGTTGCGTTTTTAAGGGGTTTTTGCTAGTATGAAATCCATGTCAGATAAAGATTTAGACTTAGAAGACAACGCAGATTCTCGAATTTACGAGGTTGGGTATCTTTTAGTGCCCACGATAGAAGAGGGTGGAATTCCGGCTGTCTATGGTAATTTAAAAGAACTTGTTCTAAGCTTAAGCGGACAAGTTATTTCAGATGAAATTCCAAGAATGCGAGAGCTTGCTTATACTCTAGGTAAAGACGTGCAAAATGTACGCAATAAATTTGATACTGCCTACTTTGGCTGGACTAAATTTGAAATGGAACCGGAAAAAGTTCTAGAACTAAAAAAGAAATTAGATCTTGACTCAAACTTTTTGAGATTTTTAATAATAAAGACAATAAAAGAAAATACTGTCGCCGCTAGAAGATTTATTCGTCGGGATACAATTCATCGCAAAACTCCAGGCGTGGGTGGAACGGATATCGGAGTTCCAGTAGAAATAAATAAAGAAGAGATTGATAAAGAAATAGAAGCTATGGTGGCGATATAATTATTAGTAAAAAGTTGTAAAGTAAAACAATGTATTTAAACAAAGCAATTGTAATAGGAAATCTTACCCGCGACCCGGAGCTTCGTTCGCTTCCATCCGGTGTAAAAGTTTGTTCATTTTCTCTTGCCACGAATCGTGTCTGGAAAGATAAGAACGGCGCGCGTCAAGAATCCGCAGATTATCATAATATTGTGGTTTTCGGGCGTCAGGCAGAAACAGTAGCGCAATATATGAAAAAAGGCAGTTCGATGCTGATAGAAGGTAGAATGCAGACCAGAAGTTGGGAAGATAAAACCAGCGGAGAGAAGAAGTATCGCACGGAGATAGTTGCCGATCGCACGCAGTTCGGCCCCAAGGGAGGTGCCAGTAGCGGGGGACAAACCACAAATGGCAAAGCTCAACCAGCCACCGGATCCGAAGATGTTGACACGATAGAATACCCAGAGGAAGATATTAACCCGGAAGACATACCGTTCTAGTTATAAAGTAGAAAGTTCGTAAAGTTATAAAGAAAATACAAAATAACAAATGAAACAAGATTACTTTTCGACCAACAATATAAAATATATAGACTATAAAGATATTGAAATTTTAAAGAAGTTTCTGAATCCAAACGGTAAAATCATAAGCCACAAGCGTACTGGTGTGACGTCCAGAAACCAGCGCAAACTCGCTACAGCTATCAAAAACGCTCGTTTTTTGGGCCTTTTGCCCTTTGTCGCTAAATAGAAATTCATAAAAAATCTCTAAAAAAGAGCACGAATATTTTTCTGCTGAAAAATTTCTCAAGACTCGCGCCGTCGCGCTCCATAGTCTCTTTTTGTGAGATTTTTTATTTCCTATACTCTTTCCACGTATTCTCCAGTTTCAGTGTTTACGCGGATAGTATCTCCTTCGTTTATAAACATCGGAACATTTAGAGTTGCTCCGTTTTCGAGGGTGATTATTTTCATCCCTCCCTTTGAAGTGTCTCCGCGGACGGCCGGCGGAGCTTCTTTTACCTTAAATTCCATTTTAATCGGCAGGGTCACTTTTATAATCTTCTCTTCGCCGTCATTATTCCAAACCAAAGCAATAGCGTTGCTGTTCTGTTTTAAGAATTTCATCGTATCTCCGATTAAGGATTCTGTAAGTTTAAATCTGTTGCTTTTATCATTCGGATTGCAGAACCAATATTCTCCCCTGTTTGCATATAAAAACGCAACATCTCTTTTTTCAATCTCCGCTTCATACGCAGAATCAGCCACGTGGAACGTAGCGGGGAAAACCTTACCTGAAATCAGACTTCTTAATTTCACCTGATTTTGCGGTTTGCGCTGTTGGGTGCGGGCGACATGACTCTCCACTACTTCGCAGGGCTCGTCATCATAAATAATTATTTTCTTTTCACGAATTTCGCTGTATTGAAGTTGAGACATAGGCAATATACTAGCAGAACAATTTTAAAAATCAAATTTTAATTTGAGTGGAAGTTTGGTGTTTTATGAATGGTCTGGCTGGGATAGGGACCCAGAGATCCGAGGACCTGAATAAAATACCAAACTTCTGCGAGATAAATATTCGCGCTCTAAAATCTTATAATTTCTTTACGACTCCTCTTCAGCGAACTTTTTTCTAATTTCCTTCAGGATTTGGTCTCCGATTTTTTTATTTTCTTTCAAGAATGTTCGGGTAGCATCATAACCCACACCCAACTTAACTTTCTCTTTCGCTTCACCTCTCGGCGCATAAAAGTATGAATTTCCGCTTTTTTCTACGATCTTGAACTTTTCTCCCAAGGCCATGATTTCTCCTTCTTTAGAGATTCCCTCGTTATAAATAATATCAAATTCTGTTTGCTTAAAAGGTGCAGCCACTTTATTTTTCACGACTTTTACCCGCGTACGGCTTCCCACTACTTCCTCTCCTTTTTTGATTTGGGCGATTTTTCTAATATCAAGGCGGACCGAAGTATAGAATTTCAGCGCCTTACCCCCGGGAGTAGTTTCTGGATTACCAAACATCACTCCGATTTGCATCCTGATTTGATTGATGAAGATTACAACGGTTTTAGATCTAGCAACTATGGCGGTTAATTTGCGGAGCGCTTGCGACATCAGACGGGCTTGTTTTCCCACATGATATGCTCCCATGTCGCCTTCTATCTCGTCTTTCGGCGTCAACGCTGCCACTGAATCTACCACTACTACATCAATTTTTCCTGTTCGTACCAAGGACTCCACTATTTCAAGCGCCTGTTCACCATTGTCCGGCTGGGAAATCAACAGATTATTTATATTTACCCCAAGTTTTTTTGTGTATTCAGGGTCCATTGCGTGCTCGGCATCTATATAGGCGCAAACCCCGCCTTTTTTCTGCGCTTCGGCAACGATATGTAAAGATAGTGTGGTTTTTCCGGAAGACTCCGGTCCAAATATTTCAATAATCCTACCCCGCGGAATTCCCCCAACACCGAGTGCCATATCCAGCCCAATGGAACCGGTGGGAATTACATTGATATCCACTTTTGGCGAATCGCCAAACTTCATAATAGCGCCCTCGCCGAATTTTGTCTGGATTGCCTTGACGGTATCGTCCAGCATTGATATTCCTACTCCTTTATCTTCTTTTTTCTCTTTTTTCTTCAACATAATAATTTCGCGGGAAATACTTTTTATAAGGTCCTCGGAAAAAATCCCCAGACCATTCTAAAAAGTATTTCCCGCTTCATATATTAATTTATAATTTTTTTCATTTATATTTCCAAATTTATCTTTGGCTGTTATATTAACTATATTATAGCCCGAAAGCAAAACAATTGTTTCATTGAAATTTCCATCTTTGTCTATTGAAATTTCTCTGCCATTTAGGCTCAAGTTTATCGCATTTTTAGCATTCCCGTGTACCTCCATGACGCTATTGGTAACTCTTGCTCCATCTGTTAGGTTTACATTTCTTATTTTTACTCCGAAAATCAAATTTTTTGACACGAAAAAAGCGTAGATTATAATAAAAATAAAAAAGACAGACAACACGCCGATTTTTAATATTTTTTTTACATCTTGATTCATTTTCTTTTGTAGCAGGAATTACTTTTACGAATGGTCTGGGGATTTTTTCCGAGGATCTGAGAAAAAGAAATTCCTGCGAAAAAATTATATTATATTATCACCATTTTCGTCGCGCATTATTTTTTCTAATACTTCTCTCGGCTTGGCGCCGTCCCCGGGTCCTATCACTCCGCGCTCTTCCAATTTATCCATCAGCCTGGCCGCCCGCGCATACCCCAACTTTAATTTTCTCTGCAAATATGAAGTTGAAGCTTTGCCTGCTTCTACTACGCACATCCTTGCTTCCTCATACATTTCATCGTCGTCAGCACCTTCATCTTCGAGCGTGCTTTCGAAAATACTTTTTTCTGCCGAAATACTTCCGGAAGTTATAGAAATTTCTTCCGACACTTCGTCTCTATACGTATCTGCCAGATATTTGACAACTTTCTTTACTTCACTCTCCGAAATAAAAGCGGATTGCAGTCGTTCCGGCTGGGCATCTCCCGAAGAATAGAGCATATCGCCGGCACCCAACAACTTCTCTGCTCCGCCCGTGTCAAGGATTGTGCGTGAATCAACTTGTGAAGAAACTTTCAACGCAATGCGGGCAGGAATGTTGGCTTTAATCAAACCGGTGATAACATTTACTTCCGGACGCTGGGTTGAGAGAATAAGATGTATGCCCACCGCTCTGGACATTTGCGCCAGCCGCACGATGGCGGATTCAAGCTCTCTCGGGTAAGTGCTCATTATATCTGCCAATTCGTCTATTATGATAATAATATATGGCAGGCGGTCGGCATTTTCCACCATCTCGCCCGCGCCATTAGCTTTGGTTTTCTTCGGGTCTTTGTTGAAGACATTGTTATGATAAGACTCTATATCTCTCACGGATTCTGCTTCCAATATGTCATAGCGTCGGTCCATTTCTTTGGCTGCCCATTTAAGCGCTAATATAGTTTTCTTTGCTTCGGTTATAACGGGGGTAAGCAAGTGGGGGATATTCTTATAAAGAGTAAGTTCTACGCGTTTCGGGTCTATCATTATCAATTTTAAGTCGTCCGGGCCATTTTTATATAAAAGGGAAGTGATTATAGAGTGTATCGTGACTGATTTTCCAGAACCGGTTGCTCCAGCCACTAGGCAATGTGGCATTTTTACCAGAGTGTCAAACATCGCCTTGCCGGAAATAGCGCGGCCCAGCGCTATGGTAAGGGGTTTTGAAGCATTTTTGAATTTATCATCCGCGAGGAGGGTAGCAAGCCCGACCAGCGATTTTGTTCTATTGGGAATCTCGATACCGACTAATGATTTTCCGGGAATCGGAGCCTCTATTCTTATCGGATGGGCAGCCAGAGCAAGCGCCAAATCATTTTGCAGTCCGACTATCCTTGAGAGCTTCATTCCTTCGGCCGGTTTTAGGGCATAACGAGTGACCGTGGGGCCAATGGTTATTTCATCCATCTCAACTTCAATGCCGAAGTTGGCAAGTGTGCGTTTGATAATATTTGCGTTAGCCTTGATGTCGCCGGTGTTTGGTTTGCCCCTGTCTTCTTCAAGTAACGAAAGCGGAGGGGGAACATAATTAGGCGTTAGGCCATAGGCTTTAGGCTTTAGCTTTTTAAATTCAATTTCTTCCATTGCCTCGCCATAGCTTTCAGCGTCGGCGGGTTCATCTTTACTTTTCTTTTTTCCGACACCCAATGCACTTTTGATTTTTTCTTTTGTGGTTAACTCCTCTTCTTCTGACATAGATTTTTCAACTTCCTCTATCTCATCTTCATTTAAGGTTAAAACCGGTTCTTCTTTCCTCTTTCTTTTTATTAATGACCAAATTTTAGCAAAAATCGGCGTGAATATCGGTCTAGCATCGAACATTACAAGAATTGAAATTATTAAAAGCGCGCCCAAAAGAACGATACTTGCATAACTATCAAAAAGAAATATGAATGGGGTAGATAAAACCCTCCCCAAGAATCCGCCCGAGTGTTCGCCCGAAGCGACATCAATAATACCGAGAGAAGAAAGAAGGAAAATTACAGAACTTATGGTTCGCGTCCATCCGATATTTGGAGTTTCCGATTTTAAAAACGAAGATCCGAGCAGCATAAAGAGAGAGGGAAGCAGTATATATCCGACACCCAGTAAATAGTGCAGGTTTTCATAAAAGAATTTTCCAGCTACTCCCGCCACGTTAAATGCAGACATCAAAAAAAATAATGCTAAAACGAAAAACACAATCGCTAAAATACTGTGCTTAGTTTCAGTTTTTAACTTATTAGTTGGAAAATTATTTTTAGAATATCTTTGTCTGTCTTTTTTTGCCATAAAATTAAGGAATGTTAATGACTATAATTTTTGAGCATCCGCCCCCTGGAGGACTGCCATTGATGTATTTTAACACACTAAATTTTCTTGGCATACTCTGTTCTGTTGCTTGCATTTTTTTTCCCTACATACGGCCCAGCCGAATTCCTCGCTCGAAAAAATGTAAGCAACTTCATCTGAGTCTTCCGGAAACAAATTTTTAAGGGGTTTGGCGAGCGACGGCGAACCAATTTCAGGATTTTTCAAGCTTCGAAAAATCCGTACCGGCAAAAATTTCGGTTTCTGGAAAACTCTAAATTAACTTGCCTTTTTTCTTGTCCTATATATAATGGACAAATGTTTGGAGATCAAAAAGACACACAGAAAAATCTCAAAGACTCCGAAAATAAGTCCGTAACACCCTACGGAGCTAGCTCTCAAGGCATGCCTTTTATGTTGTCTTATACGAAGACAAATAAGCTTATTACAGCGCTTTATATGGTAACGGACATAATAGACAAAGAAGAACCATTGAGGAATAAATTAAGGACATTAGGAACTGGGATTATATCAGACATCAATACCGCGCCAATCAACATTTGCAGTAAGATATCTGAAATAATGTCCTTTTTAGATATTGCCGGAGCGGTTAATATCATATCTTCAATGAATTGCAATATTTTAAGAAAAGAGTTTATGGAACTGGATCAATCTATAAGAGAGTCTACTAATACAGTTGGGAGCATAAGTAAACAAATAAATCTTTCGGAATTTTTCACAGGAGAACTTTCTCCCAAGCTAGATAGAAAACAATCCAAATCTATTGGACATAAGAATTCAGCAAGACTTGGTGTCCAAAAGGGCGGTACTTTAATGCAAGCTCTGTCCGATACGACTTTAAACAGTCCAAACACAGTTGCCCCTAACGTTTTTAAAAAGGAAAGACGTGAAGAAATAATTAAAATTATTAAAAATAGTTCAAATGGGACTACTATAACGGACATTAAAACCCAAGCGAGCGGGCCCCTTGTTTCTTGTAGTGAGAAAACTCTTCAAAGAGAGTTGATTTCTATGGTAAAAGACAATGTCCTTTATAAAACAGGAAAGAAACGCTGGAGTCGATATTTTTTAGCTAGGCCTTAGCCACTAGGCGTTAGGCTTTAGTTTTTTGCATTAAGCTAGTTGCCTAAAGCCTAAAAGCTAGGGTCTATTTTCTTGCTTTTAAATTAGAAATATGCGAATATAGATTTACGGATGATTTTACCCTTCCCCTTCAAAAAGGGTGAATTGTAAGTTATCCACATAATATATTGCCGTGTTTTATGGCTATATTATATAATACTCCTGTATTACGGACCGCGTATTTCTGCGTATTCCGTATTTACGGTTTTCGTTTGTTTTCGCTCACGATTTCGTCGAAAAAATCTTGAGGGAGGACAAGCCCAACAAAAGATCAAAAATTTGTTTGGGTAAGTCCGTACACTTAATAGTTAAGTGTTCGGATAAAAGTAAGGTCATTGAAAACAAAATACGAGAATTCTTGCATTTTTTGCAAGAAGAGTTTTGTTTTCAGTTTAGTTCAAATCTGTTCATTATTGTATATATCCGTCGCATTAATAATATTTATCAAATATAGGCGGGTTAAAAATAATGAAAGGAAAAATACGCCTTTAGTTTTGTCGAAACTAATTAATGGCGTAGAAAAAAATTATGAGTAAATTATTAAAGTTAAAATCTGCTAAGATAGCAATTACTTTGATGCTTGGCGTAGCCATGCTTTCTGTTGGAGGGACAGCTAACGCTGCTCTTACTACAGATCAAGTAAATGCGATTTTAGCCCTGCTTAACTCTTTTGGAGCAGATGCGGCTACGGTAGCGAATGTTTCTGCATCTTTGACTGGCGGTACTCCTGTAGTATCTCAGCCATCTTCACTTAACTTCGGTACGGTGACTCTAAAGGTAGGAAGCAAAGGAGATTATGTTAAAAATCTTCAAACGTTAGTTGGCGCTGTAGCCGACGGAAACTTTGGTCCTATAACCAAAGCTAAAGTTATGGCTTGGCAATCAGCTAATGGTTTAACAGCTGACGGTGTCTTCGGTCCTGTTTCAAGAGCTAAGGCTATGGGGGGCAGTACTGCAGTAGTTACCCCTCCCGTAGTTTCAAATCCTACAGGTCCGGTAGCAGTAGTGCTTTCTTCAGACACTCCGGCATCCGGCACAGTAGTAACATCGGCAACTAGCTCGCAAGCTGGCGTTGATCTTGCTCACTTTGTCTTTACCGGTAGCGGCACAGTTACAAATCTAACCTTGAAAAGAATCGGTATTTCTTCCGACTCTTTGTTAAACGATATTTACCTCTATGATGGTAGTACTCGTTTGACAGACAGTTCATCTGTAACTAGTGGAAGCGTGATTACTTTCAACGACCCGACCGGATTATTTGTTGTAAATGGTTCAAGAGTCATTTCAGTTCGCGCTGACCTTGCTCTTACCGCTACGACAGGTGAGACAGTCGGTGTTCAGCTTACTGGATACACGGCTTCCGGCCAGACTGCAGTTGTGCTCTCAAGTCCTCTTTCAGGTAACTTGATGAATACGGCTGGAGCATCACTAGGCGCTGTTGCCTTCGGAACTGTCACACCTACAGCCAATACCGCCCTTAATCCGGGATTGGATATTGTTGGTTGGCAGAGTACAGCTACAATTACAACTCGCGACGCTTGGTTGACTCGTTTCGCCATCAACGTTACTGGTTCTGTGGCAAAAGCTGATTTGCAAAATTTCCGTTTGATTATCGGCAGTACGACAGTAGCTACTGTCGCTTCTGCAGATGACGACGGATTTGTAACCTTCGTTCCGGCAACTCCATACAAAATGATTACCGGTAGTTCAACTTTTAAAGTCATGGTGGATGTTATCGGCGGAGCGTCTAAGAACTTCACGCTTAAATTCAAGAGTAAAACGGATATTGGTCTAGTTGATAGCCAATACAATGTTGCATTCTTGGCCTCGGACACGCTTTCAGACCTTACGGGTTTTCAACAGACTATCATCGGTGGTACGATGACAGTACAGAAGGATGTTACTTCTCCTTCATCTACCGTTGTCCTAAGTGGCACAGACGTAGTTCTGGCTAAATACAAGGTTACAACCTACGGTGAAGCGGTTAAAGCGGACACTCTTACTGTTGACTTCACATCTTCAAACGCTGATGCCGTTCTGCGTAACGGTCGCGTGCTTGTAGATGGTCAGCAAGTAGGCAGTACCGCTAACATCAATCGTGATGCGGACACTACGGCTACCGATGCCGGTACCGCATATAACATCAATTACACCTTCCAGCCCGGAACTTCTATGATAGAAGTTCGCGCTGACGTATATGCTGCGAGTGGCACTGCGCTTGCCAACGGACACACCATCTTGATTAGCTTGTATGGCGATGCAACCTTGAACAACGCTACAGGAAAAGTTTCTGGCAATACCATAGACTTCCCTGGGGCTGCTAATATTGCCGCAAATACTTTGACTGTCGGTGTTGGTACCCTTACTCTTGCGAAAAATCAGGGCTATGGTGACCAGACGGCTGTTCTTCCTGCAACCGCAGTAGAGCTTGCTCGTTTCACCTTGACCTCCGGGTCAAATGAATCTATCAATGTTGATACGATTACTTTGGCTCTCACCGGTACAGGTACGCCTGCGGATGATGTAACGAATGTTTTTGTTACCTACGGTACAAAGACCTCTTCAGTCAAACCTATTGGCGCAGCCAGCCAATCATGGTCAGTTTCCGAGACGATTGCCGCCAATGCAACAATGACCTTTAAAGTCTTTGCTGACCTTGGTACTACTCTTAGTACGAACACAGTTATCTCCACGCTTACAGTTGCTGGAACCACAAATTCTGGAACTACTGCAAGTACGGGAGCTGTTGTAGGTCAGACAACAACTGGCGCCACGTCCGGAGCTCTTAGCGTTTACCTTGACAGTACTACTCCTCAGGCCGCGCAAGTTGTGGCTGGGATGACAGATTCAACCGGTATGTTGAAACTCAAGCTTTCCGGCACCAATGAAGATATCTATGTCAAGAAAGTTACTCTATACGCAGATACAACTGCCAATAGCGTGGCTATTTCTTCTCTGGACCTTATGTGGTCCGCAACATCTGCCGGCACCTATGCTTCTGTTGGTACTGCTCAGACCATCAGCAATGATGGTACGAATCCCGGTAGTGCTACCTGGAACCTTACCGGCACAGGTCGCGTAACAGTTCCTGCTAACGGTAGCGTATACCTGAAAGCGGTTCCGACTTATGTTTCAAGCGGTGAGGCAGCAGTTTCCGGACTTACTCCTAAATTGTTCTTAGGAACATTAGAGGCGGAAGGCGTTGCTACGCTTACTGCTGGTGGTTCTGCTCTCATAAACTCAACCGGTATTCTTGTTCACGCAAACAGCACCGCTGTTGGCGGACGCTCATATGTTGATTCAACATTTACTGATGCAGCCGCTATTGTGGCTGCTACAGCGACGACAATCACTCCTAACGGTGGTGTATTCCAGCCAGGCGATATCATCTTCGTAGATAACGACGGTGGTAGTGATTGGGACCCAACAACGGAAGAGTTAATGGTTGTTCTTATTGATAATGGCGGAACACTTACTGTAACTCGTGGCGCATTCGGCACAACCGCTACAGCAATGGATGCAGACGCCGATAAGATCTATCGTTTAAACAACACTATTGCATCAGCAACCAATGCCGGTATCATTGGTAATGCAATGACAGTTCTCAATACCAAGCTTAGTGTTGCCCTCAAATCCGATTCTCCGTCTGGAGCATCTAACGGCGCTTCAGCTATGTATGTGTTCGGCTTCACGGTTTCAGCCGCAAACAATTCAGCTGATACTGCGGCCAATACCGCAACATTAACTTATGTTGATATCACAGCTAGCAAGTCTTCTAACGCAAGTGCCAACGTAGCCAATATGTTATTGTATCCTTCTGAATACGATAATAATGGTACTTATGTCACGACTTGTGTCGGTCTCTCAGCTACGAAATGGCGATGTACTTTGAGTTCAGCCGGTGCTACAAACGAGATTGATGAAAATACTTCACGAAGTTATGTAGTTCGCGCTGATATCGGATTTGCCGCTAATGGTAATGTAAAGTTTAGCTTTGCAGCTCTTGGTTCATCTTCCACTACACTAAATCTTGTTGCAGGAAATAGCGTAAGTTGGAGTGATGGCTTGACTGCAACTACAACCGCTCAACAGTGGGTAAATCAAGCAACATCTATCATCAACGGCGGTCAATTGTCTTCAGTCTTGGCATCTGGCACAACTGAAACAACTGCTCCAGTAATTGCTAGCGCTACCTTAACCTCAAGTGGAACTACCGATGATTTAGTTGATGCCGGTGATGTTATATTGATTGTATTTAGTGAAATGGTTGATGCCTCCACCATAAACACAACCATGGTTCCTGGTGGTTCTGCTGTAGAAGACGTAGTTGCTACAAGTACTGGTACGATTACAATGTCAACTGCTGGTGTTGTAACTGTTGCCGGTATTGCCACATTTGATGTTTCATCGGGTGCTGGTGAAACCGCTGTGACTGCAAGTACTGTAGATCTTTCCCTAAACTCAACAGGAAAGCAATTGACAATTACCCTTGCTTCTGTGACTGGTGCTGTTGCGTTAGTTGACGCAAAAGCTCCTGATACGCTAGCTGATGTTGCCGGTACGGTAAAAGATATGCAGGGCACCGCTTTGGCGGGAGCTGCTGCTACAGATACGACCCCAACTATTGCTGGTGGTGGTACCTCGGGATTCTAGTTCTAAGTTAATCTAAATTTTGTAGAGGTCGAATACTACAAACTTCAAAAAACACCCCTTCAGGGGTGTTTTTTGTTTGCTTCCTTTTCCCTCTGGGCATCTTTCCCCACCAACAAGACTAGCAAGGACAGTCCTTGCTAGTGGGGAGGGATAGGATTATAATTAAATAATGCAAAGAAAAGATCCTTTTATTCCTGGAGAGTATTATCATATTTACAATCGCGGTATCGATAAACGGATTATTTTTAAATCATTAAATGACTACCGTCGTTTTATGATGCTTTTATATGTTGCCAACAGTGACGAACCAATCAGGCTTGATAATCTTTTAAATATTCTTAAGAAAAGTTATAAGGAAATTTTGGAATGCGATAAAGGGAAGCCACTTGTTTCAATAGGCGCGTGGTGTCTTATGGCCAATCATTTTCACATTCTTCTTAAAGAAGAAACAGAAAGTGGAATTTCACAATTTATGAAAAAACTTGGTACTGGATATTCAATGTTTTTTAATATTAAATATCACCGCACCGGCGGACTTTTTGGTGGACCATTTAAATCAAAACATATTAAAGATGACAATTACCTTAAACATTTATTCGGATATATACACTTAAACCCGCTCGACTTAGAATTTTCTGGTTGGGAAAATTTGATATATAAACAAAATTCAAAGTCATGGAAAAGTTTTCTTGAAAAATATACATATTCAAGTTATCAAGACTATGTCGGGAAAGAACGTCCGGAAGGGAATATTATTAACAAGCATGTTTTCCCAAAGTATTTTTTGAAAGTAAAGGACTTTAGTAATTTTATTGATGATTATCTTTCTTTCGATTTATAAACCACTAGCAAGGACTGTCCTTGCTAGTGGTTGCTAGTAAAATTCACTACGGGGTTTGCGTTTATTGAGACATTCTATATAATAGAAATTGTTATGAATCAAAATAAACAAAAATATATAAGTTTTATTGTTGTTATATTAATTATTATTAGTGGAGTTTTTTTGTTGAAAAGTAAAAGCGTGATTGCTCCGGTAGATAATATTGAGGTAGAAATACCAGATGATGTTGTATCTGTGCCAGATAAACCGGCAGAGATAAAACCAAATACTAATAACACGCAATCTAATTTAACCACAGAACAAAAAGACCTTTTAACCAAGCTAAAAAAGACCGTAGATAATCGCGACTTTGAATCTTTCGCTTCATTATTGCAAGAAGTTTATAAAAATGGCTGGATGAACCAAGAGTTTACCGCTTTGGAGAGTCAATTATATGTTTACGCAACGGATAAATACTGGGTGAAAGGGGATTTGGCAAATTCTCTTAGAGTTTCCACCATCGTCTACGATAAAGTTCCCGAAGCTTGGCGTTTCCGTTATATTCGCATTTTGACTCTAGAAAAATATGGCCGAGATGCTTTTAATGCTGGAGATTTGAATAGCGCTGAAAGTTATGCCAATAAAATTCTGCAAATGATGTTCCGTCCAGAAGGAGCGAACTTGCTGGCGGATGTATATATCTCTAAAATTAGAACCAATATCAAAAACGGCAACACAACTCTGGCCCAGCAAAATCTCGGTTTTATTTGGGATTTTGAAATCAACCAGGACCGCAGGGATATCTTAACTGATTTAAAGACGCAATTAGGAATGTAATTTTTATAAAGGACACCCTCCTTGAGAACTTTCTCAAAGGAATGTCCTTTATTATTTATAAAAAATAATCTCTCATAAATTTTTACAAGTTATCCACATATTTATGTTCTAATATTTTTCAATATTGTATAATCATTAAATGCATCAGCGTGTCGAATGCGCTCTTGCCCGTCTTTGATTGTTTATAAATGCATTATTAAGCAATTAAAGAAAATTGTCCCAACAAGCGAGGAGCATGTGAAAGTTTATTTTGACTAGCGAGGAGCATATATAAATTTGTTTATATAATGTCCGAACGAAATCAAAACATTGTATCTAGTTATATTTTCATAATGTCCGAACGAAGTTGAGATATGGAGTTAATACTCCATCTTATTATTATTAAGTTTTTATTATTAAAATATGAAAAAAATACAAAAAATATTTTTAATTGGTTTTCTCACTCTAGCTCTTGTCGTGGGAGTAGGAGTTGGTTCTGCAGGTGCTACGCTCACCCTCGATGCGTTAACCGTTACCAGTAGTGGCGCGCTTACCTTGACCGGAGCAGTAGGTTCGGCTATCACAATTGGCGCTGCTGGGCAAACCGGCACAATCAGTGTCGGCGACTCAACTGGCGCTATGACCATGAATTTGGCCAGTGGCAATAGCATAAAAACGATTAATCTTGGCACCGGAACGGGTGTTAAGACGATTCATATCGGCGATAATGCCACTCCAGCTAACGTTATCACAATCGGTGGCGCAGCATCTGGTACGGTTGTAGGTGGAACATTCAAGATTGGAACCTTGAGTTCAACAGTTGCAGGAAGTGGATTGACTATTAATGCCACTACTCCTAGAGCAGTGGACATCAATGTTGACGATAATGATGTTGCCACGACAGATACGGCCGTGCTCCTTTCCGCTGGTCGTTTTAGATTAATGAGATATGCTAACTCTGATTCAGAAGATTATGCAGTTCATGGTTTAGTTAAATATTCAGCGTTGACCAAAAGCCGATTTGGCGCTGGTGTAATGGGAGCGGCAGAAACAACTGGCGCAGTTACCGCCTCTAATCTTTTAGCTGGTGTTTTGGGACGATTTGGAACAGCAGCTACGCTTACTTTGACCGGTGCTACTGATCGTGTTGCTGCCGTAGCTGCCTTCAACAACAATAGTGTTGCTTTAGCTGGTTCTGGAAAATCAGCCGGTTTGTTAGTAATGGAGACCGATGTTGGAACTCCGATTGATCTTGACTACGGTTTGGAAATCCAGAATAGTGCCGCGACAACAGGTATTCAGGTTGGAACTGCAACAACCGGTATTAATTTGGCCGGAACTTTCACCACAGGTATGAGCGTTGCTAATACAGCAACTACTGGAATTAACTTTGCCGGCGGAGCAGCAACCCAGCCTATTCTAGTTGGAGCTTTTAGCTCGACTGTTCCGGGAAGCGGCGTGATTATTAACGACAGCAATGTAAGAGCGGTTGATGTCCATGTTGACGATAACGACGTTGCCTCGGCAGATACGGCTAAAACTCTCTCTGCCGCTCGCTTCAGATTGATAAGATATGCTGATTCTGTTGCAGAAGATTACGCGCTTCATGGCTTGGTTAAATATACAGATGGAGTGACCAAGAGCCGATGGGGTGCTGGTGTCATAGGAGCTGCCGAAATGACGGGCGCAGTTACTTTGTCTAATCTTACAACTGGTGTTTTGGGACGATTTGGAACATCAGCTACGCTTACTTTGACCGGTGCTACTGATCGTGTTGCTGCCGTAACTGCCTTTAACAACAACGGTGTTGCTTTAGCTGGTTCTGGAAAATCAGCCGGTTTGTTAGTAATGGAGACCGATGTTGGAACTCCGATTGATCTTGACTACGGTTTGGAAATC
>Ga0155762_105_pt1 | contig 36299 bp, 34 predicted proteins | sample RifCSPlowO2_01_FD_107416 | JGI IMG/M metagenome (GOLD analysis project Ga0155762, IMG submission 107416) | Candidatus Nomurabacteria bacterium RIFCSPLOWO2_01_FULL_39_17
CTTGGCCAAGCCCCAAATCTCCGCCACAGTTTATAACGGTATGATAAGGAATTCCCAAAGATTCTATAAATTCCTCGGTATTTCTATTTATCTCCTCATGCATTTTTACAGAAATTTCATGGCTAGCTTCACATAAAATCACCTGTTCTACCTTAAAGAATTCATGCACTCGGATAAGGCCTTTTATATCTTTACCATGACTTCCTGCCTCGCGTCTAAAGCACGGAGAAAATCCTAAGTACCGAATCGGTAGAGAATTTTTATCTAATATTTCTCCCCCGTGAAGTCCCATCAAGGGCACTTCTGATGTGCCCGCGAGATAATCTCCATCTTGTGTTTTATATAAGTCTTCCTCGCCCTGTGGCAAAAATCCAGTTCCCAAAAATGATTCTTTGCGATCCACAATAGGCGGAACAATCAAAGAAAAGCCTCTAGCTCCGAAAAAATCTATTGCATAATTCCAAATAGCAAAAGATAATTTTGCTCCCTCTCCGGTTAAAAAGTATCCCCTAAAACCATGTACTTTTGTTCCCCTTTCAAAATCAGCCATCTTGAGAGTAGTCATTATTTCAATATGATCTTTGGGTTCGAAAGAAAAGGTCGGTTTGTCTCCCCAAATTTTTATTTCCTTATTTTCTTGGTCAGAGTTTCCTTCTGGTACAGACATATCGGGAATATTCGGCACCAAAAGCATCACCTTCTGCCATTCATCCATTATTCCTTTGAGTTTTTCTTCTTTTGACTTGATGTCTTCCTTCACGACGCGCATTTCCTCAATCAATTGGATTCTATGCGCTGGATCTTGATCGCGGACTATGTCATTTGAAACCTTATTCACCTCGGCCCGCAGATCTTCTATTTCTTTTAGAACTTTTAATCGTTCATCGTCAAGCATTATCAGCTTCCCAATATCTATTTCCACGCATTTCTTCTTCGCGCCGGCTTGCACGATATCTTTGTTTTCACGAATGAATTTTATGTCCAACATACTTCCATTATACACAAACATTGTTATAATGAAAAGTGAAGAATAATATTTTTAAGGGGTTTTGAGCTCGCCGGAGCGAAAACTTCAGGATTTTTTAAGTTTCAAAAAATCCGTACCGACAAAAATATTATCCTTTGCTTTTCATGCAAATAAAAAAATTACCAAAATCAAAATTCCCAAAAGCATTAATGGAAATTCCACAACCACCAAAAGAACTCTGGGTGATGGGCGACCTGCCCTCGGAAGATTTGATTTATTTGTGTGTTGTGGGCTCACGCAGATTTACTTCCTACGGGCGGGAAGCTTGCGAGAAGATAATAACTGGACTAAAAGGCTATCCAATAGTGATAGTTTCAGGACTGGCTATGGGCATAGACGCTATAGCCCACAAGAGGGCGCTCGCAGTAGGTTTGAAAATCATAGTATTTCCGGGTTCCGGATTGTCTAAAGAGGCAATGTATCCAAAAACGAATGTAAAATTAGCGGAAGAGATTTTAGAAAATGGCGGATGTTTAATATCGGAATTTAAGCCAGATTTTAAGGCAACATTATGGAGCTTCGGCAGACGCAACAGGCTAATGGCAGGTATTTCCAAAGCAACACTAATAATAGAAGCCGAAGAAAAATCAGGAACTCTGATTACCGCCCGGCTTACCACAGAATATAATCGTGATTTATTGACAGTGCCTGGATCTATTTTCTCTCCAAACTCTAAGGGCACCAATAAACTGCTTCGTCTAGGCGCTACGCCAGTCACATCTTCAGAAGATGTACTAGAAGCGCTTGGTTTTGAACCCAAAAAAGATGAAGACAAGCAGACAAAATTATTTAAAGATCTGTCTTCAGAAGAAAAAATAGTGATAAACTTACTCCGCGAACCACTCGGAAGAGATGACTTAATTCGCGCGATGAAACTGCCGATTCCTACTGCGAACGCGGTTTTATCGGTAATGGAAATCAAAGAAATAATTAAGGAAGAAATGGGAGAAATTAAATTAACCTAAAATATGAAATTTGCAAAAAAAATATATTTCGTGTAATACTTGGAACTAGGCACTAGGAAACTAGGCATTAGGCTTTAGTTAATTTTATTTTTTTCTAGAGCCCAGTGCCTAAAGCCTGTATTAAATTATGAAACTGTTAATCGTTGAATCGCCATCAAAAGCGAAAACTATTGAAAAATATCTTGAAGGCGCGTACACCGTGCGCGCTTCTGTTGGACATGTGCGCGATTTGCCGAAATCAAATATAAAGGCAATAGATATAGAATCCGGCTTTATCCCGCATTATGAAATTTCTAGGGGCAAAGAAAAAGTGGTGCACGAATTGCGAGGACTCGCAGAAAAAGCAGATTCAGTACTTTTGGCGACTGACCCCGACCGCGAGGGAGAAGCCATCGCTTGGCATATAGAGCAAATTTTAAATGAAAATCCCAAAGGAAAGCAAGCTTCCTACGGGGCAGGTAAAAAAGTAACAGCACCCATCCAAAGAATAGTTTTTTATGAGATTACCAAAGAAGCGGTAAAAGAAGGACTGGGACATCCGCGAAAAATTGATACTAATTTGCGCAAAGCCCAAGAAGCCCGTCGAGTACTAGACAGGCTGGTAGGTTATGACCTCTCCGGACTTATTTGGAAAAAAGTTCGTTATGGACTCTCAGCTGGCCGTGTTCAGTCCCCGGCATTACGCATAATAATGGAACGCGAACGAGAAATACGAGCTTTCATGCCGGAAAAATATTGGAGGGTTTTTGGATTATTTGAAACAAAAAGTAATGAAAAGATTACTTTAGAGTGTATAGAAGAACCGAGGGATGAGAAATTAGTTCAAAAAATAATAACTGTCGGCAAAACCAGCACCTGGCTCGTAGATGAAGTGAAAGAATTCGAACAGAGACGCTCTCCCCGCGCGCTTTTTACCACTTCTACCCTCCAACAGACAGCCAGCTCTCGCTTGGGATACTCTCCTTCTCGCACTATGCAAATAGCGCAGAGGCTTTATGAAGTCGGACACATCACATATATGCGCACCGATAGCACAAATCTGTCTGCCAACGCTCAAGCCCAGATAATTTCATTTGTGAAAAATAAATATGGACCGGAATATGCCGAAGCTAGAATTTATAAAACTAAATCAAAAAATGCCCAGGAAGCGCATGAAGCAATCCGCCCCACGCATATAGATAAAATGATTATTGGAAATAACGATCAAGACAGGCTGTATAGATTAATCTGGGAACGCACTATATCTTCACAGATGACCGATGCCAAGCTTCTAAAAACAAAAATTACAGCAGTAATTGAAGGTCATAAAGACTTGCCCCCATTCTCCGCCAATGGTTCACGTTTGCTTTTCCCGGGATGGCTGAAGGTAGATACTGATGCGCGTGGAGACGATGTCGAACTGCCGAAATGCAGTGTAGGAGACAAATTATCCTTGCTTGATTTAACTAACGAAGAAAAGTTCACTGAACCGCCCAGTCGATATTCCGAGGCAGGATTGGTGAAAGAACTCGAAAGCAGGGGTATCGGCAGGCCCTCCACTTATGCGTCTATTATGAAAACCCTGGAAGAGCGCGAATATGTCAGGAAAGAAAATAAAACACTATACCCTACCGATGTCGGCGAAGTTGTATCTGATTTCTTGGAAAAATATTTTGCCAATTATATTTCAGATACATTTACAGCGGAAATGGAAGACGAATTGGACCAGATTGCCGCGGGTGAACGCGAATACGAGAAAACCTTAAAAGATTTCTACGGACCATTTTTAAAAGATGTTAAATCAAAAGATAAATTGGAGAAAATTACCAATATGGGAGATGCGCCGAATAACATGAAGTGTCCAAAATGCGGAGTAAAAATGATTGTTAAACTCTCTCGCGCGGGAAAATTTTATTCTTGTTCTAAATATCCAGAGTGTGACGGTGCATTGATGTTAGATGGCACAGAATTACAGGGTCCGAAAGAAACTGGCGAGAAATGTCCAGAATGCGGGGACAAGAAAATAAAATCTGGCGGGGGAAAATTAATAGTACGAGAACGCCGGGACGGCTCTGGAACATTTATTTCATGTTCACGTTATCCCAAATGCAAATTCGTAAAGAACGACGAAGCCAACGAAGCAAAAAAAAGAACCGGAGTAATTTGTCCCGAATGCAAGACCGGCGATATCAGTGAAAGACACGGACGCTTCGGGATATTCTATTCTTGCTCTAATTATCCTAAATGTAAGTTTACAATTAAAGCGAAACCAACCGGAGCTGTGTGTAAGGAGTGCGGAAGCTTGATGATGCAAGGCACAAAAACCATTCCCGAACGCTGTTCAAATAAAGCTTGTATAAACCACAATCCCCATAAAATAAAAAAGATAGAATGAGAAACACTCAAAATATTTCTTGCAATTCTCTTTTATTCTATAGATAATAAGAACATGGTCAGTATCAAGGAAATATTAGAGTTAATTCCAGGCGGAGCTACCAAAAAAGACGAAGATCTTATTACTAAAGCTTATGAATTTGCAGAAAAGGCGCACCAAGGGCAAAAAAGACTAAACGGAAAACCATACTTTGATCACGTCTTCGAAACTTCTAAAATATTAGCCAAGCTCGAAATGGACACCAAAACCATAGTAGCGGGATTGCTTCATGATGTATTAGAAGACACCGGAACCACAGAAGAACAATTAGCGAAAGAATTCGGTGAAGATATACTGTTTTTAGTGAAGGGTGTCACCAAGCTTGGAACTTTAAAATATCGCGGACATGAAAGACACGTTGAGAGTTTGCGTAAGTTTTTTGTCGCTATGGCGCAGGACATACGAGTAGTTCTCATAAAGTTTGCCGACCGGCTGCACAATTTGCAAACTTTGCAATTTTTGCGCGAGGATAAAAGGCGCAGAATCGCCATTGAATCCATCGAGGTTTACGCGCCGCTTGCCAATCGTCTCGGTATGGGAAAACTCAAGGGACAATTAGAAGACGCGGCTTTTCCTTACGCTTATCCGAAAGAATATAAACAAATTGAGGAAATTATAGAGGAAAAAAGAGGTTTATACAAAAAAAATCTCACAGAAGTTCGCGAAGAATTGGAAAAAGAACTGAAGAAAAATAAAGTAAAGTATACTGGGATTGATTACCGAGTAAAGCATAAATATAGCCTCTATAAAAAACTTTTAAAATACAATATGGATCTGGAAAAAATCCACGATATTATGGCGCTTCGGGTGATGGTGGATACCGTGGAAGAGTGCTATCGAGTGCTGGGTATCGTGCATTCAATCTGGAATCCATTGCCCGGGCGAATTAAAGATTACATTGCTTTACCCAAGCCTAACGGCTATCAATCTATCCACACCACTATTTTCAGCGGTTCGGGTGGAATTGTCGAAATTCAAATAAGAACGCAGGAAATGCATATTGAGGCTACTTATGGCGTTGCAGCGCATTTTGCCTATAAAGAAAAACATAAAAAAGGCCATAATAACAAATCTACTCTAAAATGGATTGAAGAATTAAAAGACTTGAATTATATCCCCGCCGAACCCGAGAAATTTATCGAACATTTAAAAATGGATTTCTTTAACGACAGAATTTTCGTGTTCACACCCAAGGGCGACGTGATTGATCTGCCAGAAGGGTCAACTCCCATAGACTTCGCTTACTCAGTACATTCAGATCTTGGCGACCATATCTTTGCCGCAAAAGTAAATGGCAAAATGGTTCAGATTATTTCAGAATTAAAAAATGGAGATATCGTGCAGATTATAGACAAGCAAAATTCTCATCCTTCCAGTAAATGGCTAGAAAACACAAAAACCAATACTGCCAAAAAGCACATTAGGGTGTATTTGGAAAAACACAGTTTACTTTCCAGGCTTAAATCTTTCGGGCAGTCTTAAACGCTGAAGTTAGAAATGTCGTAAAGTTTGGCGTCGTCTTCGACAACTTCATCTTTCGTTCTGTCATCTATCGGAACTTCCGCTAATCCACCCTCATTATTTTTCGCGATGTGTTTTTCCAGCATCTCGTCTGACTTTTTTTCAATCCCCTGTTTGCCGATTAAATCTAAAATTTCCCGCAAGTCTTCCGTGGAAAAAAAATCAATTTTAATCTGCCCGCCCAATTCTTTACGATCTATATGCACGCGAGTACCCAACTTTTCCTGAAATTCTTCTTCAAGTTCTGTTATTTCCGGATCGGGCATAAATTCTTTCTTGCGGACCCTGTCATAGGCTATTTTCCTTGCCAGCTTTTCCGCTTCCCGCACAGTTATTTTTTTATAAAGAATTTCTTTAAACAAAACCAGTTGTTCTTGCGGATGATCGGCCAACATTAATATCGGTCTGGTGTGTCCTTCGGTGATTTTACCCCCCGATAATGCTTGAAGAATTTCTTCCGGCAGAGATAAAATACGCAAAGAATTTGAAACATATTCCCTGCTTCGGCCCATCTTTTTCGCTATTTCATTATGGGTAAATTTAAATTCAGTAGTTAATCTTAAAAAAGCTCTTGCCCGGTCCACAGCGTTCAAGTCTTCTCTTTGCAGGTTTTCAATAATAGAAAGTTCGAGTTTCATCATTGCAGTGTCGCCCGTACGGATTATAACTGGCACTTGCGAAACTCCCGCTAACTTCGCGGCCCGCAATCTGCGTTCTCCGGCGATTAATTCATACTCGGTTACGAGCCCCCCGCCTTCTTTTTCTATTTCTATTCGAGAAACCGTAAGGGGTTGGAGTACGCCATACTGCTTTATGGAGTCAGCTAAATCTTGCAGGCGAGCTTTGTCAAACTCTCGTCTTGGCTGGAGGGGATTTGGCTTAATTTTGTCGGTATCAATCCAAAAGATTGAATTGGAATATAAATTAGACATTATTAAATTGTAATTGATTTTTAAGACAAACTCAAGTAAGATTGAATTTAGTGTATTTTTTAGTCGCCGGAGTGGCGAAATTGGTAGACGCGCACGACTCAAAATCGTGTCTCGCAAGGGGTGAGAGTTCAATTCTCTCCTCCGGCACAATTAAGAATTATGAAAAAAGGAAATGACAATTATAATTTCGAGATAGAAGGCGGTAGAAAACTCTCCGGCTCTATTTCCACCAACACTTCCAAGAACGGTTCGGTAGGTCTTCTGTGCGCATCACTTTTAAACAGAGGTAAAACTACCTTACATGGTATTTCCCATATTGAAGAGGTATATAGAATGATTGAAGTTTTAGAAAGTATCGGAGTGAAAATAAAGTGGACAGGAAAACAAAGCCTAGTAATAACTCCGCCGAAAAAATTCAAGATAGGAAATCTTGACAGCGAAGCCGCAATAAAAACCAGAAGTATTATAATGTTCGCCGGACCGTTAATACATTATTTAAAAAGATTTTCTCTTCCTCATGCCCAGGGATGCAAACTCGGTAAAAGAACAGTGAGCGCGCATATATACGGCCTGGAAGAATTGGGCGTAAAAGTAAAAGTAACCAATCAAAACTATCAATTTAATAGCCAGCACATAAGACCAGCTGAAATAGTAATGTATGAGTCCGGCGACACAGCCTGTGAGAATCTTTTAACCGCAGCAGCATTAATACCCGGGAAAACCACTCTAAAATTTGCCAGCCCGAATTATATGGTGCAAGAAATATGCTTCTTTTTAGAGAAATTAGGCGTAAGAGTTGAGGGCAACGGCACTACTACTATTTCAATTCATGGGGTGAAAGAAATAAATAAAAATATTGAATACTACAACAGCGAAGACCCGATAGAATCAATGATGTGGATTACTTCCGCTGTAGCCACTGATTCAAAACTTACGGTAAAAAAATGCCCGATAGAATTTCTCGAACTCGAATTATATAAATTACGAAAGATGGGTCTCAAGTATAAAATTCTAAAGAATTATAAATCAAAAAACAGAAAGACGAAACTAGTTGACCTTTTAATCTTGCCTTCGAAGTTAAAAGCCCTTGAAGATAAAATTGAAGCGCGGCCATATCCGGGAATCAATATGGATAATCTCCCCTTTTTTGGACTTATCGCAGCTAAGGCCAAAGGTCAAACCCTCATTCATGATTGGGTATATGAAAATCGCGCTATATACCTTACGGAATTGAACCGTTTGGGCGGAAATGTGCTTTTAGCCGATCCACATAGAGTTTTTATACAAGGACCGACAGAATTTAAGCCTGCGCAAGTCGTCTGCCCGCCTGCACTCCGCCCATCCGTGGTTATAATGCTTGCCATGTTTGCAGCGAATGGCAAATCAGTATTGCGTAATGTATACATGATAAATCGCGGATATGAGGATATCGTTAAAAGATTTAATAGCATCGGAGCGAAAATAAGAAGTACTAGATCTTCGTAAAAACTACTCAAGGCTAAAATGCAAAAAGTTATAGTAATAATGGGTCAGACTGCTACGGGAAAAAGCGCGCTGGCCATAAAACTTGCTAAAAAATTAGGTGGCGAAGTGGTCTCGGCTGATTCGAGGCAGATATACAAGGGTCTTGATATCGGTACTGGCAAGATAAGTAAAAAAGAAATGAGTGGGATTCCGCATCATTTAATTAATGTGGCGAGTCCAAAATATAAATTCACTGTTGCAGAATATCAACATAAAGCAATCTACGCTATAGCGGAGATATTGAAGAGGAATAAAGTGCCGATAATTTGCGGAGGCACAGGTTTTTATATTGATGCGGTGACGGAAGGAATAGTACTACCTAGGGTTCCTCCAAATAATAAACTTCGTAAGAAACTGTACACACAGTCAGCGATAGCATTATATGCCTACTTACAAAAGATAGATAAAAGGCGCGTGAAAGATATAAATAAAAATAATAAAGTGCGATTAATCAGAGCGATTGAGATAGCGAAATATTTAGGCAAAGTTCCTAAAATCACCAAAACCAAACCTAAATATAACTTCGTTAAAATAGGAATTCGCGTAAATGAAAAAGATTTAAGGAAAAATATAGAGAAAAGGGTCGTTAAAATGTTTAAAAAGGGGTTATTGAACGAAATTAAAAAATTAAAGCAGTCTGGTGTGTCAAATAGAAGGCTAAAAGAATTCGGTTTCGAATACTGGAAGCCCACAAAAGAAAGTGTAATCATGGGAACTTTGAAATACGCTAAACGTCAAAACACCTGGTTTAAGCGCGATAAAAAAATTAAATGGTTCTCTCCCACTAAATATAAAAAAATAGAGAAATATGTTCACGAAAAAGTTTTATAAAATCTTTTTTCTTCTGAAATAATGAACAATACCGGGTAAGATTGATAGAAAAATTACTAGCAGAATTACATAAATAAGATAATCATGAATTTGCGGAAAGATTCTACCTAAATAGTATCCACTTAGAACGAAAGAGGTAGACCAGATAAATGCGCCCAAGAAACTGTAGCGGATAAAGCTAAAGTATTCCATATGAGTGATACCCGCCACTATTGGTAAAAATGTCCGGACGACGGGTACGAAACGGGACAATATCATCGCCGATAAGCCGTGTTTCTCTAAGAAATTATGTGCTTCATTGATGTATTCTTGCTTAAAAATTTTTCTAAAGAAAGCGTAACGCTTAAGATGTTCCAGTTTAATGCCTATATAATACCCCACTATTCCTCCTCCATATGCCGCGACAAAAACAAGCAAAGTAAGAAATATGATATTAAAATTGAGTATCGGCGCCAGAAGCCCAGCGGTAAAAATCAAACTGTCGCCCGGTAATGGAAAAAAAATTCCAGATTCTAAAAATATTATAATAAATATGCCGAGTTGTCCGTAGGTAGTGATTATATTTGTTATATCAAAAAGTTGAGGCATTTATTTATTATGTTTTTTTATCCACCATTTTTTGATAAAAGGCAAAGATTGCACAGATAAAAAATATCCCATAGCGGGCGATGAGGGAATCGAACCCCCGACATCGGTTTTGGAGACCGAAGTTATGCCACTTAACTAATCGCCCAAATAAGTATTAAACATTAAAAAACGACCAACGGCCGCCTTTAAGTATAGCAAATAAGCTAAAATTAAGAAATTACTTCTTGATTTCTTTATGCTTGGTTTGTTTGCGGCACCATTTGCAGAATTTTTTAAGCTCGATTTTTTTAGTAACGAGTTTTTTGTTCTTGCTGGACCAGTAATTTATGCGCTTGCAGGTTCCGCAAGCAAGTTTTATAAGTCTATCTTGTGACATAGGCTAAATACTAATATAAAATGGCCCTAAAAGCAACCCACACCAATGCGGGGCAAGCCCTCTTATTTCACCGAGGTTTTTAATTTCTTTTCTTTTTCAAATCGCTCCAGAGCAAGATCAATTAACTTATCTAAAAGCTTGGTTAACGGTATACCACTTGCCTCCCAAAGTTTTGGATACATGCTATGACTAGTAAAACCCGGAATTGTATTAATTTCACAGACAACAAATTTATTATTTTTTTTCTGAAGAAACAAATCAACACGAGCCATTCCCTCACAAGCAAGAACTTTATAAGAATCAACTGCGATTTTACGAGCTTTTTTACTTAAAGTCTTAGATATCTTTGCCGGTATATCAATAAGAGCACCATGTTCATTACTATATTTTGCCTCATAGTCATAAAATTCACGGTCAGTTATAATTTCACATGGAATAGACGCTTGTGGACTTTCGTTGCCGAGTACCGCAATAGCAAGTTCACGTCCGTCAATAAATTCTTCAACAATGATTTTGCTGTCGTACTTAAAAGCTTCTTTTAGGGCTTTTTTATATTCTTTTTCATTTTTTACCTTGCTTATTCCAACAGAAGAACCTAAATTGGCGGGTTTGATAAAAACAGGCATTCCGAGACGTTTTTTAGTTTCTTTAAAACTTAAATTTTCTCCCATATTTAAAACAAAAAATTTACCAACAGAAACGCCGGTATCTCGAAGCAATCTTTTCATCACATCTTTATCCATACTAACAGCAGAACCGAGCACCCCAGCACCGACGAAAGGTATACCAGCAAGTTTAAGCAAACCTTGCACACTCCCATCTTCCCCAAAGGGTCCGTGAAGCATAGGAATAATTACATCTATTTTACTGCCGGATTTTTCGTCATTCACAGATACTAATTTACCTTTGTTGTCTGCATGAAGGACAACTTCTTTATTCGATTTATTTAATTTTACAAACTTTACATTATCACTATTTAATAAATAATTAGAAGTACTGTTTAGTAACCATCTACCGCTTTTATCAATCCCAATGGATATGACATCATATTTTTTCTTGTCGAGCATTTCAATAACATTTTTCGCAGACTGAAGAGACACTTCATGTTCAGCCGATTTACCGCCGAACAAAACCCCGATTTTCAGTTTCTTTTTTGCCATTTCAAGAGTATACCCCAATTATTTTAAAATCGCACTCTTTAAATCTTTGGGTACATTTGTCAGATTCTTACATCCATTCTTGGTAATTAAAACCATATCTTCTATCCGTACACCGCCGAAACCTTTCAAATATATTCCAGGCTCAACAGTCATTACACAACCTGTTGGCAAAATATCTTTGCTCTTAGGCTTAAAATTAGGCCATTCGTGTATAACCGTGCCTACCCCATGACCCAAACCGTGCTTAAAATTATTCCTAAATTTTTTACCCAAAAATCTTCGGGCGGTATAATCTATAATCTTTGCTCTTCTTTCTCCTTTCTGTAATTTTTTAATTGCGCGGTTTTGAGCTTCCAGAACTGCTAAGTAAACCTTCTTTTGCTTTTTTGAGGGTTGCCCCCAGAAGAATGTACGAGTCATATCCGAACAATAATGATTTACCGTACAGCCGAAATCAAACATAATTATATCTCCTTTTTTGAGCTTAGTTTTTCCTGGCTCGTGATGAATATTGGCAGTATTTTTGCCGAAAGAAACAATCGGCGGGAAAGATAAAATCGGCGCGCCGTACTTCACAAACATTTTCTTAATCTGGTTGGCAATTTGAATTTCAGAAACTCCGGTCTTTAAATTTACTACAATATATCGTAGTACTTTCTCGCTAATTTTTTGCGCTTTTACAATATTTACAAGTTCTTTCTTATTTTTCACTGCCCGCACTTTATGTATAAGTTTTGTTTTCTGCATAATTTTTATATTATCACTTTTGGACAGCTGTTAAAATTTGATAACATTTAATATACTTCTTGTTGATAACACTGTTCGCAGTACACTATTTCGGGTCGGTCTGGGGCATACGAGGTTTTAAATTCCTCTTCGCATTTTCCATCTTTGTGAAAATGTCCTTGCTTTTCACACATGCAAGCCCTATGCCATAATTTACGCGGGTTACGTAATTTAAATCTATCCTGCCTGCGACAAGGGAAACATTTTTCTGGTATGGGTAAGTTTAGAATTTTATATAAAGAAAGTTCTAAAGGAGTAATTTTAAAAGCAGTCGTGCATAAAGAATATTTTTCTTTTCCATAAGAAGAGTTTTGTGAAGAACATTGAATTGTTTCTTCTGTAATATTTTCCCTTATATCACTGGGTGTCCTTGGTAAATCCTTAGTCAAAAGACTTACTTTGTAATCACGAGTTGGACGATCATACCAAGCATAGCCCTTTTTAAGAGCTTCTTTTTTTGTTATTGGAAAGTAGTCTTGCGCCATAGATTCATTGTATGTAAATGGTGATACGTGACTGGGAAAATATTCGCCCCATTCTTTTGTATTTTGCATATATTCAATAATCTTTTTCTTTAACTCAAAATACGCTTCTCTAGTATATTGTTTGTTTAATATACAATATTGATTTTTTTTAAGACCAAAACAACCAAAGCATTCATTTACCCCAAAACACATATCGCAATAACATGAATCGGTTATGCTATTAAAGCAACTTCTAATAAATATAGACCTATGGGGCGTATCAACTCCCTGAACTTCGTATGATAATTGTCCTATTATTATTTCTGTACAATCTAAGCAATCTTCTGTTTGTAACCATGCATCTTGCATATATGCAGTATCTTTATTTTCTTTACAATTAAATGCATAACGTGCCAGCTTACAATTTTCTATATAATCACCAGTCGAATTTGGGATTTGCGAACCATGGTAATATTTTACAGGAATAGTTATACGAAATTTCATAAGTTTTTCCATTGATTCCTTTATAGATTTTCGATCAAAAACAAATTGTTTTAATTTTTCATCATATTCCTTTTTTGTAAGTGCCTTATTAAACCAATGATACTGTTTTTCACGAAGTCCAATACACCCAAAACAATCTAAACATCCCCGACAATCAATACAAAATTTTAGTTGGACAGAATCAGAACAATCTTGACACCATATGCACTTAGAACACCTAGCAATGTTTACAGATTCATAACAAAATTCGCTTTTAAAAGCCATATAACAATCTCCGCAAAAATGACTATTTTGGCACCAACTTCCATACATGCATTTTTCGTTTGAACCACTAGTAACAAGCATGTAGCACTCTTTGTTATCCTGAGATTGGTTTGTGTATTCGCTGTTTTCGCTTCGTGAATTTACTAATGCTAAATGAGGTACAACTTGTCGTAGTTTTTCATACTGTTCAAAAAATGGTCGATTAAAATCAAAGTCACGTCCATATTGCCTAGCATCAAATGCGTCAGATTTCCAGTATTCCTGTTCGTATACGGGAAATAACAACCCTGGTCGATAAATAGAAATTATTGATTTTCCTGTAGCATTACATTTCCTCTTGTAAAAATTATATTCATTTCTATCTAAAAGTCGTCTGATATAGCGGCATTCCGGGCAAAAGGTCGGAGGAGGAACTTTTATCTTCTCGTAAAATCCAAAATCGTCTGGTTCTATGGTGAAATCATTTTTACAATTCTGACATTTTCTCATTTCACTTTTCATGTTTACTTAAAACAGTTTTATTACATCGTGAAATGTAACAGTGATCATTAATAAAATCAAAATTCCAAAACCGATAGCATTGACAGTATTAGCAATTTTAGGATTCATCCGCGAACCTTTTATCTTTTCAATTAGTAAAAAGAAAAGTCTTCCACCGTCAAGCGCGGGAAATGGCAGTAAGTTAATAATTGCGAGATTTATTGAAATAAGCGCTGAAAAAGACAACAGATAAACAAAACCGAATTGATAAGCATCTCCAACTATACCCACCATGCCGACAGGTCCAGTAACAGCATTAAGGCTTCCTTTGCCCATTAGGGCCTCTTTTATAAGCGTATAAAGCCCTACAACCGTGCCTTTGGTGATAGATGTGGTAAGAGATAAACCCTCTCGAAAAGCCAGTAAAACAGGCAATTTCGCCGTTCCTATCTGATCCATAGAGATGCCAATCATAAACTTGCCGTTTTCATCCTTAGGGGTGATTTCTATCATATTGTAAGTAGGGTCTTTACCACGAATATAACCTATCTCTATTTTGTCCCCTGGAGCTACCATAGATTGTACAGTGGCTGGGCTGATGTAATCTGTAGCTTGACCGTCCTTCTCTATATAAATTATTTTATCTCCGGATTTGAGTCCAGCTAGCGCCGCTGGAGAGTCTGGCAAGACAGAGATAACCACCAGATGAACATCTTTTACCGAATAATTTTTTATTTCGTTACTGATTGACGTCGGTAATCCGGACATAAAACCAATAGAAAACAAAAACCAAGCTAAAAGAAAATTCGCAAATACTCCAGCGAAAAGAATAATCGCCTGTTTCCATTTTGCTTTATGAAAAAATTTCCTATCTTCATCAGGATCAGTTATATTCTCACCAGCCTCGCCTAGTGCGAGTCTAGGCGGGTCATCAGGATTCTCTCCAAAGATTTTTACGAATCCGCCGAAGGGAAGTGCATTGAAAGAATATTCTGTCTCCCCTCTTTTTATGCTAAATAATTTTGGCGGAAAACCAAAACCGAATTCGTCAACTCTGATTCCAAACTTCTTCGCAGTAAAAAAATGCCCAAACTCATGGACCAGAACTAGCACTAGGAGTATGACAATAAAAATAATTATAGACATAATTCTACCCCATTACCTCACGCTCTTTCTTTTCGAAACTTGTTTCTAGATTTTTATTCGTATCATCAATGATTTTCTGAAGTTCTTCTTTGGCACGAAATTTCTCGTCTTCGGTCATTTTACCCGATTTCTCTTGTGTCTGAACTTCATTCCAAATATTCTCTCGTTCTTTACGGACAGCTATCCTCGCTTCTTCTAACTTTTCTTTCAAAACTTTCACCAAATTTTGCCTTGTCTCTGTTGTAAGTTGGGGAAAAATAACTCTTATGCCTGTATCGTCGGTAGCAACCGAGAGTCCTAAATTCTCGGCTATAATTGCTTTCTCAATATTTTTCACGAGACTTTTATCCCATGGCGCGATGCGCAAGGTCTTCGGATCTTCGATAGAAATAGAAGCTACCGTGTTTAAAGATACATAAGAGCCATAAGATTCGATAGTAATGCCATCTAACACCAAGGGCGAAGCACGGCCAATATTAAGCTGGCTGTACTCTTTGCCTAAGAATTCTGTCACCTTTTTCAATCCTGTTTTAAAATTTGAAAAGTTGTATTGCATCCCGTCATTATATCATACTCATTATATTTTCTCTGGCATTACCAATGCTACAGATTCCATTAGGCTCTTAGTGGAACTCCCTGGCTGACGGAGAAATTCGCGAACCTTAAAAATTTGCTCAAAATATCTAATGTCAAAGAGACTCTTTGACATACTCTTTGACATATATCTTTTGTGCAGAACAGTCTCAACTGCATTTAGAAATCTGGAAGCTTTTGCTCGGATAGAGTCCGTGGCGACCATTTCATTCCCTTCTTCGTCTTCAAGCTCCGGTTCAATAAGCAACTCTTTAATGAAATCAATTCTGTCTCGTGGAGACATTTTAATAAATTTTTCTGCTTCTTTTATTTCATTACTTAAACCGCTTCCGGGCTTTATTAAATAAAATCTAGAAACCAGGGTTTTAAGAAGAGCGTTGGCGTCCGGCACAATTATAAAAAAATGCGTATTTTCTATCGGTTCTTCGAACATTTTAAGCAACGCGTGTTCTGCATCAAGAGAAAAACGGTGCGCGGAAACAATAAATATCTTTTTACCAATGGTGAAACTTTTCTCATCCGCCATTGAACGCAAATTCAATGCTTCTTCTATTTTAAAATTATCAATTTGTATTTCACAAAAATCAGGATTAGCAGAGGTGGCTATATTTAAAACTTCCATAAAAGAAAAAATGTCGGGTAAAATTTCTTCTCGCTTACCCTCTATAAGGTACGCGTGATGCAAGTTATCTTTATCTAAATGTTGGGATAGCATTTTAGGCTTTAGGCTTTAGGCTTTAGGCTTTAGCTAGTTTCCTAGAGCCTAGCGCCTAATTTATCACTTTTTACTTAGAACTGTCTTTTTGTAAACATTCAAATGCTCTAAAGCCATACCTGTACCCTTGACCACACAGAAAAGCGGATCTTCGGCGAGAATCGCTTTCACTCCTGTTTTTCTATAAACCAAGTCAGTAAAATTACGAAGCAAAGAAGAACCGCCAGTCATAATAATGCCGTAATCCATAATATCGGATGCCAGCTCGGGCGGAGTTTCTTGCAACACGTCTTTTATGGCTTTAATAATCTGCTTTAATTCCGCATCAATAGCTTTCACTATTTCATTGGTGCTCACTTGCGCAGACCTCGGCAACCCCTGGATGAAATCCCTGCCCTTGATGGTTACTTTTAATTCTTCTTCAAGGTTTACTGCCGCTCCAATTTTTATTTTTACTTCTTCGGCGGTTCTGTCGCCTATCGCCAGATTGAAAGTTTTTTTGATGTAGTCGGCAATAGCTTGATCGATTTTATTTCCAGCGCATTTGACTGAAGTTGAAGATACAATACCTCCGAGAGAGATGACGGCCACGTCAGTGGTGCCTCCACCGATATCGACTACCATATACCCTCTCGATTCATAAATAGGAATACCAGCGCCAATCGCGGCCAGTATCGGCTCCTTCACTACATATGCATTCTTCGCGCCAGCACGAATAGCGGCTTCAATAACAGCCCGGCGTTCAGTGGAAGTGACTCCCGCGGGAACGGAAACCATCACATCCGGTTTGAAAAAATTAAAGCGTCCCATCGCTTTATTTATAAAATATTTAAGCATTGCTTCGGTCACACGGTAATCCGCGATTACTCCATCCTTCATCGGACAATAAGTGATAATGGATTCAGGTGTTTTTCCAATCATATCTTTAGCTTCGAAACCGATAGCTAGGATTTTATTGTCTTGTTCCGAAACGGCGACCACTGAGGGTTCGTTCAAAACTATGCCCTTGCCGGGTAGAAATACCAGAGTATTGGCTGTACCCAAATCTATGCCTAATTTCCTCGAAAATATGCTCATCTCGTTGGAAGTTAATTATACTTAAATCAACCTATTATGTTTATAAACGAATTCCGTTAGAAGAACTTCTAACGGGACTCATAAAGCTAAATATATCATAACTTATGTTAGAATAGAAAGTATTAACTTTATAGTTCGACGGCGACTCGGACGCCATGAACGAGATTACTCGTTCATGCGCTCCTCGCTTGTCGAAATGAAAATATGAAAATTGTGACAGTGATTCCGCTCGCTAAGGGCGTTTTTAGGGAAAATTTAACCTATTTTACCTCGAAAGAAATAAAAAATGGGAGTGTTGTTAGCATTTCTTTACGCAATAAAAAAATACTGGGTTTAGTGGTGGCGACAGAGGATGTAAGTGACAGCAAGGGAGATATAAAAAACTTGCAATTCAATCTAAAGAAGATAATAGAAGTGAAAGAAAGTTCTATTTGGAGAAATGAATATCTTGAATCGATATTCGAAATTAATAAATATTTTGCCGGAAGGGTAAATAATTCCGCCACATCTTTACTTCCGTCTTCTTTGCGCGAAAGATATGATAAAATTGCGAAAATTTCTACAGAAAACACTCCGGTAATAAATAACACGAAAAATATTAAAATCGAGAAGCTGTTCCTGCAAATGCCGTTAGAAGATCGCATCTCTTCCTATAAAACAATGATTCGCGGGTATTTCGCTGAAAAAAAATCAGTTTTCATGATACTACCCACCGAATTTGATATTGAAAACTTCAAAGAAGTGCTCGGCAAGGGAATCGAAAACTTTATTTTTACCATGCACGGAGGATTAACAGATAAAAAAATATCGGAAAACTTTAAAAAAATAATCGAGAATCCTCACCCGATACTGATACTAGGAACTGCTCCGTTTCTTTCTATTCCACGCATGAATATAGGAGTTATTATTTTAGAACATGAGAGCGCAAATGCTTATAAAATAATAGGCAAACCATATATAGATTTACGCCTTTTTGCTGAAGTTTTTGCTTCAAAAATAAATGCCAAATTTATACTAGCTGACACTCTTCTGCGCCTTGAGACAATAGAGAGAAAAGATAGGGACGGTTTTGGCGTGATATATATGCCGTCTTATAGAGTTAATTTCGGCGGGAAAATAGAAGTTTTGGGCAGAGATTCTACCCGTGCTGCGGGAGAAAAATTCAAAGTATTGTTAGGCGCTAGTATTGAAAAAATAAAATACGCCATAAAAAACAAAAAAAATGTTTTTATATTTTCATTAAGAAAAGGACTGGCGACATATACAATATGCGGAGATTGCAATAACACTGTCAACTGCGAGCAGTGCCTCTCTCCGGTAGTGCTATATTTGTCTCGCGATGGCAAAAAGAAAATGTTCGTCTGTAATAGATGTAAAAAAGAACTTAATCCGGAAACAGTGTGCGCCAACTGCGGAAGCTGGAATTTAATGCCCTTGGGTATCGGCACGGACACGGTATATGAGGAAATAAAAAAGGAGTTATCAAGTTTTCCAAAAGTTAAAATTTTCAAGCTAGACAAAGAATCAGTAAAAGGTTCTAAGGAAGCGAAAAAAATCACGAAAGAGTTTGAAAATGCTCCCGGGTCAATTCTCATAGGCACCGAAATGGCTTTCTTTTATCTCAAAGAAAAAGTTCCGCTCTCGGTAATCGCTTCCTTCGATTCGCTTTGGAGCATACCAAATTTTAAAATTGGAGAAAAAATCATTCAAATACTGCTTTCTATTATTTCTAAAAGCAAAGAGAATATTGTCATTCAAACAAAAAACAAAGAAGATTCTGCCATTCTCGCAATAACCAAAGAAAATTTACTTCCTTTTGTGCGGGAAGAATTGGAAGATAGAAAAAATTTGGATTATCCGCCATTTAAGCGTTTTATTAAAATTATATTTTTAGGAAATAAAGATACGATAAAAACTGCCAGACAAAATTTAGAAAAGATATTTAAAGAATATAATCTGGAGATTTTCAGCAGTTTCATATCAAAAAACAAGGGCCAATATTCTGTAAACGCATTAATAAAAATGGATATAAAAAAATGGTCGTTGCCCGAATTCTCTGTGGGCGGGAGTCTTGACCAGAATTTATTATCAAAACTTCTTTCTTTGCCACCCGCGTTTTCTGTAAATGTAGATCCGGAAGACTTGTTATAAATATGCTATAATTTTTCCCTATGACACCGCTTGCCCTGCTTTTCACCTTAGCTTCAATCGGCATAAGTGAAACCGTTTATCTGATAAAAAAGAGAATAACCGCCCAAAGCCCCATCTGCCCCATTGGCGGAGGTTGTGAAGTTGTATTAACCAGTAAATACAGTAAGTTTTTCCTCGTTCCTAATGACGTATTGGGACTTTTAGCCTATATAACTATTGCTTTTATCGCGTCTCTGCTTGTTGTTGGAGTTGGTCCTGCGAAGTTCTTTGACAGTGCTTTAGAAATTTTAGTGGCTATGGCTTCTATCGCTTCGGTTATTTTTACCTATTTGCAATGGCGTGTATTGAAAAACTGGTGTTTCTGGTGCCTGATGAGCGCATTTACTATCTGGTTTATGGAGATTATTATATTATTTAATAAAACAGTTTAATATGAGAAAATCAGCATACAACGTTTTAAGAGTCGGCACCGCTATAACCTTCCTGTGGATTGGAATATTAATTTTCAGAGAACCCAATGCTTGGGGAGGATTTGTAAATCCGTGGGTATTGAAAATAGTGCCATTATCCGTTTATCAAATAGTCATCACAACAGCCATATTCAATATAATATTGGGTGCTCTTTTGCTACTCGATACGCTGGTGTGGCTCGCAGCACTGTTCGGAGCTATGCATATGATTACGATTCTTTTAGTTAGTGGTATTAATGAAATAACGGTGCGGGATATCGCAATCTTATCCGCTACTTTAGCTTTATTCCTTGAATCTATACCACCTGGTAGTATTGCGTTGTGGTGTAGAAAAGAAGTTAAGCATATCTTTAAGCCACCAACACCGTAAATTCCCCTTTTTGTTTTACGGGATTTTGGGTTAAATATTTTAGAAGCTCGGCGGGAGTATCAATTTTAAATTCTTCATAAATTTTTGTTATCTCGCGTGCAATGCAAACTTTTTTATGCGGGCAAAATTTTGTAAGTGATTCCAGTGTTTTTAAAATACGGTGAGGAGATTCGTAAAATACCATTGTTCTCTTTGATTCGGCAATTTCTTTAAATAAAGTTTCCCTGCCCTTCTTGTGTGGCAGAAAGCCAAGAAAAGTAAACTCATGGGTTGGAAGTCCGGAAGCGGAAAGCGCGGCAATTAGCGCGGTAGGTCCTGGTATCGGAATTACATCTACGCTATAGCGTAGATTGTTTTTTATCTGAGAAACTAGCATCGCTCCAGGGTCAGAAATTCCGGGTGTGCCGGCATCCGACACAAGCGCTAAATCCTTCCCTTCCCTTAAAAGTTCAAAAATCTTATCAACTTTTGCCAGTTTACTCTGGGCGTGATAGCTCATTGTTGGCTTATTAATATTATATTTATTTAAAATCTTTTTTGTTTCGCGCGTATCTTCGCAAAGTATCAAATCAACATTCTTCAACGTCTCAACAGCTCGAAGAGTAATGTCTCCAAGATTGCCTATGGGTGTCGCCACAATGTAAAGTTTTGCCATGGTTATTACTAAAATTTTTTGCAAAAATTATTTCCTATATTTTCTCGTGCGCCACTTGTCTGCAATCTTGATGCGCGTGATTGAGCGTTCAAGTTCTGTTTCAAAATGCTCAAAGTCAACAAGTTCTTTATTCTCCATCTGCTTTCTTAATTTCTCTGCTTCCACTTTCGCTTTTTCAATTTTTTCATCAGAAAGTTCAGACACATGTTCGGCAAAATCGGCCAGAACAGCAACAAGCGTATGCCCTTCTTCATCTTTTTTCACTTCAATAAATCCCCCAACGACAGCCATAGGCATTGGCTCCCCGTCCGACACAGCTACGATGTCGCCCGAAGCAAGTCCGGTAATAAGGGGAACATGGTCCGGCAAAACAGTTATCTCGCCATTCGTAGTCGGCAAACTAACTTGATTCACCAACTCTTCTAAAATAAGTCTTTCGGGCGTAATTATTTTTAATTTAATTTGTTTATTCATGTTTTTAATATTTGCTTAGATTTTTTAGAAGGACTACGGAAGCCGACGGGCTGAGTCTTGAGCAAAAATTTAGCAAAATTTTATGCGTGCCTTATAAAAAGTGCTAAGCAAATTATAAAGCACCTTTCATATAAAACTCACCTTCGGGTTTATCGTCATGTTTGCCTTTTAGAATTTCCTTGAATGACCTGATAGTTTCAGTAAGCGGCACATATTGACCCTTGGTGCCGGTAAATTGCTCCGCTACGAAAAACGGCTGTGAAAGAAATTTCTGAATTTTACGGGCGCGGGAAACAAGCTCTTTATCGGCTTCCGACAATTCTTCCATACCCAATATTGCAATAATATCTTGTAAGTCTTTATAGCGTTGCAGCACTCTCTGGACTTCGCGAGCAACATAATAGTGATCTTCACCTACAATATTCGGATCAAGAATAGTGGAAGACGAATCAAGCGGGTCAACCGCTGGATAAATACCTATTTCGGAGAGCGAGCGGTTTAAGACAACGGTTGAGTCCAAGTGTGAGAATGTCGTAGCTGGCGCTGGGTCGGTGAGGTCGTCAGCCGGAACATACACCGCCTGTACCGAGGTTACTGAACCCTTATCAGTAGAGGTAATTCGCTCTTGCAATATTCCCATTTCTGTCGCCAGAGTCGGCTGATATCCCACCGCGGAAGGAATACGCCCAAGTAAAGCCGAAACTTCAGAACCGGCTTGGGTAAAGCGAAAGATGTTATCGATGAAAAATAGCACGTCCTTATTTTCTTTGTCGCGAAAATGCTCTGCCATAGTGAGTCCGGATAGCGCCACACGCAAACGCGCGCCCGGCGGTTCATTCATTTGGCCGAAGACCATTGCTACTTTATCAAGCACTTTGGAATCTTTCATTTCGTGATACAGATCATTTCCTTCACGAGTTCGTTCTCCAACACCGGCAAAAACAGAATACCCGCCGTGTTTCGAAGCAATGTTGTGAATTAATTCTTGAATAACAACAGTTTTACCTACGCCAGCGCCGCCGAAAAGTCCTACTTTGCCGCCTTTCAACACAGGACAAATAAGATCAATAACTTTAATACCGGTTTCAAGAATTTCTACTTTGGTAGATTGCGCAACGAATTCCGGAGCTTGGCGGTGAATGGGAGAAGTTGCGCCGGACACTTTTTTGCCATTATCAATCGGGACGCCGAGAACATTGAATATTCTTCCGAGGGTTTCTTTGCCAACAGGTACAGAAATTGGAGCGCCAGTATTGAGAACCTCCATTCCGCGAGAAAGACCGTCCGTGGAGTCCATGGCTACGGAGCGAATAGTATTTCCTCCGATGTGCTGCTCCACTTCAAGAACCAGTATATTATTTCCGCGCTTAATCGTAAGCGCGCTATAAATACTTGGAAGTTCACCTTCAAATACGACATCCACGACCGGCCCGATTATTCTTTTTATTGTACCCGTTGTTTTCATAATCTCTTTAAAATTACTTTATAACTTTATAAATTTAGCAACTTTTAATTTAAGGACACCATCCCTGCGCTTATTTCTGAAATTTCTCTGGTAATACCGGCCTGGCGGGCTTTATTAAACATTAGTGTCAGATCGTCTACCATTTCCCCAGCGGCTTCATTGGCATTCTTCATTGCTATCATTCTGTTTGACTGTTCGGAAGCATTGGATTCAAGAAACATCTGATATATTTGCATCCGGGTCAATTTTTCTGCCAAAGACCCGATCAAAATATCTTTTTCCCCCTCTAATAAATAATTAATCTTTTTGCCTGCTGTTTCAACGCCCTGTTCATGCGTTATATTAGCCAAATTTGTTATTAAATCTTTCAAACCGCTTTTAGAAATTGGAATAATTTGTTTTATATTCGGCTTCTGTGAGAGAATTGAAACAAAATCCGTATAGGCCATCAATACTTTATCATAAGCCCCAGAACTATATTCATCAATAGCAAGCTTGGATATCGGAATAATGTCGACAAGAGAAATATTGTCTGGAATTTCCACAAAGCTTGCAATGATTTTTTTACCCAAGCGCCGCATCATCATGTCTCCTTTTTTGCCAATCGCAATAATATCAATATTGGTATCTTTGTCTCCAGTTTTCAGTAGAGTAAGAACTTTCTTAATTATTTGTGAATTATATGCTCCGCAAAGTCCGCGATTGGATGTAATTAAAATAAGCAAGACATTTTGTTTAGCATCTTTCTTCTCTCTTTCAATAAAAAGCGGATGGGTAATTTCTTCAACATTTTTTGCAATTGAAGTTAAAACTTCCCAAGAGTATTCGGCATATAGGCGCGAAGCAAGAGTGGAAGATATTGCGCGCTTCATCTTTGAAGCTGCCACCAATTCCATCGCTTTGGTAATCTTCTTTGTGCTTTTCACGCTCTTTATTCGATTTTTTATCGCTTTACTGTTTGCCATATTATTTCAAGGACTGTCCTTGGGGAAATTCTCTTAAGGACAGTCCTTTTATTTAAAACCACCTTTGAAATCTTCTATCGTTTTTTTAAGTTCGGCTTCGCCGGCTTCGCTCCACATTTTTGTTTCAATAATTTCTTTATAAAATTTCTTCGCATTATTCTCGGCATAATTTAGAAGACCTTCTTCAAATTCTTTTATCTTATCTACCGGCACATCATCCATATACCCCTTAGTAAGCGCATAGAGCACCGTTACTTGGCGTTCTGCGACAACCGGAGCGTATTGCGGCTGTTTCAATATTTCTACCGCTCTTTTACCGCGTTCTAGCTGTTTTTTGGTAGATTCATCAAGGTCAGAGCCGAACTGCGCGAAGGCTTCAAGCTCTCGGTATTGAGCTAGGTCAAGCTTGAGAGTTCCCGCCACTTTTTTCATTGCCTTAATCTGGGCGTAAGAACCAACGCGAGATACCGAAGACCCAACATTCACTGCTGGGCGAATACCTTTATAAAATAAATCGGTTTCAAGAAAAATTTGTCCGTCGGTAATGGAAATAACGTTAGTCGGAATATAGGCAGTTATATCTCCCGCCTGTGTTTCAATAATCGGCAAGGCGGTAATGGAACCGCCGCCATGTTCTTTATTGCGACGGCAAGCGCGTTCCAGTAGTCGAGAGTGCAAGTAAAAAACATCTCCCGGGAACGCTTCACGACCCGGCGGACGGCGAAGAAGCAGGGAAATTTCACGGTAGGCAATGGCATGCTTGGAAAGGTCGTCATAAATAATAAGCACGTCTTTGCCCTGGTCCATAAAATATTCTGCGATAGCTACCCCGGCATAAGGAGCAATATATAAAAGCGGCGCCGGCAGAGACGCTCCAGCCGAAACAATAACGGTGTAAGCCATGGCTCCGCCTTTTTCTAAGCGAGTTTGCAATTTGCGAAGCTTGGAATCTTTTTGGCCAATTGATACATAGATACAAATCAGATTTTGACCTTTTTGGTTGAGAATCGTGTCAATGGCAATGGCGGTTTTACCAGTCTGACGATCGCCAATAATAAGTTCGCGCTGTCCGCGGCCAATGGGAATAGTTGCGTCAATAACCTTAATGCCGGTAGAAACCGGTTCGGATACGCCAAGACGGGTAATAACCCCCGGAGCAACTTTTTCTATTGGATATGTTTGCATACCGTCTTTTCCGGCTTTAATTGCGCCTTTGCCATCAACAGGAACACCAAGCGAGTTTATTACTCGCCCCATAAGATTGTCGGAAACCGGTATTTCAAGAATTTTTCCGGTAGCTTTTACTTCATCACCTTCTTTTATTTTGGAAAAATCATCAAGAATAACTGCTCCCACCGTATCTTCTTCTAAATTGAGAGCAACCCCCGTTTCGCCATTCGGAAAAATGACCATTTCAGACGACTTCACGTCCGAAAGTCCGGAAACTTTCGCAATTCCGTCGAAAACTTCCACCACATGGCCGACCTTCTCCGCCCTTACTTGCGAGGAAAAACTGTCTATCTCTTTTCTTAAATTTTCTACAATAGTGCTGTTGCTCATACTTTTCTTGTTAGATATTCTTGTAATTTCTTAACTTTATTTTTAACCGTTAAATCAATAATTTCATCATTCACTTCTATTCTCATTCCCCCCAATAAATTTTCATCCATGCTCTTTTTATATAGCACTTTATGCGCGGAATAAAGTTTTTTTAATGAATGCGTGATTTCTCTTTTCGTCTCTTCTGATAAAATTCTAGCGCTTTTAACTTTCGCCACAATTGTCCCGCTCTCTTCATGAATTATCTTTTCTAAATTTAACAATATGTCTTTTGCTCTGTATAAAAATCTTCTACGAGCCAAAAATTTAACAACGTCTTTTAAAAAAGAAGGTTTGTTGCCAATATTATCTTTGCAGGCTAGATAGATGGCTCGCGCTATGTCAATGTTTGAAATATTGGCCATAATTATAAGTTATTTAACTCTTTTACCGCTTTATTATCAAAATGCTTTTCAACCCTGGCGCTAAGTAGCTTTTCTGTGGCTTGTATCGCCAAGGAAACAATTTCGTTTCTGGCTTCTGTCACCATCTTTATTTTTTCGGCTTCCAGATTTTTCTTGCCTGCTTCAACCATTAATCCAACTTCAATTTTTGTTTTCTCTAACATCTCGTTTTTTTTATTTTCAGCTTCTTTGACTCCTTTTTGAAAAACAATATTTGCTTCGGTTCGAGCTTTGGTTATAGTATCTTCGTGTTCTTGGCGAGACTTATTCAGGACATCAGCGTTGGTCTTGGCATCGTCAATCCCTCTTTTTATTTTTTCCGCTCTCTCTTTCATTAATTTACTAAGCGGTTTCAGAGCGTAAATGTATAAGACAATAAAAACGACAGCAAAATTCACCATCTGTGCAACGATGATTTTCCAATCTATGTGAAATGTGGAAATAATTGATTCCATGATTTATTCTTTTAAAATTTAAAATAGTTCTTAAGAAAAGCCTTGCGCAGGAGATTAGAAAATAAAAGAGGTAATCCGATTATTATTTTCTTGATTGACGAGCAGAGCAAATTTTGAGTTCAAAATTATGCGTGCTTTTTGAAAGAAGCTATTTAAAATTTTTAAATCGAAAAGGCAATGACAAGCGCATAAATAGCGATCGCTTCCGCAAAGGCACATGCTAAAAGCATCGGCACAAGAACCTTATTCGCTGACTCAGGATTGCGGCCAATGGCCTCCATGGCTTTGGCGCCAATCATTCCTATACCCAGACCCGGACCTATGGCGCCTAAACCGATAGCGATTGCTTTTGCGATAGTATCTAATTCCATATATTTTTTCCGCTTACGCGGTGTTATGGTTAATAATAATCGACTCTTTGTGTGTTTCTTCGCGCTCTTCGTGGTCGCTGGCCCCTATGGTGAAATAAACAACCAGCAACATTCCAAATATTAATGCTTGAATAAGTCCTATCAATATTTCAAGAAAAAGAAAGGGTATCGGAATAATGTAGGCCACCAGAGCTGCCATTGAAACCAGCAGTACTTCCCCGGCAAAAACATTGCCGAAAAGACGAAATGACAATGAGGCAACTTTGGCGAACTCTCCGATAATTTCTATTAATCCGACAAAGAACGTTATTGGGGCTATTATAATGATAGTTGGCTCTTTTCGTACCTTTGTAAATATTTCCCCAAGCGCTTTCAGATTAACATATTTATTGAAAGTTTTCCATATGCCAATTGAAAAAATGCCGAAAATATTAGCTCCCACAACCGCCATGATTGCCAGCGCTATGGTGGTGTTAATGTCTGCCGTACCGCCACGCAAAAAAGGAACAAAAGCAAGCCCTTCTTTTCCTTTTTCCAACAGGCCAAGCCCGCCTATGGGGAGAAGCCCCAGCCAATTGTTTATCAGAATAAAAAAGAAAACCGAGATGGCAATGGGAAAAACTTTCATTGAAAGTGCCCGGTTGTTAGTCACCTGGTCGCAGAGCGATAGCGCGCCCTCCACTATCATTTCGAAAATATTTTGCAATTTCCCGGGGATTTCGCCAAGTTTTCGCTTAAGCATCACGGATAAAAAAATAATTATCAATACGGCAAATCCACTAGTCAAAAGAGAGTTGGTGATAGGAAAATTTTTATAATAGGAAATTGGTTCGGCAAAAAGAGTTATTTCATGGCTTATTTCTTCATTCTCTATTCCTGTTGTTAAAATTTCTTGTTGTTCCATTATTTTTTATTTAAATTTTTTTCTTCTTCTATCTTTTTCAATTCTTCAATATACTTTCTTATAACACGCACAATGCCGATTAATGAAAAAAGGAAACCGGCGCCGGCCAATATCAGGAATATCAGCGGCTTGGTTCCATAGTGTTGGTCAAGCCCCTTGCCTACAATAAGAGCCAGTATTATCGGCACTACAATCCAGGTCGAAACTTGGCTAAACAGTTCTACTGCCGGTTTCCACCAAATACCCTTGTTTTGATTGTTGTCAATTTTACTCACAAAAATAAAAGGCTTTAAGCCTTTCTAGTATTATAAAGTAAAAATATAGGCGGTGCAATGTTGAAAAAGTGAGCGTGGATGGAATCGGACCATCGACCTCTGTCTTATCAGGACAGCGTTCTACCACTGAACTACACGCTCAATATTATGTGGTTTTAAACGCGTACAACCATTTAATGGGACTCTGGTACATTACCAACAACTACACGCTCAAAACCTACCTGAAGACTATAACAAAAAAATTTATGCTTATCAAACAAAAACCCTGTCGCTCATGAGCGACGGGGTAATTGTTTTTGAGTGTAAAAATTAAAATTAGTACTCTCGGCGTCCGCCACGATTGCCACCGCCGTAACCGCCATTGCCACCACCATATCCGCCTCCTCCACCTGTTCTGGGTGGGCGAGCTTCCATAGGGCGAGCTTCGTTGACAGTAAGTTTGCGTCCTTCGAATTCTTGATCGTTTAACATTGAGATAGCTTTTTGCGCTTCCTCGTCGCTAGACATTTCTACGAATCCAAAACCTTTTGAACGACCAGACATCTTGTCCATAATAATCACAGCGGATACAACTGATCCAGCTTGTGCGAAGAGCTCCTTAAGAGCATCCTCTTGCGTGCTGTAAGGGAGTCCCCCTACATATAGCTTTGTAGCCATAACTTTACTTTCTCCCGTTTTTAAAAATCGGGTAAAAACTACTTACTAATTCTCCGACCTGGGTCGGAGTGTAGAAACTCTATTCGCTAGTTGAGAAACTACTCATATATCATAACACACGTGAAATAGAAAGCAATTAATTGTAGAAAATTCATATTATTTAATAGAAATATTTTTATTCGTCTTTTTCATCTCCCATTGTTCCGGATTCAATATCAGCGATGATATCTTTTATACCTCCCTCCATTATTTTGGACAAATTATGCCAAGATTTCTTTATGCGGTGGTCAGTCACACGGTCTTGTGGAAAATTATAAGTACGGATTTTCTCTGACCTATCTCCGGTGCCTATTTGGTCTTTACGTTTATTCGCATACTTTTTCGTCTCCTCCTCTTCTTTTAACTGCTCTAGCTTAGCGGTTAAAATTATCATCGCCTTCTCGCGGTTCGCAAGCTGGCTTCGCTCATTGCTAGAACGCACATCAATGCCTGTCGTCTTGTGAATAAGGCGCACGGCTGTTTCCACTTTGTTCACATTCTGCCCGCCTTTCCCTCCGGAACGGGAATATTCCATTTCCAAGTCAGCGGGGTTAATTACAAAATTTACTTTTTTTTTGATTGGAAGCACCGCTACCGATGCGGTAGAGGTATGCACTCGGCCATTTTTTTCTGTCGCTGGTATTCTCTGCACCCGGTGCACTCCAGTTTCATAACGCATTTTTTTATAGACATCTTTACCTTTAATTTCAAAACTTGCTTCTTTGTAACCGCTGAGGTCGCTTTTTGATTCATAATTTGTTTTCCATTCCCATTTTTGCATTTCGGCAAATTTTTCATACATATGCGCAAGTTCCCAGGCAAAAAGTGAGGCTTCATCGCCTCCTGCACCCGCTCGGACTTCCAGCACAATTTCATTCGGAAATTCTTCCGTTTTTACGTTTGTTTGACTTTTTTTCCACTCTTGCCAATCCATTACTTTTTTGCTTTAGTTTTGATAGTGCTGGCGGCTCGGCGCTTGTTGAAGCGTTCTACGCGTCCGGCAGTATCTATTATTTTTTCATTTCCCGTATAAAAAGGATGGCACTGGCTGCAAATTTCTATTTTGATTTCTCCTATTGTTGAGCCAACTTCAAAAACCGCTCCGCAGGCACAGGTGGCTTTGGTCTTTAAATTATATTTGGGATGTATATCTTTTTTCACAGTAAAAATACCCTACCACAATTTTCATTCTAAAGCAAATCGATATTGGCTTGAATGGAGGTTTTTAATTTTTGAACACTTCGGCTGTATGAACAAGAAGAGCCCCCGGAGCCGTAGTACCTGCAAGCTGCCCTGTTTTGCGCGCTGGTGCTGGTGCCCACTGCTCCAAGATCGGCTAGAAACATTCCCGAGGCCATAAAGGCATCTTTGGGAGACCATGGATTGGCTTCATATCCTAAAATATCTTTCAAACGACTTTCAAATAATTTCCAAGTTGAAGGGATAAATTGCGCCGGCCCCATTGCGCCTCCATAACCCTTGATCCCTATTACTGGACAAGAAATAACCGTTTGAAAAACATTAAGCCCCAAACTGTTTGTAATATCGAGGAAAATTGGCACATCGCGCGTCGGATGCATTACATTCGAAAATGTCTTTCCCGTATTTTTACTCACCCCCGCGCCCGTATCTATATTTGTCAGATAGCATTGCCCGACATTTGATCCCAGATTGCTTTCTTGAGTGATGATGGCAAGCAGAAATGCAGGGTCAACGCCTGTCTTGTCTTTTATTTCATTTGCATATTCTAGCGCAGTGCCGAATTCAATTTTTGTTGAAATGCCGGCTAAGCTAAACAGGGCGCTGCGAATTTTGTCCGCTTGGATTTTTTTCTCTGTAGCCAACTTTTGATATTCTATTTCCTTATTTTTAGAAATTGCCAGAAGTTTTTTCTTCTCTGCCTCGGACTGCGTAACTTTTTTCTGGGCGCTTTCCAACTCTGCTTTGGCATCTGTTTCCGCATCTTGCTTTTTTTCAAGGTCTTTTTTTTGAATTTCGGTTTCTTTCTTAACTCCGTTAATTATATCAACAGATTCCTTAATAGCCCGATTAATTGAGGTATAAGACTCCAGGTCGCTATAAAAATCAGAAATGCTTCCGTCAGAAAGAACAAGATGGATTACATTTTCATTATCGAATTCGTTCGTATTGCGCAACAATTGGGCTAAAGACACATGTTCGCGCTCTATTTTATCCGATAACGATTCTATTTTGCTAACTTTTTCCGCAATATTTACTTTTAGTTGAGTAATTACAAGCGTTCTGGCTTTTATTTTCGCTTTCAGAGCGTTAATTTGGCTGGTTAGGTAATCAACATCGCCTTTAAGCGTGCCGGTTTGCTTCTGTTGTTCTTTTTGCTTGGCTAATAAATCATTTAGCTGGGTTTCTATTTGAGTAAGTTCATTTTGGCAATAATCTTTATCTGACTGGCTAGAGGAAGTGGTTAATGTGAGGCAATCAACAGCAAAAACCCTCATGATTGTTGTGCTTGAAAATACAGCAAAAAAAACAAACGGCAAAACAAAAAAAGTTATGACTATTTTCCTTGTCATAACTTCTATTATAGCATAGAAAATTGTGATTATTTTTTTTCTGTTTTTTCCCCGCCTGCGTGGGCAGTTTCTTTCGGAGCTGGTATTTCCACACCCTCTATACCTTCTTCTTCTTTCTTGCCTTTCTTTTCCACTTCAATCGTGGAAAGATCTACAGGCGCAACTTCCTCAATTTTTTCTTCTTTTTGTTCAACAATAGAAGCTACTACATCTGTTAAATTATTGACCACAGCAACTCCAGCTGGCAGTTTTATATCAGAAACAAAAACTTGGTCTGTTAGGGTAGAAAGTTTTGAAATATCAACAACCAGATTGTGCGGAAGACCTTTTGGTAATGCTTCTATTTCAACTTCATGCATGACTTTAACCAAAGTTCCTATAGCAGATTTTACTGCTTCGGAAATTCCTTCAAATACAAGCGGTATCTTGACGCGAATTTTTTTGTTCATATCTATTGCTAAAAAATCTATATGGATAGGCTCGTCGGTGACCGGATCAGTCTGTACTTCGTGAATTAGAGTATCAATGTTGCCTTCGGGCATAATTATCTCTACAGTTGAAGATTCCCCTGCTTTATGCCAGACTTTTTTGAAATCAATGTTTGAAACGCTGATAGGAGTAGAAGTCTTCTTCGTGCCGTAAAAAACAGCTGGGATTTCTCCCCCTTTTCTTAAAACCTTTAAGCTTTCTTTTCCGCTTCTTTTTTGCGCCTTAATTGAAAACATCAGCCAATTATATATAAAAAAATAAAAAAAGCAATCCCGAACCAAAGCTAAGCTTGGTGCAGGACAGGATTATTTAAACTTTATGCTCTACAGTGTGTTCATTCGCTATGTGCGAAATAATATATTCTTTTGTGCCGCTGCCGTCGCTACCTATAACTTTTTTGCCTAGATTGAAAATATTTTTAGGGTCAAAAATTTTCTTAATTTCCGAGAAAATTTTGATAATTTTTTCGCCATACATTTTTTCTAAGAATGGAGTGCGGATAATGCCATCATTGTGTTCGGCGGTTATAGAACCCTTGTATTGCAGGACGAGATTATAAACTTTTTCTGAAAGTTCCATAATAATTTTAGAAATATTAGGATCTTTAAAATCCATCAAGGGAATAATATGGAAGTTTCCGTCTCCGGCATGTCCGGCAATGGTGAAAGTTAAATTATATCCCCCCAATACTTTATTAAGTTCGGGAAGGAATTTAGGCAAAAATTCCGGACGAACGATTATATCATCTATAAAGGGAGCAGTATGCCTGCCTTTTATGTGCTTACGGAGCAAGACAAAGCTTTCCCTCCTGATATCCCAATACTTATTTGCCTCTATTTCAGATTTAGTAATATGAACTTTTAATTTGAAGTTTTTAATCTTCTTTATTAGCGCAACGCATTGTTTATGCACAATTTCATTGTTTTCTCCCGCAAATTCCGCCAGCAAAATCAGCTTCGGAAAACCGTTAGAGAACATCATGAAAAATTCAGGCAGAAAACTCCACATAAATTTTATCATTCCGATAAGTCCTTTATGTTTCAGGAAATCGGGAAAAAACCGTACAGCTAATTTCATAGTTTTGTCATCATAGGCTTCAAGCGTTTCTGGACTAAATTGGATAATTTCATCCACTAGGCGACCCAGAGGCTCTAAGTCGTTCATAAAAATCGCGACAAGTTTTGAATATTTGGGATTTTTTACCAGTTTAAAAGTAATCTCCGTGGCTATGCCGAGCGTACCTTGCGAACCAACCAACAATTTATTAAGGTCGAATACATTATTGTGTATAACATTCCATATATAATAACCAGCCGAGTTTTTATGCACTTTCGGTTTGGCGTGATTTATTTCTTCCTCGTTTTTTTTAATTAATTCATAAACTTTTTTATAAATTTCTTCTTGGTCAGAAATTTCACCCAAAAGAATGGGCTTGACGGCATGTTCATTACCGTCGGCAAAAATGACTTTTGCTTCTAAAATATAATCTTGGGTTGTTCCATATTTCAAAGTTCTTTCGCCGGCTGAATTATTGCCATACATTCCGCCGAGCGCATTCAAACTCTTGGATGCCGTATAGCAGGGCAAAACAAGCTCCTGTTCTAAAGTTATTTTTTCAAAATCTCTATAGAACATTCCCGGCTGGACTGTAATCTGCTTTTTGGCAGAATCAAAACGAATTAATTTATTCATGTGCTTGGTGAAATCCAAAATTATGGACTCCCCCAATGCTCCGCCGGACATATCCGTGCCGGCGCATCTGGCGGTAATGTAAAGATTTTTCCAATCTTGATTTATTTCCGGATCTCTATATTTATCTTTATTCTCTGAAACCCATTTCACTATATTTTTCACATCTTCGGTATCTATCGGAAAAAGCACCAGCTTGGGCCGTACTTCGAAAATACTCGCATCTCGCGAATACAGAAGAAGTGTTTGTTCGTCATCCTTCACTTCCCCTTTAAATATTTTCTTTATTTCTTCCTTGATAGATAAAATCATACAAAAAAGAAAACATTATTCCATATTGTTGAAAAGTTTGAGTCTGGACTCCACCATTTCTTCTACCGCATTCATGGCGGGCGCAGAAATTTTATAAGGCACCACTTCGTCGGGCTTGTCTGCTAGCGATTTCTTCAACCCTTCTACATATGCTATGCGTATTTCAGTATTTATATGAACAATTGAAATCCCTGATGTTATGGCATTAGTAAAATCCACATCTCGCAATCCAGAGCCTCCGTGGAGTACTAATGGAACTCCAGTTTTTTTTCTAATCTCCTTTACAAGTTCGGCATCTATATGCGGTTTTCCGCTTTTTATTAACCCATGAACACTGCCTACCGATGGAGCCAGCATATCTATACCAGTCATCTCAACAAATTTTTTCGCTTCTTCCGGCTTGGTTAAAATTCCAGCGCCTTCGGGTATAGTATCTTTGATATTTGATCCGGAACCAATGTATCCGAGTTCAGCTTCAACTATTGTATCTCTACTCGTTTTTCTTGTGACGCTGCGGGCATAATCCACACACTCTTTCGTAATTTTTACATTTTCTTCAAAACTTAATTTCGCCCCGTCAAAAATCACAGAATCGAAACCAGCATCAATGCAAGCCCGAACCGCTTCGAAATTGCTGTGGTGATCGGCGTTTAAAAATATCGGGTAATTATCCCGCTCGCGAATAGAACGAACTAATGCCACCGCTTCTTCTTTGCCTACGAAAGATTCTTCTCCTTCCGAAACTCCGACTATTACCGGGACATTTAATTTTTTCGCGGCATTGTAGATGGCGTGGAATGCTTCAAGATTCGAAATATTGAAATGTCCGATGGCCACCTTGTTTTCTTCGGCCTCCTTTACGCATTCTCGCAATGTTTTCATAATGTTATTTTAGCAAATTTATTAATAATTTTTTGGTAACTTCTGGGTTGGCGCTGCCTTTCGTCTCTTTCATCACTTGCCCGACAAGAGACATTAATGCCTGTCCTTTACCGCCCTTATAGTCTGCTACAACTTTCGGATTAGCATCGATAATTTTCTGTATAACTTCTTTTAATGCACCCTCGTCGTTTTGCTGTAATAACCCTTCCTTTTGTGCAATTTTCTCTGGTGATTCGTCATTAATTACAATTCTACCCATTATGTCTTTTGTTGCGCGAGAAGAAATATATCCACCTTTTGCCATTTTGATTAGTTCGGCAAAGTTTTCTGGTTTAATAAGCTTTACTTCCGGATTGGTTTTTTTGAGGCCAACATAATCAGAAGTTATATAATTCGAAGCAAGTTTTATAGAGTCTGTATCCCCTAAGATCTTTGCTACTTCTTCAAACCACGAAGATAAAACTGGGTCATTAATATAGACCTCGGTGTCTTCATCTTTTATTCCAAAATCTTTTTTATATCGCGCTCTTTTTGTTTCTGGTAATTCTGGTAATTCCTTTTTCATCTTCTTTAAATCGAAAGCCTCGTGGAGCTTCATTTTCGGGAGATCAGGCTCCGGAAAATATCTGTAATCATGGCTTGATTCTTTTTTCCGCTGTGAAAAAGTTTTCTGTTTGCTCTCGTCCCAGCCGCGTGTTTCCTGCACTATCTCACTTTCTTTCCCTGTTTCATAAAGCTCTTCCATCCTTTTAATTTCATATGCGATAGCTTTCTCTACACTGCGGAAAGAGTTTAGATTTTTAACTTCAACTTTCGTGCCAAATTTATTTTTGTCGGAAGATAAAGAGATATTCGCTTCCACACGCATTTCTCCCTTTTCCATATTAGCTTCCGAAACATCTAAATAACGCAGAAGTAATTGTAACTCGCGGGCGAAATTTCCTGCTGTTTTCGCATTGTGTATCACTGGCTCGGTTACCAGCTCCATTAAGGGCACGCCGGCGCGGTTAAAATCAATCAGAGAATAGTCGCCTTTGTCGTGCTTGTTAGTTCCCGTGTCTTCTTCTAGATGCACGCGAGTGATATCAACACCTAATAATTGCCCACCAGAAACTATCGGGTATTTATATTGGGAAATCTGATAGCCTTTTGGAATATCGGGATAAAAGTAATTCTTGCGGTCAAATTCGGTAAGGTCGGCAATTTTACCTTTCAGCGCCAAGCCAACTTTTATCACATTCTCCACCGCTTTTTTATTTATAACCGGCAAGGCTCCCGGGTGTGCCATACAGACGGGGCAGATATTTATATTCGGATGCCCTTCATCCGGGTCATTCTTGCACGCGCAAAACATCTTCGTGTTCGTTTTGAGCTCTGCATGAATTTCTAAACCTATCGTTGGGTAATAGCTATTTTTCATAGATTATTAGTTATCCACAGTTGCTTGACTTGTTATAATTTTTTGTATATACTTGTATTTAAGTTACCTCGCCAGGCTTTATGCCTGGTTTTTCCGTTTTTAGACCACTAATACGTTCTACTTCATTTCTTATTGAATCGAGAGATATAAACCAAGAACTAGTTCTAATTTCTCACGCTGAATTCTTTTTGTATGCTAAAAACTTTATATGTTTCTGCCTTTTTAAAATTATTTACTTTTTGTACATTTAATTCTAAATCTATTCTTTTATTTTGTAACTTTGAATATTCGTGTTTTATTTTTCCACTACTTGCACCATATCCAGCTTTTAGAA
>Ga0155762_113_pt1 | contig 31835 bp, 29 predicted proteins | sample RifCSPlowO2_01_FD_107416 | JGI IMG/M metagenome (GOLD analysis project Ga0155762, IMG submission 107416) | Candidatus Nomurabacteria bacterium RIFCSPLOWO2_01_FULL_39_17
ACATTTTAGCCCAACCACATTCTTTACACTTGGGCTCTTTTAGTTTAACCAAAAAAAGTCTTTTTTTCAACTTAAAGCTCTGATACGTACTATTTTTTACTAAAATATCTTTTAAATTTATCATGGGACGAAAAGGAAGTTTTAATCCCTTGCTCCATAGCATCCCTGTGAAATGTTTTGTAGACAAATTATATTCTCTTATGTATTTTTTAACTTGATCATAGTTTCCTCCTGTTGGCCTTAATCCTAAAATTTTTATTACATTTCTGTAACTTTTGGAATTTTTAACTGCATCCTCTAATTGGGTTTTAGACCAACTTCTTTTTCTAAACATAGAATAAATATGGTATACAAAGATTATATCATGTTCTTGTTTGTATACCTAATTAACGATTATTTCTGGAGGCCTAGGGCGGAATCGGACCGCCGTATAAGAGTTTTGCAGACTCTTGCCTTACCACTTGGCGACTAGGCCAAACAATTTCAAATCCAACATTCTTAATGGCCTATGCAGACTCTTGGTATGTTTCACTTCGCTACGCTCATGCCACTTGGCGACTAGGCCGTACATTATATCCTACTTTTCTCGAAGCAGTTCGTCAATTTTTTGGCGGTTTTTTTCTCCCAGATCAATGGCAATATCAACAAAAGGAATCACCTTTATCTGCATATTCTTTTTTAAAAATTCACGGAATTCCCCGCGTTTTCGTTTGGCGAATTCCAACGCATCATGCTCTTTGTCGTCCGGTAATACTGTGATAAATAATGTTGCGCGTTTCAGGTCAGGGGATACAATCGCCCTCGTGACGGTGATGAGCGAGGTTCTGTTATTTTCACGTCCCAAGAATTGAGCCCCAAGCTCTTTGATGAAATTTGTAACTTTTTCATTTCTGTTGGTCATAATCCTAAAAGATTTTTAAAATAAACTTTACAAGAGCATTCTCCTTATGACTTAACGTAGTAAAGTTTGATTTTATAAATCTTAGTTATTTCTGCATTATTGAAAATGACTCAATCACATCGCCCGCCGCGATTTCTATTTTTGATTCAATCATCATTCCGAATTCTAAACCCTCTTCTACTTCTCTTACTTTTGTTTTATTTTTTTCCAAGTTTACAATTTTCCCGCGTCCTATCTCAAACTCTCTTCTTATAATCTTTATAATCCCGTCTAGGGTAATATGACCTCCAATAACTCTGCCACCTAAAATTTGACGTTCCTTGGTATGGCTAAATACCTTTAAAATTTTAGCTTGGCCGGTCGTTTCGACTGTTTCTATTCTTGGTCTTCTCTTTTCCATTTCAAATGCGAGCCATTCTGTGAGTTTATAAATGATATCAAAAAAGTTGATTGGTATATCTCTTTTGAGCGCTAGCTCCATAGCATTCTTGTCGGCTTTTACATTAAACCCTATGACTAATGCATTTTCTCCTACAGTAATCGTTTTTATATCCGATTCTGAGATAGGCCCTACGCCCTTTTGCACAATTCTGAATTCCGCACTGTCATTTTTAATTTTATTTATTTCTTTTTCAATGGCTTCTATAGACCCGGAAACATTTGCTTTAAGTATAATCGGAATTATTTTTTTTGTGTTTTCTTCTTCAAGTGGCATAATGTCGGATTTTTTTGAATTTTCAAGTTTTGATTTTAACAGATTGGCGGCTCTTTCTCTTTGCCAGTTTTGCGCATATTCTTCGGCGTCTCCTTTTTTATTAAAAGATTTAAATTCGCTTCCGACTTTTGGCAGTTTATTAAAACCGATTAGGCGTATAGGGGAGGAGAAAATTGCTTCATTTATCATCTGGCCCAAAAAGTTCTCCATACTGCGCGTGGAAGTTATAGCATCTTCCGCAACCACCGTCATTTCTTTTCTCATGCTGCCGTTTTTTATGATTAAAGTTGCTTGAATTCCCTTGCGGGCATCAAGACTTGATTCGATTATTAGACCAGAGGCATTTTCATTTCTATCTCCGGTGAAATTTTCCACTTCGGCTAAAATTAAAATTAAAGATAACAAATTATCTACACCGGTTCCAACCTTGGCGGAAATTTCTACAGACGGAATTTTACCCCCGTAATTTTCAAGATAAATTTCATTTTCTGCCAATTCATTTTTTGTTTTTTCAATATTGGCGCCCGGCTTGTCTATTTTATTTATTGCCACAATACAGGGTGTTTTACTAGCCTCGATTGTTTTCCACGCTTCAATTGTCTGGGGTTTTACGCCGTCTTCAGCGGAAACAACTAAAATAGCAATATCAGCCACATGCGCTCCGCGTTCCCGCATTTTCGAGAAAGCTTCATGGCCCGGAGTGTCTAAAAAAGTTATTTTCTTTTCTTTCCCATTTTCACCTTTGTGTATGACCTCATAAGCGGAAATATGCTGGGTAATACCCCCAGCCTCAGCATCAACAATGTTTGTTTTTCGTATATAGTCAAGAAGGGTAGATTTGCCATGGTCAATATGTCCCATTATCACTACCACCGCCGGCCTTTCTATTATGTTTTTTTCTTTATTTTCCATATTTTCATAACATTAAATAAGTATAAATTTTCAAAGCGAGAGGCTACTATATTGCCCACAAGAAAATTTATACTTATTTGATTCTCGCTTTCTCTAAAGCTTCTTTCTCTTCGGCCGAGAGTTCATATTCGGATTTGCCGTTTTTTATCGGCTTAGCAAAAATACTCATTCGCTCGCGAGAATATAAACTAGAAATTACCACGCCGTTTTTTTCTTCATTCAACATTCCAATCGCGAAGCTCTGGTTGCTGCCCTGGTCGGGGAACGGATTGAAGCGTATTGTTTCAAGACCCCTGATGCTCTTTTTTAACTTTTGATTTATTTCTGTAATTTCCTTTTCTCCCTTTTCTGTCGCATATTTTAGTTTTTCCATATTTTCTTCTAAAATTTCTATGGCATCTTCCAGATCTCGGGCCTTTTTACCGAGAAAAAACCTTTTTAAACGTTTTTCTGTTATTGCCACCCAAATAATTCCCAAAAGGGCAATTATCCCGATTAAAACAAAAAAAGCAATTTGAAGCTTTATATTCATACATTTTCAATATATACTATTTTTATGCTAAAATCAACGAAAAAAAATAAAGAAATATATTTAGACTATGCCGCCAGCATACTGCCAAATCCAAGTTCGATACATAAATATGGAGTGGAAGCAAAACGCAATTTAGAAAATGCACGTATGACGGTAGCTAAAATTTTGAGCGCGCATGTAGGGGAGATAATTTTTACCAGTGGTGGCACTGAGAGCAATAATCTTGCAATTCAAGGGATGGTTTATGCTCCAGAGGAGCAAGGTTTTTTCAGGTCCTCGGAAAAAATCCCCAGACCGTTCAAAAACCTTACCCTTCTTCCGCACATTATTACAACCAACATTGAACATCCGTCTGTTCTTGAAACCTGTAAAATGCTTGAGAAGAGAAAACTGGCGGAAATTTCCATAGTGTCCGTAGAGTCAAACGGAATCGTGGATCCGAAAAAAATAAAAAAAGAAATAAAGAAAAATACCGTGCTGGTGTCAGTGATGTGTGCTAATAATGAAATCGGAACTATCCAGCCAATCAAAGAAATTGCAAAAGAAATCAGGCATTACCGGAAAGGCAGAAGTGCTTCTTTAGAGGCTTGGGGGCGCGACGGCGCGAGCCCGAGGAATTTTTTAACAAAAAAATATCCATACTCTAAAGAAGCACTTCTGCCGATACTTCATACCGATGCAGTGCAGGGGGCAAATTATTTAGATTTAAATGTAGAAAAATTGGGCGTGGATTTACTATCTCTTTCGGGTTCTAAAATCATAGGTGCGGGTAGAGTTGGGGTGCTTTACAAAAGGAATTCTGCGCCGCTTCTACCTATGTGGGGCGGGGGAGATCAAGAAGGGGGGCTTCGGCCCGGGACGGAGAATTTGCCGGCAATTATAAAATTTGCCAATGCATTTGAATTGGCTCAAAAAATGAAAAAGAAGGAAGTTTTACGCCTGACAAAACTTCGTGATTATTTTATTTTAAAACTGTTGTCTATTTTTTCGAGCGAGGAATTCGGCTTGGCCGTACGTAGGGAGAAAAAAAAGACAACAGTTATACTTACTATTAACGGAGATTTAAAAAACAGATTACCGAATAATATAAACATCACCATACCAAACATCCCGAGCGACTTATTAGTGCTTGAACTTTCCGCGCGGGGAATAATGGCTTCAGCCAAAAGCGCTTGTAAATCCGACGACGGCAAAGCCTCTCACGTTATCAAAGCAATTAATCCCAAAATAAAAGAGACAGACGGTTCTTTAAGGTTTTCTTTGGGTAGACAAACAAAAAAAGCAGATATTGATTATACTATTAAAGCCCTGAAAGAGATTTTGAAAAAATTGAAAAAGTGGTATAATTAAGGGATGGATATTAAAGAACTTAATAAATCTCAATTAATATTGCTTGCCGTGTTGCTCTCCTTCGTTACTTCTATCGCAACCGGCATAACGACCGTTACTCTGATGGAACAGGCGCCTTCGTCCGTGACGGTGCCGATTAATCGCATAGTCCGACAAACTGTAGAAAAAATTCAGCAGGTGGAAGGCAAAACCACGGTGCAAACCGTGGTGGTCAAAGAAGAAGATTTAGTGGTGGATGCCATAGCAAAAAATCAATCCACTGTATTTACTATTAGCAAAGAAATTTTTGATGAGCAGAAAAGCGATACCATTGAAGTTTCGGCCGGGCGGGGGTTCGCGATTTCTAATAAAGGAATTATCGTCGCTGATGCCACGTTGGCACCTTACAATTTGACGTATTATGTAAAAAACAGTAGCGGTAAATTTAAAGCGCTTTTTGTCGCTTCTTACAAGGATGGCTTTTCATTTCTTAAGATAGGCGAACCAATTGATGGAAAAAGCAAACCGGTTTATACTGTTTCTTCCTTTGGAGATTTGAGTAAAATGAAATTGGGCCAGAAGGTAATAATTTTCGGCAATACAATATCTTCTTTTATTTTTGATGGAGATATAAAAATAAATGTTACCAGATCAAACGGAGGCGGGCTAGTGCTTAATTTGGACGGAGAAATTTTAGGCATGGCCTTGTCCGAAGATCCATTTTTTGCGCCCGTTGATATGATAAATAATGTTTTTAAAACCTTAGAAATTCCCGCCATATAAATATATGCCGCCATTAAACAAATTTACAACTAAAGCCAAAGATGCAATCAAAAAAGCCCATGAGCTTGCGATTGAGCGTGGCGTGAACCATGTTTCTTCACTGCATTTACTGGCTGCGCTTCTTCTACAGGAAGAGAGTATGGTTAATTCAATTTTAGATAAATTGGAAGTTGATACAATGCTGCTTACTGATTCTGTTTTGGAATTAATTGAATTGCCGGAAACGGCCAACACTCTTTCGCCGTCATATCAGATTTACCTTAATCCAGATTTTGCGCAAGTAATAGAACGTTCGGTAAAATTAGCCGAATATTTAAAGGATGATTTTGTTTCAACTGAGCATCTTTTTGTCGCCATACTGGATGTGGCAGGGGATGCGCGCGAGACATTGGCGCGATTTAGGATTAATAAAGATCAAGTAATAAAAATATTAGAGGAATTTCGCAGCCAAAATATTACCGATGTGTCGGAGCCTAAAAAGTTTAAATTGCTTTTAAAATATACCCGCAACTTAACCAAACTGGCGAAAGAAGACAACCTAGACCCGGTCATCGGCAGAGACAATGAAATAATGCGCATCATGCAGATACTTTCCCGTCGCACCAAGAATAATCCAATTTTAATAGGGGAAGCCGGTACCGGCAAGACGGCAGTAGTGGAAGGACTGGCCCAAAGAATAGTAAAAAGCAATGTACCCGAATCTTTAAAAGACAAAGAACTTGTATCTCTTGATTTAGGGTCACTCATTGCCGGTACTAAATATCGTGGGGAGTTTGAAGAGCGATTAAAGGGAATAATGAAAGAAATTGAGAGAGCGGACGGCAAGATAATTCTTTTCATTGATGAAATTCATACTATTGTCGGAGCCGGTGGCGCCGAAGGCACTCTTGATGCCTCAAATATGTTAAAGCCAGCGCTCTCGCGCGGAGAACTCCGGGCCATAGGAGCAACCACTTTGCGGGAATATCAAAAACACATTGAAAAGGACCCGGCTCTGGCGCGCCGTTTCCAGCCTGTTTATATTGATGAACCGAATATTGAAGATGCCATTGCCATATTGCGCGGATTAAAAGAAAAATATGAGCTTTTCCACGGTGTTCGCATTACCGACGATGCCATTGTTTCTGCCGTTAATCTTTCCGCGCGTTACATTACCAATAGGTTTTTGCCGGATAAAGCAGTGGACCTGATAGATGAAGCTTCTTCCTCGCTCAAGATAATGCTTGAAAACAAACCGCCGATTTTGGAAGATGCGAACAGGAAAACAATGCGTTTAGAAATTGAAAAAGAAGCATTAAAAAAAGAAATCTCTTCCGCTGAATCTGACAAGCAGAAAATAAAAGAAATCAAAAATAGAATTAAAGAAATAGACAATGAAATAGGCAATCTGTACGAAAAAACCAAAGAACTTGAGCTGAAATGGCAGAACGAAAAAGGAACGGTGGTTGAAATTCGCGCCATTAAAAAAGACCTTGAAACAATGCGCCTGGAAGCGGAAAATGCTGAAATGCGCGCAGATCTTTCTCGGGCGGCGGAAATACGCTACGGTAAAATACCTGCGCTCAAAAAAGACCTGGAAGTTAAACTTTTGCGTTTGAAAAAATTGCAAAAGTCGCGCAGAATTTTGAAAGAAGAAATCACCGCCGAAGATATTGCCGAGGTGGTTGCTCGCTGGACCGGCATACCGCTTACCAAGATGCTTGAAGAAGAACGTCTAAAACTTGAGAGAATGGAAAAAGAATTGCGAAAAAGAATTATTGGCCAAGACGAAGCGATTTCGCGCGTAGCAAATGTTATTCGTCGTTCTCGCGCGGGCATCGGCGATCCGAACAGACCGATTGGCTCGTTTATCTTTTTGGGTCCAACCGGGGTAGGAAAGACGGAACTTACCAAAGCGCTGGGCGCATTTATATTCAATGATGAACATGCGCTTATTCGCGTCGATATGTCTGAATATATGGAAAAGCATTCTGTTTCAAAGCTTATCGGTTCACCACCGGGCTATGTAGGCTACGACGAAGCGGGACAACTGACGGAAGCAGTACGACACCGTCCCTATGCCGTCGTGCTTTTTGATGAAATTGAAAAAGCTCATCCGGAAGTTTTTAATATGCTTTTGCAGGTTATTGATGAAGGAAGGCTTACTGACGGCAAGGGCAGAATTGTAAACTTTAAAAACACCATACTTATCCTGACTTCCAATATTGGCTCGCAATTTGTAGAAAAAATGGAAGCTATCGGCTTTTCCAACAATAAAGATGTGCAAGACTATGATGCGGTGAAAGGAAAAGTTTTAGAAGCCTTGAAAGATCATTTTCGTCCGGAATTCTTAAATAGATTGGATGAAACTATTGTTTTTGATATTTTATCCGAAGGTGCGATAAAAGAAATAGTTCACTTGCGAGTTCAGGTGGTGAAAGACAGGTTAACTGGCAAGGGAATCAATTTTGAAATTTCCGACGAAGCCTTGTTTTACTTGGCGAAAGAAGGATATAACCCGCATTATGGGGCGAGACCGCTAAACCGCTTGATTCAAAATAAAATTTTAAATCCCGTCGCCTCCTACATCATTTCAAACGGCGCAAAGAAAGGAGACACCATTATCGTTTCTGTCAAAAATAACGACCTGGTAATTGAAAAGCAAAAAGGCCACGCCGGAGGACGGGCAAATAAAATAAAAAGCTCCATCCATCTCGCCCGCCGTTCTTCAGTTTAAACTTATCGATCATAAATAAAGATGCAAAAATAAAATTTTTGTGTTATTTTGTATGCAAGCGTCGGTGGCGGAGTGGTCAATCGCAACTGACTGTAAATCAGTCGCCCTTTGGGCTACGTAGGTTCGAATCCTACCCGGCGCACCAAATTATAGATCCCGTTAGAAGTTTACTAGCGGGTAGTATGATTATATAAAAATTAATTATTATTAACTTCTAACGGGATGGAAATTAGAAATATAGCGATAATAGCGCATGTAGATCATGGCAAGACTACTCTGACCGACGCATTAATGAAGCAAAATGGCGCCATGCAAGACAAGGAAACATCTATGGATTCAAATGCCCTGGAAAAAGAGCGCGGTATTACGATTTATTCCAAGAATACTTCTATCAACTACAAGGGCACTAAAATAAACATTGTAGATACTCCCGGACACGCGGATTTTGGCAGTGAAGTAGAGCGCATTTTACGCGCAATTGATTCTGTATTGCTACTTGTAGACGCGGCGGAAGGTCCGATGCCCCAGACCAGATTTGTCTTAAAAAAGTCTCTGGAATTGGGATTGAAACCAATTGTTGTCATAAATAAAATAGACAAGCCTGCCTCCGATCCGCATCGAGTTCATGAAGAAGTTTTAAGTTTGTTTTTTGAATTAGGCGCCAATGAAGAACAAGCAAATTTTGAAACGATTTACGCCATTAGTCGCGAAGGTAAAGCATTTAAATATTTGGGTGATGAATCAAAAGACCTGTCCCCATTGCTTGATTTAATTTTAGAAAAAGTTCCAAGAGCAGATTTTTGTCAAGGGGCATCCTTGACATACTTGTCAAGGATGCCCCTTGACACTCAGAAAATGTCAGCACAAGTTTTTAATTTGGCCTATGATAACTTTCTGGGCAGAATGGCGATAGCGCGTATCTATTCAGGACACATTGCATCTCCCAGCCAAGTTGTTGTAAAGGGGGAACACGGTACTCGTGCCGGTAAAATTACGGAACTTTTTACCTTTGAAGGAACACAAAGAAAAGAAGTTTCTTCGGCGGAATCTGGCGATATAGTTCTATTAGCTGGCATTCCCGATATTTATATAGGAGAAACTATTTGTGAAGACGAAACCGTAGAAATGATGCCCCACATTGCTATTGACGAACCGACGCTTTCGCTTAATTTTTTAGTGAACGATTCTCCTTTTGCCGGTCAAGAGGGGAAATTCGTGACCCCAAGACAGCTTAAAGAAAGATTAGAAAAGGAACTTGAAATAAATGTAGGGTTAAAAGTCGATTTTTTACCAGACCAGGGAGAGAGATTAGGGCCGTCCTTTTTTAAAGTTTACGGCAGGGGAGAATTACATATCGCTATACTGCTTGAAAATATGCGTCGGGAAGGATTCGAAATGCAAGTTTCTCAACCGGAAGTTATTATTAAGGAAGAAAATGGCCTAAAAACAGAGCCCTACGAAGAACTAGTGATTGATGTGCCAGTGACATCTTCCGGTGGAATCATAGAGAAAATCGGCAAACGTCGTGGAATTATGAAAGACATGACGGAGAAAGAAGGCATTAACAGGATTATTTTTAATATACCGACTCGCGGACTTCTAGGACTTCGCGGAGAATTTATTATCGATACAAAAGGCGAGGGTATAATGTCTTCTCGAGTAACAGGTTTCCGAGAATATGCCGGGGAAATAAAAAAGCGAGAATATGGTTCTATGGTTTCTATGACTTCTGGTAAAGCAGTGACTTTTGCTCTGGGTAATCTCCAAAACCGGGGACTGCTATACATAGAACACGGCACTGAAATATATGAAGGAATGGTAATTGGCAATGTGTTAAAGGGCGACGATATGTCGGTAAATCCGTCCAAAGGCAAACAGCTTACCAATATGCGCGCTTCGGGCACCGATGAAGCCATCTATTTAAATCCACCCTTTATTTTATCCATAGAACGCGGGCTCGAAGTTATGAACCATGATGAATACTTAGAAATAACTCCAAAATCCGTCAGACTCAGAAAAAAGTATTTAACCGAACTGCAACGGATTAAAATGAACAGAGCTGAAAAGACTTGAATTGAAAGTATTTGACATCGGATTTATATTGTGTATAATTAAGAATAATTAAATCAATTTAGTTTTCAGCAGAAATATTATGTCAACAATATCGTTTAAACCGAAACAAGTCACAAAAAGAATTACTTCTCACCTGCAAGACCGCTCAAGCGATGTTATTATGAATCGTTTTGGTTTGACGGCTGATGCGCGCAGGAAAACCCTTGAAGAAATAGGCAAGAAATACAATATTACCAGAGAGCGTGTCCGCCAAGTTGAAGAGACGGCTATCAACTTAATTAAAAAATCAGAAGCTTATAAAAAAGAACAAGCAGTTTTCGACGAATTGAAGCAACTGATACATTCGCTTGGTACAGTAGTGGGGGAGCTTGAGCTCTTAACCCATATTTCAGCGGATAAATCAGTCCAAAATCACATCCATTTTTATTTGACACTCGGAGAATCTTTCAAAAAACATCGCGAAGATGAACACTTTCATACGCGCTGGAGTGTTGATGATGAAATAGTTGGGCATGTGCATGATTCTCTGAAGAAACTTTATACCAGCTTGAACGACGAGGATCTTGTTCCGGAAACCGAGATGATTAAAAAGTTTTTTGATTCTATGGGGGCGCTGGCTGAACAATACAGGAATGAAGAAATAGCTAAAAGATGGTTGCGTATGTCTAAAACTATCTCCAAGAATCCTCTCGGTGAATGGGGGAAGACAAGCTCGCCGAATATTCATACCCGCGGAGTGAAGGACTACGCTTACCTTATTATGCGCAAGCACGGTTCCCCGATGCATTTTCGAGAGGTTGCCGACGCTATTTCAAAAACTTTTAATCGCAAAACTCACTATGCTACGTGCCACAATGAACTTATAAAAGATTCGCGATTTATTTTAGTTGGACGCGGACTTTACGCTCTTGCTGAGTGGGGCTATAAACCCGGTATTGCCCGTGAAGTTATTCGAGATATATTGAAAAAGGACGGTCCGCTCTCCAAAGACGAAGTCATAGAGAAAGTAATGAAAGAAAGATATTTCAAGAAAAACACCATATTGGTTAATCTCGTGAATCCGAAATATTTCAAGAAAAACAAAAACGGGCTTTATACCACATTTAATTAAATAAAATATGCCAATTTATTTCGTTGTATTTATGGTCATTATTTTACCGGCCCTTATTGTTCTTGAAGGGTTAAAAATGTTTTTTTCTTTTATGACCAGGAATAACAAGGGTTGGTGGTGGAATTTGCCCTATATACTTATTGTCATCTTAAGCCTTTTTATAGTTGTTCTACTTCTGTTTGGTTATCGATACTGACCAAAAGACGAATCTTTTCTGGCTTTTTGATTTTTTTTATATTAAAATACAGAAGTATGTACGATTTTTTTGCTTACCTTATTACTCACATAATCCTTCCATTGATTGGAACTATATTTTTAGGTTGGGTCGCCTGGAAATTCTGGCTTCATTATGTGCAACAGGATTTTATTTCTGGCATTGATTGGGTATTACTTGAAATCATTCCACCGCGCGATGTTCTGCGGTCTCCTCAGGCCATGGAGCTTTTCATAACTAATGCCCTCTATCATTGGAGTGAGAAGGGCGGAAAAGAGGAGTATTGGCAGGGTGCGGTGTGGTTCTGGTTCTCTCTTGAAATTGTTTCAATTGATGGGCAGGTGCATTTCTTCATCCGTACGCCATCTCGTATTAAAAGTTTGATTGAAACGCAAATGTATGCTCAATATCCCCAAGCGCAAGTAAAAGTCGTGGAGGACTACACTTTAGCCGTTGATGAGATTTCTAAAAAGAGCGCTTGGAATGGCTGGGGATGTGAATTTAAGCTTATTAAACCCGAAGCATTTCCGATTAGAACTTATATTGATTATGGATTAGATGAAGACCCCAAAGAAGAATATAAAGTGGACCCGATTTCTTCGGTTATAGAATTTTTCGGCTCACTGCAAAAGGGAGAACAAGCTTGGTTGCAAATAATAATTACTCCCTCAAAAAAAATGTATCACACCAAAGATACTTGGTTTGGTAAACATGATTGGGTTGCAGAATCAAAAGAAGTTCTTAAAAAAATGTTAAGACCCTATACTCGTCTTCAAAAAGGTGAAGCAGGAACTTTTGCGAAAGAAATACGCACACCAGAATTTTTAAAGAAAACCGTTGAAGGCGCAGCTGCTAAAACCAGCAAACTTGGTTTTGAAACTGGTATTAGGCTTGTGTATGTCGCCAAGAAGGAAATATTTCCGGTTGGGAAGAGAACCAATAATTCCAGAAATATTCGTTTAATTTTGCGTCAATATGCCAAACCCGACAGTAATGAATTTTTTCGTTTTAATTCAGCGCAAGGGGACTTTTATAGTGGTATAATCCCAGCTTCTCCAAAAACAGTTATGCTTTTAGCCAATCGAATGCTTAATGAATATCGCGAGCGCGCATTTTTTCATCTTCCGCTTCGGCACCATATTTTTTCTAAGCATTTTTGGAATTGGCCCTTTCCCACTGTTTTAATTGTCGGTGCTGTAATTAAGGCCTATGCTCATCCCCAGACTTTTATTTTAAATACCGAAGAATTGGCTTCATTGTGGCACTTCCCTGGCCAGATATTGAAAGTTCCTACACTTACCCGTATCGAATCAAAAGAAGCTTCGCCTCCGCCTGATTTACCTATATAACATATGAATTTTTCACAGAAGATAATTATTTATTGTATCTTTGGATTTTTTTTAATTTTTATTTTTTTTAATTTTTTGTTTCTAAATGCGCCGGGAGATTTTCCAAGTGGAACGATTTTAAACATAAATCAAGGCGAGAATTTACGTAGCGTATCTCTAAAATTAAAAGAAGATCATTTCATCCGTTCCAGAATAGCTTTTGAAGCTTTTGCCATACTTTATGGCGGAGAAAAGCACATCGTAGCGACTGATTATTTTTTTGAAAATAAATTGCCGGTTTTTGAATTAGCTAGACGAATATCGGAAGGGGAACGGCATCTAGCACCGATCAAAGTAACAATCCCGGAAGGGTTTAATGTTGTTGAAATCGCAGAAACTTTTGTATCAAAATTATCCAACTTTGATAAAGATAAATTTTTACTGAAAGCCAAAGACCAAGAAGGCTATCTTTTCCCAGATACCTATTTTTTCTTTACCACGGGAAATGCTGATGATGCGCTGAAATCAATGGGCGATAATTATGAGAAAAAAATTGCGCTCCTACGTGGAGAATTTTTAACATTTGGTAAAACAGAAAAAGAAATTATAACTATGGCTTCCATAATAGAGAAAGAGGCCAGGGGCGAAGCTGATCGGGGATTTATTTCCGGAATTTTGTGGAAAAGATTGAAAATCGGCATGCCTCTTCAGGTGGATGCCGTACCCGATACTTATAAAACAAAAGGATTACCGCCAAATCCTATCGCTAATCCCGGCCTCTCGTCGATTATAGCCAGTATTCGTCCACAAAATTCCCCCTATCTTTATTATTTACACGACAAAGAAGGCAACATCCACTATGCGAAAAACTTTGCCGAACACGTAAATAATAAGTTAAAATATTTAAAATGAGAAGACATCACTTCGCTTTTATTGATATAGAAACCACCGGACCCAATGTTCTAGAAAATGAGATTATTGAAATTGGCTGTGTTTTGACGACACCGGAACTTAAGGTAGTAGAAGAATTTGAATTAAAAATAAAACCGGAACACATAGAAAACGCAGATCCCGTAGCGCTGAAGATAAATCACTATAATCCCCAAAATTGGATATCGGCCCTCACACTTCCACAAGCGATGGAAATTTTGTCCGTGAAAGTCAAAGACCACATTATGGTGGGGCAAAATGTCGCCTTTGATTCCGGATTTTTGGAATGTGCTTTTTTAAAAACGCAAAAATCAAATCCAATGCATTATCACAAACTAGATACCATATCTATCGCTTGGGCGAAACTTTTTAAAAATTCCGATTTGAAACATTTTTCTCTGCGAGAAATGTGTCTGCGTTTTGGCATCAAAAATGAGAATGCGCATACGGCGCTCGCTGACGCTCGCGCCACCTATGAGCTTTACAAAAAGTTAATGGCCCTGTAAAGTTTGTAAAACATAGCTTTTGGAGGGGTTTTGAGCTCGACGGAGCAAAAACTTCAGGATTTTTTAAGCTTCAAAAAATCCGTACCGGAAAAAGTTATGTTTGCAAACTCTTTTTAGAAATATTTTTATGACAAATAAAAAAACAGTATTTGTGGGGCTTTCCGGTGGAGTAGATAGCGCTGTATCGGCGGTACTGCTTAAAAAGGCTGGCTATGATGTCGTGGGAGTTTTTATCCGTACCTGGCACCCGGACTTCTTAGAGTGCAATGAAGAGGAGGAAAGGAGGGATGCTATGCGCGTGGCAGCCCATCTCAATATTCCGTTTTTGACTTTTGATTTAGAAGATGCGTATAAAAAAGAAGTCGCCGATTATATGATTCGTGAATACAAGGCTGGAAGAACACCGAACCCGGATGTGATGTGCAATAAAGAAGTAAAGTTCGGAGCATTCCTCAAAAAAGCTCTTTCTATGGGAGCCAATTATGTGGCTACGGGACACTACGCAGAAGTTGCTCTTGTTCAGGATTTCCTGCTACGCAACGTCAACCATTCACAAAAGCAACTTCTACTTCGTAGAGGAAAAGACCCAAGCAAAGACCAGAGTTATTTTCTCTGGACGCTTAATCAAAAGCAACTATCTAAAATTTTATTTCCAGTTGGACATTTGAAGAAAACCAAAGTTCGCAAGTTGGCGAAAAAATTCAACTTGCCAGTAGCGGAGAAAAAAGACAGTCAAGGCATCTGCTTTTTGGGAGCAGTAGATTTGAAAAAATTTTTAAAACATTACATAAAAGAAAAAAGAGGTAAGGTTTTAAACGAGAAAAGGGAAATAATAGGATGGCATTCCGGCGCAATGTTTCATACCCTTGGCGAACGGCATGGTTTCACTATCACTAAAAAAAGTTCCAAAGACGGTCCGTATTATATAGTGGGTAAAGATGTCAAGAAAAATATTTTAATTGTGTCAAAAAGTAGAAATCTTTTTGAAAAGAGCACGAATATTTTTCTGCTAAAAAATTCCTCAAGACTCAGCGCGCCCGCCTCCGTAGCCTCTTTTCAAAAAGATTTCTACTTAGGTATAAGAAACACAAATTGGATTCTTGCCCGCTCAAGTAGTGGAGGGTCTAAAAGCTATCCACTGAAAACTAAAAACTATACAGCCCAGATTCGCTACCACGGAGAATTTTTGTCTTGTCAAATAAAGTGTACAAAATCAGGCTTTGCGCAAGTGATATTTAAAAAGCCGGTATTAGCCGCCTCCGGTCAATCTTGCGTTATCTATGACAAAGATACTTGTTTGGGTGGGGGCGTTATTGTATGATTAATCTATGGCACAATTTTTAACACAAAACAGCGATATTATTATTAGGTTATTGGTGGCAGTGGGTTTGGGTATGTTTATTGGAGTTGAACGAATTTTAGTTCACAAAGAAGCTGGTATGAAAACGCATGCCCTTGTTTCTTTAGGTTCGGCGATATTTATAGTTATCTCCGAAATTTTAACTATCAGATATAGCAGTATTGCCGGTTTTGATCCCTCCAGAATTGCTTCTCAAGTTGTCGTTGGTATAGGATTTTTAGGCGCCGGGTCAATAATTCTGCAAGGCAACAGACTTTTAGGCCTTACTACTGCCGGCGGACTTTGGGTGACGGCTGGTATCGGTATGGCTGCCGGTTTTGGCTTTTTTAGTTTAGCGATAATTACCACGGTGCTTGTATTATTTGTTCTGATTGTAGTAAATAAATTTGAAAAACCGATAATCAAAATTTCTGATAATTTTGATCAACCCAAAAGTTAATTAATGAAAAACAGATGGAATCCAATGAGAATACAAGTGAGAAGATTAGAACTAAGTTTTTAAAATTTTTTGAGAGTAGAGGACATAAAATAATTCCTTCTTCTTCGCTTGTGCCGGAGCATGATCCCTCAGTGCTTTTCACGACTGCCGGGATGCAGCAATTCAAGCCGTATTACACAACGTCCAATCATGCTATGCGTGATTTTGGAACAAAAAATGTTACAACAGTGCAAAAATGTGTGCGCACTTCTGATATTGATGAAGTAGGAGATGATACGCATCATACTTTTCTTGAAATGCTAGGGAATTTTTCCTTCGGTGGGTACGGTAGACGTGAAGCGATTAATTATGCATATGACTTTATAGTCAAAGAATTAGGTTTAGAAATTTCTTACGTGACTGTATATAAAGGTGAGGAGATAGTGCCCAGAGACGAAGAATCGGAGAAAATTTGGAGAGAATTAGGTTTGAAAAACATAAAACTCGATGGCAGTGATGTTTTTTGGGGACCAACAGGAGATTCTGGTCCTTGTGGACCCACAACGGAAATTTATTGCAAAAATGCAAGTGACGATGACGTGGAAATTTGGAATATAGTTTTTAATGAATATTTTTGCGACGGTTCTCGCGAGAAACTCGAAAAAGGGCAGGCAACACTAAAGAAACTTCCAATTTTAGGCATTGATACGGGCATGGGGTTTGAACGCTTATTAGCCACTATACAAAATAAAAAAAATAATTACGAGACCGATCTTTTTAATAATGAAAAAACCCGTGAAGAAAGGATAGTAGCGGACCATGTAAGAACGGCGCTTTTTCTTGTTTCCGATGGAGTAATTCCCGGGAATATGGGACGGGGATATGTTTTACGCCGACTAATTCGTCGTGCGGTTCGATTTTCTGAAAAACCCTTAACAGACAAAATCGAAAAAGTGAAAAAAATTTATGAGGGTGTATATAATCTTGATGACAGAGGAGAAATAGAAAAAGAAGAAAATAAATTCAGAGAGACCTTAAACAAGGGCTTAAAAGAATTTAAAAAAGGAACAGACCCCTTTATTCTTTTTACCACTTATGGCTTTCCCATAGAATTTACTCTTGAGCTGGCCAAAGAAAAAGGCAAGGCCGTAGATTTAGATGATTTTAATAAGCAGATGAAAGCACACGTTATGCTTTCGCAGACTGCCTCTGTGGGGACGTTCAAGGGTGGGCTTGCTAATCATGATGAGAAGACTATTAGATTACATACCGCGCACCATTTACTCTTAGCGGGATTGCAAAATATCGTGAGCCCTACGATAAAACAACGGGGAAGCAATATAAATGAAGAACGCTTAAGAATGGACTTTCTTTGCGACCACAAATTAACCGATGAAGAAAAGAAAAAGGTAGAGGATTTTGTAAATGAAAAAATTAAGCAGGAATTAAACGTTGTTCGCCGTAAAATGCCCCTAGCTGAAGCCGAGAAAGTTGGTGCAGAGATGGAATTCGGCGTCAAATATCCAGAAGTTGTTTCAGTTTATTTCATAGAAGAAAAAAATGGCAATCCAATATCCAAAGAATTTTGCGGTGGACCGCATGTTTCAAACACGAGAGAACTTGGTAGTTTCAAGATTTTAAAAGAAGAAGCCGTAGCGCAAGGGATCAGGCGCATAAAGGCCATGCTCCTTTAGTTTTATGCTATAATTAGCCTATGTTCGGCATATCTTCGTCTAAAGAAAAGGAAGAATTAATGTTGGTTTTTGATGTCGGCTCTTCCTCCGTAGGAGGAGCGTTTTTCGTTGCGCAAAAATCCAGTATTCCCAGGTTAATTTTCTCTCTTCGCGAACCGATAGCCCTTGAAGAAAAGATAAATATTGATATTGACAGATTTTTGCTTTTAACCATTAAATCGCTTGAAACTGTTGCCAGTAAAATCTGCTTGAGGGGTATCGGGGCGCCTTCGGAAGTTTTTTGCGTTCTGTCATCACCCTGGCATGTTTCCCAAACACGCACTGTTAATTTAGAAAAAAATACGCCCTTTATATTTACCCCTGAACTTGCCAGCAGTCTGATAGACAAAGAGGTAAAATTTTTTGAGGATGAACATTTGGCCCAATACGAGAATGATGCAGGGGGAATTCGCTCTATTGAACTAAAGAATATGAAAGTTATGTTAAATGGCTACGAAGCGCCCAACCCGGTTAATCAGAAAGCCAAGATGCTTTCAATGACTCTTTTTTTTTCAATGAGTCCGGAAATATTTCTAAAGAAAATCGAAGAAGCCATATGCCGCTATTTTCATTGTCCGCGCATTAAGTTCTCTTCTTTTACTATGGCGTCTTTTACTATTGTGCGCGACTTGTTTATTAATCAAAGAGATTTTCTTCTAGTTGATATTCGCGGAGAGCTGACAGATATCTCCATGATTAAACAAGATATTCTAAAAGAAACAGCTTCTTTTCCCATGGGACTGAATTTTATAATACGTGGAATTGCTTTCGCTCTCAATTGTTCGCTCGATGAGGCCCGGTCTTTCTTCTCTCTCTATAAGGAAGGTCATGCATCAAAGTTGGTAGAAAAAAGAATCGGACCAATAATTTTATTTTTAAAAGCAGAATGGCTAAGGAAATTCCAAGAGTCCTTATCCAATCTTTCAAACGATATTTCTATTCCGGCTAATGTTTTTATAACTGCTAATCCAGAACTGGCTGATTTTTTTATAGAAATTATAAAAAAAGAGCAATTTAATCAATATTCTTTTACCGAATCTAAATTCCAGATTACTTTTTTAGGCACAGAAACATTGCATGGTTTAGCAACCTTTAAGGAGAACGTGGTGCGTGATCCGGCTTTGATTATTGAATCTATTTATATTAACAGATATTTGTTAAAATAATATATATGCCCAGAAATTTGCTCCAAGATGTTATAAGGGTAAAAAAAAAGGTACAAAATCCTGATTTTAAACTTCGATATACACTAGACGAAAATAAGTTTCTCTCATCCAAAAATATAATAAATCAGGCATCAAATAAAAATAAGCCCAAATACAAACTTTGGTTTGTAGCGCTAATCTCTGTTGTTTTTCTTCTTTTTGCCCTTTCTTTTCTTTTCGCCAGAGCGAAGATTACAGTTATGCCCAAGACGCAAAATATTTCCTTAAACCAGAATTTATCCGCCGTCAAAAATGGAAATGATAGTAATGCACTATCTTTTGATTTGGTAGTTATCTCCGGCGAAGAGGAAAAGACGATACAAGGCGGTGAATTAAAAGATGTTTCTGTTAAAGCCAGGGGTACGGTTGTCATTTATAACAATTTTAGTTCTTCTTCCCAAGTACTGGCGAAAGATACCCGACTAGAGGGCTCTAACGGGAAAATTTACCAAATAATTTCAAAAATAACCGTGCCGGGGATAAAAAACGGAAAACCCGGTAGCGTGGAAGTTAGTATTTATGCCGCACTGGCAGGTGAAGAATACAACAGCGCCCCGCTTGATTTTAAAATTTTAGGTTTCAAGGGCACATCAAAATATTCCAAGTTTTATGGCAGATCAAAAGGTGACATAACAGAAGGACTCCGGGGTAAATATTATCAAATTTCTAATACTCAAAAAGCGACTCTGAATGACGAGCTTAAGACCGCATTGTCCGCCAAACTTTTCCAAAAAGTAACAGCCCAGATTCCACCCGGATTTATTTTATTTAAAGATGCTGGTTTTCTTAACATTGATGAAAATAATATTAATAATATCTCGCCAGAATCTTCTCAAACAGATGGCATGATAAAAGTCATAATGAAAGGCACGTTTTACGGTTTTTTATTTGATGAAAAAAAGTTGACAAAAATGATTGCTGAAAATTCTATAGATCAATATGATGATAGTGATATTCACATACCAGATATTAAGAATTTAATTTTCTCGCTTCCCGACAAAGAAATTTCTTTTGCTGATGTAAAAAACATAAACTTTAATTTATCGGGAGCATCGCAGATTGTATGGAACGTTGATTCTTCCAAGCTTGTAAATGATTTATTGGGTAAGAGAAAAAAAGATTTTACTCAAATTTTATCAGCATATCCTAACATTACTTCTGCCGATGTCACATTTCGTCCTTTTTGGGTGAGATCGTTTCCCGATAAAGAAAAAAATATAAAATTGATAATTGAAGTGTATTAATAAATAGAACCTCTAAAAGCTTGTTTTTTTCTTTAGAGTATGCTATACTATAGTAGTGAGTGTGAGGCAAGGTTCATTTTGACTCACATTTATCGTAGTTGAAAACAAACAACATAAGTGCCGCGCCCCGCCCTCTGGATTTTTTGAATCCAGAGGGCGGGGTGTTTTATGTTAAAATATATCCATGAACAAAAAAGAACAACTAGCAGAAGTTCATAACAAATGGCTGAAAAATTGCAAATGTGAACTGAAAATTCTTGCTACCCAAGGTGTACCCGGAGATGGAAATCCCAATTCAGAAATAGTTTTTATCGGCGAGGCGCCGGGCAAAAATGAAGACATAGAAGGCCGACCCTTTGTCGGCGCGGCTGGCAAATTTTTAAATGAAATGCTTGCAGACATTAATTTAAGAAGAGAAGATATTTATATAACCAATGTAGTGAAATATCGTCCACCCAACAATCGCGATCCGTTGCCGAAAGAAGTAGAGTCCTGCGCGGAATGGCTTAAAGATGAACTGGAAATTATAAAACCTAAATTAATTATTTTCTTGGGAAGGCATGCCTTGGAGCACTTTTTCCCTAATGAAAAAATATCGCAAGTCCACGGCAAAATTCTGAAAAAGAAAACTAAAATTGGCAACACCTTTTTCGCCCTGTATCATCCGGCGGCAGCCTTATATGATGGTTCTATGCGAGATATTTTAATCGAAGATTTTAAGAAGATTCCAAGGGTTCTAGAGAAAATTGGGAATTAGAGTTTATTTGTTTTTTTTGCTATAATTTATGGATGACATACAGCAAGAAAGGTTCTAAAATAAAAAATTTTAAAGAACTTAATATTAATCCAGAAAGAAATCTTGCTCTTAAAATTATCGAACGAGGACTTCAATCAATTGATAGTTATGAAGTTGTTGAAAAATGCCTGAAACTAAAAGACCGCACGCTTTTTGTCTCCGGAAAGCCGTTTGTTATCTCTTCCAAAGGAAAGTTAATTATTGTTGCCGTCGGCAAATGTGCCATCGACGCAACCAAAGCTGTTGAAAAGATTCTTGGCAATATCATTACTCGCGGAATTGTACTCGATGTGCGCCCCAATAAGATATTTGAATCTAGGAATATAAGATATATGGCCGGATCACACCCAATGCCTTCTTCCGCAAATGTTGTCGCTACGAAAGAAATTATTAAAATTCTTGATAAACTTTCACCGGAGGATATAGTCCTTTTTATAATTTCTGGAGGCGGTTCAACACTCCTGTGCCTGCCCGAAGGTGGCACCTGCATTTTTGAGCAAAAAATCGTTGAAGAACTTTTTCGCGTCGGAGCATCAATTCAAGAAATCAATACAATAAGAAAACATATGTCTTTGGGGCGAGGGGGAAATCTGGCCAAATATGCCTACCCCGCACAAGTGATTTCTTTGATATTTTCTGATGTGCCCGGCAATGACATTAGTTTTATTGCTTCCGGTCCAACGGTTAAAGATATTACGACGATAGCCAATGCCAATACCATCCTTTCTAAATATAATATTTTGCAGAAATGCAGTATTGACGACTGTGGCTTAATGGAAACACCCAAAGAAGAAAAATATTTCAAGCGGGTATATAATATTATTATCGTTTCCAACAAACACATGCTTAAAGAAATGGCGAATTTTGCAGAAGAAGCTGGCTTTTCCCCTAAAATTTGCAGTACATCCATGACTGGCGAAGCACGGGATGCGGGGAAACGTATAGCCAGGGAGATTTCCGAAAGTCCGTCGAAAAGTGTTTTTTTATATGGCGGAGAAACTACAGTCACCATACGGGGAAAAGGTCACGGTGGCAGAAACCAGGAGCTTGCTCTTTCAGCGTTAGAAGAATTAAAAAACGGAAAACTTGTTTTAACCCTTGCCTCCGATGGTATAGATAACGGACCGTATGCGGGAGCAATTGCCGATAGCGAAACAAGAAAAAAAGCTCAAGCCCAGAATCTTATTCCAAAAGAATTTCTAGAAAATAACGACTCTTCTTCATTCTTTGAATTAACTGGAGATTATTTATTAACTGGGGCAATCGATTCCAATGTAGCGGACCTAACAATAGCTATTAATAATTTTTAAAATATGGGAAAAATATCAGATAAAAAATATATTCTCTCCATGGAAGAAGTCGGTATTATTGATGTGCCGGAAGTCGGGGGAAAAAATGCCTCTCTGGGTGAAATGATGAAAAATCTCGTTCCCCTGGGGGTAAATATTCCTTCGGGCTTTATTGTCACCGCTACGGCATATCGTTATTTTCTTTCTTCAACCAAACTGGATGTTTTCATCCGTGCCACCCTTGCGGGTCTCAATACTCATAATCTTAAAGATTTGGCTAGACGGGGTAAAATCGTTCGTGAAGCAATCATAAAGGCCGAATTGCCGGCTGATCTGAAGGAACAAATCAGAAATGGTTATAAAGAAATGGAAAAAAGATATGGCAAGAATATTGATACAGCAGTCAGATCAAGCGCCACCGCCGAAGATCTTCCGGGAGCAAGTTTTGCCGGCGAGCATGATACCTACCTTGGTATCAGAGGGACGGAAAATATAATTTCAGCCGTTAAGTCCGCTATGGCGTCCCTTTTCACCGAAAGGGCGATTTCATATCGGGTAGACAAAGGTTTTGACCATTTTCAAGTGGCGCTCTCGGTTGGGATCCAGAAAATGGTGCGTTCCGACAAGGGATGCTCCGGCGTAATGTTTACTCTTGATACTGAATCAGGCTTTAAAGATATTGTGCTTATCAATGGTTCGTGGGGATTGGGGGAAATGGTTGTGCAAGGCAAGGTGACCCCCGATGAATTTATTGTTTTTAAAAAAACGGCAAAAACTTTTCCCAACCCGATAATTTTTAAACAACTCGGTACTAAATGGAAGAAGATGATTTATAGCAATGTTTCCAATAAGATAGCTGTAGCGCAGACAAATGTCAAACAAACGAAAGCTGTATCTACCTCCGAGAAAGAAAGGCACACATTAGTAATTACTGATGAAGAGACAAAAAAATTAGCAGAATGGGGAATGATTATTGAAGAACATTATACCAAACATTACCAAAAGTGGATGCCGATGGATATCGAATGGGCAAAAGATGGAAATACGGGGGAACTTTTTATCGTTCAAGCTCGACCAGAAACCATTCACGCTGATCGCGACCTTACGAAAATAAAAGAATATGTAAGAAAAGAAGAAGGCCAACTTTTGGTTAAAGGCGCTTCCGTGGGGAATAAAATAGCGACCGGCAGGGCCCGGGTCATCTTAAACGCTAAAAATATAAATCAATTTAAAAAGGGCGAGATTTTAATAACCGATATGACCGATCCGGACTGGGAACCGATTATGAAAATTTCATCAGCAATTGTGACCGATAAAGGCGGACGCACTTCGCATGCGGCCATTGTATCGCGCGAACTTGGCATCCCAGCTGTTGTCGGTTCGGAATCAGCAACCCGGAAAATAAAAACAGGCCAAAACATAACCGTCGACACTAGCGGATCCGATGGACTAGTTTTTGATGGGATTTTGAAATTTAATATTGTTGAACATGACATAAAAAATATTCCCAAAACCAGGACAAAAATAATGATGAACATTGCCACCCCCGATACTGCATTTGAGAAATCATTTTTACCGAATGCCGGAGTAGGTCTGGCGCGTGAGGAATTTATCATTGCCTCGGTCATCGGCATCCATCCGCTGGCGCTTTTAAATTATAAAAATCTCAAAACAGACCTGAAGAAAAAAATCGACCAGAAAACAAAAGGCTGGCCGAACAAAGCGGAGTTTTATGTTGATAATTTGAGTTTTGGTATTGCTAAAATCGCCACCGCTTTTTATCCCAATCCGGTTATCGTAAGATTCTCCGATTTCAAGACGAATGAATACAGAACTCTTTTAGGCGGTGAACTTTATGAACCGATTGAAGAGAATCCAATGATTGGCTGGCGCGGCGCATCCCGCTATTACGATCCTAAATTCAAAGAAGCCTTCAAGCTTGAATGCAAAGCCATAAAAAAAGTACGAAACGAAATGGGGCTTACTAATGTCATACCGATGATTCCATTCTGCCGAACACCCGAAGAGGGGATTAAAACGCTTGAGATAATGGCAAAGGGCGGACTTATGACAAATTATATTGCGCAGAAAGAGAATAAAACATCGAGACACATAGTTCCTGTTTATGTTATGTGCGAGATACCGGCCAATGTTTTACGCCAAGATGATTTTTTAGACATTTTTGACGGTATGTCTATCGGCTCGAATGACCTCACTCAGCTTGTATTGGGACTTGATCGTGATTCCGGTATTGTAAGCCACGTTGGAAATGAAAAAGACCCCGCAGTTATAAATATGATTAAAACAGTCATTAAAAGATGTAAAGAGCGGTCAAAATATATCGGTATTTGCGGGCAAGCGCCATCCGACCACCTCGATTTCGCGGCATTTCTGGTAAAAGCAGGGATAGAGAGCATATCTCTCAATCCGGATACGGTGGTAAAAACGACCCTGACGATTGCCGCAGAAGAGAAACGGCAGAAAAAAGTCTAATATGGTATATTTATAAAATAAACCTATGAACAAAAATATAAAAATCGGATTTTTTGGCGTAAAACCGGATGACGAAAAATATTTAAGAAAAAAGTTGGAAGAAAAGAAAATTTCGGCCAAAGTTTTTTTTACCGAAGAAATTATAAGTCCGGAACATCTCCCAGCGCAAACAAATTTTTCCGCCATTTCGATTTTTGTCGATTGTGTGATTAATAAAAAGGTTTTAGAATCATTACCCCAACTTTCCTTCATAGCTATACGGTCTACCGGATATGACAATATTGATCTTTCGGCAACGAGTGAAAAAAATATTATTGTTTCCAACGTGCCTTCATATGGCGAAAATACTGTTGCTGAATTTGCTTTTGCTCTTATATTATCTTTATCTAGAAAAATTTGCCTAGCCTACAATCAGATTAAGGAAACGGGAAGTTTTAGTGTAAAGAATTTACAAGGCTTTGATCTGCGGGGAAAAACACTTGGTGTTCTGGGTACCGGAAGAATCGGCCGGCACGTTGTTGTCATAGCTAAAGGATTCGGAATGAATGTTGTTGCCTTCGACCCGCACCCCAACCAAGAACATGCAAAAGAAAATGATTATGTTTACCTTCCCTTTAACGATGTTCTCGCGCAAAGCGATATTATAACTATTCATGTGCCGTATATGAAAGAAACACATCATTTGATCGGCAAAAAACAATTAGCCATGATGAAAAAGGGCGCGTATCTTATTAACACCAGCAGGGGTGGAATAGTAGAAACTGAAGCGCTAATTGAATATCTGCGGAATGGACATTTAGGCGGAGCCGGACTTGATGTATTGGAGGAGGAAGGTGTAATAAAAGATGAGATGGATTTCATTTTAAAAGGACATCCTGAAGAACACAGTTTAAAAGCCATTCTTGCGGATTATGCGCTTATAAATATGCCAAATGTAATTGTAACTCCACACACCGCCTTTAATACAAGAGAAGCGCTTCTTAGAATTTTAGATACTACTATAGACAACATAGAAACCTTTATTGCTGGCAAAGCGACCAATCAAGTAAAATTTTTTACTTGACGTAAATCATGGTTCTAGTATACTCTTATCATCTAAATGAATGATTCAAAAAATGAAAAAATAGTGACAGCGCGCGGGGTTGTTACGGAAGCGCTTCCCAATACTTTATTTCGAGTTAAAATAAAAGGCCAAGGGGAGGACAACACAGAAGAACAGAAGGAAATTTTAGCTTATCTTTCAGGGAAAATGCGTATACATAGGATTAAAGTTCTAATAGGAGATTCCGTTGAAGTGGTGCTCAATCCTTATGGTGGAAAGGGCAGAATAGTTAAAAGGTTGTAATTTTTTAAAGAATGGTGTATTATATCAGTTGCGGTTTCTAAAAGGGTATAAACGTTAAAAAATAAGGGTTTTTCCCTTGTTTTTGTCTTATGTGTAAATCCCGTTAGAAATTCGCCAATGAAGATAATGTGGATAAAATAATGGTAAGTTGAAATTTCTAACGGGATGAAAATAAAAGCATCAGTAAAAAGAATTTGCGATAATTGTAAAATGGTTAAACGAGCCAGGCATTTAAGAGTAATTTGCTCCAATCCAAAGCATAAACAAAAACAATAATTATTTTATGAGAATTCTTGGAATTACAGTACCAAATGAAAAAAGGCTAGAGTTCGGCCTGACGGTCCTTTATGGCATTGGAATTTCTACTGCCCGTAAAATTCTAGATAAAGTCGGCATTGACCGCGGCCGATATGCCAAGGATCTTACTCCGGAAGAAGAGAATAAAATTCGCGCAGTGATTGAAAATATGACTATAGAAGGAAATTTAAAAAGAGAAGTGGCTGCCAATATAAAAAGAATCAAAGACATTAAAACTTATCGCGGAGTTCGCCACTTGAAAAGATTGCCGGTACGAGGACAACGCACAAAAACGAATTCAAGAACAGTAAGGGGTAATGTTAGGAAGACAATGGCATCCGGCAAAAGAAAAGAAAGTAAAACATAAAAAATTATAAAACATAAATGGGAAAGACGAAAATTACAACTAAAAAAGCGGTTGAACCAGCGAATAAAATTTCCACAGAGGGAAAAATCCGTCCGAATGACTTGGTCGGGCAAGTAACAACTGCTCTAAAAACACCAAAGAAGAAAATAATTTCCGGAATTATAAACATTGATGCCACTTTTAATAATACAAAAATTCTTTTTGCCGATAAATTAGGTAATACATTATTTTGGTCAAGCGCCGGCAGTCTCGGTTTTAAGGGAGCCAAAAAGGGAACCCCTTTCGCCGCTTCGAAAGTTGGAGACTTGGTCGGCAGTCGCGCAGCAGCGCTCGGAGTAAGAGATGCAGATGTGGTTGTGCGAGGAGTTGGTTCCGGACGCGAGCCGGCTATTAGAGCTTTTATGGCTAACGGCATAGAGATTGTTTCAATTAAAGATGCAACACCAGTGCCCCACAATGGGCCCAAAGCCAAGAAACCAAGACGAGTATAGGTGAAAATTAATGAGTGTAATGAATATAATTTTCCCTACCCCTCCCCACTTTATTGATTAATTGTAGCGGTAAAGTAATTTAATAGAAAATAATTATGAAAAAATAAAAATAATAAGTAATTAATAAAGTGAGGAGGGGTGATGATTTTATATAGTCGCCATACTCCTTAAAAATCAATCATGTTATCAAAACCAAAATTTAAAATTTGCAGAAGATTAGGTCCCGGAGTTTATGACAAATGTCAAACTACGAAATTTTCTACTGCATCTGTTAAGGGTGGGGTTGGCGCTCGTAGACCCAGGGCCCTGTCTGAATACGGGGCTCAATTTATAGAAAAGCAGAAAATACGTTTTTCTTACGGCATATCTGAACGACAGCTTTCAAATTATGTTGAAAAGGCTTCCCATATCAAAAGTGCTGGTACGGCAGAAAAATTTTATGAAGAGCTTGAATCTCGTTTAGACAATGTAATTTATAGAATTGGACTTGGAAATAGCAGGCGTAGTGCTAGGCAAATGGTTTCCCATGGACATTTTATTGTAAATAATCATAAAGTTACTGTACCCTCTTTTAAAGTTAAGATTGGAGATGTTATAAAAATTCGCGAGGGATCCAAGAATACAAAACTTTTTGAAGGCATAGCCGGCAGATTAAAAGATTATATTTTACCTCCATGGCTGACATTTGACCTAGCTACCATGGAAGGGAAAATTTTAGCTAAACCGAAAAACACCGAAGCCTTCCTTGATTTAAATGCCGTACTTGAGTTTTACAGTCGTTAATTTGATTTTTTTATTTAATTTTAAAAGTTAACTTTTTATAAAAATATGCCTGACTATAAAATAATTATGCCTTCCAAGCCTCGCATTGTTTTGGAAGAAGGGAACAAGGGGGTCTTTGAAATTGACGGTTTATCTCCAGGTTATGGACATACACTGGGCAACAGTTTACGAAGAATTATTCTTTCTTCCATACCCGGGGCCAGCATTACATCTATAAAAATAGATGGTGTTTCACATGAATTCTCTACCCTAGACGGCATCAAGGAAGATGTTATCGTGATAATTCTGAATCTCAAGAAAACTCGTTTTAAAATGGCTTCCGATGAGCCACAAACGGTAACGCTCTTTGTTAAAGGGCCGAAAGAAGTTTTTGCTTCCGATATAAAAACTGGCGGACAGGTGGAAATTCTAAATCCGGAACTTTACATTACTGAAATAACCGGCAAAGTCAGTTTAAGCGTTGAAATGAAGGTTGAGAAGGGTTTGGGCTTTATTCCCAAGGAAACTATGCAAAAAGAAAAAGTTGATATCGGCACTATTGCTGTTGATGCTATCTTTACTCCGATTCGCCGAGTTTCCTATGAAGTTGAAAATATGCGCGTCGGTGACAACACCAATCACAATCGTTTAAGAATTTCTATTGAGACAGATGGTACGCTTACGCCACGCGAAACGCTTTCGCAATCAATCGTTACCATGATTTATCAATTAAAAGCTATTGTAGATTTTAAAGAACCCGAGGAAGAAGTGAAAGTTGAAAAGAAAAAGAAAGAAGACAAAACTGGCGAAAATGAGAAAAAGAGTGAAGAATTTGCCGATGTTTTGAAAACCCGCATTGATAACCTTGATCTGTCTACCAGAACATTGAATGCTCTTACAGCTGCCAATATCAGAACGCTTGGTGGATTGGCCAGAAAGAAAAGAGAAGACCTGCTTGAGCTTGAAGGTATTGGTGAAAAAGGCATTACTGAAATAAAAAAAGTTCTGGGCAAATTGGGCCTAAATTTGAAAGAATAATATGCGACATTCAAACAGTAAAAGAAAATTTGGCAGGGTAAAAAATCAGAGACGGGCACTCATGAGTTCTTTAGCGCTCAGTTTAATTGTACGCGGGAAAATAAAAACCAGCGAGCCGAAGGCTAAAGAATTGCGACCATTTATTGAAAAACTTATAACTAATGCCAAAAAAGGAAACCCGGCCACTCGCCGATTAATAATTTCCAAACTCTCAAACAGGAGCCCAGAAGTCAAAAAACTTTTTGAAGTTATTGCTCCAAAGTATAAGGATAGAAATGGCGGATATACTAGATTATTAAAATTAGGCGCCCGCAAATCAGACGGCGCAAAAATGGCAGTTATAGAATTTGTATAATAAGATAATTGTTATGAAGAAAGTTGATATAAAAACAATAGATGCAAGCGGAAGGACATTGGGGCGGGTAGCTAGCGAGACGGCGGGTTTTTTAATGGGGAAAAATAAACCATCATTTAAGCGCAATGTTTATTCTGGCTCGAAAGTCTTAGTGATAAATGCTTCGAAGCTCTCTATCACTCCGCGCAAACTGGAGCAGATTTATCATACCAGGTATTCTGGTATTCCCGGCGGACTTCATATTATAAGCGGTACGGAGACTAGGGATAAAATGGGTTTGAAGGAATTAATAAAATTGGCAGCATATAGAATGTTGCCCGGCAATAAATTACGAAGAGAGATGATGAAGAACTTAAGGGTTGAAGATTAAAAATAAATTTCTGACAGAATGGATAAAGAAAAATCAAAAAGAAAATATGTAGAAGCCGTGGGCAGAAGGAAAACTTCTACTGCGCGCGTGCGTATCGCTGAGAGCAACAAAAATAGCTTTTTGATTAATGATAAAGATGCAAAAGAATACTTCAAAACAGAAGAACAACGTCGATTAATACAAGACCCGATTATCAAAGGGTTACCGACAACTGGCAAATCCAAATGGAGTGTGGAAGTTCATGTTTCTGGCGGAGGAATTCATTCGCAAGCCGAGGCGGTAAGACATGGCTTAGCTCGAGCCTTGGTCCATTCTGATATGGAATTTCGCCACAAGTTAAAAACATTAGGGTACTTGAAACGCGATCCTAGAGCCAAAGAACGCCGAAAATTCGGTCTGAAAAAAGCAAGAAAGGCACCTCAATGGTCCAAGCGTTAAAATAAAAATCGCAAGAATTTTGTGATTTTTATTTTAACTGACTTGTGCTAAAATGGCTTCTATGGCGGATGAAGAAACCAAAAAAGATGTTGAAAACACGGAACCCGAAGAAATAGTTGAATTTGAATACAACGAAGATGGCGAAGAAGACCTCAAAAAAACTCTAAAAAAATTTAGGGCTGATTTAAAAGCGTGTCAAAAAGAAAAAGAAGAATACCTAACCGGCTGGCAGAAAGAAAGGGCGGATTTTATCAATTATAAAAAGCAGGAAGAAGACCGCAAAGCTAATTTCTCTGAATCTATGCGTGAGCGAATACTTATAAGATTTCTTTCCGTCATGGATAGTTTCGATATGGCTTTTGCCAACAAGGAAGCCTGGGATAAGGTAGACGATAATTGGCGAAAAGGAGTGGAGTATATTTATTCGCAGATGCATGCAATCTTCGGGGAATATGGAGTGAGTCCTGTCGGCGAAGTTGGCGAAATTTTTGACCCGAATATTCATCAATCTATTGATATGGTAGAAACAGATAATAAGGAAAACGAACACAAAGTGGCAATTGTAGTGCAAAAAGGCTACAAACTGGGAGAGCGCGTAATACGCCCAGCCCGGGTGAATGTATATGAATACAAAAACGGAGCAGAGTAAAATTTGTAAACATTGCGGTAAAGACTTCACAATTAACAAGGAAGAACTTTCTCTATATGAAAAGGTTGATGTAGAATTACCCACACTTTGTTTTTTCTGCCGTGTTAGGTTGCACTTTTCTTTTTGGATGTTTGGTAAATTTCGAAAAGGCAAATCTGATCTTTCAGGGGAAAGTCTTATTACGGTATTGCCGGAAAAAAACAGATATCCTATATACACTCTTCATGAATGGCACAGTGATAAATGGGATGCAATGAATTACGGAATAGATTACGATTCAAACTTGTCGTTTTTAAAACAGTTGCAAGATCTTCAAGAAAAAGTACCTAAACCGCACCAAAATGGAATAAAGAATACTAATTGTGAATGGTGTGATGATGTCTGGAATTCCAGAAATTGTTATTTATCAAGGTCAATGGAAGAATGTGAATATTTATATTATTCCTACCGGAATATAAAAGTTAAGAATTCGATTGATATGACTGTATGCTTTAATTCAGAAAAGTGCTTTGATTGTGGTGATTGTCATAACTCATTCAAACTTTTTTATTCTCGACACTCTCGTGATTGTATGGATTCATATTTTTTGTATGACAGTCGAAACTGCCAGGATTGTTTTATGTGTTGGAATTTGCGTAATAAGCGGTATTGCATAGAAAATGTGGAATATTCCAAGGAAGAATACGACAAAAAAATGAAATTACTTAATCTTAGTTCGTATTCTTTTATTCAATCTCTTAAAGATCGTTTTGAAGAAATAACTAAAAATGATGTGGTTCATCGAGAGAATTTTAATCTTAAAACTTACAATTCTGACGGCGATTATTTATTGGATGTGAAAAATTGTCACAATTGCCACACTATCAGCGACTCCGAAGACTGTTATAATTGTTTACGAGGATTAAAGCAAAAATCAAACATTGACGCAAACGGTTGTTGGTATTCTGAACTTACGGGCAATTCAGGTTCTTGCATTGGTGGTTATGCAGAAAAATATTGTGTGTGGTCTTCTTCCCGTTATTCTGAATACTTGGATTTATGCATAGAATGTGAATATTGTTTTGGTTGTGTGGGTCTGAAGAAAAAGAAATATTGTATTTTGAATAAACAATATACAAAAGAAGAATATGAAATT
>Ga0155762_114_pt1 | contig 29666 bp, 22 predicted proteins | sample RifCSPlowO2_01_FD_107416 | JGI IMG/M metagenome (GOLD analysis project Ga0155762, IMG submission 107416) | Candidatus Nomurabacteria bacterium RIFCSPLOWO2_01_FULL_39_17
CTCCCATACCACCTTTCCAAGGTGGCGCACTAGACCGCTATGCGAACCCTCCGTATTGTATAATCTACCTTTTTTTATAAAAAGAAAGCTTTTTGTGATACAATAATCTCATTATAAGAAATTAAAAAATTTTTATGAAAATGGAAGAATTGCAAAAGTTAGACGATTCTGGATATAAAGGTTTTGGTTTTAAATATAGCCCAGTGGAGTGGAGGCAAAAGATGAGCAAACTTATCGCCCAAGGCAGAACAGAAACTCAAGCCAAGGCAGAACTTATTGCTTCAGAGGAAATTGCGCGCCAAAGACAAAAAATTGCGCAAGAGGAACAAGTCGGAAAAAAACGAGCGGCTTAGTATATTTTTTCTAACGGAGTAAAATATAAAGATGGTTGCCAAATTCCAAGGGAAATACGAGAACGAATATAAGAAACTCAATAAATTTCAGAAAGAAGCGGTAGAGACTCTTGATGGTCCCATCATGGTAGTAGCAGGCCCGGGCACCGGCAAGACGCAGGTGCTTTCACTCCGTATTGCGAACATCTTAAAAAAAACCGACATTAAAGCTGACGGTATTTTGTGTCTTACTTTCACTAACTCTGCAGTGAATGCGATGAAAGAGCGCTTGGCTTTATACATCGGCGAGGATGCGGAGAAGGTCAATGTTTTTACCTTTCATAGTTTCGGAATGAAAATTATTGGAGAGTATTACAAGGTACTAGGACTTTCCCAAACGCCAAAACTTTTAGAAGACAGCGACACCGCTTTACTTTTCGATGAAATCCTGAACGCCAACGATTGGGAGAGTTTGCGCCCGCGCGGGGATAAGACAAGATATTTTGCCGATTTAAAATCACTCATCTCTATACTCAAGCGCGAAAGGATCTCCGCAAAGCGTTTTTTATCGGAGGTTGAAGAAGAGATGGAGTCTTTAGAGAAAAACCCGGATAATATTTCAACCAGAGGCGAAAGCAAAGGACAGCTTAAAAAAGAAATTTTGAAAAATGTTGAAAGTATGGCGCGTAGTTGCGAAGCGGCGAGATTTTTTAATTTGTATGAAAAGGCGAAACAGGAAAAAAATGTGTTTGATTATGATGATGTGCTCGAGAATCTGGTGAAAATCATTGAAACATCGGACAATGTTGCTTCCGAAATACGTGAGAGATATTTATATATTTTGGTTGATGAACACCAAGATTCTTCCAGGGTGCAAAATGAATTTCTCTACACTCTCTGGGGTCGCGTAGAGAATCCCGACCTCTTTGTCGTTGGTGATGACCGTCAACTTATCTACGGCTTTAGCGGCGCATCAATTGACCACTTCAAAGGTTTTAAAAAGATTTTCAAAAACGCGAAGATCATTACTTTTATAGACAATTATCGCTCGACGCAAGTGATTCTAGAGGCTTCACATGCACTCCTCCAAAGCGTTATGTCTGACGAGAAACTCCAGAGTCAGAACAAGGAGCATCACCCCATAAGGCTTATTGAAGCGCAAAATTCTGACGAAGAAATTCTCGCTTGCGCATTTGATATAAAAGATAAGGTAAGACACGGCCTCAACCCGAATGATTGCGCGATATTGGTGCCCAAGAATAAACAAGTTCGTAATGCCCTGCACCTTTTACACAGGGAAGGTTTACCGGTAGGAACGCTTGAAGCACTCGGGCTTTTTGACCAAGAAGAAATGCACGAAATTATGCGGGTTTTAAAAATAATCGGCGATCCGAACGACAAAAGCGCTCTTCCATTTTCTTTTTTCGATACTATTTCGGATATTCCGCCACTTCTCGCGCATCAATATCTCACCGAGCACAATATGCGCGAATTTTCTCTTACCAAAATAATAAGTGAAGAACCACAGACGCTCTGGGGTGCGGATAGTCCGATAGAAAAATGGATAAAGAAGCTCGCCAAGTGGCAAAAAGATGCGCAAAATAATAATTTATCTTCTGTTTTACGAATAATATCGGCAGAATTATCAAATAGTGAAGAAGCGGGCAAACTAGTTTCCCATGGCGAGATATTTGACACAATACTTTTTCTTGCCGAGAAAGAAATAGAAAAAAATTCCGATACCACACTTTTTCAATTTATTGCTACACTGGAGCGGCTCGAATCTTACAGTGAACCGATACCGCTTATTATAAACCCCAAGGAAGGAATAAAAGTTCTTACTCTTCATTCATCGAAGGGCTTGGAATTTGATTATGTGTGGATAGCTCATATGAATGAACGTTCTTTAAACTCTGGCAAGAGGACAGCTTTTGCATTTCCTTCTACCATCAGAGAAATAGTGGAAGAACGCGACATTGATGCCGTAAAACGCAAACTATATGTCGCCATAACCCGCGCCAAGAGGTTTTGCACACTCTCTTATGCCACTTATGGAGGCGGGGATTCAGAACAGCAAATTGCGCGTGTTGTTGCGGATTTACCCGCGGAGGTTATTGAGAAGCAAAATATTAAAAAATTTAGTAAAAAATCAATGGAAGAAAAATCTGTAGATTTGCCAGAACTTTTAAAACTAGTATCACAAAAATATGGCGAGGGAAATGTCTCGGCCTCACTCCTCAATGATTTTTACGAATGTCCTTGGAGATGGTATTTCCACGACCTGCTCAAACTGCCTGGGCCTAGAGCAGAAAGTTTAGAATTCGGCACCGCCGCTCATTCTCTGATAGACAGAATACTGAAGATAAAGAGTATTCCATCCACGACAGAAATACAAAGAATAGCGATGCAGGAAATTTCAAAGATAGAATACGGTAACGAACTAGACAAACGAAGAATGCTAAGAGAGATAGAAAAGGTAACATCAAGATGGGTGAAAAATCGCTTGCCAGAAATCAGCCGAAGCCGAAAGACCGAGGAGAGCATATCCATGCAGGATAGAAATTTTCCACACCTTAAGGTTTATGGGAAAATCGATCTTATAGAAAATTTAGGAACTAATGAAGTTCGGGTTACTGATTTTAAAACTGGTAGCGCAAGAAAAAAGTCCGAAATAGAAAAACTCGACGAAGAAAGCAGAATGGGATCATCCCTAAGACAGCTCACGATGTATTCATATCTTTTAGAAAATAATACTAAATGGCACGGGGTAAATGTGCGTGAAAGCCGGCTTGAATTTCTGGAGGCCAAGGACGGAGACGAGAGCATTTACAATCGGGTAATTACCAAAAACGATATAAATCTTTTGGTAAGAGATATAGAAGACTATGATAAACTTTTAAAATCGGGAGATTGGGTCTCGCGTCCGTGCCATTATAATTCTTATGGTAAAAATACCGAGTGCGAGTATTGCAAGCGAGCCGAGATCTATAAAAATTTATAATATAATTTACCTTGATCAGCATGTCATTTTTTCCCAAAAATAGAAAAGGTTTTACGCTTATAGAACTTCTAGTAGTGGTGGCTATTATTGGCCTACTCTCTTCGGTTATATTTGCCTCACTTGACTCTGCCCGCGCCAAAGCCAGAGACACCCGTAGAATAGTGGATTTAAAACAACTACAAACAGCGCTAGAACTGGATTACAATGATAACGGGAAATATCCGGGCGCCGTATTGTCCGGCAGTCGCCATCACAAAAGCTCTGTTTGTGTTGGTAATTCTCCCCTTAATGCTTCTTACGCTTTATGGACAGCCGCCAATGTATTCGATGCATCGTTTACTAATAGTTACATGAAAGTTTTACCCGCTGACCCATTGGGGGATTGTTATACTTATATACTACTTTATGGAGGAGCGGCCACTGGATGGAGATGTTACACGCCAACCGCTACGATTAATCCCAATCTATATTATTATTTAATAACATTTAAATCAGAATCCAGTCTCTCTAATACAACATACCCCGGCTGGCAATCTGCCGGAAGTGCCAGGCGTTGTATCCTTGGTCCAGCGATATAATATTTATCAACCCGAATAAAAGAAGTTTTTTTAGCTTTTGATTATATCAAATTTTTGATATAGTTTAGTTATTAATGACTGAAGAAAATCAAAAAGGCAGAGAACATCCACTTTCTATATTGGCCGAAGAAGCTTATGGAATTTTTTCGAAGCTTGGTTTTGAAATTGTAATAGGGCCAGAAATTGAGAGTGATTGGTATAATTTTGATGTTTTAAATGTCCCCAAAGACCATCCGGCTCGGGATATGCAAGATACTTTTTGGATAAAAACTTTACCCGATGCTTTTGCTCAGGATTTTCTGCTTCGCAACGTCAACCGTTCGCAAAAGCATACGGGTTCAGTCGTACTTCGAACGCACACAACGGGAGTCACTGCATGGGCCATAGAAAAAGCGGGGAAAGAGGGGAAATTGCCCTGCGCTTTTATTTCCATCGGAAAAGTTTTTCGCAACGAAGCGACCGATGTTACTCACGAAATGCAATTTTTCCAGATTGACGGCATGATGGTAGGAGAAAATATTTCTCTGGCTGATTTAAAGGGCGTACTTACTCATTTTTATAAAAAAATGTTAGGCAATAAAGTAGAAATAGAATTTCGTCCGAGCTTCTTTCCTTTTACCGAACCCTCCATTGAAGTCTTCGCCAAGTGGAAAGGCAAATGGCTAGAAATGATGGGAGCGGGAATGCTGCACCCGAGCGTCTTACGTAATGTAGGGCTAGACCCGAAGAAATATCAGGGGTTCGCTTTCGGTGGTGGTCTTGATCGTATCGCGATGATTAAATGGGGCATACCCGATGTGCGACTTTTTTACCAAGGAGATTTAAGGCTTAATCAATTCTAATATGAAAATTTCTTATAATTGGCTTAAATGGTATGTACCAGAGGCGCCGGAGGCAGAAAAACTCGCTGATATTTTCACCTACCATGTCGCCGAGGTTGAAAGCCTTGAGAAGTTGCCTAATGGAGACTTTGTTTTTGATATAAAAATACTCCCCAGCCGCGCGCACGACCTGCTTTCACATCATGGCGTAGCTAGAGAAATAGCTTCACTTTTAAATATTACCTACAAAGATCCGGAACCAATGTATAAAGTGCCGAACCCAACACCCACGAAATTAAAAATTGAAATAAAAACTGACAAGTGCCGACGTTATATGGGTAGAATTGTACGTAATATCAAAGTTGGTCCAAGTCCTGAGTGGGTAGTGAAACACTTGGAATCAATCGAACAGCGAAGTATCAATAATATTGTCGATGCGGCTAATTTGACGATGTTTGACTGCGGCCAACCGGTACATTGCTTTGATTTAGATAAAATTTATTTAAGGACTGTTCTTGGGAATTCAAAAAAGGACAGTCCTTTACTTATAATTCGTGAAGCAAAAGAAGAGGAACAAATGACCACTTTGGACAATAAAGAAGTGAAATTAAATTCCTCCGATATAGTCATCGCCGACCCTGACCAAGTTCTAGCGATTGCCGGGGTAAAAGGAGGGAAGATAGCGGAGGTGGACATGAATACAAAAAATATAATTATTGAAGTTGCGAATTTTGACCCGACTAGCGTGCGAAAGACGGCAAAGAGCGTTAGTATTTTTACTGACGCGGTTAAAAGATATGAAAACGACTTATCTCCGGAACTTTGCTCTTTTGCAATGAAAGAAATGACAGGATTGCTTGTAGATGTTGCTTGCCCTGAGCGACCGGAAGAAGTCAAATGGGAAGAAATAGTTGATATATATCCACAAAAACAGAAAGAGAAGAAACTTTCTTTTTCTTTTGATAAAATTTCTAAAGTTTTGGGTATTCCGGTTTCGGTTGAGGAGATAGAAGATATTTTGAAGAGATACGTATTTAAATACGTATATAAAGATGGAATTTTTGAAATAGAAGTCCCACCAATGCGACAAGATTTGGCTATTGAAGAAGACATGGCTGAGGAGATAGGGAGAATACTAGGGTATAAAAAGATAGAGCCAAAGATTCCCAAAATAGATTTTAAGCCTAGGGTAAGTAACACTTATGCGAAAATTATTTGGGCGCGAGAGAAATTGCTTGCTGAAGGATATTCTGAAGTAATGACATATACATTTGCCGACAAAGGAAAAGTAGAAGTAATGGAGAGCGCTTCGGATAAGAAATTTCTGCGAACGAATTTGAGCGATGGGTTAAAAGAAAGTTTGAAATTAAATAAATTGAATTCTCCACTTATGAGTATGGATGAAATAAAAATATTTGAAATCGGGGCGGTGTTTAAAAAAGACGGGGAAGAAATAAATGTTGCATATAATGAAAAAGATAAAATAATAGAGAAAAACCTGAATGAATTTTGTAGAGATATGCCATCTAATTTCAAGCTAGAACCTAGAAGCTATAACCTAAAAACTAAATTCAAAATGTGGTCACTCTTTCCTTTTATCGCTCGTGATGTAGCGGTGTGGGTTCCGGAAGGGGTTACAAGTTTAGAAGTTATGAAAGTCATAAAAGAAAATGTAGGAGAACTTGTAATTAGGGATCCAGAACTTTTTGATGAATTTAAAAAAGACGGAAAAGTTTCTTATGCATTTAGAATTGTTTTTCAATCACATGAAAGAACTCTCACTGATCTAGAAGTGAATGAAGTGATGAATAAAATTACCGAAAAAATAAAAGAAAACAAAGACTGGCAAGTGAGATAAGTATTTTGATTTATTTTTTAAAAATTTCTGCTATAATAAATCCAAGGCTCTTTTTAATCCTCCTTTCACGAGGTGGTGCCGTATGGCGAAGAGAGGCACCGTGGCTCTGCCACGGACGGTTAGTCCCTTCCAGGACGAAGGGGAGAGGTTTCACATCGAGCGCCTGGATCTTCTGGGCCACATGGGGACACCAATTCCCCAAGAATCCACCAGACCAACGAGTTCCAACACCACGGATGCCAGGGAGGATGTTCTGCCCCAGGAGTGAGGGTAGACAACCGCGAAAGGCAGGAATCAAAGACTGGGAGGTGGGCCAATATCGGCCACCTCCCATTACCATTTTTATCCCCAATTTTTCATTAAAATACTAATAAACAACAAGCAAAAAAGACTAGCAAATGTTATATATTTTTGCTATAATAAGCAGTAAGCGAGGAAGGGTAAGCCCCGCTTAACCGTTCCGAGCGAACGAACTTATTATATTGTACCCAGTTATATAATGTACCAATATGGCAAAAGGGAAAACAGAAGAAAAAGATAGCAAAAAAGGGCATCATTATGATGCCTCTGACATTTCTGTACTGGAAGGTCTTGAGCCGGTTAGGCGACGTCCCGGAATGTATATTGGTACCACAGGCCCCGAAGGACTGCATCATTTGGTATGGGAAATTTTTGATAACTCTCGCGACGAAGCGATGGGTGGCTTTTGCAATGATATAGAAATTGTGATGCTTCCCGGGAACCGTATTCGCGTCGCGGATAACGGCCGAGGCGTACCGATAGATATTCATAAGAAAACAAAAGTTTCCGCGCTTGAAACCGTAATGACCACGCTACACGCTGGAGGAAAATTTGGCGGAGATCATAGCGGCTATAAAGTTTCTGGCGGACTCCACGGTGTAGGCGCATCGGTAGTAAATGCGCTCTCGATTTTCTGCAGAGCCGAAGTGCATCGAGACGGGGGAGCGTATGTTCAAGAATATTCTCAAGGTAAAAGAAAGTCTGCGGTAAAAAAATCTAACGCCTCAAAACTCCACGGTACGATTATTACTTTCGAGCCCGATCAAGAAATTTTCAAAGATATTAAATTCGACTGGCATACGATTGTGAACCATATTCGCCAGCAAGCGTATCTGGTAAAAGGCATGAAAATTTTAATTATTGACGCAAGAGAATGGGACAACACGAAAGGTCTCGATGAATCCGATGTGTTTTATTTCCGTGATTTAGAGCTCGAACTTCCATCCGTGTCTTTTTATTTCGAGGGCGGATTAATTTCACTGGTGAAATATTATAATAAATTTCAGAAAGCGCTTCATAATAATATTTTTTATATTGAAAAAGAACTCGATGGAGTGGGAATAGAAATTGCCCTCCAATACGTGGATGACATAATGGATCGAATATTTCCTTTTGCTAACAATATTTTCACCGCTGAGGGCGGAACGCATGTGACTGGCTTCAAAACTACGCTCACCAGGACGCTCAACACTTACTGCAAGAAAAATGAAATGATGAAAGAATCCGAAGGGGGATTTACCGGAGACGATGTCCTAGAAGGTTTGACGGCAGTCATTTCCGTAAAACTTCGCGAAATACAGTTTGAGGGACAGACCAAGGCGAAGCTTGGCTCCATGGAGGCTCAAGGAGCCGTGGGAACGGTGTTTGGCGAGGCGTTCGCAAGCTTCTTGGAGGAGAACCCAGATGACGCTAAAACTATCATAAGTAAGTCAATTTTAGCCCTTAAAGCCCGCAAGGCGGCGAAAGCGGCCAAAGATTCGGTACTCCGAAAAGGCGCATTGGAGGGTATGACTTTGCCGGGAAAGCTGGCGGATTGCCAGAGCAAAGATGCCTCGGAGTCGGAATTATTTCTAGTGGAAGGAGACTCTGCAGGAGGTAGCGCCAAACAAGGCCGAGACCGAAGAACGCAAGCAATACTGCCGCTGCGGGGAAAAATTTTAAACGTTGAACGCGCGCGCATCGATAAAATGCTCGCCTCTAAAGAAGTGAAAGCGCTGGTGATTGCCATGGGTACATCCATCGGGGACACTTTTGATTTGGAAAAGATGCGCTATCATAAAATAATTATTGCGACCGATGCCGACGTGGACGGTTCGCACATCCGCACGCTACTGCTTACTCTTTTCTACAGATATTTTCGCCAAGTCATTGAGGCTGGATATATTTACATCGCGCAACCCCCTCTTTATAAAATAAAGAGGGGGAAAGAAGTATCTTATGCTTACACCGATGAAGAGAAGTTGAAAATCGTAGGCAAGAGTGCGGAAGTAAGCGAGATACAAGCAGTTGAAATAGACATTCCAGTCGATGAAGAAGCCGAGGGTCCCGAGCCTGTCGAAGGAAAAACTAAATCAAACAAGATACACATTCAACGCTTCAAGGGTCTTGGAGAAATGAATCCGGAAGAGCTCTGGGAAACAACAATGAATCCCACGCACCGCGTGCTCAAAAGGGTAAATATTGACGATGCCGAAGAAGCCAATCAAATCTTCGATATCCTTATGGGCTCCGAAGTCCCACCTCGCAAGTCTTTCATTCAATCCAACGCCAAACTTGCAGAGATTGATATCTAGTTTTTTTAATCGTATTTCCTCGTCTTTATTAGATTATCATATATGATATGTTAAGAGGTTACAGTTTTTGTGTAATTTTTTTATAACTTATATAAGAATTTCCACCTTCCTCTCCCAGCGCGTGGGGGTAATCCTGCTTTCAAAATTTTTTCTAAAATTTTCCAAATATTTTCTTCTTCATTTTTAATGGTCTTCAAAAGAGAGGAATATTTTCCAATACCATATTTTAAAGACATTCTAGAAATAGTTGCTGGGCTCATATACAGAGATTCAGAAATATACGAAGCTGGAAGATCTTTCGATAAAAGATAAATAACTGCAAATCTTTTTGCCAACATTATTTTCTCCGTGCGAGTCAAAAAGTCATTTAAAAATAATCTAGCCCACGATTTTTTCGCTGATTTTTCAAGAGCAATACTAAACTCATTGTAAAGTTTTTGTAAATGTTCTTTTCTAAGTTTTTTCGACGATATATGTGGCATCCTTCTGTTAGTATATCATATATGATAAGTTAATGAGACTAGTTCAAGGACATAGATTTATACTTAATTATTTTTTACTTTTAATTTCTTCCAAGAGCTTGGAAACGAGTTCTTCTTTGGATAGCTGGCCGAGTTGGCCGGCATCGCGGGATTCGAGGGTAACTTTGTCACTTGTGATTTCTTTATCGCCGATTACAAGCCAGTAAGGAATCTTGCTAATTTTGGCACTGCGTACTTTTGAGCCGAGATTCTCATCAGCATCATCCAACTCCGCGCGGATGTTGTTTTCTTTCAATAATTCAAAAACTTGTTTAGCGTATTCATTATGATTCATGCGGACGGGTATAACTTTCACCTGCACCGGCGAGAGCCAGAGGGGAAAGTTGCCGGCATAGTGCTCTATCAAAAATCCTATGAAGCGTTCATGAGTGCCGAGTGGCGCACGATGAATGCAGAGCGGCGTTCGCGGCTTCCCGTCTTTGTCCGTATAGACAAGATTAAATCTTTTGGGAATGGCGAAATCGACTTGGTTGGTAGCTAAGGTAAATTCTTTTCCGATGGCGCTCCAAACCTCCACATCGATTTTGGGCCCGTAAAAGGCGGCTTCGTTCGCTACTTCCACATAAGGAATTTTGGATTCTATGAGAACTTCCCGCACCATTTTTTCAGTCTCTAACCATAATTCCGGCTCATCTACATATTTTTTCCCGAGTTCTTTCGGATCATGAGTAGAAAAACGCATTACATACTTTCCGATACCGAAGATTTTAAAATATTTTAGATACATTTCATTAACAGCTTTAAACTCAGAGACAAATTGTTCTTTGGCGCAATAAATATGAGCATCATTCATTGAGAGCATTCTCACTCGCATTAATCCAAAAAGCTCGCCCGACTTCTCGTGCCTATATACAGTTCCGTATTCAGCTAAGCGAAGCGGTAAATCTCGATAACTTTTTGGCCTAGCAGCAAAAATTTTATGATGATGCGGGCAATTCATCGCTTTTAAATAATACTTTCCGCCTTCGTATTCTATCGGCGGATACATTGATTCTTTATAGTAAGGCAAATGTCCTGATTTAAGATACATTGATTCTTTTGCTATGTGGGGAGTTCGGACACGTTCATAACCAGCTGTAAATTCGGTTTCCTTGGCTAATTTTTCAAGTTCTTCAATAATAATTCCACCATTCGGCAACCAAAGAGGAAGACCCGGTCCCACATCGTCGTCATACTCGAAAATATCAAGCAGAGCGCCTAATTTTCTATGGTCCCTTTTTTCCGCTTCTTCTTGCTGTTTGATATAAGCGTCTAATTCTTCTTTTGTCTCAAAAGCGAGCCCATAGATTCTTGTTAGCATTTTATTTTTCTCGTCTCCACGCCAATAAGCGCCGGCTACGCGGTCGAGCTTGAATGCATCAGGAGAAATATCTTTCGCCGGGTTTTCTAGATGTCCGCCCCGGCAGAGATCTACGAATTCACCTGATTTATAAAAAGTAATCTTTTCTTTCTTACCCTCTATCTCTTTTATTAGCTCTATTTTGTATTCGTTTTTTTTAAAATGTTCTTTTGCTTCTTTTTCGCTTTTTTCTTCGCCCTGAAATTCTTTCCAGGTTTTTAAAATTTCCCGCATTTTCTTTTCTATTTTTGGCAGGTCTTTGTCGGATATGGGGGATTTAAAGTCAAAATCATAGTAAAAACCGTCTTCAATGGTAGGACCGATAGTATTTTTGGTGTCGGGGTAAAGTTCTATCACTGCAGCCGCCAATAGGTGTGCCAGAGAATGCCTTAAATTATGCAGTTTTTCCTCGTTTATCATCAGCCTTTATAATATCACACAATAAATAGGTTACAAACTCTTTTTTGGCATACTTTTTATAGAGCACGGATATTTTTTTACTAAAAAATTCCTCGTGCTCGCCCCGTCGAGCTCGCAAGTCTCTTTTAAAAGCACGCCTACAACGAGTTTGCAATTCACTTTTAATATGCTACTATAAAGCACATTATGGTAATAAGAATGAGAAGTACCAAATCGCATACGAGGAATCGTCGAAGTCACCACGCGCTTGTCGGTAAAAATTTCGTTAAATGTGAAAATTGCACCGAACTTAAAAAAGGGCATACGGTCTGCTTATCTTGCGGATTTTATCGCGGGATGAAAGTTCTGGATTTGGTCAAAAAGGCGGAGAAGAAACAAAAAAAAGCGAAAACAGCTCTAGCAAAGAGCTAGTTTATAAAGTAGAAAGTTATAAAGTTTGTAAAGTTGGGAAGGTTCTGGATTTTCTTTTAACTTTATGAACTTTATAACTTTGAACTAATACATGGCGAATAGGCACCTTTCCAGATCAATAGTTTTGCAGACGCTTTTTGAATGGGATTTTAAAAATTCTAAAAATTTTAACCTAAAAGAATCTTTGACCAGGAACCTTAAAGAATTCGCTCCCGGACTTGAAGAGGATACCTTCGTTTTCTCTCTGACGGAGCAAATAATGAAAAAACGCATAGTAATAGATGAAATCATAGAAAAAGCCGCCCCAGACTGGCCAATTGATAAAATTTCCATTGTTGACCGCAACATACTTCGCATCGGTCTCACTGAATTACTTTTCGGCGACAGGGTGCAGGTGCCACCTAAAGTGGCTATCAATGAAGCAATAGAATTGGCGAAAACTTTCGGCGGAGAAAATTCGGGTAAATTCGTTAACGGCGTATTAGGCGCTATATATAAAGAAATAGGAGAACCCGGCAAGGACGAAAAAAGCAAAAAAAAGAAAAATAAGGAACCAGTGGACACTACGAAATTGTTAGTGGAGAAATTCGGCGGAGCCCTAATCTATGCGAGAAAGAATAAAGAATTATATCTCGCCTTTGTTCATGATGTATTCGGCTATTGGACCCTATCCAAGGGTCATATCGATGAGGGGGAGAGTGTGGAAGATGGTACCGTGAAACGGATTAAAGAAGAAATCGGCCTAGATATAAAAATAAGACAATTCTTGGGAGAAAATAAGTATGTGGCCTCGCACCCGGAAAAAGGCAAGACTTTGAAGAAAGTTTCTTATTTTTTAGCAGAGAGCGAATATCGTGATTTTAAATTTGAAATTTCTGGCGGACTTGATGGAGCGAGATGGTTCCAGTTGTCTGAAATACCGGAACTGCGGATTTATAATGATATTATTCCACTTATCAGCAAAGCGGTTGAGATAATTTCAAAACAATGATTAAATTTTCAGATTTTGAGAAAAAAACAAAAATAATTTTTAAAAACAAAGACTTGCTCAAACAAGCTTTTATTCACCGTTCCTACATCAATGAAAATGAGAATTCCGGTTTTTCGCACAACGAACGGCTGGAATTCTTAGGCGACGCCGTGTTAGAACTTATCGTCACCAATTTCTTGTATAAAAAATATCCGGATTATACCGAAGGAGAATTAACAGCGCTCCGCAGTGCTCTGGTGAATGCTGTTATTATTTCCGACATTGCTCTTAAAGTTGGCATGAATAATTATCTGCTTTTGTCTAAGGGAGAAAATAAAGATACGGGCAAAGCCAGGCAATACATTCTCGCCAACACCTATGAAGCCTATGTCGGAGCGGTTTATTTAGACCAGGGATACAATGCAGCTGAAAAATTTATAACCAATTCGCTCCTGCCAGAGACCGAAGAAATTGTAAATAAAAAACTTTGGCGCGATGCAAAATCTCTGGTGCAGGAAAAAGCGCAAGAGTTCATTGGTGTTACCCCATCTTATAAAGTTTTGAACGAATCAGGGCCCGATCATGAGAAAAATTTTACCGTTGGAATTTTATTCGGCGAAGACTTGATAGCTTCCGGTAAAGGCAAGTCCAAGCAAGAAGCAGCACAGGCGGCGGCGGAGGCGGCATTAAAAGCAAAAAATTGGCTTGATTAAATAAATGCGATTAAAGAATCTTGAAATAAACGGTTTTAAATCTTTTTCCCAAAAAACTAATTTGGATTTTTCTAATCCAATAGTTTGTATCGTGGGTCCCAACGGTTCCGGCAAGTCAAATGTCGTGGAAGCGTTTCGTTTTGTTCTTGGGGAGCAATCTATGAAATCAATGCGCGGAAAATTGGGACTGGATCTCATATTCAAAGGATCTAAACACTTATCTCGCAGTTCACACGCAAGTGTTTTTATATATTTCAATAATTCTGATAAAATTTTCAAACTTACTAATGATGGGGGAGAAAACGTCAATTTAAATTATGATACGATAAACATCGGCAGAGAGGTATACGCCGATGGACTCAATAAATATATTTTAAATGGTGGAGAAGTTAGGCTGAAAGACATACACAATCTATTGGCGTCAGTCAGTATCGGCTCTTCAGGACATCACATTATTTCTCAGGGCGAGGCGGACAGAATATTAAACGCAAACGGCCGAGAAAGAAAAGAAATGATAGAAGACGCACTCGGACTGAAAATATATCAATATAAAATAAAAGAAGCGGAACGCAAGCTCGAACGCACTGACAATAATATGAAAGAGGTTGTGCTATTGCGGCGAGAAAACGCTCCACACTTGAATTTCCTGAAAAAACAAATGGAAAAATTTGAAAAAGCGAAAGAAATGCAGGCAGAACTCGCGTCTTTGTATAAAGAATATCTTAAAAACGAAAGTGTTTATTTGGAACTGGAAAGAAATAATTTAGCCAAGGAAAAAACGAGTGTTGCCAAAGAAATAAAAAGTATCGATCAACATATTGCTTCAATAGAAGACGGCACATCACAGAAAGAAAATGAAAAAATTGAAGAACTGAGAAATTCAGAACGAAAGAGTAATGAAATTCGCGCCACGAAGGGCGAGATAGGACGAAAGCTGGGAAGGATAGAAGGAATGATAGAGGTAGAAGAACGCCAAGCGGAAGAAAAGGCGGAAGTCATAGCACTATCGCCGGAAGAAGTTAAAACAATTATCGGTGATATAAATGTTGCGGTAGATGAAGCCCTAAATAAAAATAATACAACAGACATTAAACCGATTCTTCTGCGTATCAAAGATATTTTAAACAAATTTCACAAGAGATCGGAAAATCAACAAAAATTAGGATACGAAGTTGAGATTAATAATCTGAAAAATACTCGAGATACTGTTTTAACCGAAATAAAAAAAATTGAGGCAGAAGAAAATAAAATTGCAGAGAAAATAGAAAGTCTCAGAAAAGAGATTCAAGAAATCATACAGACACTACGCGACAAGGAAAAAGACAAATTTAGCTTTAAAGTCAAGCACCAGGAGCTCTCTTCTGCCTTGGAGCTTATAGCCCTGAAAGAGAATAATCTAAATCGGGAAATTGAAACCTTTGAAAACGAAATAAAGGAAGGCGAAGTGCTGATCGGCGCAGAAATCCTGGCTTATAAAAACTTTGAAATAAAAGAAGTTTCGGATAGACACACGCAAGAAGAACAAAGGAAAAAAATTGAACGTATTAAAATAAAATTAGAAGATACAAGAACTTCCGGGGGTACAGAAGTGATGAAGGAGTTTGAAGAGATGAAAGAGCGGGATCAATTTTTAGAGAAAGAGTTGGCAGATCTCTCGGCCAGCTTAAAGATAATACAAAAGTTGATTGCCGATTTGAAAGAAAAAATTGATATAGAATTCAAGGAAGGCATAAAGAAAATAAACGTGGAATTTCAGGAATTTTTCTCTCTGATGTTCGGCGGAGGGCATGGCTCTCTTTCTATTATAGAAGAGAAAAAAAGAAGGAGAGTAGAATTAGATGAAAACGGAGAAGAATTATTCGACGGCGAAGAGGAAGAAATAGAGCAGGGAATAGATATTAATGTCTCTCTCCCGCATAAAAAGGTGAAAGAACTCCACGCGCTATCCGGCGGAGAGAGGTCGCTTACTTCTATCGCGTTACTTTTCGCCATGTCGCAAGTGAATCCTCCGCCATTTTTAGTCTTAGACGAAACTGATGCTACGCTTGATGAAGCGAATTCACGCAAATACGGCGATATGCTGGAGAAGCTTTCCAAGCAGTCCCAGCTTGTTGTTGTCACCCATAATCGCGAAACAATGTCCCGCGCGGGAGTGCTCTATGGAGTCACTATTGGCAGTAATGGCGCTTCTAAACTTCTCTCTGTAAAATTCGACGAAGCTACGGCAATTGCGAAGTAAGCTTATGTAATAAGGATTTAAATCCACCCCAAAAATACTTGACAAATAGGTATTTAATATGATATAATATAAGAGTATTATGCTCTTTAAAATTTTACGAAAATGCAATTTGTCGTCCTAGCTTCTAGTATGTGAACTGTCAAACATCGGATGTTTGACAGTTGTGTATTGGAAGCTATGGCGACGCTCCGTCGTCCTCTAGTGCAAACATTTGAGAAAGGAAACGTCCAAGTGGACACACCCTTGATCAAGCGCGCGTACAATCTCGGGTTAAAGGCAGTGCCGAATTTCACGACGCTGTCCGAAGATGAGATCGCCTTCTACGAGGGGAATCTCGATCAGCTACCCGTGGCGGTCGCTCGGGGATTCATTGTCCCCGAACCCGTGCTGGACTTCATCGTCCGCGTGGACCGCTCCGTCAAGCCGAACTACCCTGACTGGATGAAGAAGCTGATGCACCCCGAACTGGAACTCGCGGGACCCGCTGAATACGACCTCTCGCAGGTTGAAGAGTGGCTCCACGACGACCAGAAGCGTGGCTCCGTGGTGGGCAACACCATCTACAAGCACTTGCAGAAAGGCGACAACCTCGCCACCTGCCTGAACTTGCAGGATGGGCTTGCCATTCAAGCCAAGGGCATCGCTGTCTTCCGCAAGTTGTTTGCGGGCAAGGCGGTGTTCCTGTGGGGCTCGGTCGTGCAGAACCACTTCGGCAGCCTGCGTGTCCCGTATCTCATTGAGAACGGTGGCGAGGTCGTGGTGTTTTGGGACTGGCTGGACTACAGCTGGCGCTCCGACTTCCCCGCTCTTCGCTTCAGCAAGTAGCACTCTGGACTTGGGGAACTGTGGTCTTTTTGACACTTTGCCCTTTGTCCTTGCATTCGCGTTTTTTGGACATCACCACTTGTGTGTGGATGGTGCAGAACAACGCATCATTCACACACAAGTGAGTTGTTGGATTATTCCACGCTCACTTGTTTTCTTAAATTTAAAATTTTATTTTTTCTTCTTTGCCTTTGATTATTTTATCCGGCTGGAAAAGTTTGTTTAATTGAATAATGTTTCTTATGGCAGACATGCTTCCATCTTTGTTTAATTTTATCCCCAGAAGCATACCCCGCATAGTATTGGCGGAAAAGCCTTGATCGAAGATGAAGTTCCCGAGCGAATAAGCGATATAACTATTTTTATAAACTTCCATATCTTCTATCACATGCGGATGAGTGCCGATTACTATTTTCGCGCCGTTATCGATCGCCCGGTGCGCCAGCTCCTCCTGTCTTTTGTCGTGTTTCGTTTGATATTCTTCGCCGAAATGAAATGATACGACAAGGTAATCAACCTGTCCTGATGCATTTTTTATTATTTCGTCTAAATCTGGGTTACTTGCAAGCAATATACCCGCATTTTCTTTATCTGCTTTCATCCAATCCGGCCCCTTGTCTGAAAAACCGAGAAATCCTATTTTCATTCCGTATTTTTCAATAATAACCGGCTGCTTCGCTTCTTCTAAATTATTTCCTCCACCGGTATACAGAATTTCATTTTCCCTTAAACGCGACAAAGTATCTAGGTAAGCGATGCGACCCCAGTCTCCGACGTGATTGTTGGCAACTGACAGTATATCGATACCAGTGCCTTTAAGCGCCGGAACAATAGATGGATCCATTCTGAAAGAATATAAATTACCGAAGTCTTCGCCCTTGTCCGATGCTGTACCCTCCAAATTTGCGAATACGATATCATAATTTTTTAGAATTGTTAATTTGCCAAGGAATGCCCCATAATCCCCGCCGAAGTTTCTTTTTACCGAGTTTTTAATTCCGCGATCAAGCATTATGTCTCCGATAAATGCCAAAGTAATAAAATCCGAATTATCAACTTCCGTCATTCCTATTTTTTCTTTTACCCAATTCGCCAATGCGTCAAATTCCGTGCCGTAATACACATTTTTCTTTAAGTGTTTTAAAATATTTTCTATATCCTTGACTCGATCTTCACTATGAAGAAGTATAATAGCAATTACTCGGTTGTCAGATTTTCCCAAAGGAAGAGATAAAAGTGAAATTACTGTTTGTTTCGACTCGTTAGTATATCCACTTTTCCCGCCAATGTAGCCGTCTGTATGCAAGAACTGATTATTACTGGACCAAACACGGTCTTCTTTTTTGTAGCTTTGGTTGGTGGTGATTTTAAACAAATCGGGATGCTGTTCTTTTATATATTTTGCTAACTTAAACAAATCCAGCGCAGTGGATTTGTTATTAGGGGAAAGTCCGCTAGGATCTTCAAAAAAAGTTCTGTCCATGTCTAGGTCTTTCGCTTTTTCGTTCATTTTTTCTATAAAAATATCCCGGCCATAGTGCAGAGCCAGCGCCTCAGCGGCATCATTGCTGGATTCAAGTAGCAGGGGATATAAAATATCGCTGATTTTAATTTTTTCATTTAAAAGAAGATTGCCATTTTTCCCCTCAGTTGCCAGAACTTTTTTTGATATTTGTATTAATTTTTCCGGATTTTGATTTTCTTTAGAAATTATGGCGGTCATAAGCTTGGTGATAGAAGCAATAGGAAATTTATCATCTTGGTTTTTTGTCAAAATAATTTCATTGGTTGTCGCATCGCCTACTATGTAAGATCCCGCTAAAACCGTCGGTTTCTTGTTTGTATCTTTTGTGAAGTAAAAATATTTTGGTGTTTCTTCCAACGCAAAAGCATTTATTGTTTCCGCCATGCCGTCGACTTGTTGAAATTTTTCGTAATTTATATTTTTTACGATGAAAAATGAAATAATGATGGTAATAATTACCAAGCACAGGAACTCTGCTTTTTTCTGATTATTATTGTCCATTATACTAGCGTGTAATCTATGGTTTTTCTTTCCAAATCCACCGCTTTAACTTTTATTTTTATCACATCACCAAGGCGATATCTTTTCTTGTGTTTTTGGCCCATAAGTTCAAGCTTTTTTTCATTAAAAATATAAAAGTCATCGCCTAAATTTCCTATCCGCACTAAGCCCTCGCATTTTGTCTCTTTTTCTTCCACATAAATGCCCCATTCTTTTATTCCGCTAATAACTCCAGTGAAGTTAGATCCAACGCGCGAAGACATATATTCTACTTGTTTGTATTTTATAGAAGAACGCTCAGCATCTGAAGCTCGTTTTTCCTGTTCGCTGGCAATTCGCGAGATTATTTCGTATTCTTTTATTTTCTCCTGCAATTTTTCTTTATTGATTTTTTTATTTGAAACATAGTCCGAGAGAAATCGGTGCACGAGAATGTCTGGATAACGCCTAATGGGGGAAGTAAAATGAGTATAATACTCGAAAGCCAACCCATAGTGTCCAATGTTTTTTGTAGAATAAATCGCTTTCGCCATTGAGCGTATCACCGCTCGATGCACCGTATTCTTCTCATTTTTACCAGACAGACTATTCAAAATGTTATTTATCTCATGGTTAGGTATGACTCCGTCTTTCAAAGACACACGGTATCCCAAACTTCGCAAGAAAAACGCCAAATCCTCCATCTTTTCTTTTCCCGGCAAGTCATGCACCCTATAAACGAAAACACCTTCCTTTTTAACATATTTAGAAATTGTTTCCGCCACTTTTTTGTTCGCCAAAAGCATAAATTCCTCGATTAATTTATTTGAATCGCCCTGTTCTTTCTTTATTACCTTTATTGGGACTCCTTTATTATCAAGTACGAATTTTACCTCTTCTTGGTCTAGAGATATTGCTCCTCGAGAGAAGCGTTCTTTGGTTAACTTTTTCGCCAGATTGTTTAAAATAGAGAGTTCTTTATGTAAGGGAGACTGGGCATGCTTGATGCTTTTTTCCGCTTCTTCGTAGGTGAATCTTTTCTTTGAGTGTATAACTGTGCGCCCATACCACCCTTCTTTTATTTTTGCATTCTTGTCTATTATAAAAACTGCGCTCATAGTGAAGCGATCCTTGTGTGGGACTAGCGAACATAAGTCATTAGAAAGTATTTCAGGTAACATCGGTATTGTCCTATCCACCAGATATACGGAAGTTCCGCGTTCTTTCGCTTCATGATCAAGTTCGGAACCAATCTTTACATAATGCGACACATCGGCTATATGAATGCCTATTTCATATTCTTCTTCGTTTGTTTCTTTGAGTGCAATTTTTCTAAATGACAGCGCGTCATCAAAATCTTTAGCATCTGAAGGGTCAATGGTAAAGGTGAGAGTATTTCTGAAATCTCTGCGGCCGGCATAATCTTCTTTTTTTCCGCCAGAGGCGGATCCGCCTTGGGCGGATATTCTTCTAGCTTCCTCCTCGACTTTTCTGGGGAATTTTGAATCGAAACCTTTCTCAAGTGCGATAGCCTGCATTTCCACGTCATTATCGCCAGGTCGACCGAAAATTTTAATGATTTTTCCCTCCGGCGCCTTACGCGCGTCTTTCCAGGAAAACAATTCGGCAAAAACTTTCTGCCCTATTTTTGCGCCGGACAAATTCCTCTCCGGAATTAAAATATCCGTATACATTTTCGTATCGTCCGGTCTTAAAAAAAACATACCGTGTTCTTTCTCTAAAACTCCCGCGAAAGAATTTTTGGCACGTGAGATTATTTTTACAACTTCTCCGGTTTGCCTTCGGTGGCTCTTTGGATGAAGGATTATTTCTACCATATCGCCGTGCAACGCTGTGTTTAAGTGCTGTCTGGCAATTTCCGGGTCCTCTTTTAATGTAGTTGCGACATAACCGATGCCCTTAGAAGAAATCGAAATAATTCCAGTTAAAGTTTTAAGCTCTCTGTGATGTGTTTTGTGTTTCATTACTCTCAATATAACATAGAATTTCTAACTTGACTACACGGCTCATGTATGCTATACTTTTTATAGATTGTGGAGTGGGGAATGTCTTCAACACACAAAGGGGGTGATTGAAGATGACCAACAGAAGGTTTGGTCTGGGACTCAATCAGCCCCAGCCTCCGCCCCAAGCGGAGAGTCCCTTCTGGAAGCATCCACTACTCTTGGTCGCCTTAGTGGCAGCGCTTGGGATCATCGGATCCGTCGCGCTCGCTTACTTCGGCCCCAGGTGAAGAAAAGAAGGGAGAGCAAACATCGTATGAAGGCGCCGCTACGGAAGTGCCGCAGCGGCGCCAGTTGTTTTTTAAATAAACTATGTTAAACTCATTCGTATGTTAAAAATCAGATTGCAAAGAATCGGCAGAAAAAATGACCCGTCGTTTAGGGTCGTTTTGACCGATTCGAAGAACAGCACCAAAAGCGGAAAATTTCTCGAAATTGTCGGCATCTATAACCCGAAAGCTGGAGTAACTAATTTCAATACCGAAAGGATAAAATATTGGCTCTCAAAGGGCGCAAAACTCTCCGACACAATACATAATTTCCTAGTACACCGAAAGGTAATTGAAGGCAAGAAAGTAAATGTTTTGCCGAAAAAAAAGCCAACCAAAAAGAGAAAAGAATTAAAGGCAAAGAAATAAAAAGTTGACCCCGTCGCTCGCGAGCGACGGGGTTGAAAGCTAAAAAATAATTCTGTATAATATCAGGATAGCAGTTATGTCGTAATTACTGCACTATTATAAGTTTCAGCCAGAGGCTGATCCGCCTTTGGTGGAAAAAATAAAATTTCTGAAATATATGCAAGAAGCTGATAAGGAATTTCTGGAATACGTAGTCAAAGCGCTTGTTGATAATCCGAACGATGTGAAACTCGACAGGACTGTCGACGAGATGGGTGTGCTCATTTCACTCACCGTGAATCCTGCCGATATGGGCAAGATTATCGGACGAATGGGCAACACTGCGAAAGCCATTCGCACACTTCTCCGAATCATCGGCATGAAAAATAATGCCCGAGTGAATTTGAAGATAAACGAGCCAGAGGGAGGAGTAAGGCCAGAGAGAGTAGAAAGACCTATGAACTCTGCTCCAACGCTTAAGACCGTAGACCAAGCGATGGAAGACTTGAAAGGAATATAAGAAAATCCCCTGTAAGGGGGATTTTTGTTATACTTAATTTATGAATTTTCATATAATTACAATTTTCCCAAATATTTTCGATTCGTATATAAATGAGTCTATTTTAGGGCGGGCGATAAAAAATAAAATAGTGAATATAAAATTTTATAACCCCAGAGACTTTGTGGCAGGCAGTAAAAGCAATTACAAACCGGTGGATGGCAAGCCATACGGCGGTGGCGCCGGCATGGTGCTTCAAGCAGAACCAATTCTAAAAGCGTTTACGAAAATTGAAAAAAACCTAAAAAGTAAAAAAAAGAAAATTGTTATATTTTCAGCCAAGGGGAAATTTTTCAATCAAAAAATCGCTTACGACTGGGCAAATAAATATGAAGAAATTATTTTTATCACTGGTCGCTATGAGGGGATTGACGAGAGAGTGAAAAAAGCGCTCAAAGCCGAGGAAATTTCTATTGGTCCGTACGTATTAACCGATGGCGATGTCGCGACGATGGTCGCCCTGTCTGCGGTGTCTAGACTCCTGCCCGGGGCGATTCGCATGGAATCCTTAAAGGAAGAATCATATTGGAATTTATTATTAAAAAAAGAAAAGGATGGCAAAGTAGGGGAGAATGGCTTGGAATATCCGCAATATACCCGTCCGGAAGTTTTAAAATATAAGGGCAAAAAATACAAAGTCCCGAAAGTTCTACTTTCCGGCCACCATGCAAAAATAAATGAATGGAAGAGGAGGTAATTTACCGTATCGTTTGTTAATCGTTCTTTTTTCTGCTGTGGTCTCGTATTAAAGCGGCAATTAGTTCTCGCATATCATTTATTTCATCATCAAGGACATCAAGCTGATGTCTGTTTTTTGATTCAGCAGAAACACTCATTCTTTCAAACATGATTTCAATTATTATATTAATATAACGTTTAATTTTTTTTGCCAGATCAAATTCGCTTTCACCCAATCTACCTGCCACCAAGTCAACAACTCTTCCGATTATTTCTTCTTCTTCTTTGACTTTGGTAATTTCTTTATTAATATCTTCTTTGCTTTCTTTTTTATATGGTTCCCAATCCTTCAAATCCAACCCCAGTTTATTTCTTTTAGCCCAAAGCCTTTTTGTTAATTTATTAATTTCCTCAAAACCAGCCAACTTAAAAACTTCCGTAATTTTATCTCCCTGTTGTTTTTCTGTATCTGTCTCCAAAAATCCTCCCGGAGTCTTATCTTCTTCGGGTTCTACTTCCTCCTCCCTATCTTCCCCCATCTTTTCTTCTTCTCCCTCATCTTCAATTTTTTCATCAGCCCATTCAGTTGCATTAGCAACTTTTTCTATAGCAGACTTTTCTTTTTGGTCTGTCGGAGAGGCTTTAAAACGCCGAGATTTTAATTTTCCCAAAATTGCATCAGTCCATAAATTTTGTCCAGCCCAATTTTGTTTTTCTGCGAAAGTTGTTTTTCGCAGCCCAAACATTTTTCTTTTCTTTACAGAGGGAATAGTATGTCCGCCTTCTTGCCCATGGCTTTCAGCAAGCTTTTTAGCCATATCTCGATGTTCTCTGGGCATAGCATCTTCTGGTATAAATTTTTCTGGCATTACTTATATATTAGCACTTTTTATTCACACCAACATTTGACAAAAAGCTGTGGATAAGTATACTATAAGGGATTCATTGATTGAGTTTCGGATGCAATCATTTTAAGGTTTACTTAATCATAATATCTAAATAAATAAAAAGCTAAAGAAAAGCATTTTTCCCTTGTTTTTCTTTGATTTTTTGCTTTATTGATTTAATCAAAATATGCAAAAAGACATCGTGCGTCCGAAGAAATATTTTGGCAGATACAAAAAACCTCTCATAGAATTTCCAAATTTGATTGAAGCCCAGGTCAAGAGTTTTAAGTGGTTGGTAGAGACGGGTATTAAGGAAGTTTTTAAGGAATTCTCTCCGATTTCCGATTACTCCAATAAAAAATTTCAGCTTGAGTTCTCCTCTTTCTCTTTAGGAGAGCCAAAGTTTGATGAGAATTATTCAAAGATAAACAAGCTCTCATATCAGGGATTGCTGAAGGCGCGAGTGAAGTTAACGAACAAAATTCTAGGCACCGTGAAAGAACAGGAAATTTTTATGTCGGAACTTCCCCGAATGACCACGCATGGAACTTTCATAATCAACGGCGTAGAGAGGGTAATAGTGCCACAGCTGGCAAGAAGCTTCGGAGTTTTCTTCACCGAGTCTGAAAACAAAGGGAAAAAATGTTTTGGCGCAAAAATTATTCCGGCCCGCGGAGTCTGGATTGAACTTGAATCTGAAGCGGACGGCACAATCTACATCAGAATAGACAAGAAAAGAAAATTTTCCGCTACTACACTTCTTCGGGCTATGGGTTATACAAGTGATGAAATGATTCTTAAGATATTTGATAAGCACCCTTCAGCGACAGAATCCATTAAAATGTGCCTGACCAAAGATACGGCAAAAAATTTAAATGGTGCCTATATTGAAATTTACAAGCGCCTCCGAGATGGAGATATGGCGACTGCCGATAATGCGAAGGAATTTATTGACTCTCTTTTTACCGAAGAGCGTTACGATCTGTCCCCGGTAGGACGTTTCAGATTTAATAAACGCTTTGAAAAAGAAATGACCGAGGCCGAGCTTGCCCGCCGAACAATTTCTAAAGAAGATTTAATGACAGTCATTGCACATATTGCCCTGCTCAACAATACTCCCGGCGCAAAATCCGATGATATAGACCATTTAGGGCAGAGAAGAGTGCGTTTCGTTGGAGAAATTCTTCAACAGAAAGTACGCACTGGCATGATGCAGATTAAAAGAAATATTCAAGACCGCATGTCCATCATTGATGTTGATACGGCTATGCCCATACAGATTATCAATCAGCGCCCGCTTCAAGCCCGCATTAAAGAATTCTTTACTACCAACCAGCTTTCCCAATTTATGGCGCAAGAAAATGTTCTAAACGAAATAGAGCATTTGCGCACCCTCTCGGCATTGGGGCCCGGTGGACTCACTCGTGAGCGCGCAGGACTTGAAGTACGTGATGTGCACCCGTCACACTACGGACGAGTATGCCCGATCCATACTCCAGAAGGGCCAAACATTGGTCTTATTCTACATCTTGCTACCTATGCAAAAATAAACGATTTCGGAATTATCGAGACACCTTATATAAAAGTTAAAAATGCGAAAATCACCGGAGAGATAATTTACTTAAATGCATTAGAAGAAGAAAAATACAACATTGCCCATTCCGGCATTCCTTATGACGGAAATGGGAAAATAAGCGAAGAAAAAGTGGCAGCCAGAGTTAAGACAGAACCCGGCATAATCTCTCGCGACGAAGTGGATTTTATCGATGTCGCCGCTAATCAGGGATTCTCTATCGCCACCTCGATGATTCCTTTCCTGGAACACAATGATGCTAATCGCGCACTGATGGGAAGCAATATGCAAAAACAGGCTGTGCCCTGCGTTTTACCCGAAGCGCCGTTTGTGGCAACCGGCGTTGAAGAATTGGCCTCACGAGATTCTGGCAGATTGGTAATAGCGCTGGAAGATGGTGTAATTTCTTATTTGGATGCGAAAAAAATAGTAGTTAAGGGAAAGAAAGAATTAACTTACAGCCTTGTTAATTTTTTGAGAAATAATAATTTTTCCGTCTTTCATCAACGTCCGGCAGTGAATTTGGGTCAAAAAATTAAAAAAGGAGATATTTTGGCCGACACTTCTAGTACTGTAGACGGACAGATTTCACTTGGCCAAAACATTTTTGTCGCATTTTTATCTTGGTTCGGATCAAACTATGAGGACGCAATAGTAGTTTCTGAACGTATTGTAAAAAATAGTAAATTTACTTCTGTGTATGTGGAAGAGTTTGTTTGTGTAGTGCGCGATACAAAACTTGGTCCAGAAATTACCACTCGCGATATACCAAACGTCGGTGAATTAAAACTCAAAGATCTGGATGAAGACGGCATTGTGCGCATAGGAGCGGAAGTCAGGGAGAACGATATTCTAATCGGCAAGATTACTCCAAAAGGCGAGACCGAATTAACGCCCGAAGAGAGACTGCTCCGCTCTATTTTTGCCGAAAAGGCACGCGATGTTAAAGATACATCACTGCGAATGGAACACGGCAAACGCGGAAGAGTAATTGGTGTAAAAATTTTCTCCCGCGATTTAGGACACACCCTTGAGGCTGGTATCATTAAAAAAATTGTTATTGAAGTCGCACAAATCAGAAATATATCTGTCGGCGATAAACTCTCGGGGCGCCATGGAAACAAGGGAGTTATCTCTATGATTCTTCCGGAAGAGGATATGCCTTATACGACCGATGGAACTTCTGTTGACATAATACTTTCACCCCTAGGCGTGCCTTCTCGTATGAACTTGGGACAAATTTTAGAAATGCACCTTGGAATGGCGGCAAATACATTAGGTTATCAAGCCATTGTTCCTCCATTCTTGGGAGCGAAACACGAAGAAATAAAAGAAGAATTAGTAAAAGCCGGGCTTCCCGAAAATGGCAAATTGCAACTTTTCGATGGACGCACAGGAGAGGCTTTTAAACAGGATGTGGCCGTGGGTTATATGTATATTTTAAAGCTTCACCATATGGTGGAAGACAAGATTCATATGCGCTCCATCGGACCTTACTCTTTAATTACTCAACAGCCCTTGGGTGGAAAGGCTCAAGGCGGGGGTCAAAGATTCGGAGAAATGGAAGTGTGGGCGCTTGAAGGATACGGCGCGGCTTATACACTGCGCGAAATGCTTACCATTAAGTCTGATGATATTTTGGGTCGTTCACAGACTTTTGATTCAATTATTAAAAATGAAACAATAAAGTCGCCCAATTCCCCGGCATCATTTAATGTGCTTCTAAATTATCTGCGAGGACTTGCCCTTGACATTAATCTAAAAAAATATGAAAACTCTTAATACAACTGAATTTGACCACATAACGCTTAAACTTGCTTCACCTGAGCAGATCAAAGAATGGTCTTTTGGAGAAGTTACCAAACCGGAAACGATAAATTATCGTACCGGAAGAAGCGAACGCGGAGGTCTTTTTGATGAAAAAATATTTGGTCCGGAAAAAGACTATGAATGTTATTGCGGTAAATACCGCCGAATTCGCTATAAGGACATTATCTGCGAGAAGTGCGGAGTGGAAGTTACTCGTTCCATCGTTCGCCGAGAGCGCATGGGTCATATCGAACTTTCAACCCCGGTTTCTCATATTTGGTTCTTGCGCGGAGTGCCCTCACGCATGAGTATTCTGCTTAATATTTCCGTATCTGATCTCGAGAAGGTAATATATTTTGCCGGATATATAATTACTAAAGTTCATGAAGATGAAAAAGAAACCATCATTTCTGGCCTTGATAAAGAATTCAAAGCGAAACTAAAAAATGCAACGGACGATGATACTCGCGAAAAGCTGAAGAATTTACTTTCCAGCACCAAAAAAGAAATTGGGGAAATTTACGAAGGCAAAGTCCTAAATGAAATTTCCTTCCATCACTTTTCTTTGAAATACGGAATTTGTTTTGAGGCCAACATCGGCGCTGAAGCCATATATTCTATTTTTAAAAACCTGGACTTGAACAAGTTAAAAACTCTTACTGAAGTTATGCTTGAAAAAGCCGGCGTGGCCGAAAAAGAGAAATTACAAAAAAGACTTTCTCTTATTCGCGCAATGCTTTATGCCTCTATTCGGCCAGAATGGATGTTCTTGACCATTATTCCGGTTATTCCGCCGGTACTTCGTCCAATGGTGGCACTTGACGGTGGCAGACATGCGACTTCGGACTTGAATGATCTCTATCGCCGAGTTATTAACCGAAACAATCGTTTAAAGAAATTAAAAGAAATTAATGCCCCGGATGTAATTTTAAGAAATGAAAAAAGAATTATTCAAGAAGCAGTAGATGCATTAATTGATAACTCTATTGCCAAGCAAAATGAGAGCGCTGCCATGAGCCAGTCTCAAAAGCGTCCGCTTAAATCCCTATCGGATAATTTAAAATCAAAACAGGGTCTTTTCCGCCAAAATCTGCTTGGAAAACGCGTAGATTATTCAGGCCGTTCGGTAATCGTTGTCGGACCCCAGCTTAAATTAAACCAATGCGGATTGCCGAAACATATGGCGCTTGAATTATTCCGACCCTTTGTCATATCAAAAATACTGCAAGCGGAACTTGCCTTCAATATTCGCGGAGCAAATAAGCTCATAGAAGAACGAACTCCGGAAGTTTGGGCCATGCTTGATGAGGTTATACAGGGAAAATATGTGCTTCTAAACCGCGCCCCCACCCTGCATCGTTTAGGTATTCAAGCCTTTAACCCAATTTTAATAGAAGGAAACGCCATTCAGGTGCACCCATTAGTGTGCCAGGCTTTTAATGCCGACTTCGACGGAGACCAGATGGCTGTTTACGTTCCACTTTTGGGAGAAGCGCAACTGGAGGCTAAAGAATTAATGGCTGCCAATAAAAACTTACTAAAACCACAGAACGGTGATCCGATAGTGCACCCCTCTAAGGATATGGTACTCGGTTCCTATTGGATGACAAAATTTGTTGATGGAGAATTGGGCGAAGGCAAACACTTTTCCAATCCAAATACTGCTATAACCGCATATGAATATGGCATAGTATCACTCTCCGCCAAAATAAAAGTCCTTGCAACCGATACGCCAAAGTACAAGAGATTTAATGGAAGACTTTTTGAAACATCCGTTGGTAAATTGTTGTTCAATAGTATATTGCCCAACGACTTTGCTTATGTGAATGACGAAATGAATCAAAAGAGATTGTCGGCTCTTGTGGATGAACTTATAATGCACTACGGAGTAGATGAGACTCCTCCAATTTTGGATAAAATTAAGGCATTTGGTTTTAAGTACTCAACTATTTCCGGCACCACCTGGGGATTAGATAATGTTAAGGTTCCTGTTGAAAAAGAAAATATTGTGAAACGTGGACGAAAATCAGAGGACGAAGTTGTTTCTCAGTGGAAAGAAGGCCTTCTTTCTGAAGAAGAAAAATATCAGAAAGTTATTGAAATTTGGACCCATGCCAAAAAAGAATTGGAAAAAATTTTACCCAATACTCTTCCAAAAAACGGTTCCACTTACGACTTGTTTACTTCCGGAGCAAGAGGCACTATGACTTCTTTGGTGCAAATGACGGGAATGAAAGGCTTAATTCAAAACAATCAAGGTCAAACATTGGAATTCCCGATTATTCCTTCTTATCACGAAGGGCTTTCTCCAATTGAATATTTCGTTACTACTCACGGTGCTCGCAAGGGCGCTTCCGATACCGCTCTTAATACCGCAAAAGCCGGATATCTGACTCGTAGATTAGTAGATGTTGCGCAAGATGTGGTAATTACCGAAAAAGATTGTGGCACCAGAGAGGGTAAAATTGTAAGTAAAGAAAATATTTCTGGAATTGAAATTTCACTTTCGAAAAATATTCGTGGACGTGTATTAGCGGGAGATCTCAAAGATAAAAATATTGTTTACAAGAGAGGTTTCTTAATTACTAAGGAAGAAGCTCACGTTATTGAAAAAGCCGGTTTCTCGGAAGTATTTGTCCGCTCTCCGCTTACATGCAAAACGGTCCACGGTATTTGTGTTATGTGTTATGGGCTGGATTTGGGCAGAAATCATTTAGTTGACTTGGGGGAAGCGGTAGGCATCATTGCCGCTCAAGCTATCGGCGAGCCGGGTACACAACTTACCCTTCGCACTTTCCATGCCGGAGGCGTTGCTGGTACTGATATTACCACCGGGTTGCCCCGTATTGAAGAAATATTTGAACGTAGAAT
>Ga0155762_109_pt1 | contig 29209 bp, 42 predicted proteins | sample RifCSPlowO2_01_FD_107416 | JGI IMG/M metagenome (GOLD analysis project Ga0155762, IMG submission 107416) | Candidatus Nomurabacteria bacterium RIFCSPLOWO2_01_FULL_39_17
TTAGAAACCCACCAGGTCACCCCACCAACTTTTATGTTTTTTTATCAAAAAGTAATTCACTCTTTTCCAAGCCTTGACCGGAAAAACTCCCAAATTAATTTTTAAGCAATCGTGACCCAAAGCCGTAACCGTGGATATTCCCAAATTGCACCAAATAGTATATCAAAATATAAAAAAAGAGTCAAAGAGTCTAAGTTTCAAAGTATTAAAATGAAAAAACCGTCCCTCCGAACGGAATTTTCATTCCTGGAGAAACGGTTTTGATTGCGAGAGGAACCCAAGTTACTGTTGCGGAGAGAAGACTCGATGCCCGCGGACGCCGCGCCAAACGTCATCGTGCCGGAACTCGTCCAAGCAAGCGTCGAGCTCGCCCCTATCGTGCACACAGACGTCAGCAACGAAGACATTGCTCAGGTCTTCCATGACAGCCTCGTCGCCCTTGGTGAGGACGAAGAAGTTTGCACGGCCGTCTCCGCGAAGCTTGTCGGAATTATCCCGACACAACTTCAGAAACTGACTGCCGAGCACGCGTCGCTTCTCGAGATCTGTGGCGATGTTCCCGAGAAAGTCCGAGAACTTGCCGCTCTGAGTGAGCTCATCGGACGCGATTTCGGCCTCAGGCGCCACACCCGAGAACATGATACCCCAGTTCTCGAAGTCGGGGTCGAAATAGGCACGAAACGCCTTACGCGCAGTCGCGTAGGTGTCCTTGCCGTCCGTCGCTCCGAGCTTGAACGTGAAGAGTCGGCGGAGGTAAACCTTCGCACTCTTCACTACCGGAACCCAGCACGGCTCTCTGCGGTTGAACTTGTTGAGTTCTGTGAGCCACTCCTCACCAATCTCGGGATTAACCAAGTTGGAGATGAGCTGAAAGAGCGGTCTGAGAAATACCCAGAGCGCCCTTCTGAGCATGGTGAGATCCATGGTCAGAATCCTCCTTAGAAAGAGATAGCCAGGCAACCCTAGTGTCGCCATAGCTTTGAAAAATCCATAATAAATTATGTTTTAATTACTCAAAGCTATGGCGAGTTTTCGTAATGTGTAAAAGAGCTATATCCCTACATTATACACCCAACAAGCTCTTTTGTCAATATAGTTAAATACCCTTAAATTTCCTAATCTCTTCGCAAAGCTTTCGAGCTTCTTCTTTCGGATTGTCGGAAAAAATAATACCTCGAGCGGAATGAATAATGAGGCCTAGTCCTTCGCTATTTAATCCATTTTTCATTACTTCTTCTACACTTCCCTCTTGCGCCCCGATTCCGGGTACCAAAAAAGTCATCTCACCAGAAATCTCTCTTATCTTTTTCATCTCTTCTGGATAAGTCGCGCCGACGACAAGCATACAATTATTATTTTTATTCCACTCTTTAGAAACCTTCTCTGCAACAATTTGCCAAAGTTTCTTGTGCAAAGTATGCAAAGTCGAACTTTGCACAATTTCTAAATCCTGTAATTCCCCTGCTCCTTTATTTGAAGTCTTGCATAGAACTATTGAAACTTTATCTTTTCTGTCTAAAAACGGCTGCACTGCTTCCTGTCCCAAGTATGGATGAAGAGTTACGGCGTCAAAATCAAGCCAATCAAAAATCGCAGATATATAACTCTTATTTGTATTGCCAATATCCGCGCGTTTAGCATCCATGATAGTAAAAATATCGGGGTGATTTTTAACTATATATTCCATAGTCATTTTCAACTCTTTAATTCCCCTATCTCCTCTTGCTTCATAAAAAGCGCTGTTTAATTTAAAAGCGGCAGTATATTCATGTACTTCTCCTATAATCCATTTATTAAATTCAAGTTGGGGAAATTCTAACGACTTAAATCTCTCCGGCAGTTTTTCAAAATCAGAATCCAGTCCTACGCAAAGTAGCGAATTGATTTTTTCGGCTCTCTGGTTGTATTTTTCTATAGAGTTCATTTTTTAGATTCTAAAAATTTCTTACCGTGGCCAAGAGTTGTATTTATGGGGATACCACTTTTACACAAAGGACATTTCTCTGGTTTATACAATGGAACTTCAATATTACTTAGTGCTTCAAATGGAACTCCTAAAGTTTCGGAATTAACTTCTTTCGGATTTCTGTTAACCATGGCGCAAACACCAATAATGTTGCCACCCACATCCTTTACTGCCTTTATAACTTTTCTAATTGAAATCCCGGTAGATATATTATCCTCAACAATAAGCACTCGTTTTCCTTTTACCAACTTGTCATATCCCCGAGAAAAAAATTGCTTTTCTTCATTTTCTACTTTAACTTTTTCGCTAAAAACTGCCAGAGCACGGCTCCCCATTTTGTTTAGATAATAAGTCACCCACTGGGATAAAATCACTCCGCCCATGGTAGGGCCTACGACAATCTCAATATTTCTATCCTTGTATTTTTCTGCGTAAAGCTCGCAAATTCTAGATGTTTCTTTAATATGAGGATATAAAACATCTTTGTTCATATATGTATCAAAATGCACTCCTTGCGTCCCAACAAAGTGGCTACCAGAAATAATAACTCCCAGTTTTGTCAATATTTCAATTACTTCATTCATTGTTTTATCTTAACCTCTCTTTTATCTCTTTAGCAAGGTAGGGGTTCCACATTGCGCCAGTAGCCGACATTACGAAATTCGCTCCGACATTTCGGTATTCAAAAAAGTCATTTGGGGTTATAACCCCGCCGACACCGATTATTTTAAATTTTCCTCCAACTTCCTTCCTCGCTCTTGCCAGTTTCTCTGCCATTTCTAGTCCCGCCCATTTAATAGCTGCTCCGCAGACCCCGGAGCGTAATCTGTTCTCCCCGGGTAACGCCTGATTGCCGTTTTTATCTACAACTTCCACAGAAATAGTATTGATAGCGGAAATACCCTGCGCATATTTTTCAGCAATCTCGGCTAATTTTTTTATATCTTCATACTCTTTGTAATAACCAACTTTTAGAATAAGCGGTATATTCCCTATAACTTCTCGCACTGCTTTACAAACTCTCTCCGTCATATTCAAGTTATAACAAACAAGTCCTTCGTTGCCGATATTCGGGCACGACAAATTCATTTCTAAAACCTTTACCCCGGTTTCTTTGGCTTGCTTAGCGGCTAGGGCATAGTCTGCGATAAATTCCGCCTCCGTTTGATTCTCCTTGACCGTGCCCATAAAACCAAGAACAAGAACTTGTCCGTTTCTCGCGTAAGACAAGGTATGTTTCACATCCGCTTGCCAGACGCTCGGTTCGCGAGACGGCACGCCGAAAGAATTGGTTATGGAAATCGGTTCGCTATATTTATTATCCACCAATAACTTGTCCTGCGCTTTTTCCATAGTTAAATCTCCTTCTATTTTAACACTTAAAATATTCGGGAATGGATGACATGGGAATACGGCAGATCTGATAGTTTTATATACACAAATATCAAAACCTTTTTCAAATGCGCTTCTACAAAAGTTACTATTGATTAGGGGTCCAGCGGGTATGCCAAAAGGAGAATTCACTTTTACCCCAAAAAAATCATACTCTTTACTAGTGGACACCGAGTGTCCACTAAATACTTCTCCGTCGGCGAAAACGCCAAAAGGCCCTTCCTTAAAGTTCTCTTCGTAAGTCTTCGCCGGGTCATAAAAAGGGGTTGGCATTATTTTTATAGTATCAAAAATTAAAACAAAAAACACCCCGAGAGAGTGTTTTTTGTTTTTTGTCCTTCTATTTACTTGTCTTTTCCCTCTTCGTGCTGGTATATGTCCTGCAAAATTTTTAATCTTGCGTTCAAAAATATGTATTTTCTTTTGAGGGCATGCTCCTGTTGAAATGGTTTTGTGTTTTTCTTAATATATTCAGCTGTTGGTCCTTCTGTATCTAGTGCTTTTTTAGGTTTATCCATTTCTGCGATTACACTTTCTACATCTTTTTTTGCTTCTTTTATTAGCGCTTCCAACTGCTCAGCCATTAGGCCTTTTGCTTCTTCTCTTGCAAAATTTTCTATCTCTACCATGTCCTCATTAAAATCAGCAGTTTTACTCTCTTCTCCAGCATCTTCGGTATGTCTTTTGGCGACCTCGTTTTGATACTTTACAGAGATGCCCAGAATACGGTCCATGACCGTGCGCTTCTTAGAATAATTTTGGGCAATTCTTTTTTGTCTTTCCGCTTCAGTACGATAAGAATCAGATGCCTTCGCCATATCATGCGCTAAACTTTTGTCTTTCACTGGTTTCCAGTGTGGCCTAAAATTTTCTAGTCCCATAAATTTTTTAAGTTAATTAATAACAAGCTAATAATACCCCCGATACCTTTCAGCAAGTGGGTTTTATACACAGCTAAAATAATGAGCAAGGACTCCCCTTGCTCATTTATTTTATTTGCGAGAAGCGATGATAGTTTCTGCAATGTTCTGGGGAACGATGTCGTAGCGCACGAATTCCATAGTGAAAGACGCGCGGCCTTCAGTCATTGAACGTAATCCGGTCATATAGCCGAACATTTCGGAAAGGGGAACAATGGCGCGCATAACCTTATTCATTCCCCTGTCTTCCATGCCTTCAATAAGTCCGCGCTTGGAAGAAAGGTTTCCTGTCACATCACCCATAAATTTCTCTGGAGTCACCACTTCCACTTTCATCATTGGCTCAAGAATGACCGGATTGGCGCGCTTGCAGGCATCTTGCACCGCTATCGAGGAAGCTATTTTGAAAGCCATTTCATTCGAGTCCACTTCGTGATAACTTCCATCCCAAAGGTCTACTGAAACATTCACCATTTTAAATCCGGCGAGTACTCCGCGGTCTAAACCTTCTCTAAATCCTTTTTCACAAGGAGTGATGTATTCTTGCGGGATAACTCCGCCCTTAATGTTGTTAACGAACTCAAAGCCCGGGGACCTTTTTGTGTTCTTTGGTAAGTCTTCTAACTCTTCCTTGTTGAGCATAGCCATCGGCTTAACTTTAATCTTCACATGGCCGTAGTTTCCGCGGCCACCGGACTGTTTGATATATTTTCCTTCCGCTTCGGCGTTGCCGGTAATAGTTTCTCTGTATGCTACTTGCGGTTTGCCGACGTTGGCTTCCACAGTAAACTCTCTTTTCATGCGATCAACGATAATTTCCAAGTGCAATTCTCCCATTCCGGCGATAATAGTTTCGCCAGTTTCCTGATCGGTGCTAACTTTAAAAGTCGGGTCTTCTTGCGCAAGACGATTGAGAGCCATACCCATTTTCTCTTGATCAGCTTTTGTCTTCGGCTCGATTCTAAGAGAGATGACGGGTTCTGGAAATACAATTCTGTTTAATTCCACTGGATTATCTTCATCGCAAAGGGTGTCTGAAGTAATGGTGTCTTTAAGTCCCACTGCCGCGGCAATTTCTCCGGCGAAAACTTTTTTCACTTCTTCGCGGTCGTTCGCATGCATTCTTAAGATTCGGCCGATGCGTTCTTTGTTGCGAGTGCGCGGATTATAAATATAACTGCCAGCTGTAAGCGTACCGGAATATACGCGAAAAAAAATAAGCTGTCCGACGAATGGGTCGGTCGCTACTTTGAAAGCAAGCGCCGAGAAAGGCTCTTCGTCAGAAGCATGCCTAATGGCGGGTTTGTCGTTATTTGGATTTATGCCAGTGATGGGAGGGATATCTATCGGGGACGGCAGATAGTCCACTACTGCATCAAGCACGAGTTGCACGCCCTTATTTTTCAAAGCCGAGCCGGCGAAAACCGGAAAAATGGTGTTTTTAATCACCGCCTTGCGGAGAGTTTTCTTTAATGTCTCCAAATTCGGAATCATGCCGTTGAAATATTCCGACATCATTACTTCGTCGGTCTCAACTATTTTCTCAATAAGCATAGCATGATACTTTTCGGCATCAGCTTTTAAATTTTCTGGAATTTCTTTTTCGATAACCGTATTTCCCATTTCTCCTTCAAAGTAGTACGCTTTCATCCGAAGCAAATCAATAACTCCTTCAAATTTTTCTTCCAGGCCGATAGGGATCTGCATGCGCACTGCATTTTTATTTAAACGGTCAAGAATTGTTGCATAAGAATGTTCAAAAGAAGCGCCAGTGCGGTCTAATTTATTTATGAAACATACGCGAGGAACTTTCGCTTCATCAGCGTAACGCCAGTTAGTTTCGGATTGCGGTTCTACGCCAGCCACGCCGTCAAAAACGACGACAGCGCCATCGAGTACGCGTAGGGATCTTTTAACTTCCACGGTGAAATCAATGTGTCCCGGAGTATCAATTATATTAAAACGATGCTTCTTGGTTTTATCATTTGAAGTATAGGTCGGAGTCCAAAAACAAGTGACGGCGGCGGAAGTAATGGTAATTCCCCGTTCTCGCTCCTGTTCCATCCAATCTGTCGTTGTGTCGCCATCGTGTACTTCACCGATTTTATGCGATACGCCAGTATAAAAAAGCACGCGCTCGGTTGTGGTTGTCTTTCCCGCATCGATGTGCGCAATAATTCCAATATTCCTAACTTTTTCCAGCGGATAATCTCTTTCCATGTTTTTTGATTACCAGGCAAAGTGGGCAAAAGCTTTGTTGGCTTCGGCCATTTTGTGAGTATCTTCTTTCTTCTTAATAGCAGAACCTTCATTTTTGGAAGCGGCGATTAGTTCTTCGGCAAGTTTTAGATGCATTGGACTTCCTTTCTTGGTGCGGGCGGCATCGCGAATCCAGCGCATAGCCAGTGCCAAACGTCTTTCGGGCCTGACTTCTCTCGGCACCTGATAATTCGCGCCTCCGATACGTTTTGAACGTACTTCAGTCAAAGGGCCTGCATTTTTTATCGCTAAGTCGAAGATCTCAAGTGGATTCGGATTACTTGTTTTTTCTTTTACAACATCAAGGGCCTGATACATTATTTTTCGGGCTGTTTCCTTTTTCCCGGACCACATAATGTAATTGATAAATTTCTCCAATTTTTGAGAATTGTAGATAAAATCCGGCTTCACTATATTTTTATTTGTAATTTTCCTTCGCATTTTTACTTTATAACTTTATGAACTTTATAACTTTCTACTTTTTTTCAGCTCTTGGTTTCTTGGTGCCGTAGAGGGAACGGCCTTGTCGTCTTTTTTCTATTCCTTGAGTATCGAGTACTCCGCGCACAATGTGATATCGCACTCCAATTAAATCCTTTACGCGTCCGCCTCGAAGCATGACTACTGAGTGTTCTTGCAAGTTATGCCCTTCGCCGGGAATATAAGCCGTCACTTCCATGCCGTTGGTTAGGCGAACTCTGGCAATCTTGCGGAGCGCTGAGTTTGGTTTTTTGGGAGTAGTAGTTGAAACTTTTGTGCAAACTCCGCGCTTAAAGGGGGCTGGGTAAAAGACTGGACGGTTTTTCAAAGTGTTGAATCCGCGCGCTAAAGCCACCGTTTTAGATTTAGGATGGGTTTTTACTCTGTTTTTCTTTATTAATTGGTTAATTGTAGGCATAAATTGACTGCCATTAAAAAAGTCCCAGACTTCAAGGGGACGATAACAATATAATACAGTTTGGGGAAAATTGCAAACCGCTAAAAGCCGTGCCCGGTGATTAAGTTATAAAGGAAAAACAATATTGGCTGTAGGTAAACAGAGAAATAGAAGATAAAGATAAGAAGAAAAATAAATGCGTATTGCTCAAGGAAATAGACAACCGAAAATAAAGACTTTGGCAGAAGAGTGAAAAGGATTCTGGAACCATCAAGCGGGGGCAGGGGCATAAGATTAAACAACGCTAAGGCCAGATTTGTTATGACAATAGAAGAAACTATGACAAAAAAACCAGTTGGAAGATTAAGCCCTAAGGAAAAACGCATTATAAGACCGAAGAGTACTGCTAGAAAAATATTTGATAGTACTCCGGCAGAGGCGACAGCTACTGTCCCCCATTTTTGATTACTTAAATTATATGGATTGTAAGGAACTGGCTTCGCCCAACCCAAAACAAAACCAGTAGAGAAGAACATCAATGCTGGGAGAAGTACGGAGCCGAAGAGATCGAGATGTTTTATGGGGTTCAGAGTAAGTCGTCCGGCATTACGGGCAGTATTATCTCCAAAATACTCCGCCACGAAACCGTGTGAAACCTCGTGAATCACTACTGACATGATGAGTATGGCTATATAGAAAACGGCATTCGTAATTTGCATAAGAAGTAATTTAATGATAGCATAAATTTCATGAAAATATGCGCAATAACAAAAAGCGGTTCAATTATTGGGGGCGGATACTCCAATCGAACCCGCGCGACTAAATTCAATCCTACTGGCAAGGTCCGCAAACATCCAAATCTTCAAAAGAAGAAAGTTTTCGTGCCTGAATTAAATAAATCAGTAAATATAGAAGTCTCTGCCCGCGGCATGCGCACGATGAAAAAAAACGGCATCTATGCTACTCTCCTCAAAGCCGGATTGATAGAAGCTAAATAAAAATTATCAGTGGCAAATTTTTATTTTCCAAACTTTTCTATTAGAGAATCTAAGTTTCTCCCACATTCTACAAATTTTTCATAAACCGCAGGACCAGTGCCAAGATTAGGAACAACTGAACTATAAACTTCACTACCTCTTTTAGCTAATTCACCTAATACAGATATTGCCCCTGGATTCCTTTGAGTTCTTTCTATAATATCTTTTTGAATTTGAGGATCAACCCCTCCTTTTGTTTCCATTCCCATAGTATTTTTTATTAATTGATAATTACTAAATCGACTTATTTTATTTAAATTATATTACATTCAGAATTATACAGGAATAAAAGTCAGCGCTGTGCCGGGTTTGCCGCTGTCGTGTCAAACACCCGATGTTTGACAATCAATAGCAATATCTTCTTCAATTCCCTTTGCCCCGCTAGTTTCTACAAAATTTTTATATTCTCTGTTCTTAAATTGTTCGGCGACAATGTCAGTCTTTAGTAGATTCCTCCAGCGATTTTCTTTAATATAGTCTTGATAGCTTGACCAGGGAAAATTAACTTCTTTTTTACGCCACTCACTCAATCCCCTAGGGTTTAAGTGTACATAAGCAGAAAGATGTAAAAGTTGTTCATTGTCTTCAACATGAACAGCTTTATAGGGACCTTCAAAAAGATGCCCAGAAATCCCATAACGCGCATTAAAATATTTTGTATAAGAATTTAAAACACGTTGCATATATTTCCCCATTCCTCCTTCTTTTGTTTCTTTTACTATAAGGTGAAAATGGTTGGGCATTAAAGTAAAACCAGACAATTCTACAAATCTTTTTGAAATTACATGTTTAGTTATATCACCCACATTGTCAAACACCCGATGTTTGACATAGGAAGAAATAATTCTAGAAATTTGAGGAAAGTTATTGTCTGCTTGAAAATATAAAATTAGAAATAGAAACCGGATTCGATCTTTATCGTCTTTAAAAATTATTTTTTTACCTACTCCCCTATTGTATATATGATAGTATTCATTTACTGAAATATTGTCCCTATTCATCACCTGATTTTACTTTAAGCAATACATAATTGTCAAACATCGGATGTTTGACATGTTTAACAGCAGAACGGCGTCTACGCCACCCTTCTCAAAGCGGGACTAATACAAGCTAAATAAAAATTTCTGAAGGGGATTTTTATTTTATGCTGGTACAAAAGTTAATGCAGTGCCAGGTTTGCCGGAACGGCCGGTTCGGCCAATGCGGTGCACATAGGTATCGTAGGTTTGTGGCACATCATAGTTAATGACGTGGGTTATATTAGGTATATCCAGTCCGCGGGCAGCGACATCGGTTGCGATAAGAATGTTGATGGTATTTTTCTTGAATAAATCAAGGGTGCGGATTCGTTCTCGACTTCTTTTGTCACCATGGATGGCTCCGACTTTAAATCCAAAATGCGATAATTCTTTTGCCAGGCTGTCTACGCTATGTTTCATCTCGCGAAAAATTAAAACTTTATCTGAGCCATCTCTTTTTAATACTTCATGGAGCTTTTTCAATTTCTCTTCTTTGTTTTTAACGCGAATAACATCTTGGTCAATATTTTTTAGTGTTTCACCGGTAATTACAGAAATAAAAGTCGGCTCTTTGAGAAATTCACCGGTTAATTTTTTAATTTCTGGCGATAAAGTTGCAGAGAAAAATAGCGTCTGCCTTTCTTTCGGAGTTTTGCCGATTATGAAAAGCATATCGTCTCGGAATCCCATATCAAGCATTCTATCAGCCTCGTCTAAAACTACGCTATGGCAATTTGACAGGTCTAAAACTTTTCTATCGATCAAATCGCGCAGTCTTCCCGGCGTGCCGATGACAAAAGATATTCCTCTTTTAAGCTCGCCAATCTGTCGCATTATCGGCAGTCCGCCAACACAAGCGACAGAAAACATTCCAAAGCCGAAAGCAAGCGTTCGAAAGTCACTCTCTATTTGCAAAGCAAGCTCGCGAGTAGGTGCTATTATCAAAACTGTTTCTCTTTTTGCTTGACCTTTGGTTTTATAAATCTTCTCAATCAATGGCAAAAGAAATGCCGCAGTTTTGCCTGTGCCGGTATTGGCCATGCCAAAAACATCTTTCCCTTTCAACACTGTGGGTATCGCTTGGTCTTGGATAGGTCTCGGATTTACGAATCCGGCTCTGGTAATGTTCTTGTGAAGTTGTGAATTAAATGGAAAGTCGGCAAAACTATGTTTGGAAACATACGGCTTTTCTTCTACATATTGATTTCTCTTCACGAAACGAGAAAAATCTATCCGCTCACCGCGGATTCGAGCGTTTCTCTTATGTCTATTTGGTTTATGGGTTCCAAAACGAGATTTGGGAGAGTTTTTATGAAATTTTCTGAACTGCTTAATTATTTTTTTAATATGGCATTTTTTACTCTTCCTGTCAATGTTTTGTTAATTAAAATAAAAAAGTTATACTGGAAATATGAAAATATATCTCGACGCAGTAAAAAAAATAATGGGAGAAGGAAATGACAGACAAGGTCGCTATGGTCCGACCCGAGCGATGTTTGCTGTCCCCCTCCATTTTAAGATGAAAGACGGTTTCCCCGCTATGACAACTAAAAAATTAATATTTAGAAGCGTGGCTGCAGAATTGCTTTGGTTTATTTCAGGCTCTGGAGACAATAGAGAGTTAAACAGGTTGGGGTGTCATATCTGGGATGCAAACGGGGGTGCCGATTATTGGAAACCAAAAGCAAAATATGAAGGAGATCTGGGGAGAATTTACGGAGTACAGTGGCGCCATTGGAAAAGACCAGACGGAAAAGAGATAGACCAATTAAAAGAAATCATAGAAAGAATAAAAACAAATCCTTATGACAGGCGTTTGATTGTAAGCGCCTGGAATCCGGGCGAGTTTGATCAAATGGCTTTGCCACCATGTCATATGATTTTCCAATTCTTTGTATCTGATGGGAAGCTTTCGATGCATATGTATCAGCGAAGCGCAGATATGTTTTTGGGTGTGCCATTTAATATTGCTTCTTATGCATTATTACTTCACATCGTTGCAAGATTAACAAATCTAGAGCCGGATGAACTTGTAATGACTTTGGGAGATGCGCATGTTGTTCATAATCATTTTGACGCAGTGAAAGAACAATTAAGTAGAGAGCCTTTTCCTTTGTGTAAACTATGGCTTAGTCCAGATATAAAAAGTTTAGAAGATTTAAACACTGCACAATTTAAAGAACCCGATGACATATTTAATATAATTAAATTGGAAAATTATCAGTCTCACCCAGCGATTAAAGCTCCGATGGGGGTATAAAATGATTTCAATAATTGCCGCCATTGGTAAAAATAATGAACTTGGAAAAAATAACAGTCTGGTATGGAATATGCCGGCTGATATGCAATACTTTCGCAATAAAACCAAGGGACACACAGTAATCATGGGACGAAAAACTTTTGAATCAATAGGACGCCCCATGCCCAATAGAAAAAATATAATTATTACTAGAGATGAAAATTATTTACATCATGGAATAGATGCCGTGCATTCTTTAGATGAAGCGCTAAAATTAGCCTCGGAGAAAGAAGCTGAAATTTTTATAATTGGCGGAGCGGAAATATACAGACAATCAATGAATTTAGCCGATAGACTCTATATTACTCACATAGAGGCCGAGGACAAGGATGCGGATACGTTTTTTCCGGAAATTATTCCCGTAGTTTGGAACAAAATTTCGCGTGAAGAGCATAAAAAGGACAAGGAAAACCCTTTTGATTATATATTTTCCGTATACGAAAAAATCTAAGGATCTTCCGGGGTTTTTATACGAATAAAAACATCTTGGCCTTCGGGAGATTTTTCTTTCTTGTACTGTCTTTTTTTATTTTTCTCAATTTTAGCGATTAACTCCTGTTCTAAATCAAAACCTAAGGTCTCGCACATTCCGAGGATAAATATCATTACATCGGCAAATTCTTCTGCCACTCCGGGTTGATTTTTGTTATGCTTGGAAAATGCTTCGGAAAGCTCTTCGTAGGCGCGACAAAATTCCTGCGCGATATTAGTCGTGTTGAAGCCTTTTTCCAACTTATTTCTCATTACTTCCTTTTGTAATTTTTTTAGATCAACCATCAAATTATTGCAAAATTACTGCCTGTCATATTTTTCTATTTCTTTATTTATAATTTCTAGCTTTACCCCCGCTTGCTTAAAAACTTTTTTAGTTCTGTTGCTTGCATGATAATCGTTAACAGCTACAAAGCGCTTGATGCCAGCGTTAATCACAATTTTAGCACAGGAATAACAAGATACCATTCTTGAATACATCGTTGCGCCATCGATGGCTACCCCGAAGCGGGCGGCGTTCACAATAGCATTCTGTTCAGAATGCGTAGTTCGGATACAGTGTTGCGAAGTTGTTCCGTCTTCATTTGTAACGGTGTACATTTCATGACCAACTTCATCGCAATGAGGAAGTCCTATCGGCGACCCTGAATGCCCCGTGGATAAAAGGCGTTTATCTTTGACTATAATGGTTCCAGCACGTCCTCTGTTACAGGTGCTCCGTGTCCCCACAAGCTCTGCCATTTGAAGAAAATATTCATCCCAAGAAAGCCTTGCCCGTCTGGCTGTGGCTGAGGGCTTTTTATGTTTTGGTCCTTTTTTTATAGTCTTCTTCATCTTTGTAATATACTCCTAAAAAACAAAAAAACCAATAGAATTATTTTTTAAATTTTATCTTTTTTATTTTCTCAAAAAGCGGTTGATAAACGTCTTCGCGCGGGTTAATATAGAGCTCTTTTTTGTTGATTTTTGAAGTAAATTCAACTGGTGCGCCAGTAATCAATGCAAGTGGTTGCTGTTCTTTGCCTTCTCCCATACAAAGCACTGCGGCAGTGGCTAAACCATCGGCAATATCAGTGCGGGACAATTTTAAAATCCGGCCAAAAATATCCGGCGTCTCCCGATAATCTCGCACCCCCTTAAATCCCGCATAGCCTAAAGCAACCCCCACAATCCCAGCACGAAGCGGTAATAATCTGCTATCTGTAATTAAAATACCTAAATTTTTTATCTTAAATTTTGCGCGAAGTTTTTTACGCACAAATTCTGCTGACCGAAAACTATTTTTGGGTAATAAAACAATCTTACCATTCGCATTTGACTCGTCAATCCCGGCAGAGGACATTACTATGTCATCTTTAATGGTGAGCCAGGTATATTTTGTTTTAATGGCAAAATCACTTTCTTTTTTTATTAAAGCAATTTTCTGTTTCTTGTTTTTAAATAACGCAATTCTACCTTCGGAGAGCGCAACAATTTTAGAAGTCACCACTAGGACAGATTGCTCTGGAAGTTTTTTTATATATTTAAGAATAAATTTAACCAAATCTTCATTCTCCTTAAATACTCTGGTTTTGATCGCTTTGATTTGCATTATTTTTACCTTTTAAAAGATAAATACCGAGATAAGAAAGTGGAATATAGGCAAAACCCATCAAAACTTTAAAAATCCACCACGGAATAATAATCAACACTATGGTTTTCAGGGGATAAACACCCATAAAAGCAATAGACATAAAGATAACCGTATCCAGCAACTGAGACCAGATATTTGATAAATTGGAGCGAAGCCAGAAATATTTTTTGCCTATATTTTGTTTGAAAAAAAAGAAAGACAAGACATCCTGATACTCGGCGATCATAAAAGCAGCGACAGAAGCGATAGAGAAACGGGCCGAGAGGCCGAAAATCTGATTAAAACTATCTTTAGCCCAAAGACTTTCCTTTGCCCAGGGGGCAATCGCCGAAAGAAAAGAGTAAAGCAAAAATAATATTATAGAAATTACTCCGGCAAGCACAAAATTCTTCGCCATTTTTTTGCCATAAACTTCGCCGATAATATCGGTCATTATAAAAACGATGGGGAAAGAAAAAACAGCTACTGAGAGGTGGGTGCCGAAAATAAACGGCATCAACTTTATTCCTAGGGTATTGGCAGCAAAAAGAGAACCAATATAAAGAGTTAAACAAATGAGAATCTTTTTATAATCTCTTTCAGTTAGTTCCTGCATATTTATATACAAATTACCCTTTAATCTCAACACCCATACTTCGAGCAGAACCGGCAATGATATTTATTGCACCTGCATCATCTTTGGCGTTCAGATCCGCCCTCTTTTTGTTTGCAATTTCGAGTGCCTGGGCACGGGTTATCTTGCCAGCTTTGGTGGCAAGATTTTTCCCGGAACCTTTTTCTACTCCAGCCGCTTTTAATATCAAACCAGTTACTGGAGGAGTTTTAACCACAAAATCATAGCTTCGGTCTTCATAAACAGTGACAGAAACGGAAACTTTATCCCCTGCCATCTTTTGAGTTGCAGCATTAAATTTGGTAACGAAATCTCCAATGTTAATACCAGCCTGACCTAAAGCGGGGCCCAATGGCGGCGCCGGAGTCGCTTTCGCGGCCTGTATTTGAAGTTTTATCTTTTTTGTTATCTTTTTCATACATTTACTTATGAGCAATAATAATTTATATCTTTTTTACCTGAAGAAAGTCAAGCTCAACCGGTGTCTCGCGTCCGAACATTGAAACAAGTACTTTTATTTTCCCTTTTTCTTGATCTACTGAATTAACCCTGCTTTCCAGGTCCTTAAAGGGCCCGTCAGTAATCAAAACCATCTCGCCAACAGCCATGTCGATATTATGCTTGGGTGTACTGGCATCCATTTTTTTAAATAGATAATCCACTTCTTCTTTCTTAAGCGGAACAGGATTTACTCCAGCGCCGACGAAACCAGTAACTCTCGGGGTATTGCGGACCACATACCAAGAATCGTCTGTCACAATCATATCTACCAACACATAACCTGGATAAATTTTTTCTTCCACCTCTACTCTCTTGCCGCCTTTAATTTTTATTTTCTTTTCAATTGGCACAATCACGTTGAAAATTTTATCGTTCATGCCAAGCGAATCAATGCGCTGTTTCAGGTTGCGGAGCACTACATTTTCGTATCCGGCATAAGTATGGATGGCATACCAGTTGCGAGCGCCTTGTGTTTCTTGTTTTGACATCCCAGTAATAAAATTTAATTAATAATGATTATTGATTAGCCTCGTATATTGAATTTATTACGGGGCAGGTAAAATTCAAATAAATTTAAAGTGAAATTATGCTTCCTAGCCCTTTCGAGAAAATAAAGTCAAAAACGCCGAGGAAATAACCGATTAAAATTGAAAGTATTATGACTATCACAGTAAAAGCAAAAGTCTGTATTCTGGTGGGCCAGATGACATGCTTTAATTCTGTCTTAGTGTCTTTGAGATATTCAACAATTTTTGACATGGCTGATTTTTAATGAGTCGTACGTTTCATTATTTTTCTTAAAAAAGCCCCTTGCAGGGCTTCTTTAAGGCTACTACTTTCGGTCGCAATAGTCAAATAAGTGTTAAATTGTTCAATGGTTATCTGATCTCGTAAGTTATCGTCACATCCGAGCTTATGGTGTTTTCGCCTTTTGGTATTTCGGCCGGAGCCGGAGCAGAGGCGCTGTCGGCAGACATCATTCCGGCTTTGGCATAATATATCGGATAATTACCGGACTCATTAAAGCTTGCTATCCTGCCCAATCTTATGCCTAAATCTTTTGCCAATACTTCCGCTTTGGCTTTCGCTTCACTAATGGCTTTTTTCCTAGCTTGACCTTTCAGGGCATCTTCATCGTCAATGGCGAAGTTGGGGCCACTGAGGTCAGAAACACCGGTTGTGCCTAGTCCTTGCATAATCTTTCCTACTTCGTCTGTATTTCTAACCTTTACAGTTATGCTCTCGTAGGCTTCATAGCCGGTAATGACGCTCTTGCCTGGGCGGGGCGGACAGCCATACATAGTACAGGGCATGACTGTCGCGGTATCATCATATTTATAATCATATTTTGGATTAAAAGAAGCGTTGGAAGTTTTGATATCTTTCTCGGCAACACCATTTGATTTCAAGAAATCCAATGCTATCTTCTCCACCACCGCAACTGCGGCTTGCGCGTCTTTTACCGTTTTAGCTTCTTTGCGAATACTAAAGTAAATATTAGCGATATCAGGAACAGCTGTGATCTCTCCGTGCCCGGTAAAAGAAATAGTGTTCACGTTCTGGCTGCTTATTCTGCCATAAGATCTGAATTCAGAGAGAACTTTAATGCCAAAGTAAACAGAGAGAACTATCAAAAGAGCAAAAAGCGCTTTGTATAAATTCTTTGTATCCTGATGCGATATTTCCATAGACTTATTGATTATTTAATTGCTAAAAGTTCGACGTCAAAAAAAAGCGTAGCATTCGGTGGTATAACTCCGCCAGCGCCAGAGGACCCATAAGCATAAGAAGATTCAATGGTAAGATTCCTCTTTTCTCCAATCTTCATACCGGCAATTCCTAAATCCCAGCCTTTTATCACCATTCCCGCGCCTATGGTAAATACAAAGGGTTCTACGTGCTGAAACTTTGGATCCATATTAGAATCAAAGGTCGTGCCATCTGTTAATTTACCCGTATAATTCATCGCGACGGTATCTCCTGCTTTCGCTATTTCGCCATTACCCTCTCGTAAAATAGTGACTTTTACTCCCTCGATCTGTTGTGTGTTTTGCATATTGGTATTTTCTTCTTGATTAATTGCTAATGTATCTGACACATCGGCATTATCTTTCTTATAGACGGTAATAAATATGAGCCCGGCAATTACTAACGCTATTACTAAAAACCAAATTATTGTGTAATTTTTATTTTCCATATAAGCTAATTATACAAAAAATTTATCTTAAATCAAATTCACTTCGGGTACGAGGGTAAGGCTGAATTTCGTGAAAACCGCATTAATGATTTGCTCCGCTAGATTTCTCATTTCTTCGCCTGTCGCTCCGCCGTGGTTCACTAAGACTAAGGCTTGCTTGTCATGTACACCGACATTGCCTACTCTTTTCCCTTTCCAACCGCACTGTTCTATCAGCCAGCCAGCTGGAATTTTTATCAAACCATCTTCCTCAAAATAAGGCATCTTCGGGTATTTCTCCAAGAGCTGTTTCAATTTCTCCGATTTTAGAAAAACATTTTTAAAAAAGCTACCGGCATTCCCTATAACGGCCGGATCAGGCAATTTGCTTCTGCGGATTTGGACAATAGCGTCACTTATATCTTTAGAAGTTCTTACTTCTATTTTATTTTTTTCTAAATATTCGCGCAGAACTTTGTATGAAATATTTTTCTTTTCTGTTTTATTTAACTTCAAAGTAATGGCCGAAATAAAATATCGCCCTTTTAATTTATTTTTAAAAATACTGTCTCGATAGCCGAAATCGCATTCTTCTTTCTTAAAAATTCTCTTTACTCCCGTTTCAATCTCGTAGGCTTCGACATTTTCAAGAGTTTCTTTTAATTCCACTCCGTATGCGCCGATATTCTGCATCGGCGCGGCGCCGACTGTGCCGGGGATAAGCGATAAATTTTCAATCCCCCAGTATTCGCGGGAAACTGCAAAGGATACAAGGTCATGCCATATTTCACCACCCATCGCGCGAAGTAGGGTATATTTAGGCGTTTCTTCTAAAATTTTAATTCCTTTTAATTTATTTAGAACAATAATGCCGTTAAAATCTTTCGTAAATAAAACATTGCTCCCGCCGCCTAAAAATAACTTATCGTTATTTTTAAATTCGGGGAGTATAAAAAGCTCTTTTAGGTTATTTTCATCATGTATCTCGGTAAAAAATTTGGCGCGCGCGGATATGCCGAACGTGTTTAATTTAGCTAAGCCATAATTCTTTAAAATTTCCATTACAAGATTTCTTTTTCTAGCCTTTTTTCGATTTCTTCTTCACTTATAGGGTTAAGCATTCTCTTTAATTCAGGGTCCTGCGACAAATCTACTCCCTGCTTTTCTAATAGTATGGCCAGCATCTTTATAAGTTTGGTAATCTCCTTCTCGGTAATAAGGTTAATCTGTAGGTGAGTTTCTTCTCGCAAGTCATCAACTTTGGCAGTACGATTTTGTGATATTAATACGAATATAGCGAGAATTATAGCTTCAATCGACACTATAGTGGTAAGAAGAATAAAGGGAAAAGGATCAAATACCGGTATTATTTTTATCTGATTAGTATTAACGAGTATCCATATGGTGAACAAAACAACGTTCAGCCATAAAAAATTACTGCCACCGAATTTTGCGGTCATCCAATCCGCTGTTTTTTCCATAGTTGTTCTTTTGGCGTCAGCTTTTGCTTTTATACTGCGAAATATCCTCTTTCGTGGCTCTTCATTTTCTCCAAATAATGCTTTTAGAAATGAAACGTGATTTTGTGACATATTTTTGCGTATTATATTACTCTCTAATTATACTTTCAGTTCCATCTTTATGCAATTTTATAAGCTTAGATGGTTTCCCCTCGAGTTCTCCGCCATCTATATATAAATCAACCGCCTGCCCAAAATAATTTTTTGCTTCCGTAATATTACGCGTAGAAAGCAAACCTTCCAAATTAGCAGAGGGCGCAATAAGTGGTCCGGTTTTTATCAACAACTTCCGCAATTCTTCCTGCGCCGGAAGGCGAAACGCCAAAGTTTTCGTTCCGCGGTGCAAATACTTAAATTCTTCACTCTCGCAACTAAAAATGATACTCACCGGCCGAGAGGCAGAAACATACTTTTTTGAATGTTGGCGTTGCGAAGCAGGAAATTGAGAAAAAGCATGTTTCTGCCCGAAGCTTCCAGGCCAGTATTCGTTAGTAACTTTTTTTTGTTTTTCGGATAAATGTATGGAAAATTTTTCGAGCTCATTAATATCCCCGATAAGTATTATGCAGGGTTTGTTGGATGCGCGTTTTCGTATTTCATAAATACGATTAACAGTAGCTGAATTGAGAGCTCTGCCCACAATGCCGTAAATAGTGTCCGTGGGCATGACTACAACGCCGTTGTTTTTAAGCATTTCAATAAGATTTGAATCGGTCCAATACATGGAAATTATTCTACCATTAATGTATAATTCTGGTACAAATGGAAAGACAAAATATATTAAGAAGAATAATCCGACTCTTCGATAAGCTGGAAGATAAGATAAGGGGCAAATTAAGTCATCACCCTATTTTCTACGCCATCATAGGCGGTATCGGGGTGGTGCTGTTCTGGAGAGGCGTTTGGCATACAGCAGATGATATCGGCATAGGGTCCCTTGTATCATTGTTTCTCGGAACGGTTATTCTACTATTAATCGGAGTATTTGTTTCTGCTTTTATCGGAAACAGATTGATAATTTCAGGTCTCATAGGTGAAAAGAAGATAGAAGAGAAAGAGCAAGCAGAGATAGAAACAGAAGAAGCCGAACTCCGCAATTTGCAAAGCACCCTAAGTAGGGTAGAAAAAAAGCTTGATCAGTTCGAAGCAGAAATGAAGAAAAAATAATTTTATGGGGTGCCTGGAGAGAATTGAACTCTCGATATCGGCTCCACAAGCCGAAGTTTTACCACTAAACTACAGGCACCATACATTTGTATTTATATCAATAAACGAGGAGCATATGCAAGTTTATTTGCACAATGTCCGAATGCCATTGATATATGGTAGTCCATATACACTAAAAATAGAAAATTATAAAGTTTTGGTGCCCAGAGGGAGACTCGAACTCCCAAGCCTTGCGGCATATGCACCTCAAGCATACGCGTATACCAAGTTCCGCCATCTGGGCGTATTAAGATTATATAACTTATTTAACCAGTTCTTCTACTACTTCTTCAGTGTCAAAAGTGACAGAACGCATCTTTCGGCGGACATCTTTCACTGCCTTGGTGCGAACATAGTAAAGCTTGCTCCTGCGAGTACGAGATTTTTTAGTTATTTCAATTTTATCTATCATTGGAGAGAAAAGAGGGAAAATTCTTTCAACTCCGACTCCGGAAGCAACTCGCCTCACGGTAAAGGTGGCGCCAGCTTCCCCGCCGTGTTTTCTGGCAAGTACCATACCTTCGAAAGCTTGTAGTCGATATTTACCCTTTTCCTCTAGAATTTTAGACCAGACGCGCGCTGTGTCGCCAGCTCGAAAATCGAGTTTTCTCCTAGCTTCAATGTCCACCGGACTAAATTTAATTTTACTTGTCGCATTACTCATTGTGGTGAAAACACTTTATCACAGAAGGTTTTTAAAGGCAAACTAAGAAATTTTACAAAAATTTACCTTGATAACATTTTTCGCAGTAAATCGTTTCAGTTCGGTCAGGAGAAAATGGAGTTCTTATATTAATACCGCATTTCATACATACGCGATCATATAAACCTGGCATATTTATTTTATTAAAGCGACTATTTTCTCTACATTTTAAACATTGGGCTGGAAGTGGTATATTCATTTTGCGTAAAAGATCAAACTCAAGTGAAGCTATTTTATATTTTCTTTCACAGGTAGTGCAAGAAATAATCTCCTTTAAAATCGATTCATCGACTTCTTCAATAGTTTCAGGTAGCTCACTCCCAGAGATTGTCGCATCGGGTTGATGTTCAGCTTCATCGTTCCAAGTATAACCAAGGTCTAGTGCTTCTTGTCTTGCTTTTGGAAAAAACCTATTAGCATTTGAATTATTGTAAGCAAACTTGCAAAAACCATCTCCGAAAAATTCTCCGTATGGCCAAGCTTGTCCATTTTTATCTATATATGGATTTTTTTTCATATTTTCTATAATTTTCTCTTTTAAAATCTTATATTTGTCCGCTGTATATTCTTTATTTAAAATACAATGATTTTTGCGTTTTAAATTTACACAACCAAAATTATTTTTCGACGTAATACACCATAAACAATATTATGTATTAATCACATCTGACCAACAAAAACCAGAGAATTTAGAATTACTTATATTTAAACCTGCGGTAAAAGACTCATAAACAAGCTCGGCATTATTACCCCAACCAGAATAGTCCATACAGTCTTTCACTGGTTTAAATGTAATAAACTGGCACCATTTACAATTCTCCGCACCTCCACAAATATACATTTCTTTCGAATTCTTCGATTTATGTATATATTCACCAGTAACATTCAAATTAAACGAATCCCCACAATAAAAACGATACGGGAATTTTTTCCAAAATATTTCACTTTCTTTTTTGAGTTTATCTATTCCGGAACGAGTATCAAATTTTAATTCTTTTAATTTTTTCAAGTAACCTTCTTTTGAATATTGCTCATTAAAAATTTTATAAGAAGAACCACGTAGATTTACACATCCGACACAATTCATGCATCCATAACAATTTCTAGAAAACCATACAGCCGTGCAGGCAGTACATTCTTGTGAATAAAAAACACGGTAAGATTTATGGAGCCATATTGATTCATAACACAATTCAGAGCTAAAAATTAATAAGGAATCAGCTATATCTTTACCCTCATTCATAATAGAAGAGAAATAAACATTTTCGCAGTAATCAGCCCATATCGCAAGCATACAATTTTTTGAATAGCCAATAGAATTACAATACTCGCAATTTTTTAAAGTTAAATAACCTGTTTCAAGAGCTGTATATGGAGTCTTCTCTGATAATTCTTTCCACTGTGCTAAAAATGGTTTGTTTGGATCGTAATCCATGGCATATTCAGTACCGTCCCAACTGTCACCCCACCAACACGGCTGACAGAAAACAGTTATTTTCTGAGATGGTGGATACATTGAGAGTGTCCGTTTGTCGCATTTATCACAGTTTCGATAAAAAAGTGACCAACTATTGGTGCAAGCAATACGGCGAATTAGCCTACAAGTGGGGCACCACGTCGGTGGAGGAACTTTAATTTTTTCATAAAAATTAAAATCTTCCGGCTCGATAGTAAATTTTCCTTTACAGTTTTGACACACCACATTTTTAAATTCGTATTCCATAACTTTTTTGTCCCGATTCTGATTAATCAGAATCGTGGATCCTCGATTTCTTTAAATTTAAACCGTTTATTAATTTCTCAATGGCCACTCGTTTCTTCCAACTTTTAACTTGATATTCTCTTTTCCTTGCTTCTGATAATGTTTTATATTCTTCAGTATATACAATTTTCCAAGGTAAATAAAATTTAGTAGATCTAACTAAACCTAAATTATGTTGACGTAATCGTTTGTTAATATTTTCACAACTACCTACATAATATCTTCCGTTTTTTGTTGAATATAATATATATAAATAAAACATTTTAAATTTAGAAATCGGGACAATTTTGACATTTTTTAATTTCAGTCTGCATCTCTTAATTTTACACTATTTCCTTAAATTCTCTCGGTAATGGTGATTCTATTTTTATGTTTTTGCCTTTTGGAGTTTTAAATTCAATCGACTTGGCATGGAGCGCTAGGCGCTTGAAGCCTGCGGGACATGGTTTATCTGGATTATATAGTGAATCACAGGCAACGGGATGGTTTAGGAATTTCATATGCACACGGATTTGATGTGTTCTGCCGGTCTTGGGTTTTATTTCTAAGTAACTAAATTTACTTGGTGTAGTCTTGTGAAATTTCTTTGTTGCGTCGGAGCCCTTTAGGGTTAAGCGCGAAGAAATTTCATAAGACGGAGCCTCGAATCTTTTTAAAACTTTGTATTCGGTTATAGCCTCTTTCAATTCTCCCCTTACTCCCCGTCCGGCTAAGCGTCTACGAAAATCTTTCGGACTCCGGCCAATCGGCTTATTGATAATTCCATGGTCATTTTTAACAAATCCTGAAACAATAGCATGGTAAATTTTTTTGACTTGTCTATTCATAAACTGTTCTTTAAAATAAGCAAACACCTTTTTTGTTTTTGTGATGAGTAAAACTCCGGAAGTTTCTTTGTCCAATCTGTGCACTATTCCCGGCCGGTCGATTTCTTTATCATCAAAAGTAACAGGTTCTCCTATTCCCCTTAACTTCGGGTAGTTTTTTAGAACCCAATCAGAAATTGTCTTCTCTCGAGATCGCCCGTCAGAATGGACTGCAATACCAGACGGCTTGTCTATCGCTAAAATATTAGAGTCTTCGTATAAAATTTTAACCATATTGAAATCTTAGTAAAAATGTTCTATAATTACAAGCGTTTTTGGGATGCGCGCTTAGCTCAGTTGGTAGAGCAACTCATTTACACTGAGAAGGTCGGGGGTCCGAGTCCCTCAGCGCGCACAAGGCCCTCGTAGTTCAATGGATAGAACCGCGGACTTCTAAGCCGCTGATGTAAGTTCGATTCTTACCGAGGGCACATTACAAAGAGGGGTCAACGACCGACGCCGGGAAGCTTAAAATCTCGGCAGATTTTTTTTCTCTATCGGAGAAATATTGCAATACTTTGTCAATTCTTTCTTTATTGATTGTTTGAGATTTTTCACTGATGCTGTCTACGGCTAAAATCGTATCTCTGTTTATTTTTCTAAAAAGAAAAAATCCAAAAATAAAAGATAAAATAATTATGGCAAGCGCTATAAAGAGAAGAATATCCCAGAAAAATTCCGGACTGGTTCCCAAGCCTCCTTTTTTAAAACTTTTTTTCCTTTTGAAAAATTTTATTTGCATATTATGGTATGAAGCTTAAAAGTTTAACCCAAAAAACCACCGACCATTGGGGGTTCTTGGTTTTTGAATTATCCGTAGCGTCGTCGGCAGAGACTCTTTGCATTTCTAAAGAGGACAAATCAAGTTCATATGGAGAATTTTCCAATAACATTAAAAATTTATAAACCGACTCAAAACTGCCGGAGGTTTTAATCTGTAAAGATAGCGTCTTGTCTGTATCCAGGACACTAACAAAGACAACTTCCGCTTCGGCTTTCACTTCTATGGCTAATTTTTCAATTGTATTTAAGAAAGGAACGACATCCGAAGCTTCGGCGAAATGAGCATTCAGGAGGGTTTTTTCTTGGTCTATTGATTTGATTAAGTGGTCAAGATATTTTAAATCATTTCTTTTCTGGTTTTCTTCCTGCCATTCATTAAATATTTGAGTTGATATTGTATCGGTATTTTTTATCTTTATATATAAAAACGAAAAAGACAAACAAGAAAAGATCAGCAATGCTATCGAAAGAGAAAAGGGTAATTTGAGAAAATTATATTTCATATCAAGAGGGAATTAGAGTTAAAAAAAATGATATATTGGACCCTTTAATAAAATTAGAGATTGGCAGGTCGACTTTTTTAAATTCTGGATCATCTTCTAGCGCCCGGCGGAACAAAAGCAAGCGTTCGCGGCTTTTGGCTGTTCCACTGACACGTATAATCTTGCCGGTGAGATTGTTTTGATAAGAGATTTTGTTTATTTTAATATCTGATATCTTTTTGAAGATGATTTCATTTATAACTCTGGCGGAAACTATATATTTATCTTTTCTCGTGTTTTCAATTAAAGTCAAGCGTTTTTCCAAATCAGAAATTTGGGAAAGAATTTCTTGATCAACTTCCGGCAGTGGTTTTGCTTTTTGTGTTGTTAGTTGGCTATTTACAAAGTTTTTCTTAGCTGAAGCAATAAAATAAGAAGGTAAAAATACAGCATCGGCTATAAGTATAGAAAAGCTAAGAACAAACAAAGATACAACAAAGAGCCTAAAATAAAAGTCCCTTACTTTTTTTTTCTTTTCTTCGTTTGGAATTAAATTAATCATAGTCGAAATCTCCCAACGCAAGCCCGAAGGTAGTCGCAAAGGTGAGTGATTTAGTAAAGCCTATCTCGGGAATATCTTTAGCGGTGTCGTTTATATTGGTCCAAACATTTGCCAATTCTACCGGAATCTTCATACTAACGGAAAAATACTCAGCTAAGCCCTTCAGATTAGATTCTCCGCCACACAGGATTACTTTTTTAATCGGCGGACGATCTTTCCCTTCTTCGTCCTTGTGAGTATGCCAATATATGAAGTGCTTAACCATCTCATCGCGCAGAATGGAAACAATGTTCAATAGCACGGAAAATATTTCTTTATTCGGACCATTGCGCTCCAATCCATAATCTTTCTTCATTTTTTCCGCTTCTTCATAACTAATGTTAAAACTCTTTTGAATTACTTTCATCAGCATCACTCCGCCGACGTCATCAAGCGTAGAAGTAAATACCGCAACGCCTCTGGAGATAATAAAAATCCCGGTTCGAGTTTGGCCGAAATCAACAATCATATAAGTTTCCATATCCCCTCTCTTAACGACAGCGCGGGAAGTGGCCTGTGCTTCAAGTTCGCATGATTGAACCTGTATCATGGAATTTTTAAAAACTGAAAGGTAGCTTTCAATAACACTCTTTGGAATAGCTGCGATTTGAAGTTCTAAATTCTCTTCGGTTTCACTTAATAATTCATAGTCAAAAATTGCGTCCGGCGCCGATATTGGCACATGTTCTTCCAAGGCAAGTTCTATCCCCTCCCTCACATTTTGCAGACCGGCTTTGCCTAATAAGAGCCGAAACAGGTAAACTTGTTCTTCCGGCAGAGAAACACGCACCGATTTTATTCCTTCTTCTTTTTTTAGCGACAAGAGGATTTGTTCTAGTTGTTTCTGGTCTTTGATTTTACCGGATTCGATTACACCCGCTGGAATTTTTCGTTCGCCGTATTGTCCTATTTTTATGCCGTTTTTCGCACCAACAATCCTAGCAAATTTTATTGACTCATCCGAAACATCCAAACCGAAAGAAGAAGGCACAAGAAAATCCGGCACCGGGAAAAACCTATTATACGAATTCCTGAGCATATTTGTATTATACGATATCTTTTAAGCAACCGCCATTGATCTTGCCTCTTTATTTGGCTTTTACTCCAATGGGAATTTCGTCTTCGAGTTCAAGTAAGGAAAATTTTCCGTCTTCCGTGGAAATCGCCAATATCATACCCTCACTTTCAAGTCCGCGGATAACCCGCGGTTCCAGATTGGATACAAACATGCATTTCCTGCCAACCAAGACAGCACAATCCGGAAAATACAAAGAAATGCCGGAAATAATTTGCCTCGGTTTTTCTTCTCCCAGATTTACCGACAATTTTAACAATTTATCGGTATCCGGAACCCTCTCTGCGGATAAAATCTGTCCTACGGTAATGTCAATTTTTTTGAAATCTTCTATGGAAATCATTACTCGTCCCGCTATGGCGGGATAAATTCATTCTATCTAAATATCGCTGAAGTATCAAAGCCGCTGCCGAGGCATCGGCTTTTTTTATATCTTTATATCGGCGCGCTTCTATTGAAGTAAAAAACTCTTTCTGCCGATGTATGGGGACATTGAATTTAATTTCCAGTTCTGAAATAAAAATATCTACGTCGTTTGATATCGTATTAGGCTTTCCTTTCAAATCAAGAGATTCGCCAACTACTATTTCCAAAACTTTTTCAGCTTTTAAAATTTCACTAATTTTGCTAAGAGTATGATTGTCGTTTAGTATTACCTCTTTCGGGAAAGCAAGCACTTTGTTCTCATCCGAAATAGCCAGTCCTATCTTTTTGTCCCCATAATCTATGCCTAAAAATCTGGAGGAGTATATCATCACCAGATACTAACACAAAAATTATTTTTATGATATAATATATTTATGTATCCATACTTTTCTCAAAATTATATAGTTTTGGTAGTATTAGTTGTTTGGACTCTTCTTTGGAAAGGGTATGCTCTGTGGACATCGGCAAAGCATAATCAGAAAAAATGGTTTGTGGTATTGCTAGTATTGAACACTGTTGGAATTCTAGAAATTTTTTACATTTTCTACATTATGAAAAAAGGCCGGGCGGATGTGAGAAAAGATTTCCGTAAAGCATTGTCGTCGTTTAGATAAATAAATTAGCTGGGAAGCGTGGCAGAGTGGTCTATCGCACTTGTCTTGAAAACAAGAGTGCCGCAAGGCACCGTGAGTTCGAATCTCACCGCTTCCGCCAAATTATGAATCAATTTACAAAAGCGCCATCAAGTAATATTGAATATCAGCAATTACTGTTAAAAAGAATTGGCATATCCTTAGAGTCTGCTAGGGAAACATTGAACGGTAAAACACATTTTCTTGTATATCATAATTTAAAATTACTTCTAGAAGAAGCTCAAAAAGCAGGTGTTGATATTTCTGCAATTAAAACTCAAATAGAGGAAACATTGAGCAAACTTCCCAAGGTTGAAATGGAAAATTTATTAAATGAAGTATGTGAATGTCTTAGGAGTGGAAATATAGGTCTTGCGAAAGAACGGTATAGGAGGGTATTATCGAAGGTTAAATATTACAAAAATGAAGATATATTAACAGAAAAAGAGATCTCGGTCTTTCAACAACAAGCTGAAGATTTAAGGGTAAGGCTTGGTATAAAAAAAGAGAAATAATATCTACGTCTTAAGTCAGTCCGAGTAGTGTACAAAACTGCTCGCAGAAAATTAAATCGATGAACAAAAAAGAGCTTATAAAAGGACTTAGAGATAAGGGAATTAAGGAGGAAATACTAAAAGCCATACAAATAATTGACAGAAAAAATTTTGTTTCGGAAAATAATTTAGAAGAAGCTTATGAAGACCATCCCTTATCTATCGGATACGGACAGACCATAAGCCAGCCGTATACGGTTGCTTTTATGTTGCAGGAGCTTGAATTAAAAAAGGGAGACAGAATTTTGGAAATTGGAACTGGTAGCGGGTGGAATGCCGCCTTGATGTCTTATCTGGTGGGGGAAAATGGGGAAATTTATAGCGTTGAGGTTGTAAAGGAGCTTGCTGAAAAAGCAAAAGAAATATTGGGGGATTATAAAAATGTTTTTGTTTTTAATATGGATGGTTCGCGCGGACTGGCTCAATATGCCCCATACGACAAAATAATCCTAACCGCAGCGCCGAAACAAATGCCCGAGGAAATAAAAAAACAGCTGGGCGATGGCGGGATTTTGCTGGCGCCAGTCGGGGAATATATGCAAAAACTTATAAAAATAACGAGGAAAAAAGATAAATTTACGGAAACGGAAAAAGGAGACTTTATTTTTGTGCCGTTGGTGAATAAATCACAGTAAAATTGGGTTTCTATTTAAAATACTTACTAATATAGACATGTTTGTTCGTATTTTGATATAATAAAGGGGTATGAATGAGCTAAATGAGGGGTTGGAGTGGTCCGCTTTGGAATACGAAGAAAAAGAGCGAAGCAATGATTGGTTTTGGGCTCTGGGTATTATTGTGGCGACCAGTGGCGCAACTGCGTTTATTTATAATAATTATTTTTTTGCGATACTGTTGGTATTAAGCGGAGTGTTGCTTTGGATTTTTGCCAAAAAGAAACCATCGTTGATATCATACGGACTAGACGAGAAAGGTTTAAGAGTTGGAGATCGTATTTATCTGTATGAAAATATAAAAGCTTTTTGCGTGCAAACAAATTCCAAAGATGGTGTAGAGAAAAAGCCCATTCTTTTTATAAGATCAGAAAGGATTTTTATACCCGTCATCGGAGTGCCAATAGAGAGCTTATGGAGCGAAAAAATTCGTAATGTAATGCTCTCCAAGAATATAAAAGAAGAAGAAATGCAAGAGCATCTATCTGAAAAGATAATGGAAACCTTGGGGTTTTAAATAATTTTCTATTTGCTTTACCCCGAGACTAAAAATTGCTAATCTAAAATAAAGCCCTCATAGTTCAATGGATAGAATGCGAGCTTGCGGAGTTTGCGATGTAGGTTCGATTCCTACTGGGGGCACCACCACATGTCAGATTCATTTCCAATGCGAATAAACAAATATTTAGCTCTGAAGAAAATCTCTACTCGTAGGGGTGCCGATGAACTGGTAAAAAATAA
>Ga0155762_115_pt1 | contig 22316 bp, 22 predicted proteins | sample RifCSPlowO2_01_FD_107416 | JGI IMG/M metagenome (GOLD analysis project Ga0155762, IMG submission 107416) | Candidatus Nomurabacteria bacterium RIFCSPLOWO2_01_FULL_39_17
CAAAGAAAAGCAACCAAAGACGCGGGGGCTATCGCTGGACTTGATGTGAAACGTATCATCAACGAGCCAACAGCCGCCGCGCTTGCTTACGGATTTAATAAAAAGAAAAATGAAAAGATAGTAGTATACGACTTCGGTGGCGGAACATTCGATGTGTCGGTGTTGGAAATCGGCGATGATGTTATAGAAGTGAAGTCTACCGATGGCGACAGCCATATGGGAGGAGGAGACATTGACCGCCGAATTATTCACTGGATTGCCGAGGAGTATAAAAAGGAGTCCGGTATCGATGTAACCAAAGATCCACTTGCCCACCAGAGACTAAGAGAAGCGGCAGAAAAGGCCAAGCATGAACTCTCTACCACCATGGAATCCGAAATAAACATTCCGTTCATCACTTCTGACTCTTCGGGTCCGAAGCACTTACTTTTTAAGATGTCTCGCGCCACGCTTGAATCTCTGGCGAAAGATTTAGTGGATCGCTCAATTGAAATAACAAAAAGAGCCATTTCCGCTTCGCCGTTTAAAATGGATGAAATAAATGAGATTATAATGGTCGGTGGACAGACCAGAATGCCGGCTATCGTGGATGCAGTGAAAAATCTTTTCGGCAAAACTCCGAATATGTCCATCAACCCTGACGAAGTCGTGGCGCTGGGCGCTGCGGTACAGGCAGGCGTGCTGGCGGGGGACGTGCGGGATGTATTATTGCTTGATGTGATACCGCTTTCTCTAGGCATTGAAACTCTTGGAGGAGTGGCTACCAAATTGATTGAAAGGAATACAACCATTCCTTCAAGTAAGTCGCAAGTATTCTCGACTGCGGCGGATAATCAGACTTCAGTGGAAATCCACATAGTGCAAGGCGAGCGCCCGATGGCTTCGGACAACAAATCTCTCGGCCGATTTATTCTAGACGGCGTGCCTCCGGCTCCGCGCGGGATGCCACAGATTGAAGTCACCTTTGACGTGGATGCGAATGGCATATTGAATGTGAAAGCCGTTGATAAAGCGACAAGCAAGACCCAATCCATCAAGATAGAAGCAAGTTCTGGGCTCAAAGAAGAGGAGATAAAGAAAATGCAAGCGGATGCCGAGCTCCACGCCGAGGAAGATAAAAAGAAAAAGGAAATAGTGGATGTAAAGAATACTTCCGAGATGATTATCTATACTGCCGAGAAAGCTATCAAGGATAATGAAGCGAAGATTCCTGCGGATATAAAAGATAGCGTGAATGCGAAAATCACCGCGCTTCGCGGAGTGAAAGACGGCACCGACATGGAAGTTATTAAGAAAACTTCTGAAGAACTCTCAAGCGAAATGTCTAAAATAGGGGAGGCAATATCCAAAGCTTCTACCGAAGCCCCAAAAGAAGGCGAAGCTCCCAAAGAGGAAAACAACGTCAAAGACGCCGACTTCAAAGAAACCAAAGACGACGATAAACCAGAAGAGGAAGCTAAATAATATTATTAATTATAAAATAACTAGCAAGGACTGTCCTTGCTAGTCGGGAGACTATTATATAAAAATGAAAATTAACAAAGATTTAAACGAAGGATGACTTCGTTTTTGGGAAGTAGTACCGACACTAATACAAACAATACAAATACTGGAGAGTAGGGGATAAATAGCGGTTTAAGTCCTATTGATTCTGCCAAAGAAACCAAAAATTTAATTGAATAAAATAATATTAAGGCTATAGAGCAGTTGGAATAATAAGGCTTTTAATTTTGTATTTTTGTTATATAATATATGGATGGAATTATCTGATATACCTATAAACAAAGAGCTCACATATCTCGGCCTTTCTACTTACAGAGACAGAAATCAACTCTTCGGCATCAAGCGCAAAGATAGACGTCAGCATGTTTACGTTCTCGGAAAGTCCGGTACCGGTAAGTCGGTGCTCTTGTTCAATATGATTATCCAGAATATTTTCAACGGGGATGGAGTCTGCGTAGTGGACCCGCACGGCGAACTTATAGAAAGCGTTCTCTCCGCCATTCCGCCCCACCGCTTGAAAGACGTTATTTATTTTAATCCGGCTGACGCCGATTACCACGTCGGCTTTAATGTCTTGGAATTGATTGACCCGAAATATAAACATTTGGTGGCATCGGGGCTGATGGGTATTTTCACGAAAATCTGGGCGAATGCTTGGAGCGCTAGAATGGAATATATTTTAAACAATGCAATTTTAGCATTGCTTGATACTCCGGATACTACGCTTCTCGGTATCCCAAGAATGCTTGTGGACAAAGACTACCGCCAAAAAATAATTTCTAATTTAAAAGATCCGGTGATCAAGGCCTTCTGGGTGCACGAGTATGAAGCCTGGCAAGATAAATTCCGCAATGAAGCCATTGCGCCAATTCAGAACAAAGTCGGGCAATTTCTCTCCACCTCTATCATTCGCAACGTTGTCGGCCAGTCCAAGAGCACTATAAATGTTTTCGACATAATGAACGAAGGCAAAATTTTTCTTGTAAATGTTTCCAAGGGGCGCATCGGCGAGGACAATTCCAGTCTTTTGGGTGGAATGATAATTACTAAGATACAGCTGGCGGCGATGGAGCGCGTGCGTATCACCGAAGAGCAGAGAAAAGACTTTTATTTGTATGTGGACGAATTTCAGAACTTCGTGACCGATGCTTTCGCCGGCATTTTATCCGAAGCTAGGAAATACCGCTTGAATCTTACCATTGCGCACCAATATACCGCTCAACTTGTTTCGGAGAAAAATGCGACCGTGCGTGATGCAGTCTTCGGCAACGTGGGCACGATGGTAGTTTTCCGCGTAGGCGCAGATGACGCAGAATTTTTAGAAAAAGAATTTGACCCGGAATTTACTCCGCAGGATATAGTGAATTTGCCGAACTATAAAGTTTATATAAAGTTAATGATAGATGGCATCACTTCAAGACCATTCTCTGCGAAAACTTTGCCGCCTCTGGTACAGTCCCATAATAAGAAAATTGAAGAACAGGTTATTAATTCTTCCCGCGCCCTATATTGCCGGCCGAAGGCAGTCGTGGAGCGGGAGATAAATGATTGGAGCGGAATGTCGCTTGGCAACGACAATGAAACTTCATCCTCGCATTTGGAAAAATTTCCGGCGGTATGTTCGTCTTGCGGAAAGGAAACTACCGTGCCCTTCAAGCCTGAGCTCGGCAGGTCCGTGTATTGCAAGGAATGCGTGGCGAAGATTAAATCCGGTGAATTAAAACCGCAGACTGGAGCAGTGCATCAAATTAAACAAGATGAAACAGAATTTTATAGGCCACTAGCAGACCTGGGTATAGAGTTTGAACAGAAAGATGAGCCCAGCAAGAAAGCAGAAATGCCGAATGAAAAGGGAATTCTGGGAGCTATTAGAAAAGTTTTCCATAAAAGTGAAAAACCGAAAGAAAGAACCAGAGACAATTCGGCATTAAGAGAAGTTTTGAAAAATATAACCAATCCACCCACTCCGCCACCTGTATCTCTTGATGTTCTGAAAAACAAAGAAAAAGAAGTTATTTCTAGTAATGACCGCGCCGCAAAACCAGAAGAGATGGAGAAATTAAAGAATCTAATTTCAGAAAAAATCCCGACGTTCGAAGAAGTCGGGACACCGACCCCGGAAAACGTCGGTGCCGAACCCACTTCTAAAACCAAGGAAGTTCCCGAAGATGTGTTGAGGAAAATTCTAGAATAAAAAAATGCCAAGCGTAAAACAAAAATGCAAGAAGTGTGAACAAATTTTTGTCTTGGATTCTGACGACCTTGGTTTTTACGAAAAAATGGAAGTACCCAACCCGAGAGTCTGTCCGGACTGCCGTTTTAAAATGCGAGCACTTTTTAGAAACGAAACAACACTTTACTCTGGGCGCCAATGCGGACTTTGCGGGAAAAATATTGTTTCTATGTATAATCCGAAATCTCCATACATCGTTTACTGCCATGATTGTTATCAAAGCGACAAATGGGATTCATTTTCATACGCAAAAGAATATGATTTTCATCGTTCATTTTTTGAACAACTAAAAGAACTTCTTTTTTTAGTACCCAAGGCAACTACATATAGGAGTATTGGCTCAGGACCGAATATAAATAGTGATTATGTAAATATGGCTGGAGGGTTAAAAAATTGTTATATGGTTTTTAATACAGGACCTTCAGAGGAAGTTCTTTATTCTAGAGGAATACGGGATTCCCGTGACTGCGTGGATATTTACTTTGGAGTAAACAATGAACGTTGTTATGAATGTGTAAACATCCATCAATCTTCTGGCATTCTTTGGAGTAAAAATATTAATGGATCAGTAGATTCTAGCTTTGTTTTAAATTGCAGGGGCATAATGAATTGTTTTGGCTGTGTGAATTTGAATAATAAAACACATTATTTTTTAAATGAACCCATAACGCCAGAAGAATACAATAATAAAGTAGCGGAAATTTTAGGCAGCTATGAAAAAACACAAGAATTCAAAAAAAAATTTGAGAAGTTTTCTTTAAATTTTCCAAGACGCGAAAACAATAATTTTAAAAATGTCAATTCTACTGGTGAATATCTATCTGAGTGTAATAATGTCCATCATTCTTTTGAGATAGTTAAGGCGGACAATTGTAAATATATTTTTTCAAGTAAGGGAGTAAAAGATTCTATAGGATCCACTGGTTTCAGTTTTCAATCTGAGTTATTATGCGAAGTCGTATCAACAGGCTACTCAAATCGATTGATTGGATCCTATGCCGTAGAACAGAGCAGTGAAGTAGAATATTCATTTAATTGTAGGAATAGTAAGAATATAATAGGTTGCGATTCGCTTCGAGGCAAGCAGTATTGTATTCTTAATAGGCAATATACAAAAAAAGAATATGAAAAAATTCGTGAACATATAATCAAAGAGCTTAAAGAAAAAGATTTATACGGGCTGATGATGCCACAAGAACTTGCTCCATTTGCCTATAATGAAACTATCGCGCAGGACAATTTTCCACTTACCAAAAAGGAAGCATTTGTGCAGGACTTCCGATGGGAGGACGACATACAGAAAACGGAAGGGAAGGAAACAGTGTCTCCAGAAGATATTCCGGATCACATTAAAGATGTAAAAGATTCTATAGCTGATGAAATTTTAAAATGTATTAATTGCAAAAGAAATTATAAGATTGTTGCCAAAGAATTATCATTCTATAGAAAAATGAATATTCCAATACCGAGAAGATGCTTTTACTGCCGACACCAGGAAAGAATTATCCACCGAGGTCCCTACAAATTCTGGAATCGGAATTGTGATAAGTGCAAAAAGGAAATAACTACTAACTACGCCCCCGATCGGCCAGAAATAGTCTATTGCGAAAAATGTTATCAACAAGAAGTGTATTAGTTATAAAGTATTCTAATATTCGTTAGGATTATAGAATAGAGAAATTATGAAAAAGACAAACTTGATTCCGATTTTAAAAATATTCCTGCTCATATAAACAAAATATAGCCCAACCTTAGTATATCATATATGATAAGTTAAGAATTTGAAATTATGAAAAACGAAACTAAAATATGTCAAAATTGTAAAAAAAATTTCACCATAGAATCGGATGATTTTGGGTTTTATGAAAAAATAAAAGTTCCTCCGCCGACTTTTTGTCCGGAGTGTAGAATGCAAAGACGTTTTACTTGGAGAAATGAAAGAAGTTTATACCACAACAAATGCATAGCTACGGGTAAAAATGTAGTATCAGGTTTTTCTTCTGACTCTGGAATGATCGTATACGAGCGTGATTTTTGGTGGTCTGATAAATGGGATCCAATGTCTTTCGGGGTTGATTATGATTTTTCAAAGCCATTCTTTTTACAGTTTTATCACTGGAGAATTTAAAAATGGATACTTAGTGCATGCTTCATGGGGTGGAGAAAACACTTCATACGCAGCCAGAGTAAATAAAGTGAAAGATTCTATGGATGTATTTGTTCTGTCTAATTCGGAACTTTGCTACGAAGTAATAGCAGGAAATAAATGTTATAACGTGACTTATTCGCAAAACGTAGAAAATTGCAACAATTCTTCTTTTTTATTTGAATGTCGTGGATGTGCAGACTGTTTTGGTTGTACTAATTTACGAAGTAAAAATTACTATATTTTTAATAAAGCATATAGTAGAAGCGCATATCTTGAAAAATTAAAAGAATTCAAACTTGAAAACAGGGAAAATCTTAAGAAAGCAAGTGAACAATTCGAGGAAATTAAGAAAAATTCTTTAAGAAAACATGCCAATATAACAAACTCACCCATTTGTACCGGCGATAATATTGTAAATTCTTATAATTGCAGAGGATGTTTTGATATTTATGGAGATGTGCGTGATTGCAGATTTATACAAAATTGCGCAGAACACCTTAAAGATAGTTATGATGGTTATGGAGTCGGAGCTTCTGCTGAGCTCATATATGAAGTTTTTGATACTGGTGTAGAGGGTTCAAAGCTTTGTTTTGGAGCCGTAATATATGGAGGCCATGATGTTTATTACTCATATAATTGTCATGGCAGCCAAAATTGTTTTGCCTGTATCGGTCTTCGCTCCAAACAATACTGCATTCTAAACAAACAATACACTAAAGAACAATACAAAGAATTGATACCAAAAATCATCAAACACATGAACGATATGCCTTATATAGACAATAAAGGGAGAATATATAAATACGGAGAATTTTTTCCAGCTGAATTATCTCCATTTTGTTATAACGAAACCATAACACAAGAATACTTTTCTTTAACGAAAGAAGAAGTAGAAAATCGGGGATATAAATGGAAAGAAAAAGAAAAAAGAAACTATCAGATAGATATTAAAACAGAAAACATACCAAATAATATCAAAAATGTGAATGATGAAATTATAGGTAAAGTCATAGAATGTAAACATAAAAATACTTGCAACGAACAATGTACCGAAGCCTTCAAAATTATCCCCAATGAACTATCTTTCTATAAACGCATGAATCTACCTATACCCCATTTATGTCCTAATTGCAGGCATTATCAAAGACTAAAAAAGAGAAATCCACTTAACCTCTGGCACCGATTCTGTATGTGCGACAAGAATGGTCACAATCATCAAGGAAAATGCAAAAATGAATTTGAAACCAGTTATGCTCCAGACCGACCCGAAATAGTTTACTGTGAAAAATGTTACCAACAAGAGGTGTATTAATGCATAAGATTTCAGCATATGCTGAAATCTTATGCATAGTCAACCTATGAGGTTGACCAGTTTTTGAATTGAGTAGATTTCTGCTATACTTTTAAAATGCTTCTTAATTTGGTTAAAATTTTTGCGCCGACGACTATGGCTTTCTTTTTAGGTGTTTTTATCACGCCGCTGGCGACTCATTTCTTCTTCAAGCACAAAATGTGGAAAAAATATTCCAGAAACGGCGAAATTTCCTCTCCAGATTTTCATAAGATACACAACGAGCAAGAAGAATTAAATACCCCCAGGGTAGGGGGTATTATTATTTGGTTTTCAGCACTTATGTCCACACTTCTTTTCTACTTAGCGGCTGTAATATTCCCCGGAGTTGTTACAGAGAAAATGAATTTTTTAAGCCGAAACCAAACATTGATACCATTTTTCACCTTACTTTTTGGATCGCTTTTAGGACTCTCCGATGACTTGATACAAATTTATGGAAATGGAAAGTTTGCTCGCGATGATACTTCTTGGCGCAACTGGAAAGCATTTCTTGTAGCTTCATTATCTCTACTTATTGGATTTTGGTTTTTTTATAAACTTGGAATGAGTGCAATTAATATTCCATTTGACGGAGAATTTTATCTGGGTATTTTAATTATTCCATTTTTTATAATAGTAGCGCTAGCGACATTCTCCGGCGGGGTTATAGACGGCATCGACGGGCTTTCCGGCGGGGTTTTTGCGTCTATTTTTAGCGCTTATTCAGCTATCGCCTTCGCCAACAATCAGATAGACCTGGCGGCTTTCTCTGGGGCAGTAGCGGGAGCCATTTTTGCATTTCTATGGTTTAATATTCCGCCGGCGAGATTTTATATGGGAGAGACAGGTATTATGGGGCTTACTATTACCCTCGCCACACTAGCGTTTCTGACTGATTCGGTTCTAATTCTTCCCGTTGTGGCTCTGCCACTAGTGCTTACCTCCGGTTCGGTTATTCTGCAAATTTTTTCTAAAAAGTTTTTCGGCAAAAAACTTTTTAGACTGGCGCCGATTCACCACCATTTTGAGAGCTTAGGCTGGCCGTCTTATAAGGTTACTATGCGTTTCTGGGTTTTGTCGGTCGTATTTGCCATTATCGGCATAATTTTGGCTATAATTAGCCGTTAAAATATGCGGGAGAAAAAAATTGACCGAGTTTTTTTAAGCATAGTGCTAATTTTGATTTTAGCCGGCGCGGCAATGTTTGTTTCTGCGTCATTGGGAATTCTAGATAGAAACTCCGATATCTTTTACTCCGTTCTCCGCAGTCAGCTAATTTTTGGTTTTGGTTTCGGTATTATTGGCATGTATTTTGCCCTGAAAATAGATTATAAATTTTGGCGCAAATATTCTTTTTATATTTTCTTAGGATCAGTTATTTTAACCGCAGCCGTTTTTATCCCATATCTTGGGGTCGTGCATCAGGGAGCGGAAAGATGGATTAAGTTGGGTCCCTTATCGTTTCAACCGGTAGAAGTTTTAAAATTCGGTTTTATTATTTATTTTGCCGCGTGGCTTTCCTGGGTAAAAAACAGGCCGAATAATTTCAAGTTTAAGATTCTTCCACTTTTTGTAATGCTGGCGGTAATTGGCACCATTTTATATAAACAGCCAGACACAAAAAGTCTTGTTTTAATAATAATAACCGGATTTGCCATGCTTTTTATATCCGGAGTGCCATGGAAACATATTTTGGGCCTAATAATACTGGCGATCATAGCCCTTGCAATACTTATTTTTCTTAAACCATATCTTCAAGAAAGAATCAAAACTTTTATTGATCCATCTCAAGATCCCCAGGGATCTTCTTATCAGATTCAGCAATCTTTTAGAGCTCTCGGTGGGGGTGGAATTTTCGGTCGTGGATACGGACAAAGCATACAAAAATTCAGTTATCTTCCGGAACCTCAGGGAGACTCAATCTTTGCCATTATTGGCGAAGAACTGGGTTTTGCCGGTGCGGTGGGGACGATTTTACTTTATTTGCTTTTTGTGATGCGAGGACTTCGTATTGCCAACAATAGTCCCGATTTGTTTAGTAGACTTTTAGTCGCTGGAATTGTTATACTGATTACGGCGCAGTCTTTTATGCATATTGCCGCTGTTACCGGAGTTTTCCCTTTGACCGGAGTACCGTTGGTTTTCGTAAGCCATGGCGGGACTTCACTAATGATAGATCTTATAGCCATAGGTATTGTATTTCAAATATCAAAGTTTGGTAAAAATTAACGAGTGGAACGAGTATAATTTTTATTACCCCGTTAAATAACTTTTGCAAAGCAAAAGTTATAATCTGAAAGATTTTATTTAACAGGGTGACGATTTTAATAATCGCTTCGCTCATTTAAAATTAGTCATGAAAATAGTCTTTACAGGAGGGGGCACAGGCGGGCACTTTTATCCGCTTATTGCCGTTGCAGAACAAGTTAATAAAATAATAGATCACGATAAAATAATAGGAGCGAAACTCTATTATGTTTCTGATGATCCCTACGACAAAGAAATGCTTTTTCAGAATGGACTTTTGTATGAAGAAGTAGGAACCGGCAAAATGCGCACTTACTTTTCTTTTAAAAATTTTACTGATATTTTCAGAATGTTTTTTGGTACTATCAATGCCCTTTTCAAAATGTTTTCAATTTACCCGGATATTGTTTTCAGCAAAGGTGGATACGCGAGTTTCCCGGTAATTTTTGCGGCCAGAATCTTAAATATTCCCGTTTTTATTCACGAATCGGATTCTGCTCCTGGCCGAGTGAACAAATGGGCAGGACGTTTCGCCAAAAGAGTAGCTGTTTCTTTCTTAGACGTAGCGGACTTTTTTCCCAAAAAGTCTATTGCTTGGACAGGGAATCCAATAAGAAGCGAAATAGAACATCCATCGCCACACGATAAGGCTCTTAATTATTTTAAACTTGAATCGAATTTACCCGTTATTTTAGTTCTGGGGGGATCCCAGGGTGCAGAACTCATAAATAATGTGGTGACCGACGCATTACCCAGACTTTTGAAAAATTACCAGATTATTCACCAGACTGGCGTCAGAAATTTTAGAACAGTAACTGGCAGGGTAGAAGTTGTGCTTGTCAACGATCCTAATAAATCTAGGTATTTGCCGTTTTCCTTTTTAAATCCTCTGCAAATTAAAATGGCCTCGGGCGCAGCTACACTTATAATTTCCAGAGCCGGATCAACCTTATTCGAAATAGCTTCTTGGGGCGTACCATCAATTTTAATTCCATTTACCGAGTCCAATGCCGACCACTCCAAGAAAAATGCTTTTAATTACTCCAATGCTGGAGCTTGTAGTGTAATTGAGGAAGCCAACATGACAGCCAATATTTTAAGTTCGGAAATTGAAAAGATAATCGAGGATAAAGATGTATGGAAACAAATGGCCTATAACGCGAAAGCTTTTAATAAACCCGGAGCGGCTCAAAAAATCGCCCGCGAGCTAGTAGATATAGCTTTGAGCCATGAAAAATAGTTTTTTAACCCCTCCTGCTCCCCTTGTCAGGGGAGAGCAAAAAAGAAATTCTGAACGATCTAGATAAAACTTGTAAAGATTTAATAAGAAAAATAAAATTAACAAATCTTTAATCTCATACTATAATTACATAATGAAATTATATCGCTTTAGTCCAATAAAAAACAAGGATAAACTTTTCGAAGCGATAGAATATATTCACTTTTCTTGTTTTAAGTTATGTAAAGAAGCTTTTGGTAAATATCTTCCAATTGCGGGAAATATAGGAGTCTTTTGTCATTATAACAATGAGTACGAATTTCTTACAAAATTGCGAGAAGAACTGACAGAAAAATCCGATAATTTTAACCAAAAATACTATCATTTCCATAATTCCATTATTATTTCCCAAAAGGGTAATATTCCGGAAACTATTTATACCCATCTTTATATTCGCAAACCAGATCAGTATAGAGCGCAGGTTGGTGATGTTGATTTTGTTTTAGATAAAAAAAAATATATTAAACTTAAAAATTTACTATCAAACGGTGTAGAAATAAATGGCGCAAAAATATTTGACCGTGCTGATTTAGATATGATTGAATTATCCAATCCCGATATTGACACCCTTGCGTATGTAAGCACAAAAACGATGACAGAAAGAGTAAGAGTGAAAACAAATTGATTATTTAAATTTCCCCCTGATAAGGGGGAACGAGGGGGGTTGTTTTTTTGTGTTATTATATAGGAATGTCAGATAAAAAAGTTATAACAAGATTTGCGCCGTCGCCAACGGGTTTTATGCATGTGGGTAGCGTTCGGACTGCACTTTTTGCTTGGCTTTGGGCTAAGAAAAACAACGGCACTTTTATTTTAAGAATTGAAGACACAGACAAAGAGAGGGAAGTAGAGGGTTCTATAGATCACATTAAAAATTCTCTACAATGGCTAGGACTAGACTGGGACCAAGGCCCGTATCTGCAATCAGAAAGATTGGATGTATATAAAAAATATGCCCAAATTCTTGTTGATAAAGGATACGCTTATCCTGATCCGTATACTGAAGATGAAGTAGGGGAATTTCGTAATAAGGCAGAATTGGCCAAGAAACCATTTCTATACAGAGAACATAGACCGAAAGAATTTAGTGTTTGGGACGGTGCAAAACCGCTTCGTTTCAAAGTGCCAACGGTAAAAAGTTTTAAATGGAATGATTTGGTATACGGCGATCTCTCAGCAGGTCCGGAGGCGCTTGATGACTTTATTCTGATAAAAAGCAACGGGTATCCGACATACAACTTTGCGCACATAGTGGACGACATAGAAATGAAAGTTACGCACGTTATGCGCGGAGAAGAGTTTATTTCTTCCACGCCGAAATTTTTATCGGTTTACGAAGCGCTAGACATAGCGCCTCCATTTTACGCAACCCTGCCCGTAATTCTGGGCCCCGACGGGAAAAAGAAATTAAGTAAAAGAGATGGAGTCAAAGATTTGCTCCAATATAAAGATGAAGGATATTTACCCGATGCTTTTATAAATTTCCTGGCGCTCTTGGGCTGGAACCCGGGAGATGATCGCGAGATTTTCTCCAGAGCCGATTTAATCAAAGCTTTCAACATCAGCAGAATCCAAAAATCCGATGCGCAGATGAATGCCCGAAAATTGGACTGGATGAATAAGGAACACCTGAAACTACTTCCACCTGAGGAAATAAAAAATAAAATTTTCGAATGTTTGCCGGAAAATATGCGAAATCCAAAACTTGTGCCAATTATTTTAGAACGTATTTCCAAATGGGGAGATGTAAAAGAAATGGTAGAAGCAGGGGAATTGGATTTTTTTATTCAGGCACCCAAATTTTCAAAAGAAAAACTTTTGTATAAAGATTTTTTGCCAGAGGCAATTGCTAAAAATTTACAACTGGCCATAGAATCTTTAGAACAAATAGATGTAAATAATTTTACAGAAGAAGAAGTGAAGAGAAATTTAATGCAAATAACCAATACACTCTCAAGTAGGGGAGAATTACTTCACCCGGTGCGTTTTGCCCTCTCTGGGAAGAATAAATCCCCAGATCCTTTTATTATTGCTTCGATTTTAGGAAAAAATGAGACATTATCTAGATTACAAAAAGCGATTTAAGTCATATTTTATAGGGATTCTGGCGATTACTTTATTTATTATTCCCTTTGTATTTTCCTATGCGCAGACGGTTTCAGACCTGAATACTAGGATAGCAGAAAAAAACCAAGACATAATGCAATTAGAAAGAGAAATTGCCGCCTATCAGACCCAGCTTGATGACCTGGGAAAGCAGAAAAATTCTCTCAGCAGTTCTATCGCCGCGCTCGATTTGACTCGCAAAAAGCTGATTGCCGATATTTCTCTCACCCAGAAGAAAATTGATAAAACCAATCTCAAGATACAAAATTTGAGTTCTCAAATCAATACAAAAGAAAAGTCTATTTCCGTGAATTCCGATGCGATAAAAAGTGAGATAAGGCAAGTTAATGAGATGGAATTATCTTCAATGATGGAAATAATTTTATCAGAAAAAGATTTCTCATTTGTTTGGAATGACATAGAAAATATGGCGACCATAAATTCAAGGATTAGAGAACACATAATTGCTTTAAGGGAGGTGAAGGGCGAACTGGAAGATACTCGGACGGAAACTCTTGACGCCAAGAAGGAACTGTCTGATTTTAAATCCGAATTGGCGGATCAGAAAAAAATTGTAGACCAAAACACGGCGGAAAAGAAAAAACTTCTAGCGCAAACTAAAAACAATGAAGTAAATTATCAAAAACTTTTAAAAGACAGATTGACCCAGAAAGATGCTTTTGAAAAAGAGTTACGTGATTATGAATCACAGCTGAAATATATTTTAGACCCTTCAACATTGCCGAGCGGTGGAGTTTTAAGCTGGCCGCTGAACAGTATATTAATAACCCAAGTATTCGGAAAGACAGAAGCCGGTAAGCGTCTATACGCGAACGGTACGCACAATGGCGTAGATTTCCGCGCTTCAGTGGGCACACCAGTTAAAGCTATGGCAGATGGCGTAGTAGCGGGCAGGGGAGATACCGATACGCAGTGCGCGGGGGTTTCTTTTGGACGGTTTGTTTTAATCAAATACAACAATGGCCTTGCCAGCACCTACGGACATCTGTCGCTTATAAAAGCTAATACCGGTGACAAAGTGGCTCGTGGTGATGTTGTCGGCTATAGTGGAAATACCGGCTATTCTACAGGACCGCACCTGCATGTATCTTTATACGCAAAAAACGCTGTTGAAGTAAAAACATTACCTTCTAAGTCATGCCCGGGGAGAATTTTGACCCAACCGATAGCGCCTATCAATGCCTATCTTGATCCGCTTTTTTATTTACCCCCGACAGTTTCCAGTATGTTTAAATAATAATATTGCCTTAGTTATATATTATGTGGTAAAATAATATTATGCCGAGTAAATTAAGAGATAAAAATGGCGGGTTTATTAAATTCATAGTTTTCGTTATCATTGTAATACTTTTGATGAAATATTTTGATGTTAGCATCAAAGATATGTTCTATTGGATTTGGGCGCAAATTCAGAGTGTTTTTTAATTAAACCAAAAAATGACCAAGTTTAATAACCAAAGAGGCGGAATAAGCATTCTTGGAATTCTCTTTCTTGGTTTCACTATTATCTTAGTGCTTAGCTATTTCAATATAGGCATAAAAGTGGTAATAGAAAACCCTACTACTCAGGACAATATCCACTATGTCGGGGGAGCGGGTAAAAGCCTCTGGAATGATTATTTTAAACAGCCAATATTGTATTTCTGGAACAATATCTGGATTCCACTTTTTTGGCGGCCATTTATTTCAAACATGGAACGTCTACGCGATGGCAAGCTTACGGATTTTCAACTAAGGGCGCCGAGAATAAACTATTAAATAGGGAATAGGGCTTTAAAGCCTTATTTAAGCGTTATTTATATCATAACCGTGTCACACAATATATGTTTTGTAACATATATTATATTACAAAACATACGCACATATTGCGCAACATAAAATTGTTGCACAATATGCTTTGTAACATGCCATTATTAATTACACGAGACCGAAGGCTCGTACCCAGCCTTCTCTGCCTCCTCTGCGCTAGCAAAGTAAATTCTATTTTCTTGCACAATACTTTTTCCCGCCGAGCATCCCAGCGAATAGTATTTGCTTCCTCGATTTGAGGCAAAATAATTCTTTCCGCCTGAATTTTCCATTATTTGGCTAATTGTAGGTGTCCTCATAGGTTCAATGGCTGAAATGGCATTACTTGCCGTTTGATTGATTGCCCGATTGGGATATTCTATCTTTATACCTGTATTTAAGACGTTTTTTGATAATCTACCCAAGCCAAATGACCCCAAACCTACTAAAATAACGATAATGACAGTTGAAATATCTTTTCCCTTCTTGCTATTTATGAATTGCTTGATTTTTTCCATAAAATACTTTATACTCTCGATACTTTTAATTTTAACACAAAAATTATATGGCGCATAGAAAAGCCGGTGGAACAGCCAAAAACTTAAGAGACTCGAACCCAAAGTACCTAGGCACCAAAATTGCCGATGGGCAGAAAGCGGAAGCCGGACACATTATAATCCGCCAGCGCGGTACGGTTATTGTGGCTGGTAATAATGTCGGTATGGGCAAAGACCATACCCTCTTCGCCCTTAAAAGTGGCACTGTAAAATTCAACTCTAAGCGCAAGACTTCGTTCAACGGCAGGGCAACAGTAAAGAAAATCGTAAACCTAATCTAATAAAAAAATCCCCGCTCGGGGATTTTTTTATATCGCCTTAACCATGAGCTTAAAGCTCGATTTTTTGTTTTTTACCTTAATTGGAATTTCGAACTCCCCTACTTTTTTTATCGGTTTTTCCAGAATTAAAAGTTCTTCACCAATTTCTGCGTGATGCTCTTTATGCATTGCTTCCACGATTTCACGCGCGTGTATTGCCTGGAATAAATGTCCTTGTTCATTAGCTTTGCCCTCCATGGTGACGACTTTATTTTTTATTTCTTCCAGATTTTTCATCAACAAACTCTCTTGCACTTCTCTTTCAATCACAATTTCATTTTTCCTCTTTTCTAACTCCGCTATGGCTTTTATCGTAGCCATTTCAGCCAATTTTCTTGGAAATAAAAAATTTAAAGCGTAACCGCCATTGACTTCTTTCACATCGTACTTCTTCCCTACCCTTGGAACATCTTGTAAAAATATTACTCGCATTTAATTTATTGTTGGTTTTATAATTGGGGTCCAATTATTTAATAATTCTACCGCTTTATCCACCTGTGAGTCCTTTTTACCTTCGCTTGTACTGTCTTCCTTCGTGTATTCTACTTTATAATCTGGCGTTAATCCCTTTGTTGAAATGGATGTGCCATTGGGTGTAAGCCATTTAGCCACGGTAATCTTTAAGATGGTATTGGATGTAATTTTCATGACTTCCTGTACCGAACCCTTTCCATAACTTTGTTCTCCCACCAGTTTGGCGCGTCCGTGGTCTTGTAGCGCCCCCGCTACTATTTCTGAAGCCGAAGCAGAACCGCCATCTATTAAGATAACGAATTTCAATTTATCAGTAAACACATTATAGCCGACGCTTCTAAACACTTTTTGTTTGGCATTGTTGCCATAATCTTCAATTACAACGACTTTTCCGTTTGGCAAAAACCAGCTTACCATATCTACAGCTATATCTAAATATCCGCCCGGATTTCCCCTCAAATCAAGCAAGAGTCGATCGGTGTTTGATTCGGAGAATTTTTTCAACGCCAGACGAAACAGATCGGCAGAATTTGCAGAAAAGCTGTAAAGTTTAATTACAAAAATGCCGTCTGGACGAAGCTCGGTGTCAAGCGTCGGCACATTTATAATATCTCGAACAATTTTTATTTCCCTGGGTTCTTTTTCTTCATCTCTGAAAACGGTAAGCACTACCGTAGTTCCCTTTTCCCCCCTGATTAGACTCACTGCTTTTTCTACCGTCATATCGGAAGTTATGATTTGATCAATTTTTAAGATTTTATCACCAGACTTTATTCCTGCTCTATATCCCGGAGTATCTTTTAGCGGAGCAACTACAGTTATAATTTTATTTTTCATACCGATTTCCACACCAATCCCGCCAAAAGAACCTGAAATATCATCTTCAAAGATTTTTGTGTCCTCGGGATTAAAAAACGCACTATATGGGTCATCAAGTGAATTTACTAGGCCCGAAATAGCCCCATAAACTCTTTTCTGATCGTTTATCTTTATTGCGTCAGGGTATTTTTCATTAATGGCATTCCAAGTTTTCCAAAAAGGGGAAAAATCAGCTTGAGTAACTACGGCAGTTTCTTTTCCGGAAATACTTGTAATTTTATCAATAGCTGGCTGATAATTAAAACCGATATAAATACCCAAGAAAAAAAATCCCGCAAAGAGCAAGATAATGCTAGTATTTTTCCTTAGTGTGTTTATTAGTTCCAGCATTTTTTATTCCAATTTTGATTTTTCTGTATTGACTCCATTTTCATTAAAATTACTATTCTCGCTAAAATTCTCGAAAGTTTTTTCGGGCACGTTTTCCCTCTTGGCTTCTCTATTTAGTGTATAAGCAATAAAAGCAACTCCCAATCCAGAAACAGCGAATAGAACATTTTTCCATAAATAAGGAAAACCCAAATACGGTAATACCACTATAAACATACCAACTATGAAAAGTATTTTCGTTTTGCTCATCTTTCCATTATACCGCAAGAATATATAAATATGCAATAAATAAAAAAGTAATAAGGGGGCAGTCTATTATGACCGCCCCCTCGATATCTCTGCTAGTCGCTAGGATGGTTGCCCATCCACCCAACCTCCCGAAGGAGTTTCTTCTTTTGGAAGTTCTTCTTGGGTTGATGAATCCCTAGATACGCCTTTCTTTTCTATGAGGCTACGAGATTTGGGGAAACTATTGAAGTCAGTTTGCCATGGATCGTTCGCTATGGGATCACCGCTACCGCTCCACATAACTACCTCCCTGACAAAGAACAATAAACCGACGCCTTATGCGCCGGTTTATAGATTCCTTTTATTTAGAATAGAAGTACAAAAAGAAATCAACGAAATAGCGCACAAAAACCAGTCTTTGCGCCCCACCAAATCCTAACTGATTTTTTTATTGTTTCATCTATTGTCCGTAATTTTCCCAATATCATCATACTAGTATGCTAGTATAAGATAAAAATAAAGTCAATATATTATATTTAATTACTGTGGATAACTTTATCTAACCAAGGAGTTTAAGGGTTCTTCTAAAACCGCCTTCTTTTTTACGCATTTCGCGTGACCCGCGAGTGACTGTCGCTACTCCAAGGTGTAAAAATTCGGCAATAGCTTGATGGTGTTCCCCTTTTCCCAGACGCTTCACTATTTGCCAGCGTACACCAATGTTGTCAAATTCTCTGGGCGTCAATATATCTTTTATAAAATCACCCAACAGTCCCCTATTTTGAGCGATTTTATGTATAACATCAACTACTTCCTTTTTATATTGTTCGGTATTATTTTTCATAAAAAATTTACCAGACATTAACGCCTATTTTTTCTTTCACTTCTCGCATTTTATGTCTTGCGACAATCTTTGCTTTTTCGCTCCCCTCTTTTAGGACGGCCAGCGCTTTTGGAATGTCCTTTTCAAATTCCTTTCTTTTTCTCCGCATGGGTGCGATAAATTTTTCCAAGTCCTCAATCAACATTTCTTTCAATTCTTTATATTTCCCGGATTTTTCTTCATAAATTTTCTTTAATTCTTTTTCATTGTGGAAAAGTTTATGTATAGCGTAAACATTCTTTGGAATTCCCCCGCTTGAATCCGTGACAATACTCATTACGCACTTTTTTATCTCTTCGTAAGAAGCGAATAATGGAATAGTGTTGTTGTAGCTTTTAGACATCTTGCGTCCGTCGGTTCCGGGGACTATTGCCACGTCTTTCATAATCATTGGCTCCGGAACTTTAAAAGTTTCACCAAAGACGCGGTTAAATTTTAGAGCTGTATCGCGCGCGATTTCTACATGCTGTTTTTGATCAGCGCCTACTGGCACTACATCGGGGCTATAAAGTAAAATATCTGCCGCCATTAGCATTGGATAGTTAAAAGTGCCGACATCTATTTCTTTATTTTTTGCTTCAGCGTCTTTAAAAGCGTGCGCGCGCATTAAATATGGCATAGTAGTTATCGTTTCAAAAATCCAAGCAAGCTCAGTATGCTCTGATACAGCGGATTGTTTTAATAAAACAATCTTTTTAGGATCAAGGCCGATAGCCAAAAAATCAAGCAAGACTGATATTATATTTGCCCTCATTTCTTTCGGATTTTGGAGTGAATGCAGGGCATGATAATCAACGATTATTACATAACCACTATATTCTTTCTGCAACTCAACAAATTGTTTCATGGCACCGAAATAGTTGCCAATATGAGGTTTTCCTGAAGGCTGAACGCCGGACACGAATACTTTTTTAGACATATGCAAGCTATTATAGCACATTTCTGCTTGCCGCCTGCCTGTCCGGTAGGCAGGTCTCCACATTTTAATAACATCTTTTACACTTTCTGATTTTGACTATTATTTGCCTGTTGTTAGAATAGCGTCAATGGCAAAACCGACCAAAAATAATAATTTGCGTATTCCGCCACAAAGCATTCCCTCAGAACAGGCGGTGTTGGGATCTATAATGCTTCGTAAAGACGCTATGCACGAAGTGGAAGATATACTAACCCCGGACTCTTTTTATGTTGAAAAGCATAAAATGATTTTTAGGGCAATGCTTGATTTATCTTTAAAAAACGAGCCGATAGACATGCTCTCGCTTTCCACCAAGCTCGGCGAACAAAAATTATTGGAAGCAATTGGGGGCAATCAATATCTTGCCGAAATAGTAAACGTAGTCCCCTCTTCTACCAACATTAAACACTATGCCGATATCGTACAGAAGAAATATATTTTGAGAAATTTAATAGAAGCGGCTGATTATGTTTCTGAACTTGCTTTTGAAGAAGGCGATGATCATATGGACGACATATTGGACATGGCGGAAAAGAAAATTTTTCATGTTGTTTCTTCTCCCAAGAATCAGAAATTTATAAACTTAAAAGATGCCTTGCCGGAGGCCTGGGAACGATTGGAAATGTTGCATGAAAATAAAGGAATGCTCCGCGGACTTCCTACCGGCTTTCGGGATTTAGATACGCAGCTGTCTGGTTTACAGAAATCTGACCTTATCATTCTTGCCGCCAGGCCCTCTATGGGCAAGACTACCCTTGCGCTGGATATTGCCCGCATGACTTCCGTTGTTCATGAAAAATCCGTAGTAATATTTTCTCTTGAAATGTCTTCTCAACAGCTAGTCGATAGAATGCTTTCAGCTCAATCGCGCGTGAATGCCTGGAATTTGCGCACCGGCAGGCTTTCTTCTGACCGTGAGTTTTCTCAGCTTCGCGATTCATTGGATAAATTGGCTAAAGCAAAAATCTATATAGATGACCAACCGGGTAATTCTATAGTAAGAATGAAAGCTCTATCCCGAAGGCTCAAGGCGGAAAAAGGGCTGGATTTGATTGTTGTTGATTACTTACAGCTTATGACCACTTCAAAAAACTATGATTCTATGGTAAATCAAGTGACAGAAATCTCAAGATCATTAAAAAGCTTGGCCAAAGAACTTAATGTGCCGGTTCTTGCCCTCTCGCAACTTTCTCGCGCCGTGGAATCCCGCGGTGGCAAACCAAGACTCTCTGACCTGCGCGATTCCGGATCCATTGAACAAGATGCCGACGTGGTAATGTTTATTCATCGCGAAGACAAGGGCAAAGAAGAGTCTGAAAAAAATAATATTGCCGAGATTCTGATAGAAAAACACCGCAATGGTCCGACAGGAAAAATTGAACTTCACTTCGACGAAAAGACCACTACCTTCTTAACCCTGGAAAAAAGCAGTGTAAGTGAATTTGCTCCGCACAAAGTGGGTGGAGAGCTGGATGAGTTTTAGTATGTTAAAATAGTCTGATGAACTCGATAGAAAAGCTGACCGAGATTTTTAAGGAGTTTCCCGGTATTGGAGAAAGACAAGCGAAACGCTTCGTTTATTTTCTTGTGTTTCGTAACGGAAGTTATGCCGAAAATCTATCTAAACTGATTCTAGAACTGAAAAAAGAAGTGGCTCAATGTAAAGAGTGCTTCCGTTTTTTTATCTTGAACGCGAAAAAAGATAATATATGTGAAATTTGCGCTGATCCTCATTCCGACTCCTCTGCCTTGATGGTGATAGAAAAAGATTCTGACTTAGAAAGTATGAAAAAAAGTAGAGTTTATCACGGAAAATACTTTATTTTAGGTGGATTGGTACCTATAGTAGAGAAAGATACCAAGAGCCGTGTACGTATTGAAGAATTAAAAACGAGAATAAAAAAAGCTGATAATGAATTGAAAGAAATCATTCTTGCCTTCTCTTTAAACCCCCAGGGTGAACATACGGATGTATATGTTCGAGGAGAAATAAAAGGTATAGCGGAAAAATCAGGAATTAAAATTTCCTCTCTCGGTCGCGGGCTTTCCACCGGCACCGAACTTGAATATTCCGACAACGACACTCTTCGTAATGCATTAAAGAATAGACAGTAAAAATGAATTCTCAAGAATTTAATAGTTTAATAAAAAAAGATAAATATCAGGTTTTTATTCTTTATTCCTCAGCTACTTTTCCGTTTTTTGTTGTTCATCATCCATGGTTTGTCATAAATAGAAAGGGTATAATTTCAAGGTGGGATGTACTTCATAGGGAATATTTTGGAGAAAATAGCTGGGGTCATTTACATAAAGATTTTTTCTTACCATGGCAAGGCATTGAGATGTTTCTAAGTGTTCCAATTTTTCGATGGAAAAGTAATATATTAAATATAATTGAAGGCGATGAAAATTCCCCCGCCGCTAAAATGGCTGATTTTATAGAACATTCACCACAGAATTATATTTATACTCAAAGATACTCTTTTATTGGCCCCAATTGCAGTACATATGTGGAATGGGTTCTGGATAAATTTCCAGAAGCAAAAATCAAACTTCCATGGAATGCTATTGGAAAAAATTTTAGAGAATAGACAATAATAACTCCTGAACTTCTTTTCTGTTTTTTACTACAAATATTTTTTTCGCGTTTCTGTATTGTTCTAATCTTCCTAACATTTTCTTTTTTGGAAATATAATTATCTTTTTTATTAAATTCCATGATAAATGTCTTCTGTTGCCTTCTATTTGATCAAAAGGTTGATTATATCCGAGAGCTCGTTTGCAGACTCCATAAAGACATAAAAACTTATTAAAATTAAAGAAAATAATTGTATCGGCGGGCGGCATTCTAATATCTAAAGTATTATCATAATGTCCGTCTATAATCCATCTTTCACCAGAAACCAAGTTTCTCACTATTTTCCTCCATTCGTCTCTGGGTGTGGGTTGCCAACCAGGTCGATGGTAGATTTTATCCAAGTATATAATTTCTCGATTTAATTTTTTACCCAACTTATTAGCAAACGTA
>Ga0155762_117_pt1 | contig 21946 bp, 23 predicted proteins | sample RifCSPlowO2_01_FD_107416 | JGI IMG/M metagenome (GOLD analysis project Ga0155762, IMG submission 107416) | Candidatus Nomurabacteria bacterium RIFCSPLOWO2_01_FULL_39_17
TAAAACAAAATGTCCTCGTAGTTCCAAATAGTGCCGTTAAATCGCAAAATAACAATAGTTACGTAGAAATGTTTGATACACCCCTTATACCTTCTACCGATGGATTAATTGGTTCCATCTCTAAAATCGCTCCAAACAAAATCCTAGTTGAGATTGGTTTAGCTAACGATTCTGAAACAGAAATTATCTCAGGAATTAACGAGAGTGACAAAATCGTAGTAAGAACAATATCGCCATCGACTATTACGACTACTTCAGCTCCTAGCATCTTTGGCTCCCCCGCCACAGGAAATAGAAACACAGGTGGAGGAGTACGAGTTCAAACACGTTAAAATACTTGTCCCGTATTAAATTTTTAATTACGGAACATAAAAATAAAAATTATTAATAAAATCTGAGTACTGGGATGATTGAAGTAAAAAATATAAAAAAAACATATAAAACAGGCGATGTAGAATTTGAAGCGGTAAGTGACGTTTCTTTTTCAATTAAAGATGGCGAGTTTGTGGCAATTATGGGACCTTCGGGATCGGGCAAATCAACTTTAATGCATATTCTGGGGGCACTTGATAGCCCGACAAGTGGAATATATTTTCTAGACAATAAAGATGTATCTACTCTTTCTGATGACGAACTTGCAGATATCCGTAGGGATAAAATTGGTTTTGTCTTTCAGGCATTTAACTTACTCCCAAGAACAACCGTCTTGCGAAATGTGATGCTACCCTTAGTGTATGCTGGTATACACGGTATAAAAAGAATTGAGCGGGCAAAAAAAGCATTAATTTCTTCGGGTTTAGATGAGGGGCATTTTTTTCATCTTTCTAATCAACTTTCTGGCGGCCAAATTCAGCGCGTGGCAATTGCGAGAGCCCTAGTAAATAATCCGTCGCTTATTTTAGCTGACGAGCCAACAGGAAATTTAGATTCAAAAACAGGAGAAATTGTAATGGGAACATTCCAAAAATTAAATGAAGAAATGGGTTGCACTATAATCATTATCACCCACGAGCAGGAAGTAGCGGAACATGCGGATAGAATTTTATTTATCAAAGATGGAAAACTTATAGAAGACAGAACGACCCACATTAAAAGAATCATTGATTATGAAAAGCATAATCTTACAATATGAAAATAATAGATATAGCTCAGGAAACTTATAGTTCGCTTTCCACCAATAAAGTTCGGTCTGGGCTTACTATGCTCGGTATTGTGATAGGTATTGCTTCCGTGATTGCGATGGTTTCTATCGGTAATGGAGCAAAGGCGTCTATTCAATCTAGTATTGAGGGTCTGGGCTCAAATCTTTTGACAATTATTCCCGGAGTGGTCCAGCCCGGCCGAGGCATAGTGTCCTCTGGTCGCGGAGCAGCCCAAACTTTGAAAAATGACGACATAGACGTTGTGAAAACTATAGACGGAGTGATGGCTGTTTCGCCTGAAGTTTCCAGTAGATTTCAAGTAGTGGCAATTGGAAATAATACGAATACCACTATCACGGGTGTCATACCGGATTATATAGCTGTACACAACATTGAAATCGCTAACGGATCTTTTATTTCAGATGCCAATAATAGAAACATCGGCCGACAGGCAGTTTTGGGCGCCACAGTTGCGACAGATTTATTTCCCGATCAAGATCCATTGGGTAAAACCATTCGTATTAAAAAAGTTAATTTTACTGTGGTGGGAATTTTAGTGGCTAAAGGTGGAGCAGGTTTTTCCGGACCAGATGATATGATTTTTGTTCCCCTGTCTACAATGCAAAAGATTCTATCAGGAATGGATTATTTATCTATGATGGCGGTATCCGTAACCGACAAAAATCAGATGGCGGAAGTTAAAGATTTGACAACCAATGCACTTATTGAAAAACATAATATAGTCGAAGCGGACTTTTCGATAATTTCACAAGAAGATATTTTGGGAACATTAACTACAGTAATAGATACTTTTACGCTTTTTTTAGCGGCCATCGCTTCAATTTCACTTTTAGTGGGAGGAATCGGCATTATGAATATGATGCTTACAACCGTGACAGAACGAACGAAAGAAATTGGTTTAAGAAAAGCAATTGGCGCTAAGAGAAAAGATATAAATGTGCAGTTCTTAGCTGAAGCTGTAATGCTTACTTTCATCGGGGGATTCCTGGGGATTGTCTTGGGATGGTTAATGTCTTTTATAGTGACCTCTACGGGATTAGTCGCCACGCAGGTTTCATTTTCCTCTGTATTGCTGGCTTTTGGAGTATCGGCTGGTATTGGTATCGTTTTCGGTTATTACCCTGCACATCGAGCAGGAATGTTAAATCCGATTGACGCATTAAGGTATGAATGATTCCCAAATGCGAATAAATAAATATCTAGCCCTGAAAAAAATCTCTACCCGTAGAGGCGCTGATGAGTTGGTGAAAAGTAGAAAGGTTTTTATAAATGGAAAGTTGGCAATACTAGGCTGTCGGGTGGGTGAAAAGGATATTGTAAAAGTAAAAGGAGAAAAGAAAAAAGACTATGTGTATTATGCTTACAATAAACCAATTGGTATAGAAATCACTTCCCCGAAAAAAGGATTTTTCCCTTTAGGAAGATTGGATAAGGCGTCCCATGGCCTATTAATAGTTACGAACGATGGACGTATTACCGACAAATTACTTAATCCAAAATATGTTCACGAAAAAGAATATGTGGTAAAGACTTCAAACAAACTCCGTTCAAATTTTAAGCAAAAGATGGAAGCCGGAGTAAATATTGAAGGCAAAGGAAAATATCTGAAAACCAAAAAATGCAAAGTTCAAATCATAAATGATTTTACTTTTAAAATTACATTAACAGAAGGTAAGAAACACCAGATACGGCGTATGTGTTCGGTGCTCTTTCAAGAAATAGCCGACCTAAAACGCGAGAGAATAATGAACATAATTCTCGGCGATTTGAAACCAAATGCTCTGCGAGAAATAAAAGGAAAAGAATTAGCTGACTTTTTAAAAAGAGTGCTTAATTAGTTGTCTTTTGCCCAGTTTTTTAATTCCTTGTAGCTAACTTCGCCACACAACCATTTATTTGAATTTAAGTTATAGAAAAATGGCACGCCACCACAAAATTCTTTATCCAACTCGAGCAGACGCTTTTCATTCTCTTTATTGTGCCAGACTTCCAAGCTTTCAACCTTTATTCCCTCTTCCTTTTCCAGTCGTTCTACCAACTCGTGCATGTTTACACAGTGAGGGCATTCGGTTCCATAAAATTCCAGTAAATGATTCATAAATTTATTTCAACAAAAACACACTTTTCTTATGATCTCCTGCTTCGCAACGTCGACATCAAAAAAGTATGTTTTTGTTTCAAGTTTTTTAAGGAAAGAAGCTTTGCTTTTTTGGGGTTTTGAACGCGACGGCGTGAAAACTTCAGGATTTTTTAAGCTTCAAAAAATCCGTACCAAAAAAGCAAAATTTCTTTTCTTATTATTTGGTTAATCTTGCTAAACGAGACTTCTTGCGAGCGGCATTGTTTTTCTTTATGACGCCGGTCTTGGCCGCTTTATCTATTGCTTTAAATGCAGAACTTAGCATTTTAAGAGCTTCGGTTTTATCAGTTTTTGAGAGCTTCTCAATCTTCTTGATTATTTCTTTCATGGCGCGCCTGCGGCGGTCGTTAAAAGCCTTCTTGCGGAGGGATCCTCGAATCGCTTTTTTCGCTGATTGTGTAATTGGCATAAAAACAATTTAACAGAAAACACACAAAAGCGCAAACCTCGCTACCTCTAACGAGCTACGAGGCAATATGCTATGATTTAATTATGATAGGAAGTGTAAAGGGTAAAATAATTTTAAAAACAGAAAAGTTTTTAATCGTGGAGACGGCTGGAGTCGGATACAAAATAAGCGTATCGTCCGATACGTTGTCTAGCGTAAAAAAGGATGAGGTATCTCTTTTCATTCACACTCATGTGCGCGAAGATGCCATAGATTTATACGGGTTTCTTGATTATAAAGAATTAGAATTTTTTGAAATGCTTTTAAGTGTTTCCGGCATCGGACCGAGGTCGGCGCTTGCTATATTGAGCATTGCCAGCATTGAAACATTAAAAAAGGCTATCGGCAGTGGAGATACGGCATACCTTACGAAGATTTCCGGCATTGGGAAAAAGACCGCGGAGAAAATAATTATCGAACTGCGAGATAAAATAGCGGAGAAAATGAGGGGCGAGAAGGGTGGAGCATCGCTACAGGGAGAGCTCGACGTGCTGGAAGCGTTGAAGTCGCTTGGCTACTCCCAGCACGAAGCGCGCGAAGCATTAAAAAAAGTTTCGGCTGAATTAGATACAAATATAAAAATTCGTGAGGCATTAAAAATTCTAGGGGGGAGATAAAAAGTAATTTTTTATGCCCTTGGCAGTAAGATTGGCCATATTTGTGTATGCTTTGTGTCGCATAGTTCTATTTCCAAACCTATAAATGTATCCATACTCTATTAAAATAGAATTTACGCTTTCAATAAGCGTGTTGTTAGAACCTAGAGCAATTAATTTTTGGTCTTGCGTTAATCCCCCATTTTCTTTTTCATAAGTGCTTGTCGCATATTTTTTGCGAAGTTGGGTAAAGATACTATTTGCTAGTTTTGCGCTTCCGGCAAAGTTTGCAAACTGTTCGTCAGGCATATAAATAGTAAATCCTCGGTATTGGCCCATGGTCCATTTATATGGACGCGGATAATCGTTGAAGTGGATGTGGATTATTGCATCGATTTTATTTTCATTGGCCCATTTATTGAATCCGTATAGTTTGATAGCGGTATCTTCACTAGCGACATTGTGCGGGACATTTGTTTTTTCAACGAAATTGCCATTTTGTATTTTCTCTTGCATTACCTTTTTAGCACTATCCCTAAACAATATTATGTCCGTTTGATTCATTAAATAATTAGCGAATTCTATAGTATAACCAAGCAAGTTGCGAGTAATATAGACTTCAAATCTTTTGTCTTTTTGTAAAACATTAAAAAGCTCCGTGCCCAGGCGAAGGTTCATATCGGCCTCCTTCATGTTGCCATATTGCGCGCCCCAGACTTCATTGTCATGTCCGGGAATAATAAGAATTTTTATCGGCTCGGATGCATAAAGTAAAAAAACCGGAACAAAGACAGCAGAGAAAAATAGAATGAAAGATAATATGAATAATTTTTTTCTCATAGTATGATAATACCATATGCCAGAATTACCAGAAGTAGAAACAACAACAAGGGGCCTGAGAAGAACAATAGTAGGACTCACTATAAAAGACGTGTGGACGGACTTAGCCACGAAAGATAAGCGTAAGAAAGATACTGTATCAAATCCAAAATATTTTAAATTTTTTAAGAAAGAGATTAGAAGTAAAAAGGTTTTATCAGTAGAAAGACGAGCGAAAAATATATTAATAAATATTTCAGGCGGATATACTGTCCTGGTTCATTTAAAAATGACGGGGCATTTGCTGTACGGGAAATATAAATTCAAAGAAAACAGGTGGATGCCAGATGAACACGGCCCGCTCCATGACCCATTTAATAGATTTGTGCACGTGGTTTTCACGTTTTCGAATAAAAAACATCTGGCATTCTCTGATGCACGCAAATTTGGGAAAATCACTCTACTTGATACTAGAACTATGCACGAAGGCAAGCATTTGAACAACATCGGCCCCGAACCGCTAGAAAAGAATTTCACTTTAGAAAAATTCAAGGAACGCCTGACCCTGGGCGGTAAGAGAAAAATAAAAACGGTGCTGATGGATCAGAGCGTGATTGCCGGTATTGGGAACATTTACTCCGATGAAATACTCTATAGAGCAGGGGTGCACCCTGATAGCCTGCCCGGCAAAATTCCAGCGTTTCTAAACAAAAAAATGTGGACAGCGATGAAGGAAATTCTAGCTAAAGGAATCGATTTCGGTGGCGATTCGATGTCGGATTATAGAAATATCAAAGGACTTCCGGGAAAATTTCAGTTTCACCATCAAGCCTATATGCGAACAGGGGAAGAATGTGAAAAAAGAGGCTGTAATGGTAAAATAAAAAGGAAAGTTATCAACGGAAGAAGCTCGCACTTCTGCGACATACATCAACAGCTTTATGCTTGAATACACCGGTATAACAATAGGATTGATTCTCTTGGGTGACGCTTTTTTTGTGCCCAGCATATATTTGGCCATATTGGGCCATTTGAATTTGACCATGGTTCTTCTCATTTCTTTTTTGGTCAGCAACACTATGGATATATTCTGGTATCATTTGGGTAAGATGATACTCAAGGGCTCTTTCCGTTCTCTCTCTTTTATAGAAAAATACGAAAAAAATCACCCGCAGGTCATGGAAATGTTCTTCAAGCACCAGCTCAAAATAGTATTCTGGAGCAGGTTTCTGCACGGCTCCGGCACTTCGATAATGATTCTCTCGGGTGTTTATAACGTGCCTTTCAAAAAGTACATGACGCTTAATTTTTTAAGCAGTTTAATTGTGATTTTCGCCGTGCCGCTCATAGTATTTTTTGCCCGCGAGGGTGCCTCGGCAGTTTTCGATAATATAAAGATTATGGAGTGGATCGTGGCATTTATTGTCTTATTGATATTTATTTCAATAAGATTTAAGCTTGGGACTTTTGTAAATAAAATTTTATTTCCCAACAAGAAGGCCGAATAAGACTACTCCCGCCGAAACTGAAACATTCAAGGATTTTTTCTTTCCTTGCATGGGAATCTCAGCAATAACATCGCACTTTTCCAAAATGCCATGCGGGATGCCCGCAACTTCTGCGCCTAAAATAAAAACATTTTTATTCTTTAACTTTACTTTTTTGTAATTAACGGAATTTTTGTCCTGTTCTATCCCGATAATCTGAAATTTTTCGTTCTTGAGTCTCATTAATAGCGGTAAAATGAGCTTTTGTGCTTGCCACTTTACAAATTCTTCCGCGCCAAGAGCGGATTTTGTCAAATCTTTGCGTTTTCTGCCGAATCTATCGAGCGGGGCGGGTGTATAACCAATCAAATAAATCTTATTGACACCCACAGCATCAGCAGTACGAAATATGGCGCCAACATTTTCCACGCTTCGGATGTTGTACAGTATCAAAATATTCTTAGTCATTATTAAAATTCTTTAATAAAAGCATAGTCATCCGAGGAATACGCTTTCATTATAATTTTATAAGCCAAAAAAGAACTTACTAATGTAAAAATGAGAAGAAAAATTAGAGATTGATTAAGCTTAAGCATATTTATATATTACCACCTCCAAAAATAACAACAACCAAAATATTATTCTGTGCCGACAGCTTCTGTTAAATGATGAAAACCATCGCGTTTTAAAAGAAACATCAATCCACGATTAATTTCACTAATCATTTGCGGGCCTTTAAAAATCATCCCGGTAATTAATTCTACCAATGAAGCTCCTGCTTTTATCTTTTTATAAGCATCTTCCGCTGAAAAAATACCTCCACAACCGATAATAATATATTTACCTCTTGTTCTCTGATAAATAAGGCGAATTTGATTAGTGGATAAATCATCCATCACTTTTCCACTAATTCCTCCTTTGAAATAATTTATATTATCCTTTATCTTTAAATTCTTTCTGTCTTTCGTGAGATTACTGCAAACAAATCCATGAATACGATGATGCTTGCACACTTCTAAAATGCCTTCGACTTGTTCCCTGCTCAGATCGGGAGATATTTTTAAGAAAATGGGTTTTTTTGTTTCTTTTTTGTCTATCTCTTTCAGAAGACGATTAAGTTTCTCCGGATCAGTAAATGGTTCTCCTCCAAAAGCATTCGGACAACTGATATTAATAACAAAATAGTCCCCGATATCGGTAAATTTACTGAAGGCTTTCACGTAATCATTGATTCCTGCCCCTGTTTCTACTGTCTGCGGACTGTTAGTTTTTGCAATGTTGGTGCCAATGGGAATTTTAAAATTTTTCCCCTTTAGTCGACTGGTTATTTTCTCACATCCGTCATTTTTTAACCCGTAGTGCACAGCCAGAGCTTTAGATTTTCTCAATCGCCATAAACGAGGCTTGGAATTGCCCTCACATTGTTCCCCGGTTATAGATCCCACTTCTTCAAAACCGAACCCAACAGACGGAAGAATGTCTGTGAGCAATGCATTTTTATCAAAACCAGCCGCTAGCCCTACTGGATTCGGAAAATGTATACCGAGAATATTTTGCTCCAACATCGGATGAAAAAAAGAAAAGAAAAGTTTTGTTTTCCATTTGGTAAATGCGTGATGCCCTAAAAATACCCCGACTTGCGTTATAAAGTCGTGAGTTTTTTCTGGGTCAAAACAAAATAAAACAGGTCTAAGTAAAAAAATGTAAGAAACACAAAGTAACTTATTGCGTATTAGTATTAGTAAGTTTTTCATATTTTGTGCGCCCGCTCGGGATCGAACCGAGGACCTTATCCTTAAAAGGGATCTGCTCTACCGACTGAGCTACGGGCGCGTAAATTTTATAATAACAGATTTTTAGAAAGCTTCAAGTAAAAATTGCTCAAAGGCGGATTCATCATCTAGGCCTTTTTGGCGGGCTTCGGGCAAAAGATAAGAAATTTTTGAGGCAAAATTCTTGAGCTCTTCTTCGGTAAATTTATTAAAATTCTTTTTTAGTATCATGTCTTTGGCTTTCCAGAACAGTACTCCTATAAGCTCTTCCATCCCCACTCCTTTGTCTATTGCCAAACGATAATTGACCCAAAGATTTAATTTATCTTTATCGCCCAAGGCATTGGCCAGTAGAAAATTATTGAATTTCTCTTTTGCTTCCTTTGAAAGTTCAAAAATATTAAGTTCGGCGCGGACTTTTTTAAAATCATCTAATATAGACTTGGTTAATTTGCTTTCCAGGAATATAAAATCGTTGCTCGACTTTCCTATCAACGGCAATTTTTCTAACACAAAATCCCGTGTTTCTTCGTGTTCACAAATATTTTCAAAAATTATTACGCTCTTCTCTGAAAAAAGTCCGGCCCCGGAATACAAACTCTCAATCTGCATAGGGTTAAAGTTATTTCTATTAACAGACAAAATCTCAATCTTTTTTGATATAGACTTTAAAAAATTTTCGTAAGCTTTGCGCTTATTGTTTACATCGTCTCCGGCAAAAAGATATATCATAAATCAGAACTTTATTTTTTTCTTATATTCCAGATAGGGGGCGCCGTATTTTCTCGCCAAGATATCTTCTTCTCTCTTGAGAAATATAAACTTCGTTATAAAAAATGAAATAATAGTGCATAGAACAACGAAACCGGCATTGGCCACGAAACCAAAGCCCAAAGTTAGAAGGAATAGTCCCCAGTGAGTCGGGCTGCGAGTAAAACAGTACGGCCCGCGATAAAAAGTGTCTTTCGTTAAGTTTTCTTTATTTAAATTCCTAGAAGTCATTTGAGCCCAAAGTACGAGGATTGAAGCCAAAAACAAAAAAATCAAGCCGAAAAATTTGATACTTGATCCTTGAAAAATTTTAATCGGGAAAAAAATATCCAGAAAAACTCCAACTAAGAATAATAGAAAAAACGAAAAGTAAGAATATGCCAAAACATGGTGTACTTTGTTGTTTTTAAGAGAAATGTTTTTATCCTGCAATTCCATAGTGAGATTATATCACAAAATTAGCTATTTTTCATTATTTTACCTCGCCCAAATTATTCCCCGCGCCAGAGTGCACTAATAGAGGAATAGCAGTTTGATACTGCAAATATGACCTTTTAAGCACGCTTTCCATGGCTTTTTCTATTATTTTAGTAGCCTCCAAAAGAACATTCTCTTTGATTTCATAAATCAGTTCATCGTGAACCTGAAGGACCAAACAAGTATCATGCAAAAGTCCCGCTTCTTTTAAATCTTCGTCTGCGTATCTGACAGCTAATTTTATGATGTCTGCGGCGGTTCCTTGTATCGGCGCATTGGTGGCAGTACGCTCAGCCATATTCTTTAGAAACGGAATTCTGGAATTTATGTTCGGGAAATATCTGCGCCTACCAAACAGCGTCTGTGTATAGGAATTTTCAAGAGCAAATTTTTTAACTTTTTCCAGATAATCTCGCACCCCGGAAAATTGATTAAAATAATTGTCATAAAACTTCTGCGCTTCCTCACGGGTGCCAGCTAAATTTTTACGCAAGGCGGAAACTCCCATTCCATAAATAATGCCGAAATTTATAACTTTAGCCCTGCGACGCATTTCGCTATCCACTTTATCCATCAATACATTGAAAACAAAAGATGCGACGCCGGTATGAATATCTTTTTTCTCTTTAAATATTTTTGTCATTTTTTCATCGCCGGATAGCATAGCCACAACTCGCAGTTCTATCTGACTATAGTCAAAAGCAGAAAGCTTGTATCCCGGGGCAGCAATGAAGCCGTATCTAATTTTTCTTCCTAATTCTGTTTTTATGGGTATGTTTTGTAAATTAGGATTAGAAGACGAAAACCGCCCAGTAGTTGAACCATTTTGTATAAACTTCGCATGCAATCTTCCGTCGGGTCCCGCCATCTTTGGAATGACATCAATATAAGTAGAAAGTAATTTTTGTAATTCGCGATATGCCATAATCTCTTTTATGATTGGGTTATTTTCTTCCAATTCTTCTAAAACAGAAATCTTAGTTGAGAAAGATCCGTTTAATTTCTTTTTGGATTTTGTTTTTATCCCCATTTTTCCAAAAAGTATTTCACCTAATTGTTTGGGCGAATTAATGTTGAATTTCGCGCCTGTCATCTGATATATTTTTTTAGTTAATTTATCCAGTTCTTTATGATATTCAAGAGATAAAGATAAAAAATATTTTTTATCTATCAAGATGCCGTAGTTTTCCATTTTCTCCACTATCTTGATTATCGGTTTTTCTATCTCGTTGTAAACCTTATCCAGATTTTTTTCTTTTAATTTTTGAAAAATATATTCATACGCATCAGTGAAAGAATTTGTTCTGGCAAAAAGCAAAACGTTTTCAAGATTGGGGCTTGCTATCTCTGAATTAACAAGCCATAGGGCAATAGAGGCTTCTTTCAATCTTTTCGGATCTACATTTTGTGTATTAACTTTTTCTTCAATATTTAAATCAAGTGTCTTGGTTTCGCTTTGACTACCACTCTTGCTAAAAAAAAAATTTAATCTGGAAAATAAAGATCGAAATTCAAATAAAGAAAAAACTTGTTCTATCTTCTTTAAATCAGCGCTCTGCCAGAAAGTTTTAGGGGGCAAGACAAAATCTATCGGAGCATCTTTCCTAATTTTCGCTAAAGTTTTTGAAAATAATGCTTCTTCTTCGTTGTTTTTTATAAGTTTTATTATCCTTAGACTAAGACCAGCTTTAATAAAAGGTTGCTCGTCTTTTTTAATCTTTTTATAAATATCTTCAATTTTCCCAAAAGTCGTAATCAGAGTGGTGGCGGTTTTCTCTCCTATACCCTTAATACCGATGATGTTATCAGATGAATCACCGCATAGACCCTTATAATCCGGCAGAAACACCGGCTTAAACCCAAATCGCGCTACAACCGCATCTTCGTCATATAGGATTGTATCGTTAATTCCTTTTTTAAGGGTATAAATTTGAACTTTTTTGTCATCTACCAATTGCATCGTATCCATGTCACCCGATGCGATTATTATATTTATATTTTTGTTTTTCTTTAATTTTGTAACAATTGTTCCCAACACATCATCCGCCTCAAAACCGGGCATGTCATACATTGGAATATTAAATGCTTCGAAAATTTTTCGCGAGTTTTGCAGTTGTATAATGAGCGCGTCGTCAGCTTTGACTCTGCCAGCTTTGTAGCCATCGTAAGCTTCATGTCTAAAAGTTTTTTGAGGTAAATCATAACAAGCTACAATATAGTCTGGCTTCAGGTCGGTAATTATCTTCATCAGCATGTTAGAAAGCCCGTATAGGGCTCCGGTGGGTTCTCCTGCAGAAGAAAGGAACTCCGGCAAGGCATGGTAAGCCCGGTGGATTATCGCGTGAGAATCTAATAAAATTAGCGTTTTTTTATCAGTAGCCATTATTGATGATTATATCATTTTAAGCTCTTCTATTGTGTTGTATTTTGAAAGTTCGGTACCTTTTTTTACTGTATGATATACGAATAGAATGGGAATTTCTCGGTATAATTTTCACGACATTTTCCGGCCACTCAATGAAAACAAGATGTTCTTTGTTCTCTACAATCTCCCGCCAGCCTAGTTGAAGTAGTTCATGCTCGTTTTTTAGGCGATAAGCATCCAGATGAAAAAAATATTTATACTTATTTTTCATGGGGTATTTTTTTATGATTACAAAAGTCGGGCTGTTGATATTTCTTTTTATCCCCAGTAGTCCGCCGACAGCTCGAACAAAAACTGTTTTCCCAGTTCCTAACTCTCCGCTTAGCCCTACAACCAATGCTTTTTTATTTTTGTTTTTTAGAATTTTGGAAACAAAAAATCTGGCAATTTTTTTCGTATCTTTTATATTTTTTGATGTTTTAACAACTATTTTTTTCATACCCTAATATTAGCATGATGTGGATTTATAACATTATCTTTTGGAATTAAAATGAGATATACCCGCACACTAATTGATAAATCATTAGTGTGCGGGTATACTTTATCGTAATGGCTCCATTTGACGAAGAAAAGCAAAATAAACAATTAGACGACCTGCATAAAACAGAAGAAGAGCAGTTGATTGCATTCTTGGCGGAATCAAAATACGGGCTTCCTTATGTTGATCTGTCTCGCTTAGGTATTGACAACGAAGCGTTAAGATCCATACCGGAAAAAGAGGCGCGGGAAGAAAAAGTGGCGCCGTTCAAGCTTAACGGAAAAAATATTTTTATAGCTGTCCGTTCTCCTTCAGACGAACTTTTGGGTAAATTAAAAGAAACAATGGAAAGAAAAAGCTTGATACCCTCTTTTTATATGGCTTCGCTGGCCAGCTTAAATAAGGTCTGGGACAGATATCAAGAACTTTCTATGGCGGAAAGCTCACAAGTGGGCGGTATAGATATTTCTGGAGAAGTTCTAAGAGAAACTGCCAAAAACATAAACAAGATGCAAGACATTGAAAAAGCTCTTACCGAAGCAATGGAAGAAAATAAAACGCATAAGATTTCCCGTATGCTTGAAATAATTTTGGCCGGCGCAATCGCTGTTAAAGCTTCTGATGTGCATATTGAGCCTGAAAAAGAAAGAGGGAAGTTAAGATTGCGTTTGGATGGCATATTGCATGACGTGACTTTTTTCCCCTTTGAGATTTACTACATGTTCAACACTCGCATAAAATTACTCTCCGGGATGAAATTAACCTCAAAAATAACTCAGGACGGGCGTTTCAGCATCATGGAAGATAAAGAGGAAATAAACATTCGTACTTCGCTTATTCCTGGATCTTACGGCGAATCGATAGTAATGAGAATCCTCGACCCAAAGTCTATCCAGATAGCTTTTGAGGATTTGGGTATTGAGCCTTACCTGTTCAACATTATGCAAGAAGAAATAGCAAAACCTAATGGTCTGATTCTGGTCACGGGTCCTACCGGTTCAGGAAAAACAACTACACTATATGCATTTTTAAGAAAGATATATTCTCCCGATATCAAAATAATTACCATAGAAGATCCAGTAGAATACCATTTAACTGGAGTAACCCAAACCCAGGTTAGCGCTAAAAGAAAATACACCTTCTCCGAGGGGTTGCGCTCGGTATTGCGTCAAGACCCGGATGTAATAATGGTCGGAGAAATTCGCGATGCGGAAACTGCGCAGATTGCCGTGCAATCGGCGCTCACCGGTCATATGGTTTTCTCGACGCTACACACCAACAATGCCGCCGGCGTTATTCCCCGCTTAATTGATTTCAAAGTAAACCCAAAAATAATGGTTTCAGCATTGTCGCTTTCCATAGCCCAGCGTTTGGTGCGCAAACTTTGCACTTTTTGTAGAGCCGAAAAGGACCCAACCAAGGAAGAAACAGAAACAATAAAATCAATTATGAAAGGAATGAAAGAAGAAGGAAAAGATTTTTCAAAATATAATATAAAAACGGATGTACATTTCAAGCTTTATTCTGCCGTGGGTTGTGAAAAGTGTAACAACACCGGTTATAAGGGAAGAATCGGAATATTTGAAGCGATAAAAACCGACGAGGCCATAGAAAAAATAATTCCAGAGAACCCTAGCGAGCGTGAGGTTAAGAAAATAGCTAGCACTCAAGGCATACTCTCAATGCGACAAGACGGGGTAATAAAGTTGTTGAGTGGAATTACTTCTTTTAAGGAAGTGGAAGGTGTAGTTGACTTGAGAGAAGAATAGAAAACAAAAAAGCATTAATCTCCAAACAATCCTTTCGAAGCTAGGCCTCAAAAGTAACAAACTATTATGGGATAGCCCCAGCGAACTAGTTAAAGTGCCAGAACGTCCTATGCAAATTCGTATAACCGATGGCTGATTGCTTAGAGATTAATGCCTTCTTTAAAAAGAACACCAAACCTTCGAGACTCTATTGTACTATGATGGAACATTCCGTAAATGCTATAATGTGGACTATATAGTGGATAGTCTGTTGATAAAATATCAATATTAGAAGTATAGCATATTATTAAGTCAATGTCAAGTAAAAAAGTAAAAAACTCAGATAAGTCAACGGCAGAAAAAACCACTAATAATGGGGACTCTTTTTTAGATCAAACCCTACGGCCCACTAAATGGGAAGAATATATCGGCCAAAAACACATAAAAGACAACGTAAAAATACTCTTGCGCGCGGCAGAAGAAAGAGGGCATATTCCGGAGCATATTTTATTTTATGGTCCGCCGGGACTGGGAAAAACTACTTTGGCTCATTTAATTGCGAAGGAAACCGGTAAACAAATAAAAATAACTTCAGGTCCTGCGATTGAAAAAGTCGGCGATTTGGCATCGGTGCTGACAAATCTCTCTCCGGGAGACATACTTTTTATAGACGAGATTCATAGGCTGAATAAAATGGTTGAGGAAATCCTCTACCCCGCCATGGAGTCCGGTGTTTTAGACATAATTATCGGCAAGGGTCCGTCAGCTAGAACTATTCAATTAGATCTCCCTCCTTTTACCTTGATTGCCGCTACCACTCGCGTGGCGCTTGTGTCTTCTCCACTTCGTTCGCGTTTTTCTGGCGGAGTTTTTAGATTGGAATTTTATTCAAATGAAGAAATTGCGGAAATAGTCAAAAGGTCCAGTAAATTGCTTAAGGTGAAATTGGAAAATGAAGCACTCAAAGAAATTGCGCAGAGAAGCCGTTTTACTCCCCGCACGGCAAATTATTTTCTAAAACGCTGTCGCGATTATGCCCAAGTGCATAAAAAAACTTTAGATCAAGAAACAGTAAAGGGCGCGCTGGACATGCTTTCGGTTGACGGGATGGGGCTTAACAGTGGAGATAGAAGATTTCTGGAAACTTTGATAGAAAAATTTAACGGCAGGGCAGTGGGATTAAAAACTATCAGCGCGGCTCTTTCCGAAGAAGAAACTACCATCGAAGAAGTGGTAGAACCATATTTGATACAGCTGGGACTCTTGGAGCGTACTGCTCGCGGTCGCGTAGCTACTAAAAAAGCGTACGAGCATCTAGGTTTTAGCGATAAAATAAAAAAACCTGCCTCGTCGAGTCAAGGCGGGCAAAATAATCTTTTATGATAATTTTGGGGATTGACCCGGGTTTTGAGCGATTGGGTATCGCAATCTTAGAGAAAAATAAAAGCGAAAAAAAAGAAAAAATAATATTTTCTGAATGTTTCAAAACTTCTAGCAAGCTTGATTTCTCCGAGAGGTTGCATTTAATAGGAGGAAGGGTAAAAAAAATAATAAAAAAGTATAGGCCAGAAATTCTTGCTATTGAAACTCTGTTTTTAAACACCAATCAAAAAACAGTAATGCATGTGGCGGAAGTACGGGGAGCAATCATATATGAAGCGATGAATTTCGGATTAAAGGTTTTTGAAGCCTCGCCCCCTCAAATCAAGATAGCCACTACTGGGTACGGACGGGCCAACAAAGAACAAATGATGAAAATGGTAAAAATATTACTTGCAATAAACAATTCTACAAAATCAGATGACGAATTGGACGCTGTGGCTATTGCGTTAACCGCCTTTGCCCATACAAGGATTTTATAAGCCAGAAGTTATCCACACCCCTCACATGCAGTAAGCATGTGAGGGGTTATCCACACCTCAATTCAAGTCGCTATTGCCAAGCTCTGCCTATTTTGATACAAAATAGGAAATTAAGTAAGAAAGTTTATTAAATCTTTTATTAATTGGTCGTTTAGAAAATTTCTAAAAGTAAAATTGTATGAGCTACGACGATGAAGAATTAGAAGAAAGGGGTTTCAAGATGAATCTGGATAGTGATGAGGAGGTTGCGGATGATGAGCTGACGGAACCTTTGGAAGAAACTGATTTTGGTTTAGATGAAGAAGATCCGGATCATGACCACTAAAAAACACCCCGCAAGGGGTGTTTTTTTTTAATTTTTAAATTATTTTATTCTTATAAATCCATGTTTACCAATTTTGTAAACGTGCCCAGATACAAATTCATCTTTCAGGATTATCTTCTTGTTGTTTATTAAATCAGTAACTGCTCCATCACCTAGCAACCGCCTAGCCGCTGAAGTTGTTTTTACAACACCACTCGCAATAATTATATCTATGGGTCTGCCTTTTAATATAATCTCTTTTATGTCTTGTGGGATTTCTCCTTTTTGAAAAGTGTTGGTAAAACTTTTTTCTGCTTCTTTGGCTTCTTTTTCTCCATGAAGAGTCGTAACTAAAATAAACGCGATGCGTTTTTTTAAGTTCATCGCATTTTTTTTGAGATTAAAATTCCTTATTTCTTCATCTGGAACATCTGTAAGTAATGTAAACATTGGAATTATTGCATCATCTCCTAGAGCCATAATTTTACCAAACAAGTCGTTCGGCTCATCGGTTAGACCGATTACATTGTCCTCACTTTTACCAATTTTTATTCCTTTGGAGTCAGATAAAAGGGGTGTAGTCATAACAAATTTTTCTTTACCCTTCATGGCTTTCATGAGCGCGCGCCCAGCGAGCATGTTAAATGTTTGATCACTTCCCCCTAACTCTAAATTTACATCCATTGCTACGGAATCATAGGCTTGAAGAAGTGGATATAAAAATTCACGCAGATTGATAGAAACTCCCTCTTTCAGGCGTTCTTGAAACATATCCCTCTCAATCAACTGCTGAACAGAGAAGTGCTGTGCGATATTTAAAATCTCCGTTTTAGTTAATTTATTTAACCAATCTCCGTTGTACATTACTTTTATTGGATTGTTCCCATGAAAATGAACTATTTTTTTTGCCTGAGTAAGGTAATCTTTGGCATTGGCACGCAATTCTTCACTCGTAAAAAATTTTTCCCGTGTCTTTTTTTTTCCAGTAGGATCTCCGGCCTCTCCTGTTCCATCGCCAATCAGAAAAATAACTTCGTGCCCTAAATCTTGCCATTGTCGATGTTTGCGCAAACCAACCATATGCCCAATGTGTAGTTTATTGCTTGTAGGATCAAACCCTTGATATAATTTAAGTTTCTTGCCAGAAAGTAGAATCTGTTTTAGTGATTCTTTAGAGGGATAAATTTTATCTACTCCGCGAGTAAGTAATTCATCTATTTTCTTTTCATCAGTTATTACCTTCATAGCTCGGATTATAGCACCCCGAACGAGATTTGAAAATCTCTTACGGGGCAGGTATTTTTTTGTTATGATTAGAGGTAATGAAAAAATGGTATCAAAATAATAAGTTTGTAAAAAATTTGGTATTGTTGTGCGCCGGAAGCTTCATAATCATGACCGGATTGATAGTCATCTGGCTTTCTTCTCTGCGGATTCCCGACTTCAGTTCATTCGAAGACAGAAAAATCGTCAATTCCACTCAGATATACGATCGCACAGGGCAGATATTGCTTTATGACATTCACCAGGACGTAAAAAGGGCGAACATCGCCTTTGCGGATATGAGTATGAACATAAAGAACGCGACAGTGGCTATAGAGGATTCTAATTTTTACAATCATAGCGGAGTGCGTGTAATTTCTACCCTTCGAGCTGTTTTATCTAATATTTTCAAATTCGGGATAGGCGGCGGCGGTTCAACCATTACGCAACAGCTGGTTAAAAACACCCTGCTCAATCCTAAAAAAACTTACAGTAGAAAAATAAAGGAATGGGTGCTGGCAATAAAAATAGATAACTCAATGCCCAAGGAAAAAATCCTGGAGGCGTATCTAAATGAAGTTCCATACGGCGGAACAGTTTACGGCATAGAAGAAGCGGCCAAAACATATTTCAATAAACATGCCCTAGATTTGACTCTGGCCGAAGCCGCATATTTGGCGGCTATTCCGCAGTCCCCTACCACTCTTTCGCCGTATGGCAAAAACAAAGACAAACTGGAGGAAAGGAAAAATTTGGTGTTATCCAGAATGCATGAATTAAAATTCATCACAGAAGACGATTACGCGGCAGCAAAAAATGAAAATGTTGTTTTCGCCCCGCAAGTAACCGGCAGTATTAGGGCGCCACATTTTGTTTTCTTTATTAAAGATTATCTGGAACAAAAATATGGCAGTGAGTTGGTGGAGACAGGAGGTTTAAAAGTAACCACTACGCTTGATTATAATTTACAGGAAAAAGGAGAACGGATAGTAAAAGAAGGAGCTCTTAAAAATGAAAAAGATTGGAATGGTAGTAATGCTGCGCTTGTAGCAGTAGATCCAAAGACTGGTCAAATTTTAACTATGGTTGGTTCAAGAAATTATTTTGACAAGATGATTGACGGCAATTTCAATGTGGCTATAGCCAGCAGGCAGCCAGGCTCCTCTTTTAAGCCCTTTATTTACGCTACGGCCTTCAATAAAGGCTTTACTCCGGATTCAGTGTTGTTTGACCTGCCTACAGAATTCCAGACGACCTGTGACGCTAAAGGGAAAGCTTTGCCTGGACACAATCAGGCGGACTGTTATATGCCCGATGATTATGATACGAAATACCGCGGTCCCATGACATTGCGAGATGCTTTGGGCCAATCAATAAATATTCCGGCAGTAAAGTTGTTTTATTTGGTTGGTTTAGGCGATGCGCTTCGAACAGCAGAAAGTATGGGTATAAGCACTCTAACCGATATTGGCCGATATGGACTCACTCTAGTCATCGGGGGCGGGGAAATAACTTTGCTTGACATGACTTCGGCTTATGGAGTTTTTGCAAATAGCGGAATTCGAAATCCTTATACAGGAATTCTAAAAGTTGAGACCATGAATGGAAAAATATTAGAAGAATTCAACCAAAAAGAAAGAATTGTCTTGCCGAAGAATACAGCTTTAACTATATCAGATATTTTGTCTGATAATATTGCCAGAATACCAACTTTCGGCGCAAATTCTCTTCTCCTTATTCCTAAAAAGGATGTGGCGGTAAAAACGGGAACTACCAATAATAATAGAGATGCTTGGACTATTGGTTATACTCCCTCAATCGTTGTCGGGGTTTGGGCTGGGAATAATGATAATAAGCCGATGAAAAAGGGCGGTGTGGCAATGGCCGGACCTATTTGGAATAAGTTTATGAATGAAGCGTTGAAAATTCTGCCAGACGAGAAATTTGAACAGCCGAATTTAGAAGTTGATTCAGAAGTGGTGAAACCAGTACTGCGCGGAAAATGGCTTGGGAATGAAAATTTTTTTATAGATAAAATCTCCGGCAAATTGGCAACAGAATACACTCCGAGGGAAACTAGGTTAGAAAAAGTGATCACCAACGTGCATTCAATATTGTACTGGGTGAATCGAGATGATATTTTGGGACCTCCGCCACAAAATCCAAGTAATAATTCGCAGTTTAGTCATTGGGAAATACCGGTGCAGGAATGGTGGACGCAAAATGGCTGGAAATACGGAATAACAACTCTGGCCGACAAGCCAACAGCGGTAGATGACGTACATACGGCTACATCTACGCCAATTGTTTCAATTCTAGAGCCCAGTTCAACGGCAATTTACTTTTCTGATCAAAAGATACAATTAAAAATATCAAGTTCCGGGTTGTTTCCTATTCAAAAGTTAGATGTATTTATAAACGGCATTTATATGGGAACCAGCAATGCTCCTCTTAACTTTTCTTTTATACCAAAAGAATTGGATGATTTGAGGGCGGATAACGAACTAAAAATAATCTTTTACGACAGTGCTTATAATAAAGGAGAGGTTGCAACAACATTTCGTGTAGCGCAGTAACTATCTGATATCTTGAGGAGATTTCCGTCCAAGAGCCTCTTTTAAAAGAGAAAAAATCTTATCTCTTTTCAGAAAGATTTCATTTTTATAAATAGGCTTGATGTTGAGATAAATTGTTCCATTTTTTATTTTTATATCTTCCTTTTTTATCGGCATTCTTATTGTTTTTGAAATAACATTCCTTACCGCCTCCTTCTTAATTTCTTCAGAGAGAAGAATGTCGCCAAATCTTAAAAGAAAATCTTTAATTTCTATCATCTTACCTGTTCATCGGCATGATTAAATAAATAAATGAGTTGTCCGACACTCCGCCTACCACAATGGGCTTTGAAGACTGATTAAATCTTATAGACAAGCTGTCTGTGTTGATGGATTGAAAACAATCGAGGAAATATTTATAGTTAAAACCAAGTTCAACGCTCTCGCCAGAAATAGCGGCGTCCAAATACGTTTTATTTTCTCCAATATCATTATTAGCTGAAGAAAGTTCAAAAATCTTTTCTTTGGGTTTAATAGAAAGGTTTAGTTGGTTGAATTTATCTGAAAATATATTGGACAGCTTGAGCGCGTTCAGTAAATCTTGTTTCAGCACTACTGCGTCGGTTTTAAACTCTTTTGGAATAATTTGGCGGTAGTCCGGGAAAACTCCGTCAATGACCCGAGAGGTTAAATATATATCGTCGGTAGAAAAAGATATTTGATTTTTATTAAAACAAACTTTTACTTCGCCTTGTACTTCTCCAAAAATTCTCAGAATCTCCGGAATGTTTTTGAAAGGAATCAAAATCCCTGGAATTTCTTTCAGCCCCTTTATCTTAATTTTCTTTTCTGCCAACCGGAAAGAATCTGTAGAAACAAAAACCAAATTGTCTTCATTGGAATATATATAAACACTGGAGATTTCGGGTTTTATATCCGAAACAGAAGAACTGTAGTATACCGACTTAATCCCTTCCGTTAATTTTTTAACATCTAAGGTGAAAGAGTCCCCGGAAACTGCCGGGATTGTCGGAAAATCCGTGTGCACCTGACCTTTTAGTTTTATTTTACTCTTTCTTGTTTTAATTAATAAGTTTCCATCGACACTCTCAAGATGTACGTTTTCATTCTGAAAAATGTTAGAAAATATGCCGTTTAATATTGACCCGGAAATAGCGACAATTCCTTCTTTTTCGATTTTAGCAGGGATTTCAATCTCAATACCGAGACTTAGATTGGTTGACCTTAATTTTAACGATTTTCCGCTGGCTATAAGCAGAACGGAATTAAGAACCGGCAAAGTTAGGTTTTTACCGGTAATTCTTTCAACTTGAGAAATGCTGTTTTTAATTTTTTCTATTTCACATTCTAATTTCATATGTTTATATTTTATATATTAAATCTATTAATACTATTAGGTTTGTTGATAGGTGTATAAAAGTTTTTTATGTTGTTGTTTATGTGTTGTTTTGGATAAGGTCTTTTGATTTCAATTTAATAACTTTAGCTTTTGGTCCGGTCTTTTTTGTTTTTTTTATTGTATCAATATTTCCCTTTTATTTATCCTCGTCTTTTTAACTGTTTGCCAACAGTTATTTAAACATTACCCGTATCTGCTCCAAGTCCTGCAACAATTGG
>Ga0155762_118_pt1 | contig 21171 bp, 20 predicted proteins | sample RifCSPlowO2_01_FD_107416 | JGI IMG/M metagenome (GOLD analysis project Ga0155762, IMG submission 107416) | Candidatus Nomurabacteria bacterium RIFCSPLOWO2_01_FULL_39_17
GATCAAAATGGCAAAATCAACAAAACTCTAAACGGCATGGTTTTATTAAAAGTCTTTACCGACAAAGGAGATTTGGGATGGAGGTATTAGAAGTAGGGGGTAAATAGTGTAACTTCAGAGGTAATTCGAGACCTCAAGGAAAGGTTTTTGAAATCCGATAAGTAATATCTCCACATACTGGAGTTTGTAAGGATATTAGAGTAAAATAAATAGAATGAACAGAGTAAAGACAACAAAACAAATGGAGCGTTATTTGAAGGGTATGGCAAACCACCATCGTGTAGCGATTATTTTATTGATCGCTGAATCTGATGGCATTACATTAGATCAAATTATCACAACTCTAGATGCGAACCCGAAAACTATAGGTGAGCACACAAGAAGGCTTTATCAAGCAGGACTAGTAAATAAAAAGTATAAAGGAAAATTCGTGGAACATACTTTGTCGCCATATGGAAAAATGTTTGCGCGTTTCTTAAAATCTTTTTGGTCTGTGAAATGATATTATCATACTTACAAACTCCAGTATTTAGGGATATGAAAAAAATTAGTGTAAACAAACTAAAAGGCACTCCGTTCCAGAAAAAAGTCTGGCGGGAACTAATGAGAATCCCGAAAGGGAAGACTATTACATATAAGAAACTCGCGAGAAAGATAGGTAAAATGAAAGCTGTGCGAGCGGTAGGGAATGCTGTAGGGGCTAACCCTTGCGCACCATTTATACCATGCCACCGAGTAATTCGTAGCAATGGCTCACTCGGCGGATATTCCAGTAAAGGTGGAATCAAAATTAAAATTAAATTACTAAAAAAAGAGGGCGTAAAATTTTAAAATTGACCAAAGGGTTACGGCGTGTATAATATAAAAATGTCCGTTAAAAAGGTCAAAAAGATGAAGAAAGTCCCTACGCCGAAATTGCTGGGTAAGGGATACACTTTTGATGATATTCTTCTAGTGCCGAATTATAGCGAAGTTCTACCGAAAGAAGTTGATATACAAACTCGTTTGACGAAAAATATAAATCTCCACATACCTTTCATGTCCGCTGCGATGGACACAGTCACCGAAGCCTCGATGGCTATAGCTATGGCTCAGCAGGGTGGTATCGGTATCATTCATAAAAATCTTTCAATCAAAGAACAAGAACTTGAAGTTCTGAAGGTTAAGCGTTATGAATCCGGCCGCATCGCTGACCCGATAACTCTACCCATAAATGCCACAGTCGGCGATGCTTTAGAAATACAGAAAAAGTACAACATCGGCGGAGTACCGATAATAGATAAGAGTGGCAAGTTAGTCGGTATAGTTACGAATCGTGATATGCGTTTCGAAAAGAATGAGAAAACTCCCATCAAAGAAATAATGACGACCAAGCTCATTACCGGCGGAGCTAATACCACCATAGAAGAGGCAAATGCTTTGTTTAGAAAACACAGCATAGAGAAGCTTCCATTGGTTGATAAAAATAATAAACTAATCGGACTTATCACTTACCGTGATATGGTAAAGAGCAAGAAATATCCATACGCCACGAAAGATAAAATGGGCAGGCTGTGCGTCGGCGCGGCTATCGGCACGGGGACAGATGCAATCTCACGAGTGCAAATGCTCGTTTCTGCCGGTATTGATGTTATTTGCGTAGACACTGCGCATGGGCATTCCAGGGGCGTTATTGATGTGGTGAAAAAAATCCGCGCCCTTTATCCGGAAGTTGATATCATAGGCGGAAATGTCGCCACGGGCAAAGCGGCGCTCGATCTCATAAAAGCCGGAGCAAATGCAATAAAGGTGGGTATTGGTCCTGGTTCAATATGTACGACTCGAATTATCGCCGGCATTGGCGTCCCGCAGCTATCGGCAGTACTTTCTGTGTACGAGGTCTGCGGACCGCTTGGTATTCCGGTAATTTCTGACGGCGGAATAAAATACAGCGGAGATGTGGTGAAGGCGCTGGTTTTCGGGGCAGATGTAGTTATGATGGGTGGCATCTTTGCCGGTACCGATGAAGCTCCTGGAGACACGATGGTTACTAATGATCAAAAATTCAAACAATATCGCGGTATGGGCTCGGTTGATGCAATGCAGAGGGGTTCTAAAGACCGTTATTTCCAAGATGACCAATACGATCCGAGCAAGCTCGTGCCTGAAGGTGTTTCAGCGCATGTGCCCTACAAGGGAGCTCTGGGAGAAGTGATACATCAATACATTGGCGGACTTAAGGCCGGTATGGGATACTTGGGAGCGAAAAATATTTCTGCATTGCGCAATGCTTCTTTCCACACTATGTCTACGGCCGGATTAAGAGAAAGCCATCCGCACGATATTTTTATGGTTGCTTCTGCGCCGAATTATACAAAACAATAAAAAATGAAAATCAATAATAAATATAAAGTAACCCCCATTATAGGGTTGCAGTGGGGAGACGAGGGCAAGGGTAAGGGCGTCGCCCGTATCGCCAGCACTTTATCTAAAAACGATTTAATCGTCAGGTTTCAGGGCGGAAATAATGCCGGACACACTATTTATCACAAGAGCAAGTGTTATGTATTTCATTTAATACCTTCAGCTGTCTTCGGCAAAGCATTAATGCATATGGGCGCCGGCATGGTCGTAGACCCAGCCGCGCTGCTAAGAGAAGCGAAGGCAATACCGAAGAGCGTGTCATTTCTCAAACGTTTATCAATCTCTCCTCATACTGTGCTGACAATGCCGACACATTTAATTCTCGATTCAATCTCGGAAAAAAACAAAGGCAGTAAGAAAATTGGTTCTACCGGCAAGGGTATTTCACCCGCATATTCTGACTTAACGGCGCGCAAGGCATTGCGAGTAGGGGATATTTTTTATAATGATTTTGAAGAAAAGTATGTAGCGCTCCGCGAAGAACACAGGAAAGTTTTGTGTGAACAGTTTGATTATGAAATTAGCAAGAGGGAGGTGAAGGAATTTGATAAAAAATTCTTCTCCGGGGTCAGATTTGTAAAATCATTGAGGGTAGTGGAATCGGCAAAAATTGTGGAAGAGGTTTTTGGCAGAAAACATAAAGTCATCGCTGAAGGCGCGCAGGGCACACTTCTCGACATCCGTTTCGGGCATTATCCTTACGTTACGTCTTCACACACTATCGCAAGTGGTGTCGGTACTGGACTTGGTATCCCGCCCGTATTAGTAGGGGAAACTATCGGAGTGTTAAAGGCTTATACGACAAAGGTCGGTGAGGGACCATTTCCAACAGAGCTCGGCGGTAAAAAGTCGGCAATCTGGTGTCGAGATAAAAAGCTGATTGATGAAAAAATTTTTTATGCGAATCCGAACCCAAACAGTAAAAATGAATTTGAACAAGGTGTAGCACTGCGAAGAGCTGGTAGTGAGATAGGCGCCACCACGGGACGACTACGCCGAACTGGGTGGCTCGACATACCGCTCGTAAAATATGCGATAGATATAAATAATTCTACGAAAGCTATTTTAACTAAACTCGACGTCTTGGATGGATTTAAAGAAATAAAAGTTTGCGTTGCTTATAAAATAAACGGTAAGGTCGTGCATGAGATACCTTTTAATCTTTCTCGTGTAAATATAAAACCCGTTTACAAATCTTTTCTTGGTTGGAAAGGGAAGTTACACAGCTATGGGAAGAAATTACCGAAACAAGCCCTGGATTATATAAAATATCTAGAAAAAACTCTCGGCGTACAAATAATCTATGTCGGCAACGGCCCCGAAGAGCATCACGTCGTCGAACGCTTCTGGTAAAATAATATTTTGCTTTACATCATTCTCGTTGATATAATATAGCCCTATGATTTCACGGGTATATGTGAAACCGAAGGGGTTAGATAATCGCGCCAGATTGTATCTGAACGGATGGTCGGGACTGGTACCCAAGAACACTAAATTGCAAATATTGGACTCATATAAAATCAAGCGCAACTTGAAGAGTAAGGATTTAGAGAAAATAGCCAATTTTTTAACCAATCCGATCCTAGAAGAATTTTCTATAAATAAATTGCCTTCAAGTATTGAGAATTTTACTTATGCCGTAGAAATAGGCTATTTGCCGGGAGTTACCGACAATGTTGGACATACGGTTAAAGAAACAATAACAGATTTACTTCACTTAAAAAATAATTCAAACTTGGAGGTTTATACTTCCAAAGTTTTTTTAATTTCGGGTAATATAAAATTAGATGCAGTAAAAAAAGTGGCTTCATCATTACACAATCCCTTGATTGAAAGCTCTTTTATCGCTAGTGCGAAAGAAATAAAAAAGGGGTTGCCCTTGAAGGCGCCCACAGTAATTCTGAAGAAAAATATTCCTGTCATAAAAGTGCCCCTTTTAGACCTTTTCGAAGAAGAACTCATAAAAATAGGCAGGGAAGGAATAAAGGAAGAAAAAGGTAATACGCGCCGAGGACCGCTTGCGCTAGATCTACCATCAATGAAAGCTATTCAAACATATTTCGCTAAATTAAAAAGAGATCCTACCGATATTGAACTTGAATCATTGGCGCAAACTTGGTCCGAGCATTGCAAACACACTATTTTTGCCAATCCCATAGACAACATAAAAGATGGCCTGTATAAAACTTACATAAAGGGCGCAACAAACTTAATACGCAAGAAGAAGGGAAAAAGAGACTTTTGCGTTTCGGTATTCTCTGATAATTCCGGCGGAATAATTTTCGATAAAAATTATTTGGTGACGCATAAAGTAGAGACACATAATAGTCCTTCTGCATTAGATCCATTCGGGGGCGCTATTACAGGCATTGTAGGAGTAAATCGCGATACTATCGGCTTCGGACTGGGAGCCAAGCCGGTCGCGAATGTTTACGGCTTTTGTTTCGGTAATCCTGCCGATGAACAAATATTTTTCAAAAATAAAAATCTTACCCAACCAATGTTGCCGCCGAAAAGGATTATGGATGGAGTGATTAAGGGCATTAATGTGGGCGGAAATTGCTCCGGCATTCCAACACTTTCAGGTTTTATGAAATTCGATGACCGTTACAGAGCGAAGCCGTTGGTTTTCGCCGGTACTGTCGGACTTATACCGAGGAAAATAAATGGACATCCATCGCATATTAAAAGTGCAAAAGCGGGGGATTATATAGTTATGGTTGGCGGGCGAGTGGGGCTCGATGGTATACATGGAGCAACATTTTCATCAGTTGTGATGGATTCAAACTCTCCGGCAACAGCTGTACAGATAGGCGATCCGATAACGCAGAAAAAATTAAGCGATGCGGTAGTGAAAGAAGCGCGAGACATGAATTTATACAACAGCATTACCGATAACGGCGCCGGTGGACTTTCCTGTTCGGTGGCTGAAATGGCGAAAGAATGCGGTGGAGCTAGAGTAAATTTGGAAAAAGTACCGCTTAAATATCCTGGTTTGCGTCCTTGGGAAATTTGGATTTCAGAATCGCAAGAACGCATGACCCTTTCTGTGCCGAAGAAAAAATGGAAAACCTTTCAGAGATTAATGCAAGGTCGCGGGGTGGAAGCAACTACAATAGGAGAATTTACAAATACTCCCCATTGTGTAGTTTCATATAAAGGAAAAAAGATAATGGATATAGATATGGAATTCCTGCACAACGGTCTGCCCAAACAGTACTTAACCACAATTCCATATTCATATACTTATGCCGAACCAGAATTGCCGAGAGAATTATCTCGAACAAAAGTTTTAGAAAATTTATTGGGAACTCTTAATATAAACAGTTTTGCTTTTGTTTCACAACAGTATGACCACGAAGTACAAGCTGGTTCCGTTTTAAAATCTCTGTCTGGGCGGGGTCGTATAAACACGGACACGCAGGTTTTTCGACCTGTTTTAAGTTCTAATAAGGGAGTAATTCTATCTTCCGCAACTTATCCCTCGTATTCTGACATCAATACTTATCATATGGCATCTTGCGCGCTTGATACTGCGGTGCGGAATATTGTCGCTTCCGGAGGGAAATTATCTCACTTGGCGATATTGGACAATTTTTGCTGGTCTTCGTCGCATGAAAAAAAGCGCTTGGCGGAACTTGTAGATTCGGTCAAAGCTTGCTATGACTATGCAGTAGGTTACGGCACGCCATTTATTTCCGGAAAGGACAGTATGTTTAACAATTTTAGGGGTTATAACGGGAAAGGAAAAGAGGTAGCTATTGCTATTCCACCCACACTTCTCATCTCGGCTATTGGCGTAATGTCTGATATTTATAAAGTTGTCTCACCAGAATTTAAAAACACGGGAGATATAATTTATCTATTAGGGGAAACCAATAATGAATTGGGCGCTTCTGAATATTACAAATTGTTGGCCGAAAAACAGGGGAATAATGCATTGGGGAACAGCGTGCCAAAAGTTAATTTAAAAGATAATTTAAAAGTTTATAAAATGCTGGAGAAAGCAATTCAAGAAGAATTACTATCTTCTTCTTTGTCTGTCACATCCGGCGGATTAGCTATTGCTCTAGCGAAGGCTTGTGTGGGCGGAATGCTCGGTTGCGATGTATCAGTAAAAAATTTATCAGGAAATTCTATTTTGATAGATGCTAAACTTTTCTCCGAAAGTCAGGGTAGGGTATTGGTTTCTGTGTCGCTTAAAAATATAAAAGCTTTTGAAAAAGTGACGAGGGGAGTATCTTGCGCCAAATTGGGTAAAGTTACAAAAGAAAAAATAACGATAACAGACAAGAGAAAAGTGGTAAAAACAACTGTAAAAAAATTACACACCATTTATCATAAATTTTCTGATAGTATGAAATAATATATGAAAATCCCTTTATTTGATTTGGACGGAACGCTTATAAAAACTGGACAAAAAATTCATGGTCAAGCTTTTAAGTTTGCTATTAAGAAAGTTTTTGGAATAGATGCTGACTATACTCATTTAAATACTTTCGGGATGATTGATGGCCAAATATTAACCGAAATACTTGCTTTTTATAATATACCTAAAAAGAAATCACAAGAAAAACTTACAGAAATGTTTTTAGAAATGGAAAATTATTTTATCGAACATGAAAAAGAAACAAAATTCGAAACACTACCCGGGGCTTATGAATTAGTAGAGGAACTTTATATGAAAAATTTTCCACTTGCAGTTCTTACGGGCAATATTGAAATATTTGGTTGGAAAAAATTAGAAAAAACTGGTCTTAAAAGATTTATTACTACAGGTGCTTTTGGTAATATGGCATTACGACGTTCCGATTTGATTCCAATTGCATTAGAAAAACTTCAGTTAAAATATGATAAACAAATACAAAAAAGCAACCTTGTTATTATAGGCGATACCCCTCTTGATATTCGCTGTGCAAAAGAAGGAAATATTTACTCTATTGGAGTGGCAACTAGTAAATATTCAAAAGGCGACCTAGAAGCTGAAGGTGCTGATTTTGTGGTTGATTCATTGCTGCAAAAAAAAGATATAATAGATTTTTTAATGAAGTAAGGTGTTAGCTACTTTAGTTAACTAAAGTAGCTAAGAATATGGAATATAAAAACGAAAACCAAATATGTCAAAATTGTAAAAAAGATTTTATTATAGAAAAAGATGATTTTTCTTTTTACGAAAAGATGAAAGTCCCGGCGCCCACTTTTTGCCCGGATTGCAGATTTCAGAGAAGATTGCTTTTCCGAAATAATAGGGTATTTTATCGCCGCGAGTGCGCTATGTGTAAAAAATCAATATTGAGCGTATATAATAAAGAACGGCCATATGTAGTCTACTGTCGCGAGTGTTGGCTATCTGATAAATGGGAGCCGTTAGATTACGGACGCGAATATGATTTCTCTATTCCGTTTTTCAGCCAGTTTCGTTCACTGCAATCAAAAGTCCCGAGAGCTAATTTATACCAAACAAATTTTGTTTCCAGCGAATATTGCAATTACGGCCTTGATTTCAAAGAATGTTATCTTTTATTCGGTGGGTATGACAACGAACGCGTTTATTTTGCCAATCAAATTTTAAATTCTAGGGATTCTTTAGATATTGCTTTTTCAAAGAAAGTTGAATTCAGCTATGAAACTTTTGAATGTCAGCAAACTAATAAATTATTTTTTAGCCACCACTGTATAGATTGTATGGATAGTTATTATTTAACAGATTGCCGAAACTGTATGAATTGTTTCGATTGCGTGGGGCTTGTGAATAAACAGTACTATGTTTTCAATCAGCCACTTACTAAAGAAAAGTATCAAGAATTTATAAAATCAAATAACATTGGGAGTTTCAAAAGTCATCAGGAATTTTTAAGAAAACTGCAAGAATTAGAATTAACAATGCCCCATCGTTTTGCTCGTATATATAAATCAACCAATTCTGACGGGGATGATTTATTGGAAGCTCGTAATACTCATAATTCTTTTAATTCGCAACTTACTGAGGATTCTAAGTACTTATTTTATTGCGTCAATAACGCCAAGGATTGTTACGATACATCTTTTCAGGGTTTTAAAAGTGAGTTAGTTTATGAAGTTGCTCACGGTTTTGGTGGTTCAAATCAAGCTTTTGGTGTTAGAAATTATTTCAACCAAAATGCGCGCTATAACGAAGAATGCCATGATTGTTTAAATATCTTTGGTTGTGAAGGTTTGCGCAAGAAGCAATATTGTATTCTAAATAAACAATATACAAAAGAAGAATATGAGAAGCTTTTGCCGAAAATTATTAAACAAATGGATGATATGCCCTATGTTGACCAAAAAGGTAAAATCTATAAATATGGAGAATTTTTTCCAAGCGATTTATCTCCCTTTGCTTATAATGAAACAATCGCGCAAGAATATTTTCCTCTTACAAAAGAAGAAGCGCAGAAAAGAAACTACACCTGGAAATACCTCGAAGAACGAAATTATCAAATTACCTTAAAAACAAAGGATATCCCAGACCACATCAAGGGAGTAAGAGAGGACATTATTAATCAGATAATTGAGTGCGAACATAACGGTAAATGTATGGAGCAATGCACCGAGGCGTTTAAAATTGTTCCTGAAGAGATTAAGTTTTACAAAAGGATGAGTTTGCCATTGCCAAGACTATGCCCAAATTGTCGGCATTACCAGCGCCTAAAATTAAGAAATCCATTAAAATTATGGGACAGGCAATGCATGTGCGATAAAGAAAATCATTTTCACGGGAAAGATAAGTGTAAAATAGAATTTAAAACAAGCTATTCACCAGAGAGACTGGAAATAGTTTATTGCGAAAAATGTTATCAGCAGGAAATATATTAATATGAAACAAAAGAAAAAAACTTCAAAACTAAAAGTAATAATAATGTCCGGATATGGCCTCAACTGCGAAGAAGAAACGAAATTTGCTTTCGAAACTGCTGGTGGACTAGCCGATATTGCGCACATTAATGATTTGATAGCTAAGCCAAAAACGCTTTCTCGATACGATATACTGGCTTTCCCCGGAGGATTCTCTTATGGCGATGACACAGGAAGCGGAAAAGCTTATGCTAATAAATTTAAAAACCATTTATCAAAAGAATTGAAGGAATTTTTGTCTCGCGACACTTTAGTAATCGGCATTTGTAACGGCTTTCAGATAATAACCAGTCTCGGAATTTTACCCGGCGCGCTTACATATAATAAGAATGGTAAATATCTAGATCGTTGGGTAGATTTAAAAATAGAGGGTAAAAAAAATCAGAGTCCGTGGCTCAAAGGAATTAAAAAAATATCGTTTCCCATAGCGCACGGCGAGGGGCGATATGTCATTAATCAAAAAGAATATAAAAATCTTAGTAAAAACCATCAAATTGCCTTAATATACGCAAAGGGAGAAGTATGTAATTTTCAAAATCTTGAAGCAAATCCCAACGGTTCGGATTATGACATTGCCGGAGTTTTGGCGTATAATGGTAGGGTTTTTGGGCTAATGCCACACCCTGAAAGAGCGATGTTTTCGCACCAAAGTCCGCTCTGGTCAAAAAATAAAAAAGTTCCAAAGGAAGGCTTGCCCCGCCTGAACACTAGGCGGGGTGAAGGATTACAGATTTTTAAAAATGCAATAAATTACTTCAAATGAACGAACTCAAAGAAAAATGCGGAATTGTTGGTATATACGGTAAAGGATTGCCGGTTTCCAAGATGGCATTTTTCGCATTGTTTGCACTGCAACATCGAGGTCAAGAAGCTTCCGGCATAACCACCAGCGACGGGAAAAAGCTTCACAGCCATAAGGGCGCAGGATTAGTGGCTCAAGTTTACAAAGAGCGTGATGTAGAAAACTTAAAAGGATATATCGGAATAGGACATAATAGATACTCCACTTCTGGTGGTGAAGCGCTGGATCACGCCCAGCCAGTTATAAATATTGATCATACTTTTGCCCTAGCGCACAATGGCAATTTACCAAGTGTGAAATCTCTTGAAAAATTTCTTCATTCAAAAAAAATTTTAGAGAAAAATCGTTCGGATTCGGAAATGGTAGCTGATGCAATTAATTTTTATATAAGAAATGGGGAACCCCTACCAACCGCCGTAAAAAAAGTTTTTCCTCTAATCATTGGAGCTTTCTCTATCGTGATGATGGACGCAAAAAATCTAGTTGCTGTGCGTGATCAATATGGCATACGCCCACTTTCACTTGGTAAGATTAAAAACGGTTATGTTGTAGTTTCGGAAACTTGCGCATTAGATACTATCGGCGCAACTTTTGTGAGAGAAGTAACTCCGGGAGAAATGCTGGTGATAAATGCAAGAGGTTTAAAAAGCATAAAACTAGCAAAAGCAAAACCAAGACATGATGTATTCGAATATGTCTATTTTTCTCGTCCAGACAGCATATTGGCGGGAAAATCAGTTTATGAAGTTAGGAAAAACTTCGGCAGGACGCTCGCTTACGAACACAAATTGACAGTTGATGCGATAGTCCCGATACCGGACACTGCTATGCCCGTCGCGCTGGGTTATTCAGAAGTATCGGGCATACCGATAGAATTAGCTCTAGTAAAGAATCGTTATGTACACCGAACCTTTATTGAGCCCAATCAAAAATCACGCGATCATAGTGTGGCCCTAAAACTCATACCGCTTAAAGAAGCGCTCAATGGTAAAAGTATAGCGGTAATTGACGATTCTATCGTAAGGGGAACGACAAGTAAGGGATTGATAAAAACATTATTTAAAGCTGGCGCCAAAGAAGTGCATTTCCTGGTGTCTTCGCCTCCAGTGCGTTTTCCCGACTTCTACGGCATCGACACTCCAAAACAAAAAAAATTAATAGCCTCCAATAAAACAGTGGAGGAAATTCGTAAATTTCTTGAAGCTACTTCGTTACACTTCTTGTCCCTTAATGGGTTGATAAAATCCATCGGTTTGCCCAAAAATCATCTTTGCACTTCGTTTTTCACGGGAGAATATCCGATTGATTTAAAAGAACGTAAAAAAGAAGTAAGTTATGATGTTCCCAAATCCTAAAATAAAATTAGCTATGCTAATTTCCGGTGGAGGCACTACCATGGAAGCAATACTCTTGGCGTGCAGGAACGGCAAACTGTCGAATGTGGAACCGGTGCTTGTAATCTCGAGCAATAAAAAAGTGGGCGGACTAGAGCGAGCAAAAAATGCCGGAATGTCAGTCGAAAATATAATCGTGATAAATCCGAGAGATTGGGAAAATAGGGAAGAATTCGGAAAAAAAATAATCAGTGAATGCGAAAAACGCGGAGTGAATTCAATCGGGCAATACGGCTGGATGATAAAAACTCCCGATAATGTAGTGAAAAAATTTGAAGGACGCATTATTAACCAACATCCAGGACCGCTTGATAACGGCAGGCCGGATTTCGGTGGCCCGGGAATGTATGGCATGAGAGTAATTCAGGCAAGACTAGATTTCGTGCGCAAGACAGGACATGATTTTTGGACAGAGGCGACGGCTCACTTAGTAACTTCCGAGTTTGATAAAGGAGCGATTTTAAGAAGAAAACAAGTGGAAATATTCCCCAATGAAACTCCGGAGAGTTTGCAGAAAAAATTACTGCCGGTGGAACACGAAGTGCAGATTGAAACTTTGCATGACTTCAGCGAGGGACATGTGGTATCTTTTTTCCGCGAAAAACCGCTCATAGAAAAAGACGAAGAAGAAATTTTAGAAAAATGCAAAGAAACTGCTAAAAAGGTATATCCAAATGGCTAAGTGTCAAACACCCGATGTTTGACAAGATGTTTGACAAAAAATTATGAAAAAACAAAAAATTTTAATAATAGGCGGGGGCGGTCGGGAACATGCAATTGGCTGGAAAGTGGCTCAATCAAAACAAAAAGTAGAGCTTTTCTTTGCGCCCGGGAACGCCGGCACGGCGATGCTCGGCACAAATATTAATATTGGGGCCACTGACATCTCAAAACTTATAGAATTCGCCAAAAAAAAAATCAATTTGACTTTGGCGCTTCCCGATGACCCGCTGGCGCTCGGTATTGTGGACTCATTCCAAGAGCAAAATTTGCGCATCTGGGGACCAACCAAGGCCGCAAGCGAGCTTGAATGGTCCAAAGCTTATGCGAAAGATTTTATGGGAAGGCATAATATCCCTACGGCAAAATATAAAACTTTTAATAATTTTGAAGAGGCTAAAATTTATGTAGAAAAACATTCGCTCCCCGTGGTGGTGAAAGCAAGCGGGCTGGCGTTGGGGAAAGGTGTGACTGTCGCGCAAACACATGAAAAAGCAATGGTGACTTTAAAAAAGATTTTTATTGATAAAATCTTCGGCGCTGCTGGTAATGAAGTGGTGATTGAAGAATTTTTGTCGGGCACAGAAATCTCAATCCATGCGCTTTCGGATGGAAAAAATTGGAAAATTTTTCCACCTTCACAAGACCACAAGCGTATCTATAACGGCGATATGGGTCCAAATACCGGCGGAATGGGAACTATTGCGCCATTGCCTTTTGTGGATAGTACCCTTATAAAAAAAATTGAAAAAGAAATCATAGCCCCCACGATACAGGACATGGCAAAAGAAGGTAGGCCATTTGTCGGTTGTTTATACCCGGGAATAATGCTCACAATAGAAGGGTCAAAAGTATTTGAATTCAATTCTCGTTTTGGCGACCCGGAAACTCAAACCTATATGCGATTACTTGAGACAGATATTTTGGATATGTTTGACGCTTGTATTGACGGCACACTGGATAAAATAAAAATTGAATGGAAAAATTTATCGGCTTGCACGATAGTATTAGCTTCAGAGGGATACCCGGGAAATTATGAAAAAGGCAAAGTTATTTCAGGTATTGAAGATGCGGAAAAAAACACAGATGTTGTAATTTTTCATGCTGGAACAAAAACAGAAAACGGAAAACTTATTACCAACGGCGGGCGAGTGCTGGGAGTCAGCGCCATTGGTAAAAATCTTGAAGAAGCTCTCGCTACTGCCTATAATGCAGTTTCAAAAATAAAATTTGATGGAATGCAATATCGTAAAGATATAGGCAAAAAAGCACTGAAATATTTGGTTACTTAGCTCTTGACTTTTGGGTTAGAGTATGCTATACTTTCAATACTGGGTAAAGGTGGCCTTGCCCCTTTCCCAAGATGCTCTTTCTTCAACTTGAGGAGGCTCGATGCGCAACACGCGCGGAAGCCCCGTCGTCGTGGCTGGTTTGAGTATATAACCACCCACGTGGCCGGCGTCCCAGTTGCCGGGCGGAAAACATCCCGCCCGGCCACTGGGACAACCATCAAATCTTGTTAAAAACAAGTACGAATCACGAGGTTCGTAGACCTCGTGGAAAATATCTTTCACGAGGTCTTTTCTATTTTTATTGTTTTATTTATTTTTAATGTTAAAATACAGACATGAAAAAAGATACTCAGGTTGGCATAATTATGGGTTCAGATTCGGATTTGGAGGTAATGGCCGAAGCGGCAAAAGTACTTGATGAATTCGGTGTGTCTTATGATATGACCATTGCCTCGGCGCATAGGAGCCCGGAACTGGTTTACAGACACGTTACAAATGCTAAAAGTCGTGGGATTAAAATATTGATTGGTGGAGCCGGGGGTTCGGCGCATTTGGCCGGTGTGATAGCATCTCTCACTACTCTGCCGGTAATCGGTATCCCAGTACGAGCGAAAAGTTTAGATGGGCTTGACTCTCTTTTATCTACCGTGAATATGCCCCCAGGGGTGCCAGTGGCAACTGTCGGTATAAATGCGGGAAAAAATGCCGGACTCTTAGCTCTCCAAATTCTCGCAACTTCCGATAAAAATTTAGAAAAGAAATTAATTGCCTATAAGAAAAAATTAGCCGAAGATACAGAAAAAAAAGGTGAGAAACTATTAAAAATTGGATATAAAAAATACTTAGGGAAATAAATATGAACGACTTGTATAAACAAGCAGGCGTGGATATTGATGCCGGTAATGAAGTCATTGAGCGAATAAAAAATAATGTAACAAGCACGCATACTCCCCAAGTACTTACTGGAATTGGGCACTTTGGCGGGCTGTATGACCTAGGAGAAATTTTAAAATCTTACAAACACCCGATACTGGTGCAAAGTATTGATGGCGTAGGCACCAAACTCTTGGTGGCCAAAATGGCGAATAAATATGACTCGGTGGGTGAAGATATGGTGGGACATAGCTGTGGAGACATCATTGCCATGGGCGCTAGGCCACTGACTTTTCTTGATTATGTGGCAAACGAAAAATTGGTTCCAAGTGAAATGGAGGAAATAGTTTCCGGTATGGCAAAAGCTTGCAGAGAAGCTGGAGTTTCAATCATTGGCGGAGAAACTGCCGAAATGCCAGGAGTATATATGAAGGGCAAGCACGACATCGCCGGATGCATTACCGGAGTAGTGGAAAAAGATAAAATCATAACCGGAGAGAAGATTGAAGAGGGAAACATTTTACTCGGTTTTGCTTCATCAGGACTTCACACAAACGGTTTCTCGCTGGCGCGTAAATTAATTTTTGAAGTTGCTAAACATAAAGTAGACACTCAAATCTCCGAACTTGGCATGACAGTGGGTGAAGCATTACTCAAAGTACATATGAATTACACCAAGCCTATTTTAGAAATTTTAGATTCTGGGGTAGATGTGAGGGGTATAGCGCATATAACAGGCGGAGGATTTATTGAAAATGTACCGCGCGTATTGCCGAAAAATTTAGATGCTGCAATTATCAAAGATTCATGGCCCATGCTGCCTATTTTTCCTTTTATGCAAAAAATTGGCAATATCAGCGAAAGGGAAATGTACACAGCTTTCAATATGAGTATCGGGCTTATTTTGGTTATGCCTAAATCAGAGAAAACGAAAATCGAAATAATTTTAAAAAAATATCATAATTTTACTATTTATGAAATCGGTAAAATTATTAAAGGAAGTGGTAAAGTAATTTTAAAATGAATATAGAAAAAATAAAGGAGCATATAGACGATGTTTTGACAGAAACAAACTTCACTAATTTAGGAGAAAAGAAAGTTGGGAAAGTGCGCGATGTTTACATTGCAAAAGACCATATTACTCTTATTTCCACCGACCGGCATTCTTCTTTCGACAGGAACATAGCTTATGTGCCATTTAAAGGAGAAGTTTTAAATCAAATCAGCTTGTTCTGGTTTGATCAAACAAGGGATATCATTCAAAATCATGTATTAAGCTCGCCAGATCCTAGCGTCTTGGTTGTAAAAAAATGCAAATCTTTGCCGGTAGAGGCAGTCGTACGCGGATATATCACGGGAATTACTTCCACTTCGCTCTGGACTTATTATAAGGACGGCAAGCGTAATTTTGGAAACTTTACTTTACCTGACGGCATGAAGAAAAATCAAAAGCTGGATGAACCAGTCTTTACGCCTTCAACTAAATTCGAAGAACATGATAGGACGCTCTCGTCCGATGAAATTGTGGCCGAGAATTTGCTTTCTCGCGAAATGATAACCGAAGTTGAAAAAGTAGCTAAAGCTTTATTTAAAAGAGGACAGGAAATCGCGCTAAAACACGGACTTATTTTGGTAGACACCAAATACGAATTCGGACTTGATGGGGACGGCAAGTTAATGCTCATAGACGAAATACATACCCCCGATTCATCCCGCTACTGGATGGCCGGAAGTTATGAAGAGTGTTTCAGGAAAGGGGAAGAACCGGAATATTTTGATAAAGAGTTTTTACGACTTTGGTTTAAGGATCATTGCGATCCTTATAAAGACGAGGCGCTACCGAAAGCTCCGCCTGAACTGGTGGCTGAACTTTCCCGCCGATATATTAAAATATATGAGATAATTACCGGCAAGACTTTTAACCACGATTTTTCTCAATCAGCCATGGAAAGAATTACTAATAATTTATCTAAAAAATAAATGTCTCTAAACTCGATTTCGCCAATAGACGGACGCTACGAAAAGTCTTCTTTTACGCTTTCTCCGATATTTTCCGAAAGAGGTTTGATGCATTATCGAATAGTGGTAGAGGGAGAATATTTAATCGCATTATCCAAGTTAAAAATTAAATTAAGAAGATTCTCGAATAGGGAAATAAAATTAATCAGATTGCTTTATAATTTAAGGGAAGCTGATGCTCAAATAATTTCCGATATTGAAACGAGGGGTTATAAAAATATAAAAGCTACCGACCATGATGTGAAGGCGGTGGAATACTTTATGAAAATGAAACTTGGCAATTCGTCGCTTAAAGATGTTTTGGAATGGATTCATTTCGGGCTAACTAGCGAAGATACGAACAATTTGGCTTACGCCTTAATGCTTCGCGACGGAGTAGATATATTGCTTGGCAAGTTAAATAGAGTGATGAAAGAAATTAATAACTTAGCAAAAAAGCACAAGAATCTTCCAATGCTTGCCCGCACTCACGGACAGCCGGCAACTCCAACAACTTTCGGCAAAGAGTTTTTGGTGTTTGCCAAAAGGATTGAGAAGCAAGTAAGAAATTTACAGAAACAAAAAATATCCGCGAAATTAAACGGCGCTATCGGTAATTACAACGCGCATTTGATAGCATTTCCTAAAATAAATTGGCCGGCATTTACAAAAAGTTTCATTAATAAGTTAAATAAGCTAGAAACTAGAACCTTGCATCTAGAACCCAACCTGGTTACCACGCAAATCGAGTCGCACGATTCTTATATTGAAATTTTCGATAATCTAAAACGGATAAATAGCATTTTAATAGATTTTAACCAAGATATGTGGCGATATATAAGTGATGAATGGGTCATACAAAAACCGGTAGAGGGAACTATAGGCTCTTCCACTATGCCCCATAAAATAAATCCGATAAAATTTGAAAATAGCGAGGGGAATTTGAGCGTGGCTAACGCATTTTTTGAATTTTTTGCCCGCAAACTGCCTATTTCTAGGCTTCAGCGGGATTTATCCGACTCTACCGTGCAGAGGAATTTCGGCACTGCTTTTGCTCATTCTTTGATTGCTTACGAGTATTTGCTGAAGGGGTTGAGTAAAATCAAGGTAAACGAACAGAGAGTCCGTGAAATATTAAAGAATCATCCGGAAGTCGTAGCAGAAGCAATACAAACAATCCTGCGAAGAGAAGGAATACAAATGCCGTATGAAAAGTTAAAAGAACTGACTCGCGGTAAAAATATTAAACTTGCGGATATTCGTAATTTTATAAATACCTTGGAAGTTGGCGATAAAATAAAAAAGGAGTTGTTGAAAATAACTCCAGAGAGTTATACCGGTTTGGCTTCAAAATTGGTATAATAAAAACATGCTAAAAAAAGTCGGAATAATTTCGTTGTTGTTCGTTTGTCTATTGCCCGCCAATGAAATAAACGCACAGATAACTAATGCGGGTTTCATACCTGGCAATATTTGGTATTCTAAAGATCCATTTGAAGAAGGGGACAAAATCAAAATTTATACTTTAATTTTCAACCCTGACGCAAGAGAGCTCTCTGGGATGGTAAATTTCTACGATAAAACGACAATTTTAGGTAAAAAAAGTTTTGTTGTGGCGGGGAAGAGCGTGAAAGATATTTCCATAGATTGGACAGTAGATGCCGGAGCTCACAACATTTTCGCAAAAATTGAAAACGCTAAATTTTTAATATCGACAGGCAAGTATGAGAATGTAAATCTGACCGAGAACCAAACGGAAGAAAGTTCCAGAACAATAAATAAAAAGATAGTTCCTAAATTGCCAGACATTATCGGTGATAGCGCTACAGATGGGCAAATCGCGAAAGTACAAAATGTAATTCTAGAAAATACGCCGGACTTTATTGCCAAACCTATTATAGAAGCGGTAAATAGCCTAGAAAAAATGCGTGAGAGCGCTGGAACTTTCTCAAGGAATAAAAAAGAAGAAATAAGCAATCAAATTAAAGCTCTGAATAATGAAGAAGTCTTACCAGACTCAGAATCAAATGCGAAACTCCAAAAACCTTTGAAATATATCGAACTCTTTTTCTTAGCTATTTTTTCGATAATACTGGACAATAAATGGGTTTTTTATATTGCCCTAGCTTTTATTGTCTTTTTCCTTATACGTTTTATTTGGCGTAGAATTTTTTAATTTGTATTTTTGCAACGTAGCGTATAAAATAAAGTTATGGCACTTCGAATCAGTTTTTCCCTTATACTTCTATTTTCAATACTTTTTTTACCCTTTTATATATCGGCTATTTTAGTACTGATAGGTATGGCTTATTTTTCTTTTTTCATAGAAGCAGGTTTGTTGTTTCTGTTGTCTGATTTACTGTATGCGGTAAAAGAAATTAAGTTTTTTAATATTACTTTTGTTTCTTTTCTGTTTTCGATTATATTTCTGCTGGTAATAGAATTTCTTAAAAAGAAACTAAGATTTTATCCCAAAGAAATAAAATAATCACGCAAATGTTTAAAAAACATAGAGTAAAAAACGTAAATTCCTTTGTCGAGCCCGATGAAATTTTTCTTGATTCGAAAAATATCCAAAATTTCGACCGCCAGCAATTTGAAGGAAGAATAGAAAAACCAATCTCAAAGAGAACTATCTTATTTCTTGGAATCTTTTTCTTGGTCGGCGTTCTGTCTTTTTCAACCCGGCTTATATACTTACAAATACAAAAAGGCGAAACGTATTTTAAAAGAAGTGAAAATAATATCCTAAAACGGCAAATAATATTCGCCGATCGGGGAATTATTTATGATAGAAATAAAGTCGAGCTTGCTGGGAATAAGAGAACAGAAGAAACTTTCTCCGCCCGAACATATTTGAAATCGGGATTTGCGCATTTATTGGGATATGTGAGCTATCCGGCAGTTGATAAAATGGGTAATTATTGGCAAAGTGAATTTATGGGCAAGGATGGACTTGAAAAACAGTATAATGAATCATTGAATGGCCAAAATGGATCAAAGGTGGTGGAAATTGATGCTCGGGGAGAAATTCATTCAGAAAATATTGTAAACGCTCCGAAGCAGGGGAAAGATTTGGTGTTAACTATTGATTCCCGTATTCAGGGAGAACTGTTTTCTCTTATTCAGAATTTGGCTAAGAGTAATTTTTTTACCGGCGGAGCGGGAATATTAATGGACATCAGAAATGGGGAAATTATAACCTCCACTAGTTTTCCCGAATACAATGGTGAATTGTTATCATTGGGCAAAGAAAGCAGTATTATAAAGGGCTATTTGAATGATAAAAGGAAAGTTTTTATGGATAGAACCATATCGGGTCTTTACACGCCGGGGTCTATTATCAAGCCGCTTCTGGCTATGGGCGCGCTGAATGAAAAAATAATTGATCAATATAAAAAGATTTTATCAACTGGTTCAATTTCGATTCCCAATCCTTATTTTCCGAACCAAAAAAGCGTTTTTAAGGATTGGCGAGTAAACGGCTGGACAGATATGCGGCAAGCTCTGGCTGTTTCATCCGATGTTTATTTTTATACAATTGGAGGCGGGTTTGAGGGACAGAAAGGTTTGGGTATTCTGAATATCGAGAAATATGTGCGACTCTTCGGCATCGGACAGAAAACCGGAATTGATTTACCAGATGAAAAAGGCGGAACAATCCCGAGTCCGGATTGGAAAATAAAAAATTTCGCCGGCGATCCATGGCGTATTGGGGATACTTATAATACAGCCATTGGACAGTATGGATTTCAGGTAACACCAATGGAAATGACACGTGCTATTTCTGCCATCGCTAACTACGGCACATTGGTTAATCCGCATTTTTTAATAAAAGATATTGGTGAAAATGCAAATCAAACACCCATCACTTCTGTGCTTGATTTGAAGAAAGAAGATTTCATCGTAGTGCACGAGGGCATGAGGCAGGCGGTAAATTATGGCACTGCGGTAGCGCTCAATGTGCCTTATGTAAAAGTTGCAGCGAAAACCGGTACCGCCCAACTCGGCCTTGCAAAAAATAAAGTTAACTCTTGGATTGTCGGTTTTTTCCCGTATGAGAATCCAAAATACGTCTTTACCATAATGATGGAAGCCGGACCTTCGAGCAACAGCGTGGGGGCGTCTTCGATAATGCGGGGGCTTTTGGACTGGATGTCCATAAACACATCCGAATACTTTGAATAATATGAATTAAGGGCCTGCCCCGTACCGAGCCTTGCTCTAGTTCGGGGTTTTCCACAGGTGGTTGCATATCAGCTATTTTTTTGATATAAATAAATCGTGACCAAATTACACGCAAACAGATATTTCTTTAGACTCTTTAGGCAGACCCTAGAGGACTGATATTTGCGCTGTAAATCTCAAATAAAAAATTTACAACTCAAATACTAGCCCTCAGAGGGCTAGTATTGTTCTTCGACAGCGAATCCAACCCATAATGATAAAGGGGATGATTTTCATGGCATTTCAATCTGAGCAGGAGAAAATTGATGGCAAGCGTCGTCCGCACGAAGTAGTACCACCGCCATCGTGGGAGGCTCCAGTCGAGGAAGAACTTCCGCCCGTGGTACCTCCAAGAGCACCAGAAATACCCCACCACAGGGATGCAGAGTCAGGCTTCTAACCAATCACGAAGAAGGAGCGAAGCGATGGAAGCTGGCAAAAACACTCCCGCAGAAACGGAGCCCGAGAATTCCGTGGCCCCACCCCCTCTACCTCTTCCAAAGTTGGAAGAGCGTGCAATTGAGGCTCTTCGTCGTATTCCTCAATTTCGTGGGTAAACCGGATTCGCAGTATTATGAGAGGCTGG
>Ga0155762_107_pt1 | contig 21091 bp, 20 predicted proteins | sample RifCSPlowO2_01_FD_107416 | JGI IMG/M metagenome (GOLD analysis project Ga0155762, IMG submission 107416) | Candidatus Nomurabacteria bacterium RIFCSPLOWO2_01_FULL_39_17
AGTTCTTGTGAAGACAAGATGCCTGTTTTCTCAGCGTAAGCAATACATTCGTTGATATGACTTATATCATCACAATATGATTCGCATGAATTTTTGGTTGTACATCCTCCCGGGCCTTTTGTTCCGGCGTTCAAGAATTTTTTCGCGGAATTAATTTCTTCAGAAGACATCAGGTTGTTTTTTTCAGCAAAAGCAATGCAAGATATTGTGTTGGCAGGCTTGTCACAATATAATTTGCACGCATTTTTATCTTGACAATTTCCAAGTTCAGCAACCGGGTATCGGATATCGGCATCATTGACGCTTGTTGTCGTCTCGGCCAAGACTATCCCAAAAATTAAGCCACTTATTAAAATCCCAAAAGCTACAGCGTATGCGGATATAGATATATTTTTTGTGCCCATATTATTTATTGAAATGGATTAGTTTTAATAGAACGAAAAGGATTTGACGCGTCAATTGGATTAACATCGGGTTTGTTTTTCATTGGATTAGTACTTTCACCTAGGGACGGCAAAACCCCCTGATTTATTATTTGGCTTATATCTTCACTCGGTCCGGGTAATATTTTTGAATTCAGAAACAAATATCCAATCACTACTACCACTATGATTAAAATAATTATAACAATAATAATAGTTCTTTTTTTCATAAATTTAAGTATATCATAATTGCCTTCTCAAGAGAACAAGCAAACGAATATCTAAAGAAACTTGCTATTTTACCGCATGTGGAGATAGTACATGACCCTTTTGTAGATAATTGGCCCAATAAAGCAAAAAGTGCCTTAGCGTGTTATCCACTCTCTAAGTTTTTTTATTGTGTTTGTTTTTGTTAATTTTCGTCTTGCTGAGAACTAGGCGAGTGTCTTGGGTTCGGAGCCAAAAACTAAAAATTATGCTAGAATTAGCAAATAATTGTTATGAATAATAAACAAAATGACATAGAAATAATTCCCGTTTCTCACGCAAGCATAATTCTGAATTGGGATGGAACTACTATATACGCCGACCCTTCAATGTATAAAGTCAACAAGACTAATGTGTTTGCCGATAAGCCTGCCCCGGATATAATTTTATTCACAGATATACATCAAGACCACTTTGATATTGAAACACTCAAGATGGTCAGCCAGGAAAAAACTGTTATCATCGCTCCAAAAGCGGTGGCAGATGAAATATCCGCAAAAATACCGAAAGAGTTTGCCAAAGTGTTCGTAATGAATAACAGCGAGACAGCCAACCATATTGGATTTAAGATAATGACTATTCCGATGTATAACATTCCAGAATCAGCAGCCGCATATCACACTAAAGGCAGAGGCAATGGTTATATAATTGAAAAAAATAATGAACATGTTTATATCTCCGGAGACACTTCCAATATTCCCGAAATGCGAAATTTAAAAAATATTGATCTGGCTTTTATTGCAATGAATTTGCCTTACACCATGAGCGTGGAGGAAGCGGCGCAGGCAGTGCTTGCCTTTAAGCCGAAAAAAGTATATCCATACCATTATCGGACCCCCGAGGGTTTCAGCGATATTGCCTTATTTAAAAAGCTGGTAAATAAAACTGACCCCGAAATTGAAGTTGTCCGGCTGGAATGGTATCCGAAGCAGTAAAGGGTGTATAATTAACCCATTATTATTTATTTATTTTCATATATTTATGACCAATGAAAAAAAGTTTGAATGGATTTTGAGAATTGGCGTGGCGGGGGAATTTCTTGGCCACGGAGTTTTTGCTGTTTTGGGCAAGGCTGATTGGATAAAATGGACCGAACAATTAACCGGATTTGATACAATAACAGCCACAATCTTTATGACCATTGTGGGAATAGTGGATATTTTATTAGCTATTCTTATTATCTGGAAGCCTATTCGGCCATTACTGTTATGGATGGCGTTTTGGGGCTTTTGGACTGCCCTGGTTCGTCCGCTGGTGGGCTTGCCGATATGGGATTTCATAGAGCGTTTTGCCAATTGGGCGGCACCGCTTGCTCTCTATTACTTTTATAAAAATAAAAGTCAATAAATAGTCATAATTCGCTGTTTTTTATGGTCTTTCACTTATGGTGTGGTATAATTTTGGCATGTTTTGGTTTTTTATCTCAAATCTTGAAAAGGGAATTAAAAAAATAGCTAGCAACCCGCAACTGATATATACCGTCGTAGTTGCAGTACTTATAACTGGGTCTTTTGTTTTTATGGCTGATGGACATATCATTAATGATGTTATGAATAAATAACATATTGGCAGATAGCCCACATAAGGGTTATAATGCAATGGCAGATTATTAATAATAGAAAATATTGATATGGCAAAAAGAGGCACAACCCTTAATCCGAAGAAAAAATCTAGGCGTTCTCATAAAACAAAGAAAAGACTTGAGATCAAACGGCTTATGCTTACGAAGAAAGCTCTTCGCAAAAAGCTTAAATAAAATTATTTTAGAAAAATATGCCAACAGTATCGAGTCGCGGTCAGAAAGTAATTGCTTCTCCCATACGCAAGTTTTTCCCGTTCATACAGGAAGCGGAAAAGAAAGGGATAAAAGTTTATAAGTTAAATACCGGCGATCCGGACCTTTCTGTTCCGGCTTCTTTCTTTGGCGAAATTAGAAATTATAAAAATAAAAATTTACCTTATGCGCCGAGCTCGGGTATTAGAGAGCATATAACTGCCTGGCAAAAATATTATAAACAGTTTGGAGTAGAACTAGAGCCTGAAAATATAATTCCAACCGTTGGCTGTGCGGAAGCAATTTATTTGGCTCTTTTGGCCGTAGCTGATGTTGGTGATGAAATTTTAGTATTTGAACCCCTTTATGTAAGCTATAAATCTTTCGCGATAATGGCTGGCATAAAGCTCGTACCTATAACGCTAAAAGCAAAGGATAATTTTACCCTGCCGGCTACGGAATTTATCGAATCAAAAATAACATCGCGCACCAAGGCAATAGTTGTAATAAATCCAGATAATCCCACGGGCAAACTATGGAACGATATCGAACTCGCTAGTGTTTTAAACATTGCCCGGAAACACAATTTATTTGTTATTGCTGATGAAACCTACCGGGAAATCAGATTTAAGGGTATTCCCACTTGTCTTCTTGCCAATAAAATTGCAAAAGAGAATATAATTTTAGTGGACAGCGTTTCTAAAAGATTTTCTATGCCTGGTGTCCGGATTGGCTGTGTTGTTTCATATAATAAAGAAATTATGGATACAATTCTAAAATTCGCCCAAGCGCGACTATCTGTCGGAACACTCGAACAATATGCGCTTATACCGCTTTTAGAAAATTCAAAAAAGTATACAGAACCAATACGTTTAGAATACAAAAAAAGAAGTGAAATCGTCTTTCAAATGCTCTCGGAAATTAAAGACGTATTTGTCGCTCGTCCATTGGGGGCTTTCTATATTAATGCAACCTTGCCGGTTAATTCAGCCGAAGAATTTGTTAAATTTATGATAAAGGATTTTTCCCTAAACAACGAAACAATTATAATTTCTCCGATGTCGGATTTCTATATAACCGAAGGATTGGGCATAAATGAAGTGCGTATTGCCTATGTTCTTCCTGTGGAAAAGCTTAAATGTTCGATAGATATTTTAAGTCATGGGTTGAAGGCTTATAAAAATAAGAATTTATAGGTTGTTTTTGTAAAGAATTTGCAATAAAATAACAAACAATCACCCATTGTTTATGGTCAAGAAAATTCCTAGAAAGAAAAAAATAGTGATGGTAAGCGGAGGATTTGACCCGGTGCATATCGGACACATTCGTTTATTTAAAGAAGCCAAAAAATTGGGTGATGAACTTGTAATTCTATTAAATAATGATCATTGGTTAAAATTAAAAAAGGGATATGTTTTTATGCCAGAGCATGAACGCAAAGAAATCATTGAAGCATTTAAAAATGTTGATAGGGTTGTTCTGAGTAGTCATAAAAAGAACACAAAAGACATAAGTGTTATTGAAGATATAAAATCTATCCGCCCGCATGTTTTTGCCAAGGGGGGAGATAGAACTTATGACAATATTCCAGAAGTAGCGATATGCGAAAAGCTTAATTGTAAAATGGTGTTTAACCTTGGTAAGGGTGGAAAAGTCCAAAGTTCGTCAGTTTTAGTTAAAAAAATTCAAAAAAAGAAAAGGAAATAGGATTGGAGTGCAATGATTTTTGGGGTATAATACTACTATGGTTAAGGCAGTCAAGAAAACAAAAAAGAAGATAGTAAAGAAACCAATTAAAAAATCTGGCAAGAGTGTCAAAAGTCTCAAAAAATCTGCCAAAAGAAAAGTATTAAAAAAGTTACCGCTCAAACTTAAAAAATCTCTTAATAATCCCATAGTCGAACCGAGCTCATACCCATGGGAGTCGGAAGCGGTTTTTAACCCAGCGGCATTATTGCATGACGGACGCGTGCATCTTTTTTATCGCGCATTGGGGCATGATGGCATATCACGCATCGGATATACTTCAAGTAAAGACGGTATTCATTTTGAAGGACGGCTTCCTTACCCGGTTTACGTGGCAGAAAATGTGGAAGAAGCCATGGCCCAGCATCCATATACTTCTCCCGCGCGCCTTGTTTATGATACTACGCTTTACGCTTCCGGGGGCGGATGGGGCGGGTGCGAAGATCCGCGAGCAGTTAAGATTAATGGCCGAGTGTATGTGACTTTTAATATGTTTAACGGATGGGATTCTATGCGGGTAGCGTTTATTTCAATCGATGAAAAAGATTTGACGGATAGAAAATGGAATTGGAGTAATTTCGCCTACTTGTCTCGCCCGAGTGATAGGCAAAAGAACTGGGTTTTATTTCCAGAAAAAATTCATGGAAAATTTGCCCTTTTTCACAATCTAGATAAAGGTGATCCGTCTAGAGTGCATATTGCGTATTTGGACGAACTTAATATGAATCAAGCGCCCTCGCAAAAAGAGGCTCCAGATCCCCATACTCTGCCGGACCACATAGTCGCATGGCACAACCGTACTCGCAGCGCTTCAGCGCCACCGATAAAGACCTCCGATGGCTGGCTGTTGTTTTATCACGCAATGGACAAAGATGATCCAAATCGTTATAAAGTCGGCGCTCTTTTGCTTGATCTTAAAGATCCGACAAAAGTTCTGTATCGCGCATCCCGCCCAATTCTTGAGCCCGATTTATGGTATGAAAATGATTGGAAGCCCGGAATTGTATATGTAAGCGGAGCGGTTGTTAAAGACAAAACCCTTTTTCTTTATTACGGCGGCGGCGACAAGCGCATAGCTGTTGCCTATATAAACTTAAAAGAATTTCTTCACAAATTAAAAAGCGGGGAAAATGCGGTTTTCTCAAAAAGATCCGCCCTAAGAGCATAATTTTATGTTTGTTGTTAAACGATCCGAACATAATCCGATTTTAATCCCTGACAGAAATCATTATTGGGAAGAATTTTCTACTTTTAATCTCTGTCCCATTAGGCACGGCAATAAAACTTACGGGCTTTATCGCGCTATTTCGGCGTCTGACGCGCTTCGCAATCCGCGCCAAATTTCTGTTATTGGCATTGGAGAAAGCAGAGATGAAGTGCATTTTGAGAATCGTGTTCCTTTTATTGTGCCGGAAGAAGATTGGGATAAATTCGGCTGTGAAGATCCGAGAGTGACATATTTTGAAGGCATGTTCTATACTTTTTATACCGCGCTTTCAAAATACCCGCCTGATTCTGGCAGCATCAAGGTTGCCGTAGCACTCTCGCATAACTTAAAAAAAGTTAGCGAAAGACATCTGATAACTCCCTTCAATGCCAAAGCAATGACGCTTTTTCCAAAGAGAATAAACGGTAAAATTGTGGTTATTTTTTCAGCTTTTACTGACATACCCCCGGCCCAAATGGCTATTGCCGAAGTAAATGAAATGGAGGAATTGTGGTCTAGCGCATTTTGGGAAAATTGGGTTAAAAATATCGATGAACATACCATTAGTCCCCAACGTAGCCCCTACGACCATGTGGAAGTTGGAGCTCCGCCGATTGAAACCAAATACGGCTGGCTTTTTATTTATTCTCATATTCAGAATTATTTTCATTCACCGAACAATGGAAATAAAATCTTTGGCGTTGAAGCGCTTCTGCTTGATTCCAATGATCCTAAAAAAATAATTGGCCAGACACGCGGACCCCTGCTTGTGCCAGAAGAGCCTTATGAACTTGCCGGCTATGTGGGGAATATTGTTTTTCCCACCGGGGTGACACTAAAGAAAGATATGCTTACCATATACTATGGAGCGGCTGACACTACAGTATGTTCGGCCAAAGTCAGTCTAACTGACCTTGTTTTAAATATGAGCAAAGAGCATAAAAATAATTGGCGGTTCAGGCGCTTTGCCGGTAATCCGATTATTATTCCCAAAAAAGAAAATTTCTGGGAGGCAAAAGCCACTTTCAATCCAGCGGCTATAATATTAAAAGGAAAAACGCACATCATTTATCGCGCCCAGTCCGATAATAATACTTCTTGCTTTGGCTATGCATCAAGTAAAGATGGATTTGAAATTGATGAGCGTTTAACGGATCCTATCTATGTCCCGCGCGAAGAATTTGAAATGAAAAAGATTGATAATGCAAACTCGGGCTGTGAAGATCCTCGTTTAACCAAAATCGGTAAAAATATTTATATATGTTACACCGCTTTTGACGGTATCGGTCCTCCGCGTGTTGCAATTTCTTCCATTAGCGAAAAAAATTTTCTTGCCCATGCATGGAAATGGGAAAAACCCTTTGTCATAACACCCCCGGGTTTTGACGACAAAGATACTTGTTTGTTTCCAGAGAAATTTTCTAGCGGCTACTTTGTTTTACATCGTGTCGGTAATGAAATTTGCGGGGATTATTTGAGTTCGCTTGACTTTAAGACTGAAACTGTAAAAAAATGCATTAGAATTATTGGTCCCAGGATTAATACTTGGGATAGCGAAAAGGTTGGTATTGCCGCTCCGCCGATTAAAACCAAATATGGCTGGTTGCTCTTGTACCACGGCGTGTCGAAGAGTCATAGTACTTATCGAATTGGCGCTATTTTGCTTGATTTAAAGGACCCGACAATAGTGCTGGCTCGCGGCACTGAACCCATTTTCGAGCCGGAAGAGGAATATGAAAAGATTGGTATTGTAAACAATGTAGTATTTCCCTGTGGCATGGTGCTTAAAAAAGACTTGCTTTATATATATTATGGCGGAGGAGACCGCGTGGTGGGTGTTGCAACGATGAAACTTAGTATTATCTTGAAAGCCCTCACACGTTTTCTGAAATAATTTTTTGCGTTGATACCGCTTTTTTTGCTATAATCAAAAAATGACGATAAATTTAAAAGGAAAAAATATTGAGCTTACTCCGGCAATTAAGGACTATGTTATTAGAAAGGTTACTAATCTGGAAAAGCTGCTCTCTAAAATTGAAAAAGGCGGGGGAGAGGCGTTAATTAATTTTGAAGTTGGTAAAAGCACCAACCATCACAAGTCCGGCGACGTTTTTCATTCCGACTGTTTAATTAAAATAAATGGAGAAGAATTTTACTCCAGCGCCGACGGAGAAGATTTGTATCAAACGATTGATGAAATAAAGGAAAGCCTTTTCAATGAAATAGAAAAGAAAAAAAACAGAAAACAAACACTCTTCCGTCGCGGAGCCTTGAGCGTCAAAAAAATGCTCAAAGGTTTCTCTAAGCGCAACCCCTTTACTTCAAAATATTAGCTACGGATATATTTGCCACTTTGGTTAACTAAAGTCGATAAAATATGATAAAAGGGGCAGAAAAAAGAATATGCCAAAATTGTAAAAAAGATTTCACTATAGAGTCAGATGACTTTGGTTTTTATGAAAAAATCAAGGTTCCGTCGCCAACATTTTGCCCGGAGTGCCGTCTGATTAGACGTCTTGCCTTTAGAAATGAAAAATCTTTGTATCGAAACGAATGTAAACAATGCAAGAAACCAATTATTTCGGTATTTGCCAGAGATTCAGGCATGTTTGTCTTTTGTCGTCCGTGCTGGTGGGGAGATAGTTGGGAAGGCTTAGAATATGGTGTAGATTTTGACGAGAACAAAGATTTTTTTTCTCAATTAAAAAATCTCTTTCATAAAATTCCAGTACCGAGTTTGTTTGGTATATATCAAACTCTTATTAATTCCGACTACACAAACATGGCCGCTGATCTAAAAAATTGTTACATGATAACTCATGGTGATTACGATGAAGATTGTTTATATGGGAGTGTCATACAAAGATCAAAAAATTCGGTTGATAATACTATGTTAAATGGTAGCGAACTCTGCTACGAGAATGTGGATTGCCAAAAATGTTATCAAACTTTATATTCGGTGGATTGTGAAGGCTGCCATGATATATATTTTTGCAAAAATTGTGTCGGTTGTTCCAATTGTTTCGGTTGTGTTAATTTACGAAATCAAAAATATCAAATTTTCAATCAACCCTATTCCAGAGAAGATTATGAAGAAAAAATAAAAAGTTTTAAACCCAACTCTTATAAAAGTATTCAAGAAATTAAACAACAATCTTCAAATTTCTGGAATAAATTTCCACAAAAATATACCCACGAGAGACAAAACTCTAATGTTTCCGGCGATTACGTTTATAATTCAAAGAATGTTCGTGATAGCTTCATTGTTTTTAATCTAGAAAACTCAAGGTTTTGCTCTTTTGTGGTACAAGGAGCCAAAACCGCTGACTGCTATGATTTTACGCATTATGGTACTTCTGCTGAGCTTTTATATGAGTCCTTACAGGTAGGTAATCATGTTTCTAATGCAAAATTTTCCTGGTATGCTGCCCTGAGTACCAATGATATAGAATATTCATTATTTTGTTTTGGTTGCAGGAATTGCTTTGGGTGTGTTGGTTTACATAAAAAGCAATATTGTATTTTAAATAAACAATATACCAAAGAGGAATACGAAAAAATGGTAACAAAAATCAAAAAACATATGGACAAAATGCCCTATGTTGATAAACAAGGGTTGGTATATAAATATGGAGAATTTTTTCCAATAGAACTTTCTCCTTTTGGATATAATGCCACAACTGCCCAAGAATACTTTCCACTTAACAAAGAGGAAGTTATAAGAGGGGGGTATGGATGGAAAGAGCCTGAAGAGAAGAATTACAAAATTGACATATTGCCTGAAAATTTACCAGATACCATTTTAGATGTTGATGAAAAAATATTATCTCAAACAATCGGCTGTGAACATAAGGGACAGTGTAATGAAACATGCATGACTGCCTTTAAGATTATTCCTGAAGAGCTTAAATTTTATAAAAGAATGGATTTACCACTTCCTCGTCTTTGTTCAAATTGCCGACATTTTCAAAGAAATAAATTTAGAAATCCAATGAAACTCTGGCATAGAAAATGTATGAAAAAGGGATGTCCTAATGAGTTTGAAACAAGCTATGCCCCAGAACGACCGGAAATAGTGTATTGTGAAGACTGTTACAATAAAGAAGTGTACTAGCTACTTTAGTTAACTAAAGTCGATAAAATATGATAAAAGGGGCAGAAAAAAGAATATGCCAAAATTGTAAAAAAGATTTCATTATAGAGTCAGACCGGAAATAGTATATTGTGAAAAATGTTATCAGCAGGAAGTTTATTAGCTCTACACTTTTGACGGCCGTCAATTTTGTTAATATATCATATATGATACAGTAAGACATAGGATTTCTGCATATGCAGAAATCCTATGTAATTTAATAGTTTCTTTCTTTTCCGCCTTCAGGGATAACCTTTTCTATTATGAATTTATCATTTTCTAGTCTGGCTTTCGTGATTATTATTCTCTTGCCGTTCTGGAAAAAATAAGTCCGAGGCCACACAGCATAGGCGCGGAATTTGTTGTAATTCAAAACTCCATCTGCATTTAAATCTATTAGACCATCTTCTTTTTTTATTTTTTCGCAGTGGGTAGCATTACTTTCATTTTGCGGTATTGATTTTATTTTTCCCCCAGTTAAGTCCGGCAAGATTCTTACCAGAAGTTCTCCGCCGATTTTCATTAAACGTTGGCGCAATTCTGGCGCCGTCTCATCTCTGCCAATTTCCACCTTCTCTTGGGCTAAAATTGGCCCTGAATCCATCTTGTATTCCATTTGCTGAATAGTAACGCCAGTATAATTTTCACCGTTTAAAATGGCAGATTCTACCGGTGATGCGCCACGATACTTTGGGAATAGGGAATAATGAATATTTATAGAACCCAATTTCGGTATATTTAATATGTCTTCGGGGATTATTTTTCCATATGCAACGACAATAGAAAGTTGAAAGTTAAAAGTTGAAAGTTGTAAAGTGAGTTTTTCATCCAATTTCTCTGGTTTAAGACAAGGTATATTATTCTTCTTTGCGAAAGCAGCAACAGGAGAAGCTTCAATCATTAATCCTCTTCCTTTTTTTGCGTCGGGTGAAGTTATAATAAGCGATGGTAAAAATTCAGCCTTCTTTAGAATTTCCAGAGTATCAGACGCTACTTCCGGTGTTCCCCAAAATATGAAATTCAGTTTGTTGCTCATAGTTTTTTAATTAAATACTAGTGCCTAGAGCCTAACGCCTAATTTTCTGATCTAACTTTTCTTCTTTAACATCTTTTGCATGGTCAATAAAAAGTACGCCATCTAAATGGTCTGTTTCATGTTGAAAAATTTGAGACAAAAGTCCGGAAGCGCCACGAGTAAATTTCTTTCCCTTCTCATTATAAGCTGTGATAATTGCCTTTTTAGATCTATGAGTTTTACCATAAAGGGGTCTTACCGAGAGACAACCTTCCGGCACCCACTCTTTCTCTCTTGATAGTTTAGAAATCTTTGGATTAATGAAAATTAAATCTCTTACTTTTTCTCCTCCGACGTTTTTAATCGGAGCCTCGATTCCTTTAGGCATCAGAGTTTTTCCAGCAAAATTTTTTCCAAATATTTTTCCAGAAACGACAAAAATTCTAAGACTATATCCTATCTGTGGTGCTGCTATGGCCACTCCGTCGCTCTGGCTTCGCAAGGCGCCACTCATTTCTTTTAATATTTTTTTTATTTTTAGAGTTGTAATTTCTCGTACTGGCACTTCACCAGTTTTTTGGCGCAGGATTTTTTCTTCTTTTTGAAGAATTTTCTTCATCCCGTTAGAAATTTAACATTTATAATTTTATCCTTATTCATGTTATTAAAATTTCTAACGGGATTCATTCTTTTATTTTAATTCTTTTAAGTATTCTAAGAGTTTATTTAGTTTTACTGTTTCTTGAGAACGGTTAGACATATCGCGTACAATGACAGAATTTTCTAGCGCCTCCTTTACTCCAAAGATTATGGCATAGGGTATGGCTAATTTTTCGGCAATTCCTAATTGTGAGCCGAGACTATCTCTTGAGAGGGATTGAGTGATAGGCACGTGCGCCTTGCGCAATATTTCAATAATATTTAAACTTTTTAATTTCGCTTCTGTGCCAAGTTGTATGAAGCAAATTTTCGGCTTCTTGATTATGCGAGGGGAGAGCTTTTTATACCATTTGGACTCTACTATTCTGTCTACACCCATAGAAAACCCTACAGCCGGCACATCTTTTTTGCTACCAAGTTGATGGGCTAAATAATCGTATCTACCGCCAGATGCTATTTGCACCGGCAATCCATTTTCTTCTTCACTGTCTGTATATACTTCAAAAACTGTGCGAGTGTAATAAGACAATCCGCGCACTAGGTTTTTATTTATTTTATACTCTATATTCATTTCTTCCAGATATTCCAATACTTCTTTAAAATGTTTTTTACAGGCAGCGCAGAGGAAACTTATTGAGTCCGGAGCGTTTTCGTTGACTTCTTTTGTTTTTGGATCCTTAGAATCCAATATACGAAGCGGATTTATCTTTAGGCGCTCGCGATCTATAATCCCCAAATCATGTATATGTTTGCGGTAATAACTTATAAGTTCTCGCATGTAACCACTACGACATTCTTTATCGCCGATTGAATTTATGTCCACAGAAAGATTGTGAGCCCCGGCTTCTTCCAGGATAGTCATACCGGTTTTAATTACTAAAGCATCCATGATGCTTTTTTCGCTTCCCAATGCATCTACGTCAAATTGCCAAAATTGCCTGTAGCGTCCATGTTGGGGATTATCATGTCTAAAAACAGGGCCGTATTGGTAGAACATCAAAGGCTGGGGCATGTTTTGCATACCGTGTTCTATATAAGCTCGCACGAGCGGAGCAGTGTGTTCCGGTCGTAGAGCTAAATGATCTCCGCCTTTGGTTTTAAGCGTATACATTTCTTTATCTACAATATCAGTGCCTGCACCTATACTAGTGGTAAAAGTTTCCCGGTGTTCCAAGAGTGGAGTATCTATCGGCTTAAAACCATAATACACCGCGACCTCCTGCGCTTTTTCAAAAAAGCCTTGAAAATTATAATATGCCTCATTCATCAAATCCCTCATTCCCTTGGGTGATGCAATGTCTTTATTTTTTGTTTTTATATTTTTATGCGTTTTTTTCATATTATCGCGCAAAGAATTAGAATTTATAATTTTTGCTTATAATCTCCCGGCAAAATATCTATTTTATTAATTGGAAATAAACGCAAAAATGCCCTCCCGATTAAAAGCTTCCTGGACACTGCCCCCCAATATCTCGAATCCGAACTGGCATTTCTATTGTCACCCAGTACGAAATATTCGTTTTCTTTTAATTCAAAGTGTACATTGTCGCTCGAATTTTCTCTTATAAAAGGTTGCTCAAGTTTGAACCCATCCGGATGTTCTGTGTTCTTTATTGTAATCTCGCCGTTTTTTATATCTATTATTTCATTCGGCAAACCAATGATTCTTTTTATAAAAAATTTTTTTGTGTCATTTGGATATTTAAAAACAACCACATCATCTCTCTTTGGACTGCCCAGCCTATAGGATATTTCATCCACTATTAAATATTCACTGTTTTCAAAAGTAGGGAACATGGAAGAACCCGAAACGATAAATGGCTGCGCTATAAATATGCGTATTGGCGCTACAATAAGCAAAGATATAAAAGCGAAGAATACCAATTCGCGAAACGATTGCCAGCCGGATTGCTGTTCTTGTTTTTCTTCTATTTCTCCCTGCATCGCTTGATTTTAGCATAAAAAACCCTTGACACAACACAATCTTCTGTTTCTTAATAAAAATTTGCCTTAAGATAACGTTAAATGATATCATTCGGGTATGAAATTAGTTGTTGGTTTGGGAAATCCCGGAGAAGAATACGAAAACACCAGACATAATACTGGGCGTATCATAGTTTCTCTGGTGGAAAAAAAATTGGAAAATAATAAAATTAAGTTTTTAACACCGGATAATTTTATGAATAATTCCGGCAAAGCTGTTGCGCCTCTTGTTAAAACAAAAAAAGACTTGAAAGACCTAGTAGTTATTTATGATGACATTGATTTACCAATAGGAAAAATGAAAATTTCTTTCAATCGTTCTTCAGGTGGACACAACGGTTTGGGTTCCATCATCAAAGCACTCAAAAGCGAAGAATTTCTACGTATACGAATTGGTATTTCACCTGCGACTCTGTCAGGAAAAATAAAAAAGCCAAGAGGTGAAAAAGAAGTAATAAAATTTATTCTGGGAGAATTCAAAAAGTCCGAACTAGAAACACTCAAAAAACTCTCCAAAAAAGTCGCTGACGCGATAGAAGTTATATTTACAGAGAGTAAGGAAAAAGCAATGAGTTTATTTAACTAAATCTCTTTTACGGCTTCAATAATAATACTTTTTTCGCGGTTGCCACATAGTGGACACTCGGTGTCCACTATGTTAAAATGGTTGTATGAGAAAAATTAAAATTGCTCCAGGGGAGCATTACCATATTTACAATAGAGGTATGAGTAAACAAAAAATCTTTCTTGATTTTTAAGATTATACCCGATTTTTTTTTGTATATTATATTTTCAGTCTAGTGTAACCTTTAACAATCTTGGTTACTACACGTCATATTTTAAAAAGAACAAAAAATTTAATTTATCATCCAGCACTATCTCAAAAATTACTTTAAATAGATCTGTTGAACTGGTTAACTTCTCTTTAATGCCGAATCATTTCCACCTTACTATTTTTGAAATAGGAGGAAAAGGAATAGCGAACTATATGCAACGCGTTCTTAATTCTTATACTAAATATTTTAATACCAAATATAAAAGAACTGGGCATTTATTCCAAGGGCCATATCAAGCAGTCCATATTGAAAATAATGAACAACTTTTACACCTATCTACTTATATACACAAAAATCCACAAGAAATAAAAGAGATAGGGTATAAGGGATTAATAAATTACTTTTGGTCAAGTTATCAAGATTATGTTGTAAAGAATAGATGGGGTAATCTTTTAAAGCCGGATATTGTTTTAGAGCAGTTTGAAAATTCAGATCAGTATAATCATTTTGTAAAAACTAGTCTTGCTAAGAAGTATAAATAGTGGACACCGAGTGTTCACTATGTGTCCACTATTTAGAGAAGATCAAACCTCTTTTACCGCTTCGATAATAATGCTTTTTTCGTTGTTGCGCAGAGAGACCTTGCCGGAATGAGACAACTGAAGCTTGGGGGTTGATAGCAAAACATTTAAGTGGCGCAATAGACAATCTAAGGGATAAACATAAAAAATAAAAGCGTTTATTTTTTATAAAGAATGTTCTTATTCTACTAACACCCACATATACGCCATAGCGTAAATGTGTATTAGAAAAGTATCCGTACTATAGCTGAAGAAGAATTTTATCGCCGGATCTTTCGAGATATTCCAATATATTTTTCTTTACTACCTCTGAAATGAAAGACATATTTGTATATAAAACTCCCTCTCTTAAAGCCTCTTCCGTTCTTCTTGTTCTGATAGCATGTTGAAGAACATCCTTGTATTTTTCTTCCATCTCAAATTTTATTGCTTCCCTGAAAATACTTTCAAAGTCTAAAATAAGCTCTCTCTTTTTTAAGATGATAAGTAATTGAGCGCTAAAAAGACACGATTTAGCAAAATAGTCGGTAGCAAGATCAATCTCACCGGTGCGATGAATGAGCGCTGACATAAAAGCTACCCCAGTATTGAACGATGCCGATTCAAGAAGGTCAGAAACCTTAATCGGTGGTGGTGGGATTTTCTTGAAAATGTTTTCTCCATACACGGTTTTTGCCACTTTTAAAATTTCATTAATCCACAAAGATTTTTGGAAGGGGATATTTGGTTTTCCACTTTGTAATTCTAAAAGACGAAATGGATAGGCATGAACCATCGTATAATTTTTTATTAAAAGATGTAGCGATTCTCGACTAATTGGATAATTTTCGTTTTCCACAACCCCAAGTTCATAATCACTTTTTTGAGTTGCATCGCCCCTCGCCTGTGAACCGTAAAGAAATATACACAATGGAGAAAAAGCTTCTTCTATTTTATTTATTGCTTGGTTATATTGCTCTTTTGGGCTCATATTAAATCTCTTTTACCGCTTCAATGATGATGCTTTTTTCGCCGTCTCTTTTGGAAACTTTGCCGGATAGAGCAATGCATTTTTCGGGAACGATTGTTTCGATGAAGTCTTTAAAAATAGAAGGGAAAATAACGGCTTCTATAGAACCGGTGAGGTCGGCAATTTTTATGAACGCCATTCGCTCGTTATTCTTGGTTACCACTTGTCTTACATTTTCTATGATGCCGGCAATAGTCACCGGCATACCATTTTCCATCTTTTCCTTTATCTTCTTTATATTTATATCTCGAGCTTCCAACTTTTCACGTATGCGGTCGAGCGGATGTCCGGAAATATAAAGCCCCAACAATTCTTTCTCCCAGAGCAATTTGTCCGCTTGAGTTGCCGGAGATGCCGGTTTTAATTTAAAATCAGGTGTTTCAATTTCAACCACGCCGTCGAAGAGCGAACCCTGATTTTCGCTTTGCTGTGAAGACTGGTGGTTGTATGAAAGCATATCTTCAAGATTAAAAAGAAGTTCGCCCCGTTCCCCCAATACATCCGTCGAACCAGATTTGATTAATGCCTCCATTGACTTCTTGTTTAAATTTTTATGCTTTATTCTATCCAGAAAATCTGTAATTGATTCGAATCTGCCATTTGCTTTTCGCTCCGCGATTATCGCGTCGGCGATATCGGTACCCAAATTTTTTATCGTATATAAGCCGAATCTTATCTCTTTACTCTTATTTTCTTCTCTTATTACCGTAAATCCGCCATAGCTCTCATTTATATGGGGGGGCAATACTGGGATTTTCATATTTTTGCACTCATCAATTATTTCTGAAATTTTCTCCACATCACCCGATTCGGCGGTAAGAATGGCAGTCATATATTCGATAGGATAGTTGGCTTTCATATAAGCCGTCTGATAAGCGACTCGGCCGTAAGAAGCGGCATGCGCCTTGTTGAATCCGTAAGCTTGAAAAGGCTCAAAAAGTTTCCACAATTTTTCGGCAAATTCCTGTGTCTGGCCATTTTCTACTATACCTTTGGTAAATTTATCATATTGCGCCGCCATTTCTTTCGGGATTTTCTTACCGACAGCCTTACGAAATTTATCCGCTTCTTCCCAGTTATAACCGGCCAGCTCTATAGCGCAGAAAAGGAGGTCATCTTGATAAACTATAAGTCCATATGATTCTCCTAAGAATTTTTTCATTCGCGGGTCTAGATATTTTACAAGACTGGGATTGTGCTTGCGTTTTATATATTCGGGAATTGATTCCATTGGTCCGGGACGATAAAGGGCTACCATGGCATTGATATCGTGTATGGAAGTCGGCTTTAACTCTTTTAAATATCTAGTCATCCCAGAACCGTTTAATTGAAATAATCCCTCGGTCTGGCCCCTGGCTAGTAACGAAAATGTTTTTTTATCGTTCAGCGAGATGCGTTCAATGTCTATATCTATATTATAAAATTTTTTCACCAAACCGATCGCATCCCCCAAAATTGCCAAATTTCTAATACCCAAAAAGTCGAATTTTAGAAGACCAGCATCTTCAACACTATACATATCGTATTGAGTTATCACTTTTCCGCCCTTCGGATCGTACTGGGTCGGCACATATTCATAAAGTGGTTTGGGCGAAATAACCACTCCGGCGGCGTGTACTGAAATATGCCTAGCGCAACCCTCTAACTTTTTTGCCAGATCTATAATTTTTTTAGTGTCTTTTTCTTTTTTATGGGCTTCCCTGAACTCGGGCACTATTTCTATTGCATGCTCTATGGTCATCGGCATACCCTGAGAACCCGCCGGAATCATTTTTGAAAGTCGGTCGCCAGTTGCATAAGAATGTCCCAATGCGCGAGCCACATCGCGAACAGCGCCACGCGCCATCATGGTGCCAAATGTTCCAATCTGCGCCACCTTATCTTCACCATATTTTTGTTTGGCGTATTCAATCATTTCATCCCGTCGATTATCGGCAAAGTCCATATCAATATCCGGAGCTGAAGGACGAAATGGATTTAAGAATCTTTCGAACGGAAGTTTATACTCTATTGGATCTATATTGGTAATACCCAATAAATAAGTAACCATAGACCCCGCGACCGAACCCCTGATAGCAGTCAAGATTCCATTTTCTTTAGCATGGTTTAATAAATCGCCAACCACTAAAAAGTAAGGGGAAAATCCTTTATCAATAATAATTTTAAGTTCATATTCTACGCGTTCCAGAATTTCTGGCGTTGCTTTTATTTCAAGCCGCCCAAAACCGGCAAAGGTAAGCTCGCGTAATTTCTCATCATAAGTTTTATCAGCTTCAACCCTAAAATCAGGAAAAACCCATTCGCCAAGCGGAAGTTCAAGGTTGCACATATCGGTAATTTTCACTGTATTTATAACGGCTTCTGGCGTTTCTTTAAAAATTTCCTGCATTCTTTCTCCATCTAAAAAAGAAAAATCATCATTGGAAAATTCAAACTTACTTGCTTCTTTATTGTCGCCCTGCGTATTGATTTGGAGAAGCGTGCGATGCGCGTCATGGTCATCACTGCAGGGATAATGAGAATCTTGGGTAGCAACCAACGGAGTCTTATGTTTTTTTGCAAGCTTAACAAGCGATTCTCGGACTATTTTGTCATTTTCCACTCTGGGATGGCATTGTATTTCTATAAAATAATTTTCCTTACCAAGAATATCCTGATATTCGACTACCAACTCATCGGCTTTTTTTACGTCGCTCCTTAAAATTGCCTGAGACAATTCTCCTCCCATACAGCCGGATAGTGCTATCAGTCCGGCGGAATATTTACGCAATATTTCTTTATCCATTCGTGGTTTGTAATAAAAACCCTCAAGGTTTGAAATTGTAACGAGACGGATTAAATTTTTATACCCCTCAAGATTTTTTGCCAGCAGAGTAAGATGGTAATAGCGTTTGGTTCCGACAGCTTCAGTCGTGCGGTCCAACCTTGAGCCTGCCGTCATATACGCTTCCACTCCGATAATTGGTTTTATACCCTCTTTTTTTGCCAATTTGTAAAATTCAATTGCGCCATACATACTGCCATGATCGGTAATAGCAAGAGCCGGCATTTTGAACTTTTTAGCCAAAGCCACCAAATCTTCGAGCTTAGAAAGCCCGTCTAGCAGGGAGTAATGCGAATGAGTATGGAGATGCACGAATTTGGTTTCCATTTTTCCCATAATAGCATTTTATTGTCAGATAGGCATTTGTTTTAAGAAAAAAGTCTACTTTTTTCAGACTCCTGCGTTGCAACGTTGCCATTCAAAAAGCATACTTTTTCCTTTTCCAAAAATAAAGAATTTGTAGTATAATTAGCGAATATGAAAAAAATAAGAGTAGGCATCAATGGTTTCGGTAGAATTGGCAGGGCTTTTTTAAAAGCTGCCTGGGAACATCCGGAGCTTGAAGTCGTAGCGGTCAATGATTTATCCAATGTGGCGAATCTAGCATATTTATTGAAATACGATACAGTTTACAAAAAGTGGGAACATGAGATAACTTCAAGTGGGCAAGATATTGTAATTGATGACAAGAAAGTAAAAGTTTTGGCCGAAAAAGATCCAAGCGCACTACCATGGGGAGATTTGAAAGTTGATGTAGTAGTGGAGTCTACTGGATTTTTCAATTCTTACGATAAAGCAAATGCCCACATAAAAGCTGGCGCGAAAAAAGTTGTAATTTCTGCTCCCGACAAAGGTGGTGACGGCACAGTAAAAGGCGAGACCATTTTAATGGCAGTCAATGAAGACAAATTTGGCACTTGCGATGTCACTTCAAATGCGTCTTGTACTACTAACGCAGCCAGTCCTTTGATTGCGATTCTTCACGAGGCGCTTGGCATTGAAAAAGCGATTTTAAATACTGTGCATGGATACACTGCTTCTCAATCACTTGTGGATGGAATAAGTAAAAAAGATTTAAGAGAAGGCAGGGCGGCAGCACAGAATATCGTGCCTTCTTCGACCGGCGCAGCCATAGCCGTGACTAAGGCTTTCCCAGAACTTACCAATCTCTTTGATGGTATTTCTATACGCGTGCCGGTACTAGCCGGCTCTATTGTTGATATTACTTTTATTTCCAAAAGAGAAACATCCACCGAAGAAGTAAATGAAATTTTAAAGAAAGCAAGCCAAGACAAAAGATGGGCAAATGTCTTCGCAGTTACCGAAGAAGCGCTTGTTTCATCCGACATTTTAGGTAGCCACTATGGTTCTATCGCTGACCTGGCAATGACCCGCGTTGTCGGGGGCAATTTAGTAAAAGTCCTAGGCTGGTATGACAACGAAATGGGATATACATATACACTTGTAGACCACGTTATAAAAACAGGTAAGACGATTTAAATATAAAAGGAAGATAACTTCTGTGTGGTTGTATTGTCTAAAAGTTCGTTCTCTATCATCCAAGTATCCGAGAAAGCATGAGTTAAATAACTTTCCCCGCTGTCTCCTATCAAGAGAACCATTGTTTTAGTGTCGGAGTTTTCTAGACTATTTTGAATAAATTTCATAGCATAATAGAGCACCATACCGCTTGAATCTCCCAGCAGTAATCCTTTTTTGTGGGCAAAAAATCGCATAGTATTAAAAGCTTCAGTGTCAGACACATAATCGTGTAGGTCAAAAATCGAAGAGTCAATATTTTTAGGTAAGACAGCTCCAGCGGGGTACCCGGGACCAGATATAAAATACCCATGTCCGTGAGGAGAGAAATGGCTGGAGCCCTCTGGCTCTAAGGCAATTATTTTTACTTTACTATTTTCTTTAAGATATTTACCTGTTCCAGAGAGAGAACTGCCTGTACCGATGGTTCCTATTAGATAATTAATATTAGGTGTTTGGTTAAAAATTTCTTTTCCTAAAGTTTTATAAAAGCCGAGAGGATTGTCCGGATTATCGTATTGATCTAGATTAATGCCGTTATTTCCTTCGGCTAATTTTTTCGCTGTATTGCGACGAACATCCACCAAGTGACCACCTTCGTAGCCTTCTTTTTCGGCGCAAAAATGAAGTTTACCACCGTAAGCCAAAATAGAATTAAGCTTGTCTGCTGGAGCGTGGTTATCAACAACTGCCACAAATTTATATCCTCTCTCTGCTGAGAGCATAGCCAAAGCTTTAGCAGTATTGCCCGAAGAAGATTCATATATTGTCATCCCCCTTTTTAATTTTCCAGATTTCTCCGCCGCCTCTATTAATGCTCGGGCGGTACGGTCCTTAAAACTTCCCCCAGGATTAAAATATTCTAACTTTAAATATATTTTCCAATCGGTTCTTGCGGTTTTTACCTCTAGCATTGGGGTGTTTCCAATCAAGTCGCGTAGGTTGTCTTTTACATTATGCATAATGGATTGTATCATGATATTTATAGAATGTTAGCATATTTTTAGTATACTATACATTAAAAAAGTGATATAATTTTATTACTATGAAAATTTTTATTGGCACAGACCACGCCGGCTTTGGACTTAAAGAAAAACTGCTAACTTTTCTAAAAGCCCAAGGGCATGAAGTTGTGGACAAGGGAGCATACGAATAT
>Ga0155762_121_pt2 | contig 19679 bp, 16 predicted proteins | sample RifCSPlowO2_01_FD_107416 | JGI IMG/M metagenome (GOLD analysis project Ga0155762, IMG submission 107416) | Candidatus Nomurabacteria bacterium RIFCSPLOWO2_01_FULL_39_17
TCCTGTATATCGTCTTTTAATTTTACTCAACCAGCTAAAGACACAAGCCGGGATCAGTCCGCATAATTCAATATGGGGACATGAAAGCATAAAAGATTATGTAGCTAGAGCGATGCAAAAAATTGCCGGGATGCCAAGAGGAGACGGAATACTGGATGAGATTACCAGGATGCAGTAAATAATCTGTGTTATATTTGGTAAGTGCAAGATAAACATCTGGAAGGACTCAATAATATGCAGAGAGAGGCGGCGCTTCATATGAAGGGACCGCTTCTTATAGTTGCCGGCGCGGGCGCCGGAAAAACCAAGACGATAACGCATAGAATCGTAAATTTGATAAAAGAAGGAGTGTCTCCCGATAAAATTCTGGCTGTCACCTTTACCAACAAGGCGGCGAAGGAAATGCGCGAGCGGATTAGTTTTGCAATAAAAGATAACTTCGTCGGCAATCCTTTTTCAGAGGTCCTCGGTTTTCCGGGTCCCTATCCCGGCCAGACCATCCGAAAAAGCATCCCCGACTCCGTGCCCTTTGTCAGTACTTTTCATTCGCTGGGAGTACACATTATTAAAGAAAATGCGAAAGCCTTGGGACTAACTAGGCATTTCACCATCTTAGACGAGTCAGATTCAGTTTTATTTATAAAAGAGATATTAAAAGAATTGGGACTTGACCCGAAACAGTATGAGCCGAAGAAAATAAAGAACATCATCTCAAGAGAAAAAGGAAAGTTTACAGATCTTTCCCAATATGAAGAAAAAGCAAACGATTCTGCCCAGAATAGTGGACACCGGGTGTCCACTATGGGTAAAGTAGTAACGCAAGTGTGGCGTCTTTATGAAACCAGAAAAAACAAGGAAAATAGCCTTGATTTTGATGATTTGCTGTTAAAAGCGGTGAAATTGTTAAAAGAAAACGAGAAAATCAGAAAAGTTTACCAAGACAAGTGGGAATATATTCACATCGATGAATATCAGGACACCAATGAGGTTCAGTATTTAATGTCACGCCTGCTGTCGGAAGATAATAAAAACATTTGCGTAGTCGGAGACGCGGATCAGAACATTTATTCGTGGCGCGGAGCAAATTTAAAAAATATCTTAAGCTTTGAGAAGGATTACCCGAATGCAAAAATAATTTTATTGGAAGAAAACTATCGCTCAACGAAAAATATCCTGGAAGCGGCCAATGAAATAATCAAGAAGAACAAATTCCGCCCGGAGAAAAATTTGTTTACGAAAAATATAACGGGAGAAAAAATTTCTCTTTACGAAGCGCTAAATGAGAGCGATGAGGCTGATTTCATCGCGAGAAAAATTCTGGAAATTATGGGAGGAACCGATAGTATTTTTTCTCAGGATATCCTGCTTCGCAACGTCACCATTCAAAAAAGCACTATCGGTTCCTCAAAAAAAACTTCTCCAAGCGATCCTGCCTCTTCAATTTTTTCGAACGAGGAATTCCGCTTGGCGGTACGTAGTGAGAAAAAATTGGAAGAGACAGGATTGCCAGATTTAAGTAACATTGCAATTCTGTATCGCGCCAATTTTCAATCCCGAGCGCTGGAAGAGGCAATGTTGCAATATAACATTCCATATCAGGTTCTGGGTATTAAATTTTTTGAAAGAAAAGAAATAAAAGACACTTTGGCGTATTTGCGAGCCGCATTAAATCCCGAAAACCTGTCGGATATAAAAAGAATAATAAATTTCCCTGCGCGGGGAATTGGGAAAGTAACTTTGGCGAAAATTTTTGCCAAAGACTTAGATTCTTTGCCTATAAAAGTGAAAATAAAAGTTGATAATTTTTATAAAACACTTGAAGAAATAAAAGAAAAGATAGGAAATGCAAAAGCATCGGAAGTGATAAAATTCACAGTTAAAAAATCCGGTATTGAGAAAGAATTAGGGGAGGGTGGAGAGGAAGATATGGAGAGACTTGAAAATATAAAAGAGCTGGCAACTCTTGCGCTTAAATATGACAACCTGCCTGCCGGTAAGGCAGGTTTGCCAAATGGAACAGGCGTAGAAAGGCTTTTAGAAGATGCGGCATTGGCCTCGGACCAAGATTCTATGCTCATTAACGAAGAAAAAAGAGAGAAAATAGATGCGGTAAAATTAATGACCGTGCATGCTTCGAAGGGGCTTGAGTTTAGATATGTTTTCATCACCGGACTTGAAGATGGACTCTTTCCGCACGAGAGAGACAGTAAGATAGATGAAGACAAGGAAGAGGAACGGAGGCTTTTTTATGTTGCGCTCACGCGCGCGAAGGAAAAATTATTTTTATCATTCGCGAATTTTCGAACCATCTTCGGTTCGTGCCAAATAAATGCCCCATCAGAGTTTTTAAACGATATTCCGAAAGATTTATTAGAGAAACCCGAGAAAGATAGAATAAAAACCATTTATATATAATATAGCAATTAGGTTCTAGGCTTGAGGCTTTAGCAAATCAAAATCATGAAAACATACAAAACAAAAAAATCCTTAGGGCAAAATTTTTTAAAATCGGTTCCGGCGTTGAATAAAATTATTGAGGCAGGGGAAATTTCCTCGGAAAATATTATTCTGGAAATCGGCCCTGGGAAAGGAGCACTGACAAAAAAACTTCTAGAGAAAGTTTGCCCCGCTGGGGCGGGGCAAGGGCTTGTCATTGCCGTAGAAAAAGATCGCGAACTTTTTGAATTCCTGAAAATAAAATTCGAAAAAGAAATAGGTGAACATATTCTCGTGTTGGTAAACGACGACATCTTGAAATTTGATATTAACTCTATTTCTCTAAATTTTTTCTCGCTACGTACTGCCAAGCGTAATTCCCTGCTCGAAAAAATTAAAGAAATCCCCATTAATAAAGCAGTTCTGACTTTTTCGAACAGTAACGTTGCGAAGCAGGATATCCTGAGAAAAAGTGCAGAACTGGGAAATTACAAAGTTATAGCCAACATTCCCTACAATATCACCGGCGCAATATTGAAGAAATTTCTCACAACGGAGAACCAGCCAACTTCCATGGCGCTGATGGTGCAGAAAGAAGTGGCTGAAAGAATAATCGCCCGTGATGGAAAGGAGAGCCTGCTTTCTATTTCGGTAAAGGCGTATGGAGAGCCGAAAATGATAATGAAGGTGCCGGCGCGATATTTTTCACCGGCGCCAGAAGTGGATTCGGCTATAATTTCCATAAAAAACATCTCTCGAAAAATATTTGAAAAAAATAAAATAGGCGAAGAAAAATTCTGGAAAATAGTTCGCGCAGGGTTTGCGCATAAGAGAAAGAAGCTCTCCGGCAACTTAAAAAGTGTAATTCCGAGAGAAAAATTATACAAACTTGGCTTAAAAGACAAAAGAGCAGAGGATTTGGGGTTAAAAGACTGGCTTGCGCTTGCGAAATAATGTTATACCCAGACACTTAATCTTTGATTTGACTAAGTGTTGGGGTATAATTAAGTCATAATTGAATTAGATTATTTAAAGAATAAAAGGACTCTTTTAATCGTTTTGGCGGTGGTGTTTCTTTTGTTCGTTTTTTTCTTAAAAACAAAGACCGAAAACTTCAACAACAGTACCGGGCAAGAGAGCTTGGCCTATAGCAATTTGTCGGTTGGGGATTTGGTAGATAAAGACACAGATGGAGATGGGGTTTTGGATTGGGAAGAGGGACTATGGGGTACAGACCTGACTAAAAAAGATACAAATAATGATGGTGTGGAAGACGGTGTAGAAATAGCTAAAAGGAAAACTAGTGCTGGAATAGAAGACAATACAAATACAATAGAAGAAAATCTGACCCAGACTGATAAGTTTAGCCGAGAACTTTTCTCTACTATTGCCGCTCTAAACCAAGCCGGCACGGTGAACCAAAATACAGTAGATAAATTAACAAACTCTTTAGTTGAACAAATACAGAACCCGATCGTCAAGAAAGTGTTTACGCTCTCTGATTTAAAAGTCTCAAGCGATAATAGCGTTCAGGCTTTTAAAAACTACAACAACGCCATGAACAATATATACACTAAATACCCCATCAAGGGCAATGTTGTAGATATTTTGCAAGAATTCGTGAACAATGGAGAAAATGTAAATGTTGAAGCATTGTCCAAGCTTGATCCGATAATACAGCAGACAAAAAAATTCATTAATGAGATGATAAAAGTCAGTGCCCCGTCTGAAATTTCGCAACTGCATTTGGACATTATAAATGCATTGGAACGATTGATGGAAAATTTGAGCGACATAAAATTTTATGCTAGCGATCCTATCATCGCCATGGGCGGAATGAGTAAGTTTGAAGAAAATACGGATTTATTGCAATCAGCCGTCGTTGAAATGGCAAATACAATAGAGGAAAAATTGAACAGTTAGAAAAAGAATCGTATAATAAAGACAAAATAATGATTTTCAAAAATAAAAAAATACAAAAATTCATTTCCTCTTTGATGATTATTGCTATAATGGTTCCGTTTGTGGTTTTTTTCACTAAACCTAAAAAGGCAGAGGCGCAGTTTGTGGATCCAGTAGGCGCGGTCTGGGATGGGATAAAAACAGCTTATGGTTTTATAGAAAAGTCAGCTACCGTAAAAGGTGTGGCTATCGCAGTACAAAATGTAGCTAAAGAGGTGTTCAAGGCCACGCTACAGACCATCGCCAGAAGAATGCTGGCCGACCTAACGGCTAGCACGGTGGGTTGGATAAATACCGAGCATTTCGGCCAACCGCTTTTTTTGACTAACCCGGAATCTTTTTTCAAAGACATCGCCAAGGGCCAAATTAAAAATTTTATAGACAGGATTGGTTATGACCCAAACAGATTTCCTTTCGGCCGGCAATATGCCTTGCAAGTGTTAGACAGCTACAGAAGACAGTTTGAGGACAATGCGAGCTATAGTTTGAGTGTTGCCACTACCGTACCCGACTTGGCGTATCAGCGGGCATATAGAGAAAATTTTAATGTCGGGGGATGGAATGGTTTTCTTTTAAATACCCAATACCCGCAGAACAATCCTATAGGTTTCTCTTTCATTGCCACCGAAGTGTTGGGAAGAAATCTGGCGGGAACAACCCAATCAGTGGCAGATTCGGTAAGAAGCACCCTGCAACAAGGTCAAGGATTTCTATCTCCGCAAGTTTGTCTAGATGACAATGGTCAGCCGAGAGATGGATTAGTAATAAACCCTTACAATCCACCAATTTTTAGTTTCAATCCTCCGGCTAGTTTAATGGCAGAACGCCCAGAATTAAGTACTTACGAAACTGATGGCGTTGTTGATTATGAAAAATATAACACAGATTTTGCTGCTTGGCAGTCACGATATTACTCAGCCAGAGATGTAGCACAATCATCTTGGAGTGAGGAGAATACCTGCTCACCGGATAGGTTAAGAACTACTACTCCGGGGGCGGTGGCGGCAAATTCCATAATGAATGCATTGGGGACAACCCAGAGACAGGGAGAGCTTTCGGCGGCGCTCGGCAACAGTTTGAGCGCGGTATTTGACGCTCTTATAAATAAATTTATGAATCAAGGATTAAATGCGTTGGCAAGCGTTATAGGTCCGGCGCCGGATGATTGGACTTATGAAGGGCAGTCGCTGGGCGTTTCACCCGACGGCACAAACGGCGATGATGATTGGAGAAACAGGTCGGATGAGATAGTAAGTGTCGCTGATTTCAAGAGAGAATTGGCGGGAAGAACGATTATAAAAAATCCTGTGGATGGCGCTATCATCGATGATGTCATCGGTAAATATACTGATCCATATAACATAGGGATAGTTACTAGTCCTCCGGGCGTAGTACCAGAAGAATATTATTTTGTTCCTGCCGATAAAATATATACTCCGGGCGCGATAGCCAACACGGAAGAAGAGTTGTTGCTGATGGACAATAAAGGTTGGGATACGAGTTATGACCAGCGCATTATTGATCCTGACCCGTCAAAGATTGCCGGCATCGCTCAATGGATGAAACAAATTCCAAATCAAGTGAAAACATTGGACCAATGCCTGCCGGGACCGGATAAGGGCTGGGAGAAAAGACTGGATGATGAAAAAAGCCGGCAGGTAAATGATATTATTCAAGCTCGTTTTACCGGCACATCCAAGGATGATAGAGACAATGTAACCGGCACATTAAGCCGTGTGATTGCTTCTTTTAAAGATTTTGTGGATTCCAAAATGGCAGAATCTCTCCCCAGCGGAATAATCTTTATGGACGAAATAAAAAAGCTGGATACTCTGATTGATCAGACAAAAGCTTTAACCGACGCCAGACGAGAAAAATCATCAACTTTATTGAGATTGAAATCAATTTCAACCAGCCTAGATTCATCTTTTGCCGTAAGAGATAGTGATGGCAAAATAATATCTTACACAGAGCCCACACCCGGTTCAACGGGAGAAAGAAATCTTTTGACCTTAAGAAGGAGTTATCTGGCAATACGAGAATCAATTTCCAGCTCTTCAAGTATAGAAAAAACCCGGGTTCAGTTGAAAACTTTGTTAAATGAATACGATTATCTGGCAGAATTAAATACAACCTGCGTCGTAGAAAGAGATTCAGAAGGATGGGGGTCACCTACGGGAGTGGGAGAAGCCGCCAACCCAAATATTACTCCTGCTTCATTCACTTGGATAAGACAATATGATGGTAGTAGTGGATCTGGTTTACCGGGTTCTTGCACAGCGACAACTTCGAATTCTGGCTCAAAAGAGCAGTCATGCACAACACCTCGGACAAAAACTAAAACAGAGATAGAAACATTCTGTGAATTGCCCATAATTGGCGGACACGCGGAAGGAGAGTTAATAGTTGAAAACAGGGGCAGAACCGGGCCTTCACCTTTATTTAAGGCGCAGACTGGTTCCGTCATCGTTCCGCCCAACTATTATGGAAATCCTGATTCTGTAATGTTCCCGGAAATTCCGATGGTTAATGCTATGGACATAGGAGATATTAATGTGGCCATAGACATAAGGTGCAGGACTATTTGGAAAGCAAGTAATGTAGACTACACGCGCAGTGGAGATGTTGGTTTTTAAATAAAAATGATTAAGAAATAAATAATGAAAAAAATAATTCCTTATATCCTAATATTTGTTCTGCTAGTCGGATTTTTTAGCCCAATCATGCTTGTATATGCTCAAACAGAATCAACAGAAATTTCAGCATTGAAAAGTGGCGTAGAGAGTCTTGACTGTATAGGATTTTTCAATGGCTCACTGGAAGGATGTATTGTAAAAGCATCTTATTATTTATTCTTCGTCTTGCCTGCCTTTATTTTAACAATCGTTGGTAATTTATTTAACGCCCTGTTGGGGCTTACCTTAAGCAGAGATCTCTATGCCGCAAGTTTTATATCCGAGGCTTGGAAAATAGTTCGCGACATGTCCAATATCTTTTTCATACTCATCCTGCTTTACACCGCCGTAATGATAATTCTGGACTTGGGACACGAAAACAAGAAAGTCATTTCCAGAATAATCATCATAGCGCTTATCATCAACTTCAGTATGTTCTTCACGAAAGTTGTCATTGACTCTTCAAATATTTTAGCTTTAATCTTTTATAACAAGATAAGCGTAGCCGGCCCAGGTGGAACACCCCGTCCGTATGATCAAAATTTTGAGGGGGGCCTGCCAGAGAAAGATTTCGGAGGCGCGATTGTAAGCAGTTTTGATCCTGCTAGGTTGATGACACCAGAGATGTTTGATAGGGGGACACGAACAATAACGGTTGGCACTGATTATAGTACTGCGGATGAGGTTTATTGTTCAACAGTCGGAAGTATTCCCCCAAGTTCATATGCATTATGTCTGGCTACAAAAACCCCGATAGCAACCGAAGTGCGTACAGTAGAGGGCCCCCCTGTGGGCGCTTCTTTATACCTTGGAATAATTTTTGTTTCCTGCGCTATATTCCTATTTGCCGCTTATGCGCTTTTTATTGCCGGCATATCTTTCCTCGGAAGATTGATAGAGCTTTGGATATTGATAATTTTCTCGCCTTTCGCTTTTATCTCTTCAACCATACCGTTTCTGGATAAAATAGAAGGTTTCGGCTGGTCTTCCTGGTTTAAAAGACTCCTGACTACAGCCTTCATGGCTCCTATATTTATGTTTTTTCTATACCTGATTTCAAAAATAATAGGGGCCATGGGGCCAAGTTTCCTAAAACCTTCCGCAACAAACAACGAGACTACGGCAAAGATTTTGATGGTGGTCATACCGGCGGTGATAATCCTATCCCTGCTTTTGAAAGCGGCCAGTTATGCCAAAAAGGGCGGGGGAGCTTTCGGCGAGATGATAATGAAGGGCGGAGCAATGGTGGGCGGGCTCGCGCTCGGCGCCGCCACCGGCGGGGCAGCGTTTGCTTTAAGTAATACTGTGGGCAGGAAAGCTAGAAATGTTGCTAATGATGACGAACTTCGTATAAAAGCTGCAAGTGGAGACAAGGGAGCGCAGCGCAAACTTGCTCTGGCAAACTCTTTGGCAAAAAATAGTTTTGATTTTAGGCAAACAGGATTGGGTAAATTTACTCAAAAACAAACTGGTATGAATTTTGACAGAGGACTTGGAATGGTTGGCATGAGTACAGAAAAATTAAAGGGTGGACGAGCACAGAGAGATAAAGAAAAATATGAAAAAGGAGAAGAGATAAAAAAGAGTTATGAACTATCTCCAGCAGCAGCAAGAGCGCAAGATGAGAAAGCAAAAAGAGAAAATGAACCAAAAGACAAACAGAACGCTCGAGCAGCACAATACGAAGCTGACAAAGAACAAGCACGACAACATTTAGGTGGATTTAAGGGAGACCAAGAAAAATATTTCAAAGAAGCCTATGAACATGGAGATACGGAATTTCTAAAAGCACAAGCTGGAATAACCAGAAAAAATATTGATGCTGGGAGCGTAGAAAGAGATGAAAGCCCCCGCACACTAAACGCAGAACAAACCAACCTGCAACGTAGAGAAGCTTACATTTTGAGTCTTGAAAACCCAAATAAAAAAATAGAGAAAGGACAAGCAATCAAAAAAGGCTGGAGAGATTATAAAGATGAAATACTTAGGGGTTCGCTTTCAGGTACTGGAAAGGGAACTATTGCCACAGGAGCAGTAGTGGGAATGGCAATGGGGGGGCCAATAGGAGCTGCAATTGGCGCCGCGCTGGCAATACCACTAGGAGGTCTCGCCGGCACAATAAAAGATATATTAAAAGCGCAAGCGCAAGCTAGTATTTCTTTCCTTGCTGAAGATAAAAACCTGATAGCAAAATTAGCTAAAGGAAAAAGTTCTGAAGAAAAAATTCTAGAAGCACTAAAGGGTAGAGTAGAACCTGGAAAAGAAAAAGAAGTGGCACATGGAATCACAGAAACAATAAGACCAAAAACAGAAATGACAGAAAAAAAAGACACCGACACTACTCCACCAAGTCGTTAGGTAAATTAATCACAAGTAAAAAATTATGGATGAAAAAACAACAAAATTAATAAAAGAAAGATTCGATACTCTGCCTGAAGCAGTAAAAGAAGCTATCTTGTCCTCCCAGTATACAGACACCCTAATAGAAATTGGAAAACAATATAGTCTTAATGTAGAACAAATGGGCCAACTAGAACAAAACACCACTCTTGTAATGATGGGTTTAATCCCTACAAAAGATTTTGAGAGTGAATTGACTCGTGAACTCCATCTAGATAAAACAAAGGGTTCTCAAATTGTAAAAGATATAAATGAGAAAGTATTTTTCAGAATTAGAGAATTGCTAAAATTAATGAACACTCCAGCTGGGGAAGAGCCTTCTCTTGACGAAGAAATAGAAGAAATGCCAACACCAGAGCCAGTGAAACCAAAAATTCCTAATATGATAATGCCTCAGAAAACGAAAGAGCCTGCCCGCAGTGCTTTCAGCACAACTGATGCCCGCCCGCAAGATTCGCTTCAGCGTGTCGGACAGGCAGGCGGGAAAACACATCCCATATTGGCGCAGAAGTTAACCGACACTTTCCAGGCCCCGGCAACAAATACGGAACATACATTGGAAAATCTATCAAAAACAAAAGAACTTCCTTCCGGAACATCTACTACTGAAATACCGAAAAAGCCAACAGATTATCCTAAAGATAAAGACCCTTATCGTTTATCACCGGAGGAATAGATAAACAGGCATTAGGCGCTAGGCTTTAGGCATTAGATATGAATACATATAAAGACTTGACTGTTTGGCAAAAATCCATAGAACTTGTAACTGAGATTTATGAGCTAACAAAAAAATTCCCCAAGGAGGAAATATATGGCTTAACCTCACAAATTCGTAGAGCCGCAATTTCCATCCCTTCAAATATAGCAGAAGGAAAAATGCGTGGAGGAAACATCGAATTTAGAAGATTTTTACTTATTGCTTTTGCATCAGGCGCCGAACTAGAAACTCAACTAATAATCTCAAAAAGATTATCACAAAGCGCCAAATTAGACTATAATAGAGTAGATTGCCTATTAGAAGAGGTTATGAAAATTTTAAATAAATTAATTTCACAGCTAGGGCCTAGTGCCTAAAGCCTAGCGCCTACCCTATGCAATTTAAGGTACCACAATTTTTAGACATAGAAGACAAAATTTTCGGCCCTTTTACCTTTAAGGAGTTCGCTTATTTGGCGGGCGGAGCGGGTTTGTGTTATGTGTTATATAAATTATTGGGGTTAGCCTTAGGTCTCCTTCCGATGGCAGTCATTGCTCTTTTTTCTCTCACGCTTACTTTTTACCGGCCGAATAACAAGCCTTTTATAGAAATGCTTCAGTCTTTTTTAAAATACATTACGCAGAGCAAGTTATACATCTGGAAGAGAAGAAAGAGTGGCGAAAAGGGACAAATAACAAATGAAGGGAAAAGCGAATTAATGAATCAATCGGGAGCAAGGTTGAATAGAAGCAAATTAAGAGATTTGGCTTGGAGTCTGGATGTGTTGGATTCAAGTAAGAAGAAGGGTACAGGCACCTAGGCGCTAGGCGCTAGGCATTAGCATTTAAAAAGCTAGAGCCTAGAGTCTAAAAGCTAAAGCCTAAACAATTATGCCCCTAAATGCCAAAGCAACTCAAGAATTTGTCCCAATCAAGGAAGTCCGTGATGGTGTTATTGTGCTGAAAAATGGCGACCTTCGAGCTATGGTTTTGGCGAACTCAATTAACTTATCGCTGAAATCTGACGAAGAACAGAAGGCAACCATCTTGCAGTTCCAAAGTTTTTTAAACACCCTCGATTTTCCTATACAAATTTCAATACAATCAAGAAGACTGGACATTCGGCCGTATCTTTTGCTTTTAGACGACAGAATGAAAGTACAGAGCGAGCCACTGCTCAAGTTGCAGACAAATGAATACATGGAATTTATAAGAAATTTTACCGAAACGGTAAGCATAATGACAAAAAGTTTCTTCGTAGTAATACCTTATACCCATATGACTTTCAAGTCGGAAACTAAGTTTTGGGACAAATTGTTTTTCCGCGGCAGTAAAGAAGAAAAACGGGCAATGGAACAAGTAGACTTTGAGGAGAAAAGGTCGCAGTTGGAAGAGCGAGTAAGCGTGATACAACAAGGACTCTCTCGTTGCGGAATAAATTCAGCCCAGCTCGGTACCGAAGAGGTCGTAGAAGTATTTTATAAAGTTTTCAATCCCGGAGAATTGGAAGGAAAGATAAAGTTAGAATAGAAGAGGCGCTAGGCATTAGGCGGTAGGTATTAGCAAAAAGCTAGAGCCTAGAGCCTAAAAGCTAAAGCCTAATAACAATGGGAATTTTAAATAAATTATTTGGTAAAAAAGAAAAAGATAATGGACTTGCTCAAATAAGCAATGAAGTCAATGCTTCAGTCTTGGCTGTTTTGCCGGAAAACATTTATGAGTCGGCCAACCTTGAATTACAGGACATCATTGCTCCGTCGGCGCTAAAAATAGAGTCCAAGTCGATAAATTTGGGCGATAAAATAGCGCGCACTTTTTTTATAATATCTTACCCCAGATTTTTAACCGACAACTGGTTCTCGCCGATAATTAACTTGGATAAAATTTTTGATGTTTCAATTTTCGTCCATCCGATAGATACTTCGCTTGTTCTCCGACAATTCCAAAAGAAAGTAGCCGAGGTTCAGAGTCAAATTAGCGTCAGGGTGTCGAAAGGAATGGTCCGCGACCCGATGCTGGATGCCGCTTTCGAGAATCTGGAGGGCCTGCGGGACAATTTAATGCAAGCGCAGGAGAAAATGTTTGATGTCGGCGTTTATATCACCATATATGCCGACAGCGATTTGGAACTTTTTAAAATTGAGAATGAAATAAAATCAATCCTTGAGTCAAAGCTGATATATATCAAGCCGGCTTTGTTCCAACAGGAGGACGGCTTCAAAAGCATCATTCCGATAGGCACCGACCTCTTGAATGTGCATCAGAAATTAAATTCCGAACCTTTGTCTAGCGTTTTTCCTTTCGTTTCCGTGGACCTAACTTCCGACAAAGGCATTCTATACGGCCTAAACAGGCATAATTCTTCTTTGATAATTTTCGACAGATTTTCGCTAGAGAACTACAATTCGGTAACTTTCGCCAAGTCGGGTGCTGGAAAATCTTATGCCACCAAGCTGGAAATCCTGCGTTCTTTAATGTTTGATGTGGATATCATAGTTATAGATCCAGAAAGGGAATATGAATATCTCTCCGAAGCGGTTGGCGGAAGGTATTTTAATATCTCTCTTTCCTCGGATCATCATATTAATCCTTTTGACTTGCCGATTCCGCGCGAAGATGAAACTGCTGAAGACGTGCTTCGTTCAAATATCATCAACCTGGTTGGACTTTTCCGATTGATGCTCGGTGGATTAACACCGGAGGAAGATACTCTGGTAGACCGCGCCATTGCGGAAACTTATGCTATAAAAGATATAACTCCCGAATCTGATTTCTCAAACATTGAACCTCCGCTTCTTTCGGACTTTGAAATGGTATTGGCGGGCATGGAAGGAAGCGACTCGGTTGTGCAAAGATTGATAAAGTACACTAAGGGTTCTTGGGCGGCGTTTTTAAACAAACCTTCCAACGTTGATATAAATAAAAAATTTATTGTGTTTTCCATCCGCGACATGGAAGACGAGCTGAAGCCAGTCGCCATGTATATCGTGATGCACTACATTTGGAACGCTATCCGTAAAAATCTTAAAAAGCGTCTGTTGGTGGTGGATGAGGCGTGGTGGATGATGAAGTCCGAAGACACCGCGTCTTTCCTGTACTCGATGGCCAAGCGAGGCAGGAAGTATTATTTGGGCCTGGCGACTATTACCCAGGATGCGGCAGATTTTATGAAGTCTACTTATGGAGTTCCGATAATCACCAACTCTTCCATTCAGCTTCTTTTGAAACAGTCTCCCTCAACTATCGATATATTGCAAAAAACTTTTAACCTTACCGACGAGGAGAAGTATCTGCTCTTGGAATCTAGTGTGGGGGAAGGCATATTTTTCGCCGGATTGAAGCATGTCGCGATAAAAGTCATTGCTTCTTATACCGAAGACCAAATCATCACCTCCGATCCGTCGCAGTTATTATCCATAAAAAAAGCCAAGGAAGAGCTTGAGGCAAGCGAGGTGGGTAAATAGAGAAAATAATTGTATTTAGTATATAATTAAATTATGAGATTAAGATTTTCAATATTATCCCTGCTAGCAATACCAGCTCTGTTTATGTCTATGGGCATATCTTCGGCATTGGCAATTGACTCATCAAGCATCTCAGTAAATATAAATCCATCAAGTCCTGCTCCGTATGAAAATACAATTATCACTTTATCTACATTTTCGGCAAATCTGGACAATGTTTTAATCTCTTGGTTTGTGGACGGGAAGAGTACTCTGTCTGGAATCGGCAAGAAATCTCTTTCTGTAACTGCCAAGGCCGCCAATGTCGAGACAAAAGTTTTGGTAAGAATATTCCTGCCGGATGGGGAAATAAATAAAAATATAACCATACGACCGGCTGTTATGGTGCTCCTGTGGCAGGCGAATGATTCTTATGTTCCGCCTTTTTACAAAGGCAAGGCGATGCCCACCGATGGCAGTGAAATAAAAGTGGTAGCTATGCCTGAAATAAAAGTAGGTAGCATTTTAGTAAACCCTAAAAATATGACTTATGTCTGGAAAAATGGCGACAATAATATGCCGAAGGAATCCGGTTATGGTAAAAATTTCCTCGCTTATGTGAACGATTATTTGGAAAATTCAGAGAGTATAAGTGTAACGGTTTCTACCGTTGACCAAAAATATTCTTCTCAATCAAACATCACTATCAGAACAGTCAGACCTGAAATATTTTTCTATAGGCAAGATGCCGAACTCGGAATAATATGGGAGAACGCATTATCCGCCAATCATCAAATAAAAAGCGAGGAAATCATCTTGGCGGCGCCTTATTTTATTTCTCCTAAGGATATTCGAAGGCCGGAATTGATATTTAACTGGTCTATCAATGACAGGACAGTAAATATTCCAATTTACAGCAAAAGCTTAATGCCACTCAAAGCGCAGGCAGGGGCGAGCGGCGCATCAAAACTGCGATTGGATATAGAAAATACCGGTAAAATTTACCAGTCGGCTAAAAAAGAAATAAATATAGCGTATTAAATGAAAAAATTTTTCTTATATATTTTTATATCTATTATATTAGCGGGCATCTTCAGCCCAGTATTTAATGTCCAAGCAGATGGCGCCAACCCGAGCGAGCCTTGTAGGTTCAACCAAGGAGATAATGGAAATAATCCGACTACCGCTACTAATTATCCTTGCGAACAATATGTTCTTTTATCCCCGTTTTCAACTTCATTGGTAAATGTTGATACGGCGGGTCCCAATGCTTTGGAAAAATACTTGAACTTAATGATAAAAATCATTATCGGTCTTTCGGCGGTGCTGGCAATGGTTATGATTTTCATGGGCGGAATAGAGTATATGACCAGCGAAGTCATTTCTAATAAAGAGCACGGCAAAGAGAGAATTAGAAATGCTCTATTTGGGCTTCTTCTAGCTCTCGGTTCTTATGTCCTCCTTAATACCATAAATCCAGACTTACTTAAAACTAGTTTAAATATAGAGGGGGTGACTATTACAATAGAAGACGAAGTGGAACTTGCTCCGACAGAAATTGGATTTTCATCTAGCCCACCGAGCGGAGTTGTAAATACTTGCACCGCAGGAGTGGTCAGTATAGGAACGTCGGGTGGAAATTTTATTGTATGTAATACAATCGGTGGAAATTTACAAGCAATGATTCGAGACGCGTGGGCCCAATCTCCACAAATTAAAATCTCAGGTTTTGGATTAAGAACACGAGAAGGCCAAATACAACGAAGAAGAGCTACTTGTGGTGTGCCGGTAACAAATTTTACTGTATATGAAAAACCAGCGGATCAGTGTGACCCACCAACTGCCCGCCCAGGTAATTCACGTCACGAAAGCGGTTTAGCTGTTGATCTGAAGTGTGATGGAATATTTTTACCAAGAACTAATCCAACTAGTAACCCCTGTTTTGTTTGGTTACGAACAAATGCTGAAAGATATGGTTTTTATAATTTAGCTTCTGAGCCCTGGCATTGGTCAATTGATGGCAAATAAAATTTTATGTCAAAAAAAGCTTTAACAATTTTAATAATAGTTCTGGCGATAATAATAATCATTTTTGGTTTTTGGTATTTCAATAGGGGTCAACGGGGCGACCAAGGCGAGGGAACAAATTTTGATTTTATCTTTAACCCCTTCGGCAAAACCACACCGAAGCCACCGACCACGACCCCCCCGGCCGATGTTTCTGGTTATGTGCCTCCGCCAGAACTAGAAACACAAGCCATAAAATTAAGAAAGGTTTCCAGCATGCCGATAGCCGGGTTTGGAATTTTTATGAAAGAAAGGTTTAAAGAAGCGCCAAATCCCTCTCCCTCCCTCCCTTTATCAGGGGAAGGAAATAATCCTGCTCCCCCTGCTAAGGGGGATTCGGGGGGTCTAAAACCTACTCCTCCACCTACAGAATTTGCGAGGGCAGTCAGGTATGTGGACCGAGCAACGGGAAATATTTACCAGACCTTCGCGGATATCATTGATGAACGCAAGTTTTCAACCACAATAATACCAAAGGTGCATGAAGCGTATTTTGCCAATAAAGGAGAGTCTGTAATCATGCGCTATTTGAAAGAAGACGCGAGAACCATAGAAACTTTTGTCGGAGCACTGCCGAAAGAATTGTTGGGCGGAGATACAACTGACAACAACGAAGTCAAAGGAATATTCTTACCGGAAAACATTACAGATGTAAGCGTATCTCCTGACACACAGAAGATATTTTATCTATTCCTCTCAGGAGATGGTGTAGTGGGGGTCACTGCCGATTTTCTGGGGAGCAAGAAAGTCCAGATTTTTGATTCTCCATTCACGGAGTGGTTGCCGTCTTGGCCGAATGTAAAAACAATTGCACTAAACACCAAGTCTTCCGGTAGCGCTCTTGGATATTTATATTTTCTGGATACAAGCAAAAAAGCAGTGGGTAAAATTCTGGGCGACATAAACGGACTTACCACGCTTACCAGTCCGGACGGAAAATTGATTCTTTACGGCAATGGGACTTTGTCCTTAAATATTTTTCATACCGATACAAGAAGTTCAGACTTATTGGGAGTAAGAACTCTGGCAGAAAAATGCGTTTGGGCCGGTGGGAACGACATTCTGTATTGCGCGGTGCCAAATTCTATAAATGGAGCTTTATATCCGGATGCCTGGTATAAAGGGGAGGTTTCTTTTGCGGATGCTATCTGGAAAATAGATTTAAAGAGCGGAACAACGACAATGCTTGTAAATCCGGTGCTGGTTAAGGGAGAGGAGATAGACGGCATAAAATTGGCGCTGGATGAGAGTGAAAATTATTTATTTTTTGTGAACAAAAAAGATTCTTTTCTTTGGGAACTAGAGTTAAAATAAAAAATACCTTTTTATTTTTTACCCAAATTTTTATATTGCCCCTATATATTTGATAACTACTCGGCGAGAAGAGCCGAAGCCGACAGATTCGGTTTTTAAATCAGTCGCCGTAGATAAAAATTCGTGCACGATTCTCCGTTCAAAAGCGGGCATTGGGTCAACTTCTATGTTGGATTTGAAATATCGAGCTCGCTCCGCCATCATGTGCGCCACGGCGCGGAGATTATCTATTCTCTTCTTTTGAAAGCCGTTAATATCGATCATAATCTGCGGTATTTCCATTTTCTCTGTTTTAGGTATTTTGTTTTCTATCATTTTGCGGACGAGGTGGTTAAGAGCAAAGAGTCCTTCTCCGTTATGCCCTATAAAGAGGTGAGGTTCTTGTACTTCAACTCCAAAATATGTAACACTAGTCCCTTCTTTGGTATTGGTTAGAGAAGCTTCTTCTTCCAAAACTGAAATTTCTTTTACCAATACTGTGGTTTTTTCAATCAATTCTTTTATTAAATTTTGTATTTCTTTTTTGTCCATAAATTTATTGAGGGGTAATATCTAAATGCTTCTTTTTATTAGCATAAATCTGCTGGCCTACGGCAAATACATTGCTCGTGAGCCAGTATAGAGCAATCGCGCCGGAAACACTGTAGGCGATAAAAGCAACCAGAAATGGAAAGATATATTTCATCTGCATTTGCATGCTATGGGCGAAACTTTCTTGGAAAGAGCCGGTCTTTTCTTTCGGTTTCGCAGGCTGAGGCATAAAATGCGCTTGCAGGTATTGAGAAAATCCAGCCAGAATCGCTAGAATCAGGCTCTTGCCGCCAATGTCGAAAAATCCGAGAAAAAGCATGTTTATGTGTTCCGGGGCTTTTATAAAACTGTAAAGTATCCCGTTATCAAATTTCATTCCTTTCAAGAAAACATAGTATAGAGCAAAGATAATCGGTATTTGTATCAAAATCAAAAGACACCCGGAAAAGGGATTGGTTTTATTGGTTTTATAAAGTTCAAAGGTAAGCTTGGCTTGTTCTTCTTTGCTGGCGCCGCTAGCTTTTATCTTATTAAGCTCTGGGGCCAGCATGTTCATCTTGGCCTGAGAAACAATAGCGCGTTGGGATAGGGGATAAAGAATCACTTTAACAAGAATGGTAAGGACTATAATGGCAACACCAACATCACCTCCGGGGACAATGGAAATTAAAAAAGCCAGAATGTTTACAAGCGGCTTATATAAAACTATATCCCATATATTAGACAACATTTTCTAATTCTACCCCGTAGTGAAATTTTTAGCAAAATTCACTACGGGGCGTATGTGAAAACATAAAACTAGGGAACGTTATCTATGCGAGGGGTAGTCCATGGATGACAATGCAAAATACGCCTTAAAGACAGATAGGCTCCTTTGCCGATTCCATATTTATTTATGACCTCTTTTGCATATTCCGAACAAGTGGGGTAAAAAACACAACTTCGTTTTGTGAAAATAGAAATATTTCTTTGATAAAAATTAATTAACCCTATGAAGAATGTTTTTAATCTCATTTTCTAATATGGAAATATCGTCTTGATATTTTTTAAATATAAAAACGCCCAATAAAGCGGGGTTTTCTTTTATGTGTTTCCCCAGGGCTACGTATCCGCATCTCTTTAATAAGTTCCTTTTTACCGCAAGTTTAACGATATTTTTAGGCACAATAAAGGAAATGCGCGAAGTAGAAGACTTGGTGTTTGATATAAACTTGAAAGTTAAACAGGGAGAATTAATAAATTTTCCTTCTCTGAAAATTTTTTCTACTGTCTTCTTACCGGCTCTATTTTTTTTGGGAAGCATAATTAAAAATAGTTGAAAGTAATCAAGTTCATAAAGTTATAAAGAAAATACCTTACAAACTTTAGAACATTATAAACTTTAAAAACTAGACTGAAAGTCTGGCGCGTCCCTTTCTCTTCCTTCGCAAAAGTACTTTTCTGCCGTTTTTAGTTCTAGACCTTGCTAAAAATCCATGCGTTTTCGCTCTTTTTCTCTTTTTGGGCTGATATGTTCGTGACATGATTAGATACTATAATAAAAAAGAACATTAGGCAACTAGGCTCTAGGTATTAGCTTTTATGTTTTGCTAGAGCCTAACGCCTAAATTATCTAACGCCTATAATTGTCCACAGATTATCAACATAGTTAATAAGTTGTCGGAGTTTTACATATTTCAATAGGTAGTATAATGTGGAACACATGGATACTAAACAACTTTGGAAAAATTGTCTAACCGAGATTGAGGCCGGAATTTCAAAGGCTAATTTCAGCACTTGGTTTAGAAATACCTCAATTTTAAAAGAAGATATGGGTATTATTTATGTCGGTGTGCCAAATGAATTTGTTCGTGATTGGCTTAAAAATAAATATCACAAGCTTATAACCAAAACTATTGCTGATACATATGAAAATATGCGCGCCGTAGAATATATCATCACAAAAATCGAGACCAGTAAACAAGAAAACTCAACTGTCAACGAAACTTATGTGAATAAAGAGTTGCCCCTTAAGGATTTATACATAAACCCGGAAGATAATTTGAATTCGCGCTATCATTTTAATTCTTTCATTGTTGGAACTTTCAACGAGCTTGCCTATGCCGCATCTCAAGCAATAATAGAATCTCCGGGAACAAAATATAATCCATTTTTT
>Ga0155762_123_pt1 | contig 17964 bp, 19 predicted proteins | sample RifCSPlowO2_01_FD_107416 | JGI IMG/M metagenome (GOLD analysis project Ga0155762, IMG submission 107416) | Candidatus Nomurabacteria bacterium RIFCSPLOWO2_01_FULL_39_17
AGAAATTATTGAAGTCGCCAAGAAAGCCCATGCTCATGAATTTATTTCTAAACTCAATAAGGGTTATGACACAAAAGTTGGTGAGCGAGGAGTAAAACTGTCCGGTGGGGAGCGTCAGAGAGTGGCGATAGCGCGAGCGATGCTTAAAGATTCCCCGATACTTATTCTCGATGAAGCAACAAGCTCACTCGATAGTATTAGTGAATCTTATATTCAAGAAGCGTTCAACAAGCTTATGGAGGGGAAGACCACAATAGTCATTGCGCATCGACTTTCCACTATTCAGAAAATGGATAGAATTATCGTGCTTGATGAAGGAAAAATTGTTGAAGAAGGGACGCATAAAAAACTTTTGGAGAAAAAAGGTTTTTATGCCAACCTTTGGGGACATCAAACCGGCGGATTCCTAGATTAATAGAAAATGTCAAGGGGCATCCTTGACACCAAGGATTATGAAATTAGAAAACATAAGAAACTTCAGTATTATAGCTCACATTGATCACGGAAAAAGCACTCTGGCGGACAGAATGCTGGAAATTACCCATACTATAGAAAAGCGCAAAATGCGCGACCAAGTGCTTGATTCCATGGAACTTGAACGCGAACGCGGTATTACTATAAAAATGCAACCTGTCCGAATGGAATATAACCTTGGCGGAGAAAAATACATTTTAAACCTTATAGATACTCCGGGACACATAGATTTCTCTTATGAAGTATCCAGAGCCTTAAAGGCCGTGGAGGGCTCTATTTTGCTCGTAGACGCTACCCAGGGCGTACAGGCTCAAACACTCACCACCCTGGCTATGGCGCGCGAAGGGGGCAAAACAATTATTCCCGTGCTCTCTAAAATTGACTCTCCATTGGCTCGGACGGAAGAAGTAAGGCATGAAGTCATCAAGCTTTTAAATTGCGATGCTGGCGATATTCTGCTTGTTTCTGGGCGTACAGGCGAAGGAGTGGCGAATCTTTTACAAGAGGTCATAAAACGAGTTTCAAGGCCGCAAATGATATACAAAGGAGACAATGTGTTACGTGCGCTTATTTTTGATTTTAAGTATTCTAACCACAGGGGGGTGATAGTTTTTGTGCGAGTACTAGACGGCAGAGTTGGCAAGGGAGACAATCTCTTTTTCACAATATCGGGAGAAAAGTTTACTGCGCTGGAAGTTGGAACTTTTTCGCCGGAAGAAACTCCGCGCGATTTTCTTTCCGCGGGGGAAACGGGTTACATTGTTACCGGTATAAAAAAGCCCGGCATTGCTTCGGTGGGAGACACGATTACCACGCTTAAAAATCCATTGCCGGCAGTACTCGGGTATATGCAGCCAATCCCGGTGGTCTGGGCTTCTGTCTTTCCGGAAGACGCGGATAATTTTACCGAACTTCAATTTGCCCTAGGAAAACTGAAACTTTCTGACTCTTCTTTTTCATACGAAGAAGAATCAAGCGGATCTCTAGGGCGGGGCTTCCGATGCGGATTTTTAGGAATGCTTCATCTGGAAATTATTACCGAGCGATTAAAACGTGAATTTAACTTGCAGTTAGTTATTACCACGCCCTCCATCACTTATGAAGTTTTGATGAATAATGGCAGGAAAGAAAAAATCTATTCGCCGTATTTTTTCCCCGACGATATGAATATAAAAACTATTTTTGAGCCCTGGGTAAATATGAAGATAATTACTCCGATAGAATATTCCGGCAATATTATGCAATTGCTTTTTGACCATGAAGGAGAAGTTGGAAATACGGAAAATTTCGGCGACAATCGCTCATCCATATCCGTGAAAATGCCGCTTCGCGAACTGATGCGCAACTTTTTTGATGAATTAAAAAGTATCTCGTCCGGTTATGGTTCCATATCTTATGAAATAGGGAAAATGCGCGAAGCTGATGTCACCAGACTTGACATCTTGGTGGCTGATGAAATAATTCCGGCCCTTTCTAAGATTGTTTCAAAAAAAAGAGTAGAACTTGAAGCGGAAAAATCTGTCGAAAGACTATATACTCTCTTGCCCAGGCAAATGTTCACTTTAAAAGTTCAGGCGAAAGCGCTAGGCAGGATTATCTCTAGTCGTTCCGTTAGCGGTATGAAAAAGGATGTCACCCAGCATATGTATGGCGGGGATATTACTCGCAAAATGAAGCTTAGGGAAAAACAGAAAAAAGGCAAGAAAAAGATGAAAGAAAAAGGACGAGTCAATATTCCCCAAGATGTATTTCTGAAAATGATGCGAAACGGTGAAAATTAATATGGATTTATTATAAACTAAAAATTGGAGAGTACAGCAGTATCATACTTATGATGATAAGCACAGAGACTATTGCCCAAATTATCTGAATCTTCTTTTGATGTTTTCTATTGAAAAGCATATACTTAATGTATCATATCATGAGAAATTTTCAAGAAAAAAGAACTTTCAGGCATATTTTACAATCAAAACCATTTTTGGTTTTTCTTTCCGTTATTTTGCTGATTTTTGCCTGGAAAATTTTCGGTCTTTGGGGTAGAATGCAGGAAACTGCGCAAAATAGAAAACTACTTGAAGATAAAATCACTGCCCTAAAACAGCAAAAAGAGAAATTATCGCTAGATATCAATACGCTAAAGACAGATAAAGGTGTAGAAGAGAATATTCGAGACAAGTTTGGTTTGGTAAAAGCAGGGGAGGGTATGATAGTAATAGTGAACGAAAAATCTCCGCTCGAAGCTAACATAAATAATGAATCTGAGAGTTTTTGGGGATTTTTGAAAAATTTATTTAGATAAATAAGTTTGCGAGTATGGTTTAGTGGTAAAATGAGTCCTTCCCAAGGATTAGACGGGGGTTCGATTCCCCCTACTCGCACCAAAAATTTTGTATTTTTTAATGCCCATGATATAATGAGTCATTAATAATTATTTTTTTTGAATTTTTATGAAAAATGTAACAATTTATTCAACCCCAACCTGCCATTTTTGCCGTATGGCTAAGGATTTTTTTAAAGCCAATAATATAAACTATACAGAATATGACGTGGCTAGCAATTTAGAAAAAAGAAAAGAAATGATAGAAAAGTCCGGACAAATGGGCGTGCCGGTAATCATCATAGGCGATGAACTCATTGTTGGCTTTAATAAGCCCCAAATAAGTCAATTATTGGGTATTTAAATGTGTCCTCGGTAGGAATTGAACCTACATTAACGCCTTAGGACGGCGCTGTTCTATCCGTTGAACTACGAGGACAACGATGCTTATAATCTATCACGAAAAAGCTCTTTTGAGAATTGGATTTTTATGATACTTATGCTAAAATATCGGGATGGATCCAGATTCAAAAAAGCTTTTAGAGGAAACATATAAGTTCTCGGAAGAGAACAATAAAATGCTTCACAAAATGAGGCGAGCGCAGAGATGGGCTGCCTTTTTGTCTTCACTAAAATGGCTTGTGATAATCGGAATTGGGTTCGGATCATTTTATTTTTTACAGCCTTATTTAGAGAAAGTTATGGAAGCATACAATTCAATTTCCGGAATAAGCCAAAAGTTAAAATAAAAAATGCGGGGATAGCTGTTTTAGTAGATATGCATTATTAAAAAGAAAAAAGTTATTTGATTGTAGATTATAAAAAATGCTGGGATAGCTCAGGTAGTAGAGCATTCCCCTGAAGAGGGAAGGGTCGGCAGTGCAAATCTGCCTCCCAGCACAAATGAATTAGATAAATTTTATCTTTATATTGCTCTTTTTTTCTCGGTCAACCTTTTTAAGCTTAATAGTAAGCAATCCGTGCTTTTCTGTAGCTTCGGCTTCTTCTGGCTCTACCTCTGAAGGCAGGGAAATGATGCGGGAAAAACTTCCCCAATAAAGTTCTTTGGCAAAGAAATTTTCTTCTGAAATACTCCTGTTTTCTTCTCTCTTGCCGCGAATGGTAATCATATCGCGCGCCGTGACGATTTCCAGGTCTTCCGGCCTAACGCCGGCTACCATAGTTTGTATAACAATTTCAGTCGGTGTTTGATACACATCAACAGTTAATTCTGCTTCTTCAGTTTCCGTTTCCATCCAGCCGTTGCCATTCTTCTTATCTTTACCATTCACCGATGGGCTCTTCAATACTCCGCTATTTTCCTCTTCATTCCCATAACTGCCGGTTAATCTCTCCAAAAAACTTCTTTTTTTATGTTCCATCCCGTTTAGAAATTATACTATCCGTACACATATTTCTACATATAAAGATACTTAATTTATTATTTTTTTAATAATTTTTTCCCGCCTTGTAAATTTCTAACGGGATCCATAAGATTATCCTAATTGTCACCGCTCATTCTTCTTATCTTTTCAAAAAGTAACATAATTATAATTGTGACGACCCACAGAAAGCTAAATACCGTCAAGAAATCGCCTCCATCATTTCTCATTATAAAAAAATTAAACACACTATGCAAGGTGATAGCAACAATAAAACCAATGAAGACATATACTTTTTTTCTGAATCCGTCCATAAAGAATGAGAGCCCCATTGCTATACCTATAGTTCCGGAAGCGACAGTATGCAGGAGCGTAGCACCGAGAAATCTCAAATTCCCAGTTAAGAGACTGACCGTAGCTTGATCAAGCGACAAGGGTTTGATCAAAAATAAGGTGTTTTCTAATGCCGCGAAACCGAGCGCGGTAGTAATGAAATATATCGGCCAGTCTAGCGGTTCGTCAATGTAAGTTGTTTTGTAAAGTATTACCATTACGGCTAGATATTTAATTATTTCCTCGGCGCCGGCCCAACCGATTATTTGCAATTCATTTGAACTTACCATACCCTGAATAAATTTTTGAATAGGCAACACTAAAATAACAGCTATCATACCGAGAACGAAACAAATAACCAGAACTCCCTTCGGTTCAGGTTTTTTCTGGTCTTCTTTAAGCCAAAACCAAAGCCAAGCCAAAGAGGGGATGATTCCGCCGGCCAGCGCTATTGCCCAAGTTTTTGAAAAATTAAACATTTGGCCATTTTTCAACTATTAATAATTTTTTATCTTTAACCGGAAGCATACTCCAAATTTCTTCCGTGATAAATGGCATAAAGGGGTGGAGCAGTTTTATAAGAGCGACCAGTTGAGTGTATAAAATTGTTTTTGCCGAAATAATGTTTCTTCCCTCTACTATCTTTTTTTTAGATCTTTCGATAACGATATCGGCGAAAGTATGCCAGAAATAATGATAAAGTTTTTCCGCCACTATATAGAATTTATATTCTTCCATCTCTTTCGTGATTTCTTTGATTAAGTTATTTAATTCTTCGTTAGACTTTTTATCCTCTTCATCGTATTCAGGTGCTTCTAAAATAGTAAAGTCTTTAATGTTACCCAGCACAAAACGTGCCGCATTCCAAATTTTATTTGAAAATTTGCTGTATGCTTTTACCTTTTGGATATCAAACTTGCTATCTGCTCCCGGACCGATACCAACAATCATAGACATTCGCAAAGCATCAGCGCCGTATTTTTCTATTACTTTTATCGGATCTACGCCATTGTCTAGCGATTTACTGAATTTTTGTCCTTTAGCGTCGCGCAGTATTCCATGTAGATATATTGTTGCGAAGGGGATTTCACCCACCAGATATTGCGACATAAGAATCATACGCGCTACCCAAAAGAACAATATCTCATAACCAGGATTTATCACGCTGGTCGGGTGAAAATTTTTTAAATCTTCTGTTTTGTTCGGCCAACCGAGCGTTGAAAACGTCCAAAGTCCGGAAGAAAACCACGTATCCAGCGTATCTTCATCCTGTGCATAATTTGCGTCGCAATATTCACAAGTTGGCTTTTCTATGCTTACTATTGTTTCCAAACATTTACTAATTTGATCTTCTTTTCCGATTTTAGGGATACAGATTGGCTCGTGGTACCATACGGGAATTCTGTGCCCGTACCATATTTGCCGGCTAATACACCAGTCACGCAGGTTCTCTATCCAATTAAAATAAACTTTTTCAAAATGTTCCGGCAGAATTTTAATTTTCCCTTCCCGTACCGGCTCGAGCATAAGTTCTTTAAGCGATTTATTTCCCCGTGTAGGAATTTTTTTATTTACATCCACGAACCATTGAAGCATAATTTGCGGTTCGATCATGCCGCCGGTTCTCTCCGCGGTTGCTACCCGATTTATATAATTTTCATCTACTTTTACCAACAAACCTTTCGTTTTTAATTTTTTAACGATTTTTTCTCTCGCCTCGCTGATTTTCATTCCCGCGAATTCACCGGCGATGGGGAGGAGTTTCCCGAACTGGTTAATGATTTGTTCTTTCCCCAATTTATATTTTTCCGCCAAAGCGAAATCTGCATGCGAATGCCAGGGGGTAATGGTCATCACTCCGGTACCGAATTCCATATCAATCACTTCATCTTTGATTATCGTCGCCTCTATCGGTCCATTTATCCATTCCACAGTCATCTTTTGTCCGTGTTTATATTTGGCATATCTTTTATCTTTCGGGTGCATTACCACGTATTTATCGCCGAACTTTGTTTCCGGCCTGGCCGTACCTATTTCAAAAGGCCCGTATTTCAAAGTATAAAATTTGCTTTTTCTTTCTTCGTATACCAACTCATCATCAGAAATAACTGTCTGGCCTTTCGGATCCCAATTCACGATTCTGTGTCCGCGGTAAATCAATCCGTCGTCATACATTTGTTTAAACGCGGTTTTTACGGCAACATTGCGAGCTTCGTCTAAGGTAAAAGCTTCGCGTGACCAGTCGAGAGAAGCGCCCATTTTTCGGAGCTGTGCAACTATTGTTTTTCTACTATCGGCCACGAATTCGTCAACTCGTTTCAAAAATTTTTCCCGCCCCAAGTCTTTTTTTCTTAAACCTTCTTTTTCTAAAATTTTTGTAATTTTAGAATCCGTGGCTATAGCCGCATGGTCTGTACCCGGAAGCCACAACGTTCGCTTACCTTGCATTCTGTTGTAGCGAATCAGCGTATCCTGCATGGAATCTTCCAGAGTGTGGCCCAAATGAAGTACGCCGGTGGCATTTGGGGGAGGAAGAACTATTGAAAAACATGGAGCGTCAGATTTTGTTATACCCTTTTGTATACAGATATCAGGGTTAAAAAAACCGCTATCTTCCCATAGCTTGTAGATTTTTTCCTCTGTGTTTTTAGGGTCGTAAGATTTGAGTAATTTCCCGTCCATATCTAAATAATATCATACCTGCCCGCCTCAGGCGAGGTTAGAGCCTTAAATTACCAGTCGCTTTTATGTTTCGGATTCTTTTAACCTTGCCCTTATTTTTTATATATTGCAGATATCCGGCAATGCCTATCATTATGGAATTATCGGTTGCTAATCCTTTTTCAGGAAAAAGGATTTTGATTTTAATATTTTTCTTTATTTCTTTCCTTAAATATTTATTGGCTGAGACCCCGCCGGCAACTATCAGAGTTTTAATTTTGTATTTTTCCACAGCTTTCTGTGTTTTGTGAATCAATGTTTCTATTACGGCGTTTTCAAATTCCATCGCTATCTTTGCTTTTATTTTTTCGTCCAACTTGCCGATTTTTTTTATCAAATAAAGCACGGCAGTTTTCAACCCGGAAAAAGAAAAATCAAAATTTTTCGTGTGTAGCATAGGTCTAGGCAAAGAAAGAGAAAAACCAAACCCCTGCGAACGTTGTTTTCCAATACCCGGATTTTCAACTGAGCTTATATGCTTTTGTGAATGGTGACGTTGCGAAGCAGGATATTCCTGAGCAAGAGCATTAAGCGAAGTTCTAGTTCGTATTTTTTCTGCTAATCTTGAAATTTCTGGTCCGCCGGGATAGGGAAGGCCGAGCATTCGGGCAACTTTGTCAAATGCTTCACCGGCAGCATCGTCCAATGTTTCGCCGATAACTTTATAATTCATATTTTCTTTAACCAAAACTAGTTCGGTATGTCCGCCGGAAATTAGAAGCGCAATAGTCGGAAATTTAATTTTCTGTATTATAAATTTGCCTTTTTGTTTTCCAAATACCGAAAGAATATGCCCCTCCATATGGTTTACCGGAACAAGAGGACAACTCCACTTCTTGGCTAATTCTTTGGCGAAAACTATGCCTGCCCAAAGCGCTGGCTCAAGTCCAGGCCCTGAGGTGACAGCAATTAGATCAACTGGTTTAGTCGTTAGGTCTTGCCTAACGATAATTTTAACCTTCTTTAATACTTTCCCTAAGAGAATAGGCAAGTTCTTTATATGTTCTCTCTTGGCAAGCATCGGGTACACCCCGCCGTAGGGCGCATGGATTTTAACCTGCGAGGCGACATTGTTTGCCAAAACTCGAAAACTTACATCTCCGCTATAGCGTAGATTGTTTTTTGTTTCTAATATGCTTATAGCTGTTTCATCGCAGGATGTTTCAATTGAAAGTATTTTCATGCTTTTCTAATCTAACAGGTTCTTATCGAAAATCAAAGTCTAATTTCTTTTTCCAACCAATCAATTTTCTCGTTTTTTCTTCTCCAAAATACATCTTCCCAAATATAATGAACTGCCAGCATGGAATATTTACCATATAATTTCTTAATATCGTCTTTGATTTTCTCTGCGGGAATTAACGATTTTTTATAAAAGAGTTGGGAATATATTTTTTGTTGCCAAGGCGCAATGTGGTCAAAAGTATTGTATTGATGACAAACTTCAAAAAGAAGTATGCGGGCAGTCTCTGGTCCGACCCCGTATAATTTTAACAACTCTTGTTTTGCTTTTTCTTGATCAAGCGATCTAAGTTTCTGTTCATCAACTTTGTTTTCGGCAAAATCTTGCGATAATTGTTTAATAAATTTAGCCCGATAGCCAATTTTTAAATCTCTTAAATTCTGTTTAGAAACTCCTTTTAATCTGTTGGGTAACCAAATCGCAAAAATTTCTTTATTATCAAATTTTAGTTTTATTCCATAGTTATCTAGTAGGGCATTCATCATTTGAACTGTTCGTCTGACTGTAGCATTTTGTAAAACCACAGCAATAATAAGGAGTTCATACAGATTGTGGGCGCTTGAATTTCTCATCCCCAGCCACTTTTTAAAGATCGGATAAAAACGTCTGTCTTGTTTTGCTAACTTGTTAAATTCTTTTAAATTGGCATTTAGATCAAAACGCCAGATTATTTCATACTTTATATTTTCAATTTCTTTTTCAAAAATATTTTTATCATAAAAAACTGATACCTTTATTTTTGGTTTTTGAATTTCTCCTTTATTTTCAACTTTCAGACCGAATAATCTTTTTCCGATTCTTATTGCTTGCCAGTATTTTCCGGTTTTCCAGTCGCTAAGTTTATCCAGGAAATGTGAAGATTTATGGAACGTACCATCAAAATGAAATGGGGAACTTGGAAAGATTAAAAATTCTTTTGTATTTTTTAAAACCGAAGTTTTCATAATTTTATTTCTAGTGCGCGATACAGGATTCGAACCTGTGGCCTACCCCACGTCAAGGGGTCGCTCTACCAACTGAGCTAACCGCGCATTACATCACCATCGTTACCTACCAAAACAGCTAACCGCGCGCGTATTTCAGGCGTCGCTACAACCGAACCAACCGCGCGTATTTTTAATACCGTTCTCACTATACAAAAAAACTTCAGCAAAAACAAACGTTATGCTATGCTATTCCTATGATTGAAAATCCCAGAGAAGGACGACAGCCATTAAAAATAGAAACCATAAAAGGACCCAATGATAGTGAAGTTTCTTATTGTCCGGAAAGAGGAGGTATTATTACCTCAATAAAATTGCAAGGACGGGAAATTCTTTATTTAGATCAAATAACTTTTCAAGACCCCAAGGTAAGCGTCAAGGGTGGCATACCTATACTTTTTCCAAATGCCGGACCAATCAAGGGTCCCGAATTTCCTAGTCTTGAGAAACATGGATTTGCGCGAAATTTAAGATGGCGTGGCGAACGCGGGCAGAGTGTTTTTATGGAAACATTAAATGCGGATGATAATACTAAAAAAATTTTTCCCTTTAACTTTATGCTTTCTATTGGTGGGCGATTTAACAAAGACGGTTCAGTTTCTCTGAACCAATCAGTACAAAATTTAGAACAGGAACAAACATTACCCGTATCAATGGGACTTCATCCATATTTTTGTGTATCCCATGAATCAAAAAAAGATATAAAATTTAGTTTTGAAGGTGGAGATTTGATAGAACAAGGAGTGGAAACATGGTCTAACGGAGGTGTTATTTCTATTGAAAATCCCAAGCTTCATGATTCTAAAGCTGTATTAAGGGTTGTCATACCGTTTTTGGGTACGCTTATTATAGATGTTTCCAAAGAATATAAAAGGATTTGGGTCTGGTCATTACCTGGTAAAGATTTTGTATGTATTGAACCAGTAATGCGTGATAGCGGGGGACTTGTAAATGATCCAGAACATATAAATCCTGGGATGGTATTAAATGCTGAGATAAATATCAGGCTCAAGGATAAAGCTAAAAAGAAATAGTTTTTGCCTGAATTCTTTCAAGGGCTAAAATAAATGCGCCCATGCGGAGCGAAGTTTTAGATTCTTTAGATTTTTGTAAAATTTTCTTAGCCGCATCTTCTATCATAGAGTGGAGTTTTGCAAAAACTTCTTTTTCACTCCAGTGCTCATTCTTTAGATTTTGTTCCCATTCGAAATACGATACTGTTACGCCCCCAGAGTTCGCCAAAATATCCGGCACAACCGGAATACCCTTTTTAAATAAAATTTCGTCAGCTTCCGGCGCTATGGGGCCGTTGGCAAGTTCCATAATTGCCCTGGCTCTTATATTACCCGCATTTTTGTCAGTTATGACGTTTTCAAATGCGGCGGGGATTAAGAGATCGCAGGAAAGTTCTAGAAGTTCTCTATTGGTAATATTTTTACTATTCATAAAACCCGAGAGGAAACCGGTATTTTTTTTATGTTCGGTAAGCTTTTCTATATCAAGGCCATCTGCATTATAAATCCCGCCTTTTGAATCCGAGATGGCGATTATCTTGTGTCCGTGTTCGGTAAAAGTTTTTGCCGCATTGTTTCCCACATTGCCGAAACCCTGCACTACTATATTGCATTTCTCAGGCAAATTCATATATGTGCGCAGGGAATTAAAAACATAAAATCCACCAAGCCCGGTGGCCGATCCGCGTCCTTCGGATCCACCTTTCTCTATTGGCTTGCCAGTAAACCCCGCACCAAAATTTTTAAGCCACTCCTTATCTTCTGAATTTGAATGTTTTAGTGAAATTTGGTACGGGGCAAGAGTTGCACCTTGTTCTTTGTAGCCAGATTGTTTTGCAAATTCATCAGCCATCCAGGCCATTATCTCTGGCGTAGTATTTACGTCCGGAGCGGGGACATCTTTATACGGACCCAATACATCAGCCAGACCCCTTACCCATCCGCGCGAGAGCCGTTCCAATTCGCCTTTTGATAGATCTTTGGGTGAAACTGTGATTCCGCCCTTGCCTCCACCCATAGAAATTCCTGCCACTGCGCATTTAAGTGTCATCCAGAAAGCGAGCGCTTTGACTTCGTTGATTTCAATCTCGGGATGATATCTAATGCCCCCTTTATAAGGTCCGAGAGCGTTGTTGTATTCTACTCGATATCCCTCAAAAATCTTTACAGAACCGTTATCCATTTTTACTGGTATAAAGATTCTTATATCCCGATTCGGCTGGCGCAATTTCTTTATAAATTCATCGTCAAAATTTTTAATTTTAGCAACTTTATCCAACTGCGTCATTGCGTTTTCGAAAGGATTTTTCATAGTTCGCCAATTGTAACAAAATTTTCTAATATATCAAGTTCTTCTTTTGAATTGGCGCCAAGCGCTTCGCGCATATCTATATCTATAGATTTTATCCTCGCTTTTTCTTCAGTCGCTATTTTAATCAAGTCAGTCAGGTAATATTCTTTTTGGATATTTTCGTTTTTAATCTTCCTTAAATTTTTCCAAAGCCATTCGGCATCGAAAACATAACATCCGGCATTGACTTCTGTTATATTTTTTTCTTTTTCATTTGCATCTTTATATTCGCGAATGCCGACGACTTTTCCATCCTCTCGTAAAATCCTGCCGAAAGCTTTAAATCCGCTTTTCCAATCCTTGAAATCCGAAACCCTCGTAGTTGTAAGAGTTATTATCGCGTCAGACCTTAAATGCCTATCTATTAAATTTTTTATGGTTGTAGCTGATATAAACGGCATGTCTCCTTGGAGCACCAGTATGTGCTCCGTACCTCTCGCTATATCCTGCGCGCAGGCCAGGGCATGCCCGGTGCCGAGTTGTTCTTCCTGCGGGGCGTAAAGATATGAATCTCCAAGTTCGGATTTTACTAATTCTGCTCTGTATCCAACCACAACGATTGGTCTTTCGACAGAAACTTTTTTTACCGACTCCAGTAAATGCCTTACCAGAGGTTTGTTGGCAAGGAGAATTAAAACCTTCGGCAGTTCGCTCTGCATTCTTTTTCCCTTGCCGGCGGCCAAAATCACAATTTTTACTTTATTTGAATCCATTTATGGTCTTAGTATAGCGGATTGAGACTCAGTTTTCAATCAGATATTATGCTAAAATATGAATTATGAAAGTTGCAGTTTTGGGACCCATAACTAAAGACACTGTTATTTTCGACGGAATCTCCCAGATGAACATGGGAGGCATTCCATACTTTGAGGCGAATGTTCTGAAAGCACTTGGTGCCGAAGTGGAAGCTTTTATAACCTACGCAAGGGAAGATGAAGAGTGGGTTAAAGAAAATTTTTTAGGTATAAAGATTTACTCTATATATGCCGATCAGACACTTGAAGGTGATCTTCTATATTCACCTGAAGATCCGGACACAAGGCGAATTATTAGGTTAAAATATGGCCCCAACATTATTTCACCCGAAGAAGACCTAATCAATACTTTGAGAAATTTTGATTATATACTCTTAGGGCCACTATATTACGAAAACATCCATCACGAATTTTTTGAAAAATTGAAAGACAAAAATTTAGTACTGGGGAACTTTGGTCTTTTTACTTATCACGAGAACGGAAATATGGTATGGAAAAATCCAGAAAAATTAGTACAAGTGGCAAAGTTTCTAAAATATTTGTTTCTTGATGAAAAAGAAATTAAATTTGTTGCCCAAAAAGAAACCACAGAGGAGTGCGCAGAATATTTTTTATTTCTGGGAGTGAAAATCGTGGCAATAACAGGAGGTTCAAAAGGCTCGTTGATTTTTACAAAAGATAAAAAATACACCATACCAGCTTTTCCTGTTAAAACATTAGCTGATCCGACTGGAGCGGGAGATACATATGTGGCTGCTTTCATTTTTGCCACTTCATTATTTGACGATATTCAAAAGCAAGGGGAATTTGCTGCTATGGTTGCAACAATGGTTGTTGAAAAGAGAGGAGCATTTAATGGAAACCTAGAAACAGTGCTGACGAGATTGAAAGAGTTTCAAAAATGATAATATAAATAACTATGAATAAATTAACCAAAGAAGAAAAAAGAGTAATAATTGACAAGGGAACAGAGACACCGTTTACGGGCGAGTATGTGAATAATAAAGAAATGGGTGTGTATGTGTGTCGCCAGTGTGAAGCCCCGCTTTATAATTCTAAAGATAAATTTGAGTCCACTTGCGGCTGGCCGTCTTTTGATGACGAAACACCGGACGCAATCCATGGCTAGCAAGTGGCTAGCAAGGACAGTCCTTGCTAGTTAAATTTTTTACCTAGTATTTTGCGATTTTTATGTAAATAATATAAGATATCTGGTGTAGTTATAAAGTTGAAAATAGAATGTTGTAAAGTACTTTATACTTTAAAACTTTAAGAACTTTTAACTTATTTAGGCCCTATCGTCTAACAGTCAGGACATCGGCTTTTCAAGCCGGTAATCCGGGTGCGATTCCCGGTAGGGTCACCTAAAAAATAAATCACAAAAATGACAGAATTACCACCAAAAGTACCAGATCAAAAAAAATTAAAAGAGCCAAGTGATCTTAGAAAAGATAACCTATTTAACAGTTTTTGGGCTGACATAAAGACCGGACATTTTATTAGAATTGATCCAGTAGAAATAGACGGTTTCATAGCCAGATATATGGGCGTTATTCCATTGACGGATGTTCTCCCAGAGGAAAGAGTTCAGATACAAAAATTCTTGTGGCAAAATCTAGTTTTCCAAATTGGGCACATAAACAACGAAACTATTAAAAAACTGGTGGAAAACGAGATGTATTTTGTGCGAAAAAGAGACTATGGAATTACTGCCAGTTCTGAGACGAACACGCATATTTTGGTTTTAGAAGATGAAAAAGGGCAAACATCTTTTCGATCTTTAGCCACAAAATTCAAAACGGCAGGGTATAAACCATTAACACCAGAAGAAAAGAGAAAGTTATTTTCCGATCCTTCTTCTTGGGACAACCTAACTCATGTATTTGTAAGCGATAGTCATGGACCGTCACCAGATTTTTCATTTACGGGAGGATCTAGGAGTTTAATAGATCGTAGAGAATATGGAGATGGATATTATGACAAGGAATCAGATTTTACAGATGTTCTAAAAAGAATCAGAGCTAAAAATGGCAAAGCGAAGATAAAAATGCTTGATGTTGGCGGTAATGTCGGGAGAGCGCTACATAATGCTAAATTACTTGATTCCAACATAGAAACATTCAATATGACTCTTCAAGAAACACCTGCAATATGGGGAGATCATATCGTTCGCCATCCAGCAGAAATGATGCCGAAAAGCTTGGAAGAAGATATGGATGTAATCGAATCTAATGTAGCATTCAGATACTTTACTTATCCCGATATAGCGTTGGTAAATGTAATCAAAGCTTTATCCGTAGGAGGCGAAGCGAGCATTCATTTCCAGACTGACATGGTTCCGCTGTCTGAAGATGAGCTTACAAATCGTTTAAGAGAAGTTTTTCGACAAATCAAAAATTTAATTGACAATGGAGATTTGACAATTGATCCCGTATGGGAAGGTTTTCCGCAATCTGACCTCAAGTTAAAATTAGATTTATTCGATATTAAATCAGGTCAGGGACATTATATAAATTGTAAATTGAGAATTACAAAAAATAAAACAACTAGAGGAAAAATATAACAACCCTGAACAAATCACTAAAATTCACAAAAGGGTTTGTATATTTCCTCATTTGTGATATAAGAATAGATGGAGTAGATGTTCACTTAAATGCGAAGGAGGTGATAAAGATGCCACGCGGTTCACACAAAGAAGACGAAGGCAAGGAAGAAGAAGAAAAAGAGCAAGAAGACAAGCGTAGCAGACGAGGCGACGCCGGGGAGTATCCCGAAGTCGCCTTGCAGGCCATGACCCTGCGTGAACCTCAACCACACCGCTTCAGCGACAGCATCGATGGTGGCGGCGGGAGTGGCGGGTAATCGGTCTCGATTTCAAGCGGGGGGGGTAAGTATTGGGGAAATCTCCCCAAAAAGGCGGGGGCTCTGTCTACCAAGACATCCCTCGCTTTTCCTTTTGTATGTTATATTATGAAAACTACGGAGACGTGGCAGAGAGGTTTAATGCACCACTTTCGAAAAGTGGCATACCGATCAGGTATCGTGAGTTCAAATCTCACCGTCTCCGCCTTTAAATTTTTATGATATTATGAATAATATGGAAAAACCAAAATCAATCGAGAAAACAGATCTAGAAATAGTTTTAACTTTGATTCAACACATTGAAGAACCATGTGAAGTTCAAGTTGGAGACAATAAACATAACATAAGAGCTTTTTATATTAGAGAAGGAAAAGCACTCTTGCCCCAAATAAGCAACCCTGACGCTCGAGCCATGCTTAAGGCGACAATCGAAAAACACGATAAATAAATTTATTTCATATGCCCGTACACTTAATTATTTAAGACTGCTAGAGATTCTTTCTATTAATTAAGTGTTCGGGTATGAATAGCTAAATAAATATTTTCAATGGCGCGGACGGCGTCGCCGGCGGCAATGTTGTTCTGGTGATACAAAATATTAGTACAATCGCCAGCCGCCCAGATGCCAGGAGTTTCGGTTTTATTTGTCCATGGGTCTATTTTTATGCGTTTTATTTCATCAAGTGGTACTAGGTCTTTAACAAAATCAGTATTTGGAATTTGACCAACTTCTACGAAAATGCCGGTAACCCCGAGCACTTTTTCTTCTCCCGTCTTTTTATCCTTATAAATCAAGCCTTCTACGAATTTTTCGCCCTTGATTTCCAAAATATCTACATTCTTAAATACTTGCATTTTGGGGTTTGAGAGAATTCTTTCAATAGTAATTTCATCTGCCTTAAATGAATCACTTCGGTGTAGGAGTGTTACCGATTTGCAATAAGCGAGGAGCTGGGCAGCGGTTTCAAAACCGGCATTACCCCCGCCGATGACAGCAACGTCCTGGCCGTCAAAAAGAGGACCATCGCAGGTAGCGCAATAAGTAAGCCCTTTGTGTTCAAGCTTATCCGCATTTTTTGCAACGAGTTTTCTGCGTCCGCTTCCGCTGGCTATCAAAATTGTTTTGGTTAAAAATTCTTCACCTTCTTCTGTCTGCACAGAAAAGCCACCAGCGTCTTTTGTTATAGCGTTAACTTTACCGTCTTCTTTTACTTCTAGGGTAGAATCGGGATTTTCCGTATTTTTGGCATTAGCCCAAACATGCTTTTTAAAGTTTTCCGCAAGCTCATTGCCTGAAAGAGACACAGTACCAATCCAATTATAAATCTTTTCAGACACATTCGACTGCCCGCCCCATTCGGATGTTATAAAAACGGTTTTCAGCCTTTTGCGGGCAGCATACACGGCTCCCGCCGCGCCAGCCGGACCGCCTCCGATAATTACTAAATCGTAAGTCATAAAAATTTAGGCTCTAGGTAACTAGGCCCTAGGCTTTAGCCATTTTATCAAAAAAATCTTCGGATTCCTAATTTTTAGCTAGCACCTAAGGCCTAAAAATCTAAAGCCTATTTCTTGTGTCTTCGCAAGAATGCTGGAACTCCGCTCCAGTCATCGGTATCGTCTTCAATAACCTCCTCCTCGCCTCTTTTTTTAAGCATTTCGCTGCTACCTGTGGCGTTATTGTGCATGCTGTTGTGTATTTCTTTTTTTGCCATAGCCACATTTTCTTCTTTGAGCAATACTTGGCCAGCCGCTCCCGTTCCGGAAAAAAGGCTCTTGCGGGGCATATCAGTGGAAAAACTGGTGGCAATCACGGTAACTTTTATTTCGCCTTTCTTTATTTTTTCATCGCGAATCGTACCGAAAATCACCTTCGCTTCTTTGTCGATTGACTCGGTAATGATTTTTGCCGCTTCCTGAATTTCATGAATGGTTAAGTCGTCTCCGCCAGAAATGGCAAAGAGCACTCCCTTGGCGCCATTGATGGAGACTTCAAGCAGGGGAGAATTAATGGCCTGGATAGCCGCTTTTTCGGCGCGTTTTTCACCGGAAGCGGAGCCGATACCCATTAAAGCGCTCCCAGCATCTGCCATAATAGCTTTAATGTCCGCAAAATCGACGTTTATAACGCCCGGAGTGGTAATAAGGTCTGAAATCCCTTCTACCGCTTGACGCAATACATCGTCACAGGTTGCGAAAGCCTCTCTAAAACTGGTGTTTTTATCGGCCAACTGTAATAATTTATCGTTTGGAATAGTGATTATGGCATCCACTTCCTTGGCCAGATCTTCTATGCCCTTATCCGCTATTTTCATCCGCTGATTGCCTTCGAAAAAGAAAGGCCTGGTAGTTACGGCGACAGTCAAGATGCCTTGTTCTCTGGCAGCTCTCGCGACTATCGGCGCCGCTCCCGTGCCCGTGCCTCCGCCCATTCCGCAAGCAATAAAAATCATATCCGCGCCCTTGACCACATCCTGAATTTCAGATTTTGTTTCTTCAGCCGCTTTTCTTCCTATCTCCGGATTCATTC
>Ga0155762_122_pt1 | contig 15661 bp, 16 predicted proteins | sample RifCSPlowO2_01_FD_107416 | JGI IMG/M metagenome (GOLD analysis project Ga0155762, IMG submission 107416) | Candidatus Nomurabacteria bacterium RIFCSPLOWO2_01_FULL_39_17
GCTTGTTTTGTGAGCAAAGAAAGTAATGACTCATATTTCTATACTATCAAAAGTAGCATACTATGGCAACTATATCAGAAAACATAAAGAGAGTGCGAGCAAAACAAGGATTAACGCAGGACGACTTGGCGAAGAAAGCCAATATCAAATACTCTACCCTTACAAAAATTGAGGGTGGTGTCGTTACAAAACCGAGTGTTCAAACAATCCAAAAAATCGCCAAGTCGTTAGGCGTTCCAATGGAAGAATTATTAAAATAATTTTAAAACTATGTATATACCACTTTGGATAATTGTTATCGGTGCCATAATTTGGTTCATTTATGCACGCAACAAAGAAAAAGCACAGCAAAACATTTCCGTCACAACCAAGGAAAAAGAAGTTGTAATTAGTGAGGAAACTGTCTTCAAAGTTCAATCAAAATTTGAAGACAAAATAACAAACGAAACTGATTTCCCTGATGCTATTTCAGGAGATGAAATTTACATATACAAAAACTTGATGCGTCCTTGGTTTGATAAGCTTACGGCTCAATACCGATACGATGAAAAAATGACCCAGAAATTGCGAAACGATTGGCTGGACTATATGGATGCTGTTGGTGATAGAAGCACATATAATTATCTTTCATTAGAATCTGAAGACGAAAAACAATCAGAAAAATATAGGGAAGATCATATTACTGCATCGAGAAAGATGTTCGCAATTCAAGATGCATTTGCAACTACTATTGGAGCAGACGCTGTTTCTGAGTTAAAGAAAGTAAAAGAAATGGGCTTCATGTCCTTCAGCCGACATGGGGAATTGGCACCTGAAGGATTTAAATGGGACTTAGGCAGACGAGAATTGGTACCTATTAAAGAAAAGAAGAAAACGCCCGAAAAGTAGTATTAATTCGGATAATACAATTATTTCTCTGTAAATTATGGACGAACAAGATTTTCCAGAAATTAAAACTGGCAACGGAATTGACCGCGACCTTGCGGCTACTGCAAATGACCGCATTAAAAAAGCAGTTATTGAAATAAACTCTTTGAAAAGTGCCGTTGCCAGTTTGGAGAAAACTATTGTAAATCTTGACGGTAAAAATGAGAAATTGCAGACGCGAATTTTTTGGCTGACTGTTGTCGGTGTTGCACTTGCCACAACACAAATTGTACAAGTGATAGACATAATCAAAAGCTGGCTATGACCGACCCCATCCAGACAATTATCTCTGCTCTAACACTTCTCGGCTTGGGTGGAATACTTGGCGGATATATTACATATCTACTCGACAAGAAAAAGGAACGAGAATTTAAGGTGTTAGAGCAAAAAGAGAAAAGGTATAAATCCTGCCTTTTGTATATGGACGCTTTCTTTGAACCGAAAAATATAAAGTATCTTTCGAGCCGACAACCAGATATTGATGATGTAAAAGATATTATCGAGTATTTGAAAATGGAATATCACGAGATGATACTTTATGCCTCGAAAGATGTAATTTTTTCGGTCAAAGCGTTTATAGAAAATCCTGTCCGCGATAATTTTCTAAAAACGATTTTGACAATGAGGCAGGATTTGTCCGCCAAAAGAAATGATTTGGATTTGAATGATATAATTTTAGAGGTCAAATCCAAATCATAGCCGCCGAATTTCCGAAAACCCCCAGTCCGAAACCCGCCCGCATTCCTCCCCAGACCCCTCCTGCGGGCGGGAAAAGAGCCGAGGCAGGGCGAATCCGAAACCCCAGACAGATTGTTTCGCCCTGCCGAGTCCTTTTTAGTAGTTTTAATCATTTGGATTTTGCTCGAAATAGTTTCGAACTTTGTCCAACAAACACCGCCAGTTATGATATGATTAACGAATCATATGGAACGTAAGAATATTTTAGCGCAACCATGGTCTATTAGTGTTGCCGATATATTTACAGAATTGAAAACAGGTTCAAATGGTTTGTCGGAAAAAGAAATTGTTGGACGACAAAACACATATGGAAAGAACTTATTCAAAAATCACGAAAAAAGGAGCGTTGTTTCTATTTTACTGAAACAATTTATCAGTCCGCTTATATTTATCTTAATTGGGGCCACTGTTATTACCTTTTTATTGAAAGAGTGGGTGGAAACTTTTGTGATCGGCGGAGCGGTAATTATAAATGCGGGGCTTGGCTTTTATAGGGAATATCACGCAGAACATATTCTGGAAAAATTAAGCAGTTTTATTAAAGATAGAGCCATTGTTGTTCGGGATGGCAGAGAACAAGAAGTTGATTCCGAGGTGCTTGTTCCGGGAGATATAATAAAACTCTCTTACGGTAATCGAGTACCCGCAGACGCGCGATTAATTAATATCAATAATATCAGTTTGGATGAAGCTATTTTAACTGGAGAGTCGCAATCAACACAAAAATCTCTCAACTTGATAGAAGGATATTCGGTAGTCGCGGAGCGTGTAAACATAGCGCACGCAGGCACGCTCGTCGTTGACGGATTTGGCACAGGGGTGGTGGTTGCGACAGGAAACAATACTGAGGTGGGAAAAATTGCGGGTTTGGTTTCCGGCACTAGCAGGGCCAAGACTCCAATTCAAAAAGGCGTTGAGAAGTTGGCTTGGATTATCTTTGCGGTAGTTATGGTAATAGTTACTGGGATATTCATACTGGGTATCTGGCGCGGGGAGCAATTATTTGAAATGCTGGTGCTTTCAATAGCCGTGGCAGTAGGCGCAGTGCCTGAGGCCCTGCCGATAGCGCTAACGGTAATTCTGTCGGTGGGGGCGGAAAGAATTGCCAAGAAAAAAGGAATTCTGCGAACGCTTATCGCCGCTGAAACGTTGGGTTCCACAAGTATTATTATGACAGATAAAACAGGAACGCTGACTGAAGCAAATATGCGCCTGGTGGGAATATACACAACAGACGAATTGCTAACCGGTAATACAAATTCTAAAAAGTATGATAAGAAAAGTCAGGAATTATTAGAGCTGGCAGTAAAGAATATAGACGTGCTGATTGAAAATCCGAATGAACAGGTTTCTTTATGGTCATTTAAGGGGAAACCCTTTGAGGTTAATATTATTAAAACAGCAAGAGAAAATGGCATTGATATTTCAAGAATAAAACAAACGGGTTTTTCGCCAATTATTATTCCTTTTAATTCTACCCATAAATTTTCTGTTTCTCGCGCTGCGGATATTTTTACCATAATGGGAGCGCCCGATGTGCTTCTTACTAGAGCTAAAATAAACAAAGAAGATTTTTTAAAAATAGAATCTTGGATTATCCAAGCCAGCAACGAGGGAAAACGTTTAATTGCAGTTGCCACGGTACAATCCAAATCAGATATTTCTATATCAGAAGTACAAAATATTACCTTTGTTGGAATATTGGCGTTTTATGACCCGGTACGTCCCAAAATATCGGCTACAATTAAAAAAATAGAAGCGCTTGGCACGAAAGTCATCATGATCACCGGCGATCTTAAGGGAACCGCAGTGGCGGTGGCGAAAGAATTGGACTGGAAAATATCCGAAGATCAGGTTATAACCGGGCATGAAATAGAAGTTTTATCGGACGAGGAACTTATTAAAATAATTCCTTATAAAAAGATATTTGCGAGAGTAACGCCTGAGGATAAGCTCCGTATCGGCATGCTTTATCGAAGGCTTGGCGAGGTGGTAGCTATGACAGGAGACGGAGTAAATGATGCTCCGGCTCTGAAGGCTATGGATATAGGCGTGGCTCTGGGGTCCGGAAGCGATGTTGCTAAGGGTGTGGCTGATTTAGTATTGCTTGATGATAATTTTGAAATAATCAGTATGGCCATTCACGAAGGTCGCCGTATTTTGGTGAATATTAGAAAAACTTTTGTATATTTAATGTCGAATTCGCTGGACGAGGTATTTGTGGTAAGCGGAAGTCTGATTGCGGGTATAGCCCTACCACTCACGGCATTACAAATTATCTGGGTTAATTTATTTACTGGAAGTTTACCAGCGCTCGCTTTTGCTTATGATGAAGATTTTGATCATGAAATGTCAAAAAAACATACTTTGAAGTCAATCTTTACCAGCGAGGTAAATATACTTACCTTCGGTATCGGTATAACATCTTCATCGTTGTTGTTCCTAATGTATTATGGATTAATAAAATACGGGGTTGAAATAAATCTTGCTCGTTCTGTTTTTTTTGTCTGTTTTGCGTCATATATTTTAGTGATTGCATTTTCATTCCGAAGCTTGCATAAACCTTTATTTTCTTATCCGATTTTTTCAAACAAAAAACTAAACTGGGGCATTATTGTCGCGGTAGTGGTATTGGTTGCCACTATGTCTATTCCTTCTTTCAGGTCTTTATTTGAACTTGCTCCTATTCCATTTGTATGGATGTGGTTTATACTCGGGTGGCTTATATTAAATGTTGCATTAGTTGAGGGCGCTAAGTTTGCTTTCAGAAGAAAACACAAATAGCTTTTGGCTTATAATTTGTTTTTTCCTGCTATTTTTTTTCAAATATTTGCAGTACCCAGTTCACTATTGCAAGCACTATCCCGAAGAGGAATGCCCACCAGAAATTGTTAACGGAAAATCCGGGAACAATGTAAGTAGCGAGAAGCACCAGAAGCGCATTGATAACCAAGACAGAAAGACCAAGAGTCATTATGGAAAGCGGCAGGGTTAAAATTACCAATATCGGGCGCAAAATTGTATTTATGACCCCGAGCACGACAGCCAACACCAATGCCACCAATAGACCATCAACATGCACTCCTGGCAAGATGTAGGAAGTGACCATAATAGCAATTGTCGAAATTATGAAGTGTATCGTTGATTTCATGGCTTCATTATATGTAATTCCCTTGACATATTCAGATAGAGATATCAAATTTTCTTTTTTTTCCAGTTTTATGTTGCAAAAATAGTTTATCCACAATTGCACGACTTTAAACTTTGGGAGTATACTGTTCTAGCGGTTCCGAAAGAGGAATTTTATAAAAGCTTTTAATTAAAATGAAGACAAATCAAAAAAATTATTTAAATTACGTTCTCGGATTTATTTTTTGTCTTCTTGTGCGCATGATTCCCTTTCGCCCGCCGAATATAGAGCCGATCCTCGCAGTACAGATGCCGTTTTCCCGCATCTTTGGCGGTCTTCTGGGTTTTTCTTTCGGTTTTTTCAGTATTGTTGTTTATGATTTCTTAACTTTTGGTCTTGGAATATGGACACTAATTACGGCAATGGCTTACGGCCTCTTGGGGCTATGGGCAATAAGATATTTTAAAAATAAAAAAAATAATTCTTTGGAGTATGTGAAATTCGCATTGATGAGCACTCTTTTTTATGATGCCGTCACTGGACTAACACTTGGGCCGTTATTTTTTCATCAGTCATTTGTAGTTGCGCTAGCCGGACAAATTCCATTCACCATACTCCACCTTTTTGGGAACAGTATTTTTGCTTACGTGTTAAGCCCCAGAATTTATAATCTACTTAAAAAGAAGAAGATAGAAATAAAACCTCTTAATATCTTAGCCACTTCAAAAATATAAATTCATGAAAAAAGAAAAGATATCAAAAAGCGAATTAGCAAAAATAAAATCAATCAGGCGAAGAACTGGCGAAGTGGTGCCTTTCGATTTGGAAAGAATTGCCCGGGCTATCTTCAAAGCTTTTGAGGTCTCAGGCGAAGGCGGAGAGAATGAATCTTATATTGTGGCCAATAGTGTCTTTAAAACTCTTCTTAAATTAAGAGCGGATTTGGTAGACATATATAAGGGAGCAAAATTTTTACCAACCGTTGAAATGATTCAAGATTTGGTGGAAAAAGAATTAATGAAGAAGAATTTCACTGATACAGCTAAGAAATACATTCTTTACCGCAACAAGCGTTCGGTATTGCGGGCGGCTTTTGGACCGGTGCCCGAGAGTGTGCGCGCATTGGTAGAGGAAAGCAGTAAATATTTTACCAGTTCTTACTCTGAATATATTTTCTATCAGATGTATTCCAGGTGGATTCCGGAATCAAATCGCAGAGAAACTTGGATAGAAACCATCAGCCGCTATATGGATTATATGAAAGAAAACCTTGGAAATAAGCTGACGGTCAAAGAATACGAGGAAGTAAAACAAGCAATACTCAAGCAAGATATTTGCCCTTCGATGCGACTTTTGTGGTCAGCCGGCAGGGCTTGCAGGAATTCAAACGTTTGGGCATATAATTGCTCTTACATTGCTCCAACCTGTCCGCAAGATTTGGGGGAGATTATGTATGTTTTAATGTGCGGTGCCGGACTCGGTTTTGCTGTTGAATGGGAAAATGTTCAACAATTTCCACAAATAAAAAAACAAGGTAAAGAAAAAGCGGTCATTCATCTTATCAAGGATGATAAGGAAGGTTGGGCAGATGCTTTTGTTTTGGGGCTTAAGACTTGGTTTGACGGAAAAGATATCGATTTTGATTATTCTCTCATTCGGCCAGCCGGAGCACGTTTGGAAACCGCAGGCGGTCGAGCATCGGGACCTCAGCCATTAATGGATTTAATGGAATTTACCAAACGTAAAATTTTGGCCAAACAGGGCCGCCGTCTTTCTAATTTGGACATGCATGATATTATTTGCCAGATTGGAATGATTGTCGTGGCGGGCGGCGTACGCAGAAGCGCGCTTATTTCCCTCTCTGAATTAGAAGATGCTGAAATGCGAGATGCAAAGAAGGGACAATTTTATTTGACAGAAGGACAGCGCAGTATGGCCAACAACTCTGCAGTGTATAATGCCAAGCCCGGAGCTGAAGAATTTATGGATGAGTGGGTATCTTTGGTAAAATCAAAATCCGGCGAACGTGGAATTTTCAACCGCGCCGGTCTTGAAAAGCAATTGCCCGTCCGAAGATGGGAAGCAATAAAGGATGAAAGGCAAATTGGCTTGAACCCCTGTGGAGAAATTTATTTGCGTTCCAAGCAATTTTGCAATCTTACCAGTATTGTCATTCGCCCGCATGATACTCTTGCCAGCCTAAAAAAGAAAATAGGGTTAGCCACGCTTTTGGGAACATATCAGTCTACATTGACAAATTTCGGTTATCTTTCAAAAAAGTGGAAAGAAAATTGTGAAACGGAAAGATTGCTTGGCGTATCTCTTACCGGTTATTATGATAATGCAATAATTAGAGACGATAAAGTTCTTGATGTTTTGAGGAAAGATTCGATTGAGACGAATAAAAAATACGCAAAACGCTTCGGAATCAATGCTTCAACAGCTATTACCTGTGTTAAACCGCACGGCAACTCCGGACAACTTTTGTCTGTTGGTTCTGGTATGCATCCGTGGTATGCTCCATATTTCATCAGAAGAGTTAGAATTTCGCATACTGACCCGTTGCTTGAGATGGCAAAAGATCAAAGTGTTCCCTGTTTGCCCGAGGTTGGTCAATCATTTGAAGAAGCGACAACTTTTGTGCTGGAATTTCCAGTGAAAGCGCCAGAAGGAGCAATTTTCAAAGATGAAGTATCCGCTTTAGACTTATTGAAAGAGTGGAAAAGATTAAAAGAACATTTTGTAGAGCACAATCCATCTGCAACTATTTATGTGGGTCAAGATGAATGGATAGCTGTCGGTAATTTCGTTTACGAAAATTGGGACTGGATTGGTGGACTTTCTTTTCTCCCACGATCGGATCATGTCTACCAATTGGCTCCATACGAAGCAATCACCAAGGAAGAATATGAGCGACGCACTAAATCTATCGGCAAAATTGATTTTTCTAAACTTTCTCATTACGAAGCGACGGATAATACCGTCGGCTCAAAAGAATTTGCTTGCGTATCGGGCGTCTGTGAAATATAGCGTAAAATATAAAATTTAAATTTTATGTTGTACACAAGAAAGGGCGATAGTGGAACAACCAAAACATTCGGTTGTGATCAACGAGTTTCAAAAAGCTCAAGTATCGCCGAAGCGTTGGGTTCATTAGACGAGATTAATTCTTTTCTTGGCTTAATAAAAGTAAAATCAAATAATCTATTTTTCAATTTACCGACGGCTAAAATAACAATTCCAGAAACAATTGACCGTATTCAGCAAGACCTTTTTACTATTCAGGCTGAACTTGCCGGTGCCCAAAAAACAATTACCCAGAATAAAGTTTTCTGGCTGGAAGAAATTATTGACGGTATAGAAAAAACACTTCCGCCAATTAAAACATTCTTCGTTTCCGGCGGTGCAGAACTGGCTACCTTATCCGACATCGCCCGCACTATCGCTCGTAGAGCGGAAAGACGGGTTATCGGAGTAGCTGACGAGGGCAAAATAGTAATCAGCCAAAAGACACTTTCATATCTTAACCGCCTTTCAAGCGCACTTTACGCTTTCGCCAGGGGTTTTAATCATATGGCTGGGATAGAAGAAGAAGCTCCAAAATACGAATAGAAGGGGGTTATCCACACCCCTCACATGCTTGCCGCATGTGAGGGGTTATCCACATTTGCAACTTTTAGAGAGAGATGTATGATAAGAAAGTGCTAAACAAATAAATATCTTCAGGATTGGGGAAGCGAGGTGAAATTCCTCCGCAGTGCCGCTACGGTAATCCTCTTGTTTTAAAAACAAAGGAGAGTCCGAGTACCAATCATGAAGTAATCCCGAGCAGGAATTATAAACACTATAGTGTTTTAAATAACTCCCCTCGGAAGGAGTTTTTTTGTTTTAGAAAATATGTTTACAAAACAATATAAAATTATATTTGCTTTCGGTCTTGCGATTTTTGTGTTATTTTTTATATTTTCTCAAACGCATAAAAATATCCTGCCGTCTCAATTAGCCACTGTCGAGACACCAGAAGCAAAAATTTCCATTTTTATGGCTGTTGGGGGTGAAACTATTCCTCTTTCTACTTATGCTGGAGCATCTCTCTACGACGTATTGCTTTCTGCTAATGAAAGTGGGCAAATTATGTTCTCGGGTAAAAATTATCCGGCGCTTGGATTTTTTATAAGTGATATTAATTCTCTGCATAATGGAAATGGCAAATACTTGTTTTATTATATTAATGGCAAAGAAGCATCAGTCGGTGTTTCTTCTTATTTCCCCGAGGATGGCGATGTCATCGAGTGGAAGTTAAAATAAATTATGAGAAATAACTTTAAAATTTTAATTCTGGTTTCGGTTGTAATTATTGCTTTTTATAATTTATCTGTAAGTTCAGTTTCAGCCAGCACAACAGTTGATATAGTAGTGTCAGGCGGTTCTGATGCCAGTACGGGAACATCGTCTGATTTTAGCGCTGGCGATATCGTTGATCTGGGGGCGAGTGATGATATTCGTATTCAAAGCAATGCCACTTCTTGGACGAATACTGGCATCTATGATGAAAATAATTATATTGAATTCCTGTTTTCTCCGAATATCCCGAGTAATGCAACAATAGAAAATGTATCTTTCTTTAATGAATTCCGCCGTTCTGGGGCATTAATGGAGGCCAAGCTTGAGATATGGGATGGTTCAAGTTTTGTTGATCAGGCATTGACAACTGGCACCACAAACGTCGATCACACTGATACTGTGGATGTTTCTGCTTATATAAATACTCCAAGCAAAGTAAATAATATAAAAGCGCGATTCTTGGCATATCGTAACAATAATGCCGATACTAAAACCAGCCATGATTTTATCGGTATTTCAGTGACGTATAGTATTCCGAATACGACATTTATAATTCGAAATGGCGATTCGGTATTTTATAACGGGTCTGTGTCGCTTCCCGCCATCGGTACTGTATCTGTCAACGATGCAAACAACATTGCGCACATCGTAGACGCCAGAAGCGTGCTGACCGTTTTGAAGACTATTGATGATTCGAGCGATACATTTGCAATTTCTGACCTGCAATATTTTGATTCATTCGGAGCATTTTATCTAAAATGCATATTACCAAACAATGATTCAGATTTATGTGATAACTGGCAATATGCTGTCAATGGCTTAACGCCGTTTATTAGTATTGATGCAACTGTGCTCTCTGGCGGAGAAACAGTAGGAATTTATTTCGGTACATCACACCGACTTGTTCTAAATACAACCGCTATTACCATCGTCGAACCGTTAAATGCAAGGGCAGAAAAATATGATTATGAAAATAATATTTGGAATCCGCTTACCGGAGTTTCGATCGGAGTAACATTGCCAAATCTTGTCGATCAATGGAACCCAATAGTTGTTTCGACTCATCCGGTGGACTCCTTTGGAAATGTAAATATTGAAATTAAAAATGTAAACACATATACACTCGGTATTGTTGAGGATTTTTATTTTCCTTCTTATGTGGTTACGGTATCACCCGTTCCAAATAATAGCAAAATAGAGAGATACACGCCGCCAATTTTCAGCGTTGAAAATGCCTTAGCATACTTAAAAAATACGCAAGAGGTAAACGGGTCATTTGGAGCAGATTTATACACAGATTGGGCAGCTATCGCCTATGGAGCGGGAGATGTTTCGGACAGTTCTCGAGATCTTTTACTGTCATATTTTAATTCTCATGCAACTATAAGTCCACTTCTTACTGATAACGAACGTTATGTTATGGCACTGCTGGCGCTTGGGCAGAACCCATATTCTTTCAACAATATAAATTATATTGAAACTATTACAAAAACTTTTGACGGTATGCAATTTGGAGACCCGGCATTTATTAATGATGATATTTTCGCGCTTATTCCATTAAACAGCGCCGGATATACAGCCAGCGATGAAATAATTATTAAAGATATCGCTTTTATCATTTCAAAACAAAAAGTAAACGGCTCATGGGAAGAAAATGCGGATTTAACGGGAGCGGCTATCCAAGCACTTAATCCTTTCATTTCAATTGCTGATGCGAATAATGCGGTTTTAAATGCCGGTCTCTATTTGCAAAATACACAGAACGGTGACGGTGGATGGGGCTCCGTATATGCCACAAGTTGGGTTATGCAGGGCGAAAATGCGCTCGGACAGACATGGGCGAAGAATGGCCATACTGGACTTAATTATTTGGCTACTGCTCAAGCAAGTGATGGCGCCATTTTTTCCTCAGGCGACACACAAGCAAATAGAATATGGGCTACTAGTTATGCAATTCCAGCTGTTTTGGGTAAACCATGGAACAAAATTCTTAAAGCGGTTCAAAAACCAGTATTGGCAAGCATTATGGAAGAAAAAATAAATGACGAAAAAGTTATGGAAAAAATAAAAAATGATAAAAGAAAGAAAGAAACAATTATAGTTCAAAATAAAATTGTCCCCGCGCCCAAAATAGAAACAGCCAGAATCATCAAAAATGCTCCGATGCAAAGTTCACTCGCGGCAAATGTGGTGGAAAGTGAAAATCAAATATTTAAATCATTTTCAAAAATTCTGCCCCTGATAGAATTTTTATTCCTAGGCTTTTTGCTTTGGTAAGTTTAGAACCAGCCTCAAGTCCAGCCACTACATAAGAAGTGTTTTTAGAAACAGACCCTGCAACTTTGCCGCCGAGGGCGATTATTTTCTCTTTAGCTATTTCGCGAGACATGTTTGAAAGTGCGCCAGTTAATACAAAAGTAAGTCTTGAAAATTTGTTGTTTTTTTTCTTTTCTTCTTTTAAAACAATTACTCCGTTTTTCTCTAATTTTTTTATAAAGTTTAAGTTATTTTTATCCCGAAAAAAATTATAGAGGCTTTTGGATACCGCTATGCCAATATTTTCTATTTCATTCATTTCGTCCAGATTTGCTTTTATTAAGCGTTCCAGCGTGCCGAAATTAATCGCTAAGTCTCTGGCTGTTTCTTCTCCCACATGCAGGATTCCTAATGCCCAGAGAAATTTTGAAAGTTTAACTTTTCTTTTAATTCCTATCTCTCTTATGATATTTTCTGCAGATTTTTCTCCGAAGCGTGGCAGAAGCTCTATGTCTTCTTTTTTAAGAGTAAAAATATCTGCTACATCCGTGATTAATCCTTCATCTTTAAATCTTTTTAAAATTTTAGGACCCAGTTCGTATATTTCAAACACAGATATAAAATGTTCCAAAAATCTCTCATCTTTGGCTTTACATTTTGGATTGATACAATAATATGCAACAGACGTATCGGTCTTTTCGGCAACATTTTTCTTTTTTACGGCTCCGCCGCACACGGGGCAAATCTTTGGCATTACAAATTTTTTTTCTCCCCCTGAACGCATCTTGGTCAATACTTCCACAACCTTTGGAATAACATCTCCAGCTTTCTCTATTACTACTGTATCCCCTATTTTGAGCCCCAAACGCTCTATCTGATCCAAGTTGTGGAGAGTGGCTTTGGAAACAGTAGAACCGGCAACCAGGGTTGGAGAAAATACGGCAAGGGGTGTCAACACTCCGGTGCGCCCTACATTTATTTTTATATCTTGGACTATGGTTGTCGCTTTTTCTGCTGGATATTTAAAAGCTACCATATAGCGCGGCGCTTTTCCTATCACTCCTAAAACTTCTTGTAAATCAAGGCTATCGACAGAAACTACAATTCCATCGGTGCCATAAGGAAAATCGGGGCGGATTTTTTCAAATTTTCTTATAAAAATAATTACCTCTTCCAAGTTGTTACATTTGGCTTCTAACTTTTCAACCTTAAAGCCCAAACTGCGAAGCATTTCGTGTTTATCGGAATGCTTGTTTAAAGAGTGATTCTTCAGCCCGAACGTATCGTAAGCTATAAAGTCCAAGTGTCTTTCCAGGGCTAATTGCGGGTCAAGTTGACGCAAACTTCCTGCCGCAGCGTTTCTGGTATTGGCAAAAAGCTGTTTCTCCGCTTTTTTATTTTTGGAATTCAAAAGCAACAAAGTTTTTTTCGACATTAATGCTTCACCGCGAACTTCCAAATACGGAAGATGGGGTTCATTTAGTAGAATTGGAATTGAATTTATAGTCTTAAGATTTTGGGTGATGTCTTCACCCACGAATCCATCCCCCCTTGTTGCCCCCTGTATAAATTTGCCGTTTTTATAAATAAGCGACACTGCCAGTCCATCAAATTTAACTTCGCAGAAATAACCGATTTTAGAATTTTCATTTAATAATTTTTTGGTTCTTTTTTCCCAGGCTCTTAATTCTTCCTTATCAAAAACATCATTAAGGGATAACATTCTCTCCCGATGTTTCACCTTTTCAAATTTATCAAGTGGACGACCAGCTATTCTATTTTCGGGAGAATTTTCATCTACAAATTCTGGATATTGAACTAAAAGCGTCCTAAGTTCGCGATTTAAAGAGTCATACACATCATCAGTTACATTTGGCGCGTTTTTTGTGTGATATGCCTCACGCAAACGCGCGATTTCATCCCGCAATTTCTGTACCCGCCTAGACACGGCGAGGCTGGTTCTTTGCTGTATTTTCTTTTCGGTATCGGATTTTTGCATGACAATTTTAATAATTTAATTCCAGCACTCTTTCTACGCTATCTGGCCCCGGAGTGCACAATCCGGGAATCTCGCCGCCGGTATTGTAACCTTTGGATATGAGTTTAATTAGCGAGTTGGTTTTATCAAGAGTTATTTTGGCACAGCCTCGTTCTTCGTAGCCCAAACCAGACATAATAAAACTCCAAACTGGAAAGGTTCCCGAAAGGGCAATACCAGAAGGGTTAAGGCATTGTACTTTTCCTGTCCCGCCATTTTGTACAAAAGAATTTGCATCTGATCTATCGTTGAAAAGCGCGCATTCTGCGCCCATATCGGCAGCCAAAAAAGCATTGTTGGTATCTATGGTTGAGGTGCCAAATTTTATTTCCTTGAGAGCTATGTTGGCAACCCCTAAAGAAACAGCAAAAATTATACTAGAAAGCATTACCGAAAAAAGCAGCACGAATCCTCCATTTTTTTTATTTATTGTAATCATTATTCTATCCAATTAAATAAATTCTCTTTAAAGCTGATGCTATGTGGGCCCGACCCCTGGTTCCAGTATACGGTTGAAAAAACTTCTATTTCGGCGCTATTAATTTGATTAATTTTAATTTGCCGAGAAAATCCAGAATCAGCTCCAGAAGAATAATTATATGCTCCAGTTGATGAATTAAAAAGCAAGGGAACTTCTGAACAGGTGGGATAATAACAGGCCGATAATAACATTTGGGTTATGGGCATGGGAGTATTTGCGGGAAAAGAAAAAATGGCATCGACATTAAAATAACACCCGTTATCGTCATTATCATTGTTTTCATCTTGGCACGAAGCTCCAGAATTAGTTAATTTGGAGTAGAAAGCTTTCCAACCGGCGTCACCAGTTGCAGAGTAAAGCATATAAGTATCGCGCATATTCCTAATATATTCTATGCCCTCTTGCGATAAATATTCCGCAATTACTTTCTGTTTGGCATAAAAAACATTAGTGAGACCTTGAGATAATATTATTACTAAAGCCAAAACGGATATTGAAAAGATGGAAACAGCTACAAGTGTTTCTATCAAAGTAAACCCACACACCAACTTCTTTTTACTTCTAGAAGTTAGTGTATGGGTAAATCCGGTATTTTTTTGTTTTGAAAAAATTTTCATTTTTTTAAATATCCAACAACCTCTGGGACATTGAAGTCTGTAATGAAAATGGAGTACTGATTCCCTGATAAAATATATTTCCAACTAATCTGATTATTACGAGAGGTTGCTGTTTATCCGAAGTTTCTGCGCCAAATACATAAAAACCAGAAGCGGCGGAGTCAATTTCAACTTCATCAGTAGTTAGCTGATAAAAATTAGTCAGACCCTGGGTTGATTTACGGATTGTATTGTCGATATCGTCTATATAATAAACCCATTGATCGTTATCATTGCCACTTATTCCTCCGACATGTTCAAAAGCAATTCCCCATCCTTTATTATTGAAACAATTTTGTGGAATACTTATTGGGGCAGAGAGCGGCGTATCGGCTCCAGTAAGACAATGAACATTGCTTCCTGTCCGCAAGTGTCTAGACATGTCTTCCATAATAAAATTTAAATTATCCATTACTTCGCGTATATCTTGAGATTTCTGATGAACAACGTTAGCATTTAAAAGAGCATTGATGCCTGTAGTAATAACAACTAAAAAAAGAGAGACGGCAATCATTGTTTCCACAATTGTATAGCCTGAATTTTTTTTATTAATTTTTTTATATTTGCTTTGCATTTTAATTTATTTGAATTCTGCCAGAAACATATACTTTTATTTTAGCAGTCATTCCTGAGGGAGAGATAATAGTAATTTGGACATGAGAAACCGAGGCAGAAAAAACGGTTGTTGATGTAAAAATTGCCTCAGAATTTGGCCGAGCAAAGGTTATGGCCAAATTGGAGCCAGAAAGAGAGGTGAAAAGACTATCATCGTTATAAAAAACTGTTATATCAGAGATATAATTATTTTTTGTAATGCTTATCTTGTCTAAACATTCATAAGTCCCACCCGAAGAAGGACAAAAAGATCCGTCGTTATAATTTCCACTCTGGTCTAAATCGGTAAAATAAATAAACTTTTTATTATCGCCAAAAGAAGAACTAAGATCAAAATATACCCCATAAGATGGCCTCCAGTCGGCGCCGAAGAGTTGAGTGGGGAGTTTTCCAGATAATGCTGATTTCTGGGCCTCGACAATTTTAAGAGCAATATCGTTTGCTAAATTTTTAATATCAACTTTTGCTTGAAACTT
>Ga0155762_119_pt1 | contig 13883 bp, 16 predicted proteins | sample RifCSPlowO2_01_FD_107416 | JGI IMG/M metagenome (GOLD analysis project Ga0155762, IMG submission 107416) | Candidatus Nomurabacteria bacterium RIFCSPLOWO2_01_FULL_39_17
CAGAGCTTTAAGTTGAAAAAAAGACTTTTTTTGGTTAAACTAAAAGAGCCCAAGTGTAAAGAATGTGGTTGGGCTAAAATGTCGGTTGATGGAAGAGTGCCACTGGAATTAGATCATATTAACGGAGATAGACACGATAATAGATTAGAAAATTTAAGAATACTTTGCCCTAATTGCCATAGTCTGCAAAAAACGCACAGGGGTAGAAATATAAAAAAAGATGGGCCAGTGGCGTAATTGGTAGCCGCAATCGACTTAAGATCGATCGCCGTAAGGCATGTGGGTTCGATTCCCACCTGGCCCACAAAGTTCTTTAAAATTTTAATTGATAGATTGTTCACCTCCATAAATTTTTGGTAGGTCAAAAGATTAGAAAAAAGAATACAGTTGGTTAGTGTATAAAATATATAATGCGCCCATAGCTCAGCTGGTAGAGCAGATCCCTCTTAAGGATAAGGTCGGGGGTTCGATCCCCTCTGGGCGCACTAGGTCAGAAAATATTCAAACTGCTTTGAATTTTTCTGACTAGTGCGAGTCGGAGACATGTTTTTTCAGTAGAAAAAACAGTCGAGGCAGGGTCGTGAAATTTTGCAAGTATCGACGAGCAAAATATTCCTGACCACAAATCGCATTATAGTTGCCGGGATGGCGGAATTGGTATACGCGCTAGTCTTAGGAACTAGTGGGGCAACCCTTGGGAGTTCGAGTCTCCCTCCCGGCACCAAACAATTACTTGACATTTAGATTCAATTATGCTATACTATCTATATATGAGTAAAACACAAAACAAATTAATATTGAGCTTGATAATTTTAGCCTTTACTTTCGGACTCTTTTGGTCCTTGCCTGCTTATGCAAGAATCGAAGCAGACAGTACGGGAGCTAGTGGAGTTACGGGTGATGGTTATGACTATGGTGGTCCTAATTATTATCCGAATGGTTACCCCAATGGTTATCCTTATGGAAACCAAAATCCAAGACCAGTTATCTTTATGTTGAACCCTAGTTCGGTAAATAGAAACTCTGGTCCTTTCACTGCGGGTATCACTGGCAACTATTTTATGCCGGGCGCTATCGCAAAGTTGAATGGTTCTAACCGCACTACTACTTATATTAGTTCTACTTATCTGCAAATGCAATTAAGTTATGCGGACACAACCGGTTCAGGAGATTATTTAGTAACTGTTTATAATCCGACTCCGGGCGGCGGATTATCAAATTCCGCTATGCTTAACATAAGTGGTACACAAGTTAGCGGTCCTATTACAGCTACGGCTACCCCTACCACTACAGCAAAAAAAACAACTACCAGTACTAGTACTGTGGCAAAATCTGCGACAACTAACGGTCTTGAGGCCAATGTTCTATCGTCCGGTTTCTTGCCTTCAAATATAATTCAGTGGTTGTTATTCCTTTTGTTGGTTCTTTTAGTTATCGTATTTTGGAGAAAAATTTATATCAGCGATAAGGAAAAGGAAACGCCGTTAAAGCACGCTTAAAAAAACACAGGCTTTAGGCGCTAGGCATTAGCAAAAAGAACAAACAAAAGTCAATCTCAGTGGGGTTGACTTTTGCGTTCTAATGTGATAGAATATACCGAGAATAAAAGTTCTTCGATAACCTCACTTAAAAATAGAGACGGTTTGTGAGCCAAGTAGCTATTCCACTCTGGCCACAATTTAGACACTTGGCTCACAAACCGTTTCATCACGTACAATCCCCGCGCCCGCGGGGCGCACTCAAACGCCTTCTGGGCAAGGAGTAACACAATGTACACGCTTGGACTCATTCTGACCGGGATCATTATCTTGATCCTTCTCCCCTTCGCGGCTTATTCGCTTGCGAAGGATGATTGGTTCTTCACTCTCCTTGAGAGTGGGAACATCAAGTATATCTACTTCGGCGACACTCTGAGGAGAATAATCGCCGATGTGAGGGGAAAGAAACTCGATGGGCATCAGCTCGTCGACGGTGAAGAGGAGAGAAGCTTTGTAGAGAAGACGTTCAGGATTTACTGGGTTGGCGTTCCTCTCATCGCCTCGGTGAAGAGATTCACTATCAAGCCGAGGAAAGAGTGGGAAGAGACCGCCGGGAAGGCGCCCACAGAATGGATTCGTGATTTCCCGGCGAGAGAAGTTACTTCTCTTCGTTACGCTTTTCCCCGCCCCTACCTGCTCATGGAGGTCGAGCTCGGAGATCGTCAGACTGTAAACTTGCTCCTGATTTGCAAGTTTATCGTCGTCGACGCCTACCTTCCGGTAGTCGAACTCAAGGGCGATTTCTTCGAGTTCACTGGCTCGATTCTCAAGGGGTCGGTGCTTGATGTACTCAAGAAACAGAAAACCATGCAGGATTTCATCAACGCCCCCAAGGGCGAGGGCGGAATTCTGAAGGAGCTGGAGAAGGATTCTGACCTTAACGAGGCCCTGAGAAAACATGTGGGCCTGCGTCTCGTCGGTATTGCAATTGCCGACTGGAATCCTTCGGACCCGAAGATCCGCGAAGCAATGAACAAGAAATTCATCGCGGAGAATGAGCGCGAGGCTACTGTCATCGCCGCCGATGCTTACAGACAGAAGCGCGAGATTGACTCGCAAGCTGACGCTGAAGCAGAGAAGAGACTGGCTACAGCGCGCGGCGCGCGCATCAAAGAAACAGTTGCGCAACTTGCCGCTGCAAGCCCCGGCCGGCCAGACCTTGTTGTTCAGGCCGTCGCTGAAGTTCTACAGGCTGAAGCACTGCCAAACTTGACCACTCTGGTCAAGGGCAATGCACAGCCTGTCGTGTCAGTTGGGGGGGTTAAGAAATGAAATTCTTCCCCTTCATCATCGGCGGGATCATCATTGCCATCCTCCTCGGTATCATCTTCCGAGGAAGAAGCAAGGGCATCAGCTGGTCGTGGTTGGGCGGGGCGACGTTTCTGGTTCTCCTCGGGTGGGGGGCACTGAAGTATTTAAATCGCCCCCGCGAATCTGACGAACCAGATCGGGAAGTCAGGGACACCCGACCTGCTTCCCCGGCTCCCACCTACATCCAACAGGTCGCCGGGTCGGGCGGGACGTTCGAGTTTCCCGTCTCCGGGGAAGGTCACGCGACAAAGACAAATGGGGTTCGAGCCTGGCTCGACCCGATAAGGACATCTGTCTTCCCGAGTCAACCGGCTCGGTACGTCTTCGTCGAAGATACTGTCGTCTTCTTTGACGACACTGAAGGTGCCCGGGTGGATCGCACCCCGCATCATCAGGTGTGGCTTGATATGCCGGCGGGGAGGTATATCATCTACCCTCTCGGCAATCGAGATCGCATCTTCGTTCGCTGGTGGCAGTAGTTGGGTGAGGTTATAGATCACAGTTTGGCGCACCATGTGCAAAAAGGGACAGCTCTATCGGGTCTGTCCCTTTTCACGTTTTTACTTTATCTATTCAACTAAGGAATGATAGATGGATTGTAATCCCTTAAATTTACAGTCCCTTGTTCTGGATTTATTTCTGATTGAGGTATGTCGGCGGTTCTCAAAATAATATTAAGGATAGTCCAAACTCCCATCATAACAGTGAGTCCAATAATGCCGTAAATCATGTGTTTCTTGCCGGCAGTTTTCTTCTCTTCGTTCTCTTGGTTCGACATAAACTCGAAGATGCCGTAGAGGAAGTAAGCGAGCGCCAAGACAAAAAGCAGATTTATCAGCGGATTTACGATAATATTGTTCACGTTCGTCAGAAACGAGTCCAAACTCGCATAAGCTATGTTAGGAAAAAGTAAATTCATCCCGTTAGAAATTTGATTAACTAAGAAATTCTCTTCAAACTAGAAACCAATTATTCCAGGAGTCGTGACTGTTGCGGTAGTACTTAAACCAAATGTAGTGGTAAGAACTTTAATAAGTCCCCATAGAGCAGTGATGACCAATAGACCGATTAATCCATAAATCATCTTGTCTTTGCCTTTCTTCTTGGCTTCTTCGTCACTGGCAATAACATAAGAAACGACACCCCATACGAAGTAAAGGACACCCAAGATGACTAATACTGGTATAGCAAGGTCAAATATATCACCAAATACACAAATTATTCCTTGAATGGTTGTCAAACCACCAGCCGGTGGAAGGTCACAACTACCTCCAGATAGAGGCTGTGCAAGAGCCAAAAATGGCACAAAACTCAAAGCAGAACCCGACAACATAATTAACTTCTTTTTCATGACTAATTTTTAACGAACGTTAGTGAGTATAAAAATATTCACCCTGTTAAATAAAATCCTTTGGATTTTGGCTTTTGCTTAGCAAAAGCTACTTAACGGGGTTAGAAAATTATATTCGCCATGTTCATAAATTTTTTAATAATAAGAACGACCCATAACTAATAATGATTGCCTAAATGATTAGACCTTACAATTATACCACAAGCATAGTAGAAAGGTAGCAAACTGTGGATAATATAAGCCTAGGGCTTTACTTCCGGGATGAATGTACTGTCAATACCGAAAGTGTCCCCCACTATCTTCACCAGACCCCAGACAGAAACCATTACCGTAAGAGCAATAATACCCCAAATCATAAATTGTTTGCCCTTGGACTTCTTAGACTCTTCGTCGGCATTTATAACGTATTGCACCACTCCCCAGACGAACATCGCCGTCGCTAGAATAAAAATAAGTGGGATAACTCCCTTTACGATAGTACAAGAAATATAAGTGAGCAATTGACCAAAATTCGGGTTAGTAGCAAGTGTACACATAAATAATTATTAAGCTGATAATCCTATCACCGTCTCTGTTATAATCTGCGCGATAGCCCATGACCCTAAGAGTATCGCCGAACCGATAAGCGTATATAAAAGAGCGTCTTTGGCCTTGCTTAATTTTTCAGAGTTGCCTCTGGCGGCCACGAAAAGAAAACCGCAGTAAATAATCGCCAGCGCAATAAGCGGTATGCCGATTCTTAATATGCCTGTTAAAAAGGTTTTGATAAGTCCGCTTAGAGTACTTTGACTGATTGGATTGCAAATTGTACCGGACGGAGTGCCAGATGGACAAGGAGGAACCTGGGCTGCGTAAATTTTTCCAAAAGATATGAAGTAAAAATATACTGACCAAATTATTTTGTTAAAATTTTTCTTTAAAAATGTCATTGTTTTGATTATAACTTATTCTAAAAACCAATCCAAGCCCCATCATATCCCAGAATTGATAATACGGTTTTAATGATAAGCCAGCAGGCTGCAGCAATGATTAAACCAATGAGGGTATTGGTAAAAATAGTTTTTGCCTTGGTCCTAGCACTAGCCGCTTCCCTGCCCGCGGTGACAAGCAGAAAGCCTGCATAAGCGAACATTATAGCCGCAATGGGTATAACTAAATTTCCAAGAATAAAGTTAATGATTGTGTTTACAAGATCCATTATGTCGTCAAAGGTGCATGGAGCTTCGTTTCCTTTACCGCACTGCACTAAACCACCCTCTGGCGGTATCTGCGCTGCGAAAGAAAAAACAGGCATAGAGAAAATAACTATGATGAGGACCAGAATTAGTAATGTTGTTATTTTATGCATAATTTACATTAAACTACTTGACCAATAAAAGTCTCAATTTAGAATCGGCATCGCCTACGGCGCCGTTCGCAGATATTTCGTTGGAAAGAACCTTTTCCACCATTCCGCGAAAAATTTGGTCCGTATCGGTTGGAGACGGATCCAGCCAGCTCCTAGCATATAAAGCGGAAGTGTAAAAAGTGGGTGAAAACACATTTGCGGGAACTTCTTTGAGCAGATTAAGGCGCGCTGGAGCAACATTAAGGGCTTTTATAAATTGGGAAGTGAAGTCTCCGGTCGCCATCAAATTCGCTGCTAAAAATGCAGTATTGAAATTTTTAGAAAAAGAGGAAATAGCCAAGCCGATAACTCGGGCAGAAGTCAGTTTGAAGTTGGCATTTTTTATCTGGGGTATTGGCGCAACAAGAAAATTCTGATTTGGATTTTTATCCACTAAAGATTTAAGTTCGCTGGCAAAACCAAAATAAAACGCTAAATTCTCGGCGCTAAAAGCATCTTGCGAATTTGGCAATGATCGATTCCAAGAATAAACATCTTTCAAGGAATCGGCAAAGTTGGTGTAAAACTGCAAAACCGAACCCAAATTATATTTCCCCGTTGAATTATTTAAAGCAGAATAGAAAGAACCATCTTGGGCGATAATAATCGGATTGCCGGTTTGCATAAAAAGAGTAGCCAGTATGTCTTTGGCATGTAAAATATTTGCGAATTGGCCCAAGGCAAAAGCGCTTTTTATTATTTTCCCCGAATCATCTTTCTGGGTAAGTTTAGGTACGAAATCCACAAGCTCGTCCCAATATTTCGGGGGATATACAAAACCATTTGAATCAAGCATGCTTCGGCTGTAATACATTACTAGCGGATCAATAGTCAGAGGTAGAGCTAAAATGCCTTTTTGCGTTAAAAAGACTTCTCCGGCGCCGGCAAAATTATTTTTAAAAGACGTTAAGGGAAAACTCGTGTACGGAATGGTAAAAATTTTATCATTATAGCTAAACGCCAAATCACTTGGAATAAAAAACAGGTCTGGCCCGGCGCCGGCTGCCAGCGCTTTGAGTAAGTCTTTATCAAAAGTGTCCGAAAATTTCTGAACATATCTCACAACAAAAGACGGATTAACACCATTAAAACTATCAATAAGCGGAGCCATAACAGAAGCCGGAGTAGTGCCCCATAAAATAACAGTGCCCAATCCTCCGGCTTGATTTGCCTTATCGCCAAGCGGTATGGCGCCAGAAAATACAAGAACACCGAAAACAGCGGCAACTAGAAAGACAACTATAAGTATGATTTGAAAATTTCCTTTCATTCTTTCTTAAATATTATACCATAGTGGTGATGAAGAGCATCGATATCTCGTATAAAAACAAAACCATTTTGCTCGAACATTTCGCGCATCTTACTTTTAGGAATTACATTTGCCCCGCCGGGACCAACAGCAGAAGATGTGTCGGACCAGTCAACGACCAGCAACATTCCCTGGGGCTTTAAAATTCTTTTAACTTCTTTTATGAATGTATCCCGGTCTTCAATTTGAAAAATTACATTCGAGGCGATAACCGCATCCACAATTCTGTCCCCGATCTTTGTCCCGCCAAGTTTTTCGATATTACCCCATAGAACTTCCAGATTATTTACATGGCTCTCTTTCGCTTTGTTGCGAATTGTCGTGACAAAATCTTTCTGCACCTCGACAGCATAAACTTTACCCTTGGGCACCATATGTGCCGCGGCAATAGAGTAGAAACCGGTTCCCGCGCCCAAATCCGCCACCACCATATCTTCCCTCAAGCCAAATTGTTTTAAGTTTTGAATCGGATCGGTAAACATTCATATATTATAATATGAAATAAACTTATTTACTACCCTATATGTCAATATGTCAAATATGTCAAAGATATGTCAAAGAGACTCTTTGACATGTTATAATAGACAAATGAAGAATAGAGACTATAAAAATTTTGCATCAGGAGCTATAGTACATGTTTATAATAGAGGTAATAATAAAGAAAAAATATTTTTTGACAATCAAGATTATAAAGCTTTTCTTTTCAGGCTTGGACTATGTTTAGGATTTACTGAGGAAGAGTTAAATAAGGAAAAGTTAATTAGTGTCCTCTATTCTAGAATCAGAATTACTAACATAGATAAAAATAATTTTAAACTTCATGCCTTTTGTCTTATACCTAATCATTTTCATTTACTAATTGAGCAGGTAAACGATGTTCCAGTTTCAAAATTAATTTCTAAACTTTGTACCAGTTATGCTAAATATATAAATAAAAAATATAAAAGAGTTGGACATGTTTTTCAAGATTGTTTTAAAGCAGTACTTATTGAAGATAACCCTCAGTTAATGTGGACATTGGCTTATATTCATATGAACGCAGTAAAAGATAAAATCGTCAAACAGCCATCTGAATATTTATGGAGTAGTTATAATGATTATGCTCAAGACAGAAATTCGGTAATAGTAAATAAAGAATTATTAATTTCTGTATTTGGCGACCAAAAAAGTTTTATAAAACAAACCTTAAATTTTGATGTCAAAGAGTCTCTTTGACATGTATATCGTAGTCTCGTTAGAACTTAAGGTAGGTGCTTTATGCGACCAATAACTAGGGGGCGTGTATCTCCCCAAGGTTGAGCATTAAAACCTACTACATTCACTCCTTGTTTTTTTAAAAAATCAAGAAATACGATATTGCCCGTACCAATTTCTCAGAAAATCAAAGCGTTTTCTCTGTGGTTTTGGTGAATTATTCGGTGGTTCTTCTTGCATAAAAATAATGTCACACATTAAGCGCAAGCGAGAGATGCGATGCCGTCGCCCGAGCGAAGGCGCATGATGGTCACGCCCTGCGTTTGTCTGCCCAGCGATGAAATATCTTTCAGGGCAGTGCGTATTACCTGACCTTTCTTGGACATGGCTATTAATTCTTCTTCGTCCCCCGTTAGAACTTTTGCCACGATAAGTTTGCCGGTTTTTAGAGTCACTTTAGCTGTTTTTATACCTGAACCGCCGCGTTTTTGAACTTTATATTCTTTAAGCACGGTTTTCTTGCCGAAACCGTTTGCACTCATTGTTAAGAATGCTCCGTCTTTCTTCCCATTTCGGACGACATCCACGCCAATAACTTCATCAGCTTTGCCAAGTTTAATCCCACGCACACCCCCTGCGGTGCGTCCCATTTCCCTGATATCAGATTCTTTAAATCTAATCGCCTGCCCATTAGCAGTCGCGAGCATCACTTCATCTCCTTTGCTAGCCAGGAGCGCCGAGCGAAGCTCATCTCCCTTGTCTAGGCGAATGGCAATGATCCCGCTACGACGAACATCTTTGAAGCTCTCGGCAGACATTTTCTTGGCTGTGCCATTTTTAGTAACGAGCATTAGTGAAGTTGAAGAATTTTTTGCTTCTTTCGGCCCACCTGCCGGACGGGCAAGCATAGCTAATATTGAAGTAACTTTTTCCTCGGAAGAAAGAGCTAAAAAATTCATAATTGACTTCCCTTTCGTGGCGCGACGACCCTCTGGAATATCATACATCTTCATTTGATAGACTTTGCCTAAATTAGTAAAGAAAAGAAGGTCGCTGTGTGTAGAGTCAGATACCAGCATGGTTACAAAATCTTCTTCTTTGGTCTCTAGGTCCACTACTCCCACTCCGCCTCGCTTTTGCGTGCGGTATTCCGAGGGATCCGTGCATTTCACATATCCGCCGGCAGTAAAGACTAGCATTGTGTCTTTTTCCGGCACTAGGTCTTCATCTGAAATTTCTTTCACTCCGCCTTTGATTATTTTCGTCCTTCTTTCATCGGCGTATTTTTCCCTAATTTCTTTCAGCTCTTTTGAAATTGTACTTAAAATTTTCTTCGGGCTTGCCAAGAGATCCTTCATTTCTTTTATAAACTTCTGTTTTTCCTTTAATTCGTTCTCCACCATCTTGCGTTCAAGACCGGCCAATTTCACTAATTTCATTTCAAGGATAGCTGTCGCTTGCAAATCGGAGAATTTAAATTCTTTTATCAAGTTTGCTTTTGCCACTTGTGAATCTTTGGAACCTTTAATTACAGAGATAACTTTATCTATCTTATCCAATGCTTTTTTAAGGCCAAGCAATATGTGCTCCCGTTCTTCTGCTTTGCGTAAATCATAAACGGTTCGCCTCTTCACAACTTCTCTTCTATGTAAAATGAATTCATCAAGAATAGATTTGAGGGAGAGCGTTTGGGGCACACCGTCCACTAATGCCACGATATTAAAATTAAAATTAGATTCGAGCTGGGTGTTTTTATAAATATAATTTAAAACTTTTTCCGGATGCGCGCTGTTTTTCAAATCGATTACAATGCGAATATCTTTAGTAGATTCATCGCGCAAGCCCTTTATTCCTTCAAGTTTTTTCTCCTGCACCAACTCAGCGATAGCCATAATCAAATTCGCTTTGTTCACACGGAAAGGAATTGAGGTAATCACAATTTGGAAATTGCCGTCTTTGTGTTCCGCTATCTCCGCTTCACCCCGGCACACAACCCCGCCTCGCCCAGTCGAGTATGCATGGAGCATATCTTTATAGCCATAAACTATGCCGCCGGTCGGGAAATCTGGACCTTTAATGAATTGCATTAAATCCTCTGTGGTCGCATCTTCATTCTCAATCAAATAATTGGCAGCGTCTAAAACTTCCGCTAAATTGTGCGGTGGAATATTTGTTGCCATACCAACGGCGATGCCCAATGTGCCATTTAAGAGTAGTGCTGGAACCGCTGAGGGAAATACTATTGGCTCCTTGCGAGTTTGATCATAATTTGGACGGAAGTCTACTGTCTCCTTCTCCAAATCGCGTAAAAGTTCACTGGAAATTTTTGCCATTTTGACCTCTGTATAACGCATGGCAGCCGCATTGTCTCCATCAATAGAGCCGAAGTTTCCTTGTCCTAAGATGAAGGGATATCGATAAGAAAATTCTTGCGCCATACCAACCATGGAATCGTACACGGCTACATCGCCATGCGGATGATATTTTCCAAGCACATCTCCGACTACTGCAGCGGATTTTCTGAAACGAGCCGATGAAGTAAGCCCCATCTCGTGCATGGCATAAAGAATTCTGCGATGCACCGGTTTGAGTCCGTCTCTCACATCCGGCAAGGCGCGTGAAGTAATAACCGACATGGCGTACGCCAAGTAGGATTCTTTCATTTCTGCCACGACATCAACAGAAATATTTCCGTTGGTGTCTTTATCTAAAGTTTCCGGTTCAGACTTCTTTGCCATATTATTGCATTTACTTCTCCATGCTCTAAATTAGGGTTCAATTATACTCTGATATCCGCCGACCAAGTTATCTTTCAACACTGAAAGGGGTTTTAAATCCTGTCCAATTTTTTTCCGCGTATCGGGGTTTAAAAAATTTTCTCCCAAACTATAAACCCAAACAGTAAACAAAATCAATGCGAAGAAAATAGTAAGCATATGCAAAATATCTCTCCTCTCGCGCTCCGATTTACTTCTTAAATGATGAATTATTTTTCTCATCCCAGTATTAAAATTTTAAATTGTTATTAATAATCGACATTAATTTTTTCTTTCTAATTATATTTTATCATAAGAACTTTTAATCAAAAATTTACTACGGGACAAGTATTACATAGCTTTCAAAACAATTACTTCGCCATCTTTACCATCTAAATCTTTTCTTTTAAGTGTCAGTTTTTCGGTAATTTCAGCTTTTTCTTCTCCCATTTCTTTTAAGAAAACTTTTAGCGTCGTATCGTCGTAATCCATCGGTATTATAAGTTTGGGCTCAAGGGTTGATACAAGTTTGGCAGAAGTTTTTGCATCAAGCAACCCCTTGCCCCCGACTGGAACAAAAACTATATCCGGACTATCTATTGCCTCGCGAGTTTCTTTCGAAAATTCAGAATCGGAAAGAGCGCCTAAAAAAACTATATTGATTCCATCCACCGAAAGAGAGTAAATGGTATTAATATATTTTTTGCCTGCTAACGAGGCGTTTGATATCGCTCCCTTGATAAAAATTTCTTTTACCTCATAATCTCCCGGTCCGGAGATTATAAAAGGAGATCTCTCTCCGTGCGAGAGCTGTTCGGCGCCATTATAGTCGGGATGATTGGTGGTAATCAAGGCAATATCTGCGCCGAAATGCGCCGAAATGCCGGATTTGGAGTTTTTACTTACTGGATTAAACGCGATAGTCATCTCTCCCTGCCCGATTTTGAAAAATTGTTTGCCGAAATATGTGATTATCATATTGCTTGCATTATAACATCAAATGAGGAGCAAAAACAAGCATATTTTTTGCTTATTTATTGTCCGAATGCCGATGTTATATGGCCTTTGACATATAGCATATTTTTTGTTATATTAAAAGCCGATTAAAAGCAGGATTTAGGGTAACCCTCTCGGCCAAATTACTATAAACGGTCAGAGAACCTAAGCCTTATGTCCGCTTATGGCGGATTTTTAATTTTAAGTGAATTTATGAAAAAAGAGGAAATAAAAGAAATAAACGCAGATGAAAACTCTGTTTTGAAATCAATCGTTGATCGCAGTGTAAACAGGCCGGAAGCCGATTCTCTGGTGGAGGGTTCGGTAATTCTAATAGAAAAATCATCGATCTATGTCGACCTGGCGCCATTCGGCACGGGTATAATTTATGGCCGCGAATTTATCAACGCCAAGGATATAATTAAAAAGATAAATTTGGGCGATATCATTCGCGCCAAAGTCGTTGAAGCAGAAAATGAAAACGGTTATGTGGAGCTTTCTCTCAAGGAGGCCAAACAAGCTCTCGCTTGGAACGAAGCCGAGAAAGCGATAAAAGCAAAAACAATATTAAACCTGGAAGTAAAAGACGCAAACAAAGGCGGACTTATTTTAGAATGGCAGGGCATACAGGGTTTCTTGCCGGCTTCCCAGCTTAAAGCCGACCACTATCCTCGTGTTTTAGATTCGGACAAAGATAAAATCCTGAAAGAGTTGAAGAAGCTTGTGGGAGAAAAAATTTCGGTGATGATTATTTCCACTTTGCCGAAGGAGGGTAAATTAATTTTCTCCGAGAAAGACAACAATCCGGAAGAGAAAAAAGAGATCTTAAGTAAATACACCGTCGGTGATGAACTAGATTGCACAGTTGCCGGACTGGTAGACTTCGGAGTATTTCTAAAGCTTGAAGAAGGGCTAGAGGGTTTAGTACATATTTCTGAACTTGATTGGGGTCTAGTGGATGACCCACGCACGATGTTTAAAGTCGGCGATAGTGTTCGCGCCAAGGTTATTGAAATTAAAGACGGCAAAATCTCCCTTTCTATTAAAGCTCTAAAAGAAAACCCATGGAAAGAATTTGAGGGTAAGCTTAAGAAAGGTGACATCATTAAAGGTGTAGTCATTAAATACAATAAACACGGCGCTCTGGTCTCCATAAAAGAGGGTGTAGCCGGACTCGTGCATAATTCCACTTTCGGCATTGAAGCTAAGCTTCGCGAGAAATTAGAACTTGGCAAGAATTATAATTTCCAAATTACTCTCTTTGAACCGAAGGAGCATAAGATGACCATGATATATCTGGAATAGATGAAATAAAATAATTTCTAGAATGTCTAAAAACCCCATATGGGGGATTTTTAGATTTAGCCGGTTATAGTTAATACCATGTCTTCCTTGCCGATAGCATTCATTATGGAGATAACTTGCTCGGCATAGCGAGGCACGATGTGGGGCGGGTTGTAAGAACGAAGAATTTCTCTAACATTCTTATTGTCATAGTGTCGGGATGTGTTGGGATTATTCCCTCCTAAATTTTTAGCCACGACTTCTATGGCTTCTTCATTAGATTTAAAACCAATCTTGCAGGAACCCCAACCGAAGGGATTATTTGGAACCTTTTTACATTCATTCTTGCCGCCGGTAGACTCTCGAACGGCAATAGCCGGTATCAGGCGCCAGTCAAGATTGTTCTTTTCCGCCTCTTCCACCATCTTCATGCCAGTGCCAACGAGTGGCATATCGCGAGACTCGAAATAAGCGTCTATGGCCTCTGCCTTAGACTTAAGTTCTTCCGCCTTGGGATCAACCATTTGGTTAAGAGCTAGTAATATGGGTGTATCTCCAGCCTCTATATTAAATTTTTGCGAAGATAAGATTGATGGAGTTGTAATAACACTAACGGCGGCCGTAGATATAGGACTCATTGACCCTATTGGGACGCTAGACATTGTTACTATTGGTAAGAAAACGAAAGACTCCACGAACCGTATCAATTTTTGATTTTGCATATTTGGCGGTTGTGCTCCGCTAAACTTCATAACTG
>Ga0155762_101_pt1 | contig 13634 bp, 15 predicted proteins | sample RifCSPlowO2_01_FD_107416 | JGI IMG/M metagenome (GOLD analysis project Ga0155762, IMG submission 107416) | Candidatus Nomurabacteria bacterium RIFCSPLOWO2_01_FULL_39_17
AAAAATTACCCAAGAACCGCGGTTACCAATTCCAGTCTTTTCAAGTCAAACCTGTCGGCATATCGCTCGATAGAATTATGCTGGCATATTCAAAAGGCGGGGAAGTTAACCCCACAACTCTTTTAGAATTAAGAGTGATAAAGAAAAAAAAAGGACGATTGCCGAATATTAAAATTTTGAATAATAAAGGAGATTTCAGTGTTAAAGTACAAATCAGCAATTGTTTAGTTTCAGATGGAGCCAGTAAAAAAATAATCAAAGCCGGCGGAGAAATCATTTCTACACCAAACATGGTAAAATGATATATGCAAAATTTCTGGAATAAAATCAAATTAATTTGGACAGATACGATTCTACGCAAGAGAGTTCTTTTTGTTCTTTTTGTTCTAGTAATTTTTAGATTGCTTTCTACAATTCCGATTCCGGGAATAGATGCTTTGGAACTTAGCCGATTTCTCACCAACAACCAATTTTTTGGGATATTAAATATATTTTCTGGTGGCGGACTTTCCAACCTCTCTATAATCATGCTTGGTGTGGGTCCTTATATTACAAGCTCAATTATTATGCAACTTTTAACCATCATGGTTCCAGCCCTTAAAAAGATTTACCACGAAGAAGGAGAAGCGGGCAGAAAGAGATTTAATCAATACTCCCGATTGCTCACTATACCGCTTGCCGCTGTTCAGGGGTTTAGCCTTTTAGCTATTCTGGAAAATCAGAATATCTTGATAAATTTATCTTCTTTTGATAAAGTTATAAATTTAATTGTTGTTGTTGCCGGATCAATATTGTTAATGTGGATTGGCGAACTAGTATCTGAGTTTGGTATCAGCAACGGCGTGTCGCTTATAATTTTCGCTGGTATTGTTGCCAGGCTTCCTTCGACGATTAGCCAGTTTATTTTCACTTTTGATGTTTCTCAAATTCCGATTATTTTGTTGTTCTTGGTAGCGGGCATATTGATTGTCGCCGGAGTGGTTTTGGTTACCGAAGCCGAACGCCCAATCCCTGTAACTTACGCCAAGCGTGTCAGAGGCATGAAAATGTATGGCGGAGGCTCGACCTATCTGCCCCTGCGAGTTAATCAGGCTGGCGTTATTCCAATAATTTTTGCCCTTTCTATTTTGCTTTTTCCGCAGATTATTGGTAATTTGCTGGCAAATTCCACCAACAGCATACTAATGGCAATTTCCAAAACCCTGGTTGCATTTTCTCAAACTAGTTTGCTTTATGCGGTATTTTATTTTATTTTGGTATTTCTTTTTACCTATTTTTACACAGCGGTTACCTTCGATCCTGAAGCGCTTTCTATTAATTTACAAAAAAACGGGGCGTTTGTTCCCGGCGTCCGTCCGGGTGCTTCCACCTCGGTTTATATTTCTAAGGTTTTAAGCCGTATTACGCTTCTGGGAGCAAGTTTCCTGGGCTTTATTGCCATACTGCCACTTATTATGCAACGCATAACAGGCATCTCATCACTGGCCTTAGGGGGTACGACTATTCTCATTGTTGTTTCGGTGGTTCTTGATTTAATCAAAAAAGTAGACGCCCAAATCTCAATGAGGGAGTACTAGCTATTTACTGTTTTTATACTCTCCGATCGCTTTTAGGATGTCTTTTGTAACTTTTGGGACAGATTGAGCTCCATTTATTATTTTCAATCGTTTTAAACTTTTAAAATATTTTACTGTTTTACTGACTTGGTTCTTGTGATATTTTATTCTGGTGGCTACAAGTTTGTGCGTGTCAAAAACTTTATAATCTGTCCGCATATTTCCCATTAATCGCTCTTTGGAGCGTTTATATATTTCCTTGTCAGGCAGGGTTATATAAAAAGCTAAAAAGTCTTCATTACGCGAACTGAGAATTTTTTTTAAAAGCTGGGCCTCGGGTTTAAGTCTCGGGTTCCCAAGAAAGAGCAAATCTTTGTTTTTTGGTTTTTTTGAAATTTCTTTGACTAAGAATTTTTTCATCAGCGCAACCGGTGCAGGTTTGCCAACTCCGGCAGTGCGTCTTACCCAGTTGCCATTTCTACCCTTTTCTTTTAAAAGTTTGCGCCAATATATGCCGGATTCTACAGTCTTGAGCATATATTTCTTTTTTAAAATTTTTGCCTGCGTATCCTTGCCGGATGTTATCATTCCCAAAAGCACTATGTTGAATCCCAGTTTTTTCATAATAAAATCATTCTATTATAAAAACCTTGATTATTCAAGCCGAATTTTGTATTCTTAAATAATGGAAAGTCAAACTTTTGTATTTTTTGGAATAGTGGGTTCCGGCAAGGGAACCCAAGTCAAGTTGCTCATGGAATACCTCAAAAATAAGGACGGCAAAGAATGTTTATATGCTTATCCAGGAAATCAATTTAGGAAGATTATAGACTCGGGTAGTTATACAGCAACTCTCATGAAGGATTCTGTTTCTCGAGGAGAGCTTCAGCCCGGTTTTTTTCCTGATGCAATTGTTGCAAACATACTTATTAATTATTTAGCTAAAGATAGTCACCTGATTACCGACGGATATCCTCGTGCTGTGCATCAGTCTGAAAGTTTCGAAGCCATGATGAAATGGTATAAAAGAGATAATATTAAAATTATTTATATTGAAGTGAGTAAAATTGAGGCGATGAAAAGAAATCTTTTACGAGGAAGGCATGATGATACTCCTGAAGGGATAGAAAAAAGATTTGACGAATATATTAACCAAGTAATACCGGCCATGAATTATTTTAAAGGAAAAGATGGCTATACAATTTTGACCATAAACGGCGAACAAAGTGTTGAAAACGTTCATAAAGATATTATAAAAGCTCTAGGATTTTAATGATATCCATTAAAACACCAGAAGAAATAAAAATTTTGCGCGAAGGAGGGAGGCGTCTTGCTACGGTGCTTTATAAAATACGTGATATGGTCGCGCCTGGTGTTTCTACTAAAGAGCTAGATACTTATGCGGAAAAATTAATCAGAAAAATGGGGGATACCCCGGCCTTTTTAAACTATCGCCCGGCCGGAGCGCGCAACCCATTTCCAGCAACGCTTTGCACTTCGGTCAATGAAGAAGTAGTGCATGGAATTCCCAATGCCAATAAAATTCTCAAAGAAGGCGACATAATTTCTATTGACCTAGGATTGCAACATAAAGGACTTTTTACCGACATGGCGCTCACAGTGCCGGTGGGTGCCGTCAGCAATTCAAGCCTCAAACTTTTAAAAGTGACAGAACAAGCATTGCAAACAGGCATCAATGCAATCTGCGCTGGCGCGAGAGTAGGAGATATTAGCTATGCAATAGAGAGTTTCGTGCGACCACATCGATACGGCATCGTAGAAGTGCTTTCCGGGCATGGAGTTGGCAGGGCGATACACGAGGACCCGTATATCCCGAATTTTGGACAAAAAGGTAAAGGAGAGAAATTAGTTGCCGGCATGGTTATAGCCATAGAGCCGATGTTAAACAATGGAACGAAAAATGTAATTTTAGCCAAAGATGGATACACATATAGAACTGCTGATGGTAAAAAGAGCGCTCACTTTGAGCATACTGTCCTTATAACAGAAGACGGTGCGGAAATTTTAACGAAAACTTAAAACCTTGACTTTTAAACTCAAAAGGTGTATAATATAGGGATATAGCTCTTTAAAAATGCGAAATAGGTCGCCATAGCTTTGAGTAATTGAGACACACTTATTGTCGATTTTTCAAAGCTATGGCGACACTAAGGTTGCCTAGCAATCCCATTTCAAGGAGATGATGACATGGCTACCACCATGATCACATCGGGTCAGAAGGAAGAGGGAGTGAACGTGATCGCGGCAGCGGCTCGCAAGGCTGGTGCTGAAGCGATCGAAGAGCTCACGGGAAATGGAGTGCTCAACGTGGGCAACTACCAGCGCGGTGTTCTCGCTCAGGGCGACAAGATTGCGGCGGCTGTCAAAGCCACTGTCAAAACTGTCCTGGCCGAGCTCGCCGACAACGTAGTCGGACGGCTCAAGCGTCTCTTCACCGACTGCACGATCGAGCTCGATGCCACCGACGGCAAGGAGACGATCGCGGGGGCGAAGGATGTCTTCACGGGCGGGATCTACGGCGCAGCTTGTCGTGGACCGGGTAAGCCGACGTCGAAGACTCCAGCGATCGTCTACGAGATGATCAAGGGCGGTACGTACATGCAGATTTTTGGTGGTTTCGGGGAGAACCTGAAGCGTCTCTGTTGGCAGGAGTCGCAGATTGTGGGGTTCTGTCGCAATCACCGCGACCTGCTTCGCAAAGAAGGCTACGGCACATTCTTCCTCTTCGAGGGAGAGGTCGACACCTTCTTCGTTGCCTTCGTGCACGTCCGCGACGACGGTCGCCTCGAGGTGTTCGTGGACGAGTTCGGGCGCGGCATTGTCTGGGACGCCCGGTGTCGGCGTCGCGTGGTATCCCCGCAACTGTAACTTTGGTTCCTGTTTCTATCAAAACCGTTTCTCCAAGGATGAAAATTCCGTTCGGAGGGACGGTTTTTTCATTTTTACACTTTACAACTTAGACTCTTTGACCCTTTTGTTTTTAATTTTGCTATACTAAGTCTGTGATCGGGAAATGCTTGTGGTCACGACTTCAAGCCACGATTATTTAAAAATCAATTTGAGAGTTTCGCCGGATATTTTCTTGCGAAAGAGTGAATTTTTTTTAAAACAAAAAACATAAAAGTTGGTGCGGTGAGCTTGTGGGCTTCTAGGCCCCAAATGAAATACAGCACGATCTCTCATCTTCATTGATGTTAGATCGGCAGTGATATTAGATGGTTCATCGTACAATTCTTCGTTGCCAACGTGAACGTCAACGACGACGGTCGCCTCAAGGTGAACGTGAACGAGTTCGGGAACGACAATGTCTGGAACGCCAAGTATCGGCATCGCGTGGTATCCCCGAAACTTAGTGTTTCTCCTCCACTTTAATGCGGAGGAGTTTTCTTTTCCAGACCTTTTTTCCAGCCACCAAGCATACGGCCTATTTCTTCCAAGTTCTCTGATAGCATAGAATATTTTTCATTTGGGATGCATTTATTTTCCCAAGCTATTTGCAGGAAAAATTTTATGCCATCAAGCTTTGAAATTGCTATGATAAGGCGAGATATTTTGATCTCTGGCGGAAGATAAATCGAAATAAAAATATTTTCTAAAAGTCCCAGAAAATAATCTTCAATTTTTCCACCCAAGACATAGCGGTGTGCCTTGGGAAAATCGTTATATATTTTAAACCAACAAGAATAGGCGGTTTTCGCTTTTAGAAGCGCCGACGGCGCTGCGGGGGGGGTATAGGGCTATGAAACAATTTATTCATACTTACGATAATATCATAACAATAGAGAAACTGCTGAAAGCTTGGCAGGGATTTTTACGCGACAAGAAGGATAGAGTTGATGTGAACCTATTTCAAGCGAGACTGATGGATAATATATTCGACCTTTTTAATGATTTAAAAAACAAAACTTATAAGCACGGAGATTATGTCGCCTTCAATATTTCAGATCCAAAACCGCGGCAAATACATAAAGCAAAAGTTCGGGATAGACTACTTCATCACTTAATTTACCAGGAGCTTTATGAGTATTTTGACAGGAGATTTATTGCCGATTCATATTCTTGCAGAGTAAACAAAGGCACACATAGAGCGATAAATAGATTTCGTCAAATGGCGCTTAAGGTGTCAAAAAATAATACCCGAACTTGCTGGATCCTTAAATGCGACATCAAAAAATTCTTCGCTTCCATCGACCACACTATACTACGATATATCGTAGCAGAACAAATTAAAGACGAAAATATAAACTGGCTTATTTCACAAGTGATAGACAGTTTTCAAACACCAAGCCCAATATACGCCATGGCTGATATGTGTAAAGGGCTTCCGTTGGGGAACTTAACTTCCCAGATTCTAGTGAATATTTATATGAATGAGTTTGACCATTTTGTGAAAAGGGGATTGAAAGTGAAATATTACATCCGCTACGCGGATGATTTTGTGATATTAAGCGAAGACGGGAATTATCTTGAGAAGATACTACCGGAGATAAATAATTTTTTAGAGAAAAAATTAAAATTGCAACTGCATCCGGATAAAGTTTTTATCAAAACGCTCGCTTCCGGGGTAGACTTCTTGGGCTAGGTGCATTTCCCGCATCATCGGGTGCTTCGAACGAGCACCAAAAAAAGAATGCTGAAAAACATTAAAAATGGCGCCAAAAGGGGAGCGGATCAGTCTTATCTGGGGATGCTTTCGCATGGGAATACACATAAATTGAAGGCGAGACTTTTAGATATGATATAATTATAGCTAATGCAACCTTCGTTTAGCGAAATGCCGAAGTTTCAAACTCCAGAAGAGGAGCTTGATTATTTGCGCGCTCACATCTCTCGGCAGAGTCAGGAATTGGTGAATGCCGGACATACGGAAAATGTGTCAGAAAATGCCGCTAGGAATGTAATTGAACAATATAAGGAAATACCCATCACGCAAGCTCTGCATAAAGACAACATTATACAAGATAAAGAAAAAGAGGCTATTGTATTAAAGCTTAAACCGGAACCTCACGATGGAGTAATGGAAGAGCTTTTGGGTATCGTAATCACCAAGGGGATAAAAAATGCATTTGCCGTTGTCGAGACGATGAACAATCCGCACATTGATGATGATTTTCATCGTCTTCTGATCCAATATCTTAAGACAGGCAAAGTAATTGATGTGAAAGAAGGGACTTTGCTTTATAAATCTCTCAATATGACGCTTTTTGAGATAACTCTCCCCCCACCGCAGGATGAGGCGGATAAGTCTAAAAGTTTTAAAGAATTTATCGGGGCAATGGAACAATTCTACGCCGGCATGCAGTCAATTTCGCTTGATAAAAACAACGAGAAGGAATGTTACTTTACCCTGGAAGTGGCCTTAAGTAATCAAAGCGACGAAGTGGTGGTTTATGCCGCCATCCCCAACAAATATATTTCATTATTTGAGAAACAACTTTCCGCTTTTTATCATAATGCTAAAGTCCTAGAAGTAAATGATGATTATAATATTTTCAATGAAAAAGGCGCATCGGTTGGAGCGTATGCCGCGTTTTCGGAGCGTGGAGTATTGCCCATCAAGACTTATGACAATATAGATCATGACCCGATGAATACCATATTGAATGTTTTTTCAAAATTGCAAAAAGTAGGCGAAGGCGCGGCCATTCAGCTTGTTATCGCTCCTGCCGGCGCTAAATTTATGGACCAATTTCATATTATTTTGGATGATGTGAAAGACGGAATGTCGGTCAAACACGCGGCGGATAATTTTTATAAATTTAACAAGGCATTTTTAAAAGCGGCTAAAGAATTATTTGTTGACCCAAAAAAGAAAGAAGAAAAGAAAGAGAAATATACAAGCGGCAGGCGAGCGGTGGACCAGGGCGCAGTGGAGAAAATAACCAATAAAATGAAAAGCACCATCATGAAAGCCAACATCCGGGTTATCACTTCTGCCGAAACGGAAGAAAGAGCTGGGGCCATCCTGCAAGAAATAGAATCATCTTTTAATCAATTTACCGAGGCGGCCAGCAACTCTTTTGTTTTTGAAAAATTTTCCGGCAATGATTTAAAAAAACTTTTCCATAACTTTTCTTTCCGCACCCTTTCAGACGATAAGATATTGCCGATGAATCTCAAAGAACTTGCTTCGGTGTTTCATTTTCCAGTAGGTATCGGCAGCCAACCGCAACTCAAAGAAGCAAAATCAGGCATTGCTCCGGCACCGATAGAGATACCTCAAGAGGGCATACTGCTCGGCATTAATAGCTATAGAGGAAAAGATACAGAAATACATTTAGCGCGGGAAGACCGCATGAGACACTTTTATGTTATCGGTCAAACCGGTACGGGTAAAACGAATATTATGCTCAATATGATTACGCAAGATATCAGAAACGGCGATGGCTGTTGCTATATTGACCCGCATGGCACTGATATCCAGACCATTTTGTCCCGCATTCCACCGGAAAGAATAAACGATGTTATTTATTTTGATCCAGCCTATACGGCGCGCCCAATGGGGCTTAATATGCTTGAATATGATCCAGTGTATCCGGAACAAAAGACCTTTGTGGTTAATGAATTGATGGGAATTTTCAATAAACTTTTTGACATGAAGATTGGAGGCGGGGCAATGTTCGAGCAATATTTCCGCAATAGCGCGTTTCTAGTGATGGAAGACCCGCAGTCCGGCTCGACTCTGCTCGAAATTACCAGAGTGCTAGGTGATAAAGCGTTTCGAGAGATGAAACTCGCTAATTGCAAGAATCCGATTATCAAGCAATTCTGGGTTACCGCCGAACAAACCACCGGAGACCAATCTCTGGCGAATTTCGTGCCCTATATTTCTTCCAAATTTGATAACTTTATCTCCAACGATATTATGCGACCCGTAGTGCTTCAGCAAAATTCCGTCTTTAATTTCAGAAAAATAATGGATGAGAAAAAAATTCTTTTGGTAAATCTTTCGAAGGGTCGGTTGGGCGATATTAATGCGAATTTAATCGGGCTGGTGCTGGTCGGCAAGATACAAATGGCTGCGCTCTCGCGGGTAGATATGTTCGGCAAACCGATGAATGATTTTTATTTGTATATTGATGAATTTCAGAATGTTACCACCGATTCTATCACTTCTATTTTATCTGAAGCTCGCAAATACAGACTTGCGCTGAACATCGCCCATCAATACATCACCCAATTGGAAGAAAATATAAAAAATGCCGTGTTTGGCAACGTAGGCTCAATGGCGGTATTCCGTGTCGGCACCGAGGATGCGACTTTTCTAGAACAGAGATTTAAGCCGATCTTTAACGCTCAAGATATTACCAAACTGGACAACTATAATGCCTATGTAAATATGCTGGTGAATGGTCAGCCGGCAAAACCGTTCAATATAAAAACACTTCCGCCAGAGAACGGCAATGCTGGAGTGGTAGATAATATTAAAGAACTTTCATATATGAAATACGGCCGAGACAGGGGAGAAGTGGAAACGGAAATTATGGGCAGGTTTAAAACAATGGAGTAATTTGAATAATAATTTTAAAACTGCTAAGATGAGTTATTATGAAACATCCAAAAGAAGAAAGAACATATGTAATGATCAAGCCGGACGGAGTCCGCAAGGGACTTACCGGGGAGATTATACACCGCTTTGAACAGCGGGATTTAAAAATTGTGGCTCTTGAGATGTTTAGACCATCTCATAATCAACTTGATAACCACTATCCAAAAGATGAGGCGTGGATTACCCGGCTTGGTAAAAAAACTCTTTCTACTTATGAAAAATATGGTTATGACGCAATGATGGATTTTGGCACCCTCGAACCTGAGAAAATTGGCCCGGATATACGAAAATGGCTTATTGATTACATGGAATCTTCTCCATTAGTAAAAATGGTTGTGCAAGGGGTTCATGCCGTTGACGTTGTTCGCAAGATTGCTGGTCCAACTTTTCCTTATATTGCCGAAGTGGGAACTATTCGCGGAGATTTTTCTATTGATTCTCCTGCGCTAGCCAATAAAGAGAAAAGAGCGGTAATGAACATCGTTCATTGTTCAGAAACGTTAGAAGAAGCCGAACACGAAATCAAGCATTGGTTTAGCGATAAAAAAACCTATGATTATAAACGTTTCGGCGTAGACGAATAAATATCGACACTTGTTTTTATTTCAAATTCGTGTTTGATTTTAAAAACCATTGCAGAAAGTTTTTGGGATAGTATACTTTAAGTAGGGTTATTTCCGATTATTACCTAGAACACTAATTTATGGGAGCTTCGATCGGGCTATGCCTTGGCCTAGCATGTCTAGCACCCACTTAGCTTTAAGCTATGGTAATATTTCTGAAATAGTCCTAAGAAGGTACCCCCGCTTTACGGGGTTTTTTCTTTAAAATAATATACAATACCGCAATGGATCGAAAAAATCTTTTAATTCCCATAGTATCGCTGATTATCCTAATTTTTATAATGAATTTTCTTGCCAATAAGTTTTACTGGTATTTTTCTATTTGGTATTTTGACATAATAATGCATTTTCTGGGCGGATTCTGGCTTGGGCTAGTTGCCGTTTATTGTTTTTCATACCAAAGTCTCTCTGGTAGCCCTGTTTTTAAAATATTGGCTTTTATATTATTAGTAGGATTAGGTTGGGAAGTTTTTGAAATCTTAATTAATAATTTTGCCGGCCAGATACCATTTAACATTATAGATACTCTTTTAGATATTGTTTTTGATATCTCCGGCGGGTTATGTGCTATTCTTTATTTATGGAAAAAATTGCCAAAATAACATTTTGCGGAGGGACTGGCTCAGTTACTGGCGCCAACTTTCTTCTTGAAGTTGCAGGCAAGAAGATTTTAATTGATTGCGGTCTTGCTCAAGGTATAAAATTGGCGGATGATATGAACTGGGCGCCGTTTTCTTATGACCCGAAAGATATAGATGTCCTTTTTATTACTCATGCGCATGTTGATCATCTAGGCAGAGTTCCCAAATTAATCAATGACGGTTTTCGCGGAAAAATTTATTCTACTTTTCCGACCAAATCATTGGCTGGGCCGATGCTTGAAGATACAATGGAAATTTTATCCAGAAATACTGATTTTCATTTGGACAAAATTTATACCCCAGAAAATATCAAGCTCGCGCTTTCATCTTGGCATGGATTTAATTATCACGAGAAAATTACTTTCAATCCGAATTTTTCCGCGAGCTTTTTCAATTCGGGTCATATCTTGGGTTCGGCAATGGTTGAATTTATTTACAATGGCAAGAAAATTCTTTTTACCGGCGACTTGGGTAATTCACCATCGCCGCTATTGCCGGACACTGAGAGAATTACCGATGTGGACTATTTAATAATAGAAAGTGTTTATGGCGACAGGAATCATGAATCAAGAAATGAGCGCCGGAAGTTTCTGGAAGACATCATTGAAGACAACTATAAAAGAAAAGGAACACTTATAATTCCAACCTTCTCGCTTGAACGCTCCCAAGAGCTTTTATTCGAGCTTAACGACTTGGTTGAAAATAATCGCATACCGATAATGCCAATTTTCCTCGATTCTCCACTGGCCATTCGTTTAACCGAAGTCTTTAAGCAATATAAAAATTATTTTAATGAAAAAGCCCAAAAAGCGCTATCGCGGGATAAACACTTGTTTGATTTCCCGGGGCTACATTCTACCCTAAGGTCAGAAGAATCTAAAATGATTAACAATGTGCCCAATCCAAAGGTCGTTATTGCGGGCTCTGGAATGTCTGCAGGCGGGCGCATAGTGCACCATGAGAGGCATTATTTGCCGGATCCGAACAATACATTGCTCTTAACCGGATATCAGGCCGCAGGAACTCCTGGACGCTTGATAGAAGAGGGGGTTAAAACTGTCCGTATATCTGGAGAATATGTGAATGTTCGAGCGCACATAGTGACTATTTACGGATATTCAGGGCACAAAGATTCCGATGGATTGCTTAGTTTCGTAGAAGATACGCAAGATACCCTTAAAAAGATTTTTGTAGTTATGGGCGAGCCGAAATCCACGATGTTTTTAGTACAAAAATTAAGAGACAACCTGGGACTGCAGGCATATGCGCCCGAGCAAGGGGATAGTGTTTCGCTTCCGTGTTAAAAAATGTATAATAGGTTCATGGATAACCCCTTTTTAAATGATAAACACGGGCACAGCCAGATAAAAATTTGCGTTTCCGGCGCAGCCGAAACCGGCCATTGCGGAGTAAATGCATTAGAAAAAGCCAAAGAGCTTGGACGTGAAATCGCCCGGCAAGGGATAATTTTAGTAACCGGAGCCACGACCGGGTTTCCATTTTGGGTAGCGATGGGCGCGAAGGAAATCGGCGGCGTGTCTATTGGCTTTTCTCCAGCGGCGTCCGAAAAAGAACATGTGGAAGTTTACAAATTGCCGGTTGATTATATGGATTTAATAATTTACACAGGTTTCGGTTATCCGGGACGCGATCTATTGTTAACCCGCTCGGTGGACGGAGTTATTTGTGGTTGTGGACGCATCGGAACCGTTCATGAATTCACTGTTGCCTTTGAAGACAACAAAACCATTGGTATTTATGAAGGACCTTGGGAAATGGGGAATGAACTTAAAGAAATTTTAGCAAAATCACACCGCCCTTACGCCAAAGTTGTTTCCGGAAATGACCCAAAGAAATTAGTTGAAGATATGTTATTGATGATAAAAAAGAGTAAAATTTCCGAATATAAAATTTAAACAGTTGCCGTTTTTGATTTTAAACTTTCTATAATTCTAGCGAAAGTTTTGGGATTATGTTCGGCCAAGAGTGCTAAAATCTTTCGGTCGATTAGGACATTCTTCTTTTTCAAGGCATCGATGAGCTTTGAATAGGACATTCCAAGCTCTCTGCTACCTGCGTTTATCTTTATATTCCAAAGTTTTCTGTTATGGGACTTCTTATCTCGGCGGTGAGCGAAAGAATAAGCTCCAGCGTGGAGAAGCGCCTCTTTTGCCTGTCGCTCTTTAGTACTGCGACCATGGCGCATACCCTTGGTCTGCTTCAATATACTTCTTCTTCTTTTTAACGCATGTACTCCCTTTTTTACTCTGGTCATGGTTTAGGCTTTAGCTCTTAGGCTTTAGCTTTTCTGTTGCTAATACCTAGCACCTAGAGCCCAATTAACTATTAAAAAAACGGCATTAGATGGCTTTTTGGTTTATTCTTGATGACAAAATTTACACCTTTGCGGCCGGCTAATTGCGTATTGCGGGATTGCTTCGCGTTGAAATGATTAAAACCGGCCTTGCGCGCGATAATCTTGCCATTTTTAGTGAGCTTTAATCTTTTACTATATGACTTGTTTGTTTTCATTCCTTTCATATGTTTAGGCTCTAGGCTTTAGGTGTTAGGCTTTAGCATTTGATTCGCTAGTGCCTAGGGCCTAATGCCTAATTTGCTATTTTTTCTCTATGGTTGTTATTAAACCCTTCGGGCCTCTCTTATATGCATCTGATATTTTATAATCTTCGGTAATCAAATGAAGCAATCTATCCAAGCGCTCCCTTAAAAACTTTTCATCCATATACTTCGCGCGTCCAACCAGGAAAAGTTCAACCTTGATTCTGTGTCCTTCCTTCAGCCACTTGGAAGCGGTTTTTGCTTTAAGCATCAAGTCGTGTTCACCAGTACCTATCTTTATTTGAATCGATTTGGTCTCGGTCGGCTTAGCCCTCGCCTTAACCTTCTTTAATCTCTTACTTGCCTCATATTGATATTTGCCAAAGTCCATTATCTTCGCAACTGGGGGATTTGCGTTTGGAGATATTTCAATCAAGTCTAGACCCTTATCTTGGGCTAGTTCTAGCGCCTCTTTTACACTTAAAACACCGAGATTTTGATTTTCATTATCTATAACCCGAAGTTCTTTTGCCCGTATTTGATTGTTTATTCTTTCACGCAATTTGACTCAATGGATATTTGACTAATAGATAATAGCTTATTTAAATCCCAAAGTCAACTTTACTGAGATGTGAGGTATTTCAACACGAGAGGAAGTTCATAAGTTGGTACGAATTTATGAAAC
>Ga0155762_102_pt1 | contig 13325 bp, 21 predicted proteins | sample RifCSPlowO2_01_FD_107416 | JGI IMG/M metagenome (GOLD analysis project Ga0155762, IMG submission 107416) | Candidatus Nomurabacteria bacterium RIFCSPLOWO2_01_FULL_39_17
GGTTCTTGGGTAATTTTTTGATTATATCTCGAAGTTCCGGCCTTCTCTTGTTTCCCGCACGAGCTGTCTGACCCTTGCCTCCGCGACCGGATGTCTTGGCATGCTTGCCTCCGCGACCGACTATTCGATCTTTCTTATTTTTATATTTTCTTTTTAAATTATGTATCTGCATAAATTTTTAACTTAAAACTTTCTCAACTCCTTCAGTTACGGTTATGGCTGGAAGCGAGGTTATATGTTTAGATGAAATTTCGGAAAACGCCTGCATTACGGCTTTAGCATTGTTTAACTTATTTTTACTGCTGGATAAAATTTTTCCAGTAATATCTCTGATGCCGGCCAGTTTGGCGATATCGCGAATTACTGAACCTGCGACAATTCCACGGCCCCTATTGGGCATCATTATTACCTTCCCGCTGGCAAATTTGGCTGACATTTCAAAAGGTAAAGACATTGTCTTGGTAAGTTTTAGTTTAACCATATTTTTCTTGGCATTGCGCAATGCTTTATTGATTGCTAAAGACGTATCTCCAGCCTTGCCCAGTCCCAGGCCCACAGAACCTTTTTTATCTCCGGCTACCAATGCAACAGAAAAAGAAAACCTGCGGCCCCCGGCCATAACGCGAGTTACGCGACGGATATCTAAAATTTTCTGGTCAAATTCGGGTTTTGGTTTGCCAAAGGGTCTGTGGCCACTATTCTTTTTTTGATTTCCTTTTTCCATATAAAGCAAAAATTAAACAATTAAAATTGTAATCCACCACTTCGGGCTTCATCGGCTACTAATTTTATTCGGCCGGTGTATTTAAACCCGTTTCTATCGAAAACAACTTTATTGATTTTATTTTTAAGGCAAGTTTCGGCAATCATTTTTCCGACTTGTTTTGCCCTTTCTGTTTTTGTGCCCTTGGTAATTTTCACATCACTCGCCTGGGCTAAAGTCTTGTTCAAGAGATCATTGATTATTTGCGCGTAAATAAATTTATTGGAACGAAAAACTGAAAGTCGAGGGCGTACTCCCGTACCCTTGATCTTTGATCTGATTTTCGCTTTTAGTCTTATTCTTTTGTTCTGCCTATTTTTCATTTTATTTATACTGTCTTTTTACCTTGTTTACGCCTGATTACCTCATTCTCATAACGCATTCCTTTGCCTTTATATGGTTCTGGCTTTTTAAGCGCCCTGATGGCAGCAGTAAAACTTCCCACCAATTCTTTATCTACCCCAGAAATCGTAATGACGTTCTTTTCGGCGGTGGCAGTAATTGTATCCGGGATGGGAACAACAACTGGATGGGAAAAACCGAGGGCAAAATTGAATTCTTTGCCCTTTACTTCTGATTTAAAACCCACGCCTTCAAGAATTAATTTTTTCTGATAAGGAGTTTCCACGCCTTTAATCATGTTCTTGATGTGGGAGACATAAGTGCCCCAGAGAGATTTTGAAAATTTATCATTTCTTTTTATATTAAGAACGATGGCGCTGTTTTCAATGGTTATAGAAATATCGTCCCTAAAAATCTTCGTATTCTTCCCCTTCGGACCGGAAACTGTAATAGCATTGCCACTCTGCGTGACTGTAATTCCTTTGGGTATAGCTATTGCTTGTTTGCCGATTCTGCTCATATATGTTTTACCAAAGTCTGAATAATGCCTCGCCCCCAACTTGTTCTCTCTTGGCCACCTTGCCAGACAAAATGCCTTTTGGAGTGGAGAGTACTAGCACCCCAGAACCGTTTCGAACCGAATGGATATCTTTGACTCTGAAATACACCCGACGAGATTGCTTGGAAATTCTTTCTACTTCTGTAATTTTCGGCTTTTTGTCCTCATAAATTAAGCCAATTTCGAGTATTGGCTGACCCATTTTTACTTTTTTAGAAATATTTTTAATGTATCCTTCCTGTTTTAAACATTCAGCAATTGTATTTTTCATTTTAGAAAAAGGGAAGGAAACAGTCTCTCTACCTGCAAGGTTTGCGTTCTTAATCATTATTATCATGTTTGAAATTGAATCCATTTTTAGGCTCTAGGCTTTTAGGCATTAGGCTTTAGCTTTTAATTTGCTAGAGCCTAGGGCCTTTTGCCCTAATTAACTATTCCTACCAGCTTGATTTGCGAACGCCTGGAAGCATTCCTTCGTTAGCCAACTCTCGAAAACAAATGCGGCAAATGCCGAAATCTCTCATATAGCCATTACCGCGGCCACAGCGAAAACATCGGTTTTTCTGCCGAGTGCTGAACTTTGGTTTCTTTTTGCTCCGTGCGACAACTGATGTTTTAGCCATGATTGTTTAGCTTATTAACTTACTAGCTTTGAATTTCCTAATTAGCTATAAGCCAAAAGCTAACCAGCCAGGATACTTTAACAATATCTCACTCTTTTTCTTTAAACCTTTTAAATAAAGGGTTAAAGGAGAAAAGTGGATTACTTAAAGCTATATTCCCTTATTGTGATACTAACAAATAACAGATAATTAGTCAAATTAAACACAATAAAAACACTGTTTAAAAAATTGAAAAATTATTTACCTTCAGTTTCTTCTTCTTTTTTAAAAGGAATACCGAGAACTTCAAAGAAAGCTGTACCTTCTTTCTTATTCTTCGCGGTTGAAACCAGGGTAACAGACAAACCAAAGACGTCTTTGATATCTTCATCAGCTGTTTCCGGAAAAATTGTGTGTTCTTTAATGCCGATAGTTAGATTTCCGATATTATCCACTGCTTTTCTAGAAATTCCGCGGAAGTCCTTTGTGCGGGGCAGGGCAACATTTAAAAGTTTTTCCAGGAAAGCATACATTCTCTTACCGTGAAGTGTGACAACAACACCTATGGGATCTCCTTGGCGAATTTTAAAAGAAGAAATAGATTGTTTCGCGCCTCGCAATGCCGGTTTCTGTCCGGTAATTTTGGATAATCGATCTGCGATGACATTATTTTTATTCTTATCTTTTTTAAGAGCAGTACCGGTGCCAACGTTCAGAATAACTTTTACTATTTTGGGTACAGCCATGGCGTTTTTATAATGAAATACATCTTTCATCTTTTCCAGCGCCTTATTTTCTTTTTCTTTTACAGTTAAATGTTTGTGCATGTATTAAATCTCTTGATTACTTTTCCTGGCAATTCTAACCTTTTTGCCTCCTATAATTTTTGAGCCAATACGGGACGGTTTGTTGGTCTTCGGGTCTAAAATCGCCACATTAGAAACATCAAGTGGCATGGCTATATTCAGTATAGAACCCTTCTCTCCAGACTTTCTGGGGCGCTGGTGTTTCTTCATCATATTTATACCCTCAACAATCACTTTATTATCGCTCGCTAAAACACGGATAATTTTTCCTTTTTTACCCTTATCTTTCCCAGTTATAATTACAATATTGTCGCCTTTTTTTAATTTTGCCATAATTTGTTATGAGTGAAACGAATTTCAAATTTGAGTATCCCGCCCCACTTTTAATAATTAATTTGATACTAGCTTAAAGTTCATTGCTTGTGAAATTTTAATTGATTTATAAATGATAATGTTAAAAGTGGAGCGGGATCTCTGTAAATTATATTCATTTCATTCATTAATTTACAGGACTTCTGGTGCAAGAGAAACAATCTTCTGGAAACCTTTCTCCGCAAGCTCCCTTGGAATTGGTCCGAAAATACGTCCAGCCAGGGGATCGTTTTTCCCTTTTTCCAAAAGCACTACAGCGTTGTCGTCAAAACGAATGTAAGATCCGTCTTTTCTTCTGTAGGCATTCCGAGTGCGTACAACAACTGCCTGATGCACGTCCTTTTTCTTTACACCTTTGCGGGGACTTGCGACTTTCACCGAAACAATAACGAGCTCGCCCAATGTCGCGTATCTTTTATGCGCACTGCCTAAAATCTTGAACACTTTGCCTACAGTGCCCCCGGCATTGTCCGTTATTTTAACCAAAGTTTCTGGCTGTATCATGACTGATTTTTAAGGAATGAAATGACTATAAAAATCGTCATCCCGCTCCACTTTTAATAATTAATTTGATACTAACTTAAAGTTTGTTGTTTGTAAAATTTTTATTTTCTAATAAATACTAATGTTAAAAGTGGGGCTGGGATGCTCGTAGTTCATACTCATTTTATTCGTTGAACTACGGCAAACTTCTTATCTTTTGAAATTGGCCTAGTGGAAATTATCTCCACTTTATTGCCTATTTTGTATTCATTATTTTCGTCGTGTGCTTTATATTTTTTGCTAACTTTATAAAACTTGCCGTATTTAGGATGTTCAATAAAATGCGAAACAGAAACAACAACAGTCTTGTTCATCTTATCAGAAACAACAATGCCTAAAAGGGTTTTTTTTGCTTTTTTATTTTCTATTTCTTTGTTTATTTTTGCAGTCATAAAAGTTATTTTATCGATTCATTTCCGTTAAAACTCTGGCTACTTGTTTTCTTAGGGTGGCTGATTCTTTTACATTTTTTGATTTTGAACCCTCGGCTTTAAAGTGCAAGACTCTTAAATCTTCTCTTAAAGAGGCAAGTTTTTTCACAAGTTCGTCTTTTTTCATTCCTTTAAAATTTTCTTTTGTATTTTTTGTCTTTGCCATTCCAGTAATAAAATTTTAATTAATAATGTTTATTTATTATATCCCGTTTGTTGAATTTATTACGGGACAAGAAAAATTATTGTCTGTTAACTCTGGAAATTACTCTTGTTTTAAGCGGTAGTTTGGTACCGGCCTTTCGAAGTGATTCGCGGGCTATGCTCTCATCCACTCCATCTACTTCGAAAATAACGCGGCCAGGCAGAACATCAAAACAGTAACCCTGCGGGTCTCCCTTACCTTTTCCCATGCCCACTTCGGCCGGTTTAGCTGTATAGGGCCTGTCGGGGAAGATACGAATCCAGTATTTTCCAGCTTTGGTCAATTCTCGAGAAAGCGCTTTTCTGGCAGATTCTATTTGGTTAGACTTTACGCGTGCTTGAGTTTCCGCTTTTAAACCATAAGAGCCGAAGGCTATCTTGGTACCACGAGTATCTGGCGTCATCTTCTTCGGATTCGTACGCTCAGTCTGCCATTTTCTAAATTTTACTTTTTTCGGTAATAACATATAACTGATTTATAAGGAGTATAACGACTATATAAATCGTCGTCCCGCCTCACTTTTAATACTTAATTTTATACTAACTTAAAGTTCATTGCTTGTAAAATTTTAATAATTTAATAAATGTTAATGTTAAAAGTGGGGCGGGGTTCTTAAAAAACATAGGCGCTACGCTTCTTGTTTTTTAGTAAAAACTTTACCGCGGTAAATCCAAACTTTTATGCCGATAACACCATAAGAAAGTGTCGCTCGCTCGCGTTTAAAATCAATATCCGCGCGGAAAGTCTGAAGCGGTATACTACCTCGCTTAAGCTCCTCCGTTCGGGAAATTTCAGCGCCCCCCAATCTTCCTCCGACTACTACTTTGGCACCTTCTACCCCGCGAGTTGCCATAACTTTTTCAAGAATTTGTTTGACTACTCGGCGGTATGGCAATCTTTTTTCTAATCCTTCGGCAATCATATAAGCTACAATGGCGGCATCGGCTTCCGGATTGGATACTTCAATAATTTCAAGCTTGAAATCTTCCGGTTTGGGCAGTTTTAACCTTCCCATTTCTTTTAAGATGTCAACCTTCAACTTTATTGCTCCTTCGCCATTACGTCCTATCAAAAGACCAGGTCGGGAAGTTTTAATTATGAAACGAGTCATTTTTTGACTTCTTTCTATTTCAATTGAAGAGATATACATACCGCGTAATTTTTTTTCCAGATATTTGCGTATTAAAACATCACCCTTTAAATAATCGCGGTATTTTTTAGGATCAGCAAACCAGCGAGATTTCCAATCTCGGAGCATTATCAATCTATGTGCATATGGGTGGACTATTTTTGACATATTATTTTTGGTTAAGGACAGTCCTTGGGGAAACTTTCTTAAGGACTGTCCTTTTATTAGTTTTCTTAACCTTCTCAATTTTTTCTGCCAAAATCAAGGTGATGCGGCTGGTACGTTTATTTATTCTGTGTCCCGTACCCATCGCCGCCGGCATCATTCTTTTCATAGTAATACCTTTATCAACTCGCAATTCTTTTACCATCAAATTTTCTTTTTCTATTCCCAATTGCTTGGCATTTGCTACTGCTGAAAATAAAAGTTTCTTGATCGGGAAACTGGCGCGCTTCGCTAGAAAATCCAGCTCCGCAATGCTTTCATTCACACTCTTCCCTTTCATTAATCCCGCTACTAGGCGAACCTTTCTCGGGGATTGTCTGTAATTTTTTAAAAATGCTTTCATTTTGTTTTAATTATTTAGCGGGAGTAGTGGTTTGGGCGTCAGTCGCAATAGCTGTGGCAGACTTGGCTTGCAAGATTTCTGCTTCCTTTTTTTTCTGTTCAAGCTCTTTCTGCATTTTCCCCCCGTGTTTAATAAATTTTTTCGTTGGAGAGAACTCGCCCAATCTGTGGCCAACCATATCTTCGGTGATAAGCACTTCCACATGATTTTTGCCATTGTAAACACCGAAGGTAAAACCAAGCATCTCGGGAGCTATTTGGCAGGCCCTGTTCCAGGTCTTTATCATTGGGGCTTGCAATGGGTTTTTACCGGCAATTTTTTTTAAAAGCCTTTCATCTACATACATCCCCTTTTTAATTGATCTGGTCATGGTTGATTTTTAACGAACGTAGTGAGTACAAAAATCACCACCTCGCCAACGGCGGGGTTATGAAAATATAGTCGCTTTCGCTCCTTATTTTACATTAAAAAAGCTCCTAACGAGCTTGTTTTTATACTAGCAAATATGGCCGGAATGTCAAATTAAAGTAGGAATGCCCGCTTCCTCCACTGGTATGTGAAGGGGCGGGCATTGTTTTCTCTCTAGCTTGCCATCATGGAGATGGCTGACTTCAACCCCGATGATGTTTCGAGGGCCCCTGCGATACACTGCCCTATGGCTAGAACATAAGACAGTGGCATCCGGTAACCGTGGGCTCGTCCCGGATGACCCCATTAGAGAGAATGGGGACTCCACGCGACGGCATAACTCATGGCCGTCACGCGCAACTTACCCTCTGGGGATGAAAAGGACCATTACGTTATTTCTCTAACATCTTAGCACAAAACGACACAAAAGTCAAGCAAAAAAGCCTAAAAATAGCTTAATTTTTAAGGCTAAAATTGATTATTTACTGGATGGTCTTAGATTTGCCTGTTTTTCGTCGAGAGACAATGAAGAGATTAGAATACTTCTTAGGAGTGCGAGTTTTGCGTCCGCCGGTAACTTTACCCCACATTGTTTTGGGACGCTTGGTTCCTCGGCCTTGTCTGCCCTCGCCTCCTCCGTATGGATGATCTACCGGGTTCATGGCAGTACCGCGAACTGTCGGGCGGATACCTTTCCAGCGAGAGCGTCCAGCTTTTCCATAATTCTCCAAATGATGCTCTTCATTTGAAACTACTCCAATCGAGGCCCAGCAATTTTCATTTATTTTTCTGACTTCAGTTGAGGGCATTTTCAAATTTGTGTATCCATCGGCATTGGCAACAACTTGAGCAAAAATTCCAGCCGAACGGCCGATCTTCGCGCCACCTTTCGGTTTGATTTCGACATTATAAACAAAAGTTCCAACGGGTATATTTCGTAGTGGCAATCTATTCCCAGGATTTAGTTCCGCTTTTTCGGAAACAATAAAAGAGTCGCCGACTTTTACAGATTTTGGCAACACCACATATCTTCTGTCTCCATCTTTATAGAAAGCAAGCCCGATAAATGCGCTTCGATTCGGATCGTATTCAATACTTTTGATTTTAGCTGGAATATCTTTCTTATCATATAAGAAATCTATGTCGCGGAAAAGACGCTTGTGTCCACTACCCTTGTGTCTAGTGGTAATGCGTCCGGCGTTGTTGCGCCCTACTGAACGACGAAAACCGAAAGTAAGAGATTTAGTAGGTTCTGTTTTAGTCAGAACTCCCCCGTAAGTCACATTGGTCATCTGTCGTCTAGATTTACTTGTAGGATTGTATGATTTCATATTAAATAAATTCTATCTTGTCGCCTTTTTTAAAATATACAAACGCCTTTTTGCCCCCGCCTCTTACTCCTTTTTTCCCGCGGGAAAAAGTTTTCTTATGTGGTACCGGCAAGACATTTACCTTCACTGGCTTTATTTTATAAAAAGCGAAAACCGCTTTGCTGATTTCTGTTTTATTGGCAGATGGTGAGACATCAAAGGTATAGACGTTCTGCTCGGCATTGTTGGATGCTTTTTCGGTAATTCTTGGATTTTTAAGTATATTGGTAATCATAAATTTATCCTCGCGCTTCTAAAAATTTAACACTCTCTTTGGGGTTTTCTATCAAAAGATATTGGTAATTTAATACATCTAATGGATTTAAATTCTTTAAAAAAGCCAATCGTAGCGAGGAAATATTTCGGAAACTTTTCTCTGTTTTTTCACTGCGGTCAAATAGCGCCGTAAGCATTTTCTTTTTCTTGGAAGTAGCTATTGTTTTCCAGCCTGAAGCTTTCGCTAAATTCTGCACTACTTTGAGCGCATCTTTCGTTTTCATTTCGGGCATAAGAAGCGAATCAACAAAAATTATTTCTCCGTCTTTCATTTTTTGGGACAAAACAGAGAAGAGCGCCTGCGCGCGCATCTTTTTTGAAATTTTTCTCTTATAATTTTTATCAGAAAGCGGGCCATGGGTAACACCTCCGCCAATCCAGATAGGACTGCGAGAAGAACCGTGGCGCGCCCGTCCTGTTCCTTTTTGTTTCCAGGGTTTCTTGCCTCCACCACGCACTTCTCCACGATCTTTCGTATCGGCTGTGCCGGCGCGTTTATTACTACGCATTCCTTCTACCACTTGGTGCACTAGATCAGCCCGCCACTTGGCGAAAAAAACTTTTGCCGGAAGTTTAATGTTTCCTACTTCTGCGCCTTTTTGATTATATATTTTTGCTTGCATTTTTGCCTCCATCCCGTTAGAAATAGATCGCGATCCAGTATCGTTAGAATTTTCTTTATTTTTTTGTGTTACGTCTTTTTTCATATTTTGTTCACATCAATTATCGTGATCGCGATTTCTAATGGAATCCATGTAAAATTATCTACTAACTATTTCAACTAGGCTTCCGCGCTTGCCGGCTATCGCTCCTTTAACCAGCATTAATTTATTCTCCTTATCTATAAAAATTACTTTCAGGTTTTTCTGGGTAATTCTATCGGAGCCCATTCTGCCTGCCATTCTCATTCCTTTCGGCACATGGGTGCGAAGTCCGCCGCCGATAGAGCCTGGCTCTCTTTCAGAGTGTTTTTGTCCGTGAGTGCGAGGGCCGCCGGCAAATCCATGGCGTTTTACAACGCCCTGAAAACCTTTGCCTTTCGAAATACTTGAAACTTGAAGCTTGTCTCCTACGGCAAATGTAGATACGTCTATAACATCACCTTCCTTAACGGTACTGGTATCTGTCGGCTTTAATCTAAATTCTTTCAAAGTCTTATATGATCCGCCTTTCATTTGTCCCAATTGCGCTTTGTGTAATCTTTGTTTTTTCTGCACGCCAAAACCAATTTGAACGGCATTATATCCGTCCTTGGATTTTTCGAAGATACGAGTCACGGTGGCGGGTGGAACAGAAACAATTGTCACGGGAATAACTATTCCATCTTCGGAAAAATACTCGCTCATATTCTCTTTTGTTCCCAAAATGAATTTCATAATTTTTAAGGACTGTCCTTAAGAGAGTTTCTCCAAGGACAGTCCTTGCGAACTAAAGCATCTTTACGTCAATCTCAACTCCGGAAGGGAGCGATAAGTTGGTGAGAGACTCTATGGTTTTAGCTCCGGGATTAATAATATCAATCAATCTTTTGTGGACCCTGATTTCAAATTGTTCTCGTGTGTTTTTGTAAATAAAAGCCGCTCGATTAACTGTATATTTTTTTATTTCTGTGGGTAGCGGCACCGGTCCAACGATAATCGCATCATACCGCAGTGCCGTATCAATAATTTGTTTGACAGAAGCATCTAAGATCTTGCTCTCATAAGCGCGAACTCGAATGCGAAGCACTACCCGCCCCTCACTTGTTTGAGAAAGTTTTTTACTTTTTTTGGGAGCAGTTACTGTTTTCTTAACCACTACTTCTTTTTTGGGAGCTTTTCCCGCTTTTTTCGGGACCCCGCTTACGGCGGTAACGAGTTTCTTTGTTTTTATTTCTTTAGTTGGCATTTGAATTAGGTTCTAGTTTCCAGGTTTCAGTTTTTAATGAATTTCACTAGTCCCTATCAGCTAGACACTAGTACCTCCCGAAGATTATTACTTAATAATCTTCGTCACCACTCCGGCACCTACCGTCTTACCGCCTTCACGGACGGCGAATCTCTGTTGCTCTTCAAGAGCGACCGGGGTAACCAATTGAACTGTAATTTTAACCGTGTCTCCAGGCATAACCATTTCTGTACCTTCGGCAAGCGTAACATCACCAGTCACATCCGTTGTACGGATATAAAACTGTGGTTTATAGCCCTTAAAGAATGGGGTGTGGCGACCGCCTTCCTCTTTTTTCAAAATATAAATTTCAGCAGTAAAGTTATCATGCGGGGTAACTGTACCCGGCTTAGCGAGCACTTGTCCGCGAGTAATATCTTCTTTCTTCAAACCTCGAAGAAGAACACCGGCATTGTCGCCAGCCATACCCTCCTGAAGATTCTTGTTAAACATTTCGATACCAGTTACTGTAGTCTTCTGAGTTGGTTTAATTCCGACAATTTCCACATCTTCACCGACCTTAACTACTCCTCTTTCTATTTTGCCAGTGACTACTGTGCCACGACCCTCAATTGAGAAAATATCTTCAACCGGCATAAGAAATGCCTTCGCTGTATCGCGAACTGGTATTGGAATATATGTATCAAGAGCATTTACAAGTTCTAGAACTTTTTTTGCCCATTCATCGTCTAATGACTTGGACTCAAGGGCTTTTAGAGCAGAACCACGAATAATCGGGGCGCCGGCGCCGTCAAAACCTTGCTTGGTAAGAAGTTCGCGTATTTCTTCTTCCACAAGATCAATCATTTCTTTATCGTCAACCATATCGCACTTGTTTAAGAATACAATCATCTTCGGCACTCCGACCTGCTTGGCAAGCAAGACGTGTTCACGAGTTTGAGGCATCGCGCCATCTGTGGCAGCAACTACAAGAATAGCCCCGTCCATCTGGGCGGCGCCAGTGATCATGTTTTTGATGTAGTCGGCGTGTCCCGGAGCATCAATATGCGCATAGTGACGAGCGTCCGTAGAGTATTCGTTGTGCGAAATGTTAATGGTAATTCCTCTAGCTTTTTCTTCGGGAGCGTTGTCGATTTGATCAACACCACGAAGTCTAACCTGCTTTCCCGCCATGTTTAACACATGAAGGATTGCCGCTGTTAAAGTGGTCTTGCCATGGTCAACGTGACCGATAGTACCCACATTTATGTGCGGCCTGTCTCTCTTAAATTCTTCTGCCATAATTTTTGGGCTAATAGTTAAGACTTAGCATACGAGAACCAGTTGCTAAGGCTTAATTACTAACGATGATTAACGCTATTAATAAAAAACCAATATAAAAGACCCGAAAGGGCCATCAAAGATATATTAGCAGATTAAAAATGATTGTCAACGAGACCATTTTTTAATTTATGTGTATTCCCATGACTTATTAGCCCTAGATAAGATTGTAAAACTTGAGCATTGTTATAGTTTCCTTTTAACTTTTTTATCATTCTTCTTTTTGTACTAGTTCTTAAAACCCTATGATGTGGAAAATGTACCCAACCTAGAAAATCTACACCTGAGGCGATTGTTTTGAGAAAAACTTTGCTTGGATGAAGTTGTAAATTTAATTCTTCTTCTAAAAAATTAGAGATTTTAGGAAGCAATTCTTTGAGATAATTTGTGTCGTCGCTTAATATCACAAAATCGTCTGCGTATCTAATGTAGTATTTCACTTTTAATTTTCTTTTCATAAACTGGTCAAATTCATTCATGAAAATATTTACTAGAAGCTGGGAGGTTAAATTACCTAATGGTAAACCAACTTCCGTAAAGTTAGGTTTGGAAGAGAAACTATCTATCACTTCTCCAAGTAGCCAGAGTATATCATTGTCAAAGACTCCCTTTGACAATATTGTTTTTAGTATTTTATGATCAATATTTGCAAAGAATTTTTTTATATCGCATTTTAGAACCCAAGCCGTTCTCGTATGATTTTTTGATACTTGGTAGGCGAACTTTCTAAACCTGTCTATCGCTTTATGTGTTCCTTTATTTACTCTGCACGAATACGAATCATAGATAAATTTATTGTCAAAATACTCATATAATTCTTGGTATATCAAATGGTGCAGTAATCTATCTCTGATTGTTGCTTTGTGTATTTGCCTTGGCTTCGGGTCAGATATGTTGAAAGCAGTATAATGTCCATGCTTATAAGTCTTGTTTTTTAAATCATAAAAAAGATCAAGTACGTTATCCATTAGCTTGGCTTGAAATAAATTAACATCAATCCTCCCTTTCTTATCACACAAAAATTCCTGCCAAGCTTTGAGTAGTTTTTCTATTGTTATGATATTATCGTATGTATGAATAAATCGTTTCATATCGTCGGGACCCCCCCACAGCGCCATCGGCGCTTATAAAAGCAAAAACCGCTTACTTTATTTGGTTTAAAATATATAATGATTTTCCAAAGGCGCATCGCTACACTCTAGGTGGAAAGATTGAAGATTATTTCCTTGGTCTTTTAGAAAATATTTTTATTTCAATTTATCTTCCTCCAGAGACTAAAATTCCTCGTCTCATTATAGCAATATCTAAACTCGATGGTATAAAATTTTTCCTACAGATAGCTTGGGAAAATAAATGTATATCGAACGAAAAATATTCTACGCTCTCAGAGCATTTACAGGAAATTGGTAGAATGTTGGGCGGATGGAAAAAAGGTTTAGAAAAAAAACTCCCCCGAACTAAATCGGAGGAGAAACATTCTAGTTTCGGAGAGAAGACTCGATGCTCGTTGTCGCCGTTCCAAACGTCATCGTTCCGGAACTTGTTCAAGTTAGCGTTGAGCTTGCCCCTATCGTTCACATTGACGTTAGCAACGAAGAATTGTAGGGTGAGCCATCTGTTTCACTGCCGATTCAATATCATCAATCCTTGGTGTATCATATATGATATGTTAAGGAATCGTGCTGTATTTTATTTTGGGCATTAGAAACCCACCAGGTCACCCCACCAACTTTTATGTTTTTTT
>Ga0155762_103_pt1 | contig 12725 bp, 5 predicted proteins | sample RifCSPlowO2_01_FD_107416 | JGI IMG/M metagenome (GOLD analysis project Ga0155762, IMG submission 107416) | Candidatus Nomurabacteria bacterium RIFCSPLOWO2_01_FULL_39_17
TCGGAGGGCTTTGGCAAGGTCTTTTAATTCTTCGCTCTTTAAGAGATGGAGCACTAAAACTCCGGCCGAAATGCCGATTATGCCAGAAATGAATCCCTGCAAAAATATCCCCCAGAAGGTACTGGTGCCGAAAATTGGCGAAAAAACATTCAAACCAAGATAGGCTACAAATCCTATAAAGAATGAAGCTCCTAAACTCTGAAAAAATGTTTTAGAAATAAAGACTTCTCCTGTCATAAAATCTCTTTTAATAAAGAACCAGTGTAAAATAAAATTCAAAATAGTGCCCACAGAATAGGCAAATGGAAGCATTAGCACTTCTGTGCCGGGAATATCGGTCACTTTAAGCATTGATTCTATAAAATAACGGAAGAATATTATGTTGCGAAATGCATAAGTAAAAAGAAAAGACAAAGCTACAATTAATACAGAACAAAGTAGATTTACTATGAGCGGACGCTTGGTGTCCCCCCGTGCATAATAGGCGCGAGATAAAAGAGCTACCATGCCCTGTGCCATAACTGAAATGGAAAAGATGGCCAGAGACGCCGCTACAAGACGAGTATTGTCCCAAGAGAAGTTTCCTGAGCCAAGGATTACGCGCACTATCTGCGCTCGCAGAACGATAAAAAGAAAAGTTGCCGGAAGCGACCAGAATATTATTTGCCTAGCGGCAGATTTTAAATGGTTTTTAAAATCATCAATTTTGCCTTTTGAAAAAGATTTAGCCAGAGAAGGAAATGCGGCTACCGCATAAGACACTCCGATAATATTGAGTGGCACCGACTGCAGATTAAGAGAGAGATTAAAAATTGAAATAGAACCAGCTTTTAAAAATGAGGCTAGGGCAATAATAGAGATAAGAGCTATGTTGTTAAAAGCCAATCCTAAAGTCCTCGGAAATGAAGTTAGAATAGCGTGTTTTATATCAGGAAAATTAATTGAAGAAGAAAACTTCGGCGTAAATCCGTATCTATTTGACGCAAGTATTTGAATAAGAAAATGAGCCAGAGCTCCCAAGGCAACGCCATAAGCTAAACCATAAATATCAAAAATAGGATAAAGAAATACGACACCAATAATAATACCCAAATTATAAAAAATCGGGCTCAGAGAATAAATAAAAAACTTACGGAAGAGCTGGGTAATAGTGCCAAAAAGGTTAGAAAGCCCCATTAGAATGGGCGAAAGCAACATTATGCGTGAAAGCATAATCACTTTCTCTTGATAGACCGGGGCAAACCCCGGAGCGATAAAGGAAACTAAAATCGGCATAAGAACAAATGCAAAAGCCGAAATAACAACCAATGCAATAAAGAAAACTGTGAAAATATCATTGAAGAACTTGCGGGCTTCGTCCGTTACTCTATCGCCATGCATTCTGGCTACAATAGATGGAATAATAACAGTGACCGAGGCAAGAGAAGCTATAGATATAAAAATAAGATCCGGTATCCTAAAGGCCGCATAATAAGTATCAAGAATAGTTGAAGGGCCGATGAAATGCGCAATTGAACGATCTCGGAATAAACCAAGGATTTGGGACAAAAAAGCAAAAGAGCCTAAAAGAAGCGCGGCTTGGTTTAAGTTGTCGTATCCTTTTCCAAAAATTCTGAATATTCTTTCCATCCCGACGAAATCAATTACCTGATAAACTGCTTACATAATAACATATGCATCGTGAATTTCGTACGAGATTAATCCATTTATTTAATTATTTTTTAATTCCCGGACGCTGAAGTATTGGCGTTGGTATTTGAAGAAGATATGCCTTTCAGCGAATTGACGTATTGAATTAAATCTTTATTGGTAGGAGCCAAAGCTAGCGCTTTTTCGGCGTACGACAAAGCGCTGGAATTATTTCCTTCACTTTTGGCGATTTGAGAAAGAACAATGAAAGCGTCAATGTAATCGGCTTTTAAAGAAAGCGCGGCATTGGCGTAATCTTTGGCTTCCTCAATTTTATTATTGGTAAAAGCTGTGCGGGAAAGCGCTAGCTGAATACCCGGGTTGAGCGGATTCAACAATGAAGCTTGCTTATACGCTTCAATAGCTTTATCGTAAGACCCCTCCACGCCCAATGCAGCCAGCAAGTTAAATATCGAACCTGACATCGTGAAGTTCTGATAGTTTTCTTTGTTAAAGCTAACAGCCGAGTTTGCTCCGCCCAAAGCTTGGTCAAGATTCCTTTGCAAGCTGGCTTTTTCTTCGTCGGTCAGAGCTGAATCCTTAGAAATCAGAGAATTAAGCTTTAAAAGATATACCTGGGAATAACTTCTCAAATATAAATCATTTTGATAAAGCAAATTAGCCTTACCAATGCTGCTCTCGGCAATATCTATCGTTTCGGCATTTAAGGCTTGTGAGAAAAAAGAAACAGAGGCTAGACGTTCTACATACTTAAAACCGGCAACAAAGGAAATAACCATGACAAAAATCAATAACAATAGTGAGAAGAAACTTTTCTTCGGATTGCTGGAAAATGTTATTGTTATTTCTCCGCCCGGAATACCGGAACTAAACAAGCTCACAAAAATTCCAATACAGGCAAAAGCTAAAGAGAATAAAACCATACCGGTCGGATAAAAGAAAGCCGCAACCAGCAGATAAAGAGACATGAGGAAAAACATCGGTATGGTCTTGTCGCCGCTATTCTTAAAAACTGAAAATAAAGAAGTCGCGCCGGTAAACAAATAAATAAACAAAAATATCAGCAAAGACAAAATGCCGAGCGCTCCGGTGGTCGAAACCAGCGTGGGCAATAATCCGGAGCCGAAATCAAAACGGGTGTCCCAAAACGGGGTATTGTTAATTCCTATCGGCTTATACATTGACCAAATATCCCCGAACCTGTTAGGACCAATTCCTAAAATCGGATTTTTCACAAGGGCCGTTTTGGCGACGGATACTGTGGCGGTAAAAGACGGGCTTACTTCGATATTGGACAATGCCAAGCGATTCGGTATGTATCCCCCGATTAATTGACCGGACATGAAAAACAACAGCGGAATAAGGATAAAAATAAAAGATATGATCGGGAATTTTATATTTACCCCGGATTCTTTGTTTTCATGGAAAGATAAGGAAACCTTGTAAATAAAAATAATCAAAGAGAAACCGCCCAAGAGAGCCCAGGCCAAGGGAGAATTGATGGCGGCAAGCAAGAAAACTGAAAGAAGCATCAATATGCCGAGAATTAATTTTTTCAATTTAGAAATGGAAAAAAATTCCATTATAAAAAGAGAAATGATACAAAAAAATCCGGTAAATATCCCAAATGCATTCCAGGAACCCAGAATATTGTCGGTCTTGGCGCCCAAGACACCCAGAGACAAAACTTCAGGAAAAAATAAATGCAAAGCCTGAAAAACCAAAACAAGAGCGGAAGACGCGATTAATCCGAATAAAACAGTTTCCACTTTTTTGCCATTTTTAATAAGCATTGACGAAGCCAGCATCAGGATGAAAAAAGCAAACACAGACCAGAAAGAACCAATGTCAAACATGGTGCCAAAGAAAGAAACTTGCCTGGCGGAAGAGAAGAATGCCGAGAGAAAAAACACCGTCACCAAGCCGGCGCCGGAAAGCAATAGCCAGGACTTGGGTAGAGTTATTCTGCCGTCGGAGAACCGCGACATGGTCCAAAAGATAATCGAAACCACCAAGCCCACGACCAGCAGCAGGCCCTTGGATGTTTCTACGGAAATTCTGGTAAAGGGCAAAAAGAAAATCGGCAACAATACTATTACTAAAAACAACGACACAAAAGATAGCCTATCTAAAAGATTTGATAACATATTTTTATTTTTTAAAATATTTATAATTTATAATAAAAGTGAAATACACTTACACTTGTATTGTACACAATAAGACTTATCAATGCAACTAAACAACGATGTTTATAAGTCTATTTTTGACGTAAATGGTTTTTTGAACGCTCCGGCCCGCCATAAATCCTAAAATAGCCTTATGTGCAAGAGCTTTTCTTGTTACTTCTTTTTCTCCATCATCGGCTGGTATTATTATTTCGGCCTTAACTTTACCGTTGACCTGCACCGCAATTTTTATTTCTTCGTCCTTAATCAAGCCTTCATGCCATTTGGGCCAATCAGAAAGATGGATAGTATTTTTCTCCCCCAGCATAGTCCACAATTCTTCTGTCGCATGTGGCGCGAACGGAGCAAGAATTTGCAAAAACATTTTAAAATCTTTAACTGAAACAGTTTTTGTTTTCTCCATCTCTGTCGCCAAAATCATCATTGCAGAAATGGCAGTATTGAAGTGCATATCTTCTATGTCTTCTGAAACTTTTTTTATTGTTTTGTGAAGAAGTTTAGTTAGTGAACCTGTATACCTTTGCGAATGATTGACGTTGCGGAGCAAGAAATCCTGAGTAAGGGTATCAGGTGAAACTAACTTGTCAGCAACAGGAAAATTCTGTGCGCTTGACCCTTCCCCTTCGGGGTGGGACTTACGCGACACAGAATTTTCCTGTTGCTGCAAGTATGAAGCAATTCTCCAAACTTTTTCAATGAATCTGCGCGCGCCTATAATACTTTCTGTAGACCAGGCCACAGATTGATCAAATGGACCCATAAACATCTCATACAGACGAAGAGTATCGGCGCCGTAAATTTTTACCATTTCATCTGGATTAATCACATTGCCGAGAGATTTAGACATTTTTACTCCACCTTCGCCCAAAATCATTCCGTGCGAAGTGCGCTTTTTATACGGTTCGGGTGTCGGCACGAGCTTTAAATCAAAGAGAAATTTGTGCCAGAAACGGGAATATAAAAGATGTAAAGTGGTATGTTCATTGCCTCCGTTATACCAATCCACCCCGTTGGAAGTAGCCGTGCCACGGTCCGAAGGACTCGCGACAACGTCACGAGCGCGACTTCTAACGGGGTCAACTCCTAACCAATAACGCAAGTTTTTCATTGAAGCGAATTCTTTTGCGTTCTTCGGGTCAGTATAGCGAAGATAATACCAGCTTGAACCTGCCCAATTCGGCATGGTGTCTGTTTCCCTCTTTGCCTTGCCTTTACATAGTGGACACCGAGTGTCCACGAAACTTTTAATGTTTGCAAGAGGTGATTCACCATTTTCTGTCGGCTGGTAATTTTTAACTTTCGGGAGTTCCACCGGTAAATCTTTATCCGGCACCGGCACTACTCCACACTTTTCGCAATGCACCACCGGTATCGGTTCGCCCCAATATCTCTGCCTTGAAAATACCCAGTCGCGGAGCTTGAAGGTTATTTTTTCTTCCCCCTCCACGAATTTCACAATTTCCTTTTTTGCTTTTTCAGAATCTAAGCCATCAAATTGTCCCGAATTAACCAATGAATCTTTATGTTTCCCATTGAAACCAATATAAGCACTTTGAGAGAGAGCTAGTTCTAAAGCAAGTTTATTATTTCCAAACATTGTTGAAGCAAATATTTCTTTGATATCAACCCACTTAATTTCATGTTTTTCTTTTTCTCTGGGTAAAACAACTTCTGGTTCATCACTTAGAAGCTCTAGAACAACTGGGTGATCAATTCTAGAACGCCATTCATTTTTATGTTCAGCATAAAAATGCGATTCAATACTGATTGGTGAAACAAAAATAGCTCTAGTCTTATATCCTGTCTCTTCTAATACCTCTCGTTCTGCTGCTTTTTCTGGCAACTCTCCTTCATTAATACCACCAATAACACCACTTAACCAGTCATACTCTTTCCACTTTAACATTAACACTTTTTTTCCATCACGACTTTTTACAATACCGGTGATGGTATTTCTATGTACTACATCGTCTCTTTTATTTTCTATACCAAAAACTGGCTGAATAACTTGTTTAATCGGCAAATTATATTTCTTGGCAAATTCGAAATCCCGCTCATCATGCGCCGGCACGGCCATTATTGCCCCGGTGCCATAACTCGCAAGCACATAATCAGCTATCCAAATTGGAATTTTCTCTTTAGTTGCCGGATTAATAGCATAAGCACCGGTAAATACGCCGGTTTTATCTTTCTCGGCATTCATTCGGTCTAAATCTGATTTTTTCTTTGATTTTGTCACGTAATTAGTTACGTAATTTTTCTGACTTGGAGTAGTTATGAGGTTCACAAGTTTATGCTCCGGTGCAAGTACTAAGTACGTTGCGCCGTATATAGTATCTGGTCTGGTAGTAAAAACTTTTATTGAAATCGTTAGGTCTTGCCTAACGACAAAGTTAATCTCCGCCCCCTCGCTTTTCCCTATCCAATTTCTCTGCGCCAGTTTTATCTGTGGCAAATAATTCACTGTATCTAAATCTTTATCAAGTCTTTCAGCATACTTGGTAATCGCAAGCATCCATTGCTCTTTCTCTCTTTTTTCCACTTTAGCCCCGCATCGCTCACAACAGCCATTAACAACTTCCTCATTGGCAAGGCCGATTTTATCTTGCGGGCACCAATTTATCGCTATTTTAGCCTTATACGCCAAGTCTTTTTTAAGGAATTGTAGAAATATCCATTGCGTCCATTTATAGTATTTCGGGTCAGTGGTATTTATTTCTCGCGACCAATCAAAAGAAATTCCGAGAGATTTTATCTGTCGGCGAAAGGTATTACTATTTTCTTTAGTAACTACTTTTGGATCTTTGCCTGTTTTTATCGCATAATTCTCGGTAGGAAGCCCAAAGGCATCCCAGCCGATAGGATAGAGCACATTGAAACCTTGCATTCTTTTATACCGCGAAATAATATCCATCCCGATATACGGCCGCGGATGTCCGACATGTAATCCATCGCCGGATGGATATGGAAATTCGATTAAAGAATAAAATTTTTTATTCTTTAATCGCCCCGTAGCGAGCTTTGCTCTGGTACTGGGGCTTTTAGCATTATAGACACCTTTCTTTTCCCACTCTTTCTGCCATTTGTTTTCAATTTTTTTGTGGTTGTAATTTTTCATTATAAGCTTCTTTTACTGCTTTTTATATGGAGGATAAATATCTTTATCTATTGTTCGTTCAAAGCAAGTTTGTCCAGCTTGGTGATCCCATGACTCGTTAATTCCTCCGGGTACGGAATATGGATAAGATGTCATAGATACGTCTTTTTCATAAGCGATTCTTGACGTTGGAATTATTCCCCCTCCTCCGTATTCGCGCCAGCCCTTCGGTATCGGTAAATCAAACGTAGCGCAAAGTTCAAATGTAAGCGGGCTTTTGACTGTGTATTCGTATTTTTCACCCTTTTCAAACATTGGGGGCACGGGCAGAGAATAACCAGTAATAGGATTGGAAAGATCAGTTAAAGCTTTCGGCAATTTTTCTTTCTGTTGCCAATAATTGATAATTTGATATTGCATATTTTGCAGGTCGCCGACTCTTCTGTCGTCTAAGCGAAACATTCTTTGCTTGGCGGGGCTTCCCATCACGGAGAAGCTAAACCATATTGCCAAAATCACGAGTATTGAGGCTTTGATTGTCCCCCACCGCCCCACGGAAAACCCGAACACTCTATTGCGACCCTGGAGCATAAAAACGTAGTTAATTCCGACAAACAGGGCTACGAGAAGCGCGACGGTTGCTTTCAAAATAAATCGAGTCGTGATTTCTCCGGAAATAAAATATTTTACGAGGGTAACAAGGTCAATAACTATGACCAAAGACGAAAGAAATAAAATAATATATACCAGCCATTTTTTTATAACTTCTTCTATGCGTCCCAATCCGCGGCTGATGAATTTATTCCAAAAATAAGAAATAACAATAAAAACTGGAAAAAATATGATAAGAGTGGCAAGCGCCATACGAATACCTTCATACTCATAGGTTGAATATCCATATTGATAGCTTGAATTCAAAACGTCAGGGAAACGTTTGTTGAGCGTTTCAAAAACAAGATTAAGAAACGAGACGACTGAAGTTATTAATGATATTAAAATGCCTAGACACAAGAAAAAGAACCCGGCGTTCAATTTAGATTGAACTATATTTGTTTGTATTTCCATATGAAGATATTATATCATGTCTGGATTAGATAATAAAAGTTACTGTCAAGGGGCATCCTTGACAGGATTCTGTGATATAATTTAAAGGATGAAAAATAGAGATTATAAAAATTTTGCCCCCGGAACAATATTCCATATTTATAACAGGGGTAATAATCGTGAGAAAATTTTTTATAACCAAGAAGATTACAGGGCTTTTTTGTTTAGGATAGGACTAGCATTGGGAATAGAACCTGAAGTTCTTCAAAAAGAAAATTTATTATCGATACCACATTCAAGAATCAGGATAAACGCAAATAAAAATCTCTTCAAGTTACACGCCTTTTGTCTGATGCCGAATCATTTTCATTTGTTAGTTGAACAAACGGACAAAATTCCAATTTCAAAATTAATTTCTCAAATATGCACCAGTTATGCCATGTATGTCAACAAAAAATATAAAAGAGTGGGACATGTTTTTCAGGATCAATTCAAATCTATATTAATAGAAAATAATTCCCAATTAATGTGGGTATCATCTTACATACACATGAACTCGGTAAAAGACGGACTGGCAAAACATCCGAACGAGTATAAATGGAGTAGTTATGATAGCTATACGAGTAAGAAAAATCTTCCAATAGTATACACAAACTTATTAAAATCTGTTTTTGGCCCAAAAAATTTTGAAAAAGAAACCCTGGTCCTATGTGTCAAGGATGCCCTTTGACATTGTCTCTTGACATTGACAACTCCCCTCGCTTCGGTTGTGCCGGAAAAATTTTTCTTCCGCATTATATTAAAAACTCTATCACGTCCCCGTCCTTCACAATATAATCTTTGCCTTCGGTGCGTACCCAGCCGCGCTCTCGCGCTTTAGCGAAAGAACCTGCTTCAATCAATTTTTCATAAGCTACGACTTCTGCACGTATAAACTTATCCCGAAAATCGGTGTGAATGGACCTCCCAGCAAGAGGCGCCGTGGCGCCACGTATTGTAGTCCATGCCCGAGATTCGTCTTCACCGGTGGTAAAAAAAGTAATAAGATTTAATAAGTCATAGCTAGCCACAATAAGTTTATCTAAACCGGTGCCGAAAATCGGGTCAACCTCTATATATGGGCCGGGAAGTTTAGCTCTAAAATCCTCGCTTATATGCTTTTGCGAATGGTTGACGTTGCGCAGCAGGAAATCCTGAGCAAAAGCATCAGGCGAGGATTTATAAATCTCCGACGTATTTAACACGTATAAAGTTGGCTTGTTTATATTTGCCAACTTAAGTTCCATATTGATAACTTCAATATCAAAAATCGGATCCAATTTTCCGGCAACATGGACAATGCTGTCATCTTCAAATATTCTTACCACTTCAATAATGGCATCCACCTCGCGAATATGCGAGAGAAACTTATTACCGAGCCCTTCCCCCTCGCTTGCGCCTTTCACTAATCCGGCAATATCTACAAATTCAACCACCGCGGGAATGGTTTTATTGGATTTGGATATCTCCGATAATTTAGTCAAGCGTTCATCTGGCACCGGCACAATGCCTACCGACGGGTCAATTGTGCAAAACGGGTAATTCTCCGCCGGCACACCCTTTTTTGTCAGCGCATTAAATAAAGTGGACTTCCCCACATTTGGTAAACCAACAATTCCGATAGATAAAGACATAAAGAAAATATAACAGAAACAATGGCATTTTCAAACCCTGGTTTTTATAATACGGGCGCTGGTGTAGGTGTAGGTTCTTCGGCCGTAGGCTGATCAGCCTCTGGCTGAGGTACTGATTCTGATGGTGGCAACACCACACCAACATCCACTGTTCTCGCCACTTCAATCGCGGAATTTCCTGCCATATCGGATGCATTATATGTGATAGTATAAGTGCCCGCGATAGCAGTATCAATACTGCCGCTGATTATCAAGGCCGTTGTATCGTCCACATTATCCGTAACTATCGCTCCGGCTTCGGTATAAACATCTCCGACATTTAGATTTATTATTGCTTCGCCGTTTAATGTAATAACTGGGGGAACTGTATCAGCCGAAGGTTCTGAGCCCGCTTGCGGTGAGCTTGTTGAATCCGTTGAAGAACTGGATGATGGAATCCCCCCGGCCATGGCAATAAGGGTATCTAGCTGAAATTTATTAACACAAGTTTCTCCGGCGGTGTCGGAAACACAAAGTTCTTTGGTATGAATGCGATTGGCAAAGAAATCCTTTATGCCATTCCCCGCATCGGCCAGCCATATTGTAATTTTCGCAAAAAGATTAGAGAAAAAACTCGTTAAGAAAGATTCCGAAGCAGAACCGGCATCGGGAACGGTAATGCCGGCGATGGCATTCAAATTTAAATTCAAATCTTGTATTGACGTAGTGATAGAAGTCATTGCTCCATTAAGGTCGTATGGAGAAATTCCTTCTGCCATGAATGAGTCATTCCTATATCGCCAGGATAAATTCACAAACACGATAACCTTGCTCATATGAATGATTCTGCCATCCAATTCCAGACTAATAACCGGCGTATCCGGTATTCCTGTTTCTCCAGTTTCTATATCAAAGTTTCCAAGGGCGCTACCTATCACATTATCAGAAACTGTGGCGCGCATGGCGTATCCCGGCAAGATTTTTGAAATGGTCAAATAGTCTCCTTTATGTACCGGGCCATTTTCATCGCTGACTTTTACCGGCACGCGTCCAGCGAGAGCTATGGGAGCTTTCGTCCCGGCATCATATATTCCGGAACGAATGGCAGACCCACCCATAATAATTTGGTCTCCTTCAAGAACTATTGCCGGAGAAGAAGATACAATGCCGACTATTGCATTAGATGATTCGGCTTTTTTCAAAGAAAAACCGGCACCACTTGTGTTAGTCTCGGTCATATTCGTTGCAAGAATATCCCCGGCTTCCACATTTTCCGAGACGGGATAATTTTCCGCCAAGTCGGAGCAGTTAAGATTGCTTGCAGTTACACAACCGGAAAAAGTGCCAGTGTTGCCAGAAATATCACCACTTACAGCAAGTGAAGTACCGGTGGCGGCGCCGATATTAGGAGTGGTTAAGGCAGGTGAAGTGGCAAAAACCAAGAATCCTGTGCCAGTTTCGTCAGAGACGGAATCAATAAGGTATTGAGAAGTGCAACTTACCGTCAATAGACCGCCAGTGGTGGTACAGACATTCCTGGAAGCGGTTAAGCCAGAGAAAGTGATGTTGCCGGAAGATGTAATGCCGACAGCGGCGGCGATGGCGCCGGAACTGTTCACCTGGAACAAGTCAGTGTTACCAACGGTAAAAAGAGAAGCGGGTGTGGTATCGCCGATGCCGACGTTGCCGTTGCCTAAAATTCTCATTGCGGGCATATGTGTTGATTCCGTCGTTACTGTGCCGACCTGGAAATCAATTGCCCCGACTGTTGGTGAATCACCGTCCGAATCCCCGTGAATAGTTACAGCAGTAGCAGACTGAATCTTTAAGCCCTGTAGATTGTTAGCGGATATCGTTCTTGAACCAATTGTCCCGCCCTGGCTTCCGCCGGAGAGACCAATTAAGACAGCCGGGTTATATGCATCATTTGTTGAACCAGCAGCTACAACCTGTAGTCTTTGAGTCGGCCCCGTCGTCCCTATTCCAACATTGCCGCCAGATGGATTCAATGCAAGTGGTAAAGCATTATTAGTGTCTCCTGATTGCAATTGTACAAAACGACTACCAACAGTAGCGCTTGGATGTATAGAAAACCCAACCCCTACTGTGCCATCAGCCCCTTGGGCAGAACCGCCCACGAAACTAACTAATTCTGTTGTTGTATCATTAGCAAAAGTAGCATCAGCAACTTTTAATCTCTGGCTCGGACTCGTCGTCCCGATGCCGACGTTGCCGCCGAAATAACTCTGGGCCGTGCCAGCGGTATAAATAGAATAGTTTGTGCTACCTGCAGTCTGCGTATCAATATATAACCCGTAGTTGGTTGTAACCGTTCCGGCACTAACGACCAAGGAAGTGGCTTTTAATCCTATAGCCTCGCCGATTGTACCGGCAGCATCAATAAAAACGGAACCCCGGACACCTATTGCGTCATCAACGGTTCCGGTGCCGTTGACATGAACAAATCCCTCCAGACCCATAACATTTCCAGTTATAGAGCCAGTAGAATGGGTTGTTTTCATATAACCCATAAGGGCAGTCGCAGAACGAGTCGTGGCTGCAGTAAGGCGGTTTTCACCATAGATGGCGGTGCTGGTATTTGACCCGCCCGTTGACTGGGTTACGGCTTTTAATCCGAGCGGCGAGTGGCCAGAAGTTTGAGTAAGTGAATCAGGGTTTGCTGTTATGAGACCTATGACATCAAGCTTAGACTCTGGTGTCGTCGTCCCGATACCGACGTTGCCAGCGTTAACAATCAATCCATAGTTAGCAGTAGTAGCTCCTGAAGCATTAAGATAAAGGGCTACGTTAGTACCGGAAGTAGCATTCGTATGAGTGTTAGAAATTTGAGCGCCATAGGTAGTAATGGCAACAGTTCCATTTGCTCCAGCAGTTAAAATATTTAGAGCAGTTTGGCTAGCAGCCGCAGCAGTACCGGAAACTTGAAGGTCAAGTAATTTTCCAGTAGTTAAAGTAGAAGAAGAAATACTGTGAGCTGTTGTCGTCGTACCGGTAAATGTTTGACTAAACACTCCTGTTCCTGATGACATAGTTAAGTTCTGACCTCCTGATACTGTTAATGTTCCATTGGATGTC
>Ga0155762_111_pt1 | contig 11305 bp, 12 predicted proteins | sample RifCSPlowO2_01_FD_107416 | JGI IMG/M metagenome (GOLD analysis project Ga0155762, IMG submission 107416) | Candidatus Nomurabacteria bacterium RIFCSPLOWO2_01_FULL_39_17
ACTAGAATTACAGGTATTTAATTAAAACATTATGCAAAAAACATTTACTGTGTTATTTATTTTGTTTGTGTTGGTTTTGGGTGTTGTATTTTTCATGGATAAGGGAAAGCTTGAAGCTCCGGCTGTAAACGACAATACGGTTCTAAATATAGACGGTACAGTAAATTCAGAAATGCCAGTACCCACAGAAGATAATACTATTCCAGAAATGGTAGTAGATAGTACTGGGGTGAAAGAATTTACCGTAGAGGGTGTTAGTTTTTCTTTTAACCCCAAAACAATTACGGTTAATAAGGGCGATCAAGTTAGAATAATTTTCAAGAACACTACTGGTTTTCATGACTTTAAGATAGATGAATTCAGTGTTGCTACTAAACAAATGCAATCTCCCTATCAAGAAATTTTAGAATTTACCGCAGACAAAGCGGGCAGTTTCCAGTATTACTGTTCTGTCGGTTCACACAGGGCTGCGGGCATGTTTGGTACTTTAACCGTACAATAAATTCGTGAATTCAATAGAAAAAACCAAGTGGGAAGTGAAAAAAGAAGATAATGCCCGGCATAGAATTCTGTACGCTAGGCGGTTTATTAATGCTTTTCGCGGCATGTATATTTTTGGGAAAACCACTAAGCATTTATTTGTGCATTTATTTGCGGCGCTGCTTGTAGTATTTCTCGGTTTTTATTTCAGGATTTCTGGTATTGAATGGATGCTGATTGTTTTTGCCATTGGCTTGGTGCTAATTTCGGAAGCTTTTAATACCGCCATAGAGATAGACATAGACTTAACCTCGCCGGAATACCATCCATATGCTCGTGATACAAAGGATGTTTCAGCTTCCGCAGTGCTCCTTGCTGTATTTGTTGCCATTATCGTAGGATTGATTATATTTTTGCCGAAAATGTTTTATTAAAATTACTTTGTTATAATAAATAGATGACCAATATAAAAATATTTGTTTCTGTGATAGTTGTTTTAATAATAGGAACGATCGGAACTATTTTACTTCAACAAGATGTTGCACCAGCTGAACCTGGTAAATACGATACCCTTGCGCAATGTTTAAAGGATAAGGGGGCTGTCTTTTACGGAGCTTTTTGGTGTTCACACTGCCAAGCGCAGAAAAAACTTTTCGGTTTGTCTGCCAAATTATTACCTTATGTGGAATGTTCTACAGTTGATGGTCGGAATCAGATACAAATATGCAAGGATAAAAATATCGATGGTTACCCAACTTGGGAATTTGCCGACGGATCCCGCCTGAATGGAGAAATTTCCTTAAATCAATTAGCTGAAAAGACCTCCTGCATATTGCCTGAATAACATGAGTCCCGTTAGAAATTCAAAATATAAAAATATGTCAATATTATTAGATAAAAAAAATTTCTAACGGGATGAGTGTAGAGAATGTTCATTATCTGAATATATTTCTCGGAACAGGTGCAATCCTACTTCAAATTTTTTCTGTAGCCGCACTTGTTACGCTGTTTTTTGGTCTGAAGAGAAATATTTTTTTAGATTTTATCGATAAACATTTTCTTCCTATTACTTTTTTGATTTCTCTTTTTGCTTCAGTGTTTCCATTAGTTTATTCAGAAATTATTAATTTTCTTCCGTGCTCACTGTGCTGGTGGCAGAGAGTCTTTATGTTCCCAACACTATTGATGTTTGGCGTAGCTCTCTGGGATAAAGACAGGCGTGTGATACGCTATGCATTGCCCCTAGTCTGCGCCGGTTTTCTCGTTTCTATTTACCAGAATTTTTTCTATTATTTTGGAGAAAGTTCAAACCTGCCTTGTGACGCATCCGGAGTATCTTGCTATCAGCGTTTGGTTTTGGAATTTGGCGGATATATTTCTATACCGATGATGGCGCTTACAGCCTTCTTCGCCCTTTTGGTTCTTCTCTCTGTTGCTCATTTTTACGGAAAGAAGAATTAAATATGGAAAAAGATATCCAAATACTCATTTTAGATTTAGGTTCTCAATACACCCAGATAATTAGGCGCAGTCTGCGCTATTTGGGCTTTCATTCTGCCATAGTGCATCCAGAAAAATCTTTAGAATGGATAGGGAAGAACAGGCCCAAAGGGATAATTCTCTCCGGTGGCAGAGCCGGCGTATATGATGCTGATGCGCCGAAGGTACCGAAAAAATTGCTTGATTTAAATATACCAATTCTTGGTATTTGTTTCGGTATGCAATGGCTTGCTTATGTGCACGATAAGAACACCATTCATCGGGTGAAAGAAGGTAAATCCTACGGACCAGTCGAAGTTAATTTTGATAAAAAGAAAAGCAAGCTATTTCAAGGTTTAGGAGAAAAGATTCAAGCATGGGCTTCCCATGGAGACTCAGTTAGAAGTGTGCCAGAGGGTTTCGCCGTCACCGCCACCTCTTCTCTTGGTAATGTAATAGAAGCGATAGAGTGCGAGAAAAAGAAACTCTGGGGGGTAGAATTTCATCCAGAAGTGCAAGAGACGGAAGATGAGAATATTATTTTAAATAATTTTGTGAGTTCTATTTGTGGTTGCGGACAAGATTATTCTAAAGGAGATGCGATAAAAGAAATAAGAGAAAATACTAAAAGAGAATTGGGTGATGGTACTGCTATCATTGGAGTCTCCGGAGGAGTAGACTCAACGACCCTCTCAGCGATACTTGCGCCTGCTCTGGGGAGCAAATTGAAGTCCTTTATGATAGATACCGGCGGGATGCGCAAGGGTGAAATAGAGAAAGTGCGTGAGATAGCAAAGAATGCGGGAATAAATCTGGAAGTAATAGACAAATATAAAGAAAAATTTATAACAGAAATAGGCAAAACTATAGATGCAGAAGAGAAGCGTTCTGCCTTCCGTAGAGTGTATGGAGAAGTTTTTAAAGAAGTGGCGAAGAGTTACAAGTCGACGCACATGTTACAGGGAACGCTGGCAACAGACCTGATCGAGTCTGCTAGCGGCGGGGAATCGGCGCTTATAAAGACGCATCACAATGTGGATCTTGATTTAGGACTGAAAGAAATAATGCCCTTATCGGACTATTTCAAATTTGAAGTTCGGGAGTTTGCGCATAAATTCGGCCTAGATGAACTTGTATCCAAAAGACAGCCTTTTCCGGGTCCAGGATTGTATTTGCGAATTGTTGGAGTACCCGTTACCGAAGAGCTTCTAGAGGTTGTTCGCGAAGCAGATGCAGAAGTTGCAGGGATTTTAAAGAAACATAATTTATACGACAAAATCTCTCAAACGATCGTCGCGCTCTTGGGAGTAAAGAGTGTCGGAGTAAAGGGGGATGGGCGTGTTTATGGATATTCTTTAGTCGTTCGTACCGTAGAAACGAACGATTTTATGACGGTAAAGGGCTTTTATTTGTCCAAGAAAGTGTGCGAGGAGATTATTAGCGCCCTATCACGGCATTCTCAAATAGTGCGTGTCTTCTTTGATTTTACCCCCAAACCCCCAGCTACCACAGAGTTTGAATAGAAAGATATACGTATACGAATACGTATAAAAATAATATGCCAACATTTACTAAAAAAGAAATAAAGTTGATACAGAGATTAAATACACCGACAAAAGTGCAGAATTTTTTGAATAGTTTGAAATTTAATTTTGAAAAGAAAGGGGAAACACTAAGATCCCCGCTCCGAGTTTTACGGGAAAAAAATGCGCATTGTTTTGAAGGTGCACTGCTTGGTGCATACATTCTTTCACTTCATGGTTTCTCTCCATTTATACTTCATCTGCAAACTACCAAGGAAGATTATGACCATATCATTGCGCCATTTCGAATAAATGGCTTCTGGGGTGCGCTTTCAAAAACTAATCACTCAGCACTCAGATATCGAGATGCCATTTATAAAAACATTCATGAACTTGTGATGTCTTATTTTCATGAATATTTTCTCGACAATGGAATAAAAACCCTGCGTAAATATTCCAAGCTTCTTAATTTGAATATTTTTGAAAAATATTGGATGATGGCAGAAGAGAATCTATGGGGTATAGATGAAGAACTGGATAAAATAAAGCATTACAATATATTGTCCAATGGGGTAAATTTGCGGAAAGCTGATCGCGTGGAGATAAAAGCCGGAAAAATAGTAGAATACAGAAAATAGAGAAAGGTGGTATAATGTAAATTATTAAAAATTTAAGAATATCCCAGTAGTAGAGCAAAGCTCACTACAGGACAGGTAAACATATGGACTATTTATTTTTGCTAGGCAGAGTATTGTTGGGGGGTTATTTTATTAAAAACGGCTATAACCATTTGAAGAATTTGAATATACTCACCGGTTATGCGCAGTCAAAGGACGTGCCAATGCCGAAAGTTGCGGTATTCGTAACGGGGCTCGTGCTTCTTCTTGGTGGTTTGGGAATTGTGCTCGGTATTTACATAAAACTTTCCATATTCTTGCTTTCCATATTCTTGCTTTTTGTCACATTTAAGATGCATCAATACTGGACCGTGTCAGATCCGATGCAGAAAATGGGGGAACATGTGAACTTCTATAAAAATCTTGGACTCCTCGGGGCTGTACTTATGTTGCTTGCCATTCCATTGCCCTGGGTGTTGTCTTTGGTCTGGTAGAATAAATTCTTTTATATATGGGCAAGACTCGAACGAAGATTATGGTTTTTGGAACTTTTGACGGACTGCATCAAGGGCATCTTGATTTTTTTAGACAGGCTAAAAAACTATCTAAGAGATCTTTCCTAATCGCTTCTATTTCACGTGATAAAAATGTTTATAAAATAAAAAAAGTAAGACCAATTTTTAGCGAGAAACAAAGAGCAATTTTGACCAAAAAATGTAAATTAGTTAACCGGGTAGTTCTGGCTGGAATTAAAAATCACCTACCGCATATATTAAAAGAGCGTCCTGATATTATTGCGCTTGGTTATGATCAGAGGAATTACACAAAAAGTCTTAAAAAAGACTTGAAAAACAAAGGTCTAGTGGTTAATATCGTCCGTTTAAAGCCCTATAAAAAGCATACTTTCAAAAACCACTTGCTAAAAAATAGAAGATAAATATAATTTATTACTATGCAGGAGTTACCCCTGATAAAATTTATTAAAAAGAGTTTTTACCACAAAAATCTTGTTTTTGTATTTTTACTTGGCCTATTATCGTCTTTGCTTATTATAGCGTTGGGTTTTGGCGTAGTTTGGTATTACCGAGCAAATATTTTTGGCTATTTTGCAAAAGAATATATGAAAGATGCGCAAATCCAAAGTATAGAGGGAGAAAATGGCGCGAAAGTTGCCACTGAAAGGATCATTGAGAAACAATCAATTTTTTCTCAAGAAACTTTTGTCATTGACGCAGTGAAAAAGACCAATCCGGGCGTTGTTTCTATAATCATTTCCCAACAAGTTCCGAAATATGAAGCCTATATCGATCCAAACCAGAATAACAATCCTTTCGGCGATATGTTTCCCGGTTTTAACTTCAACTTTAATATTCCGCAATATCGCCAGAATGGCACTGAAAGGAAAGAAATCGGCGGGGGATCGGGATTCTTTGTTTCTGCCGATGGTCTCATCGTTACCAACAAGCATGTTGTTGACCAGAAAAGCGCCGAATACACCGTTTTCACCAACAATGGCAAAAAACATGATGCAAAAGTTGTCGCCCGTGATCCGGTGCTTGACATCGCTCTTATAAAAATAGAAGGTTTAGGGTTCCCATACCTTTCACTTGGCAATTCCGATACTCTGCAAATTGGCCAGAGCGTTATAGCCATAGGCAATGCGCTTGGTGAATACAGAAATACTGTTTCGGTGGGAGTGGTTTCTGGTCTCGCCCGTTCCATAACCGCTGGAGATAATTCTGGTAATGTAGAAGTGCTTGATCATGTAATTCAAACTGATGCGGCCATAAACCCGGGAAACTCCGGCGGACCCTTACTTGATCTTTCCGGTCGGGTAATCGGAGTGAATGTCGCTATAGCGCAAGGTTCCCAGAATGTCGGTTTTGCCCTGCCAATAAACAATGTTCGGGGCGCGATAGAATCGGTAAAATCAACCGGCAAAATTATTCGTCCGTATTTGGGTATCCGTTATGTAACAATAAATACAGAAATAAAAGACAAGAATAATTTAACCGTTGATTACGGAGTGTTGGTAAAAACCGGAATTAACGCCAACGAGCCTGCAGTTATTCCCGGTAGTCCGGCAGATAAAGCCGGCATTGTTGAGAACGACATAATTCTTGAAATTGACGGAGCGAAATTGGACGATAAAACAAGTTTGGCCTCCGTTATTCGGCAGAAATCAATCGGCCAAACAATAAAGCTGAAAGTTCTGCATCGGGGCGAAGAGAAAAACGTTTTCGTAGTACTCGAAGCTGCTCAAGATAGCTAATTATTTTACGTCCCGCAAGCGGAACGATATAAACAGTCCCGTAAACATTATCGCGCTTAATACGAAGAAAAGGTATTTGAATGATGGTACAAAGTAAAAAACAGAAATAGCGCAAAGCGGAGCAATGATATAAGCGATGGGTGTTGTATTGCGGAAAAAACTTATTGCATCGGCATTCTCCTCGGTTTCAACTTTGAAAAAATAGCTCTCGCTCATCACCTCGATAGTTGCCGCGCCGACGCGGGTGGCGAAAAGTATTCCTGCCCAGAGCCATAATTTAGGCTCGCTGATTAAGGGAATCAAGAAAGTGAAAAATGCGCTTATCAGAAATCCATAAATAAGCATTTTCTTTTCGCCGATTTTATCTGAGAGTTCGCCCAGCGGGTATGATAGAAATACGAAAGGCAGAAGCATAATGGTAAAGATAATACCGATTTTTTCCCAGCCGAAGAATAAATATTCATGCAAATATATCGGCATGTAAATCACCATCCAAGCGTAGAAGAATTTCAAAATAAGATTTAGGAAATAGATTTTCGAAACGTGCTTGTTACGGGCGAAGAATTTTATAGTTTTCCATACGGGAACTTTCTTGTATTGCGGGTCTTTAAAGTTGGATAGAAAGAAAATAAAAATAAACGCTACCAATAACATAAATATGGATGACAACAAATAAATACCGGTGAAAGAGCTTTTGGCAATAATTGAACCGGAAATCATTTGGGCTATTACCCAGGCAAGGTTCATTATTGTCATATAAAATCCCCGGAATCTGCCGATGGAAGAATTACTGGAGAAATCTTCTATAAAAATATCAAGTGAGGCGATTAATATATTGCCGGTTGTGAAATAAAGGATGAAAGCGAATATCACCACATAACTGCTATCGGCGAAAGCCAGCAAAATAAGTGCGAAAAACAGCAACAAGCTGAATACAAGGGAAGTCAAACGATTGCCGATACGAGTCAAAATTCTAGGCATTTCCATTAACCCCAAAATGGTAATAATAGAAGCGACTATATAGAGCGCGCTTAAATAGTATTTATTTACGAAATTTTCTAAAAAGCTTGAATTAATGTAGGATGTGAGCGCAAGCGGTATGGAGAAGAGAAAGCCGGCTAAATATATTATTGTTCTTTTTATTTTCATACACTCAACACTACTGGTATGACCAAAGGCCTCTTGGCTGTCTTTTGATACAAGAATTTTGAGATATTTTCTCCCAAGGCTGATTTAATATGATCAAAGTCTACAGGAGCTCCGTGAGTGTTAAAAAGAGACATTCTGGCCGTTGCGTCTTCCACTGATTTTTTTATCATTATTCGCACCTGGCGAAGCAGTTCCTGATTTTCTTTTAGATATACGAAGCCTCGAGAAATAAGGTCCGGAGATTTTTTCAATTTTCCGGTTTTCTGGTCAACCAAGGCGATAATCACGAACATTCCGTCTTGCGCAAGCATTACGCGATCGCGAATAACTACATCCTGCGTATCGCTGATAGACACACCATCCACCATCATTATGCCGCTGGGCGCTTTTTCTTTGCGCAACACCATTTTTTGTCCATCGGGGGAGATTTCAATAATCGAACCGTTGTCCGGCACAATAATTTTTTCTTCCGACATGCCGAGCTCCATTGCCAGCTCTTTGTGGCGCACCAGCATTGAATGCCAGCCGTGAATCGGTATAAAGAACTTCGGATGAGTTTTTCGATGGAGCCATTTTATATCTTCTTGGTTGCCGTGGCCGGTCGCATGTACGAAATCTTCGCCAGCGGTGCGGTAGCTAATGATGCGTACGCCCTGCCTGGTTAGCCCGTCTTTCATTTTTTGGACCTGCAATTCATTGCCCGGAACGATAGAGGAGGAAAGGATTATCGTATCTCCGCCGTGAAGGGAGAATTTCGTGTGAGTTTTATTGGCGGCGCGGTTAAGCGATGCGAATTCTTCGCCTTGAGCTCCGGTCATCAGGACAACGACTTTGCCGAGTGGATAATCGTTCACTTCCTCGATTGGTATGATGGTGCCCTTTTTGGGCGCAAATAATTTTGCCTCAATGGCCACCTCGATGTTTGTTTTCATTGAACGCCCGTCTATGGCTATCTTCTTTCCCAGAGTTTCAGCGAATTTTACTATATAAGCAAGGCGAGTAATATGAGAAGCAAAAGCGGCTATGATTATACGACCATTTATTTTTTTTAACAAATTTTCTAAGCCCCGATGCACTTTTTCTTCCGGTAAAGAAAAACCCTCATTTTCTATATTGGTGGAGTCGGTCATCAGAAGCAGAACCTTAGCCTTATCAAAGACGGAGTATTCTTTCTCCTCGGCTTCAGACACAATTCCGTCTATTTGATCGAGCTTATAATCTCCCGGGGTTACTATCCAGCCATTATTTGTTTCTATAATTATACCCATAGAATCCGGGATAGTGTGAGTAACTCCGAAAAATCTTACTTTTATTTTTCCACAAGTGATGACCGAGTCTTTCTCTACGATATTTTCTTTCATTGTCGGTAATTGCGGGAATTCTGCTTGCCTTTTCCTCATCATCAGGATAGAGAGATTGCGGGAGTACACCGGCGGATTGCCAATGCGGGAGAGTACGAGCGGAACACCTCCGATATGATCCAAATGTCCGTGCGTCACTATCAATGCGCGGATTTTATCTTTACGTTCCTCAAGATAAGTCGTATTCGGTATAACATAATCCACTCCCGGAGTATCTTCGGTAGAAAAATGCATACCAGCATCGACGACTATTATATCCTCGCCGATTTCTATGGCAGTCATATTCTTACCTACTTCTTCACATCCGCCAAGCGGGACAATGCGCACCACTCCTTCTTCCGGTGGCGGAATTTTCTTTTCATTTAGATTTTTATATTGGCTTCTTCCATTGTATCCGGAATGACTTCGGCCACGGCCTGCGCCATAGCTTTTCTTTGAGTATTGGTAAGTAGAACTTTTTACCGACTTTTTCTTATGGTGGTCTTTATGCAGTTCTTTAGCGGGAGTGCCGGTACTGCGGGAAATAGGCCCACCCGCCGGACGGATAGGCTTCGTATCATCGATAGAGAGAGAACTGAACGATAGTCTTGTTTTTTTTGTCATTTTACTTTAGTTGGCGAATATTTTCCAAACATTATCGGTCTGTGTGTACCAAGATTGGATGTTTAGAAATCTATCGGCAGGAGAGGTTATGCTATTAATATTTAACCCCTGCAGATTTTTAGAAACTATATATATAAAGCTCGGACTGTATAAGAATACCGCCGGCATGTCTTTTCTGATTTCATCTTCGAATTGAACGTATTTTTTAATTCTATTTTCTTCATTAATGGTTATAAAAGCGTCTTCCAATATTTTATCCACTTTCGTATTAGTATACATTGCGACATTTAGCCCCGGATCTTTCCTCTGCGAAGAGTGCCAGAAAGCGAGCAGGTCTGACTCATTATTTATAATTTGTCCGAATAGCAATGTATCATAATTTCGCGGCCGGATAACGGACTGATTTAAATTTCCGGTTTCAAAAATTTTTACATCTACTTTCATACCAACAGCTTGCAAATTTTTCTGTATCGATTCCGCGGACTTCACCAGTTCCGGAGTATTGCCCGTTGAAATAGAAAATTCCAGCACTTTGTTTGTCTTCCTTTTATTTATCACAAAACTCTTCTCCAAGAATCCACTGGAGCCTACTTTCCATCCGTCCTTGGCCAGAATCTCGGTTGCTTTTGCCAGCTTTTCTTCCGGAGTGGGAATATTTTCCGCTTTTAATTTTTGATAAGCGATGATATTTGGCGGTATCGGATCGTTAATCACGACTCCATATCCTGATAACACCCCTTTTATAATCTGCTCTTTGTCTATTGCTTCATTGATTGCTTGTATCACGCGCTTATCGGTAAAAATTTGATTTTGATTTTGATTGAAGAAAAGTCCGAATACTCTGGGCAGAACCGAAAACTCTATACGATAGCTCTTTTCTTTTAAAATATTCGCATTCTTCGGGGTAATGGAGCTTATCTGGTCCACCGTACCCTTCTCTAGCGCTGATATTAGGTCTTCTTCATTGGAGAAAAAGAATAAATTTACATTTTCCAGATATAGCTGTTCCAAATTCCACTTTTTAAATGCCGTTAGTTCATAAGAATTTATAGAGCCGGATGATTCCCTGTTTATTTTTGTAATCTGATATGGCCCTGAACCTATTGGGTTTGTATTCGCATCATTGAGTTCAATAGGGGAGGCGTTCCATAGGCGCACCGGCATAATGCCAAGCGTCATATTTTCTAAAAAAACTGAACTCGGTTGTTTTAAAGTAAATTTGACTGTTTTGTTGTCAATTTTCTCTACTACGACTCCATCGAAGTTTCCCTTGCGCGGACTTTTGAGTATTGGATCCTTGACTGTATTTATGGTAAAAACGACATCGTCAGCAGTTACCATTGTGCCGTCCTGAAAATATATTTTATCTCTTAGAGTAAAAGTATAATTTAAGTTATCTTTAGAATTCTCCACCTTCTCCGCTAAGTCGGGATTTAGCTTACCATTTTGGTCTTTCCTCATTAGTCCGGAGTAAATCAATGTCGTCAGATCACGATCGGCATCCGAGAGCGCCAACGCCGGATTTATGAAGCGGGGAGTGCCAACGATACCCTCAGAGATATATCCGCCCTGCATCGGCACTTGTATCAGGAAAGACTTGTTTATCTTTTGCAATATGGATAGAGTGCTTACGAGCAGTATGGCTATGAGCGCGAAGAAAATAATGTATTCCCGTTTCGAAAAAGATAAAATAGCCTTTTCTATTTCGTTTTTTGCAGGCAATTTGCCAAAAATTTTTAAACGGCGAATACGACTATAAGGATTTTCCATAAAAGAAATTTTAAATAATGCGTTTAGCCCTGTGCCTTAACAACGATAGAA
>Ga0155762_106_pt2 | contig 10903 bp, 11 predicted proteins | sample RifCSPlowO2_01_FD_107416 | JGI IMG/M metagenome (GOLD analysis project Ga0155762, IMG submission 107416) | Candidatus Nomurabacteria bacterium RIFCSPLOWO2_01_FULL_39_17
ATTTCAATCACAAATCCCCCGAGATAAGGACCTTACTAATTATATAATATTCTTACTTTTTGTCAAATATACCATAGCTTAGTTATCCACAGGCGGGGCTTGGTGTTCTTTTTGACATTAGTTTATAATGCTAACCAAGTGGGAAAAAGTGGGAAACGTGTTAATAACTAATTTTCTTTTGATTAGTAAGGAGCGTGTGAATGTGTAATCACAAACACAACACCCAAGCGAAGTCAAAATATTGTAATCAATATGTTAATAGGCGAATATATACATACGATAGATACGAAAAATAGAATTTCTTTACCCGCGAAGTTTCGCAAGGAGATGGGGAAGAAAGTTATTATCACACCCGGACTTGATCAATGTTTGTTCATTTTTACAACAGCAGAATGGTTAAAGGTTTCAAAAAAACTTTCTGATAGTGATTCCGATCTTTCATTTTTAAAAAAAGACCAGAGAAGCTTCAACCGGAATATGTTCGGACAAGCGGTAGATGTAGAAGTTGATTCAATCGGCAGAATTTTGATACCGGATTTTCTGAAAGACAAAATTAAATTAAATAGTCATGCAGCGTTGGTGGGGGTAAAAGATCGAGTGGAGATTTGGAACGACAGAACCTGGGCCGAATACAAGAAAATGGCGGACAAGGAGGCCGAAGAATTGGCGGAAAAATTGGCAAACGAAAACAAATCTTTGAAAACATAATTTTGGGTACGGATTTTTTGAAGCTTAAAAAATCCTGAAGTTCTCGGCTCGTCAGCCTCAAAACCCCCAAAATTATGTTTTCAAAGATTAAATACAAAATGCACAGCATTCGCCCCAGTACTACAAAAATTAATCAGATGCATAAATTTTTAAGTACAGGGCGGGAAGTGGAAATTTTATGACAACGGGTAAATTGATACACAAGACAGTTCTTTTAAATGAAGTTATAGAGGGTTTGAACTTAAAAGATAAATCAATCGTAATTGACGGCACCTTCGGGGGTGGCGGACATAGCGCGGAGATTTGCAAAAAATATCCAAATGCAAAAATTATCGCGATTGACCAAGATGCCGGAACTTTTGAAAAAACCAAAGAAAAATTCCAGAACTTGAAATGTGATATTACTTTTGTAAACATCAACTTCAGGCATCTCCAAGATTTTAGAAATTCCCCGCCTTCGCCCTCGAGGTCAAAAGGACAGGGAACCCACGGCTCCATAAATTTTCCAAATCTTGTCGATGCCATAATTTTTGATTTAGGTTTGAGTTCAGACCAGTTGGAGAATTCCGGGCGAGGATTTTCTTTTATGAAAGATGAGCCGTTGCTTATGACCATGAAAGAAAATCCTTCTCCAGAAGACGTTACGTCATATGAAGTTGTCAACACTTGGGAAGAGAAAAATTTAGCCGATATTATTTACGGCTATGGCGAGGAACGTTTTGCCAGGCGAATAGCCAGGGGAATAGTTGAAGCAAGGGAGAAGAAAGAAATAAAAACGACCTTTGATTTGGTGAAAATAATTAGCGAATCAACCCCCGGGTTTTACAGAAAAGGAAGAATACACTTTGCCACCAAGACTTTCCAAGCATTGCGCATAGCGGTAAACGATGAATTAGGGGCATTGAAAGAAGGTTTAGCGAAAGGTTTGAGCGTTTTGAATAAAGACGGAAGAATGGCGGTAATTACATTTCATAGCTTAGAAGACCGAATAGTAAAAAGATTTTATAAAGAAAAGGAAAAGGAGGGAGTAGTGAAGTTAATAAATAAAAAACCGATTAAACCAAGTAGAGAAGAAATATTAAGTAATAATAGAGCACGCAGCGCAAAGTTAAGAATTTTAGAAAAAATAAAATGAAAGCGATAGCGATAAAAATGAAGAGTTATGCCGGAGGCATAAATATTGTGAACAACAACAATATGCAGGCATGCATGCTTAATATATTGCTTTTATCTTTCGGAATTTTCGCATTTATTTATGTTTTATTTTTGGGAAATATGGTTTTCAATATCGTGGAGCGGAAGTCTCTTGAAACCAATGCCCGCGTACTTTCGAGCGAAGTTGGGAAGCTGGAACTCGCCTATTTATCAATATCCAATAAAATTGATCTTACCTTTTCATATTCTTTGGGCTTTACCGAAGCTAAGGCGAAATTCGCCACCCGCAAATCTCTTGGCAATCTAAAGCTTGCGAACAATGAAATCTAGTTTTCTTTTTAGAAGCAGGATTTTGTTGGTTTTAGTTCTCATTTTTGCGGCGTTAAACATAGCGAAGCTATTTTTCGTGCAAATTGTGCAAAGAAATTTTTATGCCGATTTGACAAGCCGGCAATACTCCACGCCGCCAGCTAATATTTTTGAACGCGGAAATATTTATTTCATGCGTAAAGATTCCACTCTCGTTTCGGCCGCCCTGCAGACTACTGGATTTAAGGTGACAATAAACCCGACAAAAATTACCGATATGGAAAATGCTTATAATTTGTTGAGTGAAGTCATAACCATAAGTCGCGATGATTTTATAGCTAAAGCCAGCAAGACCAAAGATATTTATGAAGAAGTGGCGCATCGTTTAACCAAAGAAGAAGCAGATGCCATATCTGCCAGAAAAATTCCCGGAGTCTTTGTTTATAAGGAAAAATGGCGTTTTTATCCTGGGGGCAATTTATCGTCTCAATCGCTTGGATTCGTGGCGTATAAAGGAGACAAGCTTGCCGGACGATACGGCATAGAAAGGCAATATAATAAAGAACTCTCCCGGATGAATGGCAAACCCTATGTCAATTTTTTTGCCGAAGTATTTTCCAATATTAATAAAGCTTTTTTTGAAGACGGAACAAAAGAAGGCGATGTAGTGACAACCATTGAACCGTCGGTGCAGAGTTTCTTGGAGAAAGAATTATCGCAAGTGCAGGAAAAATATCAGGTTGATTCTATCGGCGGGATAATTATGAATCCAAAAGACGGGTCTATTTATGCTCTCGGAGTGAAACCGGATTTTGATCTTAATGATTTTTCCCAAGTAAAAACCTCTACTTTTTCCAATCCATTGGTTGAAAATGTTGTGGAATTCGGTTCGGTAGTCAAACCCCTGGTAATGGCCGGGGCGCTTGACGCAGGCGTACTCACAGCCGAGACCACTTATAATGACAAAGGTTCTGTAATCGTAGAAAAACACGAGATATTTAACTTTGATAAAAAAGCGCGAGGTCCGAATATAAGCATGCAAGAAGTTTTAAGTCAATCGCTCAATACCGGAATGGTTTTTGTCGAACAGAAATTAGGCAGGGAAAAATTGCGCGATTATTTGCTAGGCTTCGGCATTAAGGAAAAAACAGGAATTGATTTGCCGAATGAAACGGGTGGCCTGGTGTCGGGCATCCTGACAAGTCCGCGCGAGATCGAGTATGCCAATGCCGCCTTTGGTCAGGGTATTGCATTAACCCCCATGGCAATGATTCGCGCGCTGGCAGCGCTTTCCAATGGAGGCAATTTAGTTGTTCCCCATGTTGTGCAAAAAATAAAATATAATGATGGTACGGAAAAAGAAATGACCTATACCACAACCCGCGCGAAAATTTTTCCGGCTACAGCCGAAGAAATAACCCGCATGCTGGTAACGATTATGGATACGGCGCTGCAAGGAGGACTTGCCAAGCTGGAACGTTATAGCGTAGCGGTGAAAACCGGCACCGCGCAAGTTGCCAACACCGAAGAGGGAGGCTATTATACAGATAGGCATACCCATTCTTTTTTTGGATATTTTCCCGCCTACGATCCGCAATTTATAGTTTTGCTTTATGCAATAAATCCGAAAGGCGTGTCCTATGCCGCGCAAACCTGGGCTGATCCATTTTTAAAAATTACCAAATTTTTGCTTAATTATTACGAAGTTCCTCCCGACAGATGAATCAGGCGTTAGGCACTAGGCTCTAGGAAACTAGCTAAAGCCTAAAGCCTAAAGCCTAAAGCCTAAAGCCTAAAGCCTAAAGCCTAAAGCCTATGAAATTATTTTTTAAAAAAGCGTTGTCTTATATTTTAATTATTGAATCTCGCTTGGTACTTTTGAAATATAAGCCGAAAATTGTCGCTATCACCGGCTCGGTAGGCAAAACAGGCACCAAGGACGCGGTTTTCGCGGTGATTTCCGGTGTCGCTTATGTTCGCAAAAGTGAAAAAAGTTACAATAGCGAGATAGGCTTGCCACTGACCATCTTAGGCTGTCCGAATGGCTGGAACAACCCTTATATCTGGTTCCGGAATATTTTGAAAGGAATATGGCTTTTTCTGGCGCCGCATAAATATCCGAAATGGCTTATACTCGAGGTGGGCGTAGGCAAGCCGGAAGATATGCAGCGAACCGCTTCCTGGCTTAAAACGGACGCGGTGATAATTACAGCTATAGGCAAAACACCGGTGCATATAGAATTTTTCGATTCACGCAAGCATCTGATAGATGAAAAAAGCGAACTCATAAAAACTTTAAAAAAAGATGGGCTTCTGATTTTGAATGCCGACGACGATGCAGTTCTTGAAATGAAAACAAAAACCAAGAATCGCACCATCACTTATGGTTTCAAAGAAGAAGCAGATATAACTGGTTCCGGGGAAAGTATTTTTTATGATGATATCGGCATTCCAAGAGGAATAATTTTCAGAGCGGACGAAGGAGGGAATAGTTTGCCGGTAGTAATTGAAAAAGTTTTTGGCCAAAACCATATTTACGCTTCTCTTGCTTCACTTGCCCTTTCTTTCGGCTTGAAATTAAATATGATAAATGCAATTGGCGCCCTGAAGAATTATGATATTTCACCCGGAAGAATGTGCCTTGTTAACGGGATTAATAATTCTTTGATAATTGACGATACTTACAATTCTTCTCCCTCAGCCTGTGAAGCGGCGCTTAAAACTCTGGGTATGATAAAAACATCAGGGCGAAAAATCGCCGTCTTAGGCGACATGCTTGAACTTGGACGCTACACCAAGGAAACGCATGAGAATATCGGCAAAATTGCGAGAGAAAATTGCGAAATTCTCGCGGTGGTGGGCCAGCGGGCAGGGGATATAAAAGCAGGCGCAGTGGAAGCAGGAATGCGCGCAGAAAATATTCCAGAATTTTTAAATTCGGTGGAGGCCGGAGAGTATATGAAAGATCTTGTAAAAATGAATGACTTAATTTTAGTAAAAGGCTCGCAAGGCATACGCATGGAGCGCACGGTGCTGGCTATCTTGGCGAATAAAGAAAACAAAAAAAAGCTTTTAGTCCGCCAGGATAAAGAGTGGCAAAGTAAATAATCTATTTTCTTCCGTATTTATCTTCCAGTCGGACGATATCTTTTTCATTAAAAGTTCCAAAAGATATTTCCAGGAATTTTATTTCTTGTGTTGCTTGCAAACGGTGTTTCATGCGAGAGGGGACTATAAATTCATCTCCAGCTTTAACTTTTCTTTTTTTATTTCCAAGCGTTATAACACCTGAGCCGAAAATTATATGCCAAAATTCTTTTCTTTTTTTGTGATACTGCAAGCTGAAAGCCTCGCCCTTCTTTACGGTAATAATTTTTACCGTGCTCTTTTCATTTAAAGTAAATCTTTTAAATTTTCCCCAAGGTCTTTTGACGATTATGTGTTTCATCCCGTTTAGAAATTTATTATTAATAATTTTAACCATTAAACCCCGTCTGTAAAATTTCTAACGGGATTCATCTCGTCATTTTAGCATAAATTCTTTTTTGGGGCGAAAAGTGATATATTATTTCTATTGGCCCTATCGTCTAACGGCTAGGACGTATCCTTCTCAAGGATAAAATCAGAGTCCGATTCTCTGTAGGGTCACAATTTACTCTTCTACTTTTGGTTTTTCTACTTCTAGAAGCGTAAGTTCTGGTGAAGAGCCTGTTATTCTCAATACATCTTTATCTATTTTCTTTAATTCTTTACCAGAAGAGTCGTAATGATTTACGACTGTTTTTAATGAATTGCCTAGTTTAATATGATATTCGTCATAAGATTTTAAATGCTTGCCCAAGTCTTCCACTTTCTTAATTATTTCTTTTGCCGACTCTTCTATTTTGAGAGCTTTAAGTCCCTGCAAGACTGTTTGCAAATATGCGAGGAAAGAAGTAGGAGAAGTGATAATGACTTTATATTTCCCAGCAGCGCGCTGAATTAAGTTCTCTTCACCGGCGCCAACTTTACCAGTGAGTAAATCATAATAAATGGCTTCATGGGGAATAAACATAAAGGCAAAATCAGTAGTTCCCTGTGCCGGTTGAATATATTTGGAAGTTTCTAATATTCTATTTTTTAAATCATCTTCAAAAACTTTTCCCAATCTTCGTCTTTCTGTTTCATCTCGTTCTTCTGCCATTTTATTATAATTTTCCAACGAGAACTTGGAATCTATCGGAATGATTTTATCTTTCACGAACACTACCGCGTCTACGATAGTTTTATCAGGAAATTCATATTGCATCTGATAGCTACCGGGCGGCAAGACATTTTTCAAAACTGTTTCGAGATAATATTCACCAAGTATTCCGCGCTGTTTCGGATTTTTCAAAATATTCTGCAAGTCTTGTAATTGGTCGGCGAAACCGACGACTTGTTTCTGTCCTTCGGACACCCGCACCAACTCTTCCGTAACTTCGCGGATTATTTTATTTGATTCGGAGGAATGGAAACGTAAACTTTCATTAACCTGCTTATGCGTCTCGCCGATTTTACTATCTACCGTACGCGAGAGTTCATTTATCTGCTGAAGTATGAGATTTAAACCGGTGTCGTCTTTCTTTTCTTCTTTCTTGCGAGCGAAGATAAAATAAGCGACAATTCCTCCACTAACTATTCCCAAAATTACCCAAATAATATTTTCCATTTTCTTATTTTATTTCTCTAAATAATGTTTTAAAGTGTAAATCCAGTCTTCGTCAATGCCGTCGTTGTTTAATTTCTGATCTAAGAGCCATTGCAAATAGCCCCGGTCTATCTTTATCACTTCCTCGATTCTTTTGCCGTTGTATTTGCCGAATTTGAAAGTATGGAGAAGCGAAGGGTGTAAAGAGATTTCTATCATTTTCTCTACCGCTTCGTCTTCGCCCAAATTCTCCTCATCCATAATTTTTTTCTTTAATCTCTTGTATAATTGCTCTAAAACCAACACATCACCCAATGCGTCATGCGCAGTAGCGTCTATTTCAATATCCAGAAAGTAGCGTAAGTATTGCAGATTATATCTGTCAATTTTTTCTTCTCTGTCCAAATGTCTGGCCAGGCGCAATGTGCAGATAAATCTTTTCGGTTCTATGTCTTCCTTTTTCAGCATTATTAAATCAAAGGGCGCGTTGTGTGCGACGACGACGGAATTCTCAAAAAGTTCTTTTATTTTATTTTTATCTCCACTTTCAGAAAAAGAGGGTTTGTCCACGAGCATTTTATTTGTTATGTGGTGCACCGCCGAAGCTTCAGGGGGAATTTTTACAGAAGGTTTATAAAGTGCGACGAAACTCTCCTTACCGTTCTTATACGCAATCTGACATAGAAAATCTTTTTCCGTGTTGCCGGTAGTTTCGGTATCGAAAAAGACAATTTTATTCATATGGCTTATTTTACCATATTTTGGTATCATAATGTAGAAGCATTATTATTTTTGAGGCTACAGAGCGCGACGGCGCGAGTCTTGAGAAATTTTTCAGCAGAAAAATATTCGTGCTCAAAAATAGTAATGGTTCGAAATATATGTTACACGAACAAATACAAAACGGAATAAAAGAGGCAATGATGGCCAAAGATAAGGTGCGTCTTGAAACTATGCGCGGAATGGTCGCCGGCTTTACCAATTTCCTTGTTTCTAAAAACAGAAAACCAGATGAAATGCTTATCGATGCCGAAGTATTGGAAGTTATTACTCGTCTTGCAAAACAAAGAAAAGATTCTATCGAGCAGTTCCAAAAAGGCAATAGAGAAGATTTAGTGAAGGAAGAAAAAGCCCAGCTGGCAATATTGGAAACATATTTACCCAAGTTGATGGATAAAGGCGAGGTGGAAAAAATTGCCCAGGTCAAAAAAGATGAACTTGGTGTTACCGACGGAACGAAAAAAGGTATGCTGATGTCAGCCCTGATGAAAGAACTAAAGGGTAAGGCTGATGGAACTCTGGTAAAAGAAGTAGTTGATGCTCTGTTTTAGAAATGGAAAATAAAAATTCAAGTAAAAAATTAGTCACACACAATGGTTCTTTTCACACGGATGATATTTTTGCCTGCGCTACCCTATCTTTGTTGTTAGAAAAGAGAGGAGAGAGTTTTGAAATAATACGTACAAGAGACGAGGAAATAATAAAAGAAGGCGACTATGTTTTTGATGTCGGCGGGGTATATGACCCGGAGAAAAATCGTTTTGACCACCATCAAGTGGGCGAAGCGGGCAAGCGCGATAACGGTATAGAATATTCCTCTTTCGGATTAATTTGGAAAAAGTTCGGTATCGAAATCTGTGAAGACCGGAAAGTAGTTGACTTAATAGATGAAAAACTGGTTGCGCCGATTGATGCCGGGGATAACGGTATTGATTTAGTTGAAAAGAAGTCTAAAGTTTTTCCATACTTAATACAGGATTTTTTTAGAGTAATGCGTCCCACTTGGAGGGAGACAGATTCAAATATCGATCAAATGTTTTTAAAAAGTGTTTTAGTGGCGAAAGAAATTTTATTACGAGAAATAACTTATGCCGGAGACGCTATTATAGCTGATGAAAAAATACTCTCAATTTATCAAAACACAAAAGATAAAAGAATTATAATTTTAGATAAAAATTATGCAAAGAAAGAAATTCTTAATAAACTTCCCGAAACTTTTTATATAATTTTTCCAAGAGAAGTTGATAATTCATGGGGAGTAGGTGCTATACGGAAAGATTTTAGAAATTTTGAAAATAAAAAAAATTTGCCAAAATCTTGGGGCGGGCTCCGCGATACAGAATTGCAAAAAATTACCGGTGTATCGGATGCAATATTCTGCCACCGCGGGCTTTTCTTAGCTGTCGCCAAATCTAAAGAAGGCGCTAAAACGCTTGCTGAAAAAGCGCTAGTTGAAAGTTCATAAAGTCTTCAAGTTCATCAAGATTTACTTTAAAAACTTTATAACTTTTTACTTTATAACTATATTATGGCTTTTATTGATGAAATAAAAATATATGCGGAAGCCGGTCGAGGCGGGAACGGAGTCGTGCGCTGGCGACAGGAAAAATTTATTCCGAAAGGCGGTCCTGCCGGTGGAGACGGTGGCCGGGGCGGAGATTTTTTTGTACAGGCGGTACGCGATATACACATTCTTTCGCAATATAAGGCGAAAAAATATTTTGAAGCTGGACGGGGAAAAGATGGCGGAAAGAAAAGCTTACACGGCAAATCTGGCGTTGATTATGTTTTGAAATTGCCTATCGGCTCTTTTATAAAAAATATTGAAACCGAAGAGGAGTGGGAACTGACGGAAGAAGGACAAAAGATTTTAATTCTCAGGGGCGGATATGGAGGCTTCGGCAATGAACATTTCAAAAGTTCGGTTAATACCGCCCCGAAACAATATAAAGAAGGACAAGAGGGAGAAAAGGGAAATTTTACGATAGAACTTCAACTTTTTGCCGATGTGGGATTGATTGGTTTGCCGAATGCCGGCAAGTCATCGCTCCTCAATACTCTCACCAACGCGCAGGCAAAAGTCGCAGATTACGCTTTTACCACGCTTGACCCCAATTTGGGTGATTTTTTCGGTTACACAATTGCCGATATACCGGGCCTTATTGAAGGAGCTTCAGAAGGAAAGGGCCTGGGAGTTAAATTTTTAAGACACATCAAAAGAACAAAAATGCTTGCGCACCTAGTTTCATTTGAAAATCTCAATATGCTGAAGTCTTATAAACAAATTCGCAAAGAATTAGAAAGATATGATAAAAGTTTGGATTTAGGCAAAAACGGACTTTTTTCAAAAGATGAAATAATTATTTTAACTAAAGAAGATGTAGTAGAGGACAAGAAAACTATAACTAAAAAAGTTGCTGAATTTAAAAAGCTTGCCCCGGCCAGTAAAGGCGGGGTTTTTACCCTTTCTCTTTATGATGATAAATCCATTAAAAAATTTAAAGACGAATTAGTGAAAATTCTAAAGAAAAAGGTATAATTAAACCATGTCGAAGATATATTACCCGATAATCGGCTTAGAAATTCATGCTGAGTTAAAAACCCAGACGAAGATGTTTTGTGCGTGCAAGAATGATCCCGATGAAGAACACCCGAATGTAAATATCTGCCCCGTGTGCATGGCGCATCCGGGAGCATTGCCCGTTATAAATAAAAAAGCGGTGGAGAACGTTATAAAAGTTGGCCTTGCGCTTGATGGCAAAATTGCAGACTTTACCGAATTTGACCGCAAAAATTATTTTTACCCCGACATTCCGAAAGGATATCAAATTTCTCAATATAAATACCCGATAGTCTCCGGCGGTAAATTATTGGGCGTTGACATTACCCGCGTGCATCTGGAAGAGGATACGGGAACCAACAAACATTTGGATGACGACCCCGAAGGAAATAAACATTCCGACGGGGCAGGTTATTCATTGATTGATTTTAATCGCGCCGGAGTGCCCTTAATGGAACTGGTAACCGAGCCAGTGATACACAATGCGAAAACAGCAGGGAATTTCGCCCGCGAGTTACAATTACTTCTGCGTTATCTAGATGTTTCGGAAGCTAATATGGAAAAGGGAGAAATGCGCGTAGAAGCGAATATCTCTTTATCTTTCGACAAAAATAAATTTGGCACGAAAGTTGAAATTAAAAATCTAAACTCTTTCCGTAGTGTAGAGAAAGCTATCGCATATGAAATTAAAAGGATGGAAGAGCTTTATGAAACAGGGAAAG
>Ga0155762_122_pt2 | contig 9553 bp, 11 predicted proteins | sample RifCSPlowO2_01_FD_107416 | JGI IMG/M metagenome (GOLD analysis project Ga0155762, IMG submission 107416) | Candidatus Nomurabacteria bacterium RIFCSPLOWO2_01_FULL_39_17
GACAGAAAAAATAGAAAGGACAACAATAAGCTCTATATAGGTCATTCCCGCTTGTTGACAGATAAATTTATTCTGCTTATCTTTTTTGTTTATATTTTTATTAAATCGAAACATTTTTAATTAAAAGCCAATCGGGAAAAGGTGCAACTCAAAAAGAAAAGCTATAATAGTACCCAAGACTAGAAATGGGGCAAAGGGAATTTCACTTTTCATTTTATATTTCTTGGTGAAAGCAATGAGAAGTATGCTAATCAACGCCCCAGACCAAAAAGAAATCACTACGCCCGATAGGACACGAGAGAGTCCTAGTAGCCAGCCCAAGCCAATAGCCAGTTTGGCATCTCCAAGCCCCATCCAAGTACCCGCAGATAAAAACCAGATTAGGGCAAAGGGTAATGCTATTACAACGCCGGATAAGAATTCCCAAAGATTCGGCATATGTATATTAAAACCATAAATAGAAAATACAAATAAACCGACAAAGGCTACAATATCAAAGAAAAGAACGAGCAGATCGGGAATTATTTTATGTTTAAAATCATATACCGCGATAACCAAAAGAAGGGAGAAGACCGAAGTGAAATAGGCATAAGTGCCGGCAAAGATCAGTGTATTTAGAAAAAATATATCCTGAAATTTCAAAAATAATCCGGCAAAGATTATTCCAGTTGCAAGTTCAACCAGCGGATATTGAACAGAAATTTTTGACTTACATTTCAGGCACCTGCCTCTTAAACCCAAGAAACTAAAGAGAGGCACTAGCTCGTACCACGAAAGCATATTTTTACACGACATGCATGCGCTTCTCCCGCCAAAAGATTTCTCCGTATTGTATCGTAAAATAATTACATTCAAAAAACTTCCAATGACTAGGCCAAAAAAGAAAAAAATTAATGTAATAATGGGAATCATATTTATTCAATAATATCAAATACAAGTATAATCAGTGGATGTAGATAATGAAGTGCCGGTTTCTTGTTTAAATTTTCCGCCACTATCGACACACCACATTTGGCCGGCAGTTTTAAGCGGGGCTTCAACTGCCCAAGCATTCGCACCGGCATTGCAGGTTATGGTTGTTGCAGAACCAATACCATTGATAGTATAAGTGGCCAAGCCGACAATTTTGGCAGCGGCTAAAATTTGCGGAGCTACTGTTTTTGCTCCCCCGACGGGACCCGGGTTATTGCAAACTCCTGTGTATGAATTCGAAACTGCAGTATTGGTATTATAAAAAATTTCTGCCTGAGAAACTGCATGCTGTAAGTTCGATTTCACACCTGCATTCGAACCTTTGTCTTTAGCATTATTTAATGCAACTATAATTACTGACGCTAAAAGTCCAATAATAGCCACAACAAACAGGAGTTCGATCAACGTAAAACCTCTTTGAGGTTTTCTTGTAAAATGTATCTTCATACCAATCAATTATATCATATATACCAAAACACAAAAAACCACTTAAAAGTGGTTTTTTGTGTTTTGGTGCTATGAACTAAAAACTAAGGACATATATATGTAGCAGTTGGTAAAAGAGTTGTCTCTTTAGCAGCGCCAGCCGAGTCTACGCAGAAATAATTATTGCCATTTTTTAACTTTACAGAAGCGGCATAACTTATAGCTGTATCGTTACAATTGGCTGTGGTAGTTGTCTGGTTGGCTCCATCAAGAACAACGGTGCCGGTACCGGCTGCCGTTGAGGCCGCCTGTACGCCAGCATTAATTGTTGCAGTTCCAGCAACAGCACAAACTCCATTATATGTAGAACCTATATCGTAAAAAATTGCCGCTTGCGCTCGGGTATTGGCTAAGTTTGCTTTTATCGCGGCATCTGTACCTTTCGTTCTAGCGCTATTTAAGCTAGCCAAAACCACCGAGGCTAAAATACCGATTATGGCAACAACAACCAAGAGCTCAATCAACGTAAAACCTTTATTCATTTTCATAATTTTTACCTAATAAATTATTAATAATATCCTGACCCATGGGTTCTCTCGCCCTAGGCAGAAATCCACAACCTTATCCCGCGTTTTGCGAGAAAATCGACTTGTATTTTAATAGTTCAATTATAACATACAGCCGTAAATATATACGCAAACAAGTTATCCACAGTCCTTTTAGTTTATTCCGCCAGCCAAATTGTAAATAGGCATTAAGACAGACACTAAGAGTATGCCCACTCCAAGACCTAAAACAACTATCATAACCGGCTCAATGAGTCCCACCAGAGTGTCAACGGCATCATCCACTTCTCTTTTATAAAAATCAGCTAAAGTCTTTAAAATCATACCCAATGAACCAGATTCTTCTCCAACTTTTAGCATTTGTACCATAATACCCGGCACATGTTCGCTATGTTTTTCAAAGGCAACAGAAAGGGCTAGGCCACTTTTTACACCATCCGATACGTCTTTCAAAAGATCTCTGTATACATGGCTGCCTACCACATCGGATGTGATATCTATAGATCTGACAATTGGAATGCCGGAAGTAAGCATAGTTTCTAAATTGTCCGCTATTCTTGATAAATAAAGTTTTTTGTATAAATTACCTACCAGCGGAACAGAGAGGCGCATTTTATCCAGATATATCTTGCCTGCCGAGGTAGATGAAAGACGCCATAACCAAATTCCCAAAAGCATCATAAAGATTATTACCAGAAAACCGTACTGTACGAAAAAATTAGAAAGAGCAATAATTATTGTGGTAAAAAACGGAACATCTTGCCCAGAGTCAAGAATAATGGCTGAAAGTTTTGGAATAACAACTACGAACATAAGCCCCATGACTACAAAAAAAGTAAAGATAACGAAAACCGGATAAATAAGCGCATTGCGGGTTTTGGAAGTAAGGGCATATTGGCGGTCTAAATATTCAGCTAGGTGGGAAAAAGTTTGATTAAGTTTTCCGGTTTCTTCCCCGGCCTTTACTAGGTTTACATAAAAATCCGAAAAAATATTCGGATGTTTAGCCAGCGCTCCCGAAATGGATACGCCAGCTTGTAGGTCATCGCTAATGTTAAGAAGATTGCGGGCTAAAAGTTTGTTTTCCGTACTGCCCGCAAGCATGGTGAAAGTTTTTAGTGCGGAAACCTGCGCCTCGAACAGTGTTGCAATTTGGCGGGATAAAATCACAATATCTTTCATTGGCACTTTTTCGAAAAAAGAAAGTTGGAAAATCGATTTTCTCGTCTTTTCGTCTTTTATAGAAATAACAATGAGCCCTCGCCTCTGCAATCCGCTTATAGCCATATCGCGAGTGGATGCATCTATTTCCCCCTCTCTATTTATCCCCTTGTCATCTACTGCTTTATACTTAAATAACATTTTTAGGCTTTAGGCTTTAGGCTTTAGGCTTTAGCGTTTTGCTAGTGCCCAGCGCCTAGCGCCTGATTATTACTAAAGCATCTTTTCAAGTCCTTTGGGGTTGAGGGAGTATTGATAAGCATTTTCTATTGAAATTTCTCCCGCTCGGACAAGTTCTAAAAGGGAGTGATTGAGGTCTATCATTCCTAATTGTAATCCTGTTTCTATCACAACGTCTATTTCGTTCGTGCGTTTTTCTCTGATTAAATTAGCTACTGCGTTGTTGTTTAAAAGAAGTTCGTAGGCGGGAATAAGTCCGCCGGTAATTTTCGGAATAAGTCTTTCGGAAAAAATTCCCAACAAGCTAGCTGCCAACTGGGAACGAATCTGGTCTTGCTGGTTGCCGGGAAAAGAATCAATGATTCTATCAATGGTCTGAGAAGCATTATTGGTGTGCAAAGTTGAAAGGACGAGGTGGCCCGTCTCAGCAGCAGTAACCGCTATGGACATAGTCTCGGAGTCTCGCATTTCGCCAATCATGATTACATTCACGTCTTCGCGGAAAACTGATTTAAGCGCTGTATTAAAATCTTTGGTATCAATGCCGACTTCGCGTTGGTTTATTATGGATTTATTCGGAATATAGACATGTTCTATCGGATCCTCAATTGTCACAATATTGCGCGATTGTTCATTGTTTATAACATCAATCATTGCAGAGAGAGTAGTTGATTTACCTTGTCCGACGGGTCCAACTACCAAGAAAAATCCCTGTTTCTTGCGGGCTAGTTCGGCTAAAATGGGCGGTAGATGGAGCTCGGTCATGGTTTTTACTTTCGGCACCAGTCTAAAAACCATGTTGATCAGACCTTTTTGAAAAAAAGCATTACCACGAAGCCTTACTTCTCCATGAAAATCATATGAGAAATCCATTTCTTGATCTTCCAGAAATTTTTTAACTTTTGTTTTATCTAATACTTCATTCAAAATACTAAGCATGTCTTCTTGGGTAATAATTGGGCGTTTAACGAGAAAAATAAGTTCCCCAGAAACACGAATAGATGGGACTCGGCCGGCGCCTAAATGTAAATCCGATCCGCCTTGGTGGATAACCGCTAAAATAAGCTCTTCGAGTTCTTTCTTGTATTCCATACTTTATTTCGAAACGGCGGCTTTTTGAGCCAATATTTCTAAAACCTGATTGATAACCTCCAGCGGGGTAGAATTTGCCTTTACAATATATCCAGACACCCCCATACTATTACATTTATCAATATCGGATTGCTGGCTTTTGTTGGTTAAAACTATTTTTACTGAATCTATAGATAATTTTTCTGTATTGATTTTTTCTAACATTTCAAAACCATCCATATCCGGCATAATTAGATCCATTAGGATAACATCCGGCTTTAGCCCCCCTTTTAATTTGGCGGTCGCTTGAACGCCGTTTTCAGCCGTATAAACCTCGAAATTACTTTGACTAAACTTAAACGCATACATGTCCAGTAGAAATGTATCGTCGTCGACTATTAAAATTTTTCGTTTTTCTCCTTCCATAGATGTTTATCCTTAATTATACACCATAAACGACCTTTAAAATATCAAATTAGAATCATTCATTCTCGTTGCTAAAATTATATACTTCAGTAAAGGGTATGATGCCATCTATTGCTTTTAGCATAGCATCTTCCCGCATCATAAGCATGCCCTTGTTGCGAGCCACTTTATAAATAGCGGAGTTGGTGGGATTTTTTAATATCACGTTTTGCATTTCATTATCTATCTTAAACATTTCAAAAACAGCAATTCTGCCACGAGTACCGGAGGGACATTCGGCAGAAGGAACAGTCTCGTACATGTTTTTTTTAATCTCGATTTCTTTTAAGAATTCGGCGGGTAAATCTTTCATTTCCGCCTCAATCTGTAATTTAATGCTGGCATCCATCGGCACAAGTCTCCTTGAAGATGCACAAGTCATACGGGCTAATCGTTGGGCGACAGAAAGAATAAGGGTTGGCGCAATTAAATATGGATCAACTCCCATATCGACAAGACGAGGAATTGCCCCAATGGCATTATTGGTATGGAGAGTCGAGAGAACAAGATGTCCCGTTAAGGCCGCCTGAATGGCGAGTTGGGCTGTTTCTTTATCGCGGATTTCTCCAACCATTATTATATCGGGGTCTTGACGTAAAATAGAGCGCAAGCCGGAGGCAAAAGTATAACCAATTTCCGGCATCATTTGAGATTGATTTATGTCAGGCATGTGATATTCCACCGGATCTTCCAGAGAAACTATGTTTCGACTCTCTTTGTCCAGTTCATTCATCATCGAGTATAAAGTGGTAGACTTGCCAGATCCAGTAGGGCCAGTAATGAGTATAAGGCCGAAAGGTTTGTCAATGGCTTCTCGAATCATATTGAGATTTCTCCTTGACAAACCCAGTTGATCAAGTGGCTTAACTCCTTTTTCTGAATCTAAGATACGCATTTCAATTTTCTCACCATAATAAGAAGGCATGGTGGAAACACGGAAATCAATCATGTGGCCGTCGATACTTTTACTAAAAGACCCGTCTTGGGGTTTTCTTTTTTCATCCAGACGCAATTTGCCCAAGATTTTTATGCGCGCAATTATTCCACTATATACATTAGTGGGTAAAACTATGGTAGTGTGCAAAATACCATCAACACGAAAACGCACTTTTACTTTTTCTCCTGTATTTTCTATGTGTATATCGGAAGCATTTCCTTCCAGCGCATTTTTTAATATAACATCAACGATTTTTATGATAGGCGCATCTTCGACGATCTTTTCTTCATCAATGGGTTTTTCATCTTTTTTGGCGAAAGACTTTTTGTCGGGATTTTCTGCATCAGACGTTCTTTCTTTGTCCAATTCGATAAGCGCTTCATTCACTTGGGGAGATATGCTTTTGTAAGTTTGCATTATGCCTTCATAATCGCTTTTAGAAATAAGGAAAATCTTAAAAGGAATACCGAGTTTGGAGGAAATGAATTGTAGGGCATCCATTGCTTCCATGTTTTCTGGATCCGTGACACCTACTTCAAGCACTCCGCTGTTTAATTCAAAAGGAGCGAAATGATAATGGGCGGCAGAATCTTCGGAAATATATTTTAGAGCATCAAAAGACATCTCTTTTACATTTACTCTTTTTATCGGCATATTTAAGTATCTTCCTTTTGTCTCCAGAATTTGCTCTTCGGAAATGCCGAATTCAATCAACGCTTCATCAACATCGCCGGCATGTTCCTCGTTTGCGCGGTTTTTTATTTCACCTATTTGACTTTCTTTAATAAAGCCCTCTTTTTTTAATTCTTCCAAAAAACTCATAGCTTATTATTGTGCTTCAGCTGAGCCACTGTCGTCGGGAAGTATGGATGGATTTTCACTGGATAGTGTAGCTGCGGGCGGCACACTTGTATTTAGTGGCGCTGAAACTTGCGGATCAGAACCTATGGGAGCAAATGGGTTGGGTCTTCCTTCTGTGCCATCAGGTGTAAGTAAAATACTTGAGTCCGAAAGAGAAATAAAGGCCGGATCATTAAAAATTGCATCATTCAACTTTATATTTTTAACATTTAGAAGAATTGATAAGAAATCTTGAGTGAGCAGTGAAGAGTTGGGCGACAAATCGGCGGTAGTTGTAGTAGTGCTTAAAACGGAAACAAGCGGGGCTTCTTCCGGTCCCTTTTTAATAAAAAATATATAAACAATAATTATACTAATTGCAATTATTAAAAATATAACAAAATTTTTTATTCTTGGGGTCATTTTAATTTTTTAACCAATAAGTTTTAACATTGAAATTATATTTATATATTTGAGATAAAGAAGGGCTCGCTCCTATACTCACATTCGAGGAAAAATCAATAGATGTTATATCCATAATTCTAAGATTTTTTTCCAAATCTCTCATAAAATTGATAAAATTACCATAAGCGCCTTGGGTAGAAAAACTAAAATCCAAGGTGCCATATTCCTGGCGCGGCATTGGAATTCCGCCCACTTCTCCATTCTCTGCAGTTCTGGCGGTAGTATTGTTTGTACTTTCTACATTGTATTTTATATCCTTTAAAACCATACCATAGGGTGTTGCTATTTTTTCTATTTCTAGAATCAAACGTATATTATCAACATTGTCGGGTAATAATTTAGACAACTTCGCTATATTTTCCGGATCAAAAGAATTGTATTTTTTTGTCAATAAATCTCTTTCATTCTCAAGCATTTTGGAATTATTAAGCGCATCGTCATAAGACGCCATCTGCTCCCTTAATGCGGAGATGTCGTTAAAAAGCGGTTTGGTAAAAGCGAAAAATCCAGTGACCGCTATGCTTATTAAAATAATTGATATAATTAATCTGAACATAACTTTTACTATTTAAAAAATACCGGCGGAAGAATTTTCTGTTTTAAATGTTTGCTGGTAATCAATAAAGCTTGGATCAACAGAAAATTCCAAATCAAAAATAACATTACCGTTGTTATCAAGAGAAAGGTTAGAAAAAACTGGATCAATTAAAAACTTATTTTTTGCAAAAAGATCCGATTGAAGCGCAACGGAACGATAACCCGTCGCTAGTCCGCTCATTTTTACATCTATCTTCGCATTTCTGTCGGCTTCCAAGGAATAGTTAAATCTGGTAAAACGAACAGTTTTCATTGTAAGATTTTGCAATACTTGAAAAATTGGGTAGATAGTTATATGTTTGGATAATATTTCAGTTGCTTCTTTCAGGCGTTTATTTAATGTCTGAAGTTGAACTATTTTTGAGGGTTCAAAACGATTTTTGGCAAGATTTAGATTATTCTCCATCGTTGTCATTTTTGTCATAAGGACGCCTCTGTAAAAATAAAGGCCTCCGGTGGCAATCAAAATAGTAAACACCACAAAGATAGCTACAACAGCAAAAAGTCCAATCGATTCTGCTTGAGTGGTTCGTTCTTTGGCTATCGGTTGTTTGGGTATAAACGATGTTTGAAAATCTTTTTCCATCTTTTTGTTATATCCCTATTTTATTATCTCAATTTATTGTAATTTGCGCAAGGCTAAACCGAGAGCAACTGAGAATTCGGGACCCATAGTATCAAGAACTTTCTCTATAAATGCGGGCGCTTCAACTTTAGAAAAAGGATGGGCAATTTCCACTTCCAGCTGAAAGTTATTGGTTGCCACTTCTTTAATCCCCTTGAGCAGGGCGCCTCCACCCGAAAGTATAACTTTACTAATGGTGCGATTGTATTTCTTCTCATATGCCAACAGCACGTTATTCGCCTCTGAAAAAATATAATCCACGTGCGTTTTAATGATATCGGCCAATTCTTTTTGCGTTGGATTGCCAAAAAGGCCGAATTCTTTTTTCATTTTTTCCGCTTCAGAAAACGTAATGCTGAAGGATTGTGAAATAGATTCAGAAATGTCGGCTCCCCCGCGGCTTACAGTGTGGTAGCTTGTTACCATGCCGAATTCAACTAAAGAAAGCTTGGTGCAAGAAGCGCCCAGATCCATCAAGAGCACCGGGGACAATTCGTGTTCAAAGACAGATCGAATGGAAGAAAATATTTCGATCTCAAAAAAAGAAGAAGAGAGAGAACATTGAGAGATGATAGAACGATATTTGGAGATAGAATCATTTTGCGTTGCCACAACAAGCACTTTGGTTTTTTCAGCCGGCATTGGAGGCAAATCGGGATTATTCACTTCTTGAAATGAAGTTTCTTTTTTGGGGAGTGGAAAATAATCAAGGGAAACTTCGGTTATTGGCACCGGAATATATTTGCGAGCTTCGGTTTCAATAATTGAACCTATTTCGTTTTCCTTTAGCTGGACCGGAAGTTCAATAGTAAAAATTAAACTTGATTGTATGGGAATAGCTAGAGCGGCGGAGGTAGTAGTTACTCCAGATTGCTTCAAGACTTCTTTCAGGGCCTCAACTGATTTTTCTATCGGCAAGTAAGTAACGCGCCCGGCATCAAGGTCGGCATATGAGCCAAGCGATATGGCTCCATAGGTTTCCAGCACCGCTTTGCCGCCCTTTTTCTTTATTTCCACTACTTTAATTTCCGAAGAACCGATATCAATACCAACGGCTCGGTTGCCAGAATTGCCGCCAAACAGTCCCATGCCAGAGAGAAATTTTTTAATTTTATTTTCCATTTAAATTTATGCTAAAATATCTATAAACACTTATAAGTATAACATATACTTGTCCCGTTAGAAATA
>Ga0155762_124_pt1 | contig 5772 bp, 4 predicted proteins | sample RifCSPlowO2_01_FD_107416 | JGI IMG/M metagenome (GOLD analysis project Ga0155762, IMG submission 107416) | Candidatus Nomurabacteria bacterium RIFCSPLOWO2_01_FULL_39_17
GTAGTGAGCGGATTTGACGCAGAGGACGCGAAGAATTGCAAATACATTGCCGATGCGGAGGGCACAATAGACTGTTTAGATATGAATAATACATATTATAAGCCGGAATTGTGCTTAGACTCTATGGGAATGCTTACGGCTTATAATGTGAAATACTCAGTCTATATTTTATACGCAAATAATGTGGAATATTCCGATAATTTAACTAATTGTAACGATTGTTTCGGTTGTGTCGGACTCCGAAAGAAAAAATACTGCATTCTAAACAAACAATATGAAAAAGAAGAATACGAAAAACTAAAAGCGCAGATTCTCGAGAATATGAAAAAGGAGGGTACTTATGGAGATTTTATTTCCCCGATTTTATCTCCTTTCGGCTACAATGAAACTCTGGCGCAAGAATATTATCCGCTGACTGAAAAAGAAGCGAAAGAAATGGGTTTCAATTGGCAGAACGAAACAACAGGCACTTATGGCCAAGAAACAATTAAGGAATCGGAAATGCCGGAGACGATAGAAGGAGTTACGGAAGATATTTTGAAGGAAATTTTAGTCTGCAAAAATTGTAAAAGGAACTTTCGCATTACGAAATCGGAATTTGATTTTTATAAAAGGATGAATTTACCCCTGCCACATAAAGATTTTGAATGTAGACACAAAGAAAAAATGTTAAAAAGAAATCCGCGCAAACTTTGGCATCGCGCGTGCATGTGCGAGTTAAAAAATCATGTTCATGGTGAGAAAAAGTGTGAAAATAAATTCGAAACTTCATATTCCCCCGACAGACCTGAGATTGTGTATTGCGAGAATTGTTATCAGCAAGAGGTATCGTAATCAGCCCCGACGTAAAGTCGAGGGTCCTCGATTTTATTAAAAATCGGGACAAGAAGTCTCATAAAAACTCTAAAATATAACTTTGCGAAGGAGTTTTGAGACTGACGAGCTGAAAATTTCAGGATTTTTTAGGTTTCAAAAAATCCGTACCGGAGAAAAGTTTATATTCTAGTTTTTTATTTACGGACGCCATGCTTTTCGTGCAGTTTTGTAATTTCTTCCTCTTCCAGTTCTTCTTTTTTTTCTTTCCCGCGCTCGCCGAGGGTCTTTAATTCCGCATCGCCGAGCATATTTAGAGATTTTACCAGCTCCGAGAGATGTTCTACCGTATTTTTCTCCGGAGCATCAAGAATTTCTTCTAAAAGCGCGTGTAAAATCCATCCCATCCTCGGTCCGGGAGTAATATTTAATTCTTTTATCATAAATTCCCCATCAATTTTCAACTGTCCGACAGAAATCGGATCGCGCAGGGCTTCTTCAATCATGGCGAAATATTTTCTTAGTCTATACGGAGTTTCTTTTTTCTTCATTCCCACGCGGTCGCACTCGCGGACATTCATTAAGGTCCAAATATTTTCTTTTCCGACTTTGGTAATGATTCTGCGTACCGCGGAAAGCGTAATTAATTCCGTATCGGAAAAAAACATATGATTGCGGACAAGTTTTTCTACAATTTCAACTTTTTTGTTGGGGAATTTCAATCTTTCCATTATTTTTTTCGCCATCCGCGCGCCCACAACTTCATGCCCGTAAAAAGTATATTTCTTCTTAGTGGCTCCACCAGCAAGCAATTTATCAGGTCCTCGGAAAAAATCCCCAGACCATGCTAAATTGCTTGCTGGTTTCGCTTTTTGAGTCAAACCCAAGTGCTTCTGCGTAGCAGGTATAGAAAAATTTTGTTCGTGTCGGAGCCCGCTTGCGGGTAAAGCGACGAAATTTTGCTGTGCCTGCGAAGCTATTCTTCTTGTTTTTGGTTTACCTATGTCATGGAAAAGCGCGGAAAGCCTTATTTCTAAAGACAAATTCTTATCTGTGGCATGTTGAAGAGCATGTAATAAATGCTCCCAGACATCATAAATATGTTGCCCCAACTGCTCGCAATTTATCCCCTCTTCTAGCTCCGGAATTATGTTTTTTAATAAATTAAATTTATGCAACATCACAATTCCGCTGGCAGAATTTTCTGACATAATTATTTTTACAAATTCATCGCGGATTCTTTCGGCAGAAACTTTTTTTATTAAAATTGAATTTCTGATAATACTTTCCACACAGTCTTGCGACACAGAAAAATTAAGTTGGCAAGCGAAACGTACCGCTCGAATCATTCGTAACGCATCTTCGGTGAAACGGTTATCTGCCCTTCCAACCGTCCTTAATGTTTTGCTCTGAATGTCCTTTACACCATTAAATAAGTCCACTAGCTGTCCTTTTCCGCCAGAGGCGGATCCGCCTTCGGCTGAAGATGTCCGTAGGGCCATGGCATTTACTGTAAAATCCCGTCTTTTTAAATCATCGTCGAGCTTTTCACTGAATCTAACCTCGTCTGGATGTCTAAAATCGCTATATTTTGTTTCAACTCTGTATGGAGTAACTTCAATCTGACGAGATGTTTCATGAATAACATCCTCCTGAATGACAACAACTGTGCCGAACTTATTTTCATACACCGTTTCTGGGAAAAAACCAATAATCTGTTCCGGTTTTGCATTTGTTGTTACATCCCAATCTTTAGGTTCTTTATCCATCAAGAGACCGCGAACACACCCGCCCACCAAATATGCCTCAAAACCGGCTTTTTCTAATGTTTCAGTTACATGTGAAACCTCTTTTGGTACTTTTTGTATTAAATTTTTAGTATTTTGTGTCACCAAATTCTGTGCGGCCAGAGAGAATCGAACTCTCGTCTCATCCTTGGCAAGGACGTGTTCTACCACTAAACCATGACCGCGTGTTATTACTTAATAAATCTATTTTAACCCTTTAATTATATATTATATTTAACATATTGCAATTTTGTTTTCTAGCTTATAAAATAACGATATTTTGATTATTTCTTTAAATAATGTATAATTATTCATACTGCACCCGTAGTGAAATGGATATCACAACAGTCTTCGGAACTGTCGTTGGGGGTTCGAATCCCTCCGGGTGCACACCAAGAATACTGGAATCGTTGTCCTTTATAAATTTTATATAAAACAATTGTTATACAACGGTTTTATTAAAAACTGTGGATAAATCTGTTGGTATGTGTATAAAGGACATAAGAAAAATTTGTCTTTTAGAACTATTTATACCTAAAATATGTTGAAAAATAAAGCTAACTTGATAAAAGACATGAAAATTACTTACTTAGTTTCACGTGAAACCCCGTTAGAAGCAAAAAACATAAGTTTCATGAGAAACATCTTGATTTTACGTGCATACAAGCTTCTAACGGGGTGAAACCTGTTCCTTATGAAACATAACAAAATAGCATAAAATGCCTAAAGTATTTACATCGGAGACTCAAAAAACTGGAAAAATCGGAGAAGGTGTGGCTGTAAAGTTTCTTATGAAACATGGTTTTTCTATATTGGATCAAAACTATACCAAGAAATGGGGTGAGATAGATATTGTGGCTGAAAAAGCCAATAAAATATATTTTATAGAGGTAAAATCTGTTGCATGTGAAACATTGGATAAGGTTGTTGCGCATAGTCTGCCTACGCGGGTAGGAACTTCTGACCAGTATAGGCCAGAAGACAATATGCACCCATGGAAATTGAAGAGATTGTCTAGGGTTATTCAAACTTATATTTTGTCTAAAAAACTAGATGAAAAAGAGTGGCAAGTAGATTTGTTGGTAGTATTTTTGGACCTAAAAAACAAGAAAGCAAAGGTGAAAGTCGTAAAAGACATCATTCTGTGATAGAATCAGAAAAGTTTTTTCGGGCCGTAGTATACCGGTAGTACAAGTGCTTTGGGAGCATTTAGACTGGGTTCAATTCCCAGCGGCCCGACCAATAATATGCTTTGGCAAAAAATATTAATCTTGTTTGTGATAGCGCTAGGCGAGTCATTAATGATTATGCCTCAAATTTTTGGGTCCAAGGCTAGCGTGAATGGAGAAAGTGTCGGACAAATTTAAAAATTAAATAATTGGTACATTTGGGTTTCAGTAGCAGGAGTATTTATAGTTTTGGTTGGTTATATATATGGTATAAAAATATTTAATAATATTTGGTTGGTGACTTTAACTAGTTGGACGGCTTTGGTAGTTGCTGAAATAATTCTAGCCAAATTTGTCTTTCAAACTACACCAGAAGGAACTGTTTTGCTTGGTTTTCTTTTAGTCTTAGTCGGTTTCTTGATCGCTAATTTTTAAAATAGAAAAATGTATGTATAATGCAACCTATAGGCGGGATTAGTTTAATGGTAAAATAACAGTTTTCCAAACTGTGGTTAGGAGTTCGATTCTCCTATCCCGCACAGGGAATAGAAAAGAAATATGACAACAATATATATTTATTCTTTCATTAGCGTAGTCATCGTAAGTCTAGTCTCACTAGTCGGAGTTTTTACATTATCTTTAAGAGAGGATATTCTTAAAAAATACATTTTTCTTTTTATCTCGCTCGCAGTCGGAGCCCTATTGGGAGATGCTTTTATACATTTGATACCCGAAGCATTAGAAAATTCCTCAAACGCAACCCTAACGAGCACTTTAGTCATCGCTGGAATTTTAATTTTCTTTATTTTAGAAAAATTTCTTCACTGGCACCACCACGGGGAAGATACAGACAGCATACACATCCACCCTATGGGAAAACTGATTCTTTTTTCAGACGGAGTGCATAATTTCATAGATGGCATTATCATAGGAGTAAGTTTTATCGTAAGTGTGCCGGTGGGCGTCGCAACCACTCTCGCGGTGATTCTTCATGAAATACCTCAAGAAATAGGGGATTTTGCCGTATTGTTACATTCTGGCTACACTAAATCACGGGCCCTTTGGCTTAATTTTATGTCTGCATTATGCGCTGTTCTGGGCTTGCTTGTAGCCTTTCTTTTGGGTGAAATAGGCAGAGTTTTCACTACATGGATTTTGCCGGTTGCCGCGGGGGGCTTCATATATGTGGCAGTTGCAGACTTGATACCCGAACTGCAAAAAACAAAAGAAACAAAACACTCAATACTGCAAATACTGGCGGTGATAACGGGAGTGCTCGCCATGGTGGCACTGGCTTATCTGGAATAGCATTCTCGGCATAAGTTTTACCGGTACGGATTTTTTAAGCTTAAAAAATCCTGAAGTTTTCGGCTCGTCAGCCTCAAAACCCCTCAAAAACTTATGCCGAGAAAGAATTTTACACAAAAAAACTAGTTTGCCCAGGACCCATCAACACCCGGATGTTTAAAATAGAAAACTTCAAAATGGAGATGCGGACCAGTAGAGCGTCCGCTGGAGCCGACATTGCCTATGATTTGGCCTTGAGCAACTTCGTCGCCAGTACGCACGGTAATCTTAGACATATGAGCATAGAGAGTTTTCGTATCTTTATCCGGATGATTTACAATAACCATCTTGCCATAGGCTCCACACCAGCCTCCGCATGTGACACTTACCACTCCTTTAGCGGATGCGTAAATTGGCGTACCCTTTGGTGCACCGTAGTCTATGCCTCGCTTCCCCGGACCATGAAGACCTTGTGTCTTGCGTCCCACACCGGGGGGCAAAGGATATATAAAATAATTAATAAGTTCCCGAATCGGATGAGTAATATAATAATTTATATCTTTAGCGATAGATGAACTCAAATTTGGCGCGGGCTTGTCGCCTCCTTCATCAAACATCTCGCCGCCAGGAATCATAAGTTCATCGTTTATCGCAAGTTTGGTGTCTGGCGCAATGCCATTACAAAAAGCAATATCATTTATATTAACCTTGTAACG
>Ga0155762_121_pt1 | contig 5542 bp, 2 predicted proteins | sample RifCSPlowO2_01_FD_107416 | JGI IMG/M metagenome (GOLD analysis project Ga0155762, IMG submission 107416) | Candidatus Nomurabacteria bacterium RIFCSPLOWO2_01_FULL_39_17
ATCGTTTATCGCAAGTTTGGTGTCTGGCGCAATGCCATTACAAAAAGCAATATCATTTATATTAACCTTGTAACGTTTGGCGATACTTTGAAGTGTCTGTCCTTTAGTGACGTTAATTTTAACACCAGAAACATCTGGAATGACAAGCACGTCATCTTTCACAAGTTTCTTCTTCATGTTATTCGCCGCTAGAACAGTATTTTCAGAAACATTCAGCAGTAAAGCTATTTTAGAAATGGAGTCATTCTCTGTTACCGTATAAACAATTATCTCTCCACAAGATGAATCTATGTCGTCCCTCCCGTTGGAAACACCAGTAGAACTAAGGGCATTATTATTAACTATATTCACATTTGAGTTAATATCAATGTCGTTGTCCTTGCTATCTTTGGTTTTGGCTTTCTGACTTTGAAAAATTGATATAGAAGAAACATTGGCTTGTAAAAGCGTCATATTTTGGGAATTTTTATTTTCTTGATTGGAATTTAGAGCGTCTGTATTGGCAGAAACTTTGCTACCTAAAATTGAAGACAGGAAGCCGGCCATCACCTGAAGAGGCAAAAAAACCGCCCCAGACAAAAGGGAAAATGCCAAAAATAGAGCAATGATTTTAAATTTAGGTTTTATAAGACAAACGAATATCGCAAGATTGCCTTTCTAGCCTTATAAAATATCGATTACGATATTTCGACGTCGTTCGGATGTTGTGTTTATAAGCTTATAACCACACATCCTCTCTAGTCGAATCAAGGGTAGAATTACAGGACGACCAATAAGTACTGCAAACAAAGGTTCTCACGATGGTTACTATCGGGTCGGCAAGTTAGTCAATATCTCTCATTCTTCTGTTCAGGACTATTAGAATAGGGTAGCCGAAAATAGGGCAAAAGTCAATCGGAGGGTGGAAAACTAAATTTGACAAATTAATTTAAATAGTATATAATAGTAAGGATCTAGGGTAAAATTTAGCATATAAAAGACAAAGATTATATAATGTTATTGCTATAAAACTATGCCAGAGCCGAATCCAGGTCAAAATCTAAAAGTTTCAAACCTCATAAGCGGTAAACCAGTACCCGTTGTTGAAACGGGAGGAGAAAAACCAAAAGAACGTTTGCCAGATAATCGTATGGGGGAACTTCTGGTGAGAAAATACCAACTAGAAGATAAGATAAGAGATTATAGATTAGTTTATACAGAAGAGGTGGAAGGTTCTGGTGGAGAGTTAGATAAATTATTAACGGAACTAGTGGATGTGGAAGAAGAAATAAAAAAAATTGACGAAGACGAAAGGGCAAAAATCGCTGAATTAGAAACAAGATTAAAAGCAGACGGCTATAATCTGGATAATCTAGAGGAGATGCCGGATGAACAACTCTCTGCGCTATGGAATTTAAATAGCAGTGAAATGAGAAATTTTGAGGCGAACGGAACGGGTATACGATGGTTTTTTAATCTTAATGGAAAAATAAGCCATATTCGAGAACAAAGAAAAAAAGATAAAGCTGAATCGGAAGCTAAAGTAGTTGAACTACGTCTTAAGGAACAAATAAAACTTGCGGAAGTAAAAGCATATGACCCAGAAGACAAGGTGGGTTTAGATAAACTGTACACGGAATTAAAGGCCATTAGAGAAGAAATAAGAAAAATCACTGGAAAAAAGGAGGGTGCGCGAATGTTACCGGAGATTTCAAAAAATGAAAATAGGGTGGGTAAAAAACCTTTGGCTGCTACCGTTGAGGAACCCGCTATAGATATCGACGGAGTCACGAAGGAATCTCCATCGCCTTTTGCTGTCAGAATTGAAAAAAAAGAAGAGCATCCCGCTTTTGCTAAGTTCAAAGCAGAGTTGGCGTATGGGGGCATAACACTGGGCGACATAGATAAATTGGAAGATTTGAATTTTGAGCAACTAAAAAGGCTCGCATTCTGGGCAGAAATATTGGTTAGAGATTTGAAGAGGGATATTGACCCGCAAAATTCAGAGATGGTTAAGTTTTTGGAAACTGAAATGCCAAAGATTGCGGAACTACTCGAGGTTAAGGGTGTAGAAGAAAACAAACGACTTGCTAAAGAAGATTATGCAAAACTACGAACAGAGCTTGCAGATATGGGAATTTCTCTAGAGATGTGGGATCTCTTGGACCTAGCCAAACTTCTCGGCGCAAGGGATGTGCTAAAAGCATGGCTACAAAAATTCCCCGGCAACGAAGAGTTGCAAAGATATTTAGACGGGGTAGGCCGCCAGTTACGAGAAAGATATCCGGAGGTTGGGAACCAGACAATTATTGCTCGAGCGCCTGAAGAATTAAAAAATCTAAAACCAAAAGACGAGAAAGGGGGGCTTACGCCTGAGGAAGAAAAAACTTTGAAAACGCTCCTCCAGACCATAGAAAGAGCAAAAAAAAGATTAGCGGAATTGGACGAGATGGAGGCACGGCTTCCTAAAACCATGAAGTAATTTTATCAATAATTTTATATAATAAACATATGGGACCAGAACAACCACCAGCACCAAGAACACAAGCTGAGATTGACGCCGAAAGAGCCGAAACTAGAAGGCAGCTTGACGAGGCGACAAGGGCGGCAAATGAAATACTGGCTAAAAGGGCTACGGCTGAAAGTAGCGCAGATAAAGAAACTAGGGCAAAAAGAGGGCCCATGGACAAATTACGAAGACGGTTGTTAGGTGTAGGATTCGAGGACAGAGAAGAAGAGAGAGAGGGTAGAAAAAAGAAAGAAAAAGATAAAGGGTTCATGAGTAATCTTCGTCGCCGATTATTTGGAATCACAGAAAGCAAAGCACAAACAGATGCTGAAGATAAAACATGGCAACTAAAGAGAGAGCAAGAACAGATAAAACTTGACAACGACCCCTTAAGAAAATTTATTAGAGAAACAATGGGTGAAGATCCTAATAGGTTTCGTCCTGTTTTCCAAACCACAGATATTAACAGTCTAGAAAGAAACCCCGATGGATCCTTGAAGGGAGCTAAAGATCTTACATTTAACAATTACCACGACTTTTTATCTTATAGAAGAACTCTGACAGAAGAACAAAAAAGAGAAATGGACCTGGAGTGGGAAAGCCCTATCCAGGGTTTATGGCAAAGTCCGGAAATTTTTGCAGATAAAGAATTATGGAAAAGATTAAATGATCCCAACGACCCATTTTCCAAGCACAAGGATGAATTCTCGAAATTAATAGAAAAAGCAAAAAAGCTAGAACTCTCTGACGATGCAGAAATACCCCTCCAGGAAATCCAAAAACACATCGAACAAGAACAAGAAGAAGTAAAAGAAGCTGTAAAACAAATTCCTGAACAAGAAAGATCGGGGGTATTAAAAAGCCTTTTGGGCTTCGGATTCAAGGTAGATAAATGGAAAAATAATGCATGGTCAAAAATTTTTAGTCCTCTTGCTAAAATAAAGAATCAGGATAAATTTTTAGCACGTATGATGAAAGAATTGGGTAGTTCTTTTTCGCGTGACGCAAAGAATGACGAAAAAAGGTTTAAAGATTTAATGGAGGGAAAGGGAAGTTGGAAAACAAATCTAATGAGTCCAGCCCTACTCGTGGGTAATATTTATAAATATGGCCGTCTAATTACAGACGTAACTGGCAAAACTCTTGCTATGCCCTATCGCTACGTAACAATGCTCGGCATGGGCATAAGCAGGTTAGCAGAAGCTGGAAAAGAAGCACAACTTAAAACAGAGGAAGCGAGTGAAAAAACAAGAATAAAAGATGAAGAAAAAGCAGCAGAAGAAGCTTTCGAATTATATAGAAAAGTTGTAGAGAAAACTGGAGATTCCAAGAATGTTACATCCGAATCTATTCAAAATGAGTACTTGAGTCAATTACCCAAAGATTTGTTAAGGAGACTTCAAGTGCCATCAGTAGCAAGTGGTTGGGCTCAAAAAATTATAAAATGGGATATAAGTAAAGCGGTAGAGAAATTAGATAAAAATCTAAAAAAGATAGATGAAAATAAAAAATATTCTGCAAAAGAAAAAACTGAGAAAAAATTACAGCTTTTGAATGGAATACAATGGAAAAATGCTCTGCGAGACTATGATCGACTCATCACAGAAGCAGGAACAGTGGATGAAATAGCAGTTGCCGCTATTTATGCCAAGGCACTCGGTAGAGGATTGGTTGGCGGAGCATTGGCGGGAACGATAGAAACATCTATCGCAAGATTGGTTGGAGGATTACACAGCTCAGGAGAGGCACTTTTAGCCGGAGGACCAGAGCAACCTGATACTTCAGAAACAACTCGAGTGGCGCTTGCACGAGCAGGGGCAATAAGACCAGAAGTAGTTGATATAAACCATGAACCATCTTTGCGACACATACCAGGAGTTGGAGAAAGAATGCAAGTGGAACCTCTATCGCCAGAAACCCCCGCTCCTGCCGTAGCACCCGGCGCTGTGCAAGAAATTCATGTAGCACATCGTCTGCATCTTGTTAACAGCGATATTGTAAATTCTGACGGAGCCGAATTACAAACTCATTGGGGAGGTGTAGGAGAGAGTGGTTTGACCGCTAATGGTGAATATACATTTAATATAAACCGCATGCTGAATGCCGAAGCATTTAATGGAAATGTTCGTGTGAATATCGGTGAAGAATTGCGATTGGGTCATTTAAAAATGCTTGTCACTTTAGACGATGGACGAGTAATCCCAGTATCAATAAATCCCGATGGACAAATAATTATTCCTGACGGCTCTCCCGCGGAATCGGCTTTCACCACAGTAAATGGTCATGCAGTATTCAATGGACGATTTGCTGAAGTAGCGGTAGATAAAGGGAACAATGATTTTCAAATAGTTTCTACGGTGACAGAAGGCTCGGGTGCCGGCGGACATATTACGCCGCCAGAACAACCCCTAGCCGGACCCGGACGTCCGACGACCCCTGAACAGCCTGCCGATACTCCTGAACCAATACGACCACCAGCAGAAACTCCACCACGACCCGTTCCAGCAGAACCTGTAGAAACGCCACGACCAGTACAAACAGAAACCACACCACCACGACCAGCTCCAGAAGATGTGGTAAGACCAAGGGGCAGAATAGAACCTGTTTCCACTGGACAATCGGGAGTCACTTCTGTGGAGGATTATGTAAATACTCGTTCTGGTATACCAAGGGGTGAAGCATTTTCCGGGGGACGTTCAGGGGTTACTTCCCCAGAAGATTATTTATATGGTGGGCGTCTTCGCTCTGGAATACCGAGAGGTGAAGCGTTTTCTGGTGGACGATCAGGGGTTAGTGGTTATCCTCCTGACTATTATCAACCTGGATATCGTGGAACAAATTATTCTCCTTATGTGAGGCGAGTTTTCGAAGATGTGGGGAATCCATATCATCTTCAAGATGCGACGATAGGACACGTAAGTGCTGCATATGATGCAGTACTTCACGATCTTTTCCCAACTGACACTTATTCAGAATGGAACAGGGTAGCGGCCAGTCGCGCGGCAGACTTCATGAGAATACCTCTAGAAGGCACGCCAGCAGAATCTCCTGTAT
>Ga0155762_116_pt1 | contig 5259 bp, 5 predicted proteins | sample RifCSPlowO2_01_FD_107416 | JGI IMG/M metagenome (GOLD analysis project Ga0155762, IMG submission 107416) | Candidatus Nomurabacteria bacterium RIFCSPLOWO2_01_FULL_39_17
AACCAGCTATTACCAGGTTCGATTAGCTTTTCACTCCTTACCACAAGTCATCAGAAGACGTTGTACGATCTACCTGTTCGGACCTCCATAAGTCTTTCGACCTACTTCATCCTGCTCATGGCAAGCTCACCTGGCTTCGGGTCTTATGCATGCTACCAATTGCGCGCTATTAACACTTGGTTTCCCTATGCCTGCGTCGTTTTAGCCGACTTAGGCAGCAGTATGCATAAACTCGTTGGCTCATTCTTCAATAGGCACGCTGTTCCAGGCCCCACTTTTCTAATCAAATTTTATTTTTTCACTAAGCCACAATTTTCTAAATCGGGTTCAGTTATATTTTATACTTAGTTATAAAAGTGGGGCCTGGTTCAACTCCTTGTAGACATACGGTTTCAGGTCTATTTCACCGCCCTAATCGGGCTGCTTTTCACCTTTCCCTCACGGTACTAGTTCACTATCGATCTTTAAGAGTATTTAGCCTTAGCGGTTAGTGCCGCTGGATTCCTTCAAGCCATTTATGTCTTGAGGTACTCAAGAATAACAATAAAAGAGATAAACTATTTTAATTTACGGGACTATCACCCCCTATGGTGTTGCTTTCCAGCAACTTCAACTAATAATTTATTTTTTGACTCCTCTAGAAATCTACATTGTTATCTTACAACCCCAAGCCCCACTTTTTTAACCAAGTTTACTTTTTTCATTTTTTAAATTTTGCAAACTATATTCTCTACTGTCACCATGCTTAGTTAGAAAAGTGGGGCTTGGTTTGGGCTTCTTCCTTTTCGCTCGCCGCTACTTAGGAAATACATATTTGTCTCTATTCCTCCTGGTACTGAGATGTTTCACTTCCCAGGGTCTGCACCTCGTCATTGCTGACGGGTTATCAAGGTTTGCTTGATAGGGTTTCCCCATTCGGAAATCTCCGGATCAAAGGTTGCTAAGCACCTCCCCGAAGCTTATCGCAGCAACGCCACGTCCTTCTTCGCCTCTTAAAGTCAAGGCATCCACCGTACGCCCTTAAATTTCCTGTTAAGAAATTTGAAAATCACAATTCGCCCCGCTTTTCACGGGGCAATACAAACAACTCCCTTTACTTGCCTTAAATTCTTGACCGCTCAAGTACTTTAAAACAAAGAGAGTTTCTCCTGTTTACAGCATGGAAAAGACCCCATAAAGCCGTAACAGGAATTAAGTTTTCAAATTTCAAGCCTTTCTGACCAAATAAAAAACCGCCTTTTAGGGCGGCCAACAAACAAAAGAAGTCTGCTTATAAGAGCCGCCTTTTTAGAATGTTTTTTGTGGTAATCATACTGATTGGAGAAGTATATACAAACCAAAAAAGGATGTCAAGAAACATCCTTTCTACAAATTAAGCGGTTTCGGCAAACTCTATGTGCTCTTCAAATTCAGTAAGAGCTAATTCAAGATTATTTATTATTCTCTTTAGGCTAATTAATTCTTGCTTGGAAAAAGTTTTTGCATTGGGACCTTTCAATATTTCTTGCATATACCTTACTCTCGCTCCCCAATCCGAGCCGTCAAGTTTTTTAGCTAGTGAATCCAACCTTTCGCTAATCTCTTGCGGACTAAGACTTTCTGCTCCTGTTGTTCCAGTTTCTGGTGTTTTTTCTGGCATAATACAATTATATCACAAACAAAAATCAGAAAAGGATGTCAAAAAACATCTTTTTCTGATTTTTGTTTGATAAAAAAACTTAAAGCATTATTAAATTAACCGTGATGAGCAGATTCTTCAGCAAGCTTAGCAAGAAAGCGTGCAGCTGCGTCCTTGCCACCCAGACCGAAAGCTAAAGCGCCACCCAAGGCAAGCATGCCGATGATTCCAGCGAAAAGCGTATTCATATATGTCTCAGCGATGCCTAGTTGGCCAAAAGCAATGATGAAAGCAAAGACCCAAACAGCATACTTTGCCATTGCGCCAAGCATATTTGCAGAATGAACACTGAGCGCCTTCGTGCTAGCAACAACCAACTTGGAAACAGCTTCGGCAACTACTGTTGCGATTATTAAGATAAACGCAGCAACGATTACTCTCGGTAGAAATCCAAGCACATCGTCTTTTAAGAAAGAAGCAATATAGTCCAAGCCTACCAAATTAAGCGAAGGTAGGAGGAAAACGATTATAACAAACCATTTTGCAACTTCTCCAAGAAAGTAACCGCTATTTAGATTCATCCCCGCTCTCCTGAACAAATTATCTGTTCCGATAGAAGCAAAAAGCTTATCAACTTTTAAAGCGCTGAAAACTTGAACAAATGCTTTAGAAATAACGGAACCCAACATCCAACCAATAATAAAGAAAACAACCGCCACAATGAGCCTAGGGGCAAATTGGACGAAGGCGAACCATAACTGTAGGAGTGAGTCATTGAAGACCTGGCTCCAAGAAAACCAAATGTTATTCATAATATATAGTTAACTAATAATACCTTTTAAGTTTCGACCTTAGAAAGTTCTAGCCTATATTATATCAAATCCTAGGCCTTTTTTAAGACCTGTGTGGATAACTCCTTGGCCTGCAAAACAACCTCGTGGGGGAAGTCCAGAATATCCCTAATGAGTTTATCATACATATTGAGCCGGTAAGTAAACTCTTTGGTATCAAAAACGGCATAAACCAACTCCGCTCCTATCTCGGCTTCCAGCCTGTGAACACTTTCTTCAATTTTACTCTTTCTTATTTTATTTCCAACAATCAATAAATCCACGCGACTCTGTTTATCTTTAATGAATATGCCGGATATAATAATAAGTTTAACCCGTCCAACTTTCTTAAAATTATCAATAATGACAGCCTTGTCCAAGGTGTCGGCATTTATGAGGAGATTGTCAATTTCAGATGCATATTTAAAAGAAGAGTCAAAAAACCAAGATGTTGCGCGTCTTTTTATAAAGCCAATATTAGACAAAAGGACTAGTTCCCGATGGACGACTTCTCGCGACACTCGGCTCCGCTTGGCGATGTCTTTACTGGAAAAACCCTTGCTGCGATTAAGTAAAAACAACCTCATCATCCTGACTCGCGCCTGACTACCCAATATTTTCCCTAGTATTTCCATCCCGTTAGAAGTTATACAAACTCTATTTTATCTTAAATAGGGTTATCTAACCCAATTAAAGCTTATAATACCAATCCCGAAAGTTAACTTTTAACGGGATCCATACGTGTCAGTATAACGCTTTCTTGAAGAAAAACAAGACAAAAAAAATGGCAGGGAAAATCAATGCTGGTAGAATCCTCGAGCCTCCGAATCGGGCAACATAATCAAATTAACACCCTTAGATTTGCAAAATTCTATAATCTTTTCATCATTTACTGAACCGCTAGTGGAAAAAATGGTCTTAATTCCGCGATTTATCAAGACTTCTGGCGCGTCTGGAAACGGGAAAAAGCTGTCGCTATAAGCAACGGCATTTCTTAAGTCAGCTTGGTCTGTTGTTGAATTGGCAAATTTAGCCGCATCGTCGGCGCGAAAAATGGCGAGCTTGGCCGCTCCAACTCGATCTTGTTGGCCGACGCCGTTTCCCATTAGCTTACCGTCTTTCACAATGGTTATGGTATTGCTATTTGAAGTAGACCCAATAGCCCAAGCCAAAACAACATCTTTCAGCCTACTAGTGTCAAGGATGCCCTTTGACAGTTCGGGTACGAAAGTATAATTCGGTTGTTCTAAAAATCCGCCCCGCACATAACGAAATCTCTTGGCAGTATCAAGGGATGTAAGACCAGCTTTTAGAATTTCGGGGTTTTGTAGCAATCTGCATTTTCCTTTTTTGCGGGACAAAATTTCAATTGCCCCCGAGGTAAATGACGGCGCGGCTACAACATCAAGCAGTCTTCTGTTCTCACTGGAATATTTATAAATCAGCTCATCCGCAACTTTTTCATCCACGGGGAAATTAAGCATCACCGACCCGCCAAAAATCGCCCGCAAATCTCCTGTAAGTATTTTATCAATCACTGAAATAGTATCTTCCCCCACTCCTACTCCGCAAGCATTGCCGTGTTTTGTCCCAATTGCAACCAATGGAACCACATTGAAATTCTTTTCAAAACCAGCGCCGATATGGGTCATCGTCTGCATCATGCGATCTGTGTCACATAAATTATTATAACTAAGCGGGCTACCCGCTGATAGCTCCCATTTATATACGGCAAGTGAATTATCTTTACTTTGGTGGTTCCTAAAAAGAAAAGCTGGTTTTTGGCAAGCGTTTTCGCCATAAGCACATTCTAAAACTTTTTTGCCAAAAATAGATTTATATAACCCGGCACTATGATATTCCGCAGACAGGGAACAATATCTCCCGATTAATGCTTCGGCCTTGGCGGCGAGGTTATTTAAAAATTCGTTGCGGTTGGGTTCGCCGTTTTTAAGCCATTTTATTACCTCCATCCGGTCTTTCGGATCGCAAATAGTAATGCGCCCACCCTTGGCAGAAGAGCGAAGCATTGCGGGTCCTCCTATGTCCGTCTTCTCAATGACTGATTCGCGAGTATATTCTGGTTTATTTATTTCTTCCTCAAGCGGATATAAATCAACACAAGCCAAATCAATCCAGGGAATTTCGTATTTTTCCAATTCTGCCAAGTGTTCTTTTGTGTCTAGCGCCAAAAGTCCCCCGTGAATTTTCGGATGCAGGGTTACAACACGATGACCTAAAATCGGCGGCATGCTGGTAATTTCCGTCACATCGGTCACTTTTATGCCGGCATCAGACAAATATTTTGCCGTTCCGCCGGAAGAAATTATTCTCCAGCCCAAATTTATCAGCTCTTTGGCGAATTTTTCAATATCTGTTTTGTCGTAAACGGAAATAAGAGCTGTTTTTTGTCTTTCCATCCCAGTACTAAAATTTTAAACTTTAATACTCACCATTATATCATTTAATCAAAAATTAGGCAGAGCCGTTACAGGACAAGTAAAAATAAAAACACCTTTCAGGTGTTTTTATTTTAGTATTTGTGAGTAAATAAAGCAATTTATTTCAATTCGATTTTTCCTCCCGCTGTTTCAATCTTTTTCTTTAAATCTTCGGCTTCGGCCTTTTTCATTCCGTCTTTCAGAGTTACTGGAGCGCCGTCAACTAAATCTTTCGCCTCTTTTAGGCCAAGACCCAAGACTTCTTTAACTATTTTCATTACCGCAATTTTCTGTTCTCCGGAAGAAGCAAGCACAACAGTAAATGCATCCTTTTCTTCAGCCGGTGCTGCGCCATTTGCGCCACTAGGAC
>Ga0155762_106_pt1 | contig 4020 bp, 3 predicted proteins | sample RifCSPlowO2_01_FD_107416 | JGI IMG/M metagenome (GOLD analysis project Ga0155762, IMG submission 107416) | Candidatus Nomurabacteria bacterium RIFCSPLOWO2_01_FULL_39_17
AGGGCGACAAACCATGCAGGGTCGCGAAGTTTTGTTTTAGTATTTCCGAAAATTTCGCATGTTCCGATTCTCGAAGGCAACTTTAAGGCAGACTTGGAGAATTCTTCCAATCCTTTTATGTTTGCGCCACCGCCAATGAAGGCAATGCCTGCCGGCAAAAGCTCCGCTCTTTTTATTTTCTTCAAGTGATTTTCTATTAATTCAAAAATATCTGAAAGACGCGCCTCAATAATTTCATCCAATTTTTTCTTTGAGTAATCCTCGTAAATATTTCCGAGTTTGAAACTCTCCGCTGTTTCAAGCGGAATTTTTAATCCCAGGGCAATATCATTAGTTATATCTCCCCCGCCTATTGAAAATGTCTGCAGTGCGGTCAATAATCCATTTTCAAAAACCGCAATTGAAGTTGTTTCGGATCCTATGTTCACCAATGCCGTGCCCACTATTTTTTGTTTATCCGACAGTATGATGTCGCAAGCGGCCAGAGGTGAGGGAACGACAGCGATAGCCTCCACTCCGGCTTCTGCCACAACCTCGAGCAAATCTTCCAGATGGGTCGCAGAATAAGTAATAAATAGGCTTTTAACTTCGAGTTTTGTCCCGCGCATGCCCGGAAGTCTGCCCTGTATTTCCTTGCCATCCAAACGATACGAAATTGGGAAGCCTCTTACCACTTTTTTGTTATTCAGATTTAGATTGTCCTCGGCTTCTTCCAGCGCTTTGTTTATGTCGAGAGTTGTTACTTCACCGTCGGCCTTAGAGATGATTGCCGAACCGGAATTTATTTCCGAACGCAGAGTTGTGCCGCTGATGGAAATAAACGCGCGCTTGACCTTAATACCGGAACCTCTCTCGGCACTGGTCACGGCATTTTTTACCGAAATAATTGCATCAGAAAAATTTACCACGTAACCATGCCGCATGCCTCCAGTCGGAGCTTCACCGATGCCAATAATTTTAGGATTTTTTTCTCCCTTGAAGAATTCTCCCACGATGACTCTGGTCGTCGCGGACCCCACATCTATTCCGATAGAAATATTTCTTATCATATTTTCGCTCTGCTCTCTCCATCTTACTACTATGCGTCATTCCTTTCAAATGAAGCATTCCGTGGATAACCAAAAAACCCTCCAGTTCTCTGTAATTTCTGCCAAACTTTTTTAACTCCTTTCTTATGACTGTCTTGCACAGTATGATTTCTCCATCGTTTTTGGAAAAAGCGAAAGAAAGCACATTCATGGGCCTATTTTTATGCCTGTATTTTTTATTTATTTCTTGGGACTTTTTAGCAAAAACAAAAGCGATAGACAGAGAATATTTTTTTCCCAAAATATCGTTTTTTATTTTCTCATACATTTTATTTTATTTTGCCCAACTTGCGGAGTTTTTCTATTTCTCTCCGGCGAACCATTCGTCGGAGCGCGCTCTTTTTTACTTTAAGTTTGGATTCTTGCCTCTTGTTGTAGCGGCTGCCCTTAACTTTTTGAATTATATTGGATTCTTGAATTTTACGGGAAAAACGTCGCAATACGCTTGCGTTGTTTTCATTCGGATTCTTTTTTATCTCGATGATTATTTTTGCCATGTAGCCTATAGATTATCACATAAGAATTTTTTAGCAAGTAGACTTTTTAATCAAAAAAAGTTAATATTTGTATTAAGATGCATAAAAAAGGAGATTACATAACAGAAGAAAAAAGGAAAGCATTGGAACTCGAATTGAAAGACCTAAAAGGTCCAAAAAGGAAAGAAATTTTAGAAGCCTTGGAATATGCCAAATCTCTGGGCGATTTGTCAGAGAATGCGGAATACCACCAGACCCGCGAAGATCAAGGCAAATTGGAAGAAAGGATAAAAAGAATAGAACAAATTTTACAATCCTCCCAAGTTGTTTCTCCAGCGGGCGGAGATGTTGTAGAAGTAGGTTCAAAAATTGTCGTGCAAAAAATTGGCAAGAAAAATGAGAAACAAGAGGAAAAAACTTACCAAATAGTAGGCTCCGAAGAAGCGGATATGGCGCAAGGGAAAATTTCCAATCGTTCTCCCCTTGGCGAAGCGATTTTCGGCAAGAAAAAAGGCGACAGCATAACTTTTCAAACTCCCAATGGTAAAGTGAATTATAAAATCATAAAAGTGTCATAACCACCGCCACGGCGGGATGAACAATGTCTTCAATTGATGAAATACGGGCTTTACGAATAAAAAAATTACAACTTTTAAAAAAGAAAGGCATGGAACCGTATCCAGCCAAGTCAAGCAGAGAGCTGTCGCTTAAAGACGCCCTAAAATCTTTCGCCGAACTTGAAAAATCAAAAAAAATGAAATGGGTGTCCGGACGCATTATGTCCATCCGGGGACAAGGAGCCATTGTCTTTATAACCCTAAACGATGGCACGGCGCACTTCCAGGGTTTGCTCAAAAAGGATATTTTGGGAGAAGAAAAGTTGAATTTTTGGAATGAAGTGGTGGATATCGGCGACTTCGTGGAACTGTATGGAACTTTTTTTGCTACCGGAAGGGGAGAAAAAACCATTGAAGCGAAAGATTGGCATATGCTTTCTAAAAGCCTCCGGCCGCTACCCGAGAAATGGCACGGCCTGCAGGACGTAGAAGAAAGATTCCGCAAACGATACTTGGATATCTTGATGGATCCGAAAGTAAGAGAACTTTTCATAAAGAAAGAAAAATTTTGGGATGCTACCAGAAATTTTTTAAAGAAAGAAAAATTCCTCGAGGTAGAAACCCCGACGCTTGAAATCACAACTGGCGGCGCTGAAGCCAGACCTTTTCACACGCATCACAATGATTTTGATATCGACGTATATCTGCGAATTTCCGTGGGCGAACTCTGGCAGAAACGCCTTCTGACTGCAGGCTTTCCGCGAGTATTTGAAATAGGCAGGGTATATAGAAACGAGGGTTCCAGCCCGGAACATACTCAAGAATTTACCAATATGGAATTTTATGCCGGCTATATGGATTATCTGGAAGGAATAAATTTTACCGAGAGAATGATAAAAGAAGTGGCGAAAGAAACCTTTGGTACTCTAGAGTTTAAAATCCGTGAGCGCAACTTGGATTTGTCAAAAAAATGGGAGCGGATTTCTTATGCTGAAACGATTAAAAAAATATTTGGACTCGATGTGCTGACTGCGTCCGAAACAGAAATGAAAAATAAATTGGACGAGCTCGGAGTAAAATACGAAGGCGAGAATAAAGAGCGCCTGACCGATTCGCTCTGGAAGCATTGCCGAAAACAGATTATGGGACCTGCTTGGGTTATGGACGCTCCAAAACTTGTTTCTCCGCTTTCCAAAGCCAAACCAGAAAACCCGCTTCTTACCGAGCGCGTGCAACTTCTTTTAGCCGGAGCGGAAATGACTAATGGATTCTCAGAATTGAACGATCCGCTTGACCAAGCGGATCGTTTTGAAGCGCAAAAAAAACTGATAGAGGGAGGAGACAAAGAGGCAATGATGCCGGATGCTGAATTTGTGGAGGCGCTTGAATACGGCATGCCACCCGCTTTCGGCTTCGCTTATGGCGAACGTCTCTTTGCTTTTTTAGCCGACAAACCGCTTCGCGAAACGCAACTCTTCCCGCTTATGCGACCCATTAAGGAGTAAAAGGAAGAATAAAAAAGAAAACAAGACTACTTCAACTTTTCTTAATATATCATATATGATAGGTTAGTATATATTTGTGAAAAATTCCTATAAACTAAAAAAGTTGTTTTTATTTTTTATATAAGTATAATAATATTTGAATTGTCCCTAGGAGAGTTGGTGCAACCAAAACCTGCAAGGTTTAACACTAAGGAGAGATGCTTGTGGCTGTTCAGGGTCGCGCTCGGGTCATTCGGTTTCCGTTTCCAATGTGCAAGAAGTGTTGCCTTGCGATTTACCCCCGCCAAGCGAGGGTTGAAGTCGAAGGTGGCGGGTTCATGCACACGGAACTGATCGACTGTTCTCCGAGCCAAGTGTGTGGTCACGCCCGTCCGATTTCGGTGGGCCCCACGTC